>ERZ1673740.1-NODE-1-length-720372-cov-46.718427_pt1 | contig 720372 bp, 517 predicted proteins | sample MGYA00580221_ERZ1673740 | MGnify/ENA primary metagenome ERZ1673740 (study PRJEB41218, sample SAMN15661786) | gut metagenome | host: Homo sapiens | place: Canada: London | collected 2015-08-20/2019-03-30 | study: EMG produced TPA metagenomics assembly of...
TCCGTGTCATCCGCGTCTAAAAGATTATTTATCATTTAACTCATAACCCTACAGAAATGCACAAAACGTGACCAAGAGAAGTATAAATTGAGATTGGCATATACCTATATATTGGTAAAAGCCGGAGCGGTAACACATATTAAGTACCAGAGTTTGCGTTTTTAATATGAGATACATATCTTCGCAGCCTATTCAAATACTTGTCGATTAAGAAAGTGAATAACAGCAGAAAGAAGAGAGTAGTTATAGCGTGGGTGCTGATGATGGCACTTCTGCCGTTCTTCGTGGTGAAGGCTTTTCACCATCACGAGGACGAGCATGCTGCTTCCTGTTCCCATGCAGATCATCCGCGCCATTCGTCCGATGATTGTGCTATCTGCCACTTTTCTCTTTCTCTTTTCACGGAAGCGCAGTCTGTTGACTTCCGTTGCATCTTAACGCCCATCACATTTGAGCAGGTTGTTCATCAGGATAAGATTGTCTATACACTCTCTTATTCACATTATCTACGTGCACCTCCCATAGCTTGATTACATAATTTACATTCATGTGGAGACGGGCTTTTATAGCTTGCCTCTCATTGTTTTATTCTAATCAAGATTGTAATCAATGCGTATAGGAATTATTCCGGGCGTGCTGGGGATGTTGTGTACAACCCTTTCCGTCCATGCGCAGAAACCCGATTCAGTCCGTAATGTAGCTTTGCCTGAAGTCGTGATAGCGGAAACCTATCAACAGCTTCAGAACAAAAAGACTGCACTTACGCTCGAAGTGGCTGACAGGGATTTTTTGCGGAAACATTTCACGGGTAACTTCATGCAGGCTATGGAAAATATCCCCGGCGTGCAGGCTATGGATATCGGTTCGGGATTCTCCAAGCCGATGATTCGTGGCATGGGCTTTAATCGGGTGGCTGTATTGGAGAATGGCATCAAACAGGAAGGGCAGCAGTGGGGTGCAGACCATGGTCTGGAGCTGGATGCTTTCAATGTGGATGCCGTGAATGTAATGAAAGGTCCTGCTTCGCTGCTTTATGGCAGTGACGCCATGGGCGGAGTGATTGACATTGCTCCGGTGCAGGTGCCGGCAGAGAATATGTTGTTTGGTGACGTGACGCTGTTGGGTAAGTCTGTGAACGAAACCATAGGCGCTTCACTGATGCTGGGTATCAAAAGAAATGCATGGTATACGCGGTTGCGTTATTCGGAACAGCGTTTTGGAGATTACCGTATCCCGGCAGACACGATTGTTTATCTGACTCAGAAGATGCCGGTCTACGGTCGTCGGCTGAAAAATACGGCGGGATGGGAACGTAATGTCAATTTCTTTACCCAATATCAGAAGAAAGGATATAAGTCGAATCTTGCTGTGTCCAATGTTTTTCAGAAGACGGGGTTCTTCCCCGGAGCACATGGAGTTCCCGACTTGTCACGTCTGGAAGACGACGGTGACAGCCGGAACATCGATCTTCCTTATAGTAAGGTAAATCACCTGAAAGTGACCACTCATCAGCAGTATGCCTGGGAGAAGTTTATTCTGTCGGGTGATATCGGTTATCAGAACAATCACCGCGAGGAATGGAGTGCGTTTCATACCCATTACGGAACACAACCTCTGCCGGAAACTGATCCTGACAAAGAACTGGCCTTTAATCTGAATACTTTCAGTTTTTCGGCAAAAGGACGGTGGGTCGGTTCTTCTTCCTGGGAACACCGGATGGGGTGGGACTCTCAATTCCAGCGAAATACGATTTCCGGTTATTCTTTCTTGTTGCCGGAATATGATCGTTTTACTACCGGTATATCCTGGCTTACGACGTATCGTCCGGATAATACGCTATCCGTCAGTGGAGGTGTACGGTATGACTATGGTCGCATGCGTGTCTTTGCTCATGATGATCCTTACCTGGCTACTTATTTGCAGGAACAGGGATATGATGAAGAGCAGGTGGAGTTCTACCGGTGGAACAGCTGCCGGGTAAACAGGAGCTTTGGCGACTATTCTTTATCATTGGGTGTGGTATGGACGCCCTCGATGCGGCATCAGCTGAAGGTAAATGTCGGACGGAGTTTTCGTCTTCCGGGAGCTAATGAACTGGCTTCGAATGGTGTGCATCACGGCACATTCCGTCATGAACAGGGAGATGCCACACTTTCGTCCGAACAGGGTTGGCAGATGGATGCTTCTTATCAGTTGAAGTACGGGAGATGGTCCGTATATGTTTCTCCTTTCGTCAATTGGTTTAGTAATTATATCTTTCTGCGGCCTACGGGGGAATGGTCTGTCTTACCCCATACGGGACAGATTTACCGTTATACGCAGACGGAAACCTTGTTTGCCGGAGCGGAGGCGAGTGTGGAACTAACTGTTTTGCCCACTCTCAACTACCGTATATCCGGTGAGTATGTCTATACCTACAATTGTGATGAACGTATTCCTTTGAGTTTTTCTCCGCCTGCCACGCTGCGCAACACGCTCACCTGGCAAAGGAAGCGGTATATGCTTTATGCCGAATGGCAGAGCATAACCAAGCAAAATCGTGTGGATCGTAATGAAGACCGCACGCCGGGTGCAAACCTCTTTCATATAGCTGGCTCTCTTGATTTACCCGTTGCCGGAACGGAAGTGGAGATTACTCTGACTGTCCGTAATTTATTCAATACGCGGTATTACAATCATCTCAGTTTTTATCGGAAAGTGGAGATTCCCGAACCGGGGCGAAACTTTCAATTATTAATTAAAGTACCATTTAAAAAATTATTCAAATGAAAACAAGATTTTATTTCCCGATGATTATTTCCCTTTTAGTGATAAGTGTTTCATTACTTACTGCTTGCGGAGACAGTGACAATCCGCTTAGTGATACTACAAAACCGGTGATTGATCTTAAATCGCCTGCCGAAGGCGGAGTGCTGGCAATAGGCAGTGAACATGGAGTACATTTTGAGATGGACTTATCGGATGATGTCATGTTGAAATCGTACAAGATAGAGATTCACAATAACTTCGACCATCATTCGCATGATACCCGCACTGCTGAGACGACTGTTGATTTCACCTTTAATAAGTCTTACGATGTTTCGGAACAAAGAACGGCTCATATCCATCATCATGATATCGTGATACCGGCTAATGCCACTCTGGGAGATTACCACCTGATGGTTTACTGTACGGATGCTGCCGGAAACGAGGCGCATGTCGCACGCAATATCGTGTTGAGTGCGACGGGAGGAGATGACGGACATCACGAAGAATAACGGTTTACGCTGGTTTTATTCGATATATCGAATGAAACGCAAACTCTGGTACAACAAAAGCAAAGTATTGTATTAGGTGCTTTCTTTATTTTTGCCTACTTTTGCATAGAAAATAAAGATGAATATGGAAAATCAGAGACCTTTAATATTGGTTTCCAATGACGATGGTGTCATTGCAAAAGGCATTAGTGAGTTGGTTAAGTTTCTTCGTCCGCTGGGAGAAATAGTTGTGATGGCGCCGGATGCGCCGCGTTCGGGTAGTGCAAGTGCGCTGACTGTAACGGAACCCATTCATTACCAGTTGGTTCGTAAAGATGTAGGGTTGACAGTTTATAAATGTTCCGGTACTCCGGTAGACTGCATAAAACTTGCCTTGCATACGGTGCTCGACCGCAAACCCGATCTGATAGTCGGTGGTATCAATCACGGCGATAACTCTGCCGTGAATGTGCATTATTCCGGTACGATGGGAGTGGTAATTGAAGGTTGCCTGAAAGGTGTGCCTTCCATTGGTTTCTCTCTTTGCTGTCATGATCCGAATCCTGATTTTGAGCCTTCCGGTCCTTATATCCGTGAGATAGCCCGTCAGGTTTTGGAAAAGGGGCTGCCTCCGTTGACTTGCCTCAATGTAAATTTCCCCAATGTACGGGAACTCAAGGGAGTTAAAGTCTGCGAACAGTCCAAAGGACAGTGGACCAATGAATGGGAGAATTTCGCGCATCGCGGTGATACCCATTACTACTGGCTGACCGGTGAGTTCCAGAATACCGATTCTGATAATGAAAAGAATGATCATTGGGCACTCGATAACGGCTATGTAGCTATTACTCCGACCAAGGTGGATGTTACGGCTTACGAACTTATAGATGAACTGCAAAGCTGGTTTTGAAGAAGTTGAGAGTTGAGGATTGAAAGTTGAGAATTAGCTGCGCTATGATGCTGCATAATAATTCTCAACTCTCAACTTCCCCAACTCTCAACTTCATAAAATTTTTAATTTTATGAAGTATTACTTGATTGTCGGTGAAGCTTCCGGTGATTTACACGCATCTCACCTGATGGCTGCTTTGAAGGTTGAAGATCCGCAGGCGGAATTCCGTTTCTTCGGGGGCGACCTGATGGCGGCAGTGGGGGGAACGATGGTGAAGCACTATAAGGAGCTGGCTTATATGGGCTTTATCCCGGTGTTACTGCATTTGCGCACAATCTTTGCCAACATGAAACGATGTAAAGAGGATATTGTGGCATGGCAGCCGGATGTAGTGATACTGGTGGATTATCCCGGTTTTAACCTGAATATTGCCAAGTTCCTGCGAGCCAAGACGCAAATCCCGGTTTATTATTATATCTCTCCGAAGATATGGGCGTGGAAAGAATACCGTATCAAGAATATCAAGCGGGATGTGGATGAATTGTTTTCCATTCTGCCGTTCGAGGTGGAGTTTTTCGAAGGCAAGCATCATTATCCGATACATTATGTAGGCAATCCTACGGTAGATGAAGTGACCGCTTTCCGTGCGGAACATCCTGAAACGTACGATGATTTTATTCGTGAGACCGGATTGGATCCTAAGCCGATAATCGCTTTACTGGCGGGTAGCCGGAAGCAGGAGATAAAAGATAACCTGCCCGATATGCTTCGTGCAGCTTCTGCTTTTCCTGAATACCAATTGGTTTTGGCCGGTGCACCCGGTATTTCTCCTGACTATTATCATGAATATATAGGAGGTGCGAAAGTAAAGATCCTTTTCGGACAAACCTATCGTTTGCTGCAACAGGCTGAAGCTGCATTGGTAACTTCGGGAACTGCTACGCTGGAAACGGCCTTGTTCCGGGTGCCGCAGGCTGTTTGCTATCATACGCCGATAGGAAAAGTCATTTCGTTCCTGCGCCGTCATATACTGACGGTAAAGTATATTTCATTGGTGAATCTTATTGCAAACCGTGAAGTGGTGAAAGAGCTCGTGGCTGATACGATGACAGTAGAGCAGGCCCGTGCCGAACTGGAACGTATCTTATATAATAAGGAGTATCGGCAACGAATGCTCGAAGGCTATGAGTACATGGCATCGCGTCTGGGAGATGCCGGTGCGCCGAAGCATGCTGCACAAGAAATGATACGCCTGTTACACCTGCATTATTGTAGTGGGAGCTAAAGGAGTAGAGGAGTTACATAATGAAAGTCTTTTTGCTTCAAAAGGCTATAAAATAGTTAAAAGAGATAAAGCCGGTGCAGTAAATGCCCGGCTTTCGTATTTTATAGTCAGAATACACGAAAGATTATGAACTAACAATTTTTACGAAAACAAGTAAAAGGACTTTGATTATGAAGAGATTACATTGGCTATTTTTTATGATGTGCTTGGCAGTACTACCTGCGTTGCAATCATGCGATGATTTAGATGACGGATACTCTATCGGTGATTTCTCTTATCCGAATTGGAGCACCGTACGCGTGAAGGGGAATACTTTCTATCTGGAAAGTGACACTTGGGGAACGCTTTGGCCTATTAATACTAATATGGGTTGGTATCAGCCTGTAGACGGGCAGCGTATAATAACAATCTTTAATCCCATCTATGATAATTATGAAGGATATGATCATGCCGTGAAGATTGAGAAGATCTGGCATGCCCTGACGAAAAGTGTGGAACCGCTGACATCGGAGAATGACGAAGAATATGGTAATGATCCGGTATTTATTTATAAAGGGGATATCACTATCAGTGGGGGATATATGAACATTATCTTTATGCAGAATCTGCCGAAGAATTCGGGTACGAAACATCGTATCAGTCTGGTACAACGTGCAGAAGATGCCGAGGTTCCTTTAGCAGAAGAAGGTAATGATGACGGATATATCCATCTGGAGCTTCGATACAATGATTATGATGACCTGAGTGGAGTTCGTGCTCCCGGATTGGTGTCGTTCAATCTGAAAGAATTGAATATAACTTCTGAAACGAAAGGTATCAAGTTAAAGCTGAATTCAGAAGTAAACGATGAAGTCGAAATTACCTTTGAAAAACAATCGGATAATTCCGCAAAAGTTTCTAACTTAGATTTCTCAAAGATGCAATTGAAGTAAAGTAAAGTGTTTTGTGTGTGAGGCCGGGTGAATGTGAATTCCTCCGGCCTTTTTTTATTTCATCAACATTAAAACGTAGAGGTAAACCACTGCTGCGGGGATTGCCAGTAAAGCACTGTCGAAACGGTCGAGCATTCCACCGTGGCCGGGTAGGATGTGACCCGAATCTTTGATGCCTAACTGGCGCTTCATTAGCGATTCCGTTAGGTCACCCCAAGTACCGAAGATGACAACAACCAGTGCCAGTCCGGCCCATTCCCAAACAGACAGGAATGAGAAGTAGTGGGCGAATACGAATGAAGAAGCAATAGAGAACACACCACCACCGATGCTTCCTTCCCATGACTTCTTGGGGGAAATACGTTCGAACAAACGATGCTTGCCGATTAACGAGCCTACACAATATGCTCCAGTGTCACTCAGCCATATAAATACAAAGATGGAAAGTGGTAGGATGGGATTGTAGGTCACGCTGCTTTCTGCCGGGTTATATTGGAAAGCCAATACGTTGAGCAATGCAAACGGTAATGCTACATACAGTTGGCTTAACATGGAAAAGGCCCAGTTGCCAATGGGATTCTTCTTTTTCAGATACAGTTCTGTAATTATCAGGTAAAGCAGTAATGCCAGATAAGGCAGAAATACCTGGGCTCCGATAGTAGATTGACAAAAGCCCATTACGGCCAAGAAGAGATAAGCGCCTCCCAAAGCGGTAATTGTTTTATTGATTTGTACTTCACCGTTTTGGTTTATCAGATGGGCAAATTCGTGTACGCTCAGTGCACCGATAATGGTGAACAGGATACCGAATGAAAGGGGGCTGTATAGGATACAGCCCACCAATACTACTACGAATAACACACCTGTGATGGCGCGTTTTAAGAAATTGCTTTTCACGGTAATTCCGTTTTTTAGTTCTTTATTCTTTTGCGGGTCGTTCTACAGAAACTTTGGTACCTTCTGCTGAAACCTTTGTTTTGCCGGTTTCTGTTCCGCCTTCAACATTGTTTTCTTCTTCCGCTTTTACTTCTTTTTCGCTCTCCACAGCTTCTTTGGCGGCTGCGTCTTCAGCTTTCTTAAGTTCTTCCGAAATCTTGTTTGCACTGATTTCTTCAGAACGGGAAGCCCAAGGACGTTTTCCGAAGATTTCTTCCACATCTTCTGCAAAGATAACTTCTTTATCTATCAGCAACTGTGACAGTTTGGCGTGCCCATCCTTATGTTCGGAAAGTATTTTCTTAGCACGTTCGTACTGTTCGTTCACCATATTCTTCACTTCTTCGTCAATCAGTTCAGCAGTTTTTTCGCTGTACGGACGATTGAAAGAATATTCATCGTTGCTATAATAACAGAGGTTGGGCAGCTTTTCGCTCATTCCTAGGTAGGCAATCATGCCGAAAGCCTGTTTCGTAACACGTTCCAGGTCATTCATGGCACCGGTCGAAATACGTCCCAGGAACAAATCCTCAGCAGCACGTCCACCCAATGTGGCGCACATCTCATCAAGCATTTGTTCTTTGGTGGTAATCTGGCGTTCTTCGGGCAAATACCAGGCAGCACCCAGTGCACGTCCGCGTGGAACAATCGTTACTTTAATCAACGGATTGGCATATTCCAGTAACCAGGAGATGGAAGCATGTCCTGCCTCGTGGATAGCGATGGAACGACGTTCCGCTTCCGTGGTGATTTTCGTCTTCTTTTCCAGCCCACCAACAATACGGTCTACGGCATCGAGGAAATCTTGTTTGCCTACGAACTTTTTGCCGTGGCGGGCAGCGATCAGTGCAGCCTCATTGCAGACATTGGCGATATCGGCACCGGAGAAGCCCGGGGTTTGGCGTGCCAACAGGTCTACGTCTACTGTATTATCTATTTTGATGGGGCGTAAGTGTACGCCGAATACTTCCTTACGTTCGTTGAGGTCGGGAAGGTCTACATGAATCTGGCGGTCAAAACGTCCGGCACGCAGCAAGGCTTTGTCCAAAACGTCTACACGGTTGGTAGCAGCCAGGATGATTACACCACTGTTGGAACCGAAACCGTCCATTTCTGTCAATAACTGGTTCAATGTGTTTTCGCGTTCATCATTTCCACCCATTGCGGCAGCTTTGGCGCGGGCACGACCTACGGCGTCAATTTCATCAATGAACACGATACAGGGGGCTTTTTCTTTGGCTTGGCGGAACAAGTCACGTACACGTGATGCACCTACACCGACAAACATTTCCACAAAGTCGGAACCAGCCAGTGAGAAGAACGGTACGTTGGCCTCGCCTGCCACAGCTTTGGCAAGCAGGGTCTTACCGGTTCCTGGAGGGCCTACCAGCAATGCACCCTTGGGTATCTTACCTCCCAGGTCTGTATATTTTTGCGGTTCTTTCAGGAATTCCACAATTTCCTCTACTTCCTGTTTGGCCTCGGCAAGTCCGGCTACATCTTTGAATGTAACTTTTACGGGAGTCCCCTTCTCGAACAGTTGGGCACGCGATTTACCGACATTGAAAATGCCGCCACCGCCTGCACCGCCACCACCGCTCAGACGGCGTGACATGAATATCCAGAAACCTATAAGGAAAGCAATAGGCAGGATCTGCCACAGTACGACCCCGAAATAATTGCGTTTCTTTTCGTAGTTGATAGAACCGTCAAAGTGCAGTTCATCTTTTTCCTTTTGCAGGAAGTTTCCCAAACTTTCACGAGACGGTGCTTCAGTTGTAATCATGGGATTTTTACCCACTTTACTAGAGTCTGCCTGAAATACGTTTTTAACGTATTGTGGCTTGATATATGCTTCTACAGAGTTATCATCATAGCCGATGATTTTGCTCATATAGCCGTCACGTACGTATTGCTGGAATTCGTCATAAGAGACACTTTTGATTCCGGTACTGTTTTCATTGGTGATGTACAAGCCCAGAAGCATCATGGCTATGATCATATACAGCCAGTTCAGGTTGAACTTGGGCATATTTACCTTATTGGGCTTTTTGTTAGCGTTATTATTATTGTTGTCCATAGGGCTTATTAATCAATGTCAGGTATTTGGGTTAATTTGGCGTCGGCCCAGAGATTTTCCAGATTGTAGAAGTCTCTCGTTTCGGGTAGAAACACATGGACCAATATGTCGGAGTAATCCATTGCTACCCATTCGGCATTGCGCAATCCGTCTATTGCAAAAGGTTTGCTGTTAGCGCCTTTGCGGGTGAATTCCTTTACGGACTCTACAATGGCGGTCACTTGGCTTGGGGAGTTTCCCTGACAAATGACGAGATAGTTGCAGATAGTATCGCCAATTTTAGAAAGATCTGCTATTACAATATTTTTTCCTTTTTTATCTTGTATACCTTCGGTTATTTGTTGAATGAGTTTCTTTGATTCGTTCATTACTTATTATTAAAATTAAACAGTTGACAAATATACGCTGAATTCTTGTATCAAACACCTAAAAGGGAAAAAGTCTTTCAATTTTTGATTTTTTTTAGGTATATATTTCTTTGGCATACGGCATCTTAGCAGATTTTAGAGAAAAAAACACGAGAAATTGTTTTGGATTATCAAATTCTTTGTATCTTTGCAACCGCAAAACAGGAACGACCTGTTATTGGGCTATGGTGTAATGGTAACACTACAGATTCTGGTCCTGTCATTCCTGGTTCGAATCCAGGTAGCCCAACTAAAAAAGCTGCGAATGTAATAAGTTCGTAGCTTTTTTGCTTTTTTGTCCCTAAGTCTATTAACGTCTAATACGATAATGAAGCTTATGAAGAGATTCATTCTGTTTCTGCTGCTATTTTTCTTTATTTTAGGATTAGAGGGTAGAGCATGTGCCGAATGTGGTGAAAGCATTACGGTGAATGCTGTCGATCATCAACGTCTGAAATCGAAAGCGCATGAAGCAAAGGCATATTGCGTTAGTAAGGGATTCAGTACGAATTATTGTTTCTTAGTAGATTTCAGTATACATTCTGGTAAAAAACGTTTCTTTGTTTGGGATTTTAAAGGAGATTCCATTAAGTATGCAAGTCTTTGTGCCCATGGTTATGGGAAAGATAGTACACCTTCCAAACCTGTTTTTAGCAATACGCCGGGAAGTCTTTGCTCTTCTCTGGGAAAATACAAAGTAGGTATTCGGGCTTACAGCAAATGGGGAATCAATGTTCATTATAAATTGCATGGTCTGGAACCCACTAATGATAATGCTTTCAAACGTATTGTCGTATTACATTCTTATACTCCTTTGCCTGCGACAGAGGTTTATCCTTCACATCTTCCATTAGGCATGAGTCAGGGATGTCCGGTGATTTGTAATGAAACGATGAGGCAAATTGATGTGTTGTTAAAGGCTGAAACCAAGCCTGTATTGTTATGGATTTATAATGATTGATCATACTTTATGTTTTAAGTAATAATGTAGCAATTCTATTCAAAATAATTAAAACTATGGCAAAAGAGTTAGAACTCAAGTACGGCTGTAACCCTAATCAGAAGCCGGCCCGCATTTTTATGCAGGAGGGGGAGTTACCTATCGAAGTCCTGAACGGACGCCCGGGATACATTAATTTTATGGATGCACTGAACGGTTGGCAGTTGGTGAAAGAATTGAAAGCGGCTACCGGAATGCCGGCTGCGACTTCATTCAAACATGTTAGCCCTGCAGGTGCAGCTATTGGTCTGGAATTGGATGAGACAATGAAACAGATTTATTTTGTTGACAACTTGCCGCTTTCTCCTCTGGCCAGTGCATATGTGCGTGCCCGTGGTGCAGACCGTATGTCATCTTACGGAGATTTTATAGCTTTGAGTGATGTCTGTGATGAGGCGACTGCCCGTTTCATTAACCGGGAAGTATCCGATGGTGTTATTGCTCCGGGATATACGGATGAGGCACTCGAAATTCTGAAGAACAAGCGTAAGGGTACTTATAATGTGATTAAGATTGATCCTTCGTATAAACCTGCACCGATTGAGCGTAAGGATGTGTTCGGGATAACTTTTGAACAGGGACGTAATGAGATTCAGCTGAATGGCAGCGAACTGTTCGCTAATATTCCTACGCGGAATAAGACTTTTCCGGATGCTGCAAAGCGTGATTTAATGATAGCGCTTATTACTTTGAAATATACGCAGTCCAATTCTGTATGTTATGTGAAAGACGGACAAGCGATTGGTATCGGGGCAGGACAGCAAAGCCGTATTCACTGTACCCGTTTAGCTGGAAATAAAGCTGATATCTGGTATCTTCGCCAGCATCCAAAAGTATTGAACTTGCCCTGGGTAGAGAAAATCCGCCGTGCCGACCGTGATAATACGATTGATATTTACATTAGCGATGACCATGATGATGTGTTGGCTGACGGTATTTGGGAGCAGTTCTTTACAGAAAAACCGGAAGTGCTGACGCGTGAGGAAAAGCGCGAATGGCTGAATACTCTGAAAGGAGTAGCTCTTGGTTCAGATGCTTTCTTCCCGTTTGGAGATAATATAGAGCGTGCTCACAAGACTGGTGTGGAATACATTGCCCAGGCAGGAGGTTCAGTACGTGATGATCATGTTATTGAAACCTGCGATAAATACGGTATTGCTATGGCATTTACAGGTATTCGTCTGTTCCATCATTAAGATAAGATATAAATAACAAAGAGGGTGTTTCAAAATGTTGAAACACCCTCTTTGTGTATATAGGCTTAAAATTATTCGGCGCTACGAATGGAATCGTCGATAACCTTAATCTTTTGTTTTACCAATTCAATATCTGCCTTCAGTTTTTCTACTTTGCGGTTTAGTTCTGTCAGCAGGCTGTTGCCTTTCTTTGAAGAAGCTGTCAGGAAGCCAAGATTATTTTCATAAGTCTGCAATTCGTTCTTCATGGCATCTGCTGCACGTACCAGTTTCTCGCGTTCGCGATAGAGTGACTGCGGGCTACCTTCCTGAATACTGCTGATGTTGGATTTGAAGTTACTCAACTTCTTATTGGCAGCGCTGATGTTGAAGTGGTCGAACAATTTGTCCACTTGTCCGTGGTATTGCTTATACAAACGGTCTTTTTCCTTGAAAGGTACATGGCCGATGTTGTTCCATTCCTTCATTAATTCGCGTACCAACTGAGTAGCTTCATCCGTATCCATATTCTCATCAATGGCACCCAACTTCTCGATGATTTCCTTCTTCTTATTCAGGTTGTCTATCTCAACGGAACGTTGGGAGGAAGTAGCCTTGTTCTTTTGTTCGAAGAAGTAGTCACAAGCGGAAATAAACCGTTTCCATATTGCATCAGAATATTTCTTTGCTACCGGACCGATAGTCTTCCATTCTTTTTGCAGTTTGGTTAGTTCGTCAGCGGTTGCTTTCCAGTCGGTGCTATCTTTCAGAGCTTCAGCTTTCTCACAAAGAGCACGTTTCTTATCCAAGTTTGCATTCATGCCCTCTTTCAGGGCTTTAAAGAATTCACCTTTCTTGCGGAAGAATTCATCACACGCTTTACGGAAACGTTCGAATATCTTCACATTCATCTTTTGCGGTGCAAAACCGATGGTCTTCCACTTGTTTTGCAGGGCAATGATCTCCTGTGTTTTATTGTCCCACGCAGCAAAATTGGTTAATTCGTTGTAGTCTATTGCTTCAATGATTTCACAAATCACTGTTTTCTGGTCAAGATTATGCTGCTCTACTTCCTTCAATGATTCGAAGTGTTGTTGATGACGGCGATTTACGGCTGTGGAAGCAGCTTTAAATCGATTCCATACTTCGTCACGCAGTTCTTTTGCAACCGGACCCGTGTCACGGAATTCCTGATGTAGCTTTTGTAACTGGTGGAAAGCTGACACTACATCTGCTTCATCAGCCAGCTTTTCGGCAGCTTCACATAGATGTGTCTTTATTTCCAGGTTTTTCTTGAAGTCATATTCGCGGAATTCATTATTCAGCTTCAACAGATCGTAGAACTTCTCCACATAGAGTTGATAACTCTTCCACAGTTCGTTGACTTTGGCTTGCGGAATAAGTTTCACTTCATTCCACTGTTGCTGTAACTTCTTGAATTCTGAGTAGGATTTGTTGGCATCGTCGGGTGACTCTACCAGTTCTTTCAGTTCCTCGATAATGGAAAGTTTGATTTGCAGGTTCAGCTCTTTTTGTTGTTCCTGTTCAGCTGACAATGCACCTCTCTTTTCTTTAATGACGGACATGATATTTTTGAATTCCTCTTCAACAGCATCCGTTGTCGGAATGAAATTCTCTGCTACTCCCCCGTTTTCGATAAACAGCTTCTTTGTCGCTTCTTGTTCGGCATTATGAAGCTTATAGAAAGCCTGTTTCAGACTATCTATCTCCTGTTTGCCGGCGTTTTCCACATCTGCGGAAATCTCTTTCAATTTAGCCAGGATTTCTTCCTTGCTTAGCTTTTGTGCGGCTTCTACCGGCTGCTCTTCCTGCTTTGCTTCTTCAGCCGGAGTTTCCGTCAGAGCCGGTTCTGAAACCTCAGCTGCTTTCTTTTCTTCTTCTAATTCCACCGCCTTTTCGGGGAGATTAGTGTCATGAGTGTCCATCATTGTACATACATTTTAAAAAACGGTTTTACCCGTTCGGGTTACATTAGGTCACAAATTAATGAAATAAAACAATTACTTCATACTTTTTTCCTTAGTTTTTTTTCATTTTTCTTGTTTTAGGATAGAAGTACGGTAATTCCCATATATAACATCATGCCTATAATATCATTGGTAATCGCAATAAACGGACCGGTAGCGATGGCTGGGTCTACCTTCAACTTTTCCAGTGTCATAGGTACCAGTGTGCCGAAGATAGATGCGAACATCACTACTGCAAACAGGCTGATAGAAACGGAATAGGTGACGGTGGCAGTTGCGCCGAACCGGACAAAATTATATATATATACTAATAAGGAAATAATAGTAGCGTTGATAAGGGCCACTACGGATTCCTTGGTAATTTGCTTGAAAGTATCTTTTGCATCCAGCGAGTTGTTGGCAAGGCCCTGTACGATGATAGCCGAAGATTGTGTTCCCACGTTTCCGCCTGTACCACCGATCAGCGGGATGTAGAGTGCCATCTCGGGATGGGCTGCGAAAGTAGCATCGAAATTACCTAAAATCATGGAATTGCCGATACCACCCAGCATACCGATAATAAGCCATGGCAAGCGGGCACTGGTCTGGCGCATTACATTATCATCCGTTTCCACATCCTGGGAAAGACCGGATGCCAACTGGTAATCACGTTCCGATTGCTCACGAACTTCATCCATGACGTCGTCTACGGTGATTTGCCCCACAAGCCGTCCGATACTGTCGATAACAGGAACGGCTACCAAGTCATATTTCTCAATGGTCTGTACCACATCGTCCACAGATGTGTCTACGCGTACAGAAATGGGGTCTTTCCTCATCACGTGTTTAACCTTGGATACAGAAGGGGAGGTAATCATCTTTTTCAGTGGAAACACTCCTTGCAGGCGGTTTTCGTCGTCGATGACATAGACATAATAGATCTCATCCAACTGCTCAGCTTGCTGGCGCATCTCTTTCAGGCACTCCGGCATACTCCAGTTCTCGTTTACGACCACCATTTCAGTACCCATCAAACCACCGGCGGTGTCTTCGTCGTACTTCAACAGGTCTACGATGTCTCCTGCCTGTTCGATGTCTTCAATGTGAGAAAGAATTTCTTCCTGTTTCTCTTCATCCAGCTCACGCATCAGGTCTACGGCATCATCCGTATCCATGTAGTCCACAAAGCGTTTGGCAATGGTTTCCGACGGGAGTATTTCCAGGAATTCTTTACGGACATCCTCATCCATTTCCATCAACACGTCTGCCGCCGTTTCGTTATCCAGTAAGCGGTATACGAAACGTGCTTCCTCAGGACTCAGGTCATTGCACAGTTCGGCAATATCCGCAGGGTGCAGGTCTATAAGGAGTGCTTTGACGTTCTCGGCGTCCTTTTGTTCTATGAGGTTTTTGACATTGTCAATGTATTCTTCGTCCATCTCCATAATCTTTCTCCTCTTTTTAAAATGATAATTTAGCGGGCTAAGCCGTGATAATTTTAGGCGCGGATTACGCGGATTTCACGGATTAAAAGCTACGCGCTCATCCGCACAATCCGCGCCTAAAATCTTTAATTATCATTTCTTGGTTTCATCACTTGTTTCTCTAATCTCTTTCAAGGCCTGTTCAACCCGGTTGGTCAGACTGATAAATTCCTGTACTGATAGTTGTTCTGGCCGTTTGTTAAACAAAACGTCTTCCGTCAGCGGACAATCTTTGCCGAGTATCGGCTTTATCGAATTTCTCAGGGTTTTGCGGCGTTGATTAAAAGTCGTTTTCACTACTTGTTTGAACAGCTTCTCGTCACAACCCAACTCTTTCGTTTCGTTTCGCGTCATACGGATGACTGCGCTTTTCACTTTGGGTGGCGGATTGAATACATGTTCGTGTACGGTGAAAAGATATTCTACACGATACCATGCCTGTATCAATATGCTCAGGATGCCATACGTTTTACTGCCCGGTCCGGCGGCAATACGTTCGGCCACTTCTTTCTGTATCATACCGGTACAACAAGGTATCAGTTCTTTGTTATCCAACATCTTGAAGAATATCTGGCTGGATATATTATAAGGATAGTTTCCTGTCAGTACAAAAGGTTGCCCGTCGAACAGGCGTTGGAGATTCATTTTCAGGAAGTCATCTTCAATGATGTTGTCTTCCAGCGACGGATATTCTTCACGCAGATAGGCTACGGACTCATAATCCAATTCCACCACCTTCACCGGACGTTCTTTTCTCACCAGAAACTGGGTCAATACACCCATGCCCGGACCTACTTCCAGAATGGGGAGGCCGGGACATGCGTCTACCGTATCGGCTATATCCTGTGCCACTTTCAGATCTTTCAGAAAATGCTGGCCGAGAAACTTTTTAGGCTTTACTAATTTCATTTATCAACTAAATCGTTACTTTTGCACCGCAAACGGAGACCGTCCTTTTGGGAAAGTGCTGTATTTGCAGCCCACAAAGGTAATCCTTTTCGACGAAGAATAACGAATTCTGCATGAATAAACTATTAAAAAAGACACTGAAGATCCTTTTACCGGTCGCTTTGGGCGGTTTTATTCTTTATTGGGTGTATCGAGATTTTGATTTTGCACGCGCCAAGGAGGTACTTCTGCATGGAACGAACTGGGGATGGATGCTGTTTTCGTTGTTTTTTGGTGTGATGAGCCATGTTTTCCGTGGCTGGCGTTGGAAACAGACGCTTGCGCCGCTCGGAGCTTATCCAAAGACGAGCGATTGTGTGGATGCTATCTTTGTTTCCTATGCCGCTAATCTTGTTTTACCCCGTGTAGGCGAAGTTTCCCGTTGCGGTATGCTTGCCAAATATGACGATGTTTCTTTTGCCAAATCGCTTGGAACAGTGGTAACGGAACGCTTGATAGATACATTGACCATTCTTTTGATTACCGGGATTACTTTTCTGATGCAGATGCCCGTCTTCCTTCGTTTTTTTGAAGAGACAGGTACGAAAGTTCCTTCGCTGGTGCATCTGGTGACATCTCCCTGGTTTTATGTCGTTCTTTTTAGTATCATTGGTGTATTAGTATTACTCTATTTCCTTCTGCGTATGCTTTCTTTCTTCGAGAAAGTGAAAGGAGTGGTGCTGAATGTATGGGAAGGTGTGATGTCATTGAAGAGTGTGAAGAATATACCGCTTTTCCTCCTTTACACGGTGTTGATATGGGGATGTTACTTTTATCACTTTTATATCACTTTCTATTGCTTCGCTTTTACTGAACATCTCAGCTTTCTGGCGGGTCTGGTGATGTTTGTAGGCGGCACTTTTGCTGTGATTGTCCCTACTCCTAATGGGGCGGGACCGTGGCATTTCGCTGTCATTACAATGATGATGCTATACGGTGTCAATGCTACTGATGCGGGAGTTTTTGCCCTGATAGTACATGGTATACAGACATTGTTGGTTATTATATTGGGTATTTATGGCTGGTTACATTTGTCGTTGGTAAATCGTACGAAACAGAATCTGTGAGGCAGAGATTAAAAGACGAAAAAAGATAAATAATTCTGTTTGTTTGTCGTTCTGTTCTTTTGTTGTAACTTTGTAATCAAAGAAACGGAGGTTTGATATGGAGCAACAACAGAAATTTTATCCGGTAGGAATACAGACTTTCTCAGAAATTATAGGAAAGAACTATTTGTATATTGACAAAACGGGATACGTCTATCGCATGACGCATTCCGCTTCTAAATATATGTTTCTAAGTCGACCGCGCCGTTTTGGCAAGTCGTTGCTGGCCAGTACGCTTCATAGCTATTTCGAAGGTCGGAAGGAATTGTTCAAAGGGCTTGTTATCGAGAAATTGGAGACGGAATGGATGTCATATCCAGTTTTTCACTTTGATATGAGTCTGGCAAAACACGTGGATAGGGAACGGTTAGAGAGTATGTTGAATATTCAGTTGTACAGATACGAAGAAATCTATGGTCGACTGGATGGGGAAGTAATGTTGAATGATCGTTTAACGGGTTTAATTCAGCGTGCTTATCAGCAGACCGGCAAACAGGTTGTTGTCTTGATTGACGAATATGATGCTCCGCTTCTTGATGTAATGCATGAGGATAAGAATCTGCCCATACTTCGCAATGTGATGCGTAACTTCTACAGTCCGCTGAAAGCCTGTGACCCTTATTTGCGCTATGTGTTTCTGACCGGAATCACGAAGTTTTCCCAACTGAGCATCTTCAGTGAACTGAATAATATCAAGAACATCAGTATGGACGAACCTTATGCTGCCATCTGCGGCATTACGGAAGAAGAAATAAAGGAGCAAATGAGCTATGATCTGGGTTTGTTGGCGGAAAAAATGCAAATAACGCGTGATGAAGTGCTGGCAAAATTGAAAGAGAACTATGATGGTTATCATTTTACCTGGCCTTCACCAGATATTTACAATCCTTTTAGTCTGTTCAATGCTTTTAACGATGGCAAATTTAACTCCTATTGGTTTGGCAGCGGTACTCCTACTTATTTGATAGAGATGCTGAATAAATTTGGCGTTCTTCCATCTGAAATAGGCGGAATAGAGGCTGTTGCTGCGGAGTTTGATGCTCCCACGGAGCGTATGACCAATATTACTCCCTTGCTCTATCAAAGCGGCTATATCACAATAAAAGGTTATGACAGTGTTTTCGACATATATACGCTTGATATTCCTAATAAGGAAGTTCGTATTGGATTGATGCGTAATCTGATTCCTTCATATATCACAAATGATACTTAACCTTTTGGGATATTATGTTGATGTAGAAGTACGTACTCCCCGTGGCCGTGTGGATATGGTGATGCGCAGTTGGACGACTCCCTATGTTGTTGAGTTGAAACTTGATAAGAGCGCTGATGCGGCTATGCAGCAGATTGACCTGAAAAATTATCCCGAACGTTTTGCGCTGTGCGGACTTCCGGTAGTGAAGGTGGGGATAAATTTCGACACGAAACGACATACGCTGGCTGATTGGAAGATAGAACCCGTTAAATAATTGTGGGGCTACAATACCTTGTCTACAAGAAGTTAAGAGTTTGTCTACAGGAAGTTAACTCCTTGTCGGCAGGAAGTTAACTCCTTGTAATCCTCTGATAATCAGTGCCTGTTTTAGCCTCTGATTTTGCGTTTTTTATCCTTGTGTGCGTGCCTTGTTCAGTGCTCCTATCAGATATTTCCCTTTGCTGTTCACTATACTCCACTTGGTTGCGTGTATTATTTTCCAGACTTCGTTTCCCAGCCGTCCGTAGTCGGACAACTTCAATATCGCTTTCGTATCATTCGGATCGTTGATATGCAGCCCGTCCAGTGCGAGTAGGAGACATTCCAGGTTGTGGGTATTCTTGTTGTAGGCATATCCCGGAAACTCAATGAAAGAATATTTCCTCCATACCCCGACATCCTCCCCCGGCGGGGGAGTTAGAGGGGGAAGTTCTCTATTTTCGTTTGCTTTGTTTTGTTCTGTTTTGTTTTGTTCGGAATTGTCGGCATTTTCGGTGAAATTGTCTGCATCCTGCATGCAATTTTGAGGGTTTTGCATACCATCGGTCTCTTTATCGACTTTGCCGTCTTTACCGCCTTTATCACTTTCTTCCGTCTTCACCAGCATGTAGGGCAGGGACTCTAAGTCCCTTTTCCTACGTTTGGTTGCTTCGAGCCATACTCTCTGGATCTCTACGGAAGTCAGTATTCCGTGTTCCTTATAGGTTTCTTTGTCGAAGAACCCCTTTTCCATCAGTGTCTCCACAATTCCCTGCATCTCTTCTTTCGCAATTTCCCTTCCCACTTTGTTGGTGAAGAGTGTACACTGTTCTTCATTCCATACCATGTAGTATCCGTTTTCCTTGTATATCTTGCACACTAATTTCATGACTGCCGTTTCCGCTTTCATTCCATACCTGGCTTCTATCAGTTCCATAGCCACTTCTTCGAAGAAGCTCACCTGAGTAGGAAAATAAGGTATGCTATTGTATATCATTGCCATAACTTCATTCTTTAATTGTTAATCATTAATCATTAATTGTCAACTGTCAATTGATCGGTCTCCATTCCAGAAAGTTTTCCAGTTGGAAGCTTCTCCACGCCTGTAGTTCTACATCCCAGTAGATGATGTGCCCTTCTATATGATGTATATCGTATTTCCGACGGAAACATTTTTCGTATGGAAGTAGTGTTGCTTTTACAAACTTGAAGGTTCCGTCCTGTTTGTAGTATGCCACAAGTGCATATCCATACTGCATGTGGCTGATGAGGCTTTCAATTCTGTCGGTCATCCATAGTGCTGCGTCTTCCGTGTAGGCTTTTTCGAGCATGATTCGTATTTTCCATTTCTTTCTGAGTGCTTCATAGATTGAAGCGGGTTTCTTTAGTTTTCTCATTGTGTTTAATTTTAAATTATTAATTCTTAGTTCTTTAGTTGGTGTTTATGTCGGGCATAAAAAAAGAGAAGACATCACTTTGGGGATAAAGCGACATCTTCTCGATTTGCGGGGCTTAATCTTTGCTAAAGCGGGGGCAAAGATATAGTAGATTGTATATAGGGTGTCAATATTTAATTATTGTCCATTTATTTCTTATCTTTATTCTTGTTTTTACTCTTCTTCTCCATCACTTTTTGTAGATGTTCACCTCTCCAGATTTCTCCCAATTCTATTTCTATTGTCTTGGCTGATAGTGGAGTATTGCTGTCGGAGAGAAAAAGTCCCCATTCAGCACCCTTGTCTGCCAATTCGTGAATGGATATGTTTTCTTTTTTACCGAAAAATCCTTTGTCTCTCCAATTGAGCAGTTCTATCATCCCTTCTTTTCGATATTTGGGAAGTATCCCTTTTACCACTCTACCTTTAGGGCGTCCGGGTTTTCTCTTAATCTCTGATACATTGCCTCTTAAAGGTGAATTTTCTGCCTGTTTCAGGTCTTTTTTTCAAGGCTTTTAGCCATCTCTTTTTGTTTCATAATTTCACTTATTTAACGTAATAATAAAATATATATTAAATGTTTGATTTGAAAAACGGGCAAAGGTAAGTGTTTCTTTTGTTTACAGGCAATAGGTGTGATAGAAAAAGTTTTTTTACCAATAAGAAATGTGAGGGTAATTTGTTGTATAATAGAGTAATACGTTGTATTTATAGGGGTGTCCAAAAAACGTTCGTTTAATGGGCACAAAGATAATGGGTATTTTTTGAATGTGCAAAATGTTTAATAAAAATATTTTTATGCTAGGCTCTTTTTACTGCTATATCGCTGATTATCAGTCTAACTTTTTTGTCGATAAATATATTTAATATCCTTTCATTTTTGTCCTTTTTGAATTTCTTATTTTTCTCAAATCTTGACGCCCATTAAACGAACGATTAAAAAATACTTTTTTGAGTTTAATGTCTTCGTTTCTATCTTATTAAGTTAAAAAACTATTTGTTTCGGTTTGAAAGAGAATATGTCTCGTTCAAACCGCGAAGCGCACCCGGAACTATACTGAAATCCTCAATAGTTTTCTTGCAAGTGATTGAAAATCAGAAATATTGGTTTGCCGCCCGTACTCGTGATAAGCAAGAGTTTGCTGTCCGAAAATCCCTAGATAAGTTTAAGGCAGAAGAGGGTCTGGATCTTGATTACTATCTTCCCACGCGAACTGTGGTATCTCAGCTGAAGTATCGCCGTAAGCGTACTGAGGTTCCTGTTATTCGAAATTTAATCTTTATCTACGCTACCAAGCAAACTGCCTGTGATCTTTCCAATGTTTATGGTGTTCGGCTTTATTATATGAAAGACCTTTTCACTCATTCCATGTTGGTGGTCCCTAATAAACAAATGGAAGACTTTATATTTATTATGGACTTGAATCCCGATGGAGTCAGTTTTGATAGCGAACCCTTTGCTGTAGGGAATAAAGTAAAGGTCATCAAAGGGGATTTTAGCGGCATTGAAGGTGAGATTGCCACACAAGCCAATAAAACCTATGTTGTTATTCGTATTAAGGGTGTCTTAGTCGCAAGTATTAAAGTCCCCAAGTCTTATCTGAAGCTAATCAACTAATTATATATTAATCTCCATGAATTCTTTACTTTCTTGTGCTTTTGAGCTTCAACATGTCGCTCATGAGCTGATGTATCTTGGTATGGACGGTGAACCTATCTATTCCGATACTTTTTGTCGGTTGAATAAGGAAGTTCTCGTTAAGTCCAATTCTCTTTTTTCCTCTAAGAGTTCCGATATCGAAGAAGAAGCCAATCTGTGTCTGGCACTTTTGATGGGTTACAATGCTACGATCTACGATTATGGAGATAAAGAGCAGAAGAAGCAATCTGTATTAGACCGCGCTTATAACATTCTGGAACAACTTCCAGCTTCCTTGCTTAAAGTTCGTTTGCTGACTTACTGTTATGGCGAAATTTATGAAGAGGGTTTGCTTCAAGAAGCTCATTCCATTATGGATAAGTGGGACAAAGGAACTTTAACTTCCGAACAAGCGGAAGTTATGGAAGAATTGAAGAATATTGAAGAGAATCAATATCCTTTTGAGATACTTGATTAACATATTAATCATTTATAATTTATACTCATCTTGAATATTCTATTTATTCTTCTAACTTTCTTGATATCAGTATTTATAGCTCGGATGTTAATTCCACGTATCTTACTGATATCTATGCGAAAGAAGCTTTTTGATATGCCGGACGCCCGTAAGATACATAAGAAAGCCATTCCTCGTTTAGGTGGGGTTTCTTTCTTTCCTACTGTGCTTTTTACATATTGTTTGGTTTACACTTTCCGTTTGCTTTTAGGCTGTGAACTTACTTCTCTTTATACTTCTTATTTGTTGCCGGAAATGCTTCTTTTTGCATGTGGAATGACCCTACTTTATCTGACAGGAATAGCGGATGATTTGGTGGGTGTTCGTTATCGTCAAAAATTTGTTATCCAGATATTCTGTGCATGTTTATTCCCGTTGTCCGGACTCTGGATTAATAATTTGTACGGCTTGTTCGGCATTCATGAACTTGCTCCTTATATTGGTATGCCTTTCACGGTCTTTACTGTTGTATTTATCACGAATGCAATTAATCTGATTGATGGCATCGATGGCTTAGCATCCGGATTAAGTAGTGTAGCTCTTCTTATTTTTACTTTCTTATTTGTAGAGAAAGGTCTTTGGAGTTATGCTATGTTGGCAGCCGGTACTTTTGGTGTGCTTGTTCCATTCTTTTATTATAATGTTTTTGGTAGTGCAGAACGAGCCAGGAAGATTTTTATGGGAGACACAGGAAGTTTGACTTTGGGATACACTTTGAGTTTTCTTGCTATTAAATATAGTCAGGTAAATCCCAATGTAATGCCATATACAGAAGGTGCATTTGTGATTGCTTTCAGCACTTTGATTATTCCTTCGTTTGATGTAATTCGAGTGATATTGGTTCGAGTGCGTAATGGTAAAAGTCCATTTGAACCTGATAAAAATCATATCCATCATAAATTATTGGCAATTGGGCTGAGTCCACGAAAAGCTATGATTAGTTTATTGGGAATGTCGTGTGCTTTCAGTGCGGTAAATATATTACTGATGCCATATGTGAATAATACGATAATGTTGATGGTGGATATTGTGGTGTGGATAGGGCTGAATTTGTGGTGGGATAGATTACGAGATACGTCTGTTGGTGGATGAATGTATAGTGGAAGAATGAAATATGAATGTTTGAATCTTTTTTCTATCTTTACAAAAAGGGAATTCGTAATGATGAAGCAAAAAGAAGACATATGTTGAAACGGAATTTTTCTCTTTATTTATAAGAATGTGGAGCAAGGCAGGGGCGTGCTATACTGAGTATTGATGAAAAAAAAGGCGATTATGAAATTTCGGATACAGAAAGATTTTGATAATTTATATGATGCTACGGAAGAAGAAGTTGCTTTTTGTATTGACAAGACACTGCAATTTCTTCAAGACATGGAAAAGTTAATAGCGTTTAAGGGTGAATAATGAGAGCCACTTATCAGTGTAATACAAAAACAGTTTATTCTTTGGTATAATGAAAGGCATTTTGAACTCGGCTGTTTATAATACTTTTATTGAAATCTGTAAGTAGGTGGGTATCTCGTTCCGAGATTGTTTCTGATCGGTACTTAAAGTACTAGATAGAGGAAGAGAGGATTACGAGAATTTTTAGTCGATAGCAATCAGTATCAAACAAAAAATAATGTTGGATTTTAATGATCTAAAATTAGTAAAGATGCCTACTAGCATCTTTACTAAAGGGTATACTCTGATTTGGGATGCTTATAGTATTTGTTTCTTATGAGTAAGTATAGCCGTTTGGGGAAGAATGTCTCTTTAATGTTTCTGGGAAATATAGGAAGTAAAGTTCTGACTTTTTTGATGCTTCCATTTTATACTTCACAGCTTTCAGTTGGAGATTATGGGACTATTGATTTAATTCAAGTATATGTCACTTTATTAACAGGTATTGTAACTTGTTGTTTGACTGAAGCCATATTTGTTTTTCCTAAAAATCAGTTACTGATTAAACAAAAAAGTTATTTTACATCTGGTTTTCTTTTCTCATTGGGAGCACTTCTGTTAACATGGGTGATATTTGTGGTATTGGTCAACTTACTGCATTTAGTTGCTTACAATGGCATATTTGTAGAATACAATACCTGTATCTTTCTTACTATTTGTGTTACTTATTTTCAATCTTATACTCAGCAATTTGTCAGGAGTATTGGTAAAATAAAGATTTATGTGATATCAGGTATTGTATTAACATTATCTACTGTATTGTTGTCTCTTTTGCTTTTGCCGCTGTGGGGGATTACCGGATATATATATACAATGATTTTCGCTTCTTTTATAACTTCTATTTATACGATGTTAGCAGGTAAAGAATATGAATACTTTTCACTGAAGTGGTTGTCGAAGGAAAAGCTTTGCGAGATGCTGAAATACTCTATTCCAATGATACCAAACAGTGTGATGTGGTGGGTACTAAGTACTTTGAATCGTCCACTTTTGGAACATTATTCAGGAATAGATTCGGTTGGGATTTTGGCTGTAGCAAATAAATTCCCTATGCTTTTGACTATGGTTTATGGCGTGTTTACTTATTCTTGGCAAATATCTGTTTTAGAGGAGTTTAAAAGTGAAGGTTATAAAATGTTTTATAATCGAATATTTAGAATATTACTTGTAGTCTTATCATTCTTTTTATTAGGAATCACTTTGTTGAGTCGTCCACTTATTGAAATGATGACGACTTCTGGGTATTATGAAGCTTGGCTGTATGTTCCTCTGCTATCACTGTCTGTAGTTTTTTCAAACTTGGCAGGCTTTGTTGGAACTAATTTTTTGGCAACTAAAGAAAGTAAATATTATTTTTCTACAAGCGTGTGGGGAGGAATTGCGTGTATTCTAATGAACTTTCTATTTATACCGTTATTGGGCATTTGGGGTGCTGTTATTTCTATATTAGTTTCAAATGTTTTGATTTTATTATTAAGACTGAGAATAACTTGGAAATATGTACCTGTATTTAGGTGGCATATACACATATCGGTTTTATTAGTTATTGGAGTATATATGGTGTTGTCTTTCTTTGTTGAAAATATGTTTGTAGATGTTTTTTGTTTTTTGTTGTCGCTATCTATAATTATGCTTTTAAATAGGGATTTTTTACGTGAGGCTTTTGCTGTATATCGTAAAATGAAAGAATGAAATTATGTTATAATACTGCGAAAATAGATGTTAGAATCTAATCAGAATATCAATATAAGAGTATGAATGTTTTATGTAATTTAAAAGCTTTTGTCGTAAGGCTTAAATTCCTTTATAGGGATTGGAAGTATATTAACTTATTTGCCGATAGTGATAAAAAAGAATTGGACGTAACACTAGCATTGTTGAGAAAAAACTGTCATATTCTTGATAAAGGGTTGCATATCGTTCCTTTTGATAAAGGACATGGACGAAAAACATATAATGAGGCTTTGGCTTTGAAGAGGAATTTAGTTAGTACTCCAAAGGAAAATGATTTGTCATTTCTGTGGTGTTGTGATATTATAGCTTTGTATGAGAAAGCACAAAAAAATGAATTGAAGGAATTAAATATTCCTTTCCATAATTATAATAAATCTGAAAAACAGTTGATTTATGATTTCCTTCACTCTAGGGTTTCTTGTCGGAATTTTAACAATATAATCATTGATGATTGTATATGGAATGAAATTATAGGAATTGCTGCGGATGCCCCTAATGGCTGTTGCAGGCAAACTTCTAGAATATATGTAGTTAATGATAGGACAACTATAAGCAAGTTAAAGCACAATATTGGGGGGGCTACAGGTTTTAGTAATGGAATTCCATACCTCTTATGTGTAACGTCTGATGTGAGATCTTATGCTTGTATGGATCGTATGCTTGCATACATTGATGCTTCATTGTTTGTTGAAAACTTGGTGTTAGCTTGTAGAGCTAATAATGTATTTACTACGATACTAAATTTTCAACACGCATCGGAAAAGGAAAGGAATAATGTGATGGAGCTACTAAATATTCCATTGTATGAGCGCATAATTGTATTTATTGCTGCAGGTCGTGTCGATTTTGTTCCTGTAAAGCCATTGCGTATGCACGTTAATGAATTTAGAAAATTATAATTGAAATATAAAGGGTATGAAGAAAATAGGAATATTGACATATCATTCTGTCTATAATTTTGGAGCTAATCTACAAGCATTATCTACGTTGTGTTATTTCAGAAATCATGGATATGATGTTAAAATTATCAATTGGAGGCCTCGGGATTTATTAAAGAACTATGCTGAATCCACTCCTGTAAAACAGGCTAAAGTGCACGAAACATTTTATGAATGTTTTTTTGATTTGACAGAAATTTGTTATACAGATGAGGATATTGTACGTGTAATAGAAAAAGAATCAATGGATGCTATTGTTATAGGGAGTGATGCTGTATGTAGACATTTTCCTTTTTTGGTACGTTGGCGTCCTTCTCGTACATACAAATTTCTTAAAAATGGATTGTTTTCTCCAGATATTTTTCCAAACCCATATTGGGGGAGCTTTTATACGAGGTTGGATAAAAAGATTCCGATGATATTGATGTCTGTATCTTCACAAGGCACTCTTTATCAATATACATTATGGAGAGAACGAAAGCAACTTTTAAAAGCAATAAATAATTTTTCGTTTATAACAGTAAGAGATTCTTGGACGCAAAAAGTATTCAAATGTTTTAGTTATGGAAAATTACTACCAAACATTACTCCTGACCCAGTTTTAGGATTTAATGTAAATGTTTCTCAAGAGATTGTTTCTAAAAATATTATTAAGCGTTTTAATTTACCAGAAAAATATATCATATTGTCTTTTAAAAGAAAATATGCTCCTTCTGAAGATTGGATAAAAAAATTCTTTTATTGTTGTAATGAAAAAGGTCTAGCAGTAATATCTCTTCCTTATCCACAAGAAGAAAATAGTTTAAATGTGGATGTTAATATTTCTTTGCCCATAAGCCCGATAGAGTGGTATAATATTATCAAATATTCAGTTGGATATGTTGGTAATAATATGCACCCTATAATAGTTTCAATTCATAATGCTGTACCTTTTTTTAGTTTTGATTATTACGGATATACCAAATTGGTTACAAGGAAAGTGTGTCTTGAATGTAGTAAAATTTATGATTTATGTCAGAAGTTCGATCTTTTAGATTATTACAGCAATGTTCAAATGCGGAATTATCAATTTCCTAATCCTGAAGTTGTATTTGATCGAATATACAATTTTGATAAAGAAAAAGCAATCTTCTTAGCTAAGAAGAGGGTGAATGACTATAAGGATTTAATGTGTGATATTGAAAAGGTAATTAATGAATAATATGAAAAAGATAATGCTTGTCTTCGGTACTCGTCCCGAAGCCATAAAGATGGCTCCTTTAGTGAAGGAGTTTCAAAAGAATATCAATAAGTTTAGAACAATAGTTTGTGTTACCGGCCAGCATCGGGAAATGCTTGATCAAGTATTGAATTTATTTGAGATAATACCAGACTATGATTTGAACATCATGAAGCAAGGACAGGACCTGTATGATGTAACATCGCGTGTGTTGCTTGGCATGCGTGGTGTATTGAAAGAAGCCCAGCCTGATATTGTATTAGTTCATGGTGATACGACTACTTCCACAGCGGCGGCACTGGCTGCATTTTATCAACAAATCCCGGTAGGCCATGTGGAGGCCGGATTACGTACTCATAATATATATAGTCCTTGGCCGGAAGAAATGAACCGACAAATAACAAGTCGTATTTCTACATATAATTTTGCCCCTACTCCATTGAGCAGACAAAACCTGATAGCCGAAGGAATAAATGAATTTTCTATTACCGTTACTGGGAATACGGTGATTGATGCTCTTTATATGGTTGTGGATAAAATAAAGAATGACAAACAACTGGGTCAGGAGTTACAAGGTGTTTTAAAAAAATCAGGATATGACACCAAACGCCTTGGCAATGAGAGGAAGCTTGTACTGATTACTGGTCATCGCAGAGAAAACTTTGGTGATGGTTTTATTTCTATGTGTAAAGCAATAAAGGCCTTGTCCGAAAAATACCCGGATGTGGATTTTGTCTATCCGATGCATTTAAATCCCAATGTTCGCAAACCAATTCACGAGGTATTTGGAGACGGCTTGTCTCAACTTGATAATATGTTTTTCATAGAGCCACTGGAATATCTGAGTTTTGTCTATCTAATGGAAAAGTCAACCATTGTGCTTACTGACAGCGGTGGCATTCAAGAAGAAGCTCCGGGGCTCGGAAAACCAGTATTGGTGATGCGTGATACGACAGAACGTCCTGAAGCTCTTGAAGCTGGAACTGTGAAACTGGTTGGAATGAATTATAATCAGATTATGGAGGAAGTTTCTACTTTACTTGATAATTGTGATTATTATGAGAAGATGAGTAAAGCTGTAAACCCCTATGGTGATGGCTGTGCTTGTGGTAGAATTTCTGATTTTTTACAAAGTGATACTCTAAATAATATTCATCCATGAGTACTGTTTATCTGATACTAAAGGATGATATTATGTATTATCCTCCTGTACTTTCTATTATAAACGTTCTTCTTGAATTGAAGTATAGGGTTGTTCATATTGGAAATTATACCGATAAGGAACAAAAAAAACAACTTGAGGAAAGGGGGGCTATCTTTAAATCTACAATCAAATTAGATGATAATGTTTCATTGCTTAAAAAGCTGGCCATGAAACTTGAGTTTAAAAGACAAGTAACTAGTTACTTGGAAATAGAAACTATATCTAAGGAAGATTATGTTTGGTTATTTCATACGGAAACGTTGTGCTTGCTTAATGATTTAGTTGACAGGTATCGTGTTGTTTTTCATCCTCTTGAATTTACGCAACCTGTAGCTAGCTGGAAGTATAAAGTGTTGACTCCATCCTTGAATTTGGCTGCCACTGTTAAAAAAACAGCAAAGGTGGTGTGTTGTGAATATAATCGGGCACAAATAACTAAGGGTATGTTTGCACTTGAACAAATGCCTTATGTTCTACCTAATAAAATGTATATGGCCAATGATGAATTAACTGATATCCCAGAAGATGTTCAAGACTTGGTGAACCCTATTTTGTCTAAGGTTGAAGGGAAGAAAATAATCCTTTATCAAGGAGTTTTTTTAGATAAAGAGAGACGGCTTGAAGAATTTTGTGAAGCAGTGAAAGAAATGTCCGATGAATATGTTCTTATTGCAATGGGAAAAGGCTCATCTTACTATGAGAGTTTGAAAGATAAGTATCAGTCTGAAAAGATATTGTTCATTCCTTTTATTCGTCCTCCGTATCATCTTTTGGTGACTAAAGCGGCATCAATAGGTGTACTATCTTATTTCCCCGATTCCACTAGTATTTCTTCTGTCATAAACCCTTTGTATTGTGCTCCCAATAAGATATTTGAGTATGCACGTTACGGTACCCCAATGATTTCCAACGATATTCCGGGCTTGTATTATATCTTTATGCAATATGAATGTGGAGAGGTTGTTCGTCATCCGATGACAACGACAGGAATAAAAGCTACTATTGAAAAAATATATACTGATTATGATAAGTATGCATCGGGTGCATTACGCTATTATAGGTCTGTTGATATTGAGGAAATAATAAAAAGTGTTTTATCTGATAAGTAGACGTATAGTATTATGAGTTTAACGCTATGCGGATATTTGTGTATTTTACTTATGCTTACGATGCTAGTGCGTTGCAAATTTAAGCTTTATATGCTTCCCACAATGCCATTATTTATGATATTGTTATCGTATTGGCGTTATTTTGCACATTATGAAAGAATAGATTTGCTTCCCGAAGTAGATGTGATTTTGTTATATTCGTTTGTTGTCTTTTTATTATTCTATGCCATTGGAAAGCGGCTTAAAATCAGATGGTTGGAAAAAGGCTATATCTGTCTCTCTGAAAGTGCCTTGGTTGAAGGAAATATTTTTACTCGTACTAAATCTATAAGTATATATCTTCTTATTGTAATACTATATTGTATATACGATCTTTGGGTAAATACTCTCCTTTATGGTTCTTTGGAAAACGCTCTTATTCGTTTTTATGGAAAGCCTGTAGAAAGTGATTTGCCGTCGATGCTGAAAACCTCTCTCCAATTTTCTTATAAAGCAGTGGTTGCGTTTCTTTTTGTATTTCGATTATATCTCAATAAATGTGACAGACATTCAAATAAACTATATTTAGCAGTACTACTTTTGATGCTGATAGCGTTTCCTCGTGGCTCTCGTGGAGCTTTGGTCACACCCTTGGTGATGCTTGTAACAGCCGATATGTTTACTGTAACATATATTAAAAAGTATTCTTTAAAACGTAATATGAAGGAGTATGTTGTTGCAGCGACAATAGGTATAGTGTTGATGTTGACTCTTACTGTAGTAAGGAATGTAAATTTTGAAGATCTATCCCAAGCCTATGAGGCTATTTCTGAACTGAATTTGGGAGAAGCTTCTGAGAAATATGAAAAAGGAGAGGGTGACTTGATATTAAGTGATACACAGTTTTGTTATGAAAAATTCGGAAAAGATGTTCCTTTCTTATCACCATTTTACACCTTGAAAACATTAGTTTTTGCAATGGTTCCACGGGCTTTAATGCCATCCAAGCCGGTGTCGTTCGGTTATGTGTTGAATGAAGTCAAATTAGGAGGCTCAAGTTTGGATCCGGAAAAGTTGAACTATCCGAGTGCAGTAAATTGGGCAGCTGGTTATGCCGGAGAAGGATGGGCTAATGGAGGTATGTTTGGTGTAACATTTTATGCTGTCATATTTGGTCTGCTTTCTGGAGTATGTAGCAAGATGTATTATCTCTTATTCAAGAGGATGACTCCTCTGTCTGTGTTGTTTGCTTTACTTTTTTTTGGTTTTTCCAGTGGTACAGTACGCGGTGATTTGCTTGCAGGATTTGCCTTGAATTTTTATCCATTGTTAATTCTTACGTTACTTTTCGCATTTATAAAATGGACAAGAAAACGTCTTGTCATTGCCTCTAATGTGAAATAATACATAAGTTTTCTACGCTTATCAGCTTTGATTGATTTTATAAATATTTATATAAATATAATTAGATGTGTAATTTGGTTTCAATTATAATCCCTCTTTACAATGTCGAGCAATATGTAGAAGTGGCATTGGAGTCTGCTTTTAATCAAACGTTTGCTGACATAGAATATATCCTAGTTGATGATTGCTCTACGGATCAAACAATGGAAGTTGTAGACAGGCTGGTTGCAGAATGTTCACGTCGCAACAGTATAAAAATCGTTCATCATGAAAAAAATGGAGGATTATCCGCAGCACGTAACACAGGAATAGAATATGCTAGTGGAAACTTTATTTTCTTTATGGATTCTGATGATGAAATTGTTCCCGATTGTATTGAAAGGCATTATGAGGTTCTAAAGGCATCTGATGCTGACTTTACCATAGCTAATATTCGCTTGGAAGGCGCAAAATCGATTCATATAAAACCTATATCAGATGAGGTGAAAAGAATTCCACTAAGAACTTCATACTTGAAAAGAATGTGGAGTGTAAGCGCATGGAATAAATTGTATCGGAGACGCTTCTTGGAAGAGAATGAATTAACTTTTCAAGAAGGTTTATTGCATGAAGATATTCTTTGGTCCTATAAGGTTGTTTCCAAAGCCAAAACAGCGGCTTTTGTAACTGAAGCTACTTACGTCTATAAGATACATCAAGGTTCTATTACTACTTCTAAAAACAGTAAACGAAAGATTGATAGTCTGCTATATATTTTAAACGTTTTGATGAATGAGTGGAATAGTGGAAAAACAATTGTGAGTAGAGACCCTGCTTTTATTCGCTTTTTTGATTTTTTGAGATTTAATACAGTTTTATTGTTATTGAATTATTCCGGTACAAGGAAAGAGCAACGAAGGTATTATCAGCAATTAGGTAATATGTGTATAGGAAAATACAATGATTTGTATTCTTTTCTATTAAGTATGCCGTTCTTTATATTCTCAATATTAATAGGACCAATATATTACGTGTATAAAAGACTGTAAATATGTTACGAATAGGATTATGTGTATGCTGAATCTATTGGTAATATGTTAATATCGTTGGAGATGTACAGGGAAAAATTGTGTAAAAAATGATTGTTGATTGTGATGATGTTGAGCTCAATAGGAATAGTTGCTTTTGGTAATTTTAGATAAAATAATATAGGATAATGAAAGTCTTAATAACCGGTAGTTCCGGTTTTATAGGTACTAATGTTGTATTAGCGTTTAAAGACCGATTTGACATTTTGTGTATTGATCTGCAACCTCCTAAGATTAAATCATTGGAGGATGTTTGGATAAAAGTTGATATAACAGATTTGAAAGCATTCAGACAAGCTGTAGTTGAATTTAATCCTGATTATATATTGCATCTGGCAGCCCGAACGGATTTGGACGGGAGGGAATTAGGGGATTATGCGGCTAATATTGTGGGAGTGTGTAATCTCATGAAAATAGCAAGTGAACTGTTTTCATTAAAGAAAATAGTGATAACTTCTTCTATGCTTGTGTGCCATGCCGGTTACTATCCCCAAAATCAATTTGATTATGCTCCTACAACTATATATGGAGAGAGTAAAGTTGAGACAGAAAAGGCTGTATGGGCTAATAAACCAATGTGTGATTGGGCTATTATTAGGCCTACTTCGATTTGGGGACCTTGGTTTGGTGTACCCTATAGAAACTTTTTTGATATGGTACTTAAGCATCGTTATATTCATATCGGATATAGAAGTTGTACCAAAACTTATGGTTACGTAGGCAACTCGGTCTATCAGATAGAACAAATCTTATTTAATGATACGCGAGACGAAAACAAAAAAGTTTATTATATAGGCGACAATCCTGCTACAAACATTGAAGAATGGGGAAATGAAATCGCAACAGAATTAGGATTTAAGATAAAACGGATACCTTATTGCCTGTTGAAGATTGTTGCATATGTAGGTGATTGTTTGAAATTATTAAGTATCAGATTCCCTATGACTTCTTTCCGGTTGAAAAATATGACAACGGACAATATTATAGATTTGTCTGATACTTATGAATTGGCTCCGAATCCGCCATACTCTCGTATTGAAGGAGTTCGTAAAACATTGGATTGGTTGCGTTTAGCTTAAGTTATTTAAGTGATGATGAAAATATCTCTTATTACCGCTACTTTTAATAGTAGTTCTACCCTTTGTGATACTATCAAATCTGTTCTGGCACAGTCTTATCAGGAGATTGAATATATTGTAGTGGATGGATTATCAAAAGATAGTACAGTGGATATCATAAAAGGATATGAACCCTACTTTAAAGGGAGAATGAAATGGATAAGTGAAAAGGATAATGGACTATATGATGCTATCAATAAGGGAATCAGAATTGCGACCGGTGATGTTGTGGGAATATTGAATTCTGATGATTTCTTTACTTCTACTACAATAGTTGAAAAGGTAGCCAATAGTTTTACTACGGAAGTGGATGCGGTTTATGGAGATGTTCATTTTGTCAGGACGAATAATTTGAATCGTTCCATTCGATATTATTCATCTAAAGTTTTTAGACCTGCATTGATGAAGCTGGGATTTATGCCGGCACATCCTACTTTTTATTGCAGGAAAAGTTGTTTTGATGAGTATGGACTTTATAAAGTAGACTTTAAGATTGCGGCAGATTTTGATTTGTTACTGCGTTTTATCTATGTGTATCGTATCTCTTTGAAGTATTTACCTTTGGATATGGTGACAATGAGAATAGGAGGGGTTAGCACAAATGGTTTGCAAAGTCATTGCTGTATAATGAGAGAGCATCTTCGTGCTTTTAGAGAAAATGGCGTGAGGAGTAATATATTATTTTTGTCTTTGAGGTATTTTTATAAGTTGATAGAATTTGTTAGAAAATAGAATATATGGAAAAGGTAGCATTACTAACAGGTATTACGGGTCAGGATGGCTCGTTCTTGGCTGAATTTTTAATAGAGAAAGGCTATGAAGTTCATGGTATCATTCGCCGTTCTTCCTCTTTTAATACAGGGCGCATTGAACATCTTTATTTAGATGAGTGGGTACGGGACATGAAGAAAGACCGTTTAATAAATCTCCATTATGGAGATATGACGGATAGTAGTTCGCTGATCCGAATTATTCAATTGGTGCAACCGGATGAAATTTATAATCTCGCTGCTCAAAGTCATGTGAAGGTAAGTTTTGATGTACCTGAATATACCGCGGAATCAGATGCAATAGGTACTCTTCGTATGCTTGAAGCGGTACGTATTCTTGGTTTGGAGAGAAAAACAAAGATATATCAGGCTTCCACTTCGGAACTGTTTGGGAAAGTGCAGGAAGTTCCTCAAAAAGAAACAACACCTTTTTATCCTCGTAGTCCTTATGGAGTAGCAAAACAATATGGATTCTGGATTACTAAAAATTACCGCGAAAGTTACGGAATGTTTGCTGTAAATGGAATCTTATTTAATCATGAGAGTGAACGTAGAGGTGAAACATTCGTGACGAGAAAGATAACGCTTGCTGCTGCCCGTATAGCTCAGGGCTTTCAAGATAAGTTATATTTGGGTAACCTGAATTCGCTCCGTGACTGGGGGTATGCAAAGGATTATGTGGAATGTATGTGGTTGATTCTACAGCATGACATTCCAGAGGATTTTGTGATAGCTACTGGTGAGATGCATACGGTTCGTGAGTTCGCAACTTTGGCTTTTAAAGAGGTTGGCATTGAACTACGTTGGGAAGGTGAAGGTGTGAATGAAAAAGGAATTGATGTAAAGACTGGTAAATCATTGGTTGAGGTTGATCCTAAGTATTTCCGTCCTTGTGAAGTTGAACAGTTGTTGGGTGATCCGACAAAAGCGAAAACGTTACTTGGTTGGAATCCGATAAAAACGAGTTTTTCTGAATTAGTAAAGATTATGGTGACACATGATATGCGGTTTGTAAAAAAGCTATATGTCAAGAGCCAAATGACAGAATAATAATGGGCTAAATTGATGGATATAAATTATAAGATTATTGATACCCAGCGAATCATTGATTATATTACTTCTTTTCCTAAAGGTGTTTCCGTTGAGGAAATCATTCAAAATTCCGGTGCTGAAAAGTTACGGGTATATCCCGCTCTTTTTGAATTGGAACAGAGTGGATTCTTGGAAGTACTGAAGAGGGAAGAACTTGGAGCACCAATAATGGTACGTAAGAGAATACATTAAAAGAAACGACAGGTAACAGAGGTTATTTTGTTTTAGGCAGCAGCCGGGATTACTCCGTAATAAGGAGTGGTTCCGGTTGTTTTATTTAGTTGTGACATAAAATAAATATAAAACGGATGCTTACAATTAAAGGAAGCATAGAATACATTAGTAGCTGTATGTATTTGTTGCCGATGACTATCGGTACTTTTAATAATATGGCAATAAATCTTGCTCGTTCCATTTTTTTTTTCGTCCTTTGCTAAAAATGTAGATGTAAGCCGAATGGAGAAAGTTTGTATAAAAGGGTATAAATCCTTTCAAGACATAACACTTGAATTGGGGCAAATTAATATACTTATTGGTTCTAATGGTTCCGGTAAGAGTAATTTCTTGTCGTTTTTTGAGTTCTTGAATAAAATATACGAACAGAAGATGACTGAATATGTAGCGTTGAACGGTGGGGTGGACAAGTTCTTTCATAAAGGGAGCAAAGTAACAGATGTTATTCAGGCAGAAGTGTTTTGGAAAACTAACCGTTATCAAATTCAGTTGAAAGAAGGAGACGGCAGATTTGTGGTGGCTCATGAAAAATTGGGCTATGCTGCTGGAAGTATGATATATTATAATGATATAGCCAACTATACCAATGAAGCAGGCATCAAACAATACAAAGGGCTGAAGCGTGGAGACTATATCAATAACTATCTGACAGAAATAAAGAAATATCATTTCCATGATACCGGCAAGACCTCTCCGTTTACAAAAGAAAGCCATATACAGAATGACCGTTATTATCTGTATGAAAAAGGAGATAATTTGGCAGCTTTCCTTTATGCCATTCACGAGGAAACTCCAATTGTGTACAATCGTATCGTGAAAGTGATTCAAAGTATCGCTCCTTATTTTTCCGATTTTTATTTTCATCCGACAGCCGCCAATACGTTGCGTCTGCAATGGAGAGATAAGTATAGTTCAATGGTGTATGGACCCACTGACTTTTCGGATGGTACCATTCGCTTTATAGCTCTGGCAACATTGTTTTTGCAACCTACTCCTCCCAAAGTTATCATTATAGATGAACCCGAGTTGGGATTGCATCCCGTGGCGATACAAAAATTGGCAGGTATGATGCATGTCGCAGCTTCAAAAGGTACACAAATTATTGTGGCTACACAAAGCACTGACCTGCTCTGTCATTTTGAACCTGAAGAAGTGATTACAGTTAATCAGGTTGAAGGAGCTACTCAGATGGTTCGTCTCAATAGTGAAGACCTGAATCATTGGCTGGAAGATTATACTTTGGGCGATTTGTGGAAGCAGAATATCGTGAAAGGAGGGCAACCTGAATGAACAGACTCATTATAGTATGTGAAGGTGAGACGGAGCAGGAATTTTGCAAGGATGTGCTGGCGTCCTATTTTCGAGAAAAGAATATCTATATAGAATACCCCACAATTAAACATTCTAATGGTGGCATTGTGCCTTGGGCTACTTTGAAAAGACAATTGATTAATCATTTGCACGAAGGAGAGGTGTCAGTTTCCATGCTTATTGATTATTATAGAATCAGGGATTCTTATTTGTTTCCTGGCTGGGAGGAAGCGAAACAAATAGAGAATGTCTATGATAAAATGAAGTGCTTGTTCTGCCGGATGAAGAATGATATGCCGGAAGAATTAAGAGATCGTTTTATACCATATATTCAGTTACACGAATTTGAAGGACTGCTTTTTAGTGATATTTCTGTATTTAAGAATAATTTCACTTCCGATGAACTGCAATTTAGTGAATTAGAAGAGGCTGTGAAATCGGCTGATACACCGGAAGAAATAAATAATGGTCCGGCTACTGCTCCATCTGTACGTTTGATGAAGGCGATTGCGGGTTACAACAAAGTGGTATATGGGGCTTGCCTTGCTTCGGAGATCGGCTTAACTTCTATTCGTAGCAAATGTAAGCTGTTTGATGAATGGATTACTCTGTGCTTATTGTAGATAAATACTTTACCCATAGCGCTTTATGATAAACTCTGAAATAACCGTCCTGGTTATCCAGTTTTCTTTGGCTATTCCTGAATATATCCTCACCTTTGCATCGTTGGCCAACACAAGAATACGTAAAACGAAGTTGAACTAAAATGTAAAAGGAGGAAGATTATGCCTTTATTGTATTATGCGAGACAATCGCAGTTGAAAACGAAAGATGGGGTTAAGCAGTGGCACCTAACATTGAAGAAAGTAGGAAGAGCTGTAAGTTTACAACAGTTGGGAGAGATGGTAGCTGAGAAGTGCTCGGCAACGCCGGGTGATGTACACAACGTAATCAGGAACTTGATGTCGGTGATGCGGATGCAGTTGCTGAATAGCCGTACGGTTCGTTTGGATGGTTTGGGAACATTTACGGTGATTGCGCGGACACGTGGCAAAGGGGTGGATAAAGAGAAGGATGTGAATCCGAATCAGGTAACATCCTTGCACTTCATGTTTACTCCTGAATATACACGTCCGGCGGCATTGGGAACCACGCGTGCATTGTGGCAAGGTGTGGAATTTGAAAAGTGGACGGGTGGAACTACTACTGATGGAAATGAAGGTCCCGATGATGGTAACGGAGGAAATGCCGGTGGTGACGGAGGCCTCGATGAGAATCCACTTGGGTAAGTGGAGAATTGAGAGTTGGGGCTGCGCGGTCCATTTATTATTAAAGCACAAAGTAATTAACATGAAAAAAGCGGTTTTGAATAAGATTCTGAAAATTGTAATAGCAGTGGCTTCGGCTATATTAGGAGCTTTGGGAGCTAATGCGATGAATATGCGATAAAAATATCGTGATTATAAAAATGAACGGTGGGAATATGGTTTGAGGGACTATATCTCACCGTTTTTTTCTATATCGGGGTACTATATACACTTGCTATTTCGTCAAAATTAACACTAAAACGTAAAAAAAACAGCTTAAATTATAGTCTCTTTTTTGATTTAAAATATTGATAGGTAGTTTGTTGCGCAAATTGTAAATCAAAATACTGAATTCGAAATGTATATTGCCTTTTTTCCCCCTATTTTTGAAGAGCAGATAATTGCTATTATTAATTAATACCTTATTTGTTATGTTATTATGGAAACTCAAAAAGAAAGCATTATGGCAGATGTCAAGAAATTAGCACCATTCATCCAGAGGTGGGAGGGTGGCTTCGTAGACGATCCCGATGACTTGGGAGGAGCAACCAACATGGGTGTTACTATAGCAACCTACAAGGTATATCGCAAACGGAAAGGACTTTCCGAACCTACAGTAGACGATTTGAAACATCTATCGAATAATGAGTGGATCGATATCTTGAAGAGCTTGTATTGGGATAAGTGGAAAGCCGATCAGATAAAAAGCCAATCTGTTGCCAATATTTTGGTAGACTGGGTATGGGCTTCAGGAATACAGACGTGGTTGGTGCAACCGTATCAATAACCTCTATTTCGAAGAATAATGATAAGGCGAATTCTTACATATTATGCAGCCTCTCTGGATGAGTACTTGCACCACAAGTTCCCGCAGCCCGAAGGTATGGCGGAAGTGGGATTCATTGGCAGTGGTGCGGGCGAAAAGCCTTGCAAACTGATTGTTTCACTTGTCAACATTGAGCGTGAAACGGCAGGAGGCATCTCGGCAGGCATCAGTCGTAACAGTTCGGACTATATGCGGACGTTTGCGCCGTTATTGCTGAACCTCGACTTGATGCTTGCTGCTGTATATGACGAGAAACGATACGCCGAGTCGCTTTCCGTATTGTACGAATCGTTACTTTTTATTCAGTCGCATCCCTATTTTGAACTGGATGGGCAGAAATATACGGTAGAGATCGTCACACTTTCGGTACAGGACATTAATAATATCTGGACCACGCTGGGCGGACAATATTATCCGTCGGTGATGTGCAAGCTGCGCAGGCTTGCGGTGGATGCGGAGGAAGCCGTCAGTAGTGGTGGTATTGCCCGTGAACCATCGGTCAGCGTAACAAAATAGAAAGGAGAAAAAACAAATGAGCCAATATATAGCCATAGCTGCCATACGTATCGAACACAATTATTACAATCCGCCCGAAAACAGCTTTGTGGGATTAGAGCCGACACCCGAAACCAAAAAGTTGATGAGACAGCGGGGAGTGATGTTGAGACAAAGTCGTGGAAATGAGTGGCAATGGATCATGGCCGATGATGCATCGGGATTTGCAGATAAGGATGTACTGGAGTTATCTATGATTGTGAAGGACCCTTGTTTTCTGCAACAGATAGAGAGTGACGGATATGACCCCGACAGTTTTTACAAATTCAACGCGGAAAACGGATTGGTGGAAGTGAATGCCGACTTTGTATGGAGAAAGGATACGAACGGGCAGAAGTTGAAAAATGAGTTTTGCCGGATTGTTTTGAAACCGGTAGAAACGGCATCGGAGAAGTTGCGAATGCTCTATATGAAAGTAGAGCAATTGGGAAAAGAAGAGATACGGGAAGAAAACAGTGTACAATTCGCAGCCATAAAACAAGAAATAAGGCAGTTGCAGGAAATCTGTTGTCCGAAATTTACTATCCGATTTTGTTCCTGTGCGTATTATTGGGAGTATCTGTGTGTATTCAAGGATGAGAATGATATGCGGGGAAAGGATCTCAGACTGCGAACTCGCGAAAATGTAGTGGCTTTCGGAGCGCCGGAAAAGTGTGAGAAAACAAGCTTGGGAACCAATGTCTGGAGACTTGTTTCTACAGGACGGATCAAAGCGAAGGAGCGGTACGACATGCCGATGCAACTTTATATTGGCAGGATGTTGGAAAGCCGGTTCATTTCACCGCCGCAAATAGGGAAATTCCAGTCGGATTCTCCGCATACCCTAAGAGAAGTATGCTATATTAAAGAACAATAATTATAAATTTTAAAACTGATAATTATGGGAAGCATGAAAACTCCCGGCGTTTATATCATAGAGAAGAACGCCTTTCCGAACTCAGTGGTGGAAGCGCCAACCGCTATTCCGGCTTTTATCGGCTATACCAAACAGGCCGTGAACGGGAATAATGACCTGAAGAATGTGCCGTGGAAAATTTCATCGATGACGGAGTATATACAGTATTTCGGTGGGGGGCCTGACTTGAAGTTCGAGGTAGATATAAAGGATGGCTCACTCTGTATTGAAGGAAAAAACTGTTATACATTATACTACAACATGATGTTGTTTTTTGCTAATGGTGGTAGTACCTGCTACATTGTTTCAGTTGGCAGTTATGAGGATGCTTTGAACAAAAATGCTATGCTCACTGGATTGGAAAAGCTGACCCTTGAGCAGGAAATTACGTTGGTGGTCATACCTGAAGCTGTAAATCTGAATAGTAATGAAGAGCTTAGGGATATACAGCAACAGATGCTTTCTCATTGTGGTGACAGAATGAAAAACCGTTTCGCGCTGCTTGATATTTATCCGAAGGCAGATGAAAATACAAACATAGAAGACCAAGTAACTATCTTTTGTACTAATATCGGTTCCAATTTTTTGTCTTATGGCGCAGCCTATTTCCCTTGGTTGAATACTTCGGTAGTGGGAGATCGGGACTTGACGGGCGATGTGTTTGTATGGACTGATAATATTTATGCTAACCGAAACAAACTCTCCGATATTGATCCTGCTTTTTCCGGTATAGTGACGGCTTTCTGTGAAAGGACAGACGTGTTTGAGCTTGAAAAAGATGCAGTAAAGAAAGTGAATAATCATACTTTTGAATTTGCTGATGTTGTGGCAGGGAATATTGAAAATAAGGAAGGAAAAGTAATTGGTGTAATGACGGTGGATGATATCACTAAAGAGGGGGAAACAGAGGTGATAAGTAAAAGAATAGAGGTTGTTTGGGTTCCTTCCACTGACAATATTGAAAATAAACAAGCCTTCCATCAGGCGTTGTACAACGGTTCATCTGTTTATAAGCAGGCTATAAAAGGTGTGCTGAAAAAATTGAACCAGCTTCCCCCGTCTGCAGCTATGGCAGGAATTTACACTATGGTAGATAATAGTCGCGGTGTATGGAAAGCCCCTGCCAACGTAACGTTGAGCTATGTGGACAGTCTGGTAGAAGACATCGACGACGATCAGCAGGCCGATTTGAATGCCCCTGCTCATGGAAAGGCCGTCAATGTGATACGCCTGTTTCGTGGCGAGGGTATAAAGGTGTGGGGAGCACGTACACTGGATGGAAATTCCTTGGATTGGAGGTATGTGAATGTACGCCGCACCCTGCTATTCCTGGAAGAATCGATAAAGAATGCTGCCCGCGCTTATGTATTTGAGCCGAATGCTGCTGGTACATGGATTAACATGAAGTGCATGATTGAGAATTTTCTGCGTAGTGTGTGGAAACGTGGCGGACTGGCAGGCGCGACTCCTGAAGATGCCTTTGAGGTGCATATAGGCTTGGGCGATACCATGACTGCTGAAGATATATTGGACGGTATCATGCGTATTACAGTTCTCGTGGCTGTTACCCATCCTGCCGAATTCATTGAGATTACATTCCAGCAGCAGGCACAAAAGAGTTGATAACCGATTGTTGAACTTAAATTATAAGAATCATGGGAGAATATAAGACCCCCGGTGTTTACATCAAAGAGAAGAATGCCTTCGGTAATTCCATAGTGGAAGTTGAAACCGCTATTCCGGTCTTTATCGGCCTTACTGGGGCAGCTCAGGATGGAACCTCGTCTCTGCTGAACAAGCCGGTGCGGATTTCATCAATGACGGAGTACAACACGTATTTCGGAGGTGCACCCACACCTCAGTTCATACTCTCTTCTGAAGAGATTAAGGATGATGACGAGGATAAATATTTGTTTTGTTTTCCTGATAATGAAAAGAAAATGGCTTTGAAATGCAAAGCGCCGGAACATATTTATACCTTGTATTATCACATGGTGCTGTTTTTCGCCAATGGCGGCGGAACGTGCTATGTAGTTTCATTGGGTGGATATAACGCTGATTTTTATGAGTCGTATTCGGCTAATAAGGACACTGTGTTTGCCAATATCAAAAAAGAACAGGACATCACAATGGTGGTAGTGCCGGAAGCGGTAAACTCAGCCAACTGTATGAATGTCTATACTGATTTGTTAAAGGAATTGGCCGATAAGCAAAAATATTTTGCTTTGCTGGATGTGCCAATGGGAGCGGGTGCTAAGACAGAGGAAATTTCAGACTCGTTTGGAGCAGGCATAGGTACTACAAACCTGCAATATGCGGCAGCTTATTATCCTTGGCTCGAAACTTCGGTATTATCGGACACTGACATTGATGGAAGGGTGCTGGTCTGGACCTATAATGTAGATACCACTTCAATGACCTTTAGTGGCGATTCGAAGGTGGATGAGTATATCAAAAAGTGCTTTACTATGATAAGCACAGAGAAGGATGCTACCGGTAAGGTATTGAAAGCGGGCGATATTCAACAAGTTAAGACGGATCTTCATAATGCCCTGTTGCAGAATTGGCCGCAATACAAATTGCTGGCGAAGAAAGTGAAAGACTATTTGAACCTGTTGCCTCCCTCGGCTGTAATGGCCGGTGTCTATACGATGATAGATAATACACGCGGTGTGTGGAAAGCTCCCGCCAATGTATCCGTTAGCTACGTGAACAAGCCCGCTGTCCCTGTTACAGACAAAGACCAGGAAGTATTGAATATGCCAATGAGCGGAAAGGCTATCAATGCCATCCGCACTTTCCCCGGCGAAGGTATCAAGGTATGGGGTGCCCGTACATTGGACGGCAATTCGCAAGACTGGCGTTACATCAACGTTCGCCGCACGATGATTTTTCTGGAACAATCGGTTAAGAATGCCGCTCGTGCCTATGTATTCGAACCGAACGATGCCAATACATGGATCAACATGAAGTGCATGATTGAGAATTTCCTGCGCAGTGTGTGGAAACGTGGTGGACTTGCGGGTTCAACACCTGAAGAAGCTTACGAAGTGCATGTCGGTCTGGGTGATACCATGACAAATGATGATATACTGGAAGGAACTATGCGCATCACGGTATTGGTAGCTGTTACTCGTCCGGCAGAGTTTATCGAAATCACTTTCCAACAGCAGGCGCAGAAGAGCTGAGAATAATTAAAAATTAACAATTAAAAATTAGAATATTATGGCAGATAATGGATCAGCACAGAGTCAGGACACTAAGATGTGGCCGTTACCGAGTTTTCATTTCAAAGTGACATTGGGAAGTGTGGGTGAAATATCTTTCAGTGAAGTGTCGGGGCTTGAAACCGAATTCGAGGAAATCACCTATCGCGCCGGTGACAGCAATGATTTCACAAAATTGAAGATGCCCGGGCTGAAGAAAGTGAGTGACATCACTTTGAAAAAAGGTATATTCGTTTCTGATTCCCAACTATGGAAATGGATTGGTAATGTGAACATGAATATCATCCAACGCGAAAACGTAACTATCAGTTTGCTGGATGAGTCACATTCAGCCGTAAAAACCTGGTCGTTGACAAATGCCTGGCCGAAGAAGATTACGGTGGAAGGCTTCAAGGCCGATGGTAACTCAGTAGCTATGGAAACATTGATTCTGGCACACGAAGGAATACAGATTAGTGAATGATTTTTATAGATTATGATTGAGAACCTTGCATGGAAATTTCTGCCACCCTATGAGTTTTACTTTCGGGTGTGTTTTATGGAGAGACTTGTCTCACTGTTTTACGCCTCGTTTACGGAAGTCAGCGGTTTAGGGTGGAACTATGAAAAACAGACACAGACGGGAGCGGAGAATACTGCCCAAGAATTGCCTAAAGCAATCAAATATGGCAAAATAACTTTGAAATCACCGCTTGTGCCTTTGGCTGCACCGTTTGAAATCTGGGTGAATGACTGTTGTAACAGTTTGAACATGAAAAATGCCAAAGATCAGATTATTGCCCTGGATATGGTCATTACACTACAAAGTCAGGCCAATGTTCCGGTTGCAGCTTGGCTGTGTTCGCACTGTTATCCGATAGGATGCTCACTCAGTGGATTGGATGCCGCAAGAAGTGGACTTGCAATGGAAACTGTCACTCTGAATTGTAATCGGTTAGAACGTAAACTGTAGAAATTATGCCTGTTGTTATAAAAGAAATGCATATCAGGACGGTTGTAGAAAAACGAATCGTCACGGAGGTGGAAGTTTCGGAAGAGCTTATCCGAAAGATTGAAAATCGCGTAAGGGACAGGTTGGATGCAGAAGATAGCATCCGACTCGGTTCCCGGCAGTGGCAGAGAAAGAAAAATGAGCGTTAGTAATGCATAAAGAAAAAGTGAAATGGGACAGATGACCATCACAGCCTATACGGACGAGAATTTCAGTAGCGAATATAAATCTGCGCTGGAACTTCCCATCAATCCCGATAAGGTGAAGTTCACGAAAGGGATCCAATATGCGGAGGACAAGCAGTTAGGGAGCTTGAACGGGTCGAACGTATATGCACGTTACCGTCCGGAGATCCTTTACTTTGAGTGCCTGCTCGATATGACCAATGCCTTGGATGATGATTGTGAGAAGAAACCCGTCCACGATGTGGTGAACGATCTGGAACAACGCCTTTATTGCTATAATAGTGAAGGGCATCGTCCATCGTTCGTCAAGGTGCAATACGGTGACATTCTTTTTTTCGGGCAACTCAAGACGCTCGAAACGGAATATACTTTGTTCGACTTGGATGGTATACCTCTCCGCGCTGAATTGAAAGTGACACTGACGGGCTATTGCAGTCAGAAAGAAGAAAATAAAAGATTCCCGAAACGTTCGCCCGATGTGTCTCGGATGGTCACGCTGAAGGAAGGGCAAACACTGGCAGCCCTATGTAATGAAGTTTATGGTGACCCGCTCCTTGTGGGCGAAGTTGCCCGATTTAATAACCTGAACGGTTACAGGAACGTACCCAGCGGTACCAAGATCCTGTTGCCGATGTTAAAAAAATAATTAAAATTATGGCTGAATCGCCTTCTGTACACAAAGACCGCGTACTAGCTTGTTCCGTTTATTGTAACGGGAGCAAACTGAAAGATGAGTACGCTTTGGTTTCCGCTATGGTGCATCAGGAACTGAACCGCATTGGCAAAGCAACATTGAAGTTTAATGCCGGAAATATGGACAAGCAGACTTTTGACGAGAGTGATGCTGACCTTTTCAAGCCGGGCAATACTATCCGTCTGGATGCAGGCGATATTGACAAGGAAGATACGCTATTCGATGGTGTGATTATTGGGTTACGCATCATCACCGATAGGGATTTTCGTTCCTATATGTTGGTGGAGTGTCGTGATTATGCCTATTCCGCGACGCAAGGACGTAAGAATCGTATTTTTGAGAAGAAGAAGGACTGTGACATCATTAAGGAAGTATTGTTGGCTTACGGTAGTGTGGAAGTAGACTCCACACCCTATCAGCACCCCACGCTGGTACAGTATTATTGTTCCGATTGGGACTTTGCCCTTTCGCGTGCCGATGCCAACGGCCTGTTCATCTTTACTGATGGTAGTAAGATTAAGGTGAAGAAACCCGATGTGAGTGCGTCGCCTGTACTGACTGTAACTTATGGTGTCGACTTGACTGCTTTTGACCTTGAACTGTCCGCTGATGACCAGTTTACGCAGTATGAAGCGATGTCTTGGGATCCCGCTACACAGAAAGCTGTGAAAGTGTCCGCTAGTTCCCCCTCGCTCAATAAGCAAGGGGACTTGCAGCCAAAGAACATTGCCACAGGCGATAGCTTTTTGTTGCAAACTGATGCTCCTACAGACGAGAAAGCGTTGAAGCAATGGGCGGATGGCATGGCATTGAAAGCTGGATTGGCACGTTATCAAGGATCATGCAGCTTTTACGGTTCCGCCAAGGTAGTGCCCGGCTGCATCATCGAACTGAAAGGCTTGGGCAAACGATTCAACGGCAATCTGTTTGTCGGCTCAGTGACGCATACTATCGAGAACAACGAATGGATGACCGAAGCGGGTGCAGGCGTTTCATCCCTGAACATTACTGATGAAACGGATGTGGTATCGCCTTCCGCTTCCGGTTTTCTGCCCGGGTTGCAGGGACTTCATGCGGCAGTGGTAAGGAAACTGGACGGCGATCCGCTGAAAGAATACCGTATTCAGATAGAATTGCCATGGATGGATGGAAAGAACAAGCTGCTTTGGGCAAGGCTCTCCACTATGTACGCCACAAATGCGTCAGGTAACTTCTTCCTGCCCGAACCGGATGATGAAGTGGTGGTGGGCTTTATGAATGAAGACCCCGGGCATCCCATCATATTGGGCGGGGTGTATGGTGAAAAGCACAAACCGCCTTATGAATACGAGGCAAAGAATAATACGAAAGCCATCGTTACCCGTGAGAAGATGCGAATAGAATTCAATGAGGAAAAGAAGGTGATAACGATTTCTACTCCCGGAAAAAACACGGTGGAAATCAGCGATGATGACAAGCATATCAAGTTGACCGACCAGAATAAGAACGAAATTGTGATGAACAGTAGCGGTATTTCCCTCTCGTCGGCAAAAGATATCACACTGAAAGCGAAAGGCGCCATCACAATAGAGGCCACTTCAAAAATCAACGCCACCGCCAAGCAGGATGTCAGCCTGGAAGGACTGAACGTGAAAATGGAGGCTAAAGTGAGTGCAACTGTTAAAGGCAACGCCAAGGCGGAACTTTCAGCTTCGGGCCAAACTACTGTTAAAGGTGCAATGGTCATGATAAACTAATGGACAATTAGGAAATGGATTTTTAATTTATAACTTTTAATTTGAAAATTATGCCTCCAGCAGCAAGAATAACTGATATGCACACCTGCCCCATGCAAACCCCGGCGTTTCCCTCGCCGATACCGCATGTGGGCGGACCGATAGTCGGTCCAAGTGTGCAGAATGTTTTGATAGGGAAAATACCAGCGGCCGTCGTAGGTGACATGTGCGTCTGCGTGGGACCGCCGGATACAATAATAAAAGGTTCATCCACTGTAATGATAGGTGGCAAACCTGCAGCTCGTATGGGTGACAGCACCGCACATGGTGGCACGATAGTCGCCGGATGTCCAACAGTGATGATAGGAGGATGAAGAGTATGAGCGAAAAGAATAATATATTGGACAATGATGGCTTTCTGGGAAAAGGTTGGAACTTTCCGCCCACGCTGACAGAAAACGGTGTAAAGATGGTGTCTTATGAGGAGGATATCCAGCAAAGCTTGTATGTTCTGTTGAGTACGTCGCCCAGCGAACGGGTGAACCGCTATGACTATGGTTGTCCACTCCGTAAGTATGCTTTTGAGGTGATGGATACGGAAATGGTAACGCAGATGCGGAATGACATCACAAGGGCGGTTATGCTTTTTGAACCGCGTATCACGCTGGAGGAAGTTTCTTTTGAAAAAAAGGAGGAGGAAGGAGTACTGTTGATAAAACTGGTATATACCATTGTTAGGACGAACAATCGGAGTAATATGGTTTATCCGTTCTATTTGAATGAAGGGACAGGTATAAACAACATAGATATGTGAGAAGACTTAGGAAAGGGACTTCGGCAAACTGAATATAAACAATTAAAATTTGAGCAACATGTATGCAGTTAGACAGCATAAAGAATATATTAGTAGGATACTTCGTTTTGCTAAAAAGGATGATGCTCAACGATTGGCTTTTTTGAATAATAATTCTAATGCCTTAACACGAATAAAATTAAGCAATTGTACCCAACGTAGTATTAAGAATACATCACTCACTAATGCAAATGAACTGATTCAAAGAACTGAAAAAAAATCTTTGTTTCAATTAGGAGTAAAGGTACCATTTGAAGATAAAATAATAACAACTCAAAATTGTAAAAATAAACAATTAAATAAAGCATTAATTCAACGGATAGTTCGAATAGGTAAGAAGAAAATAAAAGGAACAGGTTATTTAAGACAATTATTAAAAGCTCTAAATTGGCCTATAAATAAAAAAAGTGTTCTTTTTCAAGAACTTGAAGCATTGGCTTTAGGGAAAAATATTACTGTATTTAAAACTTGGGATGAGGCATTCAAATATTTGTCTGAACCAAAAATTCTTGTTAAATGTAACGATGTCATAAGCATTATCAAGAATACTACAGATCTTTTAATTTGGTTAGGAAGTTATCCCTCGTCTCATTTTCCGTTAATTTCATACGCAACTTCTGATATATTAAATAACGCATTGGTTTCATTAGAAAAGCAAATGCAGAGTTACCTGTATATTGGTAAACAAAGAGTCTGGAATGCTGTATATATAGCGTCCCAGACTTCATATGATTCTTCACGTGATAAAGAGTGGGGTGAGTTAGAATTAGTTGAACGAGAAGACTTAGCAGGGAAGAAAGATGAAATTCCTGGTAGATATAGAAGGAAAATTCCTGCAGAGATGTATCTGAGTATGATAGAAAGTCTAAAAAAATCTCTAAGTGGATATAACCTAGTTGGTGTACATGCTACTACGATGGAAAGAATGGCTTCCTTAGTTAAAAATGGAGTTGATGTATCACAGATAAATACAGAAAATGGTTCAGGAAAAGGGAAAGGATTTTATATTATTCCAGGGACAAATTTAGACCGAATTACAAAAGAGGCAAAAGTGTGGGGCAGTCATGTAGTAGCTGTTTATCTTCCTGAAGAAGCAATTGTTAAGGTTGCACAAGATGGAGAAAATGTTGATACATTAGAACTCGGAAATGAAACAAAAGGAAAGTTTTATTATTCTTTTGGTAAGCTGGAAGCTGTAATTCCTCCCTCGTTATGTGCTGATGTTAGGATAGTTGTGGATCCCTCAGATATTAGTATGGGTAATACCGAATACGAAGCCGAAATGTACAATAATGAGTTCGGCTTTTTAAATACTGAGGCCTCTTTGTAGCATTGAATGTCCGCCTTGGCGGATTTGTAATTTGATAGCCATGAGTATTAGGTATTGCAATCCACAATAACGTAATGAAAATGAACAATGTGGGATTGCAAATCCGATTGAATGCGAAGATTAAACGAAGAAAAGTCAGAAAGTTTATGTGTGGGTATTGATGAGTAATCATTTTCATACGATTGTGAGAGCAGGTGAGGATAAATAAGTTATCTGTATAGTTAGATAATGTGGGAGATGAGTGGTTACTGGAGGTGATGGTGACATGATATATAGGCTAAATGTGAGTTGGAGTAAATGGAAACCAATCTGATCGGGTCTTACTGTATAGTTTAAAGAGGATAAGGTGATGATAAAAAGAATGACATACGAGCTGAAAGGTACGTTCTGCACATACTTTGAAACAGATTATGTACGGCTGGACGACTTTCCTACATTGGAAAGCGATTGGGGCAGGCTATTGCACCACTTGACCAAGGCAGACGCTCTCTTACGCTATGGTGACGGAGAAGAAGACACATTGCGCTCCATGTTGGAGAATCATGTGCTGACCGTACTTTGCGATATCGCCCGCAAGAAGCTGTCGAACTATGGTAACAGCTTTGCCAATGTTCAAGGTACAGCAATGCAGGCTGCCTATGTTCAGAAATTACGGCAGGATATCAACCGATGGATAGCTCGGTTGGATAACTACTTATATAGTACTTGGCAGACAGGGAACAACAACAGCCCAGCCGCTGAAACCGCCCGCTGGTTGAAAGAACGTCTGGAACAGTCATTGTCTGCCGATGAACTAGATGGAAACAATAACTATTACCGGATGCTTCGCACCGTGACCGCTATTCAGGAGAATGTCGATTACTATCTGAATCAAATAAAGGACAGTGGCGATATGAATCCGGCACTGTCCCTTCTCATTGTCTATCTGAAAAACTATGGAAGCATTGCTGAGGCTTTCAACCGCCGCCTTGCTACGTTGCCTGAACTCTATCGTAAGGACATTCTGCATGCCGTACCACAGGATGCGGTACAAGACAGCGTCTACGTCATTATCACACCTACAGAAGGTATCGGAGGTTTTACCTTGCCTAAGGATGAGCCATTTCCCGCTGGCCAAAATACCACAGGAGAAGAACTTATTTATCGGACTGAAAAAAAAGAATATATCAGCCCCATGCAGTGTGTGGAAGCGGATGCACTGTACGGTTTTTCCAATCCTTCTTATGGAGGAGCTTTGGAACTCTATAAACAAACTATACAACTTCAAGATACAACCGATGCTCAAACCCTTTTCGTACATGGTGAAGAATTACGCATAGGCTGGCAAGTGGAGTCCCCTATGCTTGTGTTGAACGAAGGAGAACGGAATATCAGTATCTATTTCCATCTTACAGCCGATAGTTCTATACCCAACAATACAAAAGGTTTTGTCCTACAACTGAGCGGAGCGGAAGGCTGGATGGAGCAAACTAGCGAGTGCTATATCGAATCCGATCGATTATGTTTCAGCTTCAGCTTGCCATACAATGTAGTTGCTCCTGCATCCTGTATGGAAGAAGTACATGGCACAACAACAGAATATCCTGTCATCCGTATCTTGACAGATAATGCGAACTGTTCTTACAAGTGGGCACAACAACTCATTTTCGATAGCGTGGAAATAAAGACGGAAGTGAACGGTATTCGCAACTTCAGCTTCTATAATGATCAGGGTGAAGTAGACACTACGCAGCCCTTCCATCCCTTCGGTATACAGGCAGAGTGTGGCGTCTGTTTTCTCTTCGGTAACGAAGAAATGAGTCTGAAAAACTTGCAGGAAGTCCGTTTGAAAGGCATGTGGAAGAAACTGCCCGAAACTGAAGAAGGATTCAACAAGATGTATAAGGAATACGGAACAGATGCGGACGCATTCAAAGTTTCCACCGAATATCAGAAAGGTGGCAGGTGGAAAAAATGCGGTGATGAGCAAAAGCTATTTAGCTTTAATGAAAACGGAGATCTGAATTCTGCCGAGATAGTATTTAGCTTTACGATGCAGCCACAATCCATTTCCAGCGATGAAACTGCCGCTCCCTACGAATACAGTCGTGACAAAGACGGTTTCTTCCGTATCACCTTGGAGTCCCCTTCCATCGGCTTTGGCACAAAAGCCTACCGCACCTTGTTTTCTGAAACGATGGTACACAACAGTGGTTGTAAGGAAAAGAAACGTAAAGACTTACCTTCCGAACCGGTTATCCCTGTGATGGCGGATGTAGAACTTTCTTATATCGCTACGGAAGAGACGACTTTAAGTGATATGGAACGTTCGTTCATTCGATTAAGTCGTATTACGGCACTATCCCGGCAGGAACCATTCCCCATTACTAAAGGAGAGAAGCAACCGTTTCTGCCTTCTGTCCCGGCTGAAAATCTGTTGTATTTCGGTTTACTTCACGCACTAGGAGAGCAGAACCTGCGGTTGTACTTCGATATGGTATTGCCTCAGGAAAAGATCCCATTCTATGACCCGCAACCGGGTAGGCAGGTAACTTTGGCATGGGAATATTGGAACGGAAACGAATGGCATTCCATTGCCATAGAATCCGTCCTTGCCGAAGAAACGTTAGGACTGACGCAAAGCGGATTTATAGAAATCAATCTGCCGGAGAAAATAAGCGGTAGCCATATGGATAAACAAGGTAGGGCATGGATACGTGCCGCCGTGACAGGCGATTTGTCTTCCTGCCTTGCTGTACGAGGTATCCGGACAAACTGTATTCGTCTCATTTCCCAAAATGGAGATGGTACTTCGTTGCCTGCCGGAACAATACAAGGTATAAAGGAACCGGATGAACGGATTGAAAGTGTCACCCAGCCCTTGAGTGGCTTCGGAGGCAAGCCTGCCGAAACAGCAACTGGGGTGGCTGTGCGACAAACTTCACGCATCAGTAACCGTCACCGTGCCCTCATGATAAAGGACTACGAGCATCTTGTACTGGAATTTTTTCCCGAAGTGGATAAGATACAGTGCATTCCCATTCCGCAGAATAAAGGAGCATCGAAAATATGCCTGGTGGTATTCAGCCGTGCGGAAGACAGCCGTTATTTCCTCTCTCCGGCATGGAAACTGGCGGAAATACAGCAGCTTGTCCGGCAATATGCATCTCCGTTTGCTTCTTTGCGTGTAATTAATCCCGTTTACGAACGTGTGAATGTTCACTGCAAAGCAATCCTGTGGAACAGCGTGCCGGATAAAGGCAAGGCAGTCCGGCAACTTGTTGTTTTGGCACAGAACTATATCGTACCGTGGTATCGGAAAGAAGAAATTCCAATGCTTAGGCAACGTTACTCCTACAAGGAACTTCATGCCCGAATGGTGAATCATGAGGATCTGATGCGGCTGGTCACGTTGGAAGTGAACGGTAAGAGTTTGTCGCGTATAGATGTCGATACCGTGGACTTCACTTTCGAAGGCAAGCACCCTTGGAGTGTATTGCTTCCGGTAATAAAAATAGAACTTCTTTCTCCCTACGACGGCATAGAGAAAGCTGAAATCGGGAGTAACTTCATAATAGGATAGTGGTTTATGGAAAAGAATAATAACAGGCGGAACCGAAGTGTGCTGAAAAGCTATTTTCAGAAAGGTGCTATACCCACAGAACAACAGTTTGCTGAACTGATAGATTCCGTGTCGAACATTGTGGAGGATGGGCAGGTGATGAGAACCCCCAGTGGATGGGCGTTTTTCCCTGGACAAGCCGGTCACTTGGATATCGGGCTTTACACGGAAGAACCTCTCACAGAAGTGGATATACCCGCATGGACTCTCGCTGTCACACCCGAAAAGAAGCTGACTGTAAGGAATGCGAAGGGAGAAGCGGTGATGGAAGCGTTGCAAGACAAATCGATAGTATTGTATGGTAGTCTGAAGGTGGAAGACGAAATTACCGCAACGGCTTACCAGACGGCAGGCGGAGGGGGAATCACACCCAGCGGTGAAGGCTATCTGACTGTCCCTGCCGACAAACAGTGGCATGATTTGCCAATCGATGTGTCGCGCGAAGGTTTCGGTTGCCGTGTATACTCTGTATATGCCTCTTTTCGTGAACAGGGTACGGGGCTTTGCCAACTGACACGTGTTACTGCGCTTTGGCTTAACTTTATGCAACAGCGAATTGAATCACCCCAGAAGCACTGGTGGGGATGGACGGGCAGCGTCCGCTTCCGTTGGCAGATGCGGGAAAAGAATATATACCTGCAAATACGTACCAAAAAGCAACTCCCATCCGGTGAGATACATTGCCGAGTGGTGGAAATGTATAAAGGATAAGCTGATGGGAAAAGGTAATAATGGACCCTATATCAGGCAGTTGGCGGAAAACGAAAATCTGTACTCATACCTGCAAAGGCAGACACTTGAAGAAGTGCACCGCCTCTCAGGAAAGGTATGGACGGATTTCAACGCTCATGATCCCGGGGTGACCCTGGCGGATATCGCCAACTATGCGTTGACAGAAATGGACTACAAGCTCGGTTTCGGTACGATGGATTACCTGACCGGGGAAGATGGAATCTTCGAACCTGAACGTTTCGGACTCTTTCCGCCCGAAAAGGTGTATACCACTGCCCCTGTTACACTGGAGGATTATCGAAGACTGTTCTTCGCCCGCATTCCGGAACTGGAAAACGTATGGGTGGAATGTAATGCGGCAACCGGCGGCTACACTGTCAAGATTGCTCTTCCTCCCTTTGAAGAAGAGGATAACGGAAAAACGGTGGTAAAGCAGGTTGCGAAGATTTACAACAGCCACCGTAACTTGTGCGAATACCTCGACAAGGTAATCATCGTGAGGTCTGCAGAACTGGAATTTCATGCAGAATTTGAGATAGAGCCGGGTAAAGATGCGTCTATTGTGTTGGCTAGGCTCTACGGAACCATCTTGCATTATCTTTCCGGCGGAGTGTATATCTGTGCGCCGGAAGAGCTGGAAACCTCCGGCTTGTCACCCGAAGAGTGGTTGGAGGGGGCGGAAGGCATTGTGCGTGTGGTAATTCCTATGCAAAAGAACACCGAATATGAGTTATATAAGAAACTTTGTCAGGTGGAAGGCATCCGGTCGTTCAGCACTTGCTACCTGATGAAGGATGGAAAGCCACAGACCGATTTCTCCGAAGGATTCAGCTTGAAAATTCCATGTATGGAGAAAGAACTGAAAGTACGTATCCGTCAGGGGCGCTCTGTTATGGGAGTCGATATGGAAAAGTTCACAAGATATCTGAAAACCTTTTATTATGCTCAGAAGCGTATCAGCACGAATGAAAGCGACGTAAAAGGAATTGGTTGGGGAAATATGGTAGGAACGTACCGCAACATTTTCACCTATTCCCCCATAGCCGGAGAGTTCCCCGCATGTTACCGTCTCTCACTCGGACAGGAAACTCATGCTTCCTTTGAGGCATACTTGAAACTGTATGATCGGACAATACAACAAGGATTGGAGGAAGTGAAAGAACTTCCGAACGTGCTTTCCATTGAAGAGAAAGACATGGGGCGTCATTCTTCCTTTCGGAATATCTATGCACTGAAAAGTCGTTATCTGGATTTTCTTGATCACCTGTACGGAGTAGAGAGCCAGCCCGAATGGTTGGAAGAGTCAAACTGTTATGGTGAAATGGAGAGTGAGACGATTGGACGGCGAATGTCATTCTTGCGTCATGTTGCCTATCTGATAAAAAATAGAGCAAAGGCGCGGGATATTACGATGTCGGAGGGAGAGCATAACGCTCCCATAGTGAAGGAGTGGTTTTGCAGGTTGTTGGGCATTAACGGGAACGAGGAACATACCGTGGGCAATGTTCTTCCCGGGCATAATCTACAACTGATAGAGAAGAAACCCGACCGTCCCCTGGCGGACCGACTGGATGCTCTGCTTATTGATGAACGTATGCTGGAACCGGAGCACGTGACGGCCGTAACTTATGAGCAACTGGCAATGGATGAGGAAGGAAAGCGTAAAGAATATAGCCAGTTAAGAGCGGAACTGCCGATATTCAACCGGAACAGGATAAGCGGCGACTTATTCCGCCACGGCATTTCTCTTGGTAACTACCGGATTGTAGAAGCTAAAAAGGGTGAGTATCTGTTGGTGGTCCACAATAAGGAGAAAGGCGGATGGACCAATCTTGGACGTACCGATAACAAAAAGAGGTTGAATACGCTGGCGAACATCCTGCGGAGATATTTACTGGAATTGAACCGGGAGTGTGAAACGGTTTACGTATTGGAACCGGTATTGGTGAGAAAAACGGAACCTTTCCGGCTACTGATTGTGCTTCCGATGTGGACGCTTCGTTTCCACTCGCCGCGCTTCAGGGAGATGTGCAGGGAATTATTGCGCTCTATTATTCCCGCCCACCTGGCAGGCCGGATATACTGGATGGATGAGATAAGTATGCAAGGTTTTGAACATTGTTACAAATTATTGATGAGGGCTTTGACCAACAATGACTTGGCGGATTACAGCGCCCAATTGCTGGAAGTCATATACGAGTTGCTGGGCAAAGCCGTGGAAATACAGATATTAGATGATACGAATTGAACATATATCGTTTGAGTTCGCTGCTGCGGACGAACGGTTCGTACACGACTTGTATGCGGACTGGGATGGCTTTTGCCGTAACTATTTTGAAAAAACGGTGGATGAATGCCTTTCTCCTTTGGATAAAGACAAGGTGTTGCATGAAATAGAACTGTTGGAATTGGATTTGGGGAGTATCCCCGAGGAAAACTTCTACCGTGAGTTTCCCCGGCGCCTCAAAGCGGAACTGCTGAAAGTGTTGCCTTCATGGAGCATACCGACGGAGAGCGAACGGAAAAAGACGGATGCTTCACGCCTGGAAAATCTACTGTTCTATCTGGAACATGGTTATCAGAAGGTGGAATGGGACAATAGTGCTTTTAACCTGACGGAAGAATTGGATTGGGCCGTTTTGCAACAGGCGCTTCATGCAGAGGGTGTAGTATCTCTCTGTATGAGAAAAGATCACGCTTTGTGTCGTTTGCTATGGCAGACAAATGATGACAATACTCTTATCCGACTCTATACCGACTTACTTTCCATGTCATCGTTTGGCTTGTACGAGAAACGTCGTTTCCTTGCAATACTTCTGGAGATGAAACCCGGTATACCCGTGCGTTTTATTCACGAGGATGATGATGACAACAGGCTGCAAAATATGGCGGAACTACTCGATACGCTGTCTGTCCGTCGGATAATGGAAACAGAAACGGAAGAACATGCCGAAGTCGATCTGCCCCCATACTGGCATTATTTGTATGAATGGCTTATCAATTATTATCCCTTTAACGGGATTGCTATCTTTGGGGGTAAAGGAGATTTTATCCGCCATCTGCACCATCGGTTGCTCACATTCATCCGTAAGCGAAACTACTCTTTCTATCTCTCCAAAATGGAACTGACAGTCAACTTCCTGCTTGAAGTTTTCGGACCTGATTATTATAGGGATGTATTAAATGCTATCTATGAGTTCCAACCGCACTATGCAGACGGTTCACCTGTGTATGACGGATATTTAAACCGGGAATTGTATCGTATCTTTTTACAACTTTCTCTACTTCGTCTGCCGATGGCGGGAGAAAGTCCGAAAGAGAATCTGGATTCCGGGTGGAAGCAAACGGCATATCCTACAGATATGGAAATGGTGGCAGAATATCTAAATGATACGCAGAAAAATATGGCGGACAAACGAAGCTTATTTAGGCTACTGATAAAGGAAAAGCCGGAAATACTGACGGATTGGTTACAATCGGAGGCTGCCAAAGACAACGCTCTACTTAGTGTTATAGCTAATATGGTTGATACTGATCTTCTCAACCGTCTGCTTTCTTCCGTTTCTTTCATGGCGATGGAAGTGGTTGACCAGGTAAGAACCTATCTACTGAACCATATATCGAAAACAGAATGTCTAAAAGGGATTTCTGAAACTCAGTTTAACTTTATTTTTTGCAAAGCAGTGTTGCTTTGGATAGAAAAGGAACATTGCGGTCTTTCGGAGTCGGAACGTATCGAACAACTTCTACATCAGTTCTATCAGGAGTTTTCAAGTGGTAGTAATGAGTCTTCTATCAAAATATTATCTGAAAAATTGTACTTGTCGGAAGATGTTTGGAAGCAAGATGCAGGAAATGGTAAAATACGTGTCGACATTCTGAAACTTCGACAGATATTAGCAGACAAGAGTATACCGGAACTTGTAAAACGTAGAATGACGGCATTGTTCTTGGAACAATCCATAGAAAATGAAGAGAATGCCATATGGCTGTTACACGAGCATGAAGTATTGGAGTATACACTTACTTTAATAAGTCAGCCGGTTTTAGAAGAAATTATCAGGCGGTCGGTTGTGCGGATGAACGGTATATCTCATATTGCGGAATTGTTATCCCTGTTTGATTGGCTGGTAACTAACGAACAGGCCCTCTCAGCATATTTGAAGGATAGGACATTCGGACTGAAGGTACAGATGATTTTATGGCTGGCAAAAGCTTCCCAATCGTCAATGAAGATAGAGGGCACTGCGAGAGAAATTCTTTATTTACTTCTTATGACATTGTTTGGCAAGGAAAATATACCGATTGTCATTAAACTGGTATTTCAAGGAAGCATTAGGGAGACAGAAACCAGGAATGAGGAATATGATGATATGGAAGCAGTACTGGACCTGCTGATGACTATCGAGGCAGGTAACGGGAATCCTGCAAAAGTAAGGTTTGAGGAATGGGTACGGCAAACCAAAAAAGACTCCGACATCCTTCCCATACTGTTGGAAAACCGCTGGAACGCTGGAAATGGCTTTACCGATTGGCTGGAAGACGCTACCATCTTTACAGATGATAAGCGTGAGTTGTTACAGAGAATGGTTGTCGAAAAAGTACATGAATGGGTGGGGCTGCTACGTAGGCAACCCGAAGAAAGCAAGGCTGTAATATTTGTTGCAACCTATTTGTCAGCGCCTCTTCTTCTGCAAAGCGTGGCACAAGCGGACTTCCGTCAAGCAGCGGTATTGTCGGAAACGATTGAATGGCTGCAATGCAAAGCTGATGGGATTCCATTCCTTACCGGAAATGACAGGCTTTTTTCAACGGCTCTTTCAGAAGCATTGCTGTTCTTTATGCAAGATAGAGATACATTAGGTGGAAGATCCTTAACGGAAAAAGAGGTGGTAAAAAAGTTCCTGGCTCATTTGTATTTTGTCTATACCGGGAAGACTGATTTCCAAAGCGATGCGGAATGGACGAATTTATCGGTCAATCTGGCTGTTGACTTGGAAATGGAGGCATGGCAAGATGTACGGGAGGCCGAGTTTGCTGATGTATTGTTACAAAAGAATATAAGCAATACCATATTCAGTCATCATATTGTTTCCGTTCTGGAAAAGTATCCGGAGAAATTTTTGGCATGGCTGGAGAAGGATGCTGATCTGGTTTTGATAAAACGGATTGTCGATGTATCGGATATAACCATACTGGAACAATTGAGTCTGTTTTTGTCTGCCGTTGCAGGATTTGAATATCCTGATGATTTCAGGCAGTTGACAAGCTGGCTCAGCCGATTCGCTAATGATCGGGTATTTGCTTCAGATATAACCAGAATATTGCTGTTATGGGTAAGGGAAACAAATTGGAAAAAACAAACGCCGGAACAAATGGAAGATTATTTCATTTCCCGCCTGTTCGGTAAAAACGTAGCCCGATTACCGATAGAGTGGATTGCAGATGATACTTTGCCGGAAAGTGTACGAAAAAGAATGCTCTACAACCATATCTTCTTCCGACCGAAAGAACTGTTGGCCTACATTCGTCAGTCTGTGGTACGGAATACATTGCATACAGATAAATGTTTGGAATGGATGAGTACCGGAGAATGGCTGCGGTTGGTTGCAAGTCTGTCTCTTTCGCAAGCAGAACTGTTGCAGCAAGTTATGGATTACATATTGATAAGTTATCCGGTTCAAAAGGAACATTTAGAGACTGCTCTGGTAACCTATATCATTGAAAATCCTTCGGAAGAATGGGCGTACAATAGCAGGGAAGAGAATATACGCTCATTTGTGAAATCACTTCCTATCCTGCAAGAAAAAACAGAAAATGAACTTAAAGACATAGTGAATATGATAAGTGAAAAATTAATACCGGAAGAGGACAAGAATTGGTTAACCGGCGAACCGGTGTCTGATTCTAAAATATTCTTTGTTAATAATGCAGGTCTCTGTCTGCTGTCTGCATGGTTTCTCCGATTGCTGAGTATGCTCGATTATCTGAACGAGGCAAGGAAGGATATCAAAGATACGAAATCAAGAATTCGTGCCATGTTCTTGTTACAATACCTCACTTGTCAAGAAGAAAAGGAATACCGGGAAACAGAATTGGTGTTCAATCGTCTGCTTGTTGGGTTGCCGATGCATATCCCGTTGCCAAAACGGCTGGAACTGACTGCCGAGGAAAAACAAATCGCTGATAGCTTACTGTCGGCAGTAAAAGCGCATTGGTCCAAGATGAACGGAACATCGCTGAAAGGATTTCTGCAAAGCTTTGTTACCCGTACAGGTCGCTTGGAGGAACAGGACGAAAAATGGCTACTTACCGTGGACGACAAGACGCATGACATTCTACTCGATTCCGTTCCCTGGGGATTCCGGCAAATACGTTTACCGTGGCTGAAGAAATACATACAAGTAAAATGGCACGATAAGCAGGAATTCTGATATTAAATATTAAATAAAGAAATCGTATGGAAGCAGAGAAAGTACATCAGGAAAAAGTAGCACGTACCATACAGCAAAAGCAGGATGGCGGCGGTGCATTACAATTTGTTGATAACCGTATGGTGAACACACTTTTGCAACGTGTTGGCTTAGAGGATGAAGAAGGATTTCAGATGAAAACTGCCCAGTTACAGTCTGACGAGGAAGAAGATACCTTGCAGGGTAAATTTGAACCTACTGTTCAGCGTGTGGAAGATGATGCAGAGGGCGTGCAAATGAAATCGGATACTGTATGCCAACAGAAACCGAATAATACCGGTTTGCCTGATAATCTGAAAGCTGGGGTCGAAAGTCTTTCGGGGTTTTCAATGGATGATGTAAAAGTACATTATAATTCTTCACAGCCTGCCACTGTCCAGGCACTAGCTTATACGCAAGGAACGGACATCCATGTGGCACCCGGCCAAGAGATGCATCTGCCCCATGAGGCATGGCATGTAGTCCAACAGCTGGCAGGACGTGTTGAACCTACTACGGAAGTGGGTGGTATGCCGGTCAACGACAATATAGATTTAGAACATGAGGCGGACGTAATGGGTGCCAGAGCGAATAGCTTGTAAAAGAATAGTCTATGAATGAATTTATCGGATGGTTCAATCAAGTTTTGACTATTTCTATCCAGCTTTATTTCCAACAGGAGTGTGAATACTCCTCGCTGGAAGAAGTAAAACCACCTGTAAACGGATGGTTGGAAAAGGTGACTGGCGTTCCCGACTTGACATTTGACGAACGGATGGTGGTCATGTTGGCGTTGATGCCGCATGTCTGTCCGCAGATACTGGACATCTTTTTTGTACAAAACAAGAACTTCGACCGGCAATATACGGAATTCGGTGGTTGGAAAGGCTTGTCACATGGAGGTTTTCTGCCAACTGGTGAGACTGCCTCTTTTATCCTTGCCGGAGAAGATACGGAAAAACGGAAAGGGGTGATCCGGTTCTTCCAGAAGGATCACTGGTTCTACACAAAGAATATCCTCCGTCTGGAAGGCGCCGGAGAAGGTGAACCCTTTCTCAGTGGGCAATTGCGTGTATCGGAAGAATTCTTAAGCCGTGTCTTGCTGGACAAGGAATATAAACCTGATTATAACATCGGCTTTCCCGCCAAACGCATTACCACGCAGCTGGAATGGGAAGATATGGTACTGGACTATCAGGTAGCTACCGAATTGGAAGAAATCAATGTATGGATTTCCTCTGGTAAGACTGTCATGGAGGATTGGGGACTGTCCCGTATTCTGAAAGCTGGATACCGTTCGCTGTTTTATGGGCCTCCGGGTACAGGAAAAACATTGGCTGCGACTCTTTTGGGCAAGAAGAATGAGATAGACGTGTACCGGATAGACTTGTCCATGATTGTATCCAAGTATATCGGCGAAACGGAAAAGAACTTGGCAAAGGTATTCGACCTTGCCGAGAACCGGAACTGGATTCTGTTTTTTGATGAAGCGGATGCTTTGTTTGGCAAACGTACATCCACCAATACATCCAATGACCGACATGCTAACCAGGAAGTGGCTTACCTGTTGCAACGGATTGAAGATTTTCCCGGCATGGTCATTCTGGCGACAAACCTACGCTCGAACATAGACGAGGCATTCTCCCGCCGTTTCCAGTCGGTAGTTTATTTTCCGATGCCGACGGAGGAACAACGGGCTGAGTTATGGCGGAACATGCTTCCTGGGGAATGGTTGGGAAAGGATGCGGAAGAATTGATAACTATGGCGGCGGAAACGGAGTTGTCCGGTGGGGCTATTACGAATGTGGTGAGGCGGTGTGCATTGCGCATGATCCAGTCAAAGAAGAAACTGCTGGATAAAGTAATGTTGAAAGAGGCATTGCAGAAAGAAAAAATAAAAAGTTGAATGTAAGTATGCTTTTTGATGGATTTAATTCGTACAGTATTTATTGCATGGTTTAAGAATAAAAATGTATATTTGCGAAAACTAACTTTTAAACGTTATGAGTACAATTTTGCAATTAGCTCCACAGAATGTGTGGAAGCATTTTTATTCGCTGACTCAAATTCCCCGTCCGTCTGGACACATGGAGAAAATAACAGAGTTCCTTGTAAACTTTGGAAAAGGCTTGGGCTTGGAATCATTTGTCGATGAAATAGGCAATGTTATCATTCGTAAGGCAGCTACTCCGGGTATGGAAAACCGCAAAGGCGTCATTCTTCAGGCACACATGGATATGGTGCCTCAGAAGAACAATGATACTGTTCACGATTTTACAAAAGATCCTATTGAAACCTATATCGATGGTGATTGGGTAAAAGCTAAAGGTACAACGCTGGGAGCTGATAATGGTCTGGGTGTTGCTGCTATCATGGCAGTGCTGGAAGATAATAGCTTGAAGCACGGTCCGCTGGAGGCTTTGATTACGAAGGATGAAGAAACAGGCATGTATGGTGCTTTTGGTTTGAAACCGGGGACACTGAAGGGGGAAATTTTGCTGAATCTTGACTCGGAAGATGAAGGCGAACTTTATATCGGTTGTGCCGGAGGTATTGATCTGACGGCTACACTGGAATATAAGGAAGAAGCGCCCGCTGCTGATTCTGTGGCCCGTAAGATTACCTTGAAAGGTTTGCGTGGCGGACATTCCGGTCTGGAAATAAATCAGGGACGTGGTAATGCCAATAAACTTTTGGCTCGCGTGGCACATGATGTGCTGATTGAATTTGATTCTCAGCTGGCAAGTTTCGAAGGTGGAAATATGCGTAATGCCATTCCTCGCGAAGCGTGTGCTGTATTGGTGTTCAATCCGGAAGATACGGAAGGGCTGGAAGACTATATTAAAGAATATGAGGCGCAAATCAACGCGGAATATGCTCCAATTGAAAGTGACATTACTTTGACGATAGAGTCGGTTGAACTTCCTACAGCTATTGTACCTGCTGAAATTCAGGACAATATGATTAATGTGCTGATGGCTTGTCAGGATGGCGTGATGCGCATGATTCCTACAGTGCCCGATACCGTGGAAACTTCATCTAATCTGGCAATTGTTATCATTGGTGGTGGTAAAGCGGAAGTACGTATTCTGGCACGCAGTTCTTGCGATACGATGAAAGAATTCCTGGCAGACAGTTTGACGGCTTGTTTTGCCATGGCAGGTATGAAGGTAGAACTAAGTGGAGGATATTCCGGCTGGCAGCCTAATGTGGATTCTCCGATTTTGCATGCTATGAAGCTGTCGTATAAACAACAGTTTGGAGTAGAACCTGCTGTAAAAGTAATCCATGCAGGTTTGGAATGTGGTATTATTGGTGCCAATTGTCCGGGATTGGATATGATTTCCTTCGGACCTACACTGCGTTCTCCGCATTCACCGGATGAACGTGCATTAATTCCTACAGTTCCTAAATTTTACGATTTTCTGGTAGCAACGCTGGAACAAACACCTGAAAAGTAGAGAAATATCTATAGATTTTAAAAGCGGGGAGAATGTTTTTTTGAACATTCTCCCCGCTTTTTTTATTTGATATTTTTATTAAAAAAAATGCCGTTACTTTATAGGTAACGGCACAAAATATGGTGCAAACATAAGTGTTTTTCCATAAATGTGCAAATAAAGCTGTTCTTTTTTCTATAATTCTTAAAAAAAAGAGTAATTGTATTCAAAAAACATTCAATTATGAAACAAAAATTATTATTGGAGATGCTATCCTCTACTATTCTGGAACTTCGTGCCAATGGTCAGTGGGGCACTGCACATGTATACCGGAGCGCACGGAATTCTTTCTCTGCATTTAATGATGATAAGGATGTACCGTTCTGCAAATTGAATCCGAACCTTTTGAAACGCTTCGAAATTTATTTGCGCCAGCGAAGATGTAGTTGGAATACGGTATCTACTTATATGAAGGTGCTCCGGGCGGTTTATAACCGGGCAGTAGATAATGGTTATGCCTTGTACATACCAAGGCTTTTCAGGCACGTACATACAAGTGTATGTGCTGATCAGAGAAGATCTTTAGATGCTTCTGATATTGGAAATTTACTTTATGAAACAGAGAAAGTACCTATTAATGGTACTTTACCTTTAGACGTACAAAAAACAAAGATACTATTTGCGCTTATGTTTTTGCTGCGGGGAATCCCATTTGTTGATCTGGTGTATTTGCGTAAAACGGATATCCAGGATAATATTCTGAAATACCGTCGTCGGAAAACCGGTCGATCATTGACAGTGGCGTTGACACCTGAGGCTATGAGATTGATTCGAATGGTGGCTAATACAGATAAAAATTCTCCTTACCTATTCTCTTTCCTATCCAGTCCTGAAGGCACAGAAACGGCCTATCATGAATATCAATCGGCATTGAGGGCTTTCAATTATAAATTGTCTGTGTTGAAGAAATGGATGGGAAGTCATGCTCATCTAAGTACGTATACTATTCGCCATACGTGGGCGACAATGGCTTATCATTGTGAAATACATCCGGGTATCATATCAGAAGCGATGGGACATTCATCTATCAAGGTTACGGAAACTTATTTGAAGCCTTTTCAAAATCAAAGGATAGATCAAGCTAATCAAGAAGTTATCTCCTTTGTGAAAGGGTATGCTGCTGTCTTCTAAAGAGTGGGGCGGATTTTATAGAATTTCATTATAAAACGCTGATATTTGACTATTGTAGAAATGCAAATAATCAGCTAATTTCCTGGGATATTTTCTCCGGCGGTTTTTCTTGTTTCTTTTTTTATAACTTATATGTTGGGGTATATCGCTGTATATCAGTAAAATATCATACTCTTCTTTAGTTAGTTTTATTAAATGTTCCTCTTTCTCACTTTATTCAATCTACTCTTTTCTTACAAATTAGTTTGATAGGTAATTTCTTTCATGTCCCGATGTACTATTTGACTAATAAAAGCCTTTTTCTAGAGTTTTCTTGTACGTTTTTTCTTTTTATTCAACAATTCCGTTACCTATAAAGTAACGGTATATAATGGGACGAAGATTATTGATCAGACTATTATTATTCTTTATTTTTTTAAATTTATAAATTTAAAGTTTTTTATTATGAACAAGAAGTATTTGAGTGTAGCCCTGTTTGGAGCCTTGATGATGGTTTCTACGGGTGTATTTACGTCTTGCAAGGACTATGACGATGATATCGACGGTCTTGAGCAAAAGTACACGGATCTGAACACTGAACTTAGCGCACAAAAGACGAGCTTGGAAAAAGCTTTAGCTGGTGTACAAGCTGATGCTGACGCTGCTCAGGTTGCTGCAGATGCTGCAAAGGCTGCCGCTGATGCTGCTAAAACAGAAGCAGACAAAGCTGTTGCTGAAGCCTCAGCTGTTAAAGCACTTGCTGAAAAAGCTGCAAGCGACGCAAAAGCTGAGGCTATCAAAGAGGCTAAAGCTTACATTGATGAGTTAATGAAAAATGTAGCAACAGATGAGGAACTTTCTGTACTTTCAGGTAAGATAGATGGTATTCAGAGTGACCTGAATACAATGAAAGAGGACTTGAAAGATTTAGGCGTTGATTTGAATGCAGAAGTAGAAGCACGGGCAAAAGCCGATCAGGCATTGCAGGTTCAGATTGATGCTTTGAAGAAGTTTGAAGAAGCTACTGGCAAGAAGTTTGATTCCCTTCAGGGGCAGTTGGACGCTATGAAGAAAGAGTTAGCCAATTTAGGTTCTAAAGAAGAAATTGAAAATCTTCTGAAGAAAGCTAATGAGGAGATGCAAAAGGAAGTAAGCGATCAGTTGAATACTTTGTTAGGTGTGCTCTCTGCTCGTTTGAACAGCCTAATCTTTAAACCGGCTTTCTATTATCAAGGTATCGAAGCTATGGGAGCTTATTCCTATAATTATAACGTCTTGACTGTTAATAAGATTAATGCAAACGGAGATTTTAAAACCGATGCCCCTAAGGTCGGAGTTGCTACTTCTATGACTCCAGGCTTAGTTGCTGAATATCATATGAATCCTTCTATTGCAGATTGGAAAAAGATTACTAAATTGACTTATATTTCTGCTGATAAAGAATATAAAACAAGAGCTAATGGTGTAGTAGAAGCTATTGTTGACAACTTTAAAGGAGACAAAGGTCTGCTGACTGTAAATTCTCATTTAGTGAATGGTACTGTTAAGGATATAGAACAGGATAGTAAAGTTACAGTACTAGCTTTGGAAGCTCATTATAATAATGGTAAGCAAGACACAATCATTACTTCTGATTATGCTGCAATAAAAGCGGTGAATGCTCATAATTTGACATTGGCTCTAAGTCAGCCATTCGAGCAAAATGAAACGGTACATTTGTATAAGACTGCTGCTGAGGCTATAAATGCTACAGCTACTCGTGAGATTATTTGGAATCATGAGGGTGAAGATTTATCTAAGCTTATCAATACTCATTTTGATGAAATAGTTGATCCAGAAGATTTGACTAAAGATATTCATAAGAAACTGGATAAGTATGCTTTTGATAAGACATCTGAAAGTTACGGATTCAAATATTCTTATGAACTGGTTGGCTATCATGTAGGTGATAATAAAACTTCGGAAAGTGCTCATGCTGCTTTGAATGGTGCTATTCTTAGACCACAAATGCCGAAGGATGGTTTGCAGCAAGAATTTGGAGCAGAACAGAATAAGGCTGAAAAAGGTCGTGAACCGTTGGTACGTATTACTTTAACTGATATTAAGAGTAATAAGATTGCAGCAGTAGGGTATATGAAATTTAAGATTGTTGACACTATTACAGAAAGTGATGTTGTATTAACTCCGAATTTTGACTTTGCTGATATCTATACTGTAAATTGTACAGAAACTCAAAAAGAACTGAAACTTACTTGGCATCAATTTGAAGAACAAATTATTGCCCAACTCGAAAAGCAAGGCATTTCTAAAGAGGATTTCCATGATAACTTTACATTGGATGGTGGTGTAAATGATGCTACTCAATACGATGGAATTTTGCCTGCTTCTAAAGTTGCGACAACTAAGTATGGTATCGTATCTCAATCTATTCAAGATGATGGCGGTAACGAAACTCAGATATTGAAATGGATGGTTAAGAATAACCAAGCTTACCAAGTGTTTAAAAATAAGGAAAGTATGAAAGCCATCGTTCGTTATACTAAAGTAATCGATGCTGCTAAAGGTATCAATCAATATGTATATGTGACGTTGAATTGGACTCCATCAAAACGTAATGTAACACCGGCCGGTACATTGGCTGACGCTGATAAGAACAGAGCTTATTGGTATGCCAAAAATGATCCGAAAGCTGGAACTGGCTATAGTGATATTCATGCTAATGTTGAAACCGTGGGACAGGAAGGTGCAGACGATGAATTCAAATCTGATATCTTGAACACATTTATGGGTAACGATGTGACAGTTACTGGTATTGATGCTGTTTATACTGCATTTACGGATGCTAAGTTGACTAAAACATTCACTTTCGTAAATCCGCAAGGAACTGCTTTGACTCCGGTTACAGGTAATTCCGGTCAGAAATATGATATTACAGTAGGTAATAATGGAAAGACTTTGTATGCAAATAAGGTAGGTGCTCCTCTTATTAAATATCCTGTTGTAACTATCAATGCTTCTACATTAGAATATAATGCGGATAACGCTACTAATGAATGGGCTAAGGATATCTTGAACTATGCAGATCACAATGAATTGGCGGATAAGCAAACCTTTACTGCAAAAATTCAGATAAATGCAGCTAATTGTGACTATGTTCCATTTGCTTTGTCTAACAATACATTCTTTGCGAAGTTCTTGCGTCCTGTTAGTGTAGCTGATCCTCATGAAACTAATTTCTTGGATGGTGAAACAGGCGGCTCTAAAGCTATGTTGAAATTGACTTTCACCGATTGGCGTGATCATAACTTTGATAATACTGCGGTTACTAAGGGAGAAAACTACTATGAATATTATGGTATCAAGTCTATCTCTTGTTTGGAAGATCAAATCAGAACTGATATGAACTCTACTTCTGGTGATTTTAAAGATTTGCTAAGTGCTGCAAGTAAGAAGATTAAGTTCAATTTTATAGAACCGACAGAAAATGATATTCAGAATGGTAAGGGAGCTGTTGCTCATTACTTCGGTGAACTGGTATATGAGAATAATAATACAACCGTAGGTGATTTCCAGATTAAGGTTCCGTTTGATGTTAAGTATGATTGGGGTACAATCCGCGTATATGTAATCTGTAAAATCGCTGCAACAGTAGCTAACTAATTCGGAGTCATTCGAATCATAAATAAGAGTAAGGGTAAGTAGTACCCTTACTTCTTTATACTTTTCAATAATAAAAGATGAAACATCTGATTTTTGTTTTTGTACTTGCCGCTCTTTTTAATCTTTTATCCTGTCAATCAGTGGATAAAAAACAGGCTGTAGTGGATTTATCTGAAGAACAATTTAATGATTTCGTTAGTGGATTGGTTCGGGAAGATACTCTAGCTGTAGAAAATTTAGTGGATAAGTTTATGACTTGTGTGCAAAACAAACAATACGAGCAAGCTGTTTCCATGCTTTACAAGCTTGATCCTGAAGATGCATGGAATGAGCCTCTCCAACTTAGCAATGAAGAAATGAGCAACGTAGTCTGTATGTTGAAGCAGATTCCAGTGTTGAGTTATCGTATAAACAATATAAAGTTTAAAACAGCCTTGATGAATGAGGTGAAATGTACTATAGTAATGAGGGAAGCTGACGGAACAGTGCCGGAAGCTGCCAATAAGTGGTACTTTAAGCCTGTAAATTATTTAGGCGGATGGCGTCTCTGTTTGATGGACTCAAATTCATAAAATTAATGATGCCATTATAAAAGAGAAAACTACTCTGTGAAGACTAGTCCTTTTTTTCACCATCGTGAAAAGTAAAATGTTGTTGTGTGAGGCTGTTTCCAGTGGGAAGCGGCCTCACTCTTTTTCTGCCATCTTGTCTCCTGCCTTGTCATTCGTTTCATTTCCTGCCATTCTTGCTTATTTTCTTCTTGTCTAATCTTCTTATTTTTGATGTAGATCAAGAAATATGTTATAAAACATACTTTTATGTAATATATCGCTCGAAGTTTCGAACAAAGGTATTATTTTTGTGTTATAAAACATGATTTCAATAGGATAACAAGATTTTTAAGGAGGATAACAAAATGAAAATGTTAAAGAAAATTTTTAAGCACATCAGCGAAGCTGATAAGCACGTTTGGGGTTACTCTACAATTTATTAACCCCCTTTTTATGAGTGTGTATTTGATTTTTAGGTATTAGTTTAATTTTTAAGGTTATGAAAAAAAAGATTTTTAAAACATGGAGAAACATTCTCGCCGAAGTAGGTCGGAATGAGATGTTGATGATGGGTTATACCCTGAAGAAGTAAAAAAGCATTTGAACTAAACTTTATGAAGCGAGGAGTACGTCTTGAAAACGTATTTCTCGCTTCTTTTTATATCCCTTTGAAAGCTTTTTTATATAAAAAACAGCTTTTGTTTAAACTTTATTCCCTTTCTTTGTTGTTAGTACAAAGACTAACAGAATAGTATCCATGGAAAAAATTCAAAGAATTTGTAGTTTGGTGTTGCTGGCAGCGTTTTGGGGCTGTGTGCCTGTGCTGCATGCGCAGTCGTTTGATAAGTTGTGGAAGCAAGTGGAGCAAGCACAGGAAAAGAGTTTGCCGCAAACTGTGATTAAACTGACGGATGAGATATTTCGGAAGGGGGAACGCGAAAAGAATACCCCGCAGATGCTTAAAGCCTATATGTGCCGGAATACGTATCAGAATATACTGACGCCCGATAGTTTCTATGTCAATCTGAAAGGATTGGAACAATGGGCGTTGCATGAGCAAAATCCGGTCAGCCGTGCAGTGTTGAATTCACTGGTAGCGAGTATCTATGCCAATTATGCAGATAATAACCGCTGGGAATTGCGGAATCGTACTTCGCTTAATCTGGGAGAGACGGCTCTACCGGCGGATATCCGCGAATGGAGTGCCAATTTGTTTGTGAATCAGGTAATAAAATATACCGGTGAAGCCTTGAAAGACTCTACAGAGTTACTGAAGACATCTTCACGTACTTATATTCCTTTTGTGATTTTAGGAGATGCAAGTGAATACTACCATCATGAAATGTATCATTTGCTGGCATCACGTGCTATCGATGCTTTACAGAAAGTCTCGTGGTTTGATACGGATTCTTTGGTGAAGAAAGACATTATGGGCATTTATGGGCAGATGATAAATACCTATCGGAAGATGCCTGATCGGGAAGATGCTGCCGTACTGACTATGCTGGATTATATGGCTTGGCGTAACCGTGAAGGAGATGTCTTGCTTCGTCCCCGTGCTGTAAAAGAAGGTGAGAGCGAAGCACCGAACCAATATCTACGTGCATTAGACCGTATCATTAAAGACTATGGTAAACGTGATGTATGTGCAGAGGCGTATCTGGCTAAGGCCCGTTATTACCGCAATATGCGTAAATACCCGGAAGCATTGCAAACCTGTGATGAGGCTATTAGTCTTTACCCTGACTACAAACGCATATCCGCATTGCGTGAACTGAAAGAAAGCATATTGCAACCTCAACTTAACCTGACTGCAAGCAGGGCTACTTACCCCGGTGACTCTTTGAAATTGAGAGTGACCCATCGTAATCTGGATGGATTTACAGTGAACCTGTTTCATACTACTTTATTGAAAGAGGAAACTGATATGCCACAGATCAATACCTCTTTTTATAAGAAATATGCCCGTAAAGTGAAGGCAGAACACTTCTCTTTGTTGCGCCCGGATAATTACCAGTCGGCAGATAGTACATACAGCATGCTGATGCCCGGCGAACCAGGTGTTTATGTTATGCAGATTGTACCTGATGACAAGAAAGGAAAAACTTCTGAAAACTATCTCTATCTTACTCGCTTCAAGGTGTTGACCTTACCTTTATCGAATAAGGATTTTGAGGTTGTAGCTTTGGATGCTGAGACTGGAAAGCCTATTGCAGATGCTCAGATTACTTTCTATTCCAGTTACGGAACAAAGAACAATGAGGTGCTGGAGCAGAAAACTACAGATGCTTCGGGCAAAGTGGTAATGCCGTGGGTTAAGCAATTCCGTGCATTGAGTGCTACGAAAGGCACTGATACAGCAATGCCATTGCAGCGTATTTATAATAGCTCTAATGGAGTCTGGAATGGCACAGATGAAGAGTTTGATGAAGTGAAGATTTTAACGGACCGTTCCATATATCGTCCGGGACAGACTATCTATATAAAAGGTATAGCTTATGCCCAAGAGGGAGATACCGCCAAGGTTCTTCCAAATGAAACTTATACGGTGGAGCTCTCGGATGTGAATGGTAATGATATTGGAGAGAAAAAAGTCCGTACCAATGAATTTGGTTCGTTTACCACAGAGTTTATACTGCCTGCTGCCTGCCTGAATGGATCTTACACGATTGAAGTTGAGGAAACTGATGGCCGGGCATTTATACAAGTGGAAGAATATAAGCGTCCTACATTCGATATAGTTTTTGATCCTCAGAAGGATTCCTATCAAGTAGGAGACAGTGTACAGGTGAAAGGTACGGTGAGTTCCTTTAATGGTGTGCCTTTGCAAGGGTTGGAACTGAGTTATACCGTAACCCGTAGTTTGTTTTCGTGGTGGAGATCTTATGGGCAGAGTTCCACTTCACTGGCTTCCGGCACAGTGACGATAGGAGATGACGGAATGTTCTCTATTCCTGTCCGCCTGCAAGGTGTGAAAGGGGAGAATGCCGGTTTCTATACCTATCAGATAGAAGCCTCTGTAACCAACCAGGCCGGTGAAACACAAAGTAGTGTGACCACGCTGTCAGCAGGCAACCGTTCGCTTGTTTTGTCTGTCGAAACGGAAGAGCGCATTTGTAAGGATGACAGTATCCGCCTGACATTCGTGGCGCGGAACCTGAATATGCAACCCGTTGCTGTGAAGGGTGATTATCGCCTGGTACAAACTGTAGATGGAAAGCAGGAAGTCCGTTTCAGCGGACAGTTTACCTCGAATGTGGAAGTATTGTTGCCGGAATGGAAGAATTTACCTTCAGGTGCTTACGAACTACAATTAGCAGCCAAGGACGATCAGGGTAGGGATGTTGATTATAAGCAAAATATCGTACTCTTCTCCTATGACGACAATCGCCCTCCGGTAGATTCACCTGTTTGGTTCTATGCACGCAATGCGGAGTTTGATGCCGGGCACCCTGCTCAATTCTGTTTGGGGACTTCTTATAAGGATGCTTATGTCATGCTGGATGTATTCAGCGGTAAAAAGCGTTTAAGCAGTACGGTGCTTCAATTATCCGACTCTATTGTTCGTTTTGATATTCCTTATAAAGAAGAGTATGGAGACGGGATAGAGTACCTGTTTGCTTTTGTCAAGGGTGGTGAATTCTATTCTGAAAAGGTCAACTTGCAAAAGCGTATGCCGGATAAAGCACTGACAATGAAATGGGATGTATTCCGTGATAAGTTGCGTCCCGGACAAGAAGAGGAGTGGCGTCTGACGATAAAGACACCGCAAGGTACACCGGCTGATGCTGAGATGCTTGCTACTATGTACGATGCTTCTTTGGATAAGCTGTATCCCAATCGTCAGAATTTTAATGTGAACTATCCCCGTTTCAATCCTCAGATATATTGGTCTTATGGATATACAGGTGGAGCTTTCTATTCTTGTCATTTCTCGATGAAGGAGTGGAAAATTCCAGCATTTATCTACGATACTTTTTATTCGGAAGAAGGCATAAATGAAGCAATGATAATCGGATATCGTTCTGTGAAGAGAACGGATGTAACAGGAAGCGTACAGGTGAGGGGCATAGCATCTCCGCAGACAAAAATGATGGCTATGGCGGATAATGCTTCTGCTGATCTGACAAATATGTTGGCCGGAAAAGCGGCAGGTCTAATGTTTGAAGAAGAAATGTCGCAGGAAATTGGACAGACGGCTGATGATGTAGAGTCGGGCAATACCCCCGAACTACGTACAAACTTCGCTGAAACGGCGTTCTTCTATCCGCAACTGCGCACCAATGAACAAGGTGAGATTTCCTTCTCCTTTACGATGCCACAAAGTCTGACGCGTTGGAATTTCCGCGGATATTCCCATACAAAGGGAATGTTGACCGGTCAGTTGGATGCTTCTGCTGTTACGGCGAAGGACTTCATGCTGTCTCCCAATATGCCGCGTTTTGTACGGGTAGGGGATAAGACCAGCATTGCTGCAACCATTACCAATCTGACAGGTAAATCTTTGAAGGGAACTACGAAATTTATTCTTTTTGATCCGATGACGGATAAAGTGATTTCCACTCAACGCCAAGCTTTCACGGTAGAAGCCGGGAAGACGGTTCCTGTAAGCTTCCGTTTCACAGTGACGGATAAACAGGATATGTTGGGTGTACGTATGATTGCTGACGGTGGCACATTCAGTGATGGCGAACAGCACTTGTTGCCTGTATTGAGCAATAAGGAATACATTACTGAAACCCTTGCCATGCCGGTACGTGGTGAAGAAACCCGTACGTTCTCTTTGGACAGCCTGTTCAATTACAACAGCCGCACGGCCACCGACCGCCGACTGACAGTAGAATTTACAGGTAATCCCGCCTGGTATGCCGTACAGGCATTACCCGTATTGAGTCAGCCCCGTACAGATAATGCTACAGCATGGGCAGCCGCTTATTATGCTAATTCCCTTGCTTCTTACATTGCCAACAGTCAGCCGCGCATTAAAGCTGTATTCGACAGTTGGCGCATGCAAGGCGGTAAGAAAGAAAACTTCCTCAACCAGTTACAGAAGAACCAAGAGGTGAAGAATATCCTTCTCGAAGAAAGCCCGTGGTTGCTGGAAGCTACTACTGAATCCGAACAGCAAGCGCGTATTGCTACTTTGTTCGATCTCAATAATCTGTCGAACAATAATATGACCACCCTTATTAAACTACAGGAATTACAAAATGCCGATGGCGCCTGGAGTTGGTACAAAGGTATGCCGGGTAGTCGCAGTATGACGGGATACATCACCGAGCTCCTTGTCCGCTTGCCGTTGCTTACCGGACAACAGAACTCCGCTGATGCCTTTTCCATGCAGCAAAGAGCTTTCAACTATTTGCATAGCCAGGCATTGCAGGAATATCAGAATATCCGTAAAGCAGAGAAAAACGGGACGAAGATCGATAATCTTTCATATCCGGCAATGACGTATCTCTATCTGATAGCTATCTCCGGTGAAAGAGTGCCTTCTGCCAATGAAGCCGCTTATCGCTATTTCCTCTCTATGGTCGGCAAGAACCTGAGTTCGAATGCAATGGGAGTCAAGGCGCAATCAGCTATCATTCTGCAAAAGGCAGGTCGCACGGCTGAGGCTAACGAATTTATCGCTTCTATTAAAGAGCATCTGGTGCAAACCGATGAACGGGGTGCATACTTTGCTTTCTATGAAAGACCTTTCCTTTGGGGAACACAACCTATTTCCGTTCATGTGGAGGTAATGGAAGCCCTGAGGATGGCAGGAGGCAATGATGCATTGGTGGAAGAAATGAAACTTTGGTTACTGAAGCAGAAACAAACTACAAGTTGGAATTCACCTGTGGCAACGGCAGACGCTATTTATGCATTGCTTTGCCAAGGGAGTGACTTGTTGTCATCACGTGGTGATGTACGCATTGTTCTTGGCCGTAAAGTGCTGGAAACATTCTCACCTGCCAAGACCACAGTTCCCGGATTGGGATATATCAAGGAAAGCTTTGCAGAAGGTAGTCCTGAATTGCGTGCCAAGTCCATTACTGTGGAAAAGAGGGATGCAGGCATTGCCTGGGGGGCAGTCTATGCACAATATCTGTCGCCTATTTCCGATGTAAAACAGCAAGGTGGTGAACTGGCTGTAGAAAAGAAACTCTATGTAGAGCGTACTTTGACAGGTGGAAAGAAAGAATTGCAACCCATTACCGCTTCCACGCAACTGGCGGTAGGTGATAAGGTGGTTTCCCGTCTGACGATACGTCTGGACCGTGCCATGGATTTCGTTCAACTGAAAGATCAGCGTGGTGCCTGCTTCGAACCGATGAATTCACTTTCCGGTTATCGCTGGAACGGTGGAATAGGTTATTATGTGGAGATAGAAGATGCTTCCACTAATTTCTTTTTCGATAGTCTGAGCAAGGGTGTATATGTGTTGGAATACAGTTACCGCGTTGCCCGTAGCGGGCAGTATGAAGCCGGGCTGGCAACAATTCAATGTGCCTATGCTCCCGAGTATGCAGCTCATTCAGCATCAGTGAAGGTCGAGGTGGAGTAGAAATTTTAAAACCTGCTTTTAGGAACTCTCATTTAAAACACCTACTTTTGTGCATCCTAAAATGAAAACGAATGAAACGAACCTTGATATGTATATATGCGCTTGCCGCCGTAGCACTGACTGCTACGGCGCAACCGCGTTTTTCATCCAATAAAGAAACTCACAACTTCGGACAGATCGAATGGAAACATCCCGTTAGCGTGCAGTATGTCATTACCAATACGGGCGATCAACCTCTGGTGCTTACTGATGTAGACCCTTCCTGTGCCTGTTCCGTAGCCCAGTGGACACAAACTCCCATTGCTCCCGGTGAAAAGGGGAAGATCGTCGTCGATTTTGATGCTAAGGCATTGGGGCATTTTGATAAGTCCATAGCTGTTTATTCCAATGCGCAGCCCAATCTGGCTTATCTGCACTTTACAGGTGAGGTGGTGCGCGAGATAAAAGACTTTACGAAAACCTATCCTTACCTTATCGGACAGATACGTATTGACAAAAATGAGATTGATTTCCCTGATACGCACCGTGGCGAAAAGCCTGTCATACGGATTGGCGTAGTGAATCTGTCGGATCGTTCGTATGAACCGGTATTGATGCACCTGCCTTCCTATCTGGATATGAAAGTAGAACCGAACGTGCTTCAGAAAGGTGAGAAAGGGCTTATCACATTAACTCTCAACACAGAGAAACTGACAGACTTGGGACTGACACAGGCATCAGTTTACCTGTCACGCTTCACAGGTGACAAGGTGAGTGATGAAAACGAGATACCTCTTTCTGCTATTCTCCTGCCTGATTTCTCCGGTATGACCGATACGGACAAGGCAAATGCTCCGGTAATCCGTCTTTCGGAGACAGATATAGACCTGAGCGCACAACTGGCTAAGAAGAATAAGGTGAAACATGATATACAGATCACCAATACCGGACGCTCTCCGTTGCAAATCAGTAAATTGCAGGTGTTCAATCCTGCTTTAGGAGTAAGTCTGAAGAAGAGCGTGTTGCAGCCGGGCGAAACCACCCGCTTGCGTGTGACGATAGATAAGAGGAATATCGCCAAGAAGAAACGCCACCTGCGCATTCTGATGATTACGAATGATCCGATGCAGCCTAAGGTTGAGATGAATATCAAAGCGAGTTAAAGATTTATGATTTCATAAATCATAAATCTTATCATAAATCATAAATTAGAAATCATAAATCTTATCATGGAACATCCTGAAAACGATGAATCCTATAAAGGATTGGTTGTCAATGCAGGCATTGAGCAACCTTCGTCTGTCAATCCCTATCGCCGCCCGAAGCCTAAAAAGCGTCAGCGTTCCGTAGCGGAGTTTGTAGAAGGTATTGTAAAAGGAGACGTCACTGTGCTGAGTCAGGCGGTTACTTTAGTGGAAAGTGTGAAGCCCGAACACCAGGCATTAGCACAGGAAGTTATTGAGAGATGCCTGCCTTACTCAGGGAACTCTATCCGTGTGGGGATCAGTGGCGTGCCTGGAGCCGGAAAAAGTACCTCGATTGATGTCTTCGGCTTGCATGTGTTGGAAAAATACGAAGGTAAGCTGGCAGTGCTTGCCATCGACCCCAGTAGCGAGCGCAGTAAGGGCAGTATCTTGGGTGATAAGACGCGTATGGAGCAACTCTCCGTCCATCCAAAATCTTTCATCCGCCCCAGTCCGTCGGCAGGTTCTTTGGGTGGGGTAGCCCGTAAGACGCGTGAAACGATTATTCTTTGTGAAGCTGCCGGTTTCGATAAGATCTTTGTAGAGACGGTAGGTGTGGGACAAAGTGAGACGGCTGTACACTCTATGGTCGACTTCTTCCTGCTTATCCAGTTGGCCGGAACAGGCGACGAACTGCAAGGCATCAAGCGTGGTATCATGGAAATGGCGGACGGTATTGTTATCAATAAGGCAGATGGTGATAACCTGGAGCGTGCTAAATTGGCCGCATCGCAATTCCGCAATGCTCTGCATCTGTTTCCTGCTCCCGAGTCAGGATGGACGCCACAGGTGATGACTTATTCCGGCTTCTATAACCTGGGTGTGAAAGAGATTTGGAAGATGATTTACGACTATATTGCTTTTGTGAAAGATAACGGTTATTTTGAATATCGACGTAACGAGCAAAGCAAATACTGGATGTACGAAAGCATCAATGAACGTCTGCGCGATAGTTTCTACCACAATCCGGCCATAGAAGCCATGTTAAGTGATAAAGAACAGCAAGTACTGCAAGGCAAACTCACTTCCTTTGTTGCAGCAAAGAGCTTGCTAGATACCTATTTCGGAGAATTGAAGAAGAATTAGTTCGGGTTACAGAGCTACAAGCTACAAGTAGCTGCGCTATCATGCCGCAAGGCACTTGTAGCTTGTAGCTCTGTAACCCGAACTAATTCACGCTTTTTTCCCTTCCTTCTCAAAGTCCGCCTTCGATTTACTCTTCGTTACGATATATACGCCAAGGAATACCAGGGCGATAGCTACACCTTTTTCCCAACCGAATACACCCAGTCCCATGATAATGGCGGCAATAGAAGCTACGATGGGTTGCATATAGTTGTACATACTCACCACTGTGGGCCGCAGCAACCTTTGGGCGGTCATAATGAAGATATAGGCAAGGAAGCTACCACCTATTACTACGTAGCCTACTTGTACGTATGCCGCGGTAGAAATTTCCGTCCACTGAATACCTGCCACATCATGATAAGAGAATGGAATATAGCACATGGAGGCATAGATAAACATCCATTTATTCAATGTGATGGGAGAATATTTCTGCGATAAGCCCTTGAACACAGTCAGATAAATAGAAAAGCTGATTTGCGCTACCAGACAAAGCAAGTCCCCGATAATACTGCTGTTACCGTTGCTTGTGGCCTGACTGCTTAATATAAGTGTCAGCGCTCCCATGGCCCCTACAAAAATACCCAGTACTTTCAGGTTCGTGATAGGTTCCTTCAGATAAATGGCAGCGATAATCATGGTTACGATAGGAAGTGTGGTTGTCACGATGGAGGCATCGATGGGTGAAGTCATTGAAAGCCCGAAGATATACACTCCTTGATTGAACACCAGTGCAAAAAGTGAAGCAAAGAAAATCTTCAGCATATCGCGGTGATCCACGTGTTCGTACTTACAGAATGCAGACAGTAGCCAGAAACAGGCGGCTGCACCTACCATGCGGAACGTAGTTACCGATAAGGCTGAAAACTCCATAAGTGCGGATTTGCCGATGGGCGCCATCAGTCCCCATAAAATATTGGCAGTCAGGGCGAATATGTGCCCTTGTACATTCTTATTCATACTCTTTTTTCTTTTGAGGCTGCAAAAGAACAACTATTTTTTGAAACTAAAAAGTCTTTTCTCTTTTTATATACTTGTAGTCTGTTGGAAGTATATGTCGGATGTGTTGTATCTATATGTCGGACGTGTTGCATCTATATGTCGGATGTGTCGCATCTATATATCCAACGCCACCGATATATAGACGTTAAAGGAACAGGATGAAGAAGGGCGTTTAGCCTTCTAATACGATTCGTCCTATCAATCATGCTGTTCATGCAGTGTAAGGAAACCGGAAGATTTACTATTTCTCCTTTTTACAGGAAGTCAAGAGTTTGCCAGCAAGAAGTTAACTTCCTGTCGACAAACTCTTAATTTCTTGTCGACAAGAAATTGATACTTTGTATCATCTTGATAATCAATGATAAAAATCACTTATACAAAAAGGCGTTTATATACATATATTACTTTGTTTCCTTACATACCTCTTACGTATTCTGTCACGGAATCGGACTTGCCTGAAATTACATAGCTTGTTGTGGATGAGAACAAGCAATGTAATCATTCATAACATTGCTTATTCCGGATCATAAGACTGCTTGTTTTCAGATGTTATTCAATACAATTAAGTGTTGTTTCTTCTTTCAGTCTTTCAGCTTTTCCTAAACTCCCTGTTCATCGGCATTTCAGCTGAAAGATACCTGAAACTACTATAAAACTGGAAGTTTCAGCCGTAACGCCGATGGACAGGGGATTCCGTGAGGTCTGAAAGAACGGAAAGAGTTTTTTCTCAAAAATAGCGGATACGGAGTGATACTTCATTTATAGTCCATAACGGCATAGGAATGAATAAGACTCACCACAGATTACACAGATTGACACAGATTTATTAATCTAATAATCAGTAAAATAGAATCTGTGTCAATCTGTGTAATCTGTGGTGAATTAATTCATAACCGAAAATGAATAAAACAATCGCCTTAATCTTCTTTTAAATCATGTTGAAAGACGTTTTTTAAATTTTTATGAGCTATTTTTGTATTCTGTAAAAAAAGAGTTAATCAATATCTTCTGTCTGTAGAGGTGATGCTTGTTGTACTTTGTCTTTAAAAATATTTGTGTACTTATTAATTGGATAAATACTTAGTTTGTATTATGAAGCGTTATAGGAAAATTTCATATGTATTAGGGGGAATCTTGTTCCTTGTGGTGGGAATGCTTGCTTTTCAGGTATATGAGAGTGGAATGGAAGGACGCCGAATATGTAAGCAAAAGGCGGAATTTTCACTGAAATCAGCTACGGAACTTTGGGCAAATCGGGAATTTGATAAACTTGGAATTCCTTATTCTGTTGGAGGAGGCGAACCGAATAAGGAAAGCAAGCAGCGTCGTATAGTGCTGGCGGAAGGAGAGACAGTGGTAGCGGTCGATTCGATAAAAGAAGGAAAGCGGTTGATTGCTTCACATAGCCTAAGTGCGAAGATTCGCTTTCTGTTTTTGGTGGACAAAGCGGTTTTCAGTGTTTTGAATGAATTATGGCAAGAAGATTTGGATGATAGCCACACCTATTGTTCCGGTGCTCTTATGTTGCAATCGGAATTACCGGGTGACAGAAAAGGAAAAAAGTTTATGGCCGGAGACTCAACGCTGATGGCCGATAAGTTTAAGTTGGGAACCTACTATCTGGATGATATGTATTTTCTTGAGTTGACGGCTTATCTTTCGCTTCCTTCCCCATGGTTGTGTGCCGATTGGGGAAAGACCGGTATTGTTTCTTGTTCTATTGTAGTTGTCTTCTGTTTATGCATATTTGTCCTTCTCTTTTGGAATAATCGAAAAAAGGATAACGACGATGAAGCGGCTGATCCGGATGATTTCGTAATACGCATCTCCGAAAATAAATATCAAATAGGCGGAGTCCTGTTTGATGAAGAGGCGTGTACGCTTACTTTTGGAGATCAAAGTGTGGTGAGATGTTCTATGCAACCTTATAAACTACTTTCTGCATTTGTCCATGCAAAAAGTCATTTCTTATCGAATAACCGGATTGTTGAAGTTTGTGGTTGGAGCTTAGAAAATATCAATATTAATCAAAACAGAAGAGTAACAGTAAGCCTGCTCAGGAAGTTACTTGACACTGAGAAGTCTCATGTGATAATAGAATCCGGTCAAAACGAGCAAAAAAAGCAGGGCTTTTATATGCTTATTGAAAAATGATAAGTGCTTTATTATTAGTATATAAAGGGGGAGTAATGAAATTTTTACTCCCCTTTTTTACTCCCGTAAATGCATTTTGAATCTATTTATTATTTACATTTGCCGGCATAATAATCATTGATGAAAAACATAATAATCAAATGAAAAACAAGATGAAAAAGATTCTGGTATTTATGGGAGTTGTAGCTATTGTTATAGGAGGACATGTTTACAGTAAACAGTCATCTGTCAAGATGTCTTCTTTAATGTTGGAGAATATAGAAGCGTTAGCGGATTCAGAAACTGATGGTGTTCACTGCTTTGGTAAAGGTTTGGTTGATTGTCCGCTTAATCACGACAAAGTGTATATGTATGATGCTCCGTATAGCTTATATTATTAGCGTTATATCTATCCTGCTATTCATTTCCTGTACTCCGAATTTGGTTGTTTCCGGCAAAAAGGTATATACTGATTTCCCACAGGAACAAGAATTGAAAGCAAGGACGATACGGCTGGATACTGCTTTATTCCGCTATCCTTCTCGTCTGCATATCAGGGACGGGAAAGCTGTGGTGCTTGATTTGCATGGGACAGACTATTTTTTTCATACGTTCAGCTACCCTGATTTCCGTTACCTGTCTTCTTTCGGGAGGCGTGGAGATGCACCGCAAGATATGCTTTCTGCCGAAAATTTCCGATGGAATGGGGCTTTTTTGTGGACATTAGATTCTAATAAGTCAGAATTAACAAGGTTTGGGTTTGCTTTATCCGGCGATTCACAGCTTCGTCAGGAAGCGGTGAATCTGGATAAGGATATTCTCAGGGCACTCGATTTTGTGATGTGTGAGGACTCTACCTTTATCATTCCCGATTATTCGGGTGATAGTCGTTTTTGTAAAGTATGCAGAGATGGAAAATTGATGCATAAGTTTGGTGTTATTCCTACTGTCAATGAAGACGCTTTGCAGAATGTCCGTCCGGCTTTGGCGCAAGCGTGGCGTAGTTTTATAGATTACAATTCCCGAAACGGGATACTTGCTGTTGCTACTCAGTTGGGTGAAGTGCTTGAAATCTATAATCTGAAAGACAGTACACATGTTGTGTGCATGGGGCCGCATGGTGAGCCGGAGTTTCAGGTGTCCGGGGGGTATGGTATTCCTACGGGTATCATGGGATTTAGCGATGTGCAGGTGACGGATCGGGCCATTTATGCAGTCTTTCATGGGCGTTCGTTCAAGGATATAGCGCAAGATGCCCGGAATGGTATTAATCATCTGGATGGCGGGCAATTTATTTATGTATTCAGCTTGGCGGGAAAACCGTTAAAGAAATATGTATTAGACCATTACATTTGTGGCATAATGGTAGATGAGCTAAATGGAGTTATTTATGCTACGGATGTGAATCGGGATGAACCGATATTAGAGTTTGATATAAGCTGTTTTGAGATGTAATACAATTAAAAAGGAACAGGCGGTGTACGTTTTGTAGGTGCATTGCGTACCGTCTGTTCCATAACCCACTAAATAAGAAAGGAGGTTGAGGCAAAGGTACATATATTAGTTTGGACAAACAATACGTTTGTTTATCATCTAAATAGATGGATGTTCTTACAAGGTTTATATATTAACTTTAAAAGTGTGATAAATATACAGGATTGTTGTATTTAAACAAATAAACATGAAAAAAATAATTAAAATAGCTCTCGTTACATTTTTTGTAACTATTATAGGATATAATATATATTCTTATAAACAGTCAGTTGAAGTGGTATCTGACTTGGTATTGGCAAATGTAGAAGCATTAGCGCATTTTGAGGGACAACCAGAAGGACCATGGAATTGTTGGTGGAACACAAATTATGAATACTGTTTTTATTATGGGGTTAGAGAAGGCTGTCCATGTGGATCTGAAAACTGGTAAGTTTGATTAGATATAATTGGGAGATTTCTTATTTATATATTCTTCTGGAAAAATGCAGTTGAAATAGCAATGATTTTATATTATTATTATTATGTATATTTCCAGAAGATTTTTCTTAATTGTTATAAGAACGTTTTGGTGTTTTTGCACATTTAATTTTACAAAAGAATAATTTAATGAAAAATATGATTTTATTATTTATAATAGGAATAATTTTGTTACTTCATTCGTGTGCGACAGAGAGTAGTATTAAAGATACATTTTTGCTACAGCCCACAGATACATATTTAAATTTTCCTATTGATGAAGATACGCGTTTACCTAAATATTGTTTGTGGACTTTTGAAGATGCTGGAAAAGAATATTTAGCTTTTCCTAATGGAGGAAAAGAAATTTTGTTTTATGATATAGAATCTGAGAGTTTGTTGAAAAAAAGTGAATATATGTTCGAAGGAGTGGATGGAGTTGGGTATATTCACAGTTTTGCCATTACTGATTTTGATCATATTTATATACCAAGTATGAATGAACCGATAATTTATGAAACAGATACAACTTCTCGTATTCGTACTAAAATAAGATATGGAAAGACGGATAAGGGCCTTCACTTACTTCCTACAGAATTTTGTATAAACTCTCCTATGATTATTCTGGGAGATCATTTTTATATTTCACAATATAGAAACAGAGGGCTGGGAGAAAAGTGTCTAACGGAAAGTCCTCGCGGAGTAATGATAGATAGAATTACAGAAAAAGGAATCATTACTCCTTTGAAATATATTATTCCTGTCGAGAATATGCAAGATGCACATCTTCTAACTTCTGGAGATGGGGGAAGTGTTTGTTTTGATGGTGAGAATTTAGTTTATTCTTATGAATTAATTGATACTGTTTATACATTGTCAACCGACTTTTCTGTTATAAAAAAATATCCTGCAAAAAGTAAATTTATAGAGGAAACTAAATTTGAAGTTGTTCGTAATGCGACTTTAGAACAAAAATTGAAACGTATATGCGAACTTCCTATTTATGGTAATATAATTTATGATAAATATAGAGATGTGTATTATCGTTTTACATTTCCAGAGGTAGAAATGGATAAAGAGAAAAGCTATTTAGATATCTTTCATAGTGGTAGAAAACAATTTTCTATAATAATATTAGATAAAAATATGAATATTGTTGGAGAAACATTATTTCCAGAATATACTTATAATCCCAATTTAGTTTTTATAAGGAAAGATGGGCTTTACTTGAGTATTAGTCATGTAAAACGTCTTGATTTTGATGAGAATACATTACGTTTCCAAAAAATAGAATTGGTTGAAATGTAGTTAAGTAAATGTCTGTAACTATTTTGCGAATGGGAAAAGTTATACATTTCCGTATACTAAATGTGAATGAGAACTAAATATATTATTGGTCGAATTGGAACGAAACAAGTGGTGTATGACCTTCGTGTGGAGAGTTCTTAGATCAAGATGCACTGCTGTGCTATATTGCTCAAATTGAAAAGTTTGTACTTTGTTGTTGTGGAGTAATGAAAATGACTATCCAAAGTGCAGCAATTGGAGGAAGAGGTTCGATTTCGTTTTTCTTCCCTCTCATTTAACGGGGTGTATATATATCTAGGACAGGAACATAAATTCGAAAGTCTTAATGCAAACGAAGAAGCTGTACTTAAGGTTATAAAATAGAACTGTCAAAGTTTGCCTGCTGTTAAAGAAACATGACAGAATGCATCGGGTGAAAAAGGATTGATTCATAGATGTTTTTATTCATTTCAGCACAAAAATAGCTGTGTAAGAAAATCTCTAAATGGATCTTTGTGGTACTTCTAGGAGTACAATCTTATGAAACGATAAGGCTTTGGGCCATTTTATATCAAGAAGGAAATTTATTTCAATGACTCTTATGCCTATGCTATGTGGAAAAAGCGAGAATTTTCCTTATTCTATATTTTATTGGATTCTCCATATCTAAATAATGGAAACTTTTTGATGAGTAATGAAGGAAAAGTGACTTAGACTGCAGGATTATGTCACCTCTGATATATTATTCTATACAATCAAAGTTGATAGTAGTAATCGGAGGTAGTTTGAAAATTAGCGATGTGTATAATATTTCTTTATTCTAAAAAATATACAAAATATTGATCATGAAAAAATATGTAGTATTATTGTTTGTGTTATTTTTGGTTTCTTGTAATAATTCGAAAAAACAGAGTGTTTTTAATTTGTTAAAAGAATGGAATAGTAGAGAAATACAATTTCCTAATCATCTTGTTTTTACTATTCAAGGAAGAGATACTGTGGATTTTCGTATTGAAGATAAATATAAGATTATAACTTATGTAGATTCAATTGGATGTACAAGTTGTAATTTAAAGTTTGCTGGATGGAAGAATTTTATGCATGTTGTAGATTCTTTGCGCCCAGATTCAGTGCAGTTCCTTTTTGTTTTCTTTCCGAAGAAGGTAACTGAAATTTATCAAAGCTTATTGCTGGATAGATTCAAATATCCAGTTTGTATTGATAAAGAGGATTCATTGAATAAACTGAATAATTTTCCTCATAATATGGCTTTCCAAACATTTTTGTTAAATAAAAATAATAAAGTTATGGCAATTGGCAATCCTATTCTTAATCCTAAGATAAAGGAACTTTATATGAAAATTATCCAAGGAGAAGAAATTGTACAAGCGAATGAAGATAATCTAATGACAAATGTTAGTATTGATACTAGATCTTTGTTTTTTGGTAATTTTAATTGGGAAAAAGAGCAAAGAGCTATTTTTACATTAAAAAACATAGGTAATAGGCCGTTGGTTATTGATGCAATTTCAACATCTTGTGGGTGTATTAAAGTAGAATATAATAAGGAGCCTGTCCACCCGGGATCTTCAATTACTCTTTATGTGGCTTATAAAGCGGAACATCCTGAACATTTAAACAAAACGATAACCGTGTACTGTAACACCAAGGCTTCTCCATTACTTTTGAAAATAGTTGGAAATGCGGAATAAAAATGTAATTTATGAGAATATTGTTTGAAATTTTAGTGTTAGCTGTCTTTCAGGTAAACTGTAGCGAGTAATATTATATTGTGATTGTTTTTTTACGGTTTCGAACGTTATGCTTTTTTATTTTGTGTGGAAAAGTGTATATTATGCTATATTGGGGAAATAGTTTTAAAGAAGTAGATATAAAAATCTTGAATGGTAACGTAATATATCAGATGATGTGGGAAGGAAGACTTTTTTGCAAATTTGAGTTAGATTTCCCAATAATGAATTTTGGCATTGCGGATGCGGATTATGATATATGTATTGGCGCATAAAGGAGAAGTAGGATGGTAAAATATTCATATGGTTAATAAAAGGTGTATGTGTCTTTTTGTATTTCAATTCATAAATTAAGATGTGGCTCTATAACTATTTATGTGTGGTGATTGTTTGCTGCACACTACTTTCTTGTACGGGTAATCTGCAAGAGGGAGTACAATATGCTTTGCAACAGGCTGGAGAAAACAGGGGCGAATTAAGTAAAATATTGAAATATTATCAGAATCAGCCTGAAAAGTTGAAAGCTGCCCGTTTTTTGATCGCTAATATGCCTGCTCACCGGACGTATGTAGGAAAGGAGATAGACAGCTTGAAGCAAATGAAAAAGGAAAGTATTCAGAAAGGACGTATTAGTGATGAAATTGTAGCACATTGGAAAACTTTCAATTATAGCTCTTCGCAAGTAGTGGAGGATATAGATGTGATAAAAGCGGATATCTTAATTGAAAATATTGATTTGGCTTTTGAGGCATGGGAAAAACGCTCTTGGAGCAAGCAATATAGTTTTGAGGATTTTTGTGAATATGTTCTTCCATATAGGATAGGGGACGAACCTTTAGAGAAATGGAGACGAATATATTATGAACGTTATTCTCCTGTGCTTGATTCTCTATATCAGGGGAACGATGTGGTAGAGGCTGCGCGTGTGATGGCTAATTATCTGAAGGAAGAGGGCTTTACTAATCATACGGATTTTAATTTGCCTCATTTAGGAGCGTTGTTTCTGTTTGAAAATAGGGTAGGGTACTGCCGGGATAACTGTGATATTGCCACTTATGTAATGCGTTCACTGGGTATTCCTATAACAATGGATTTTTATGAAGTATCTCCCAGTTACAACAGTCGCCATTTCTGGAGTGCATTGATAGATACAACTGGATTTGTCGTACCTTTTAATTATATAGAGCAAGAAATTGTGCGCCAATCACAGAATGAACGAAAAAGAGGAAAGGTATACAGATATTATTATGGGCTGCAACAGGAAAAGTACTCTGGGCTTTATAGTGATGAGGAGGTGCCTGTATTTTTTAGGCGTCCTTTTATGAAAGATGTCAGTAGCGAATATTTCCCGGAGAGTAATATCAAGTTGGAAAGTAGTGAAGCTATTGATAGTCATTGGGGATATTTGTGCGTATTTACAGGGGCAGAATTACAACCGATAGATATTTCTGAATTTCATGGAAAGAAGATTGAATTTGCTAACGTGGAACCTGAACTGATTTATTTTCCTACATTTCGGAAGGCTGGGAAAATGAAAGCATTTAGCTATCCTTTTTTATTAAAGAAGGATTCAATAGAATATTTTATTCCTGATACTACCAGAAAGCATTGTATAGTATTGACACGCAAATATCCGATAGGAAGAAATCCTATGTTTTTAGGAACTGCTGTTGGAGTAAAAATAGAAGGGGCTAATCGTAAGGATTTTCGGGATGCAGAATTGCTATGCCAAGTTGTGGACACTCCAAAAATAAATTATAATATACTATTCCCAACTGTACAGAAGAAATTCAGGTATGTGCGCTATTCTGCTCCGGAGGAAAAACAAATACAGGTTGGAGAATGGTATATGTATGGCATAGATACAGAAACAGCGATAGCACCGGAGAAGATTTGGGCTAATCATCCTTTGAGTGATATACATAAGAAAATTCTAAGTTTATTGACTGATGATGACTGGAGTTCTTTTTATATGTCAGCAGTAAAGGGAGAACAACTTATATTTGATTTGGGTATTCCGCAAATTCTAAGTCACTTTATTTTGATACCACGCAATGATGATAATTATATCCATTTGGGGGATCGGTATGAATTGTTCTATCATGGTGGAATTAAAGGCTGGATATCTTTAGGGAAGCAGATAGCTGAGGGTACGGAACTCTATTATGAGGGAGTACCTGATGGCGCTTTGCTTTGGCTTCATAATCATACTCGTGGAAAAGAAGAACGATGTTTTTATATGAAAGATGGGAAGCAACTTTTTATATAATTCGGAATGGCAATAAGAGGCATATCCTTGAAGAAAATCGTAGATAAAGGGATTAATCTCTTTCTCTGGTTGTGTGGATTTGTTGTGCTATGGCTGCTGATACAGATCTTTTGCATGACTTCATTTCATATACCAAGTGATTCGATGGAGCCGGAGCTATTGGCTGGTGATGTGATACTGGTGGATAAATTGGTGTATGGAGCAAGATTGTTCAATGTGATGGAAGCCGTTGCAGGAAAGCAGGTGGAGATAAAACGTTTGCCGGGAATAGGTAAAGTCCGAAGGAATGATGTGATTGTCTTCAATTATCCTTGTCCTAAAAAGTGGAGACAGATTGAAATGGATGTGATGCAGTATTATGTGAAACGGTGTGTTGCGTTGCCGGGAGACACGTTCTGCATTGTAAGCGGACGTTACAAAGTGAATGGCTATGCGGGGACATTGGGGTGCGTGGATGCGCAGGACAGGTTCATGACTCTGATAAGGGAACAGGGCCTTACAGATGATGCAATTGGTGTGAGGGCATATCCCGGAGATTCTCTGATAAGGTGGACGGTGAAAAAGTTCGGGCCTCTGTATATTCCTAAATCAGGTGACATTGTTCCGATGGATGGACGCACTGTTAAACTTTACAAGAATATGGTGGAGTGGGAGCGGAAAAAGAGTCTTCGGTATGAAGCGGGGAATATATATTTAGGTGATAGCCTCATTGCTGAATATCGCTTTTTAAAGAACTATTACTTCATGGCGGGCGACAGGGTGGAGAATTCAAGAGATTCCCGTTATTGGGGGTTATTACCGGAAGAATATATTGTTGGAAAGGCTGTCAGGATATGGAAATCAGTGGATAAGAGGACGGATAGAGTACGATGGAATAGGATATTCAAAAAGATAGAATGATGATAGGATGGATGCATAAAAAGAGAGAAGCTACAGTTATTTTGCTACAGTTTGTTGCTGTTTGCTCCTTGCTGAGTATGGTATGTGCGACAACTCCTGAACTGCCTGCGGGAGAAACCATCGGCCAGTGGGTGTGGTTTGGGAAAGCTGTGTTGGTTTCGACCGGTTGTATCACTGCTTCTTGTTTGCTACAACTTCTAGGAAAAGCTTCCTGGACAGATATTTTGTGTTTCCGGAATTTCTTTGTTCATGTGGCTTGGAGCCTAGTATTGTTAGGGGCAATTGAAGCCGTTTGGGGCTTGCGGCAATTATATGGGTTTTCTGTTTCCGGGCATTCACGGTATGCACTGACAGGCTCTTTCTTCAATCCCGGTCCGTATGGGGGATATTTAGCGATGATATTACCTGTCTGCCTGCATTTGTATTTACGTGCCTGTGAGTGGAAAAGCACAGATGTTCTTCATAAAATAGAAAAAGTGACGGCAGGGCTTGCCGGTATTCTGATCTTATGTGTACTGCCGGCCACAATGAGCCGTTCTGCCTGGATTGCTGCTGCAATAAGCTGTGCATGGGTGGCGTATATGCATCGTGACAGACGTAAGTGGAGCGTATTGTGGCTGAGATATAAGAAACGTTACCTTACGTGGGGAGTGGTCGGGCTTTTTGTTCTGATATTAGGAGGTGCTGGTATTTTCTTTTTGAAGCCTGACTCTGCTATGGGACGTCTGTTTATGTGGAAAATTACTTGTAAAGCTATCGTAGAGCATCCTTGGGGATGTCGTGAAGGATTTGTCTATGCTTATGGCGAAGCGCAGGAAAAATACTTTGGTAGTGGAGACTATGCTGTTTGGGAAGAGCGCGTGGCCGGAAGTCCGGAATATGCTTTCAATGAATATCTGGAGTTGGCGTTAACAGCAGGAGTTATGCTTGGTGTCATGTTCTTCTCGACTATTGGGGCAGGTTTGTGGCTAGGGACAAAATGGGGGCGTTATGAAATTTGCGGAGCACTCATATCCTTGCTCGTTTTCTCTTTTTCTTCTTATCCCATGCATTTCCCGGTTTTCATGGTAACCGGTATATGCCTGCTGTTTGCTTGTGGGGCCGGAGATGTGGGCGGAAAATTTCTTATTTGCGGCACTTGTGCGCTGATATGGACAGTGGGGCTTAACGGTAAATGGCAACGGGAGGAAGATGCCTGCCGAGATTGGGTGTATGCGAGGATGCTTTATCATCAGGGAAATTATACTGCTGCCAATGAGGTTTACCATAAGCTCTATCCGCAGTTGGACGAAAGAGGGGAATTCTTATTCGAATATGGACACAGCTTATATAAATCAGGACGTTATGATTTGTCTAATTCGTTTCTGGAACAAGCTGCCTTATATAGCACTGACCCAATGATACTGAATATAATAGGTAAGAATTATCAGGAAATGCAATACTATGAGAAGGCTGAAACCTATTATTGGGCGTCAGTCCACCGTTTGCCGGGGCGGATTTATCCCTACTATCTGCTGGCAAAACTCTATGCGGAGCCGGGCTACCGGAATAGAGAGAAGTTTGAGAAGATGCAACGGATTGTATTGACTAAAGAGCCGAAAGTCTATTCCACCGCTATTAGGGAAATGAGGAGCGAAGTGGAAAAGATAGGAGATGATTGGTGTAAAACGAAGATTGATAGATGAATATGATATAATATGATGGATATGGATACGTCTAAGGATAGTTGGAATGCTTGTTTGCAGTACCGTAATAAACAGTTGACAAAGCAATTGAAGGATTACCAGAAGGTTTCGGCATTAACAAAATGTTCTTCTTCTTTGATAGTGGCAATGGGACAGTTGTTGTGTCTCCATCAAAAGCCTTCCTATGGCATAATTAAGGATGAAGCCGAATGGAGGGATCTGTTTATCGTCATAGATTTATTTTATGGGGGGTGTCTGTCAGAAGAATTGATGTCATTTGGTTTAAGTGTCCAGGAATTGAGGTTATGCTATCTGATACGGGCCCGTTTGGATAATAAGACAATCGCTCTTCTTTTTAATATAGTTCCCCGGTCTGTATTGAAAGCTAAACAGCGTATAAAAAATAAACTGGCTTTATCAGCTACGGATAGTTTGGATATGCATATACAACAATGCTGATTGTCAATAATATAGATATCAATTCCTTCAACGCCTACTTGTAGTGAAATCATAGAAAGACTTCTCACGACAGTTAAATACGAATAAATTTGCTCTAACCTCCAATTTATTCTATATTTGCAACTTAAGTGACAAGTTCTTCAAATTGTCCGAATATGATAAACTACTTGATAAAAATTATAACGATCCTCTGGTTCATATTCTTTTGTCTGCAAGTTAGTGTTGCTCAGGAGATTGATGTTAATCAGACCAGAAAACACCTGTTGCAAACACTACAAGACAATTCCGTAGACAAACAGCAGAGGATGGAGCTGTATATTGACTTGTACGACTTGTCCGATGATGTGACAAGCAAACGTACCTATATTAACGAATCGCTGCAACTGGCCATTCAGTTGAAAAATCAGATATATATTTTTGAGACACTGGATATTCTTTGTCGCAGTTATAAAGATGAACCTGATTCTTTGCGCTACTATCAGCAGATAGGAGAAGAGTGTCTGGAAGGGGCTTATAAGGACTTTTATATGGCATGGCTCAAAGCTTTTCCTTCTGTTTGCAAGATGGATGAGGCGGAGAAACCTGATGAAGCCAATGAAGAAATCTCACGGTATAAGCGTCATAAGGTAAATCTCTCGGATAAGTCGCAGGAAGTGCAGTGGGAAATGATACTTTGTTCGGCAATGGAATGCATTAGTTACTTTTCACCGTCTGTTGCCAATTCAGAAGACCGCATTGTTCATTTGAAGAACATTCACCATTTGGTCAGCGGTCTGCCGTTCGAGGTCAGTTATAAGTTCAATTGGTATTATCTGACCCGTATCGAATTCATATACCGTGCGGAAGGAAAAGCTGAGGAAGCCGCTAAAGCCGTGGAGGCCTTGGAACAAACGGAACAACTCTATGACAATCAGTTTGAATTGCCTTTCTATAAGAGACGTGCTTATATCCGCACCCGTAGTCGTGAAGCCTTGCGTATGGGTGTTTATAGCGAGCTTCTTTACTTCGGAGATATCATAGGAAGGAAAAGGGCTGATGAAATTTATTCCCGGATGAAGGAATATTATCAGGTCAAGACGCCGGAAGAGAATAAAGAGTGGCTTTTGCCGTCCGCTTTCCGTTACTATTTTTATACGGCACAGTATGACCTTGCCATGCGGACCATCGATGAACTGCTGGAACAAACGGATTCTGCCGATACGAACAGTCGGACAGAGTTGTTGGCGAAGAAGATTAACCTGGTTACCCGATGGAAACAACATTACAAAGAAGGATTTGACGCTTTTTGGGAGTACACCAGTCTGATGGAAGGTAATCATGTGGAAGAGACGAATAAGCAGTTGGCCGAGATGCGTTCGTTGTTTGAAGTGGATAAATTGAAGATAGAACAGGCAGAACTTCAGGCACGTTATCATTGCGTCGCTTTTGTTGTGCTCATAGTCCTGCTTCTGGTTTTCTTTATCTGGGGGCTTTATCAGTACTTGTTGACGAAACGACTGAAGGCAACGAAGCAGGCGTTGATTCTGTCTAATGAAAAAGTGGCTGAGGAAAGTGAACGTGCCAAAGCGAGTGACCGTATGAAGACGGAATTCCTCCAATCCATGTGTCATGAGATACGTACTCCGCTAAATGCTATCTGTGGTTTCAGTACTTTGTTGCTGAATGAAGACTTGGATCAGGAAGACAAGAAAGATTTTCCGGTCATCATTGAAAAGAACTCTAATCAATTGACCGAATTGTTCGAGGATATCCTGCAAGTATCGGATTTAAGCAGTTCGCTGGAGTTATTTCCTATGGAACGGATAGATATATTGCCGATTTGTGCAGGACTTCTGGATATGTGTAAGGGAAAAATGAAAAAATCCGGAATCACCTGGTTGTTTGAATCCGGACTGGATGAGTGCCTTGTAAAAACGAATGACAAATATCTGCAACACGTTGTAGAACATATCCTGAACAATGCCGCGAAGTTTACAACTGCCGGTACTATCCGTATGAATCTGATGCGTATCGGTGGGAAGATTCGTATTATGGTAAGTGATACGGGGATCGGTATCCCTGCCGACAAAGCCGAATACATATTCGACCGTTTTACCAAACTGGATGACTTCATGCCTGGCACAGGCTTAGGTCTTTATTCCTGTCGCCTCATTGTCACCCGTCTGGGTGGTTCCATTTATCTCGATACATCTTATCGGGATGGCGCATGTTTCTGCATTGATTTACCGGATGAGAAGTGATTTTTCTATTTCCGGGCGTGGAAATAAAAGATAATCCTGTATATTTGCTTTAATTAAAAGCAAAAACTATGGAAGAACAAGCCAATTACATCAAACGTATAGAGATACACAGGTTGTGGGATCGCTTTGACATAGCTTGGGACTTACGTCCCGACGTGAATATCCTTTCCGGTATCAACGGAGTGGGGAAAACCACGATCCTTAACCGTTCCGTCCACTATCTGGAAGAACTTTCGGGGGAGATAAAGAACGGCGAGATAGAGGGCGTACGTGTTACCTTCGACCGTCCGGATGCCACGTATATTCCTTACGACGTAATTCGTAGTTACGACCGCCCCTTGATTATGGGCGACTTTACCGCCCGCATGGCCGATCCGAACGTCAAATCCGAACTGGACTGGCAACTTTATCTCTTGCAACGACGATACCTCGATTACCAGGTGAATATTGGCAACAAGATGATCGAACTCCTTTCCGGTGATGAGGAACAGCGTTCACAAGCCGCTTCCTTATCCCTTCCCAAGCGGAAGTTCCAGGATCTGATGGATCAGTTATTCAGCTATACCCGCAAAACCATAGATCGCCGCAGTAATGAAATCATCTTCTATCAGGACGGTGAACGCCTGTTGCCCTATAAACTATCTTCCGGTGAAAAACAGATGCTGATTATCCTGCTCACCGTGCTGGTGCGCGACAATGCCCATTGTGTCCTCTTTATGGATGAACCCGAAGCCTCTCTTCACATCGAGTGGCAGCAAAAACTTATCGGTATGATACGTGAATTGAATCCCAATGTGCAACTGATACTTACCACTCATTCTCCCGCCGTCATCATGGAAGGCTGGCTGGATGCGGTGACGGAAGTGAGCGATATTTCGACTGAGATATAAATAAAGGTGATAAAGTGATAATATAACCATGGCTACTTCTTTAAAACATAATCTTACATCCGCCTATTTCAATGCCGCCAACAAGCTTTATCCTAAGAAGGCGCGGCGTCGCATTGTGGCGTATGTGGAAAGTTACGATGATGTAGCTTTCTGGCGCACATTGTTGGCTGAGTTCGAGACAGATGAATATTATTTTCAGGTGATGCTGCCTTCGGCTACCTCTCTTGCCAAGGGTAAGAAGATGGTGCTGATGAATACGCTGAACACTACTGAACTGGGCAAGAGCCTGATAGCCTGTGTGGACAGTGACTACGATTTTCTGTTACAAGGCAAAACGAGCGTTTCACATAAGATAAACAGTAGTCCCTACATATTCCAGACGTACGCATATGCCATCGAGAATTTCCATTGTTATGCTGAAAGCTTGCATGAAGTTTGCGTGCAGGCTACGTTGAACGACCGTATGCTGATAGACTTTCCTGCTTTCCTGAAGCGTTATTCGCAAATTGTCTATCCGCTCTTTCTATGGAACGTCTGGTTCTATCGCCAACGAGATACATATACTTTTCCGATGTATGACTTCAATGCCTGCACCCGCTTGCAGGAAGTCAATGTACATCATCCCGAACGAACACTGGAGCCTGTGCAGCGTGCCGTTGCCAAGAAACTTTCCGAGATGCGCAGACGTTTTCCGCGAAATATCAAGTCGGTGGAGGCTTTGGGTGTGGAACTGGAGAAGCTGGGACTGAATCCTGATACTACTTATCTCTACATACAGGGGCATCACCTCATGGATGGTGTTGTGATGAAACTTCTTATCCCCGTATGTACTGTGCTGCGTCGCGAGCGCGAACAGGAAATTAAGCGTCTGGCTGCCCACAACGAGCAATTCCATAACGAACTGACCAGCTATGAGAATAGCCAGACCAACGTCAGCTTGATGTTAAAAAAGAACAGCGGATACAAGAACCTTTACTTGTATCAGTGGTTAAAAGAAGATATAGGAGACTTCCTGAACAGGGAGCGTTAATTACTAACCATTAACACCAAAATTAATTCTTAGTATCATGAGCATTGTACAACAAATTAACGAAGGACTTCAGGCTTTAGGTTTCAGCCAGTCATTGGCTGCCCAGTTAGATCAATTTATAGCATTCCTGGGAGTTCTCCTGGTGGCTTATCTGGCGGATACTGTTTGCCGGAAGATCTTGCTGAAAGTCGTTTCGCGTTTGGTAAAGCAAACAAAAGCCACCTGGGATGACATTGTTTTCGACCGCAAAGTGATGGTGCATCTTAGCCGTATGGTGGCACCTATTCTTATTTATATCCTGCTTCCTCTGGCATTTTCCGACGCAGAGTCGGCAACGTTGGCGCTTATCCTGCGCTTCTGTCTCATTTTTATTATTATAATGTTTCTTAGCTTTATCAGCGCTTTGCTTACTGCGGTTTATACCGTATATAGCGAGAAGGAACAGTTTCGCGACCGTCCTTTGAAGGGACTCTTGCAGACAGTACAGGTCATCCTTTATTTTGTCGGTGGTATCATCGTTGTCAGCATACTGATTGACCGTTCGCCCGGTGTATTACTCACCGGTCTGGGAGCTTCGGCTGCCGTGCTGATGTTAGTATTCAAAGACAGTATCATGGGCTTTGTTTCCGGTGTGCAACTTTCTGCCAACAATATGCTGAAAGTAGGCGACTGGATCACTATGCCTAAGTATGGAGCGGACGGTGATGTAATAGAAGTGTCATTGAATACAGTGAAGGTTCGTAATTTCGACAAAACCATCACTACTATTCCGCCTTACTTGCTCGTAAGCGACTCTTTCCAGAACTGGCGTGGTATGCAGGAGAGTGGCGGACGCCGTATCAAACGTTCTATCAATATCGATATGAACAGTGTGCGGTTCTGTACGCCTGAAATGTTGGCGAAGTATCGCAAGATACAGCTCTTGGCAAACTATGTTGAACAGACGGAACAAGTGATTAAGGAGTATAATGAAGAACATCATATCGATAACTCCATCCTTGTGAATGGTCGTCGCCAGACGAATCTTGGTGTCTTCCGTGCCTATCTGAATTGTTACCTGAAGAGCCATCCGGGGGTGAATCATAATATGACTTGCATGGTGCGCCAGCTTCAGCCTACCGATCACGGTATACCGTTGGAACTGTATTTCTTCTCTGCAACCACATCCTGGATACCTTATGAAGACTTGCAGTCTGATGTCTTCGACCATCTGTTGGCTATTATTTCTGAGTTTGATCTTCACGTATTCCAGTCACCATCCGGTGAAGATTTCCGCGAAAGGCTTAATTGAGATAATCGGCACGGATTCTCGATCTTTTCTCTCTTAGATGAGAATTTATGCCGGACAGTTCCTCTGAACTTGTCCGGCGTTGCCTTTGTAGAAGCTATTGCTTCGTGAATTATGTGTGTTTCTCGTTTTATTGTTTGATCCAGTTGCCGCTTGTCCAGTTGTCGCCTGTTTTTACAGCTCCCTTATATTCGGCTTTGGTGAAGAAACTGTCGGCACTGAGGTCTTTGCCACCATCAATAGTGCCTTCGTAGAGATTTTCCCAAGTGAAGTTCTGTGCAGTGAGGTTGCCCGTTGCTGCTGCGAACATATCGTTGGTGTAAATGCCTTCTTTGGAAGACAATGTTTTGCTGATAGCTACGTACTCCAGTTTAGATACACCCTCTTTCAGGGCTGTTTCAGTTTCTGTGGTTTCTACGGTCAGAGGTTGCCCTTTGCCGGTGATAAGCGTATTGTAAAGCTCCACTTGTGTTCCGGCACGCAGGCGTACGCCCTGTTTGCTGCCACCGTTGCCAATCAGTGTGAGGTTGGCGAGGATGGGGTGGGCAACGGGAGTAGCAGCGAAGTTCGTACCGTTGTTGTCACATTCCAGCAGACAGTCGCAGTCATACCCCAGTGTTTCCGCTGCTTCCTGATAGGCTACAAGGAACTGGGCTTTTCCGTTCCAGCCTTCAGTCCAGTCGAAGGAGTCATCGCTGCAACTGGTAGATACGCAGTATTTTATGTTAACGGATCCGCCGAAGAACTCGAAACCGTCATCAGAACCTTGGTAAGCCTGGCAATATTCTACTGTGGTGCCGTTGCCTACGCCATAGAAGGTGAAACCATTGGCTTCGTGTTCCTCATCGAAAGCGTATCCGCTGTATTCGATACGCACGTAGCGCAGTGTGCCGGAGTTGTCGGCATCGTTGTTACCCCCGTAAATGGCACCGCCTATTTCCGAGCTGCCTGTGCCGCCGGCTACATTAGTGTGTGCATATCCGCAGATGTGGATACCACCCCAGGCTCCGGCTTCTTTCTTTTCGGAGGTCATTACGATGGGGTTTTCGGCAGTACCTTGTGCATCGATCTTGGAACCTTGTTCTACGAGGATGTAGTCTACGATGTCATCGTGTTTGGCGATGATGGTTACACCCGGTTCTATTTTCAGTGTGGCGCCATTCTTCACTTTGTATTCTCCGGTCAGGTAGTAGGTTTTTCCTTCTGTCAGAGTCTTGCTGGTGGTTATTTCACCTTTCAGCTCTTCAATAGTCTCTTCGGCTATACCGCTTTTCAGTGTCCAGCCTTGTGTCCAGTCATTACTTGCGGGTACTGCACCCTGATAGGCGGCTTGAGTGAAGAAACTGTCGTCGCTCAGGTTTTTCCCGCCTTCGATAGTACCTACATAGCCGTTGGTGAACATGACGCTATAATTGATGATATTGTGGTTACCGTCTTTGGTGAATTCATTGGAAGAATAGATACCTTCCTTGCAGCTTATGTCCGTGGCCAGTGTGATGTATTGCAGCTCGGAGCTACCATCCATCAAAGCATTTTCTGTTTCTGTAGTTTCGGTGGTGAGGCATTGCCCTTTGCCTTTTACAATGGCGTTGTAGATTTTTGCCTTTGTACCGGCACGCAGGCGGATACCTTGCTTAGGCTCTCCGTTACCTATCAGTGTCAGGTTGGCAAGTGTGGGGCAGGCTACGGGCGTTGCACCGAAGCTCTTGCCGTTGTTGTCGCACTCCATCAGGCAGTCGCAGTCGTATCCCAGTTCGTCTTTGGGGCTTTGGTAAGCTACGAGGAATTGTGCTTTGCCGTTCCAGCCTTCGGTCCAGTCGAAAGAGTCGTCGCTACAGTCGGTAGATACCAGATACTTCACATTGACGGAACCACCGAACCATTCGAAACCATCATCGGAACCCATGTATGCCTGGCAATACTCTACCGTTGTCCCGTTTCCTACACCGTAGAAGGTGATACCGTTGGCTTCGTGCTCTTCGTCGAAGGCAAATCCGGTGTACTCTACACGAACATACCGCAATGTACCGGAATTGTCGGCGTCATTATTGCCACCATAGGGTGCGCCGCCTATTTCCGAGCTACCTGTTCCGCCTTCGGCATTGGTGTGTGCGTATCCGCAGATGTGGATACCGCCCCATGCGCCCGGTTCTTTCTTTTCGGAAGTCATCACGATAGGGTTGCTGGCAGTGCCTTGTGCATCTATCTTGGCTCCTTGTTCTATGAGGATGTAGTCTACCACATCGTCATGTTTGGCAATAATGGTGACGCCTGCGGGAATCTTCAGTGTGGCACCATTCTTTACGTGTATGCCGCCACTTAGCGTGTAAGTCTTTCCGGCTTCCAGTTCCGTATCGCTTTCGATGTCTTTCGTCAGTTCATACTTGTTGTCTTCACCGCCGTCCCCGTTTCCGGGTTCGTTGTTGTCGGTACATGCAGTGAATAAGGTCATGCTTGCCGCAAGGGCCATAGTCATGAATTTCCAATTTGATGTTCTCATACTAATAATCGTTTAGTTGATAAAATGAGTTTCTATTGTTTGTCTCTCTCAAAATTTTTCTTTTCTCTTACAGGTCATAGCTGAAGCCAACTTCAAAGCCTGTACCCTTTCTGAAGCGTTCCACTTCTACTTTATCTCCGGTGGTAGGCACTTCTTGCTTGAAGAGGATGTCTTGGTTCAGCAGGTCGTTGACTTGCAACTTCACCGCGAAACGCCGGTTGAAGCGGTAACTGCCTGTAAAGTTCAGTGTGTGTACCGGCTGTTGCTTGATGTCTCCCAGACCGGAGATACCTACGGAGTGGATGCGGGGACCTTGCAGATTGTAGAGCAGGGCAACGCTGAGTTGGCGATCGTTGCTGAAAGCGGGTGAATAGGTGAGGTCTGCATTTGCCAGGTAGGGCGATGCTCCCTGCAAGGCACGCTGGCTGTTGGTGTAGGCACCACCTTCGGGCAGTTTCACGTTAGTGTACATATACGAGCCGTTCACGCCGAAACGCAGGTCTTTCACTATCTCTTTGCGGAATTCTATCTCCACCCCCGTTGCCATACCGTTGTCCGCATTGCGGAAAGAATGCACGGCGGAACCACCTGACAGAGTCTGTACACGCTCTATCGGTGCTTTCAGGTGCTTGTAGTAGGCGGTGATGGAGAGCATATCCCCATTCTTTTCAAAGAGTTCGTAGCGCAGATCGATGTTATAGTTGTAGCCGTTTTGCAAATCAGCGTTACCGCGTATCTGTGCCGAACCGTAGGATTCCTGATAGAGGAAGGGGGCCATTTCGATAAAAGAAGGACGCGTCACTGTGCGTGAGAAGGCAAAGCGCAGACTGTTCTTTTCGTTCATCTGGTATTTCATGTTCAGTGAGGGGAAAAGGTCGTTTTTGTTCAGTTCACTGCGTTCGGCTTTTCCGCCATCGGTATAGTAGTCTACCCATTGCTTGCTGATTTCGTAGCGTACTCCCAGGTTCACCAATAACGGGGCTACGGGGTAGTATTCAGTGGCAATGTATCCTGCATAAATGCTGTTACCGGCTGTATAGCTGTCTTTGGGCTGCTTCTTCCGGTCTATGGTGATGGAACCGTTTTCTACATTTTCCATGTTGAGGAAGGAGTCGGTATCGTAGATGTCGGTGATGGTAGGGTTCAGTTTGTTCAGGTTGTAGTAGAAGCGTGTACCCATATAGTCACGATTCTTGTCTTTATAGGTGAAACCGGCCTGCAACTTGTTGTTGTCGCCAAAGCGGTAGCTGGCGGTGAGGTCGCCCACCCACTCATCTTCATTCAGTGAGCCAAAGTAACGCATGGTTTCTTGGCGGTTCAGTTTGAAGAGTTTTATCTGGTCATCTTCACGGATGAACATTACTTGGCGGCGGTCGGGTTCGTCGCTGGAGGTCTTGCTGTACGAGCCGCTCCAGTTGAGGTCCCACTGTTTGCCGAAGTAGTGCTTGCCGTTTACTTGATGGTTTTGCAGACTGTAGATGTGTGTCACGTTGTTGCTGCCTATCAGATGGTGGTCTTCGTAGTCCACACCTTCGCGCCTCATATAAGTGTCGATGGCATTGCGGGCGTAGAAGAAGGTATATCCGATGTGATCGGAAGTGCGGAAACTGTAGCCGAGATTACCCAGTGCGGCAATCTTTAACTCGTTGCTGTAGCTGTCGTAGTTAAATTCATTCAGGGTATTTCCTGTAGCTTCTAAGGTACGTATGGAGGCATTGTCCATGGTTTGCAGGTCGTTGCTTACTCCTATGGAGCCCAGAACGCTGACTTCATTTCCACCCAGGGTGAAACGTTTGCCGAAGCCGATATTTCCGCCGAATTCGGGTAGGGCGGTCTTTTTACTAACCTGAAAACTGGTGTTAAAGAGGCGGTTGTGGCGTGCATACTCTTCAAAGTCTGTTAATGACATGTCTATCAGTTTCTGATCCAGAGAAGGAGTCTTGAACAGAGAGCCGTCGCGGTCCATCCGGTAGAAATCTTTGCCTAGCGTATTGAACTTGCCACCTGCATTGAAGCTGATGGACAGAAAATCACTGCCTACATTCTCTTTGGTACTGATGTCGATGTGTGCTCCCGAGTAGTCGGCGAATGCACTGGCGTCATATACTTTGCTCACGGTAATATTCTGTACGGTAGATGCAGGGAAGATATCCAGAGGGATTAGTTTGTTGTCCGGATTAGGAGAGGCGATGGGAAGTCCGTTCAGAGTGGTGGTGCTGTACCGGTCGCCCAGACCGCGCACAATCAACTGTCCGGCACTGGCGATGGAGATACCGGTTATCTTTTTTACACCTTCTTCCACATTGCTGATTCCTTTGATGCTCATTTCTTTGGCACCGAGATTTTCGATTGCAAGGGTGGCTTTCTGCCGTTCCATCTGCAGGGCTCGTTCACCTTCCAGATTCTTTTTGGCCACTACGGAGACTTCGCCTAATGCTTGTGCATCACTCTCCATCTCAAAGTTCAGCAAAGTTTCGGCCTTGACTTTTATGCTGTTGAGCAGGATGTCTTTGTATCCTATATATCTCACGGTTATGGTATATGTACCGTCATTTACATTCAGTGTATAATTGCCGTCAATATCGGCTACCACACCCAGCGCTGTCCCGGTTATCTGTATGGTAGCTCCGGTCAGTGGCTCTTTCGTCTGCTTGTCGAGGACGGTTCCTTTGATGTTTCCAGCCATGGCGGTCATGGTGGAAAGCACCAATAATAAAATGAAGAAAAATACTTTTCCTAAATCCAGTTTCATGCTCATCTTTTATCGTTTCTTGTTTCCGGTGCAAAGATGCGGCAACGAAATTACAACCGTAATACACATGTCATACAATTGATTCTCAATTAGGTTACAATTAAATGACAAGCTGAATTGTTGAAAAAAGTGGTTGATAAACTCTTCTGACTTACTACATTAACGAACCCAAACTTTCTTTTTTTTGTTGATATGAATAGAGTGGAAATTAATAAGTAAGCATTATCTTTGCACTATTTACGAATATTAAAAGCACAATCGTATGAGTGGCAACCAATCACATGAGGCAAAACGTTTTCAGCTCCTTTCATCTGTTGGACAAATAGGCTGGTGGGAAGCAGACTTCGCTACGGGGGAATATCTTTGTTCCGAATATGTTTGTAATTTGTTAGGCTTGGAGGGAGACACTCTGACTTTTCGCCAGTTCGGCCAATTGATTCGTGAAGATTACCGTTGCCGTATCACACGTGAATTCCTTTCGATAGAAGAAATCGAGGTATATGAGCAAACTTTTCCTATTTACTCTTCACAAGGCATTGTGTGGGTTTGTTCCCGTCTGGGCGAAAAGTGGCTGACAGAAGATGGGCATCCAAAAGCATTTGGTATCCTTCAACTGGTCAATACCCCTGCAGACGCACAATCCGGTGATATTCTGAAACAGTTTAATGAATTGCTGTTCCGACAGCATTCAGTGTCCCAGTCCTTACGTAATTTTCTGAAAGATAAAAGCCTGAGTGAAGTGATTTCGGGAGTATTGAAAGATGTCCTCGAACTCTTTCATGGCGGACGTGTCTATATAGTGGAATACGATGCTGAATATCGCACACAAACTTGTACCTACGAGGTAGTGGCTGAAGGAGTTAGTCCGGAAATAGACATGCTGCAACAAATTCCTACTAATGGCATGGAGTGGTGGCTTAAACAAATGTTGGCAGGCAAACCCATCCTATTGAATACTTTATCGGATTTGCCACGGGTGGCACGTCAGGAGTCTGAGATACTTGCTATGCAGAATATAAAGTCACTCATGGTGGTTCCGCTCCGGAATACCGAACGGGTGTGGGGATATATCGGTATTGACTTGGTAGATAGGTACTATAAATGGACGAATGAAGACTATCAATGGTTCTCCTCTTTAGCCGATATCATTAATATTTGTATCAGCTTGCGTCTTGCCAGAGATGAGGCCGACCGTGAACGTAATTTCCTGAGTAATCTCTATAAGTATATGCCTATGGGTTATGTACGCCTTTCCATTCTTTGCGATGAAGAAGGTGAACCTTATGACTATCTTATCACAGATGCTAATCAGTTCAGTGCCGATTTGTGCGGTTCGCCTTTAGAGAGATATAAAGGGCGTTTTGCTTCAGAAATCTATTCTTCAGACAAACTGTCAACCAAGCTTCGGATTCTTGCAGATATACATAAGCATGGTCTGTACAGGGAACTGGATGAATATTTTGAAGAGTCAAAGAGGACTTGTCATTGTATTATTTATTCTCCCGAACCGGATGAATTGGTTTGTCTCTATATGGATGTCACTGAGATGCGTCGTACGTATATGGCTTTGGATCACAGCGAGAAACTATTGCGAAATCTCTTTTCCAATATTCCTGTCGGTGTGGAGATTTATAATAAGGATGGGATACTGATAGATCTTAATAATAAAGATATGGAGATATTTGGGGTTAAGGACAAATCAAGTACGATTGGAGTGAACTTCTATGAGAATCCGAATGTGCCGTCTGATATCCGTGAAAGGGTGAAAGTGGAAGATGAACTTGACTTTTCGCAGGACTATGAATTCTCCAATGTGAGCGATTATTATGAATCGGAGAAAAGAGGTGGAATAGAACTTTATACGAAAATAAGTAAGATATACGATAAGCAGGGCGATAACAATGGTTTTGTACTTATCAATATAGACAATACGGAACGTATCAGTTCCATTAACCGGATACGTGATTTTGAAAACTTCTTCCTGTTGATTTCTGAATATGCCAAAGTAGGTTATGCCAAACTGAACCTGCTTACCCGTAATGGATATGCCATCAAGCAATGGTATAAGAATATGGGGGAAGATGAAGATACGCCATTGGTTGAAGTGGTAGGAATTTATAATAAAATGCACCCGCAAGACAGGGTACGTGTATTGGCTTTCTTTGAGAAGGCCAAACGGGGGGAAGCTACGAGTTTCAAAAGTGAAATGCGCGTGCTCAAATCCGGAACATTGAACCAGTGGAACTGGGTACGTATGAATGTAGTGCTCAACCGCTATGATCCTGAGAATGGGCTGATTGAATTGATCGGTGTTAACTACGATATCACTGAATTGAAGGAAACAGAACAAAAACTGATTGAAGCCAAAGAGAAAGCTGAAGAGGCAGACCGCTTGAAGAGTGCTTTTCTGGCGAATATGAGTCATGAGATACGTACACCGTTGAATGCTATTGTAGGTTTTTCAAGTTTGCTGGTGGAGACGGAAGATCAGGGAGAAAAGCGGGAATACTCAAAGATGGTGGAAGAGAATAATGAACTTCTGCTGCAATTGATTTCTGATATTCTGGATTTATCGAAGATTGAGGCGGGAACTTTCGACTTTAAAATAAGAGATCTGGATGTGAATACTCTGTGTGGAGATGTTCAGCGCTCCATGAAACTGCGTGTGAAGCCGGGTGTTGAGCTTTTATTCGAACCGACTTTACCGTCATGCGTCATTGTGAGTGATCCTAATCGTTTGCATCAGGTGGTTGCTAATTTTGTAAATAATGCGATTAAGTTCACTACAACCGGCTATATCCGTATCGGATATGACCAACCGGATGCAAAGCATTTACGAATATATGTATCGGATACAGGTATCGGTATTGCCCCGGAAGCCTGTGAGAAGATATTCGACCGCTTTATAAAGTTGAACTCATTTGTTCAGGGCACCGGCCTGGGACTTTCTATCAGTAAGAGTATTATAGAGCAACTAGGAGGCACTATCGGTGTGGATAGTGAATTGGGTAAAGGATCGACGTTCTGGTTTATTCTGCCGGTGGTATAAGAGTTACGAGCTACGAGTTACAAGTGCTTTACGGTGTAATAGCGCAACCACTCGTAACTTGTAGCTCGTAGCTTTTGTAGCTCGTAACTAATTCAGTCCGAACGAGAACTTGTCGATGGACTGATAAACCACGCTCGCAAGGCTCAATACAATAATACCGAGCGTACAGATGACAAGGCTGGCACGCGTGTAGTTATCGCTACGGAAAGTGGCGATAGGCTCATCACTCTTGTTGATATACATGGACTTCACAATCTTCAGATAGTAATAGAGTGAAATAATCGTATTCACCAATGCGATGAACACCAGCAGATGGAAACCGCCCTGGAAAGCTGCTGCGAAGATAAAGAACTTCGAGAAGAAGCCTGCGAACGGAGGAATACCTGCCAATGAAAACAAAGCAAGCGTCATGAGGAATGCCAGTTTCGGATTGGTACTGTATAATCCGTTATATTCTTCGAGCGTGAAACGCTGGGCACGAAGGGCGATAATCGTAATCACTGCAAATACAGAGAGGTTGGCGAACATGTAAATAAGTACATAATACACCAATGATGCCATACCCTGTTGCGTTCCGGCAATCACACCCAACATGATGTAGCCTGCCTGCGAGATACTGGAAAATGCCATCAGGCGTTTCAGGTTTTCCTGACGCAGGGCGAAAAGGTTGGCAAGGGTGATAGAAGCTATGATAACCCAATAAAGAATTTCCTGCCATTGATCCACCATCGGAGCGAATGTCTTGATAAGGATAGTCATCAATACAAAAGCTGCCGATCCTTTAGAAATAACACTTAAATAAGCAGTTACTACACTCGGGGCACCTTCGTACACGTCTGCCGTCCAGAGGTGGAAAGGAACAAGGGAAAGCTTGAATCCCATGCCGGAGAAGAAAAAGACAAATGCCATTATTTGCAGGGCACTGCCGTCCAGGTGAGCCGGGATATCATCGAAATAGAGAGTACCTACTGTTCCGTAAATAAGCGAGATGCCATAAAGCAGCAGTCCGCTGGAGAAAAGTGCGGTGAGGATGTACTTGGCACCGGCTTCGGCGGAGTGGTGGCGGTACTTGTCGAAAGCAACCAATGCAGCCATCGGGATACTTGCTGTTTCCAGTCCGATGAAGAACATCAGGAAGTGTCCTGCGGAAATCATGAAGTACATACCCAGCAGGGTAGAGAGCGTCAGCATATAAAATTCGCCTTGCTTGATTACAGTGTCCGGTCGTTTCAGCCACTCATGTGCCATCAGGAAAACAATCAGCGTACCGATGCTGAGGATGGACTTCACGATGCTTTGTATCGGGGCGTTATGGTACATACCACCGAAAGCATCGGCAGCCGGACCGGGTATGATGGTAATCAGCGTGTGTATCGTGAGCAGCACGACGGGCAACATGGTGTTGAGTCGTGGATTACCGTCCTTCTTGTGAGCATCGGGGCTCATGAAGAGGTCGGCCACGAAGAGGATCACGATGACAGCTATCAGCGAAAGCTCTTCTTTGAGAATAAGGAATTGGGAATAGTCCATATCTATTGAATGATAAGTTATTAGTTATAAGTTATTAGCATACCATTATTGAAATATACTCACCAGGGGCAACACGCTGTCTCCAATCATATTGCTGATCCACAACGGAGCAAGACCGAGGCCTGCAACGCAGACAATGAGAATAATAACGGCAGTGCGTTCATCCCAGGTAGCATCAGTCAGCGCCAGATGGTGCTTGTTGGTGCAAGTTCCATACAGTATCTTGCCAACCAGTCGGAGGATATAGACTGCGGTAATCACGATACTGGTACAGGCAATGATAGTCCACGTGCGGTGGAAAACATCTGCATGCTGGAAAGCACCGTTGAAGATTGTCATCTCGGCAACGAAACCGCTGAGTCCTGGAAGTCCGAGATTGGCAAGTCCGGCAATGACATAACAGACAGCAAGGAACGGCATGATTTTCATCAATCCTGAAAGCTCACGTACGTCGCGTGTGTGGGTACGACCGTAGATCATACCGATGAGGGCAAAGAACAGGGCAGTCATTAATCCGTGGCTGAGCATTTGCAGGACAGCACCGGTACAAGCCGTTTGGTTCATCATCAGGATGGCGAAGAGCACGAGGCCGCAGTGAGATACGGAAGAGTAGGCGTTAATATACTTCAAGTCTGTCTGTACACAAGCCGAGAAGGCACCGTAGACAACGGAGATACCTGTCAGTATCAGGAATATCCAGCCGAGTTCCTGAGCAGCTTCAGGCATCAGATACATGGCGATACGGAAACAACCGTAACCACCAAGTTTCATCAGTACACCTGCATGGAGCATACTTACGGCAGTAGGCGCCGAAGCGTGGCCGTCGGGGCTCCATGTGTGGAACGGGAACAATGCACCGAGTACACCGAAACCGAGGAAAGTAAGCGGGAACCAAATGCGTTGCTGTTCGATAGGAATATTATGCAATTGGGCAATTTCCAGCAGGTTCATACTGGTGGCACCGGAACCGAAATAGATACCCAGAATACCAATAAGCAGGAATGCGGAACCACCCATCAACATCAGTGTCAGTTTCATGGCAGAGTATTCCTTACGTCCTGATCCCCATACACCGATAAGCAGGTACATCGGAATCAGTGCTACTTCATAGAACATGAACATGGTGAACAGGTCCGTAGAAATGAAGAAGCCGAACACACCCAGAGAGAGCAAGGTGAACCAAAGGAAATATTCTTTCGTCAACGGTTGCAGACGCCAGGAGGCGAAAGTACCGGTGAAGACTATGATGGCAGAGAGCAGCAGCATGGCTACTGAAATGCCGTCTACTCCCACGGAGTAGTGTATGTTGAGTGCCGGGTACCAGGGTACATCCGCGCGGAAGAGCATTTCGGCTGTGTCTCCGGCGGCACGCGCTTGCAGATAAGCAATGGTTAGGCCTACGGCGGCCAACACTAATGCCGATGCACCTGTCACCATCACCGTGCGTATCTGCTTGATGTTGCGACTCAGCCAGAGACCAAGTAACATCAACAGGGGGATGAGAACAAAAATACTTAATATGTTCATTTTTATAATTACAAATTACGAATTACAAATTACGATTAACATTTCTCTACTATAGCAGCAATAACAATATCAATGCCAGCGTACCCAACAGGAATACGTAAGTGTACTGTTGAATTTGTCCGCTTTGCAGACCGCGTATTTCATCACTGGTGGCATTGGCGCTCCAGGCAAGGAAGTCGAAGAAACCATCTACTACGTGGCGGTCGAACCAAGCGATGGGGCGGGAGATGCAACCAAAGATTATTTTATGAGTTACGAACTGGTACACTTCATCGATATAGAAGCGATGATAGGCAGCTGTCCATAATCCGCGGAAACGACGGGCAAGGGCATTGGCAACGGGTTGCTTTGCCCGTGCGTACATGGCTGTGGCAATTGCGATGGAGATGACAGCTATAGCAATGCTGGTACCTGCCACCGCCCAGTCGAGATGAATCTCGTAAGCCGTACCGTTGGAAGAGATGAACTTACCGAAGGGGATGAAACCGGCTCCGATAGTAACAACAGCAAGAAACATCAGCGGGAAAGTCATAGTTAACGGACTTTCGTGGGGAGTATGTTCAGCATGAAGCTCTTTATTCTCTTTGCCCCAGAAGATGCCGTAATAGAGGCGGAACATATAAAATGCCGTCATTGCAGCAATCACTGTCATAATCCAGCCCATTACAGGACTGAACTGGAAGCATGCTGTCAGTATTTCATCTTTAGAGAAGAAACCGGAGAATGGAGGAATACCTGCAATGGCAAGACAAGCAATCAGGAACGTAATATGCGTCACAGGCATGTACTTGCGCAGTCCACCCATAGCGGACATTTCATTGCTGTGTACCGCATGGATAATGCTACCTGCGCCGAGGAAGAGTAATGCCTTGAACATAGCGTGCGTGAACAGGTGGAACATACCGGCCATATAGCCCAGACCGCCATGATGCGGATCAGCAGAAGTACAAACTCCCAGTGCCACCATCATAAAGCCGATCTGTGAGATAGTAGAGAATGCCAGCACACGCTTGATGTCACTTTGCACACAAGCTACCGAAGCAGCATAGAATGCAGTGAACGCTCCAACGTAAGCTACCAGATGCAGCACGTCGGGTGCATAACCGATGAACAGCGGGAACATTCGGGCCACAAGGTAAACTCCGGCTACCACCATGGTCGCTGCATGGATCAATGCGCTGACGGGTGTCGGGCCTTCCATTGCATCCGGCAGCCAGATGTGTAATGGGAACATGGCACTCTTTCCGGCACCACCGATGAACATCAGTCCCAAGGCCAGAGGTATCATTGCCGCACCACCTTTCAGCAATGCCATTTCACTGGGATGGAAGGTGTAAGTTCCGGCATAATAACCGTAAATAAGGATACCGATCAGGAAACCCAGGTCGGCAAAACGGGTAACGATGAACGCTTTCTTGCTTGCAGCAACAGCAGACGGTTTCGTATAGTAGAAACCGATGAGCAAGTAAGACGAAACACCCACCAATTCCCAGAACAGATACATCTGGAAGATATTGGTAGCCACCACCAGACCCAACATGGACATGGTAAAGAGGCTGAGGAATGCATAATAGCGTTGGAATCCGCGCTCACCCTTCATGTAGCCGAAAGAGTAGACATGTACCATCAACGATACGGTGGAGATGACGATAAGCATCATCACAGAAATGGGGTCGAGCAGGATACCCAGGTCAATGCTCAGCGTTGAAGTGAAGGGCAACCACGTCACATTATAAGGCATAAGTGTGGCGAAAGTGCCGTCCGCCAGACGCGGAGCGGAGAAATACTGCCAGGCAGTGGCGTAGCTCAATACGGCTACCACAGCCAATACCGTGGTACCGATGATGCCCGCCGTCCGGTGCGTCATCCATTTGCCGCCAATCCCCAATACAAAGAAGGAGAGGAGGGGAAGCAGGAGAATGAAGATTGTATATTCCATATTCTTTTCTTTTTTATTCTATTATTGATACTGTACTGATTCTACCATTTCAATTCGTCCAGCTTATTAACCTGGATACTTCGTATATTGCGGTAGATGTTGATCATAATCGCGATAGCTACTGCCGTTTCGGCGGCCGAGATGGCAATGGAGAACAGGGCAAAGAAATACCCTTCCATTCCGTCAGGGAAAAGGAAACGGTTGAACACTGCGAAGTTGATATCCGTAGCATTCAGTATCAACTCGATGCTGATAAGTATCGCCAGTGTGTTGCGGCGGGTGAAGAACCCGTAGATACCGGCGAAAAACATGATAGCCGAAACTATCAAATAATATTCCATGTGAATCATAATCAATTGTATTTAGCGTTTACGTGCAATCACCAACCCACCTACGATACACGCCAGCAACAGGATGCTGACTGCCTCGAAGGGAAGCAGATAACCGAATTTGTCACTACTCAGCATAGAGTGTCCGATAGTCTTGATGTTGATTTCCAGCGGTACAAGATCGGTAGTAACGAGGAATTTATGTTTCAACGTAATGAATACTACGATGATGGCACCACCTACGGTTGCACCTAGACCAGCCAACAGTTTGCTACGTTTTAACTTGGTAGTACGGTCTCCTTCGCCACTGGTCAGCAGGATGGAGAAGACGTAGAGTACGACAATACCGCCGGCATAAACCATGATTTGTACCGAGCCTAGAAATGTGTAGCCCAGCAGGAAGTAGATGCCTGCCGTGCCGAAAAGCGTGAACAGCAGATACGTTGCCGAGCGTACCATGTGGCGTGTAGTCACAGTGAGAATGGAACATACGCTGATGAACACTGCCAGAAAGTAGAATACTACGGTTTCAAGGGTTATTTCCATATTCTTGAATTACAAATTACTTAATTACAAATTACTTTGTTGCTTCACTTTGGGGAGCAGCGGGTTTCTTTTTCTCTTCTACGTGACTGCCCGGATGGTTCAACGTCTTCACCAGCTTTGTACGGTCGAACACCGCATGCTCAAAGTCTGTAGCAAACGTAATCGCATCGTGCGGACAAGCTGTGACACAAAGTTGGCAGAACATGCACGAACCGAGGTCGTATTCATACTTTGCCAATATCTTCTTTTTTTTGCCGTCCTCAGTCTCTATCATTTCACTTGTTACCTTGATGGTATCGTTGGGACATGCTATCTGGCACAGCCCGCACGCTATACAATGGTGTTCATTCCGGTCATTGTGCGGCATGGTCAGCGTACCGCGGAAACGGTCGAACATCTCCAGTGTCGCACGATTCTCCGGGTATTGCTCTGTCACTTTCCGGCGGCAGAAGACGGTCATGGTAGTTTTCATACCCGTCAGCAAAGAACCGATGCCGTGCATCAGTCCGCCAAAATAACTGTATGTTTTCATAATCTAAAAGTGCAGTTTAAATACAACAATCAGTACCATCAGAATGAGGTTTACCATCGAGATAGGTACCAGATACTTCCATTCCAATGCCAGGATCTGGTCGATACGCAAGCGGGGGAATGTCCATTTAATCCACATCAGCAGGAATACTACGAAGAATGCCTTGCCGAAGAACCAGATGAAGCCCGGAATATAATCCATTATGGCGTTGAAGCCATCCAGTCCTACAATATGAAGCGGCATCCAGCCGCCCAGGAAGATGGTGGCAGCCACGCTGGCTACGATAAACAGGTTCAGATATTCGGCCAGATAGAAGAAACCGAAGTGCATACCGCTATATTCGGTGTGGTATCCTGCCGTCAGTTCGCTTTCTGCTTCCGGCAAGTCGAACGGACCACGGTTACACTCTGCATTTCCGGCTATCAGGTAGATAACGAAAGCGATCACTGCCGGAATGTGTCCTTTGAAGATGAACCATCCGTCAGCCTGTCCTTCTACAATTTCAGAGAACTGCATCGTACCCATCAGCACTACCATAGTTAATATACTCAGTCCTACAGACAACTCGTACGAGATAATCTGTGCTCCGCTTCGCATGGCTCCGATCAATGAAAATTTGTTGTTGGATCCCCAACCGGCCAGCAGAATACCTAATACACCTATACTGGATGCTGCCAGCAGGAAAAATACACCTACATTGAAATTCAGCACTTCCATACCTTTATTAATAGGGAGGCAGGCAAATGTCAGAAATGAAGCTATGATCACCATGAACGGTGCCAGGTTGTAGAGGAAGCGGTCGGCAGCTTTCGGAGTGAAGATTTCTTTGGTCAGCATCTTCAACACGTCGCAGATGACCTGAATGCTACCCCATTTACCTACACGGTTCGGACCGAGACGACACTGGAAGAAAGCACATATCTTGCGCTCCATGTAAATCAGAATGATGGCGAGTACGGCATACATCAGAATGATGCACACGCCTATCACTACACATTCGAGGAATATCACCAGACCTTCCGGCATCAGGGAAGTCAGCGTCTGGTGTATCCAGTTGGTTACTATACTAAAGTCAAACATCTTGTAATTTACAATTTACAATTTACAATTTACGAGGCACTTTACAATGGCAATGCATCAACCGACTACTCATGCGTAGCTAAATTGTACATTGTACATTGTAAATTGTACCTTCCTTTACCTATCAATATCTGGCACTACGTAATCCAGCGTTCCCCCGATTGCAATCAGGTCGGCAATCTTTGCTCCGCGGCAAATGGTATCTACAGTGCTTACCAGCGGTAATCCCGTGGAACGGAAATGCAGACGGTACGGAGTCTTGTCGCCATGGCTTTCCAGGAAGACGCCGAACTCACCACGGCTACCTTCTACGGCAGTATAATACTGTCCTTCGGGTACACGGATGATGGGTTTCATCTTTTCCTGATATGGGCCTTCGGGGATGTTATCAATGAGTTGTTCAAGGATATTCATGCTTTCCATGATTTCGTCCATACGAACCATGTAGCGTGCCCAGGAGTCGCCTTCGGTATAAACGATTTCTTTGAAGTCCACTTTGTCGTATACTCCGTAGGGATGGCGTTTACGGACATCGCAAGCCCAGCCGCTGGCACGTCCTGTACCACCTGTAGCTCCGAAAGCGATGGCATCTTCACGGCTCAGTACTCCTACGCCTTTCAGACGTTGCTGGGCGATGATATTGCCGGTGAACACCTCATGATATTCGTGGATGATGCCACGCAGGTAGGGGATAAACTCTTTCACTCGTTTCTGGAAGTTGGGATGCAGATCGGCCTGCACACCACCGATAGTGTTGTAGTTCATAATAAGGCGTCCGCCGCAAGTTTCCTCGAAGATGTCGAGTATCTTCTCGCGGTCGCGGAAACCATAGAAGAACGCGGTCAAAGCACCAAGGTCCATTGCGAGACAAGAGTAGAACAGCAAGTGAGAGTCTATGCGCTGCAATTCGTCCATGATGGTACGGATATACTTCACACGGTCGCTTACTTCAATGCCCATAGCCTGCTCGATGCATGCACAAAGGGCGTGGCGGTTCTGATGTGCGCCCAGATAATCCAGACGGTCAGTCAGTGCCAATGTCTGCGGGTAGGTGAGGTTTTCGCACATTTTCTCGATGCCCCGGTGGATGTAGCCGCAGTTGGCATCTATCTTCTCGATGGTTTCACCTTCCAGTGATACACGGAAACGCATTACACCGTGCGTGGCAGGGTGTTGCGGACCGATGTTCACAACATATTCTTCGTCTCCGAAGAGTACCAGTTCTTTATTCTTTATTGTACCATCCGGGTTAAGTGCCAGTTCGGTAGTGGTATCAATGGTTTCTTCATTGTCCATACGTAGCGGATTGTCCTTTTCCGGATCATTGTCCTTACGCATAGGGTATCCTACCCAGTCGTTACGCAGGTAGAGGCGGCGCATGTCGGGATGTCCAATGAAGATGATGCCGTAGAAATCGTATACTTCACGCTCCAGGAAATCTGCTGCTTTCCAGATGTCACTGACACTGGGTAACTCGGCATTCTCGCGGTCCAAGGTAGCGGTACGTACGACTAAACGTTCTCCGGTAGTGGTGGATTCCAGATGATAAACCACTCCTAAACCACGCGGTGTATCCGGCGTATCCTTGTCGGTTGTTTCTCCCCAGTCCATACCGGTCAGGCATTCCAGAAAGTCCATCTGCTGCTCTTGGCGCAGGCGGAGCATTTCGGCATGCAAGTCCGTAGGTTTTATAAATCGTATATTATCCATATTTTGATTATGTTTCGTTATTGTAGCTCATCACTCGTCACTATCCGGTTTCGGTTCCTTCCGGTTCACTCCGCCGAAGAATTTCTCTATCTTCACTTTACGCTGCAACTGCATCATGCCGTAGTAGAACGCTTCCGGACGAGGGGGGCATCCCGGGATGTACACATCCACCGGCAGAATCTTATCTACTCCATTCACTACGTGATAGGATTTCTTGAACGGTCCGCCGCTAACGGCGCATCCACCCACGGCAACCACGTATTTCGGGTCCGGCATCTGGTCGTATAGGCGTTTCAGTACAGGCGCCATCTTATTTGTGATAGTTCCGCACACCATAATCATATCTGCCTGGCGCGGACTGGCACGGGCTACTTCAAATCCGAAACGCGCCATGTCATAGCGCGCGGCACCCAGTGCCATGAACTCGATACCGCAACAGCTTGTTGCAAACGTAAGCGGCCACAGCGAATTGCTGCGTCCCCAGTTGATGAAATCGTCCAGTACGCCGAGGGCGACATTGGCACCTCCGGCATTAAGTTCGCGAACGAGTTTCTCCAACGTTTCATTATCCGTAAATTCTTCATACGGGATAGACTTTATTTTAGGCTTTTTTATTCTTTCCATTCCAATGCTCCTTTCCGCCATGCGTAGGCAAGTCCTAATACCAGGATAAGTAAGAAAAATAAGATACTAAGCAATCCCGCTATTCCCAGGTCGCGGGCAATGACTGCCCATGGAAACAGAAATACCGTCTCCACGTCGAACATCAGAAACAGGATGGCAAACAGATAGTAACCCACCCGGAACTGCATCCATGATTTACCACGGGTAGGAATACCGCACTCGTACGCTTCCATCTTCTGTGGATTGTACGAACGGGGTGATATCGCCTTAGACAACGCGATAACAATACCCACGAAAGCAATTGCCGTCAGCAAGACGACTACTAACAAAGTAAAGTTCATAAATCTAATTAACTTTTAGATGTATATAATAGGATAGTTGGTCGAAGGTAGCAATACCTCTGAATTGCCTTCGACGGACCTTGGCAAGCCTGTAGAACTTGCCTGACTTAGTTTATCAAATAATTATCTTTCTCAGCCCGAATACATAATAGGAGAGCGGGTCGGGCACAGGGTAGAAAGCGGGATGCAACAACGGATTGCTAGTCGGCGAATCGGCCAGCCAGTACATCCGGAAGTAATTCAGTAAAATGAAAAAACTCTTGTTGCCAGGCACCTGTGTACTGTCCACATTGTCCATATATAAGGGCATGGACGAGAAATGATTATATATATTACGAATGTTTTGCTGATGTGAGGTAGGAGCCTGAGAAAGGAAACAACGCTCGCTATCGTTACTTATCAAAGTGCACGATATACCCGCCGCCTGAGCTGCACCGTCGTACAATAATACGCCGAGTAGGATAATCATAAAGTATTTTATGCACTGTTTCATTCAACTACTTTTTCATTCGGCTGCAAATGTATAACAAATATTGGCTATTTTGTTATATAGAGATGGCAAATAAGTTTCTTTTTAGCACTTTTTTGCCTTATATCAACTTCTTCTCCAGAATTCCGGAGTGAAAAGTAATAATACGGTAAATAATTCCAGGCGTCCCAGCAACATAAGGAAAGCCATTAACCACTTCGCCACATCGGGTAGTGCATTCCATGAGAAGGCGGGACCGGTTTCTCCTAGCCCGGGCCCCATGTTGCCGATACTGGATACGACACATCCCACGGATTCTACAAAACCAATACCCATTCCCATCATAATCAATACGCTGATGATAATGATTACTGCATATATAAAGCAGAAAGCCAGTACTGTAGATTGTATGGAGGGGGAAATCACCTGCTTGTTGATACGTACCGGAAGTATTGCGTTAGGGTGGAGGATATGTTTAAATTCATTGCGGGCCACTTTGCCGAGGATTACCATACGGATACATTTAAGACCACCCGTTGTGCTTCCTGCACAGGCACCCATCAGCATGACGATGGTCAGCAAACCCCACGTCACGGCGGGCCACAACATATAGTCGTCCGTGGCGAATCCGGTGGAAGTGTGCAGTGAAATCACCTGAAACAGTGACTTGCGGAATGCATCTTCCATGCCTATGGGGTTGGAATAATAAAGTATCACTGCGATCAGGCCGGTAAATAATACTACCGACCAGAAATACCACTTTAACTCAGCATCGTGGATAACTTTCTTGAACTTTCGGTTGACAAAGAACAGCAGTAACGTGAAGTTGATACCGGATATGAACATGAAGATGGATATTACATATTCAATATAGGGTGATTGATAGTAAGCTACACTGGCTTGCTTGGTGGAGAATCCACCTGTGCCTGTAGTAGCAAAGGCATGGCAGACACTGTCGAACCAGTCCATCCCCCCCAGCATCAGCAGGGCGACAAGGATACAGGTGATACCAGCATAAATGCTCCAGATCCATTTGGCTGTGATACCGATGCGCGGATGCACTTTGTCATGTGTAGGTCCGCTGGCTTCGGCAGCAAACACTTGTAAACCGCTGACACCGAATATCGGAAGAATGGCGATGGTGAACATGATAATACCCAAGCCGCCTATCCATTGTGTCATGCTGCGCCAAAAAAGCAGACCGTGGGGGAGTGCTTCGATGTCATCCAATATTGTAGCGCCTGTGCTGCTGAAGCCGGACATCGTTTCAAAGAAGGCGTTGGTAATGCTGGGTATATATCCACTGATGTAGAACGGTAGCATACCGAAAAGCGAGAAGGCTACCCAGGCAAAGCTGACGAGTACATATCCGTCCCTTCGTGTCAGTTGGCGGTCACCGCCTTTGCCCATGGCTGCCAGGAGTAGTCCGGCACCTGCCGTAATACCTGCTGATACCCAGAAATCTACCAACGCTTCATCCTGGTAATAGAATGAAACGCCCGAGCAAAGCAATAGCATCACCGTCTCCAGCAATAGGAGGATACCGATAATCCGTATAACTGTCTTGAAATTAATCATATCATATGAATGAAGAATGTTCTTTTTTTAGTTCTTCATTTAATTAAAGTACTTCTCAATCTTCTTAATCATCATGCTTAGGCAGAATACAACTACGTGATCGCCCGGCAGAATTTGTGTATTACCTGTCACTACGACTCCTTCGCCCTGTCGGATCAATCCGCCGATAGTGGTTCCCTTCGGCAGCCCGAGGTCCTTAACCTGGTGTTTGGTAATTTTAGAGTCGGCTTTCACGGTGAACTCTGCAACGTCGGCATTGGCAAAGGTCAGGCATTTTACGTTACTGACGTCAGCATCCAGCATCATCTGATAGATGTGGCTGGCGGTAATCATCTTCTTATTGATTACCGTACCGATGTCGAGGCTCTCTGCCATACCTATATAATCTATATTTTCTACTTCCGCCACTGTCTTGCTGACGCCCATACGTTTGGCGGCAAGGCAGGAAAGAATGTTTGTTTCCGAGTTTTCCGTCAAGGCTACGAAGGCTTCTGTGTTCTTCAGACCTTCTTCGATAAGCAGATCCATATCGCGTCCGTCCCCGTTGATAATCATAACCTTATCATCAAGAAGTTCTGTCAGGCGGTTGCAACGGTTCAAGTCATTGTCTATGATCTTCACCTGCATATAGTCGGGTACATATTGGGCGGTTCGCACGGCAATACGGCTTCCACCCATGATCATTACGTTGCGTACGTCGGCATAATCTTCCTTTCCGGCTATCTTACGTATATAAGGTACATACTTGCGGGTAGTGGTGAAGTAAACGATGTCATGCAGTTTGATTACATCGTCACCGCGCGGAATCAGTGTTTCGTTGCAGCGTTTGATGGCTACTACGTGATAGGGCTTGTCTGTTTCGGCAAGCTGGTGCAGAGGAATATCCAGTATTTCCGCTTTTTCACGCATCTTGGTACCGATAAGTATCAGCGATCCGCCACAGAATTCCCACCATTGGCGCACCCAACTCATACGTATGGAAGATACGATTTCTTTAGCGGCAAGCATTTCAGGGTAAATCAATGAGTCAACACCCAGTTTCTTGAAAAATTCCTTGTTCTTAGGCAGGAGATACTCGTAATTGTCAATACGGGCAACGGTCTTTTTTGCACCGAGATTGGTGGCCAGCATACATGCGGTCATGTTACGGCTCTCATCGGGAGTGACGGCTATAAACAGGTCAGCATCTCTAGCCCCCACTTCTTTCAATCCCTGAATGGAGGTAGGCGATGCCGTGACCGTCATTAAATCGAAGTTGGAACTAAGCGTGCTCAACCTCTCTTCATTGTCGTCCATCAATATGATGTCCTGCTTCTCGCGAGACAACAATTTTGCCAAGTGTGTGCCTACTGCGCCGGCACCGGCAATAATAATTTTCATTGCTCTTTATTACTCTTATCCTTGTTTTGTTCTAATCTCAGAACCTCTTTTGCAGGGTCCTGCATTTCATCCAGCCGCTCTTTGGCAGTTTGGGCCATCCAAAGCTTGAAGGGTTCAGCTTTGGGGGAGAGAATGGATTGAATGAGGCGAAACATTTGCTCAGTAGTCATCACGTCTGTCAATCTCATCTTACCGTCGGGTGACAACATTTTTAACTGTACGATTTTAGCGTACAGTTGACTGCCTTCCTCTGCCAACTTTGATTTTAAGTCGCTCCAGTATCTTCTTGGATTGGAACTGTCTGTTAGAATTTCTATCACATCAATTACGGAGAAATACCATTCCTCCGTCTCGTCATCCCAAGCCGTACGTACTTTTTTCTCCTCAAATATCTTTATTGCTTCTTTCTTTGTCATGACAATTTATGTTTATGGCCTCTAAGATTCCTTCCTCATCCATGCCACACAGATGATACAATTCCTGTATCGTGCCATGTTCTACAAACTTGTCCGGTACTCCTATGCGGTGTACGTGTGGTGTATATTCGTTGTCCGACATAAATTCCAGGATGGCAGTCCCCATGCCGCCTTTCCGTATGCCGTCTTCAATGGTGATGATGCGGGAAAATGAGCGTCCTATTTCGTGGAGCATCTCCTCGTCCAGTGGCTTGAGGAAACGCAGGTCGTAATGTGCTATTGAGATGTCTTTTTCTTTTTCCGCCCGTTCGATGGCCTTTGCGGCAATGTTCCCTATCGGGCCGAGGGTAACGACTGCCATATCTTTACCGTCCTTCAGCTTGCGTCCTTTGCCAACCGGGATTTCTTCCAACGGGCATTTCCAATCCTTGAGCACACCGCGCCCACGGGGGTAGCGGATAACGAACGGACCTTTGTCCGGCAGCTGTGCCGTGTACATGAGGTGGCGCAGCTCGTGCTCGTTCATGGGCGAGGAAATTGTCAGGTTGGGGATAGGGCGGAAGTAGGCCAGGTCGAACACGCCGTGGTGGGTCGGTCCGTCTTCTCCTACCAGCCCGGCACGATCCAGGCAGAGCACAACGGGGAGTTTGAGTATGGCGATATCATGAATGACATTGTCGTAAGCACGTTGCATGAATGACGAATAGATGTTGCAGAAAGGTTGCATCCCTTCTTTGGCCATACCACCTGAGAAAGTAGCTGCATGTCCTTCGGCAATGCCTACGTCAAAAGCACGGTCGGGCATTGCCTGCATCAGCATATTCATGGAACACCCTGTAGGCATGGCGGGAGTGACGCCGACGATGCGTGGATTCTTTTCGGCAAGTTCCACCAAGGTTTCGCCGAAAACGTCCTGATACAGCGGTGGCAGGTTGTGTGTATCCGCTGTAAAGCGTTCACCTGTTTCGGGATCGAACTTTCCCGGTGCATGCCAAATGCCCGGAGCCTTCTCGGCAGGTTCGAAGCCTTTCCCCTTAATGGTGTGCAGGTGCAGGATTTTCGGTCCCTTCATATCTTTGATGTCCCGCAGGATACGTGCGATGTTCTTCACATCGTGTCCGTTGATGGGGCCGAAGTAGCGGATATTCATTCCTTCGAAGATATTCTGTTGTTGGGCAGCTATTGATTTCAGGCTGTTTCCAAAGCGGATAAGTGCTTTACGGCGATCTTCGTTGAGAATGCCCACTTTGAACAGCATCTTGGATACTTTGAAGCGGAGCTGGTTGTATCGGTTTGAGGTGGTCAGGTTGAAGAGATATTGCTTCATGCCGCCTACACTGCGGTCTATCGCCATCTCGTTATCGTTCAGAATGATAAGCAGGTTGTTGGAACTTGCTGAGGCATTGTTCAATCCTTCGAATGCCAGTCCGCCGCTCATGCTGCCATCGCCAATTACGGCAACCACATGGCGGTCTTTTTCTCCTTTTTCTTCTGCCGCTACCGCCATGCCGAGAGCCGCTGAAATGGAGTTCGAAGCATGTCCGCAAGTGAAAGTGTCATAATCGCTTTCATCGGGAGAAGGGAAAGGGCGGATACCTTTGAATTTCCGGTTTGTGGAGAATGTTTCCCGACGTCCGGTCAGTATCTTATGGCCATACGCCTGATGGCCTACGTCCCACACGATGCGGTCGTAAGGAGTATTGAACACGTAATGCAAGGCGACGGTCAGTTCTACCGTCCCCAAACTGGCTGCAAAGTGTCCCGGGTTGCACGAAACTTCTTTAATAATGTCCTGCCGCAATTCTTTGCAAATTTCCGGAAGCTGATCAACGCTCAGTTTACGCAGATCTTCGGGATCAGAAATAGAATTTAGCAAGTTATATGTTGTTGGTTCTGTCTTCATCTCTGTTCTGAGGATTACAAATTGCAAAATTAGTAAAAGAAAACGGAAGGTATTCCCTTTTTTTGGGAAAAATATGAATCCTTGCCGCTTTAACATTAGTTCTTCTCCTTTTTTATCTTAATATTTCAAGAACTCTTCTCCTTTGGATTGTTCCGTCAGAATAGATTCACTACATTTGTCCCCTCAAAAACAGAATATCATGGAAGACTGCTTTAATTATGATTCGGTGCCTTTAAATTACCTCCACTGTCTTAACCCTGATTGTGAGCGAAGTGAAAGTTGCCTGCGCCATCTTGTTACGTTGCATGTGCCGCAAAGTGTGAAGAGTATTGTAACGGTGAATCCTGCCAATTATCCTATGGATGCCGGTCAGTGTCCTTACTTCCGAAGCACTGTGAAACTTCGTTATGCCTGGGGCATCAGTACCCTCTTTGATAACATCCCCTATAAGAAAGCGTTGCTGTTGAAAGGGATGATTCGTACTCTCTTTCCAAAACCCACTTATTACCGTATCCTGCACAAGGAACGTGGACTCTCACCGGCAGAACAGGCGGAAATTGCCGGGCTTTTTGCACAAGCGTGCATTACGGAAACTCCTGCATTCGATAGTTATACCGAAGAATATGACTGGGACGGATATCATGTTCCAAAAGCCGTAAATTCCCTCTAAGCTGTTGCCTGATAGGATGATGGGTGTGCCACTCGATTCAGTCGTAGTGAAACACTCGTTCAGTCGTAGTGGGAAGTACCTTCAGTCGTAGTGGGAGGTGCCTTCAGTCGTAGTGGGAAATACTTTCACTCGTAGTGGGAAAGATATTCTGTTATAGTGCCGGTATTGTTTCCCTTACTTTTATTTGCCCCTTTAAAACAAATTGATTAGTTTTGTTGCTGTAATGTATAACTTCGTTTTCGTATGGAAAACATCATATATTGACTTTTGCATTAAAAAAATGCATAAGTGTATGTTGAAGGCAACATTAGAACTTATTTATATAAATAAATATGGAAAAGGATATCTTTTTTAATGTAGCGGACATCGTGAAGCGTGCCAAGCGTGTATTGAACTTCAAAACAGATGCTGATCTGGCTGCCTACCTGGGTGTGTCGCGTTCTACACTTAGTAACTGGATTGCACGAAACAGCACCGACTTCCCGTTATTGCTGAGCAAGATGAAGGATGTGGATTATAACTGGTTGCTGTTAGGGAAGGGAACCCCTGTAAGTCATTTACAAAGTTGTTATAACGAACTGGCGACAGGTAATGTTGAGATAATACACAATCCCAAAACGCCGGATGCGATGAAAGACCGCAGTGTAGTGCTGTACGACATTACTGCTGCCGCTAATCTGCGTACATTGCTTGCCAATAAGCACCAGTTTGTGATGGGAAGAATACAAATACCTAGTATTCCCGTATGCGACGGTGCCCTTTATATTAGTGGGGACAGTATGTATCCCATCCTGAAATCGGGAGATATTGTAGGTTTCAAGGAAATGAACAGCTTCAGCAATGTCATTTATGGTGAAATGTATCTAGTCTCATTCGATATTGATGGCGATGAGTATCTGGCAGTGAAGTATGTGAACCGTTCGGAGCAGGAGGGTTGCATTAAACTTGTGAGTTATAATCCGCACCATGAACCGATGGATGTTCCCTTTGCTTCCATTCAGGCAATGGCTATCGTGAAATTCTCTATCCGGAAGAATATGATGATGTAAACGTATGAACTTTTCTACCCCTGTTGAATTACCTTCCGATCTGCCCCGTTTTACTCAGGCGGACGAACTTCTGTTGATGGGTTCCTGCTTTGCCACCAACATCGGTGTACTGCTTGCGGATGCCAGATTTCGTCCGGATGTCAATCCATTTGGGGTTCTTTATAATCCTTTGTCTGTTTCAACAGCTTTGCGTGAGTTGGTGACGGGCAGACTGTATAAAGAAGAAGACCTGTTTTTCTTTCGTGAGTGCTGGCATAGCTCGATGCATCATGGTGATTTTTCTTCTCCCTCTGCAGAAGAAGTGTTGCAGCGTATTAATATCCGTCTGCAAACAGCGCACGAACGTATCCACCATTTGAACTGCCTGATGTTGACTTTTGGTACAGCATGGGTGTACGAACAGAAATCCACGGGACATGTGGTTGCTAATTGTCATAAACAACCGGAGTCTGTCTTTACCCGTCGCCGGCTCAGCGTGCAGGAGATTGTATCGGATTATACCTCTCTCTTCTCCGGTTTGATTGCTCGGAATCCGAAGTTGAAAGTGATTCTTACGGTCAGCCCCATCCGCCACGTACGCGACGGGATGCACGCTAATCAATTGAGTAAAGCTACACTTCTGCTTGCCATCGATCAGTTACAGACTTCTTTTCCCGGACATGTCTTTTATTTTCCGGCTTATGAACTCTTACTCGATGAGCTTCGTGACTATCGTTTTTATGCCGATGATATGGTGCATCCATCTCCTTTGGCGGTACGCTATGTATGGGAGAAGTTCGTGCAGACCTGTCTCTCTGAGGACGCGTTAGAGATTATGCAGGAAAGTGAAAATATCAATAAAGCGCTATCTCATAAGCCCTTCCATCCGGAGTCAGACGAGTATAAGCGTTTTTTAGGACAAATTGTGTTAAAAATCGACCGACTTAACAAAAAATACCCGTACTTAGATTTCAAAAAAGAGAAAGATATATGTCATATACGATTGAAACAATAGCCGAACGCATCAGTGCACGACGTGTGGGGGACACGCCGGCAACCATAGATTGGTTACTTACCGATAGCCGTTCCTTGAGTTTCCCCGAAGAAACCTTATTTTTTGCCTTAACTACCAAGCGCAATGATGGCGCACGCTATATTCCTGACTTGTATTCACGCGGTGTTCGCAATTTTGTAGTCAGCAAAGAAGCTTATAAATGGGTGGAAAGCGGACAACTGGCAATGAGTAATTCGGATATGTTAGCTGTTAATTTCCTTGTGGTCGCCAATCCGTTGAAGGCTTTGCAGAAGTTGGCGGAACAACACCGTGAACAGTTTCAGATACCGGTTATCGGCATAACGGGCAGTAACGGAAAGACGATTGTAAAGGAATGGCTTCATCAATTGCTCAGCCCTGAACGGGTGATTGTTCGTTCACCACGCAGCTATAATTCGCAGATCGGCGTGCCGCTGTCCGTTTGGCAGATGAACGAGCAGTCCGAACTCGCTATTTTCGAAGCTGGAATTTCGGAGATGGGAGAGATGCGTGCCTTGCAGAATATTATCAAACCTACCATTGGCATACTGACCAACATCGGCGGAGCTCATCAGGAGAACTTCTTCTCTTTGCAAGAGAAGTGCATGGAAAAACTGTCGCTCTTCAAGAACTGCGATGTGGTGATCTATAATGGTGATGATGAGTTTATCAGTAATTGTGTGGCGAAGTCTATGCTCAGTGCCCGTGAAATAGCATGGAGCCGGAAAGATATGGAGCGTCCCCTGTTTATAAGTAAGGTGGAGAAAAAGGAGGATTGTACCGTCATTTCTTATCGTTATCTGGAGATGGATAATACCTTTATACTGCCTTTTATTGACGATGCTTCTATTGAGAACTCGCTTAACTGCCTGGCTGCCTGTCTTTATCTGATGCTTCCTGCCGAGAAGATTACGGAACGTATGGCGACACTGGAACCGGTGGCTATGCGCCTGGAAGTGAAGGAAGGTAAAAATGGTTGCCTGCTGATAAATGATAGCTATAACAGTGATCTCGCTTCACTGGACATTGCACTCGATTTTCTTTACCGTCGTTCGCAGAGTAACGGACTGAAGCGGACTCTTATCCTCTCGGATATACTGGAAACCGGACAGAATGCGCCGACGCTTTACCGGAAAGTATCGCAGCTTGCCGGTAGCCGCGGCATTGAGCGTATCATCGGAGTAGGCAGTGAGATATCTTCGTGTGCCGCACGCTTTGACATCGAGAAGGCTTTCTATCCTAATACAGAAGCCCTGTTGCGCGCTATTTCCCGTGGAGAACTGCGGTTGGAGAATGAGATTATATTGATAAAAGGTGCCCGTCAGTTCGGTTTTGATGCTTTGACGGAAGAACTGGAGAAAAAGGTACACGAGACCATTCTTGAGGTGAATCTTGGAGCCATGATAGCTAATCTGAACTATTACCGCAGTCGGCTGCGTCCGGATACGAAGATGGTGTGTATGGTGAAAGCATCAGCCTATGGAGCCGGTTCGTATGAGATTGCCAAGACATTGCAGGAACATCATGTCGATTTTCTGGCTGTGGCTGTGGCTGATGAAGGTTCCGAACTCCGCAAAGCGGGTATTACGGCAAGCATCATCATTATGAACCCGGAGATGACCGCGTTCAAGACCATGTTCGACTATAAACTGGAACCAGAAGTGTATAGCTTCCACCTGCTGGATGCACTGATTAAAGAGGCGGAGAAGGAGGGAATCACTAACTTCCCGATTCATATAAAACTGGATACGGGTATGCATCGCTTGGGCTTTGCTGCCAAAGATATGCCGCGATTGATTGAACGGCTGAAAGGACAGAATGCAGTGATTGCCCGTTCGGTATTCTCGCATTTTGTGGGTAGTGATGCGGCACAGTTCGATGCGTTTACACGTGGACAGATTGAAATGTTTGAAGCGGCATCCATGCAGTTGCAGGAAGCATTTCCGCATAAGATACTCCGGCACATCTGCAATTCGGCCGGTATTGAGCGCTTCCCGGGTGCACAGTTCGACATGGTACGGTTGGGTATCGGTTTGTATGGTGTCAGTCCCATTGATAACAGCATTATCAATAATGTGAGTACACTGAAAACTACCATCCTGCAAATACGTGATGTACCCCAGGAAGACACAGTAGGCTATAGCCGCAAGGGGCATCTGACACGTAATTCACGGATTGCCGCATTGCCTATCGGATATGCCGACGGGTTGAACCGTCATCTTGGCAACGGCCACGCCTATTGCTTGGTGAATGGCCAGCGTGCGCCCTATGTGGGTAACATCTGTATGGACGTTTGCATGATTGACGTTACGGACATTGACTGTAAGGAAGGGGATGCCGTAGAGATTTTCGGCGATCATCTGCCTATTACGGTACTTTCCGATATTCTTGAAACCATTCCTTACGAAGTGCTGACAAGTATTTCTACACGGGTGAAAAGAATCTATTATCAGGATTAATCGTCCGTTCGTGAGCTGTATATGCTTCCCGGTTATTCGGCTTGACACAGAAAGTTTTCGTTTTAATCTGTGTAAATCTGTGTAATCTGTGGTGAAACTATTATATTTGCAACAAATTTAAAAGACTACGGATATGACAAACTTACTTTTATTAGGCTTTCTGCCCAGCGGTTCCGAATGGGTTATCATCGCCCTGTTAATACTGTTGTTGTTTGGTGGTAAGAAAATCCCCGAACTGATGAAAGGACTCGGTAAAGGTGTGAAGAGCTTCAAAGATGGTGTGAATGAAGCAAAAGAAGAAATAAACAAGGCAAAGGATGATATAGAAGAGCCGGCTTCAAAAAATAAATGAGTTACATAAGCTACGAGCTACAAGCTACAAAGCTACAAGTGGTTACGCGATTATGCCGCATGGCACTCGTAGCTTGTAACTCGTAGCTACTTACTACTATGGCAGATAAGGAATTAACCTTTTGGGATCATTTGGACGAACTGCGTCGTGTATTGTTTCGGGTACTCGGTGTATGGTTTGTATTGGCTGTCGGTTATTTTATTGCGATGCCGTGGCTGTTTGATAACGTAGTGTTAGCTCCCTGTCACAATGACTTCGTTTTCTACGACGTGCTGCGCTATGTGGGAAAAGTTTTCGATCTCCATGATGATTTCTTCACACAGGATTTCCACGTTAAACTAATCAATATTAATCTGGCTGCCCCGTTCTTTATTCACATGTCCACTGCATTCTGGATGTCGGTGGTGACGGCTACGCCTTATATCTTTTTTGAAATCTGGCGGTTTATCAGTCCTGCGCTCTATGCTAATGAGCGGCGTGGCGTGAAGAAAGCCCTGTGCATTGGTACGGTGATGTTCTTCCTCGGTGTACTTCTGGGCTATTTTATGGTCTATCCGCTGACGCTGCGTTTTCTTTCCACCTATCAATTGAGCGCGGCTATTGAGAACCAGATTTCTTTGAATTCCTACATAGATAACTTCATGATGCTGGTGCTCTGCATGGGACTGGCTTTCGAATTGCCGTTAGTGACGTGGCTGCTTTCGCTCTTGGGACTGGTACATAAATCTTTCCTGCGCAAATACCGCCGTCATGCACTGGTGCTTATCGTGATTATTTCAGCTATCATTACGCCGACTGGCGACCCCTTCACCCTGACTGTGGTTTCCGTTCCGCTTTATCTGCTCTATGAGTTGAGTATCCTGATGATTAAGGATAAAAAGACCGACGCGGACGAGACTGATGAAGAGAAGGAGGAATAATGAAAGAAGAAGCACGGGAATACTACCATTTCTTGCTTACTGTCTGCCAGGATGAAAATATTCCGCTGGTAACAGTTTATCGTCAGCTTCGTGAATTTCTGGAACGCCTTTGCCGTACGCAGATGCCGGACGGTAGCCTGCAAATGACGGACCTTTCCGCTCGTGTCAGTTTTGTGGCCTCAAAAGTGGGGCTCTCCGTAGTGGAACAAAACCGCCTGCACACCTTCCGACTGACTTCCAATGCCGTACTGAATCGGCAATCCGAACCTTCACGCGAGAATCTGTTGCGTGACATCAAGACATTGACCTTCTTTGTGAAACGGTTGACGGGTGAGGATATCCCTGCTGAACTATATCATCAGCTTCCCCGTGCAGATGCCACTTATATTGTTGCTCCGCCTGCAAAAGAACGGATACGCCGGATGCGTGTCTGCTTCCAGTATGCTGACGACACTTTTCTATATGTATTGCCTGTAGATACCGTTGCCGATGAACCGCTGAGGGTACGCTACAATGTATCTCAGGTGAATGAGGAATTTGCCGAGACTTGCAAACTGCTGTGGAGTCATGCGCAGGTTAACCTGCTGGATGTAGCTGTAGATGAGGCTGGTATACTGACGCCTTCCTTTATTATACTGGAACCGGACTATCTGTTGGATATCAGCTCGTTGGCAGAGTGCTTTAAAGATTACGGGCATCATCCTGCCAATTATTTGCTGGCACGCCTGCAATCTCCTGACAATACGCGTCCGCTGTTGCTTGGAAACATCGCCAATCTTTTTCTGGATGAGTGGATCTATGCCAAGGAGGAACCGGACTATCTGACTTGTATGAAGAAAGCGTTCCGTACCTATTCCATTGATTTGGCCGCGTGTGCTGATTTGTTGGATAAAGAAAAGGAAAAGGAATTCTTCGCTGATTGTAAACGGCACTTCGACCATATCCGACAAACGGTGACGGAGACTTTCCGTGCTCCCGGTTATGAACTGGATAAGACGGATGCCGTGCTGGAACCTACCTATATCTGTGAAGCTCTGGGATTGCAAGGCCGCCTGGACTATATGCAGCGCGATATGTCTTCCTTCATAGAAATGAAGTCGGGCAAAGCTGACGAGTATTCTATCCGGGGCAAGGTGGAGCCGAAGGAGAATAATAAGGTACAGATGTTGTTGTATCAGGCGGTATTGGAATACTCCATGGGAATGGATCACCGCAAGGTAAAAGCTTATTTGCTCTATACCCGCTATCCGTTATTATATCCCGCTCGTCCATCGTGGGCGATGGTGCGCCGTGTAATGGATGTACGCAACCGGATTGTGGCGAATGAATATGGTATGCAATTACGTAATAGTCCGCACTATACGGCAGAGCGGCTGAAGGATATTCATCCGGATACACTGAATGAACGCCACCTGAACAATACATTGTGGAAACGCTATCTTTACCCTGCCATTGATGCCGTGATGCAGCGTCTTCGGGCGCTTACACCGTTGGAACAATGCTATTTCTATACACTCTATAATTTTATTACGAAGGAACTATACACTTCAAAATCGGGAGATATTGATTATGAAGGGCGTACAGGTGCTGCCGCCTTGTGGCTTTCTACGCTTGAAGAAAAGTGTGAAGCGGGAGAGATATTATACGATCTGACAATCACAGAGAATCATGCGGCGGATCTGCATAAAGCATACCTTGTGTTGGCACGGGCTAATCAGCGGTCGGCGCAGACATTGCCGAATTTCCGTGAAGGTGACTCCATCGTTCTCTATCAACGTAATAATGATACGGACAACGTAACCAATAAAATGGTATTCAAAGGAAATATAGAGCGAATCACCGACCGGGATATCCGTATCCGGCTTCGTGCTTCGCAACAAAATACTTCCGTGCTTCCTCCCGACAGTCGTTATGCCATCGAGCATGATTATATGGATACTTCTTTCCGCAGTATGTATCTGGGACTTTCTGCCTTTCTTTCTGCCAACAAGGATCGCCGGGACCTGTTGCTATCCCAGCGACAGCCGGAGTTTGACGTTTCTTTCGATCCTCGCATTGCAGTTGCTCCGGATGATTTCTCCCGTATCACCCTGAAAGCCCAGGCTGCTAAAGATTATTTTCTTTTGGTAGGTCCTCCGGGCACCGGAAAGACTTCCCGTGCTCTACGCGGTATGGTGGAAGCCTTCTATCGTGAGGGGAAGCAGATATTATTGCTCTCGTACACTAATCGTGCAGTGGATGAAATCTGCAAAACCCTCTCTGCCATTACTCCTGAGATTGATTTCATCCGTATAGGGAGTGAACTTTCCTGCGATATACCTTTCCGTTCACATCTGATAGAGAATGTGCTGGAATCCTGCTCTTCACGTCGTGAGGTGCATGCCTGCATAGAGCGTTGCCGTGTTTTTGTGGGCACTGTCTCCACATTCTCCTCCAAAACGGAATTGTTCCGTCTGAAAACTTTCGATGTGGCTATTGTGGATGAGGCTACTCAGATACTGGAACCACAACTGCTGGGGCTTCTTTGTGCGCGTAATGTGGCGGGTGGAAATGCTATTGGTAAGTTTATCCTCATTGGTGATCATAAACAATTGCCCGCTGTCGTGCTTCAATCCGAATCCCAATCTGAAGTCTGCGAGGACTGCCTGCATAGCATCGGTTTGCATAATTTGAAAGATTCCCTTTTTGAACGCCTCTACCGGAATTCTGCCGATACCACTCATCACTTATCACTCATAACTAACCGCTCCTACGACATGCTTTGTCGCCAGGGACGTATGAATGTGGAAGTGGCTCGTTTTCCTAATCATGCCTTTTATGGCGGACTACTGGAACCTGTCGGTTTGCAACACCAGCAAGGGGAACTGATACTTGCTCCGGGGTTGGAAAATGATGAATTTGCAGATATACTGGTACGTCGTGTGGTTTTTCTTGCCTCAGTGCCGGAGGTCGCTTCGCAATCGGCAAAGATTAATCATTTCGAAGCACAGCTCGTAGCCAGACTGGCAGCTGCTATCTATCAGCAATATGACGGTACTTCCGGTTTTCGTCCTGCCCTGACTTTGGGGATTATCACTCCCTATCGTAGTCAGATAGCTCTTATTAAAAGTGAAATAGCTGCTTTGGGCATTCCGTGTTTAAACGATATCCTGGTAGATACTGTAGAGCGCTTCCAGGGGAGTGAGCGCGATGTGATTATTTATTCCTTCTGTGTGAACCGTACTTATCAATTGAAATTCCTTGCCAATCTTACGGAAGAGGGTGGGGTATGGATTGACCGGAAATTGAATGTGGCTCTCACCCGTGCCCGTAAGCAATTGTTTATGACAGGTGTACCCCATCTGTTAAGGCAAAATCCTATCTATGCGGACTTGTTGGATAGTATTTTCTAAAATGGAAGGAACTATGACTTTCAGGAGGATAATCCGAGTCCCATTTAGCAAATCTTAAACGTTCCTCTTTTCTTTATATCTTTTATTAGTATTTTTGAATGTAATAAACCCTTATCTTTGTCGAACGTTTTTTTCATAGAGATTTAGATTTAAGGTTAGAAGAATTGTGGAAGTCGTGAGACTTCCCTTTTTTTCATCTTAAAGTTTTGCGCTCCTGTATCTCTCATGGACCGTTTGAAGGTAAATTTGCTAAAGTATACTGAGGTTCATGTTTTTCACGGGAGAGTGCAGAAGAGAGTCGCTTCGTGAGAAGGGGCTTTTTTTGTGCCGGTACTTTTCTGTCTTTTATATATATCAAAAAAGGTGCTCACTGCTGAGCACCTTTTTTATTATCTATATATACTATTCCAGTATTATTCCAATACAATAGGTTTATACTTCGGAACCAGAGCCTTCATTACAACCCAACCAATCAGGTAAGCTACTGCGCATACACAGAAGATGATGAAGTATCCCGCAGGTTTACCGGAGAAGCCCATAAATTCCATGGCAGGGCGTACGAACTGTGCACCTTGTTCCAGTAAATCATGAGTCATTTCCACTTCTTTTCCATCTACCATTGTACTTCCTGATGAATATACGAACAAGTTACCTGCTACTTTCTGAAGAATCATTGAACCGAAACCACCGGCCATACCACCGATACCAGTGATACTTGCAATGGCTGCTCTCGGGAACATGTCACTTACGGTAGAGAAAATGTTGGCAGACCAAGACTGGTGAGCTGCACCACCAATACCGATCATGATAACCGGTAACCACGGAGAGATAGTACCCAGAGGCTGTGCCAGCAATACTACCAGCGGGAAGAATGCAAATATCAACATGGCACGCATACGTGCTGCATACGGATTCAAACCGGTTCTGTTGATAATGATAGTAGGCAGTTTACCACCATAAATAGAAAGCATCGTGATGGCATACAGAGTAAAGATCAATGCGATGCCCAATCCTTCGGAAGTCTTGATACCGAATTGCGTATTCAGATAAGAAGGAGTCCAGAACAGGAAGAACCACCAAACACCATCGGTCATAAATTTACCGAAAGCAAATGCCCAAGTCTGTTTGTAGCTGAAGCATTGCCAGAATTTCATCTTCTTCTCGTCTTTTTCTTCTACGACAGGAGCAGCACCTTCTTCGTGCTTGTCTTGCTCAATGTAATCAAGCTCAGCCTTATTTACATGCTTGCTTTCAGAAGGTTTAGAGTACATGAATACCCAGAAGCCCATCCAGATAAATCCAAGACCACCAATTACGATGAAAGCCATTTCCCAACCCCATGCTTTAGCCAGCAAAGGAATTGTCAACGGAGCAACCAGAGCACCGATAGAAGCACCGGCATTAAAGATTGAAGTAGCATACGCGCGGTCTTTCTTAGGGAAATACTCGGCAGTTACTTTGATAGCGGCAGGGAAGTTACCAGCCTCACCAAGTGCCAGTACACAACGGGCTGCCAGGAAGCAGTACATACTAATAGTAGCAATGGTTACTACCACATCACCTGTGGCACCCATTAATTCGGCTGCACTATGCAGACCTACGAAATGCTCGGTTACGATACCACAAAGAGCGTGGAGACAAGCACCTGCCGACCATACACCGATAGCCCAAAGGAAACCTTTCTTTGTACCCATCCAGTCGATAAAGCGACCGGCGAACAACATGCAGACTGCATAAACAATAGAGAAAACAGAAGTGATTGTTCCGTAGTGTGATTCATCCCAATGGAATTCGGGTTTGATAAATTCATCCCACGTCAATGACAGCACCTGGCGGTCAAGGTAGTTTACTGTTGTCGCAAAAAATAGCATGGCGCAGATGGTCCACCTGTAGTTGGTCATCTTTCCCACTGCATTTTGATTTAAACTCATGATACGTTGATTTAAAATTATTAATTCTTATTTCTGGGGCCAAAAATACACATTATTTGATGTATATCAATACTTTTTTCGTCTAATTTCCTGCAATTTTTGTTCGAAATGCAAATAAATGGCAAAAAAACTCGTTATCGTGCACGAAAACACTCGTTCTCGCACACGAAATACTGAGTTTATAGAAGGTGAAAATAAATAATGCACCTTTTCAGTCGAAAAGTACACAACGCTTTAGGTGAGAACCGCTATCTTTGTCACATTACTTAATATAATCTATATACCTAAAAACAAGAACAGAATGATGAACAATCTGCTTTGTAAAACTTTTGTGATGGGAGCGCTGATTTGCTCCACTCAGTTGTCTGCTCAGAAAGTAAGCGATAAGCAACCGTGGTCGGTACGTATGGTAGAATCGGAGATGATTCGTTGCCCGGAATCCTGGCAACTGGATTTCCAGCCGAAACTGAAATGGGATTATTGTCATGGGCTGGAATTACAAGCCATGCTGGATGTGTATGATACGTATGGAGATCAGAAGATGTTTGACTATGCACTAGCTTATGCGGACACCATGATACACAAGGACGGAAGTATTGAGACCTATAAACTGAATGAATACAATATCGACCGCTTGAATTCAGGTAAATTCCTGTTCCGCATCTACGAACAGACGAAAGATGAAAAATATAAGAAGGCTATTGATTTGTTGCGTAGTCAGCTTGACACCCATCCGCGTAATGAGGACGGCGGTTTCTGGCATAAGAAAGTATATCCGAACCAGATGTGGTTGGATGGTCTTTATATGGGGGCACCTTTCTATGCTGAATATGCTTTCCGCAATAATCGTGTACAGGATTATAAAGATATTGTGAACCAATTTATTACAGTGGCACGCCATACGTATGATCCGAAGAATGGACTTTATCGCCATGCCTGTGATGTCAGTCGTAAGGAACGTTGGGCAGATCCCGTTACCGGACAGTCACAGCATAGCTGGGGACGTGCGATGGGATGGTATGCAATGGCATTTGTAGATGCACTGGACTTTATTCCGAAACATGAGGCAGGACGTGATTCCATGCTCGTTATCCTTAATAATATTGCCGCACAGGTGAAGCGCATACAAGATCCGAAGACCGGATTATGGTATCAGGTGTTGGATAAGAGTGGTGAGAAAGGAAATTATGTAGAGTCTTCCTGTTCTACTATGTTTGTCTATGCTTTGTTCAAAGCTGTTCGTAAGGGATATATTGATAAATCGTATCTGAAAGTGGCTCTCAAAGGATACCAAGGTATTCTTGATAACTTCATAGAAGTAGATAAAGACGGTGTGGTGACTATTACCAGAGCCTGTGCAGTTGCCGGCCTGGGTGGCAAAAACTACCGTATGGGAGATTACACCTATTATATAAATGAAACAATCCGCAGCAACGACCCCAAGGCAGTAGGTCCGTTTATCATGGCAAGTCTGGAATGGGAGCGTTTGCAACAAGTAAAGGAAATCGTTAATCAGAAATAAGACAATGAAACGGCTAACTTATTATTTATGTGGCATACTTCTTCTCCTGGTGGGGATCATGCCGCTATCGGCACAGTCTCAATATAAAGATACGCTTGTGGTTGCCCGTGATGGTTCGGGAGACTATCGCACGTTGACGGAAGCTATGGAAGGCATTCGTGCTTTTATGGATTACAAGGTTACAGTGCTGATAAAGAATGGAACATATAAGGAGAAAGCGATAATTCCTTCTTGGGTGCAAAATGTGGATTTCATCGGTGAAAGTGTGGAAAATACGATTATCACGTATGATGACCATGCCAACATTAATAAGATGGGTACTTTCCGTACCTATACTGTAAAAGTGCAGGGAAACAATATTACCTTCAAAAACCTCACCATAGAAAATAATGCTGCCAGACTGGGACAAGCGGTTGCCCTTCACACGGAAGGGGATAAACTGGTATTTATCAACTGCCGTTTGCTGGGAAATCAGGATACCATTTATACAGGTGCCGCAGGTACACGCCTTTATTTCGTAGATTGCTACATTGAAGGAACTACCGACTTTATTTTCGGTCCTTCTACCGCTTTGTTTGAGAACTGCGAAATCCGTAGCAAAACAAATTCATACGTGACGGCAGCTTCTACGCCCGAAGACATTGCGGTGGGCTATGTTTTTAAAAATTGCAAACTGACGGCCAATCCGGGTGTGGACAAGGTTTATCTGGGGCGTCCCTGGCGTCCGTATGCTGCCACCGTATTTATCAATTGTGAAATGGGTAAGCATATTCGTCCCGAAGGATGGCATAACTGGGGAAAAGAGGAAAATGAGAAGACAGCCCGCTATGCTGAGTACAATAGTACAGGAGAAGGTGCTGCGGCAGCCGGTCGGGTAAAATGGGCGAAACAGTTGACCAAGAAAGAAGCAGCCCAATACGATGATCTGAATTACATCTATCGGATGTGTAGTGACTGGAAACCTGAAAATTAATAACTTAGCTTCCTGTCTACAAAGAGCCAACTTCCTGCTTACAAGGAGTTAACTCCTTGTCGACAGGAAGTTAACTTTTTGTTGGCAAGAAGTTAACTCCTTGCAGACAAGGTATTAGCGCTTTAGAAAATCCGCTCTCATGGGGCTGAAACAATCTATCAGAATACCAGCTTCCAGACATACGCACCCGTGTTCCGCATCCGGTTCAATGTAGACGCCGTCTCCGGTTTCTACAATTTGTTTTTCACCGTTCACGGTAAACTCAAATTTACCGCTTGCCACATAGGTGGTTTGTGTATGGTAGTGGGTGTGTGGTGTACCGATGGCACCTTGCTCGAATTTTACTTTAACCAGCATCACTTGCCCGTCGTAGCCCATTATTTGGCGTACTACTCCTTCGCCTGCCGGTTCCCATACGATTTCTTTTTCAAGAATGAAAGTGTTACTTCTTGTCTTTTTCATTTTGTTGCCAGATTAGTTGTTTTGCCGGCAAATATACGATTAATATTAATTTTTCTACCGATTGCGACTTTTTTTACACTTCAGATCCTTTGTTTTTGGGTAATATTGCACCGGAAAATAATAATACTATTTATATTTTGATGAATTATGAAACACAAGTTGACATTATTGCTGGGGTTGTTTTTCCTGCTCTCGGCTTTCAAGGCTGACAAGCCTGTGATTACGATTTTCATGATTGGAGACTCCACTATGGCCAATAAGTCATTGACAGGTGGAAACCCCGAACGTGGCTGGGGACAGATGTTACCCGGCTATCTTTCCGAGGAAATCCGTGTAGACAATCATGCTGTGAATGGACGTAGTTCCAAGAGTTTTATTGACGAGGGACGGTGGGAAAAGGTAATCTCACAGGTGAAGAAAGGGGACTATGTATTTATTCAGTTCGGACATAACGATGAGAAGTCCGATCCGAAACGGTATACGGCTCCGGGAAGTACTTTTGATGAGAACCTGAAACGTTTTGTAAACGAAACCCGTGCCAAAGGTGGTATTCCTGTTTTGTTTAACTCCATTGTACGCCGTAATTTTGGTACGGCAAATGGGAATGCAGTGGCTCAGGCTATCAGTCAGGATGATATACAGAAAGGAGTGAATCCGGATGCAAAGCGGGAGGCTTCGGAGCAACCTGCTGTTACTGAAGGTGACAAGCTAATTGATACACACGGTGCTTATCTGGATTCTCCGCGGAATGTAGCGAAAGAATTGGGTGTGGCTTTTGTGGATATGAATAAGATTACGCATGACCTTGTAGAGGGCATGGGGCCGGTAGACTCCCGAAAATTATTTATGTGGGTACCTGCCAATCAGGTTGCCGCGATGCCGAAGGGACGTGAAGATAACACTCATCTGAATGTTTATGGCGGGCGTGTTGTGGCTGGTTTGGCCATGGACGCTATTGCCAAGGAAGTACCGGAACTGGCTAAGTATGTTCGACACTATGATTTTGTAGTGGCGCAGGATGGTAGCGGAGATTTCTTTACCGTGCAGGAGGCTATTAATGCTGTTCCTGATTTCCGCAAGAATATCCGTACTACGATATTGGTGCGTAAAGGCGTGTATAAGGAGAAGATTGTGATACCGGAAAGTAAGATCAATATTTCTCTGATAGGTCAGGACGGGGCAGTGCTTTCGTATGATGATTATGCGCAGAAGAAAAACTGCTTTGGCGAAGAAAAAGGGACCTCCGGTTCGTCTTCCTGCTATATTTATGCTCCTGATTTTTATGCTGAGAATATTACGTTTGAGAACTCTTCCGGTCCGGTAGGGCAGGCAGTGGCCTGTTTCGTAAGTGCCGATCGTGCTTATTTCAAGAATTGCCGTTTCCTTGGCTCTCAGGATACACTTTATACGTATGGGAAAAATTGCCGTCAGTACTATGAAGATTGCTATATAGAAGGTACGGTCGACTTTATATTCGGCTGGTCTACGGCTGTCTTCAATCGTTGCCATATCCATAGTAAGAGCGGTGGGTATGTCACTGCACCTTCTACGGATCAGGGACAGAAGTATGGTTACGTATTTTATGATTGTCGCCTGACTGCGGATGACGGTGTACGGGATGTCGCTCTTTCACGTCCTTGGCGTCCGTATGCGCAGGCTGTGTTTATCCGTTGTAATCTGGGCAAACATATCTCTCCTGCCGGCTGGAATAACTGGGGAAATAAAGAAGCGGAAAAGACAGCTTTCTATGCAGAATATGAAAGCACGGGTGAGGGTGCTAACCCCAAAGCGCGTGTTCCTTATTCCCATCAATTGAAGAATCTCAAAGGGTATGAGATGGAAACCGTACTTGCCGGAGATGACGGATGGAATCCGGTGAAAAATGGGGATGAACTGCTAAGCATAAAGCGCTGATTGATATTTGGATTTGATAAATAAACTTATAACAATTAGAACACAATGATGAAAAAGAATTTGTTTGTATTACTGCTCGCTCTGATACTTCCACTTTCGTTTGTATGTGCGGAGAATTACCCGTATCGGAGTGATGTGCTTTGGGTTACCGTGCCCAATCATGCTGACTGGATTTATAAGACCGGAGAAAAGGCTACGGTTGAAGTTCAGTTCTATAAATATGGTATTCCGCAGGATGGAGTAACTGTATCTTATGAAATAGGCGGTGATATGATGCCGGCAGAAACTTCCGGTTCGGTTACGTTGAAGCAGGGAAAAGCGGTTATTCCTGTGGGAACCATGAAAGAACCCGGCTTTCGCGACTGCCGCTTGACAGCCACTGTGGATGGAAAAAGTTATAAGCATCATGTAAAGCTGGGTTTCTCACCGGAGAAGATTAAGCCTTATACGCAGATGCCGAAGGACTTTAAAGAGTTCTGGGAAAACAATAAAGCGGAGGCTGCCAAGTATCCGTTGACTTATACGAAGGAATTGGCAAAGGAATATTGCACCGACAAGGTGGATTGCTATCTTATTAAGCTGATGTTGAACAGTCGTGGACAGAGTATTTACGGCTACTTGTTCTATCCGAAGAATGCAACAAAAGGTTCTTGTCCGGTAGTTCTTTGCCCTCCGGGTGCCGGAATTAAAACAATCAAGGAGCCTTTACGTCACAAATATTATGCAGAACAAGGCTGTATTCGTTTTGAGATTGAGATACACGGATTGAATCCTACCTTGACAGAGGAGGCATTCAAGGAAATCAGCAACGCTTTTAACGGTAGAGAGAATGGCTATCTGAATAATGGACTTGATAACCGTGACAACTATTATATGAAACGAGTGTATCTGGGTTGTGTGCGTAGCATCGACCTCCTGACTTCCTTACCCGAATGGGATGGTAAGAATGTAATTGTCCAGGGCGGTAGCCAGGGAGGAGCTTTAGCTTTGATTACGACCGGTTTGGATCCTCGTGTAACAGCTTGTGTAGCCAATCACCCCGCTTTGAGTGATATGGCAGGGTATAAAGCAGGGCGTGCCGGAGGATATCCCCACTTTTTCCGTACCGAAGGGATGGATACGCCGGAGAAGTTAAAAACGATGGCATATTATGATGTAGTGAACTTTGCCCGTCTGATAAAGGTTCCTACTTATATTACCTGGGGATATAATGACGATGTGTGTCCGCCGACCACCAGCTATGCTGTTTATAATACGCTGGATTGTCCGAAGGAAGCATTGATCACCCCGATTAATGAGCACTGGACTTCCAATGATACGGAATACGGACAGTTGCAGTGGATATTGAAGCATCTGAAATAAATAAAATCTATCTTATTTCTCATCCCCCCGGATCTCTCTTCAATGAAAAGAGTGAATCCGGGGGGATTTTTTGTGATTTTACTGTGAGAAAATCCCCCTATCCCTTTGTCTGCGGTGTTTTGAGTGGTATAGAGCGATTTTTCCACCGATTCAAGCATATTTTTCACCTGAGAGAGATAGATTATCTGCTATTTTGCAAGTGCAAGGCAGACATAAATGCTTTGTAGTGAATTCAGAATTTGTTTAATCAATAAATCATTTACTTATGAATTACAGGAAAAAGGTCGTGTTAATGCTCGGGGTTTTGTCCTACCTCAATTTGGGAACTTTTTCTCAAGCTGCTCCCCTGACAGTGGATCATACTTCAGTAGCCGGTGTGCAGCAAGCCTCCAATGACAAGAAGACAATTAAGATTTCCGGTTCGGTCAGAGATGCGGCCGGTGAATCTATTATTGGTGCTACCATTTTAGAGAAAGGAACTTCAAACGGTGTCGTTTCCGATATGGACGGTAACTTTTCTATGACTGTGGCTGCTAATGGGATATTACACATCTCATATATAGGTTATGTAGACCAGGACATAGCGGTTGCAGGTAAGAGTCTTTTCAATATTCAGTTGCTTGAAGATACGGAAATGTTGGATGAAGTGGTTGTTATCGGTTACGGTACGGTGAAACGTCGTGACCTGACGGGAGCCATAGCTTCGGTAAAAGGAGATGAGGTTGCTGCCAATCCTGTATCCAATGTTGCACAGGCCTTGCAGGGACGTCTGCCGGGTGTGAACGTTGTGTCGCAGGACGGTCGTCCGGGAGCTACAATCTCGGTACGCGTCCGCGGAGGAGGGTCCATAACCCAGTCCAATGATCCGCTCTATGTAGTCGATGGATTTCCGGTAAGCAATATTGGCGATATACCGGCTTCGGAAATAGAATCTATCGATGTGTTGAAAGATGCGTCATCTACGGCTATTTACGGTGCACGCGGTGCAAACGGTGTAATCCTGGTTACCACTAAGAGCGCCAAGGAAGGTCAGATTAAGGTAAGCTATGATGGCTATGTACAGGTCAAAAATGTATCGAAGACGCTTGAGACGCTTTCTGCTCAGGAGTATATCCTTCATAACTGGAGCTATGCCGCATCCAGAGGAACTGCTAACCAGGATGCTGTTGAGAAATACTTCGGTCTGGGAAGTAAGTATGGCAACCACTATGCCGACTATGCCAATGTGAAAGCCCATGACTATACGGATGATGTACTGCGTACCGCACTGTCTCATAACCACAGTGTGAATGTTTCGGGCGGTACAGATAAAACGAAAGTGATATTTACACTCGGCTACGTTAACGATGAAGGAATCAAGATCAATTCGGACTACAACCGTCTGAATGCTTCTTTCAAGATTCGGCAGAAACTTGCCAAGACACTGGACCTGGATGTTGATTTCCGTTATACGGAGTCAAATCTGAATGGACGTGAGAATGTAACGAACGGTAAAGGTTCTAATGTGTCGGGAGCTTATCGCTATCGTCCCATTGACAATCCGTTGGGTGGTGTCTCTTATTCGGAAGTTGCCTCAGGCTTCAGTTTCGGTGTGGCTAATATCGACGACAAGCACAATCCGGTAGAATTGATCAATGATATCACGAATAAATCCTATTCCCGTTCATTGAGAGGATCGGCAGCTTTGTCATGGGAGATCATCAAGGGGCTTGTGGCCCGCAGTGAATTATCACTTACCCGCAGTTCATCGAAGAGTACTTATTATGAGAACGGATATACAAACGGAGATAAGCGTGCCACCCTTAACCGGGGCATGGGAGATGGATTGCGTTCGGTGAGCACTTTGAATTATAACTTCAATATCGGCAAGAACAATGTATTCTCGGCATTGCTGGGTAATGAAGTCCTGAAGTCGGATTCCGAATCGTCGCAAATCACGGGCCGTGGCTATCCTTCTACATTTGATTATGACACCACGATGGGATTGATCCATACGGCAACCACCTCTTTCTCTGCAACCAATTCTTATAGCGTGCCTGCCCGTACGGTTTCCTTCTTCGGACGTTTGAGCTACACTTTCATGGACCGTTATCTGTTCACCGGTACGTTCCGTGCCGATGGCTCTTCTAAGTTTGCGCCGGATAATCGTTGGGGATACTTTCCCGCAGGTGCTTTCGCATGGCGCCTTTCGGAAGAACCTTTCATGAACGGCACAAAAGATTGGCTTTCCAATCTGAAGCTTCGTTTGTCCTATGGTACTTCGGGCAGTGACAATATTAGTTCCAATCTGTGGCGTGAAACCTGGTCGAGCCTTGGTTCGGGCAGCAATCATACCCCTATCAACGGTGAACTCGGTTCATTCTATCGTCCGGACGGTTTGCTGGCTAACTCTAAGCTGAAATGGGAAACTACTATTTCGCGCAACTTCGGTATTGACTTTGGATTCCTGAACAACCGTGTTAACGGTAGTCTGGAAGTATACTGGAATACTACAAAAGACTTGTTGATGGCCGTACCTGTGGATAACACTACCGGATACTCTTACCAGTTCCAGAACTTCGGTAAAACATCCAATCGTGGTATTGAGCTTTCGGTGAATGTAGATGTAATAAACAAAGGTGATTTCCGTTTCAACGTAGGTGCCATCTATAACTACAACCGCAATAAACTGGATGAACTGCCTAATGCCGACCAGTATCTCTATTCTTCATACTGGGGTTCTTCCTCTCTGGTTCCTACCAACGACTATATGTTTGTGGAAGGGAAAGCGATCGGCCTGGTACGTGGCTTTATCAGCGAAGGATATTATACCGTGGATGATTTCAATTACACCAATGGCCAGTACGTTCTGAAAGAAGGTGTACCCGATATTACGAAAGCCTTGACCGCTACATACATGCACCCTTACGATCTGCCTGCCGGACAGACTGCATTCCCCGGAGCTGCCAAATTCCGTGATGTGGATGAAAGTGGTACGGTAGACTTGGATGATGCTACTTGCCTGGGCGAAGTGATGCCTCGTCATACGGGAAGCTTCCAACTGAATTTCAACTATAAGAACTTTGATCTTTCTACTAATTTCAACTGGACAGCAGGCGGTAAGGTATATAACGTGGCTGCTATGATCAATGCATCCGGTCAGGAGTTTGACGGAATCGGTGCACAGCGTGCATCCTGGGTGGCCGATGCTTTCAAGGTTTACAATGTGAATGCTGCCGGTGACTTGTATGCCGTTACCAATCCCGATGAGTTGAGAGCTTTGAATGCGAATGCCAAATATCATTTACCCTACCATCAGAGTGGCATAACTTCATCGGAATGGTTGGAGAATGGTTCCTACCTTCGTTTGCAGACGCTGACGCTCGGATATACATTGCCCAAGAACTGGTTGACTAAAGTACATGTGGATAAGATACGCCTGTATCTTACTGCAACCAATCTCTTCACCATTACCGGTTATTCGGGCATAGATCCTGAAGTGAATGCCAATCCTACGGGGCAAAGCGGATTCTACAGTGACCTGAGAATTTTCCCGACGCTCAACATGGACTTCGGAACTTACCCGCGTGCACGCACATTCACTTTCGGTGCTAACATAACTTTCTAAATAGTAATTGTAAAATAACAGAGAAACAGATATGAAAAAGATATTGAATATAACTCTCGCAGCAGCTTTCGCATGTGCGATGACCGGCTGCCAGGACTTCCTCGACACTTCGTCTCCGAGTGTAGTAGACCGCGATTTTGTCTTCTCAAATGAAGAGTCTGCACGTGGTGCATTGTATTATGGTTATGAAACCCTCCGTGCAAACAGGAGTGTGCATAATGTCGGATTCTTCTGGCATCCGGTTTGGGGATCGGATATTGAAGACTCTCAGGACATTTACGATGAAGGTAGCGCCGGAATCTGTGAAAAATGGTATTATCCGGGTGGTACGGGCAACTATAACATTAACTCGGGAGAAGGAACCGAAGTATTTACCAAGCTTTACGAAACGATATCCGTGGCCAATTCCCTGATATCCAGTTTTGAGGCGCTTGATAACTTCCAGTCGATCATGACCGGAGAACCTAATAATCTTTCGGATATCTACGGACAGGCTGTGGCTCTGCGTGCTACGTGCTACTGGGAATTGTGCCGCTGGTATGGCGATGTGCCCCATGCACTGAATGCCGGTGAGCAGGCAAAAGGACTGACTTCCCGTTATGCCATTTATGACTATCATATCCGGAAACTCAGGGAGGTAGAGCCTCATATGTATCGTCCGGGTGAAGGCAGTACGAGAGCGGATGTCATGAATCGTACGTATGTTCAGGGACTTATAGGACGTCTTTGCATGTATAATGGTGGTTATGCAACCCGCCGCACAGACCTGGGTGCAGACTTCTATGTGGATGGTGACGGAAAGGTGCTTACTTTCGACGATTGGAGTGTGGAAAAGAACGGTGCCATTTATGGACGCCGCAGCGATTGGAAAGATTTGTATGCCATAGCCAAAGAATATCTTCAGGCAATCTATATGAATCCCGGTTCGGTGGTATTGCGTACAACGGATCCCCGTTCCACAGGTAAGAATGGACAGGAGTATAATAATCCTTACCAGTATATGTTCCAGCAGATGCATGCCGCCGATAATATAACATTGGCTGATGAATCTATCTACGAACTCCCTCATGAATACAATGGCGGATCTTCCCGTCCGGCCTATATTGGTCGTCCTTCGTCGGGTGGTGACGGTCAGGCACCTTGCGTGGCTTGCGGACAAGATCGTATTCAGGCACATTTCTACTACGGTTGGTTCGATAATAACGACTTGCGTCGTGACGCTTCTGTTGCTGTAACAGGGAGCACAGGTGGTGGTCAGGAGTTGATGCAGTCATTCGACCGCAGTGCATGGGGTAAAGGATGCGGCCCGGGTACCAATAAGTGGGACTGGAACCGGATGACTGCGCCTGATACGAAAACTTATGGTAATTCCGGTATCAATTTCTCTTATATGCGTATTTCCGATGCTTACCTGATGTTGGCTGAAGTGTGTGCGGCATTGGGCGATGAAGGCAGCGCCAAGACGTATCTTGCCATCGTCCATAACCGGGCGTTCCCCGGCAACAACGACCCGAACTTTGAAAAATATATATCGGATTGCGGTTCTGTGTATAATGCAGTGCTTAAAGAACGTGCCCTGGAATTCAGTGGCGAAGGCGTGCGTCGTTTTGACATTATCCGCACCGGTATTCTTCCGGAAGTTGCCGTTGAAAACAGAAAGGTAATGTCGGCTATCATTGAGGGCATACGTCAGGATGGTTACTACACGTTTAAGAATGGCAATCAGATACCTGCCTATATCTGGACGAAGATGGTCGATGCTAAATCCGAGTATGGATATAGACTGACATCACAAACTCCGGCTGACAAGCAAGATGATCCGGTATTGTTCCCGGGATGGCGCGGACAGCATGATGATTGGGGAAGTCTGGTTCCTGCTTATGCAGGAGTGACGATGACCAACGTTGCAATCAAAGGCTTGTTTAAGTATATCGAACCGGGTTCTGCCGAAGCGCTGGCTTTGGAAGCTGATGGATATGTACAGACTCCCTGGGCTATTGATATGTTGAAATATGAGGATTCTTACGCGAAGAAACTCTTCGCCGGTTATACGGATGCCGATTATGCGGCAAAGAATCCGCCCATCCATTTATTGCCGAATATCTATCAGGTATTGCTGAATTCGGGAATTACGAATGGTTATGGTTTTAAGCAGCAGTAATATGGTAAGAAGATGTATTCTTTGCATGATGTTAGGGTTGGCTACTTCGGTAGCCGCCCTTTCTCAGCATTTATCCGGTTACGAACTGGAAAGAGAGATGCCTGTTTTCCTGGATCAACTGAAAGCAGAATTGACTTACCCCATGGCTTGGGGAAATAGTCCGGTTAAGAATTTTAAGAAGTGGCGCAAACAGGCACGCAATGCCGTGCTGGATGCCATGCTTGCCCCTCCGCCTCGCACTACCGACTACCGGACTGAGGTCGTAGCCGAAGAGCAGCGGAATGGGTATAAAGCCCGGAAGTTACGTTTCAATCTGACCGGTTATTCCCGTGTGAACGCCTATATGCTGGTGCCCGATGGTGAAGGTCCCTTCCCGGCGGTAGTGCTTTTGCATGACCATGGAGGTCATTATACGATTGGTAAGGAGAAAATGATCCGTCCCTTCGGAGTGTCTCCCGAAGTCCTGGCTGATGCCGATGCTTGGGCTAAACAATGCTACGGTGGGCAATATGTAGGCGATTATCTGGCTGCACATGGATATGTAGTTATTTCTATTGATGCTCTGTTCTGGGGAGAACGCGGACGGAAAGAAGGAGTTGACGGTGACAAACACATGGCTGTGGCAGGTAACTTCATGATGCTGGGACGCAGTTGGAGTGCTTTCATGAACTACGAAGACATGTACACCACCGACTTTCTGGCTACGTTGCCCGAAGTCGACTCCAAACGTATCGGTTGCATGGGCTTTTCGATGGGAGCTTACCGTGCCTGGATGCTTTCGGCACTCTCTGATAAGGTGAAAGCCGGAGCTGCCGTCTGCTGGATGGTGACTACGGACTGTCAGTTCTCATGGGAGTATGGAAAAGAAAGGGGAGGTTTTGCCAATATGTTGCCGGGTATCCGCCGTTATCTGGATTATCCGCATATCGCGTCCATTGCCTGTCCTAAACCGATGTTTTTTCTGAACGGGGAACATGACAAGCTCTTTCCTCCGGTAGGAGTGAATGCCGCCTTTGCAGAAATGCGGAAAGTATGGGAAAGCCGTTCGGCAGGCGACAAACTGGTTACGGAACTGTGGGATATGCCGCATGATTGTGGAGTGAAAGTCCAGGAAGCCGTACTATCCTTTTTGAATTATAATCTGGCCTCCGTAAGGGGAAATTAATACTCTCCGAATTTGGTGGTCTGTTCAATAGCTATTGAAGGGTCCGTTCAATACCTATTAAAGGGTCTGTTCAATAGCTATTAAAGAGTCCGTTCAATACCTATTGAAGGGTCTGTTCAATAGCTAGTGCGGAGTCTGTTCAGGCATAGTTCGCGGAACAGAACCGAGTAAGGCCGGTATGATGCAGGTCGGGAGCAAAGCTTAAGTGTTTTGCTTTCGACTTTCCTTGTATTCAGTCGGTGTCATTCCATATTGCTGCTTGAAGCACTTGCTGAAGTAATGCGAGTCATTCAGTCCCACCATGTAGGCAATCTGTGCCATGTTATACTCCTCTGTCTCTATGAGTTGAGCTGCCCGCTTCATACGTATTTCTTTCAGGAACTCAACGGGAGATAAACCGGTCAGTGTTTTCAGTTTCTTGAAGAATACGGAACGGCTCATGTTTACTTCGCCGGCAATGTCTTCTACTGTAAGGTCACCGTTATCCAGATGCTTCTCTATGGTTTCCATCACTTTATCCATAAATTTCCGGTCGTTGGGCGAGAGGGCCGGAGTGGTGGTTTCCTTTTTCCCTGCCAGAGGTTGTTCGGTGGATGCAGGCAACAGACTGGCGCAATACAATGCCTGTAACTTCTTGCGCTGTTCAAGCAGATTGAAAATACGTGCTTTCAGGTAGGCGGCGCTGAAGGGCTTTGTGATGTAATCGTCCGCTCCCAGCTTCATGCCTTCTATCTTGCTTTCGATGGTCGACTTAGCCGTCAGCATAACGATGGGAATATGGCTTGTGGTCATCTCATCCCGCAGTTCGCGCACCATTTCTATACCATCTTTTTCGGGCATCATAACGTCGCTGATGATGATATCCGGCATATACAATTTGCTCTTTTCCAGTCCGATGTTACCATTTTCAGCTTCTATCACATTGAAGTACTGGGCAAAGATGGTCCTTATGAAGAAGCGTAATTCCTGGTTATCTTCCACTATCAGGATAGTTTCTTTTTCACTGTTCAGGTTCTCCTCTTCGTTTCCGGTGAGAGAAGAGAACTGATTTCCGGTGTATGCCGGTGAGGTATCACTTACCACGTAGTCGGACAGGATGAATTCAACGGTTTCGTCGAAGTGTTCTTTTCCTTTCTGTAATCTGATGCTGAAGCAACTCCCTTCTCCAAGTTTGCTCCGGATGCTGATGGAGCCGTGGTGCATATCGATCAATTCTTTCACCAGTGAAAGGCCGATACCGGTGCTGGCCTGGTTGAAGAGGTTCTTATCCACTAAATTCTCGAAGCGGACGAACAGGGACTTTTGTTTATTCTCTGCAATCCCTATTCCCTGGTCCTCCACAGCAAGAATCACATCCTTTTCTTCTTCCTGCACCACCACTTTGATCTGCTTCCCTTGGGGAGTATATTTGAAAGCATTCGATAACAGGTTGAACAATATCTTTTCCAACTTGTCGGAGTCCGCCCATATCTTGAGGCTGGAGACTTTCGTATCCATACTGAAATCAATCTGGTGTTCATCGGCAAGGCTGTTGAAACTTTCCATAATGTGGCGGATGAAAGGGATCAGGTCAATCTGTTGCACCCTCATCTTCATCTTCTTGTTCTGTATCTTGCGGAAGTCCAGGATCTGATTGACAAGCCTCAACATCCGGTTCGTGTTTCGCTCCACCAGCACCAACTGTTCCCGTTCCTCATCATTCAACTTGCCATGTTGCAGGACTTGCTCTACGGGACCGGCAATCAGCGTCAACGGTGTACGCAGTTCGTGCGATATATTTGTGAAGAAACGTAACTTTATATCTGAAATCTCCTGTTCAACAGATACTTTATGCTTCAGCCGGAAGATGGTGAAGAGAATATAGGTGGCTGTAAAAATGACCAATAAGATAAATAGCACGTACAGGGAATATGCCCACGGTGTCTCCCAGAAGGAGGGAAGTATGTTGATGTCCAGTGTACGCGTATTCTCCACCCAGATGCCGTCACTGTTTGTAGAGCGGACTTTCAGGGTGTAATGCCCTTTCGGAAGGTTGGTGTAAGTGGCGGTTCGCTGGTTGCCAATATTGTTCCAGTTGTTTTCGAATCCTTCCAGTTTGTAGGAATAGGAGATGTTGCCGGGATACTTCATATCCAGGGCGGCAAACTGGATGCTGAATCCATTCTTATCGTGAGGCAGGGTCAGTAGGTTCGTATCATCGATGTGAGTGGTCAGTATGCCACCTTCTTCGGGAGTCACCGTCTTCTCGGCCTGTTGCAGGCGGGTGAAGATGATGGGAGGAACGTATGTACTTGTATGGATGGAATCCGGAAAGAAGTATAGAACACCTTTCACGGTGTTGAACATCAGATAATCGGATGCTGTTCGCAGAGCCGCCCCTTCATTGAAACTAATTCGTAGGGGGAAGGCTCTGGAGGGGTAGTTTATTATTTTATCCGTGGAAGGAATAAACTTGCATAGTTCTTTCTCTGTAGCGCACCACAAATTGCCGTGTGGGTCTTCTTCGATGGATAGTAATACGTCCGAAGGAAGCCCGTTTTTCATGGTGTATGCCTGAAAGCGGGCTTCAGCACCCTCCAGTGAGAGTAGCTTATTGAGTCCGCCTCCGAAGGTGGCTACGTACATTTCGCCTTTCCGGGTGAAATATATGTTGTGCACGTCGTTATTGCTGAGGCTGTTGGCGTTTCCCGAAATACGGCAATAACGTTGGAATTCTATCTCTTCCGGTTCTTTGAAATTGCCCTTGCACATCAGTAATCCTGTGGCGCTGCCTATCCATATATTCCCTTTGGTGTCGGAGGTGATGAAACGTGTACGGTAACATTGGCTGATAGGATAGTTCTTTAGCCGGTTCCGGTAGTTGATGAAACGGTCCGCTTCTTTGTTTGTTCCCCGTTCCAGGTAGTTGATTCCTCCTTCGAATGTGGCAATCCATATCCGTTGCTGCCGGTCTTCATGCAGACTGTATATCTCGTTACCGCTCAGACTGTATACATCGTTTGCGTCGGCGCTGTACTGAACGAGATGATAAGTCAGAGGCTTTCCTTGAGGCCTGGCGGCGAATAGTCCGTTGCCTTTGGTGCCTATCCAGATGGTGCCTTCGTGATCTTGTATGATGGAATAGCCGATTCCTAACTTGTCCGTACTGTAAGGGGAGATAGTCCCTGAGGATGTGAGGTTGCCCACATAGCGCCATTGGCTGTCGTAAACACGTATAACTTTGTCTTTATTGCCCGTCCATATATACCCGTTGCGGTCCTGATAAACGGCACGAACGTTGCTTCCCGGGAATTCCGTGTCATCCGGGGCAGCGGTAAGCAAATGGAAATGATTGGTATTGAAAGATATCTTCTCCAAACCGTTTCCGTATGAACCGAGCCATAAATTACCTTGTTTATCAGTAAAGACATTGGTCACCTTATTGTCAGCGCTCCAGCCCGATTGCAGGGCCGGATTGTAAAACGGACGTATCCGGTTGTTCTTACGGTCGTACCAGGCAAGTCCTCCTCCCGAAGGATGTACCCATAAAGAGCCGTTAACATCCTCGTATATATACATTTCCGGTCGGGAATCGACGATATCTTTGCCGTACTTGTCTTGCAGAATGAAGTGATCGAACTGCTCGTTTTCAGGATTGAAGTGCGTCACTCCTTTGGTGTTGAGGCGTATCCATGCTTCACCGTTGGTATCGATATAGACTGCTTTAATCTGGTTGTCCTTTAATGAAGGATAATTCCGGGTATTATAGTGACGATGGTTTCCGGAACTTTGTTCATACACAAAGAACCCGTCGCTGGCTGTGCCAATGAATAGCTTGTCCTTTTTGAGTTGTCGGATGGTTTTAATAGACGAGCCGGTGGGGAACTCTTGCCTTACAAACTGGCCGGTGTCCGGATTATATTCGTATACACATCCCTGTTTGGAAGTAAAGTAGATGGTATGATTGTTCTCCAGTGCATCGTAAAAAGGTTGTTTGTCCTTTTCCGGAGGAGCGACGAAGTAAGAAGAAAGTTTCTCTTCATTCCCGTTACGAGTCAGGCGGTATAATCCGTTCTCGGTAAGAATCCATTGGTTCTCCCGGCTGTCCTGAAAGATAGACTTGATAGGCTCTGAGTATGAAATCTGATGGGATTTGAAGAAGTCTGTGGCTTTCATTTCATGTGTTTCCGGATGGGTGGAAATATGAATCAATTCATTTTGTACGGTAATTATCCATACGTCTCCACACGGAAGCACATACATGTCCAAAGACAGGTAGTTGTCGTAAGGGATAGCCTGGAACCGTTCAAGTCGCGGATTGAAACGATAAACCTGGTGATTGTAGCTTTGTACCCAGATATATCCGTATCTATCTTCTTTAATATTGTCCAGACGGTTGTTGCTCAATCCGATGCTGTCGCCCGGATGGGCTTTATAGTTGTTAAATGTATATCCGTCAAATTTGTAGAGACCGTCCCAGGTAGCGAACCACATCACTCCTTTGTCATCTTGCAGGATGCTCATGATGGTATTCTGCGAGAGTCCGTCTTCTGAGGTATATTGTGTAAAGGTATGTGGTAATTGTCCGAAGCAGAAGCCGGTGGCAATTATTTGGAGGATTAGCAATATTACGATTCTTCTCATGACCAGTGGTTGTTAAAATCTAAACAAAGATATATGAATTTTCTATGAAATACTTATCTTTACCGCATAGAATAAGCCTGTTATTATGAAAAAAATCTTATATCTGATCTTTGGGTTGATAGGTGTGTTGTCAGTAAAAGCGCAGCCGGATTGTTTTTTCACCCATTATTCGTCTGAAGACGGACTTTCTCAAAATACAGTAATGAGCATCCTGCAAGACCGCAAGGGAAATATCTGGCTTGCTACTTGGGATGGCATTAATAAGTTCAATGGTTATTCATTTAAAACATATAAGGCACGTCTTGATAATCGTATCGTGTTGAGTCATAATCGTATAGATCATATGCTGGAAGACAAGTATGGCTTCCTTTGGCTACAAACCTATGACAATCACGCCTATCGCTTCGATCCCCGTACGGAAACGTTTGAGCGTGCGCCGGGTGATGATGAAGAGGGAGGCACAGCCAATATAACAAATATCAAAGTCCTTCCGGGTGGTTCGGTATGGTTGCTGACGGAGACTGAAGGGGTGATCCGGGTGGCAACTGATCCACAGGATTATAGCCTGACCTCCCAATATTATTCTACCCAATCGGGACAGTTTTCTGCCTCACGTGTGTTTCAGGTATATGAGGACCGGGCAGGTAATGAATGGATATTGTCTGATAACGGATTAGGGATGTTGGCACCCGGAGAGAAATCACCGGTCTTTTATTTTGCAGAGACAGCAGAGCGGGAGAAGAAAGGCGGGCAAGCTTTTTATTCCTGTTTGGAGCATGGTCCCGAAATCTATTTCGGATCGGATAACGGGCGTGTATGGCGCTATCAGAAGGAGAGCGGGCAGTTCTTGTTGCTGAGTCTGCCGGTTTCATCCCACATTGTGTCAATCAATCATATAGATGGCAATGAGATCATACTGACCACTTCAAAAGACGGATTCTTTACTTATAAATGTGATACAAAGAAGACAGAACACTTCCCTGCCTCCCGTTTTCCTGATGCGCCGATTCATGGTACTTATGTGGATAAAGCATCGGAAGTATGGTTCGAGCAACATATTCCGGGTACAGTGGTACATTTTAATCCGCGTACACAGGTCTTGAAGCGTGAAGTAATAGCTGTGGAACCTACCAGTACGGACCGTTCTCGTCCGGCTTTCCATGCGCATGAAGATATCAACGGCATGCTTTGGGTACATCCGTATGGCGGCGGTTTTTCATATTTTGACCGTGAAAGTAATAGTCTGCGTCCGTTCTATAATGAGTTGTCAGGGCATGACTGGCGCTTTTCCAATAAAATACATACTGCCTTTTCCGACAATCAGGGGAATCTATGGATGTGCACTCACTCTAAGGGATTGGAGAAGGTCACTTTCCGTCCGTCTCAGTTTGGCATCGTAACGCCGGTACCACACGATTATGAGTCATTGAGCAACGAAGTACGTGCCCTTTGCGAAGATGCTGACCAGAATTTATGGGTAGGCTTGAAAGATGGTAAACTACGGATATATGATAAGAACCGTGTAAATAAGGGCTATCTGACCGAAAACGGTACTGTGTCGCACAGCGGCACTCCGTTGCGTGGTAATGTTTATTTCATCTTGCAGGACAGTAAACAGAATTTCTGGATTGCAACCAAAGGGGATGGCCTGGTGAAAGCTGAAAAACAGAGAGATAGCTATCACTATAAGCTGACCCGTTATCAGCATCAGGAAGGTGATATTTATAGTTTGAGTGACGACAATGTTTATTGTGTATACGAAGATAAGCATGGACGCATCTGGATTGCTACATTTGCAGGCGGCATCAACTATATGGCGCACAGTCAGGGTGGTAAAGAGATTTTTGTGAACCATCGTAATAACCTGAAAGGATATCCTATTGATTATTGTTACAAGGCCCGTTTTATAACAGGTGATGATCAGGGGCATATCTGGATAGGAACTACCGTGGGCGCCTTGATGATGGATGCAGACTTCAAGAATCCCGAAGATGTGAAGTTCCGTCATTTCCTGCGTGTTCCGGACAATGAGCATAGCCTAAGCAATAATGATGTGCATTGGATTGTATCTACCCGGAATAAGGAACTCTTTATTGCAACATTTGGCGGAGGACTGAATAAGTTAGTATCGCTGGATGAGAGCGGTAATGCCTGTTTTAAGTCTTATACGGTACAGGACGGCCTGCCTTCGGATGTATTGCTTTCCATACAGGAGGATAAAGCCGGTAACTTATGGCTCAGTTCGGAAAACGGTATCAGTAAGTTTATTCCTTCCAAAGAGAAATTTGAAAATTATGCCGATAAGGAGATATTTTTCCGGGTACGTTTCAGTGAGGCGGCTTCGGAATATACTGCTTCGGGTAATATACTTTTCGGGGCAAGTACAGGTATTTTCTATTTCAATCCCGATTCCATCGGAAAGAGTAATTATGTGCCGCCGATGGTTTTCTCCAAATTGTTGGTGGCGAATGTGGACGTGGTGCCGGGACAGGGTTCCGTACTGAAACAGGGATTGGATGATACCAAAGAATTGGTACTGTCGCATCGGGAGAATATTTTCACCATACAGTTTGCTGCACTCGACTATTCAGCACCTTCCGAAATACAGTATGCTTATATCCTGGAAGGTTTTGAAAAGGCTTGGAACTATGTAGGTAAACAGCGTGTGGCTACTTATACCAACTTGCCAAAAGGACATTATGTCTTTAAAGTCCGTTCTACCAACAGTGACGGTATATGGACTGAAAACACGCGTACATTGGACATTGAGATACTACCTTCCTTCTGGGAAACTCCGTTTGCTTATTTCCTGTATGTGCTTTTCTTCATCATGATTATTGTAGCGGCGGTGTATATCTTGTTCACTATTTATCGTTTGAAGCATGAGGTGTCCGTCGAGCAACAAATGACGGATATGAAACTGCGTTTCTTTACCGATATCTCTCATGAACTGCGCACTCCGCTGACTTTGATTTCAGGGCCTGTGGAATATATACTGGGGAATACCAAACTTCCGGATGATGCCCGTGAACAGTTACAGGTGGTAGAACGGAATACGAACCGCATGTTGAGGCTTATCAACCAGATACTGGACTTCCGGAAGATACAGAACCGGAAAATGAAGATGCAGGTTCAACGTATGGATGTAGTGGCTTTTACTCGCAAGATCATGGCGAACTTCGAGTCTGTTGCCGAAGAACATCAGATAGACTTCCTGTTTGAAACGGAGAAGGAAGAACTGTATCTTTGGGTAGATGCGGATAAATTTGAGAAGATTGTGTTCAATCTGCTTTCCAATGCTTTTAAATACACTCCGAATGGAAAGATGATCACGGTGCTTGTGCGTGAAGATGAGAAATCAGTTTCCGTAAGTGTGGAAGATCAGGGAATAGGTATTGCAGATAATAAGAAAAAGTCGCTGTTTGTCCGTTTTGAGAATTTGGTAGACCGCAATCTGTTCAATCAGTCCAGCACCGGTATCGGTTTGTCATTGGTGAAGGAATTGGTAGAAATGCATAAGGCGACCATTACCGTTGATAGTAAGTTAGGAGAGGGGAGCTGCTTTAAGGTGGACTTCCTGAAAGGTAAAGAACACTATGATGAATCGGTGGAATTCTTGCAAGATGATGCTACGGTGGGTATGGGAGTTATAGAACAAGTGACCGATATTCTTAGTGAAATACTGGATTCTTCTGAAGAAGAGAATATAGAGGAGGAATCGGAAGAGAGTCTGGACGCCAAAGGGACTATGTTGCTTGTGGAAGATAATTCGGAACTCCGTTTGTTCCTGCGCAGCATCTTTGCTTCTGAGTACAGAATCGTGGAAGCAGTGGATGGTATGCAAGGTTGGAGTAAAGCTTTGAAATTCCTTCCGGATATCATTATTAGTGATGTAATGATGCCCGGAAAAGATGGCATCACCATGACGCGTGAACTGCGTGCCGATATGACCACCAGTCATATTCCCATTGTATTGTTGACGGCTAAGACTTCCATTGAAAGCAAATTGGAGGGGTTGGAGTATGGAGCGGACGATTACATCACTAAGCCGTTCAGTGCCACTTATCTGAAAGCACGCGTAAAGAATCTGCTCACACAGCGCCGAAAGTTACAGGGTATCTATCGGGATAACCTGATGACGGGAAATGCAACGGTTGACTTAACGGAAGAAACCGTAGAAGAGCAAGGACCGGAAATGTCCCCGAACGATCGTAAGTTTATGGACAAACTGGTGGAACTGATGGAGAAGAATATGGATAATGGAGAATTGGTAGTAGACGATTTGGTGCAGGAACTGGCAGTCAGCCGTTCAGTCTTCTTTAAGAAACTGAAGACACTGACTGGGTTGGCACCTATTGAGTTTATTAAGGAAATGCGTATCAAGCGTGCTGTGCAATTCATTGAAACCGGAGAATATTCCATGACTCAGATCTCTTATATGGTGGGTATTAATGATCCCCGTTATTTCAGCAAATGCTTCAAACAGAAGATGGGGATGACTCCGACGGAGTATCGGGATAAGGGAATGAATAAGATCAATTCGTCAAAAAATACATGAATTCATCAAAACGGACATCTTTGTTGTCTTGTATAAGGCTGATAAACAATTGATTGCTAAATAATGCAGAAAATACTGATTTATGGAGTTACATTTTGTATTTTCTATATACTTTTGCCCGTGTCGTAAAGGTAAGAAGATGATAATTACTTGAATTCAAGAAATTATGACTGGTTAGGGTTAAGAGGATGTCTTCAGGGACATCCTCTTGTTTTTATTAAAACTATCTATTGCAATGCTTCTATATACTTCCGGGTTCCGTCTGTTAGGATGAGTACCCAGTCGTTGCCGTTTGAATGACCACCTTCAGGCTGGAACGTTTCTACTTTTGAACTAAACTCACCGATATAAGATAGCTCTGCATTGCGTGGTGAATACCACCAAGCCTTTTTAGTCTTTCCATGAATCTTGCTGAGGTCTATTTTCATGGGGCGTCCGGTATAGTTGTATACTAACATATAGTCGTTGCCACGTGTTGCAATGAGACGTTCATACTTTGTACCGTTATTGCCGGCTATGCAACTTTGGTCGGCTACTCTTTCGAAGAAGGGAAAAGCAAGCATCAGTTTTTTCAAATATTGCATCTGGTTGAATCCGGGATCTTTCAGGGCTTCATACCATAATTTGGTAGCACCGTAGGCTGGATTAACTCCCGGCTTTAGGAATTGCATGATAGAGCTATGACCGTACGTATGACCGAATGAACCGGCAAAAACCGACCAGTAAGCATATCTGCGTACATCGTTGTCTTTCCAGAAACCTTCCTTAGGGTCATGAAGTCCTTGGGGAATGGCTTCATAAGACGGCTCTCCATCAATAACCGGACGTAGTGGCTTTTGAGCAAGACTATGTTCCACATATCGCCAGTTGTCTTCTTCTGTGCCTTGTGGTAACAGTGTCTTTTTGTCATCTTTGCTTTGTCCGTAGCGGCGGTGTCCACTTTGGAACATATTGAAATCCAGCCAGGGGGCATCGTTGAACCATTCTGCCGAGAGTGTCCTTCCGAAGGGATGGAAAGTCATGAGATGGTTCTTATCAATGGATTTAATGGTGTTGGCAAGCATGTTCCAGACTTCGGTTTTGATGTTTCCATAGATATCTCCGCCAATCATCCAGATGATGTTGGGGCGATCTTTGTAACGGTTGGCGAGAAAAGTACCATAAGCCTTGGCTTCTTCCACATTCATTTTTCCACTTTTTACCAGCCCGCCCCAGATGCAGACCATGCCGATATAAATCCCTCTGCGGGCGGCGGCATCGATGATAAAGTCCATATGATCCCAATATCCATATATACCCGGTCGGTTGATATTGGAGAAATCAAATCCATCCGGCATAGACGATTGTCCATAAAAGTTCATGGCAGGTACTCCGTTGATGGTTTGTACCTGTACTACGTTGAAGCCTGCTTGTTTGCATTGTTCAAGATAGTATTCCGCTTCATCCCGGTTCAACCTTTCAGGAAGCAGCCAACCGGTATCTCCGAGCCAGAAGAAGGGAGAGCCATTCGTATGCTGAAGGTAACGGGAGTTGCTGGATATTTGCAAGGCTCCATTTTTCCAAGGGAGGTTGTGTGATTGTGAAAACACCTGATAAAAAAAGCAGGTAAAACATAGATAGAATAGTATTCTCTTCATGCTATTATTTTTTAGAATATGTATTTATTTAAGCAATTCCCAACGCTTGGCCCAGTCTTGCAGAACATCTTTTCTCCATTTGGATACCGTTTTACTTCCCTGCCATTTTCCTTCAAACAGGTTTGCGTCATTTCGGTCTGTATACCAATAATCTCCTAATTTATAGTCATCGGCATCAATCTTTCCGGGCCATGTGTTATTTACGACGAACTCTCCGGTTTGTTCCGGAAATCCCGGAATATCAGAGGTAATCTTGTAGGTTAGGACTGCGGTAGATTTAGGAGCATATCTGACGGCATATTCACCATTACCCAGATAGAAACCGTCCCAGTCCTGACCATCTGTTGTCATGGTGAAACAGGTTGAGTCAGCGGGGATATTCATTTCCGGTCCCTTTATGCGGAATTCAATGATGGCATATACCGGAACCGTATCTTTCAGGGTAGTACTCCGGTTGAAAATGATTCTTGGGCTATGAGTGAATTTCTCGAAACTCCCTCCCCAGCTTTCTTTCTGAGGATTATTCGGATCACCATCCATCATGTAAAGTAGTGATGGGGTATCTCCCATCTTGACTTTTCCATCGTAATATTTTATATAGTCTTTTCCCAGATGTCCGGCTCCACGGATACATTCATCGTAATAGTCTTTGTTGAATTTACCAGGTTGTTTGTCATTGGTTATGAATCCACGATAGGAAGCATTGGCCTCGATGAACCAAAGGTTGGGGAAATTCTCGACAATGTATACATAACTATTGGTACTCCATTTTTTATTCGGTCCGCCAATCCAGTATACTCTTATTTTATTTTGAATGTCCGGAGCATCATGTAGAGCTTGTGCTAAGTCATCGAGTCCGCCCCATACGAGTATCCATAAGGGCCGGGTACTTTCTTTTCTGGCACATTTAATGATCCAATCAGAACCCTCTGTGGCAGTAGTATAACCTTTGAATGGGGCTGCTCCTTGTCTTCCTTGTTTGCAGATGGCGCGTAAGGCATCCGGTGACGGGAAGCCCTTTATGTATTTTTTCAACTTGGGCAGATCTTTTTCGTATAGGTCTATCATGTCCAGAAGATTCTGTTTACTTCCGTGTCCATAGGAGGGAGAAGATACTAATCCTTCTGTTTCGAACATCTCACTGTACATAAGGAAGTGTGCCATTGATTGATTGTCGTCCGGATCTGTGCCACCTATGTCCGTACTGATAAGAATGCGAGGCTTAACCGGAATAGGCTGTTGCCCCATAACAGTTATAGAGGCAGTTAAAATAGAGAAGACTAAAAAAAGTTTCTTCATGATATAGATTCTTTTGATTTTAAATGTTCCGTCAATAGTGGTTTGTACTTATGTGTATGCAAAAATAGAAGTTTATAGCTATAAAGAGGAGGAAATATTGTTCCTTTTGGAGTAAATGATGATAATAATGGTATAGGGGGCGGGGTTAAAATGGTAAAAGAAAAAGAGGATACGCACTTTGTATAGTGACGTACCCTCTTGTACTTTAAGGATTCAAATATTTTAATACCAACGAGGATCACCGAATCCATAACTCTGGAAGAGTTCATCAGTGATAGTGAAATCGGCATTGTCAGGATCGGCAAATGGATTCTTATCAAGAATATTTCCTTCTGTATCGAAACATGTTAAATTGGGCTGAGTATTACCTTCGGCTTGTGAAGTCAAGTTCTTACAGTTATAGTAATAGTTGTTCGAATAGCTGGGTACTCCTACGGAAGTTGAATTGGCAAAACCGCGAGTATTATCGAAGTTGGCTACAACATTATTGGTAAAGGTATTGGTATTGCCGGGGAACCGCAGATAGAAGAAACGGTAATTGGCGTTACCATTACCTACATTGTAGAATGTACATTTGTCGATAGAAGTTATCATACTTGCACTCACCTTGCTTGAAGCATCGTCAGCACGCAGGATATCACGCTTAGCAGAACAGCTATAGAATGTAGAGCTTGAGATGATAAGATTGTTCCAACCACCGCTACGGCTATCGATAAAGTCACCGCCGGAACATTCGATATCATGAATGATGGAGTTTTCTATCTTGATTGTATTGGCTACAGCTGCAACGTTGATGTAGATAAGTCCTTTCACGTAATTTCTTATTTCACTTCCGCTGATGATAAGATCGCCAAATCCTCCGGCTGTTTTGTATTCAATAGCCTGACTTCCATCTGTACCGGTGCCATCCATCACTACCTGATAGAGATAGAGTGAAGAACCGTTGTTGATATGAATACAAGTATTAATCACCGGCAGGTTACCGGAGTTCTGAGCGGCAATGGTCACATTATTGTTGATTTGCAGCTTGGCTGATGTCAATGTATATTCACCGGCTGCAAGGGCAAACTTACTACCTGCCGCTGCGTCCTGAATAGCAGTCACCCAGTCATCTGTCGGAGTGAGTTGGATAGCGTCACGTAAATCCAAATTAGTAGTAAAGGTAGAATAACCACGGGTTTTCTCGCCTAACTTCAACGTGGCTCTATAACTTGTCTCCGGTTCAAGTCCTGTGACGGTAGCAGATCCGGAAGAGATGTCTGTTGCAGTTAGAGTGTAAGTCACCGTCTTAGCTGAAGAATTTGCAGCGCTAGGAGTGCATACGATAGCATCAGCCTGAATGCCCGGCGTCCATGTTACTGTAACGGCTGTGCTTTGGATGTCACCGGCCTTTACTTTGTTCATATTTTGCTCAGGGTTGGTAGTACGTATGATCTCGATCCATTTAGATGTGCGTGATGAGTTGTCTTCATCAATGGCTCTTACACGAATGTAATAGGCTGTCTCACCAATCAGATTAGTCAAAGTAGTCTGAGTGAGAGTGGTAGCATCTGACACATCCGGTGTGCGCTGACCGTAGTCGGGAGTATCGGCATAAGCTTCGATTTCGTAAGAGGAAGCTCCTTTCATTTCATCCCAACTAACAATGATATTTACGTCCTGAGAGACGCGTGCAGTAATATTGGTAGGCGACAATATGCGGTCAAGAACCAAATCATTAAGATCATCCGGATCACTGCATGATGTTACTGTAACACAGCCTATGCAAATGGCAGCTAATGTACAAATTGATAATATATATTTTTTCATCGTTGTTTAATCATTTAGTTAATTAATACCACTCGTAATTTGCAAGATTAGGATTATCGTTCAAATTGACGTTGAAGATTGGCCAATATTGATATTTATCCGGATCGCGCACGTAGAGATAGTCAATAACATCATCTAATGCAGTATCCTTAATCCAGGTTGAGGCTTCGCCACTGCTATTGGTAAATTCGGTATAGCCTTCCGGATCAAGATTCAGTTCACCATAGTTCAAACCATAGAAGTTCAGTTTGGCATTGGGCTCGGTAGTTGCTATGCCGTTACGGGTCCAAGTGTATGCACTCATTTTATAATAGACATGACCTGAGAGCTGGCTATAGGGATGCTTGGAGTCATAGTCTGTCAGATTTACGATAGCGTTCATCTTATCTTTTGTTTCATCCATTTTGCTTTTCAGCATTCCCCAACGGATAAGGTCGGCCTTACGGACCAGTTCTCCTGCAAATTCAAGAGCTCTTTCGTCAACAATGGCTTGGAACATTTTCTCTTTGCTTTGAGATGCCTCCGCAACATAAGCTGTAACTTCTGTAGCGCGGTCGGTAGTAGAAAAGGCGCGGTTACGAATCTTGGTCAGATAAGGAGCGGCAGCAGCAGGACCATTGAGCTCGTTCTCTAATTCAGCACGCATCAATACAATATCGGCATAGCGCATATAGTGCTTGTTGATACCGTCATCGTTTCCGGAAGGAATCATACGGTTTGTCCATTCATAACGTAACTTTCCGAAACTCCAGCTCTTGAAGGACTGAAGAGTTTGTACGCCCTTTGTCCACTGGAATGGGCAACAAGTCACATCACGGCGTAAATCTTTCACTGAATAGTCGAAGTATAGAGTAGGTGTAGGGCCTACCTGGCTACCTTGAAGCATTGTTGTCATATTGTCGGCAGTAGTGTGCTTAATGCCGAAGGTATACATGATACGTCCACGTGCCGGGTTATTGCTGTAACCGATTTCAAACAAAGATTCGCTACCTGCATTGATGATATCACCAGAGATACCATTGTTGTTGAAGATATCTTCGAAGTTTGATTTCAAAGCTACATAATTGCCTTCTTGGTCCATTACATCCTTACATGCCTGTAGTGCGATAGGATAAAGTTTTTCTTTGCTGAGTTCCGGGTCTGTGCTTAGGCGGTTTGCACCGTCAAGGCGTTGAGCATAACCTGCTGCTTGCAGACAAACGCGAGCCAGGAAACCTTTTACGAAGACTTTGTTCACGCGTTCCACTGTTTTCGTGGCATCAAGTTCGTTAGGCCATGCACAGAGGTTTTGTGCCTCTTGCAGATCGATAATAAGTTGCTTGTAGATGACATCACGGTCTTCACGTCCTGAATACATATTATCGGCATTCAATGAAGTCAGACGGGCAGGAACATCTCCCCACATATTGATAAGGTCCACGTAGTGCAATGCACGTAGGGTAAGAGCTTCGCCCAGCAGTTGCTTCATATTTGCATCTGTCAGGTCTGCATTTTCCCGAAGACCTTCAATAGCCAGATTGGCGCGTTCGATGGCAGCATATATTTTGGCCCAAAGATCGGTACCTGTAGTAACGTTCATCTGGTCATTTCCGACTCCGGCATTGTATGTTGCCAAATCAGCTTTTCCGTCTGCCTTGTCTGAACCACTGAAGATTTCTATATCCGTATTGTATCCATACCAAATGGCACGTGCACGATAGTTCTGCTCTCCAAATTCTTGATAGATATTAGCTATGGTTCCTTGAGCATATTCATAGTTACTGAAAATGTTCTTGCCATCCAAGGATGAAGGAGAACTTTGATCCAGGAAATCGCTGCATGAAGACAGCCCACCCAGAAGGACGACAGCTGCTAAAGATTTAAATAATATATTTTTCATATCTTCTTTCGTTTTTAAAAGTTCAAGTTAACACCTATTACAAACTGGCGACTCTTTGGGTATGCAGAGTAGTCTACTCCCGGAGTAAGAGCTGTCTTGTTTCGGGTAGAAACTTCAGGGTCGAAACCTGAATAACCAGTCAGACAGAATACATTGTAGCATGTAGCGTAGAAGCGCAAATTATTAATGCCTACTTTCTTGGTTAAGGCCAATGGTAAAGTATAACCCAGTGTTAATGTTGACAAACGTAAGAAAGAACCATCTTCAATAGCCCAATCGGTCAATACATAACTGGTGTAAGGTGACCACATAGTGGTATTGGCATTTAAAGCAGCTAATTGTGCGGGATCATTTACCAGGTTACCGTTAGCATCGAGGTTTGTCCAGCGTTTACCTTCGCCCATAATATCGAGCATATTACGGTAATAATATTGATAAGACGAAGTATATTCAATCTTGTTGGCATTGTAAACGTCATTACCAATGCTATAAGTGAAGTTTGCACTCAAGTCGAAGCCATATACGCGACCTGAAAGGCTGAAACCACCACTGGCTTTGGGGTTGGTGTTACCAATAACAGTACGGTCTTTTGCATCAATAACATTATCGTCATTCATGTTTTTCAGTTTCAGAGCACCTGGGCGAAGATAGCTGGTACCTATCACACTTGAATTATTAACCACACCTTCTTTCAATACCCATTTTTCACCGGCGGCGTAGTAATCCTCAAAGTCGCTTACTTCATAACGACCATCGCTTATATAACCATAAATTTCGCCAACCGAATGACCGGGCTTAACAATGTAGTCATCTTGAATTTGGGTTGAAGCCCATCCCGAAGATGCTGAGTACTGTGTCAATGAGCCAAGGCTCTTTACTTTATTCTTATTGAAACCCACATTACCGCTGAATGTCAATCCATAATTTTTCGTGTTGATAGCGTTCCAAGTGAGAGAGACCTCGAAACCTTTGTTTTCTGTTTCACCGAGGTTGCGGTATTGATAGTCATAACCGGAACCGGAAACTGGGAATGCGATGAGCAAATCCTTAGTGGTGTTCCAATAGTATTCGAAACTACCGGTCAGTTTGCCGCCGAACAGAGTGTAATCCAGACCCATATTACGGGTAATGGTTGTTTCCCATTTTAAGTCGGGATTAGATGCATAAGATCCGCTTTGGCCTGAAGCAATGCCGCTAGTCCAATAAGAGGGAAATTGATTAAGCCAGGTAGTGGAACTAGAAGACCATACCGGAGAAGTCTGGTCAGAGGGGATATTGTTATTACCCGCAGTACCATAGGAGAAACGTAACTTTAAATCGTCAAGCCAATTATGAGTCTTCTCCATGAAGCTTTCAGAAGAGATACGCCATGCTACGGCAGCTGATGGGAAGTAACCCCAGCGATTGTCTTTAGAGAACTTGGAAGAACCGTCGGCACGGAAAGTGGCGCTAACCAGATACTTGCTTTGGTAATCGTAGTTCACACGACCAAAAAATGAAAGCAGGTTATCGTCGGCATTAGTGTATTTGTTTACGCTATAAGGAGTACCCTGCGAAGACAAAGCCCAAGCTTGAGCGGCAGTAAAACTGATAGGAAAGAAGCTTAAACGGTCATCGTTCAATGAACTTTTCTTGTTAAGGGTTTCTTCACCGACCAATACGTTCAGACTGTGGTCCTTATTCTTGATGACATTTTTAAAATCATAGTTCACCGTATTGGTGTTACGGAAAGTTTTACGTTGGGTATCGGCAAAGTAAGCCATTGGATGAACGCCTTCTGTATCTACACTGTTAGTGCGTGCATTATAGGTAGAAGTTCCATAATATTTCTTATCAGTATTGTAATACCAGTCTAAACCGAATTCACTTTTGAACTTGAAATTCTTGAAGACTTCCCATGAGAAGCTTCCATTCATGTTGAAAGTCTGACGATTTTGTTTGCGGTCAGTATCATATACAGATGTAATCGGATTCGTCAACTGAAAGTCAGGGTCATAACTGTCACTCAAGTCGGGGAAGTTAAACATAGGGTAAATCATTACATTCTTCATGCGGGAGTCAGCTGAAGATACCTCAGACTTGCTTTCGTTGGCACCGGCACCGTTTACAGTGGTATTTGCATAACGCATCGAAAAGTCAAGGCTAACTTTATCATTCACTTTATGATTGAGTTTTAAACTCAAGTTGTCACGTCGGAAAGAAGAACCCAACATGATGGCTTTATCATTCATGTGAGCATAACCCATGTTGAACTTTGTCTTATCTGAACCACCACTAATTGTCAGGTTATGGTTGAAAGTGTTTCCTGTACGTCCGAACACTTGATCCTGCCAGTCATTGGTAGGAGCATTTTCATAAAGATCCGCATCTTGCCAATTACCGAAGAGGCTGGTGAATTTGCTTTCGTTATCTCTTAACAACGCATATTCACGCTGCCATTTCACATAATCGGTTGCGCTCAGTGTATTCAAAGTCTTGGCCATCTTTTTCCAGGAATAGTAGGCGTTATAAGATACGCTTAACTTGCCTTCTTTTCCACTTTTAGTAGTTACCAGGATTACACCATTTGCACCACGAGAACCGTAGATAGCTGTAGAAGAGGCATCTTTTAGTACAGTCATATCTTCAATGTCAGAAGCAGGAATATCACTGATAGACTCTACCGGGAAGCCGTCTACGATGAATAAAGGAGTATTATCACCTGTAATGGAGCCACCACCACGCACACGAATTTTCATTTCTGCATCGGGTGAACCTTCAGTTGTAGTAATCTGTACACCGGCCATTTTACCTTGCAGTGCTTCTGTTGCAGAGGCTACCGGGACAGCTGCCAGCACCTCAGAATTGACTGTTGCCACAGAGCCTGTCAGGTCTTTACGTTTCACGGAACCGTAACCGATAACCACAACCTCTTCCAAAGCCTGTGCATCGTCTTCCATAACTACTTCAACTTTTGTTTTGCCTTTCAGGGGTATTTCCTGAGAAGTCATACCCACATAAGAGAATACCAATGTGGAATTGGCGGGAACACTAAGGGAGAAATTACCATCAATATCGGTAATAGTACCGTTGCTGGTATTCCCTTTCTGTACTACGGAAGCACCGATAACGGTTTCTCCCGTCTTGTCTGTCACAGTACCTGTTACGGTTACATTTTGCGCTGATACGCTAAGCGATATCACGGCTACTAAACAGAATAGTAGCGCGGCGCGCATGTTTTTCATTTTGTTAGACATTCTTTGCATGTTATTAATTAAGTATGATTTTTTCGTTATGTGTGTTCGGGCACACTGTTAATTCGTTGCTGCAAATGTATAGGGATGTGAAAATATATATGTGTAATATCTGTTTTTAGGGTGGTATTTTTTGTTATTTACTGTCTATAATGTTTTTGTGAGTTATCTAAATGATGTTATATAACAGAAAAGAGGGGAGTTTATTGCTCCCCTCTTGACGTTTTAACATAGTGACGACTGACTTTTGCCGGTATCCCTATAGTTTTGGTTACTATTTATTCTTATTGATTTCTTGCGGTCAGAATGTATTCGTTTCCTGCATTTGTTTCGATATCATACACATAAGTCTGTGCATATTCCGGTATGCAAACCGGTGCATTGGCAGCAATCAGTGGTTTGCGGATGCTCTGTGATTGTAATAGTGGGTTGTCAGATACCTCTTGGACACTTGGAGTCAATTTTTCCCCATTCAGATACAAAGGAGTCTGGGTCCGTATGCGGAGTGTACCGCCAATATTGGAAGTGATAACGGCTGTTTGTAATTCTCCGTTTTCCCACTTCATCTCTTTCACTGTAAAGCCGCCACGGCAACGGATACCTTTCAATGTTCCCTGTTTCCATACGTCGGGCAATGCCGGAAGAAGATGGATAGCTCCGTCATGGCTCTGAACGAACATTTCGGCAATACCGGCAGAACAGCCAAAGTTACCGTCAATCTGAAAAGGCGGGTGTGCATCGAACAGGTTCGGATAAGTGCCACCGTTTTGTCCCTTTTCATCGGTAGTGGGGTGCAACTGTTCGGTTATCAGTTTATAGGCATGGTTACCATCGAGCAGACGCGCCCACAGGCACACTTTCCAACCCATTGACCAACCGGTAGAGTGATCGCCACGACCTATTAAAGACTTCTTGGCAGCTTCAAACAGGATGGGAGAGTTGTAGGCACTGATTTGACGTCCCGGATACAAACCCCAGAGATGAGAAACATGGCGATGACGGTCTTTGGGATTATCCCAGTCGTGCATCCACTCCTGTAACTGTCCCCAACGGCCTACCTGCATAGGGGCTAAATTGTTAACTACAGTCTGTAAACTGTCGGTGAAAGCGGTGTTTTCGTTCATTAAACCGGCAGCGGCAATCGTATTGTAGAATAAATCGTAAACCATCTGATTGTCCATTGTGGTTCCGGCAACTACAACAAATGTACGTTTGCCATTTACTACGGGACTGTTTTCAGGAGAATAGGAGGGGGCTACTACCAGCCAGTTATTCTCGGGTTCACGTACCAAAAAATCGAGGTAGAATTCGCAGGCACCACGCATCAGGGGGTATACTTCGGCTAGATAGTTTTTGTCGCCGGAGAAGAGGTAACGATCCCACAGATGCTGGCAGAACCAAGCGTTGCAAGTGGGCCATACTCCGTAGCTTGGTCCGTCTACGGCACCGGTGCTACGCCAGATATCCGTATTGTGATGCAATGTCCAACCGCGACAACCGTACATGGCGGCACTTTCGCGTCCTTGTATGGCTGCTTCTTTTACTAATTGCAGGAAAGGTTCGTGCATTTCGGGCAGGGAGGTACTTTCGGCAGGCCAGTAGTTCATTTCTACATTGATATCAGTAGTATATTTGCCATCCCAAGGAGCACGTAGCTGGTAGTTCCAGATACCTTGCAGATTGGCGGCTTGCCCGCCGGGCTGTGAACTGCATATCAGCAGGTAGCGTCCGAATTGGAAGTATAAAGCAGCCATTTGCGGATCGAAGCTTGTACTGAACTCTTTGACGCGTACATCTGTCGGCTTGTCGGCTTGAGCATTGCGCCCCAGGTCCAGAGATACTCGGTTGAAGTACTTCTGATATGCATTGATGTGGGCGGCTTTACTCTTCGCATAGTTCTTGTTGACCTGTTTCAGGTATTTCTGTGCAGTGCTGAGTGCATTGCCCGATACATCCTTATAGTTTACGAAGTTGGTGCCGATGGATACGTATAATGTAACGCTATTGGCATTTTTGACTTGCAGGGTGCTGTCTGATGTTGCTTCCAGACTGCCACCATTGTTCTCTATGCGGGTGAGGGCGGTGAATTCCACTTTGCCTTCGATACCTTCGTGGTCGTTAGCTTTTCCGCTCAACTGTAATTCTTTGCGGGAGGAGATGCTGCGTACCACATTACTTTTATAAGGCGTGGTATATTTTGCAGTGAATGAGATGCTCTTCTTTTGTGAAGCTGTCAAGCGGATTACCAGGACCTGATCGGGGAAAGAAGTATAGGCTTCACGGGTATAGGTTACTCCATTGGTGGTGAAGCGAGTGGTAGCTATTGCCTTTGCAATGTCCAGATCACGATAATAATCGTTGTAATTGTTGATTCCATCAAAGTCAAGATGCAGGGAACCTACAGTCTGATAAGGCATCCCGTTGGCGGATGGCGAACAGATGGTGGGGCCGCAAAGCTCTTGTGCCTCTTTATTCTTGCCCTCAAAGATGAGTTGGCGGATCCGTGGCAAAGCGTCTTTGGCTTTGGGATTGGTGTTGTTGTAAGGAGAACCTCCCCATACGGTTTCTTCATTCAATTGGAATTGTTCGTGTACAGGGTTGCCAAAGACCATGGCGCCTATACGTCCGTTGCCCAGTGGCAAAGCTTCTACCCATTGTGTGGCGGGTCCATCGTACCATAATTTGAGAGTTTCATTTTCCAGCTGTGCCTGCAAGCTACTGCTTATGCAGATTGCGGCAAAGCATGTCGATAACCATTTCTTCATCATTGTTTTTCATTTTTTGTATTTCAGTTGCAAGGTTAGGCAGTTTTCGGCACTTTCAGGGGTAATATCTATTTAAAAAGGAGTAAAAATGATGCATACCGTTTGCCTATTTATTGGCAGACCTTGCTGATACGGTGGCAAGATTCAGGCAGTAGAGGCTGAATTTAGTCTTTCAAGACGCTCTCGATAATCTCCTCAGCTTTATCCACAATGTAGTCAGGATGGAAGGTTTCCAGTTCAGCGCGTGGGCGGAATCCCCAGGTCACTCCGCAGGAGGTTATATTTGCATGGATAGCTGTCTGCATGTCTACGCCGGAATCTCCTACATAGAGAACATCTTCTTTGGCTGTCTTTGCTATTTGCAGGATATCGTATACGACGGTGGGATCGGGTTTTACGTTTACCCCTTCACGTTGGCCAAAGACAGCGATGAAACGAATTGTAGGAAAATAGTGGGCAATTAGTTTCTCTGTAGCTGCTTGATATTTGTTGGAAGCGACTGCAAGTTGGACTCCCTTGGTCTGTAGTTCGGTTAGAAGTTCCGTGATGCCGGGGTAGGGGCGGCTTTTGTCTGCATTATGTTGGTCATAATAGGGTACAAATTCTTTTCGTATGCGCAGGACATTTTCTTCCGTCTTTTCTCCTTCGGGAAGAGCACGCTCAAAAAGTTTGTTGATACCATTTCCAACCATGAAGTTGTACTCTTGTTCTTCATGTGTGGGATATCCTAAGGCGGCTAATGCATGATTGGTACTTTGTGCCAGATCGGCAATGGTGTTTAGGAGGGTACCGTCTAAATCAAAAATTACGAGTTTCTTCATTTTTCTTACTTTCTTTTCTTTATGAACGCAAATATAAGGCATTTCGTTCAAACAATCTGTAATGAGTTGATTCATTTCTTTCCGGTTATGAATTAATTCACCACAGAGTAACACAGAGTTTCACAGAGTTTAATCAATTTGAAATCAAAAGAATAGAACTCCGTGAAACTCTGTGTTACTCTGTGGTGAAAACTCATTACTATACCGTTATGAGCAAAAAAAGCCCCCGGATGTCATACACTTATACATCCGGAGGCTCTGTATTATAGCGTAACTTGCACGCTTAGAAAAATCTTATTTCTTCGTAATGCGGAACCAGTCTACATCTGCCCGACCACCGTCATTGGTAGTAATTGCAGGACGGGTACAGAAAGTACCTACCTTGACACCGATCCATTTTCCTTCTTTTGCCTGGAATGATTTGCCAAGAGGCTGGTATTTCTTTCCATCAAGACTATAGCTGAAGTCACACATAACCAGCAGATCATGTCCGCCTTCACTCTTTGAAATCTTCTTGTTGGCATCGCTGCTGAATTTTACTTTCAGATAGATGGTGTTGTCTGTCAGATCTACCGTACCGTTTACTTGTTCCGGTGTGCCTTTGTCTGCCTTCAGACAGGATACTTGCGAGAGAACCAGCCCTTTGTCCGTATTCTCCAGGATCAGTCCGGCATAGTCCATACCCATCACTACCAATCCGGTACGTTCGCCTTTATATTTATCTACCGGCTTGAAAGTCAGTTTCATGGTAGCAGTGAAGTTGGGGGCCGGAGCCTTCTGTAACAGCAGATTGGCAACATCGAACAGATTCTTGTATTCTTTCACTACCGGGTAAGAATACAGGCGTACGATGCTTTGGTCTCCTGCGTAGTATGCCCACTTCTCGTTGATATTGGCATGCCACTGCCATTGCGGAGACAAAGTATAACCGTCGAACTCGTCACTTTCCTGCGGAGTGCAGATGGGATAGGTCTTACCTACGTTCGGTTTCTTGTAAGTCATTACAGGTTCACCACAACCGTCACCGTCTTTGTCGATACCGATTACGGGCCAGTCATTCACCCATTTCATGGGTTGCAGATGTACCAGTCGGCCATAAGCGCCTACATCCTGGAAGTGGAAGAACCAGTCTTCTCCGGTTGGGGTATCTACCCATGCACCTTGGTGAGGGCCATTCACAGGGCTATTACCTTGTGCAAGCACGGTTTTCCATTCGTACGGTCCGTATACATTCTTCGAACGGAGCACTACCTGCCAACCTGTAGGTACACCACCTGCCGGATGGAAGATGTAGTAATATCCGTTACGCTTGTAGAATTTTGGTCCTTCACAGGTCTGGTGCGCCTCATGTCCGTCAAATACGATACGTGACGGAGTGATGGCCTTGGTAGCTTCAGCATTCAGTTCGCAAATGGTGATTACGCTCTTCAGCTCGGCACGGCTACCTGCGTAGGCATGTACCATATACACTTTGCCGTCCTCGTCCCAAAGCGGACAAGTGTCGATGATGCCTTTACCCGGTTTCACCAGTACAGGCTCAGTCCACGGTCCTTTCGGATCTTTGGCTTTTACCATGAAAGCACCTTGATCGGGATCTCCCCAGAAGATGTAAAACTCACCGTTGTGATGGCGGATGGCAGGTGCCCATACGCGGTTACCATGTTCAGGACGTTCGGGAGTTTCTATTGGGGGCAGAGCGTAAGGTACGGCAGCGCCAATGATAGTCCAGTTCACCAAATCTTTGGAGTGGAGTATCTGCAATCCGGGCAAACAGTTGAAACTGGAAGATGTCATGTAGTAATCATCTCCTACACGGCAGGCATCCGGGTCGGAATAGTCTGCATAGAGTACCGGGTTCTTGTACTTACCGTTTCCTTGGTCGGCTACCCATACCTCGGAAACATAATTTTTCTGCTGTGCTGCCAGCGGAAGGGCGAGCAACAGGCATAGACTCATCAAGGTCTTTCTTGCTTTCATGATACGTTTTTAGTTATTAGTGATTAGTTATTAGTGATTGGTTACGAATGTCACTTTATCACCCTATCACTTCATCACTTTCACCACTGCCGGATGTTCCAGTTCTTCTTTCCATTCGCGGATATAGGCGAACCATGCTTCGGGAGTTTTATAGCCGAAGGTTTCTTTCATGGAAGTGAATGTGATATTGTGGGTGAAATATTTGCTGCCTTTGGCACCGATGGTGTACAGGTAATTAGCCTTGTCTTTCACTTCGGCCTTTACGTACTTTTGCGGAATGTATGTACCCAGTCCTACGGTTTCTTTAGCGTACTTCACAGTGTCGTTTACGGGCCAGTCCGTTCCCCAGCAACCTATCAGGCCTTTGTGGTCGGAGTAAGATACAGAGCCTTTGATGTCTATTACACCGGTACAGAAGATTTCGTCTTTCAACGGTTCTTCAAAGAAGGTTTCTACAAACACATCGCGGTGTCCGCCGTAGAGGGTGTAGCGGTTCGTCATGCGTAGTTCCGAACCTTGATATTGCCAGTCTGTCACTTCTATTTCGGCGATGGTGCGTACCGGACCGTAGGCAATGATGCGCTCGGTAAGCGTGGATACAGGTTCGATATGAGTGGATTTCTTGCCGTCCCAGCCTTTCAGCGCACCTAAACCGCAGCTGCCGCCTACTAACAGGACATCGTCACCGAAGCCACGTGCCAGTTGTTCATCGGTGGGATAGAATTGTGATTCTTTGATTTCAAAGCCTTTATTGAATTTGCCATAGATGTCGACTGTTTGCTTCTTGTCAAAGTACAGGCGATATGCCACCAGTTCAGATTCGAAAGCCGGACCGTGGTGATGCATCTGATTGTAGATGTTACTGGTTCCCGGAATGGTTACCGAATGTACGGGGACATGCTTGCCTCGCTTGTCGCTTACCAGCATCTCGGCATATACACGGGCAGGATAAGTCTTGTCGCTTTTGGCGGAAGACAGAGTGACGGTCACTGTTTTCTTGCTCTTGGCAGGCAGGTCGATGACAAATGCAAGTTCATCCGGACGGAGGTCGCCATTCAGATCATCCAGTTGCGAAGGTATTTCTTCGCTTCCGTTCATGACTACTGCCGAACGTACCCGGAACTGTGGATTGATTTCACTGAGTTTGATTACTACCGGTTCGTCCGCTTTTGCCTTGTTCCAGGTGTTACTTACTTCCACCTTGAAACTCTTTTGGGTTTCTTGTGCTTCTGCTGTGACAGAAAGACCGCACAATAATAGCAATACTGTAAAGATATTCTTCTTCATGGTTTTAAATATATAACTAATTTGCTACAAAAGTAGTGCAAACCTACCGTAATTCCTTTTCCATTTTGATATAAATACTGTCGCCTTTGTGAGTTATTCCTTCCAACCGGCTTCCTCAAAAGAGGTGACTTCTACCTGTTGGGGATCGAGGCAGGCATACTTGATGCGCTGTCTCCTCCAGGTATAAACAATGTGTACCTTTCCGTCTTTGCCCTGAATGACTGAGGGGTATGAATATTGGTTGATCGGCGAATCTTCTAATACCACGGCCGCTTTCCAATGCATACCGTCGTCACTGATTGCTACATTGATGGGAGTACGTTCTTTTCGTTTTCCTTTGATGTAGCGATAGTGGTTGTATACCAGCAAGTGCCGTCCGTCTTTCAGCGTGATTCCATCAATGCCGGAATTGTTGTTGGGCAAGTCAATGAATGTTACCGGACTCCAGCTTTCTCCGTTGTCTTCACTCCAGGTGGTAGCAACGGAGCCGTTGTTCTGGGTACGGCATAAAGCTTGTAACTTTCCGTCTTTATGTGTCAGGATGGTGGGCTGTATCACTTGTATGGTTTTATGCTTCTGATTACTGAACTTCACCTGATCTGTTTCCACAATTTCGGAAGCAGTTATAGGACCAATCTTTCGCCAGGTCTTTCCTTCATCATCGCTGATTTCGAAATGAATCCGCCAACCGTTCTCATCTTCCGTACTGCTGGGGCAGATCATTCGCTTGCCGATCCATACGGGCTTGTTTTTGATGGGACCAAGGAAGCCTTCGGGAAGTGCCCGGGATTTGCTCCATGTTTTTCCACCGTCTTTTGAAGTAACGACATGACCACTCCATCCGGCTACGTTCACACCTATTTTATAATAAAGCTGTAGTTCTCCTTTCGGTGTTTCGGTCAGTACGGGATTCCAGCAGGCGTATTTGGTTCCGTCCAATACACCGTCCGCAACCATTTGTGGTTCTGTCCAGCCTGTTTTTGTTTTGCGGCTAACCCAAATGCAACAATCGGGATTCTTCTCTTTGGTTCCCCCGAACCAGGCTGCCACTATTCCGCGACGTCCTTCTACAATAGTAGCCGCATGGCTCTCCGGGAAGGAAGGTTTCCGACAGATAAAGTCATCCTCCAGCAGGCCTTTTCTTCCTTTTCCGTATGATATGTTCTTTTTAATCTGGAAGTTATACTTCCCCGAACCTATCTTACAAACTGTGTATCCGTCTTCCTGGCGGAGTATTTGTAAACCTTCGGATTGCTTCAATGGCTTTCCGTTTTCGGTGAGGGCGGAGGTATCCGCATTGGGCAGCCATATAGTAGCCGTACTATTGGCAGGTACACTGATTTCCCAGGAATACCCGGTAGCTGTTTGTGACCAGTTACTTGTTACTTTGCCATAAGGTGTAATGTGAGAAGCACGAATAAATCCTACTTCTTCCAGTTCGAAAGCAGGTTTCATCTGGATTTCCTTGAAACCGGGAGCTGCATTCCGGATACCTGCCAGATGTTGATAGCAATAGGGGAGGAAATCGCCCAGTAACATGACGTGGTTACCGCTGTTCATGGCCGGATCAGCTGTGTTCCCGTTCCATAACTCCCAGATGGTGGTAGCTCCGTTGGCCGCCATGTATCCCCATCCGGGATATTTGGTATGGGTAGCCAGAACGTATGCTACATCTGTGCGTCCCATTCTTACAAGCTCGCGCATCAGCCATTGTACGCCAATAACTCCGCATTGAATGGTGGCATTGTAATAGTCTACCGTTTTATGAATGATTTGCCGGGCAACGGTTTCTTTTTCCGTATCCGGTACCATGTCGAATGCCAGTGGGAGAAGGTTGGCTGTAACGGTATTATTGCTGTAATATTGTTTTTCCTGATTCCAGAAGGTTTTGTTGAAACCTTCTTTTACGTGTTCTGCCAGTTCCTGATATTCCTGAATATCCTCAGCTAACTGCAGGTGGTGCAACTGTCCGGCAATATCCGGAGTGTGAGGCATATCTAACTGAAGCTGTGCAAACTTTATCATATATTGCAGCAGCTTGTAGTAATAGGCGGTTGCTATCAGTTTACCATCGGTAATGCGGGCCGGGTCTTTCGAATGTATTAATTCGGGAGATTCGGGCGGAAGACACCAATCGCCGTAACGGTCGCGGGTGATGATATGCGATTGGTTCATGAACTCTGTGCGGATGTGCTCCATCCATTGCTTCATGGCGGGATAATGCTTGCAGATGGCTCCCGGATTTCCATATTGTTCATACAGCATATTACTGATGAAAATGAAGGTTGACGGCCAAGTCACGTTGTCTGTATAGTAGTAATAATAGGCCGGCACTACATCAGGTATGCATCCGTCTTCCCGTTGCGCATCGCGGATATCGTCCATCCACTTAGCATAAAGCGGACCGTTTTCCATCAAGAAACTTTCACCTAGTGCACCGTTGGTATGGTCGCCCAGCCAGGGCTGGCGTTCATCACGCTGGGGACAATCGAGTGGTATTCCTTTATAATTACCACGAATTCCCCAGAAGGCATTTTTCACTAATTGGTTCAGAATAGGATTGTCACATTCAAATGTTCCGGTGAGAGGCATGTCGTCATTTACAACTTCGCCTGTAAAGTTGGCAAGGGTAGGAGTACCCGGAAATTCGCTGACTTCTACATAGCGGAAGCCATGATATACAAAGCGGGGGGCCCACTCTTCAATGGCTTCTCCTTTCAGGATATAAAGGTCGGTTACTTTGGCTGACCGTAAGTTGGCGGTGTATAGTTCTCCATCCGGTTGCAGGGTTTCTGCAAAGCGCAGGCGTACTGAGTCGCCCGCATTTCCTTTTACCCGGATGCGCAGCCAGCCTACCATGTTCTGTCCCATGTCGAGGATATAGCCATTGGCTGATTTACGGATGGTTCGGGGATTGATCTTCTCCACTACCTTGATACCCGGTATGGTTTGTCCGCGCAGATATCCCGAAGGTATGGAAACGCGTTCCGCCTGCAACCAGCTACTGTCGTCATAGCCGGTTTCCGACCAACTTCCTAATTCTTTTCGGGCATCGTATTCCTCACCGTCAAACTCATTGTTACTGCGGATGGGACCGTCGGCTGTCAGTTTCCAGTTCGTATCTGTGGCAATCGTTTCCCGGCTACCGTCCGTATATTCTACGATCAGGTTCATCCGGACTTTTGGATAGCCGAAGTTATGGATTTTATAAGTACGGTAGTTCTGGCGCATGAAGTGGTATCGTCCGTTTCCGAGCGTAATACCTATGGCATTATCCGCCTGTGAGCGAAGCAGACTTGTTACATCATAGCTGTTGTAAAGTACGGTTTTCCGGTAGTCGGTAGGAGCGGGAGCCAGTACAAGGTCACCGACCCGTTCGCCGTTGATGAGGCATTCGTAAACTCCCAGTCCGCTGATGTGCAGGGTTGCCTCTTTTATTGCTTTGCTGAGTTTGAATTCTTTGCGTACATACCGGGCGGACAGACGTGAAAACATGGTTTCACTATCCCAGGGCATAGGTCTGTCCATACCAATCCAACGTCCTTTCCAACGTGTTTCTCCCATCAGTCCCATTCCCCAGAAAGCAGGTTCGCTCCAGGCGCTCTCACCTGTACCGGTTGTTACCTGTACTTTCCAATAATAGCGCTTGTTGGGTTGTAAAGAGGGACCTTGGTAGCTTATCCAAATGGACGCATCAGAGCGTACCTCGCCTGAATCCCACACGTCTGTCCGATTCTTGCTTAGAAGTTCCGGGGAGGACGCAACGAACAGGCGGTAAGTTGTCTGCATCACATTGCGTTGCCCGCTTTGGAGCCGCCAGCTGAAACGCGGTTGAGGGGTATCCAGACCTAAAGGATTAGTCAGTTGTTCCGTACGAAGGTCTGTTATGGAAAGAGTATCGCTCTGTGCTGCTTGGATAAACAGACAACACAGAGCGATCAGTATGATTACTTTTTTCTTCATACACCAGCGGTATTATATACCTTATAAATCGATATTCAAAGCTTTGGTTGCCGAATTATTATAAGTCTTCCCGTTTACTTTCAGGTCTTTGGCTTGCTTCACCTGCAATGCTGTGCCTTTGGTATCTATCTTCACGTTCTCTATAGAAACATTCTCAGCCTGGCTGATAACGATACCTTGCTTGGCGTCCGTAATAACTACATCCTTTACGTGTACATTACGGATAGGCATTTCAGGCAGTCCATTGAAGAACATGGCACGTCCTACGCTTCTGCAAGTCACATTTGTGATGTGAATATCACGGAAAGCGGGAGTTTTTTCCGTTACAGGAGGAACGGATGATTTCATTCTGCCTTCCAAGTCATCTTCCGTTTCTTCACCGGCACCTTTACCTCCATAGAACAAGTCGAACAGCAAGGCTTCGTGCGGGATATCAATCATATTGATGTTGTGAATATAGATACCTTCTACTACACCGCCACGTCCGCGGGTACTCTTGAAGCGTAAACCTACATCCGTACCCAGGAAAGTACAGTCGGTTACATAGACGTTCTTTACGCCACCCGACATTTCGCTACCTACTACGAAACCACCGTGGCCGTGCAATACGGTGTTATTTTTTACAATCACATTCTGACAAGGTTCGCCACGTCTGCGACCGTCTTCATCTTTTCCCGATTTGATACAGATAGCATCGTCACCGGCATCGAATATGTTGTTGACAATCAACGCGTTCTTGCAAGATTCCAAGTCCAGTGCATCACCATTCTGGGAGTACCAGGGGTTGAAAACTTTCACATTGTGAATCGTGATATGCTCGCATGACAACGGGTGCAGGCACCAGCTGGGAGAGTTCTTGAAAGTTACACCTTCCAATAATACTTTTTTACTCTTAACGATATTCAGCAATACGGGACGCAACCACGGGCGGATTTCATTCCACTCCTCATCCGTATTAATGCCTTCCGGATTATTGAAATCTTTAGTAGCCATAGCGCCTTTCAGTGCACCGGCAGTGGGATACCAGATGCTACCGGATGCATCGACTACACCTCCTGAACTTACCAGGCTACTCCATTGGCCCGCAGTCAGTTTGCCTTTTTTTACCGGACGCCAGCTATCACCTGAACCATCGAATACACCATGTCCCGTAATCGCTATATTCTCAGCATTCCATGCTGAAATAGGAGATTGGCAACGGCGCGTATCCAAACCCTCAAAAGATGTTTTAATAATAGGATAAGCCTCGAAATCATCTGTGAACAACACCAGGGCGTTCATTTCAGTATATAGATTGACGTTGCTCAGCAACTCGATAGGGCCGGTCAGCCACAAGCCTTCGGGAATAGTTACTTTACCGCCACCTTTGGCATTTACTGCCTTTATAGCGTCGTTGATAGCTTTGGTATTCAGTACGATACCATCTCCTTTAGCGCCAAAATCTACAATATTGACTGTATAATCCGGAAAAGCGGGTTGTTCCACTTTCGGCATATTGAAGGGTAAATTCTCATAGATACTTTCATCTATATAATTTCCGTTTTGGGCATTTACCGTACTTTGTGCAGGTAACAACGGAAGGGCCAGTGCAACAAGCACCCATAGTTTTTTGATAAATGTGTTCATCCGTGATACTATATTTAGTTATAAGTTATTAGTTATCAGTTATTCGTTGTTAACTAACAGGCTTCTTCAACTTCTCATTTTCTTTCCTTTTTTATTATCCTCCCGCAAGCGGCTCTCCCGAGTGGCCTGCGAAAGAAATAATAAATGATTCATGTTAACCTAATTCTAACCTTAAATAAATATTATGAAAAAACCTCTTAATTACCGGTTGCAAATGTATCGGGCTTTAGCTAAAACCATGTGCACAATTTGTTGGTTTAGGTGGATTTTTTGTGGTTTTGTCCTTTTCTTTGCACACTTACGGGCTTTTTATGCAGAAAGTTCATATCTTTGCAGCCTCAAAATAGTAAACGTGGTGATAAGATGCAAGTCGATGAGGAGGCGAACAATAAGAGCAATTTCCTTGTTGACTTGTTTATTAGATACCCGTCAACTTTAATATTATAGGTATGAGTTACAATTTGTTGAAAGGAAAAAGAGGCATTATTTTCGGTGCTCTGAATGAGCAGTCCATTGCCTGGAAAGTAGCTGAAAAAGCAGTAGAAGAAGGTGCAACGATCACCTTATCAAACACTCCGGTAGCAGTTCGCATGGGCGAAGTTTCCGCACTGGCAGATAAATTGAAATGCGAAGTTATCCCCGCTGACGCAACCAGCGTAGAAGATTTGGAAAATGTATTCAAACGCTCCATGGAAGTTTTGGGCGGACCGATTGACTTTGTGCTTCACTCCATTGGTATGTCTCCGAATGTTCGCAAGAAACGTACATATGATGATTTAGATTATGATATGCTGGGCAAGACGCTCGATATTTCCGCAGTGTCTTTCCATAAGATGATACAGGCTGCCAAAAAGCTGAATGCAATTGCCGATTACGGTTCAATCCTTGCATTGAGTTATGTGGCTGCACAACGTACATTCTATGGATACAATGATATGGCAGATGCAAAAGCTTTGCTGGAATCCATTGCACGTAGCTTCGGTTATATCTATGGCCGCGAACATAATGTACGTGTCAATACCATTTCACAGTCTCCGACTATGACTACTGCCGGTTCCGGTGTGAAGGGGATGGATAAGCTGTTCGATTTTGCCAACCGCATGTCTCCGCTGGGCAATGCTTCAGCTGACGAATGTGCTGATTATTGCATCGTAATGTTCTCCGACCTGACCCGTAAGGTAACCATGCAGAACTTATTCCATGACGGTGGTTTCTCCAGCGTGGGTATGAGCTTGCGTGCCATGGCTACTTACGAAAAAGGACTGGATGAATATATGGATGAGAATGGAAACATTATCTATGGGTAATATATAGTGATTAACGGTTAGTGATGAGTGATTAGTGGCTATGCAGTATAATGGCATAGCAAAATGAACCGCTCATCACTAACTTTTTTCATTTATCACTTATCACTAATAACTTATCACTTATCACTTATCACTTATCAACGTGGAAACAGCTCTTTATCTTTTGCCCGTCACTTTGGGTGATACACCGATTGAAACGGTGTTGCCTTCTTATAATAAGGAGATCATACTTGGGATTAGTCACTTTATAGTAGAGGATGTGCGTTCTGCACGCCGCTTTCTGAAGAAGGTGGACCGGGAAATAGATATTGATACACTGACTTTTTATCCGCTGAACAAGCATACATCACCTGAAGATATTTCGGGATATCTGAAACCGTTGATGGCGGGATTGTCTATGGGAGTGATTTCCGAAGCCGGCTGTCCGGCAGTCGCTGACCCGGGAGCGGATGTAGTGGCGATTGCTCAACGGAAGAATCTGAAAGTAGTGCCCTTGGTGGGACCTTCTTCAATTATTCTTTCTGTCATGGGTTCAGGTTTCAACGGGCAAAGTTTTGCTTTCCACGGTTACCTTCCTATTGAGCCGGGCGAGCGTGCCAAAAAAATAAGGACTCTGGAGCAGCGGGTTTATGCCGAACACCAGACTCAACTATTCATTGAAACACCTTACCGTAATAATAAAATGGTGGAAGACATCTTGCAAAATTGTCGTCCGCAAACCAAACTCTGTATTGCTGCGAACATTACGTGTGAGGGAGAATATATCAAAACCAAGACAGTGAAGGAGTGGCAGGGAAAAGTGCCTGATCTTTCTAAAATTCCTTGTATTTTTCTCTTGTACAAATAACATCTTTCAGGTGCTCATATTCGTTTTCAAAGCAGCAGCTGAAAAAGTTCTTGCCTAAATTATGCTCTATTTGCTGGAAAGTCCAAAGCTTTCCGTCTTTTACCTGCTTGTCCCGTAGAAGATTGTCGTCTTCTACATCAAGAATGAAAAGATAGATCAGCCGGTTCGTCACTTTATTCTCAAAGTGATACATGATATTGAACTGTAAATCTTGTATCGGTGCTTGTGGAAAAGCTTGTCTCACAAGCCGGACGATGCCTTGTTCCAGGGTTTCTCCATATAAAAGGTAACATTCCATGGGTATATCAGTCTTCCCCCGGTCGAGAATACAGCGTTGGGGGCGTGGACGAAGATACAACATACCGTTGTGAGATACAGCGATACGGACTACCGGATTGATATATTCATTTTTCTTGTTGATAGCATCCACTGCCAGGCTTCTGCCGATCACATCCCCTTTGGTATTAACAATGGGCACGAAAGCTGTATGCTCCATCACTTGATTGAAATAGAGGATTCCGAACTGATTGAATAATATACTCAGAATAAATACAGCTGGCGGACAATACCGGAATAAAACATCTCTGGAAGTTTCACTTAAGGGACCGGGTAACAGAATTGTGATGAAGACTCCCAGGAAATGAAGAAAAGCGATGATGACAACTACCCGTGTTGTTACAATGGCAGACTCTGCCCCTTGCGCAAAAAGTTGTTTGCAACATTTCTGTGACTGGGAAATCTGGTGAGCGAGAAATCTTTTCCTGTTCAGGAAGATAATGACTACGGGTATGAGCGTACTGATCTCCAATGTCAGTGGAAACATTTCGCGGGAACTGCAATCACCGAAGATTAAAGTGGTCAGACTCAAAAGCAAGAGCATTCCGGTAGTGCAATAAAGTAGGAAGTTGGGGATTCTTGCTCCTTTTCCCCATAAGGTGTATAAACTATAAAGAGCCCCTACACCTGCACCAATGTAGATGGAAATGTCTTGGGTTATAAATTCGCACAATATAATAGATACGATAACCGGGATAAATCCCAAAGACATATTAAACTTAGATGATAGAACTCCTCTTTTTGACATTGCAAACTTTATTCTGTCGTTATCTCATAGATAACAAATAAGTAGAGCAATTGGTTTTTACTTCGTTTCTTTTTTGTAAAACTGTACCTGTTTTTCGGCATGATAAGAAGAACGCACCAAAGGTGCACTTTCTACCTGATCGAATCCTTTTGCCAGACCGGTTTCTTTGTAAGAAGCGAATTGTGCGGGAGTAACGTATTCTGCCACAGGGTAATGTTTATGTGAAGGTTGCAAGTACTGTCCGATGGTCAGGATTTGACATCCTGCACGGCGCAAGTCATCCATCAGTTCTTCCACTTCTTCCGGAGTTTCGCCTAATCCTACCATGATTCCTGATTTTGCTGTGATTCCGCTGTCGGCTATCTGGCGTATTACTTCCAGACTTGTTTCGTAGCGGGCTGCACTACGTACCAGTGGAGTGATGCGTTTCACCGTTTCCATATTGTGGGAGATAATTTCCGGTTGTGCTTCAATAACCTGGGATACTAATTCTTTTCTTCCTTGAAAGTCGGGGATCAGAACCTCGATGGTAGTTTCCGGATTGAGGCGTTTGATTTCGCGTATGGTGCATGCCCAATGTGCAGCGCCGAGATCCGGTAGATCATCCCGGTCTACGGAGGTGATGACAGCATGGGATAGTTTCATCAAGGCTATGGATTCCGCCACATGGGTAGGCTCTTCCATATCTAATGGAAGCGGTTTGCCTGTCTGTGTATTACAGAATTTGCAGCAACGGGTACAGATGTCACCGCCTATCATGAAGGTGGCAGTACCTTTACCCCAACATTCTCCCATATTAGGGCAACGTCCGCTACTGCAAATGGTATGCAGGCAGTGAGATTCAACTATACGTTTGGTTTCGGTATACCGTTCATTGGCTCCAATACTTATTTTGAGCCATTCGGGTTTGCGTATTCTGTCTTTCATGATATTGATTTATTGTTCACCACAGATTACACAGATTAACACAGATAAAAAAGAGAAATAAAGAAATCTGTGTTAATCCGTGTAATCTGTGGTGAACTTTATGATCTTAAAGATTTTTTTCAAAGAAATTCGTCAGCTTTGTATACAGGTGATAACGGGTGTTTCCGCCATAGATACCGTGGTTGCGGTTTGTATAGAGTTGCATATCGAATTGCTTGTTCAACTGTACCAGATGTTCTGCGTATTCTGCACAGTTTTGGAAATGGACATTGTCATCCGCCATTCCATGTACCAGCAATAAATTGCCATGCAATTTGTCTGCCCGGGTGAAAGCGGAAGAGCCTTTATATCCTTCAGCATTCTCTTTGGGAGTGCGCATGAAGCGTTCGCCATAAATTGTGTCGTAGTAGTTCCAGTCAGTGACGGCTGCTACTGCAACTCCGGCCTTGAATACGGGCGTTCCCTCACTCATACTCATGATGGTCATGTATCCGCCATAACTCCAGCCCCAGATACCGATACGGTTTTTGTCTACATACGGCTGGCTACCCATATATTGGGCTGTTGCAACCTGGTCTTTCGCCTCTTTCACGCCAAGATTCAGGTAAGTGCATTTTTCGAAGTCTGCACCACGTCCGCCGGTTCCACGTCCGTCTACACAGACCACGATAAAACCACGACTGGCCATATAGGTTTCCCAACTGATGCTCCATGTGTCCAGTACCTGTTGTGAACCGGGTCCGCTGTATTGATACAGAAGTACAGGGTATTTCTTGGATGCGGAGAAATTCACAGGCTTCATCATCCAACCGTTCAGACTTACACCATCTCCGGTCTTGAAAGTGAAGAACTCTTTCTGGGGTACACTGTATTTGGACAAAGTCTGTTTCAGATTATCATTCGTAACAAGCGTACTCAATACTTTACCTGTATTATCATTTAGAGTAATGACAGTGGGAGTATTCAGGTTTGAATAACGATTCATGTAGTATTTCATGTTCGTACTGAACTGTGCACTGTTGAGACCCGGTTGAGAAGAAAGTTTGGTTTTCTTTCCCTTGCGGTCAATTTGGTATACAGCCTGGCGCAGCGGGCTTTCCTCATTACTGATATAATAGAAACTGTTATCATCAGCGTCCCAGCCCAGGAATTCTTTTACTTCATAGTTTCCGCTGGTAACCTGTTTAATCAGATTCCCACCCATGCTGTACCAGTACAGATGATTGTAACCACTCTTTTCGCTCACGAAGCTGAAGTTTTCCGGATAGAAAATGATATTATCGAATACGCCTTCTTTGATATAAGCATCACTTTCGTCACGCAGAACCTGTTTGCAAACAGTAGAACGCGGATCACCGAAATACATGTCAAGACGATTCTGATGGCGGTTTAAGGTGATAATGGCCAGTTTGTTAGGATCTTGTGTGAAACGGATACGTGGGATGTACCCGTCAGCATCCAAGGGCACCTGCATCTTGCGGGTTACTTTCGATTTGATATCGAAGGTATGTACACTGACCTTTGAATTCGCTTCTCCTGTTTTGGGATATTTATAGGTATAATCTCCCGGATACTTCTCAAAAGCTGTGATATGGGGATTGCTTCCTGCAAAAACGGGGAAGCTGTAAGAGGGTACTTCCGTCTCGTCAAAGCGGATATAAGCCAGCATCTTGCTGTCGGCACTGAACTCCAGAGCACGGTTGAAAGAGAATTCTTCTTCATATACCCAGTCGGGAATACCGTTCAAAACGGCATTACGTTTGCCGTCTTCTGTAACTTGGCTTTCGCTGTTTCCGTAGAGAAACTTCACAAGATAGATATTATTATCCCGTACAAATGCAACCATTGTTCCGTCCGGTGAAAATACAGGTGCTTGCTGCGGGCCGCCGTCTGAAAGCTTTTCTACTATATTATTGATTTCTCCGTTGACATTTCGCTTCAGACTATATATATAATGTATAGCTGTATAAGAGCGGCGATAAATCGGAGTCTGTTCTGTAGCAATAAGCAGTTTGCTGCCGTCAGGTGAAAAACTGTAGCTGTCAAACGTCTTAAACGGACATTCGCGTGCAGTAGCAGCATCGAACAATACTTCTACCTGTTTTCCTGTCTTGAAAGAGTATTTGATGATCTGCGTTCCTTCCGCATTCATTTGCGAATAGTGTTCCCCGTCTCCGGGAATGGGAATGACTCCGTAAATATTTTCAGCGCGGAATTTACCTGATACAATATCTTTTAAATCAAGAGGCTGACCGCCTTGTGCAAAGCCTGCCAATGTGCAGAGGCAAAGAAGAATTGCAATACTTATCTGTTTCATAATCCTGTTTGATTTCTTTAGAGGGCAAATATAGGGATAAATATAAAAAAGACTATAATAAGGTGGCACACATCTTACGTATTTCGTGCAATCTATTGGCTAGTGCACTTTCTTTGCGGGCAACAGCCATATTGTAGCGGGTTTGCATGTTGACAAGCAATTCCGCATTAATGTCCAAGGCGGCTTCTACCATTAAGGCAAAGTCACTGGTTATGGGACGTTTTCCATTTAGTATTTCATTAAGCATAGTATAGGATACTCCCAAAACTTCTGAAAATTTCTTTTGGGAAATTTTGCGGCATTCTAATTCTTCTTTCAAAACATCTCCCGGATGAGTTGGTATTCTTTTTATTGTATCCATAATTCTATTGATAATGATTAGTTATATCCAGTACGGTACATATAGTTAAAACTGTTTCGCTTCCTTCTTTTTTTATTTTGAATTCCAGCCGATAATGATAGTCTATACGTATAGAAAAACTGTCCTTACCACTTAATGCCTCAAAATTTAATGAGTTGAAGACGAATAAATCTTCAATTCTTGTTGCTCCTATTAAGGTATCTATACGCTTCTGGTACTTCTTTACTACAGATGCATCAAAGCGGTGTTTCTTGTCCTGGCATTTGTTTTATATTTATGCTACAAAGATAATTCTAATTTGAGATATTCACTCGTTTAGTGAATACTAATTTAGTTTTATTCTTAAAGAAAAAGCCCGTCCAGCTTTGTGGGGGCAAAGCTGAGGCGGGCTACCGTCACTCATAAATGATGATTGGGGCTTCTTTTGGTTAGAGGATTTTTACTTTCTTTTGATATTCGGCAATAGCTGCATCCAGGCGTTCGTGAGCAGTTGTGTCGCCCGGTACGTTATGTGACGGATGGATATACAGATGTACGCCGCGATCTGCCAGAATTTCGGCAACGGTAGTGATGGTCATCCATACCATAGTAACGAAACTCAGGGTTGACAATGGTCCCACCTTGTCGAAGTGATTCTTCAAAGGTACGGAAGCATCTACCAAAGGTACGCAGGAGTCCACTATGATATCGGCAAGTTGGAACAGGTTCTTACCGCTGGAATGACGGCTTGCTTTGTCGCCTGTTTCTCCGGCTGAGCCGTAAACGATTACTTTCATACCGCGCTTCTTAGCTTCCAATGCCATGTCGATGTTTACTGCATTGATCCCTGTGTGAGAGAAAATCCAGATGCAATCTTTGGAATCGAAATCATAATTCTTCATGATTGCCTGCCCGTAACCCTCTGTTCTTTCCAGAAACAGGAATTGATGGATACCCATTTGGCCGATGATTTGTGTAAAGAATGTCAGCGGAAGTTCGCACAGTGGGTGAAAACCTACAAAACTACCGATACGAGGATACATTTCTTCAACGGGAATTGTTGCGTGACCACATCCGAACGTGTGTACCCAACGGCCGGCTTCGATGGAATCTGCCATAGCAGTGGCTGCCTTTTTGATATTCTCCAATTGCGTGGCTTCCAGTTTTTCCATGATGCCATGCGCGTTTTTTAACCATTCAAGTGCTAACATAATTTTTTTGATTTTTAGGGGGTAAATAATTTCTTTTATTTGAGTGAGCGTTTAAACAATAGAAGCATGATGAGCAGGGAGGCAATCATCATATAAGGATACACAACGATACTGTATCCTTGCGAGATAATTCCCGTGAGGCTGTTCAGTAATGTCTGTCCGATCAGAGCTATAACAAGGGCCACACTGAATGCCGTTCCCGACAGAGAAGCGTACCGGCTGCCGACAATGCTGAGTATGACGGGGAAAGTAGATGCCAGTCCTGCACCGACAAGCACCATACCTATGGCAGCACGTGCAAAGTCCGGTGAAAAAGTCAGCAGTGCAAAACCTATTGCGGCCGTAATCAGGCTGGCGCGAAGAACAGTTTCCTGTTTTATCTTTTTGAAGAGAACTACCAGCAACAGACGGGCAACAGTCAGTCCGGCCACCATGCAAGTCAGTGCCATGAGCGCCCGGTTTTCGGGGATGTTGGTGGTTTGTCCCAGGTAGAGTGTGGTCCAGTTGTTGCATACACCTTCGATACCGCTTTGGAAAAAGAGGATAAAACTGAGTAATAATAAGCTACTTTCTTTTAATAACCCCAGCCCTTCTTTGATTGGGAATCCTTGCGGCTGTTTGGGTGCGGGGAAGCGTACACCGAGACAGAACAGGATACCTGCCAACATTACAACACCCGTGCCTTGCAGTATAATTTCAAAAGAATAATATCCGGACAGGAAACTGAGTAATACAGGAATCCCCAGCGCACCGATACCATAGAATGCACCCAACAGACTAAGGCGTGAACCTTTCTCCGCTTCGTCGGAAATATCAGCTACTAAAGCATTTGTTTCACCGTTCAGAATCCCTCCTCCCAGGCCGATTCCGATAATGGAAAGTTGCAACAATGGGATACTTGTAAAGAAAGCAATTCCTTCCAGTCCGAGCAACACGACCAGACAACTGAGCAGCAGTAACGCTTTGTGTCCGAAGCGATCTACAATAGGGCCGAACAACAGGGAGCCTCCCAATAAACCGAGAGGCAGGAACGTCACCAGTGCGGTGGCTTGGAGATTGTCCAAACCCAGTTTGGTAGTGAGGGACGGTAGTACCGAGCCCAGGGTGATCATCGAAATGCCAAAGAAGCACATACCGATGCACGCAGCCGTGAAAACCAGATTCTTGTTGTAACTACTCATATTCTTATTAATAAAAATGATAAGGTGGTCAGATTACTCGTACAGGTGCTTTTTAATAGCGAGAAAAGCAGCTCCTATCAGTCCGGCATTACCGGACAATTGAGAGGCTACAAATTCCACCTGCTTGATACTGAGCGGTTGCGCCCATTTGCAGGCTTCTTTGTAGATATCATCTATGAAGATACCGGCAGGGCCGAATACACCTCCACCCCAGATTATCTTTTGCGGATTCAGCAGGCTGACAAAGTTGGCAGAGGCCATTCCCCACATTTCTATGGCTTTGTGCAGTACGGAAACTGCAATCGGATCTTCCTCATTGTATGCGCTGAATACATCATAAGCGGAAATACGGCAGATAGGTTTTTGACGTAAGCGTCCCTTATAAGCTTTATTTGCACGGACTGCATCCCGCACTCTGGCTCCGATACCATTTCCCGAGGCATAATATTCGAAACAACCGCAGGCATCGTATTCTTCTTTATAGGGAGGTTGCAGTGCCATCCAGCCGGTAGCACCGATGATGTCGCTTGCACCGTGCAACACGTGTCCGTCGATAATGATTCCTGCACCTATACCGGTTCCTACGGCAATGAATACTGCACTATGGCAATCTTTGGCTGCTCCCTGCCACATTTCTCCATACATATAGCAAGTACGGTCGCTGTCGATGTAGATTTCTATATCTGGTGCCGTTACGGTACGGAGTACTTCTTGTAGCGGGTAGTTTTCCCAGCCGGGGATGTTCGGGGCCCATACACGTCCCGTCTGCGAATAGACAATGCCGGGAACACATATACCGACACCGTCAATCTGGATACGGCTTCTGCGGGCAACAGTCAGGAGTTTAGCAAGGATTTCTGCGGCAAGTTTGCCTACTTCGTGTCCCGTTCTTCCTTTCAGCAGACGCTTTCGGTTGAACAACATACTTCCGTCAGGGAGGAATATAGCGCTTGCTATTTTGGTGCCGCCTATGTCGAGAGCGATGGTAGCCATGGTATTATAGTATTTATAGGTTGATCTATCAAGGTTTTAGGCAAAGCTATGAATTAATTTCGTTTTCCATGCTTATTTATTGAAGGAAATGTGTGTAAAACATGTTGCTGATCACTAAAATATATTTAATAGATTCGTCTTGATATGCGATGTTTGTATTCTATCTTGCTTAATATCAATAGATGAAACTTTTTTTAATGCAGTGTAAAATAAATGATTTTATGTTCGTTAACGTTTTGCTCGGGATAGTTAGGCGGATATGTGAGTTATAGCAATGGAGTTTAAAGTGCCTACCTATAAGTTTACACATACTTTTACATGCACGCTTGCACTCATATCTTGCATCGCCTTATTCATCGGGGTTAGAGCGGTGGTGGCAGCAAATAAAAAGAAGTGTAGGCAAATTTGCCTACACCAAGTGATATATATACATATATCACTCATAATCTGTTGGATACGTCATGTGAGATGCTCAAAATGACTGTTTGGCAATCTGCTATTTTTATGCCTTTTTATGAAGAAAAGCATGGAAGGTATGCCGCTTTTTGCTTGATATACGTCTTCGTCCGTTCAGTACACGTCATAATCTTGCGTCATCCGGCCTGTATTTCTTTCACTAACCACCCATGTTCCTTCTGCTTACACTCCATGTTTCTTCCGCTGACAAGCGATGTTTTAGCATGTCCACGTATGTGGTTCAAGTGCTTCACATATGTGAAGCAATATGCCTACGATTGTGAAGCACGTAAACCACAGATGTAGGTACACAAAATTAAAGCATCTGAAGGTAAAGAAAACGCTATGTAAGAGCAAGTAAGAGCGGATGCAAAGCAGAAGGAGATGCAAAGCAGAAGGGACATGAAAAGCAGAAGGGGCACATAAAATACAGGGCAACTATAATTACAAACAACTCTTTTAGGCCAATTCTTAACCTTTGATTATTAGAAAATTACAAGAAGTGCATTTTCTGTCAGCAAGAAGTTAAGAGCTTGTCGACAAGAAGTTAACTTCCTGTTTACAAACTCTTGACTTCCTGTAAGCAGAGAATATAAGGTTTTTCCATTGACTTTACAAAAATAGAGACGGATTCTAATACTTTTTCCGATCATGAATATCTTTTTTCAGGAATTAGAAGAGTTGTCATCCCGTATGAAGTGAAAAAGATATGCAAAAATATAATGATTAAATAATATACAATGAGCTAAATGATGAATAATACTATCTCAATCCTTCTCCTCCCGGGAGCTTAAAGTATTTATAGATAGACTGTTATTAAATTTGTGAAAATGAATAATACTACTTTTATAACGAAAAAGACTCTGATTCTTTTTTTTGCTTCACTTTTCATTCATATAAAAATTATATATATTGTATCTTTACCGAAGCTCTATCTCAAAGAAAAGCCTTATTTTTGTAACAAATAACAGCTTTATGGATGTAGCACCTATATTATACAATGAGTTTCCGCTTTTCCTGAAACGTTATTTTCCGTATAAGGTACAGAAAATATCACTGAATGCCGGTTTCACCTGCCCGAATCGGGATGGCGTGAAAGGGTATGGTGGTTGTACCTATTGCAATAATCAGACTTTCAATCCCGAATACTGTCGTACGGAAAAATCCGTACCCCAGCAGTTGGAAGAGGGTAAAGTCTTTTTCGCCCATAAGTATCCTGAAATGAAATACCTTGCCTATTTTCAGGCATATACCAATACTTACGGTGAATTGGAAGCATTGAAGCGGAAATATGAGGAAGCACTGTCTGTTTCCGATGTGGTCGGTCTGGTCATTGGTACCCGGCCGGATTGCATGCCGGATACTTTGCTGCATTATCTGGAAGAAGTGAATAAAAACACTTTCCTGTTGGTCGAATATGGTATTGAAAGTACCCACGATGCCACACTCCGCCGAATCAATCGCGGACACACTTTTCAGGATACGGTAGATGCTGTGGAAAGGACTGTTGCCTGCGGTATTCTTACCGGTGGGCATGTTATATTGGGACTTCCCGGTGAAACGCATGAGGATTTGGTTGCACAGGCCGCTACGCTGTCGCGTCTTCCGATTACAACTCTCAAAATGCATCAATTGCAGTTGATACGCGGTACCCGTATGGCACATGAATATGAACAACATCCCGAAGACTTCCACCTTTTCGGGGTAGAAGAATATATTGATTTGGTAATAGACTACATAGAGCATCTGCGCCCTGATTTAGTTTTAGAACGCTTTGTCTCACAGTCTCCTAAAGAATTGTTAATAGCACCCGACTGGGGACTGAAAAATTATGAATTTAATCATCGAATACAAAAAAAAATGCGTCAGCTCGGAGCTTATCAGGGAAAGAAATATGATATGTGAGAAAAAAAACTTATTTTTGCGGCTGTTTGAATGTAGAATCAATCTAAATAAAGAAGTTTTATGAACCAGAAGACTATGATAAAAGGAAAAATACACTATGTAGGAGTCAATGATCGTAACAAGCACCTGTTTGAAGGCTTGTGGCCATTACCTTATGGAGTGTCTTATAACTCTTACCTGATAGACGACGAAACAGTGGCTTTGATTGATACGGTAGATGCTTGTTATTTCGAAGTATATCTTCGTAAAATAAAAAGTATTATTGGCGAACGTCCTATCCAGTATCTCATCATTAACCACATGGAGCCCGACCATTCCGGTTCGATCCGCCTCATTAAACAACATTATCCCGATATTGTCATTGTCGGTAATAAGCAAACCTTCGGTATGATCGAAGGTTACTATGGTGTGACAGGCGAACAATACGTTGTGAAAGATGACGATTTCCTGGCATTGGGACATCACAAACTGCGTTTCTACCTGACACCGATGGTTCACTGGCCCGAAACTATGATGACTTTTGACGAAACAGAAGGCGTACTATTCTCCGGCGATGGTTTCGGATGTTTCGGTACGTTGGATGGTGGTTTCCTTGATACCCGTATCAATACGGATCGTTATTGGGATGAAATGGTGCGCTATTACTCCAATATCGTTGGTAAATACGGTTCTCCGGTACAGAAGGCTTTGCAGAAATTGGGAGGATTGCACATTACGACCATCTGCTCTACCCATGGACCTGTTTGGACAGAGTATATAAGTAAAGTAATAGGCATTTACGATAAACTAAGTCGCTATGCTGCCGATGAAGGAGTGGTGATAGCTTACGGTTCCATGTATGGTCATACAGAGCAAATGGCGGAAGCCATCGCAGCGGAACTATCTGCACAGGGCATCAAGAATATCGTGATGCACAACGTCAGCAAAAGCAATCCTTCCTATATCATTGCAGATATCTTCAAATACCGTGGTCTGATTATTGGTAGTCCCACTTATAGCAATCAGATTTATCCGGATATCGAGTCCCTGCTTTCCAAAATACTGATACGCGAAGTTAAAGGCCGCTATCTGGGTTACTTCGGATCGTTCACTTGGGCAGGCGCTGCGGTGAAGCGTATGGCTGAGTTTGCCGAGAAGAGCAAATTTGAAATTATAGCCGACCCTGTAGAGATGAAGCAAGCGATGAAGGACATCACTTACGAACAATGCGAACACCTGGCACGTTCTATGGCTGAACGCCTGAAGAAGGACAGGGAATAGTAATTTTTGATAAGATACCCCTAATTTATTAACCTGATAAAAAACAATCACAATGAGATTAATCATTCAACCGGATTATCAATCCGTATCTAAGTGGGCTGCTCATTACGTAGCCGCTAAAATTAAGGCCGCTAATCCGACGCCTGAAAAACCGTTTGTACTGGGTTGCCCTACCGGTTCGTCACCGCTCGGCATGTACAAGGAGTTAATAGACCTGAATAAGAAAGGAATTATTTCCTTCCAGAACGTGGTTACTTTTAATATGGATGAGTATGTGGGTCTGCCCAAAGAACATCCGGAAAGCTACTACTCTTTCATGTGGAACAACTTCTTCAGCCATATCGACATCAAACCGGAGAATACCAATATCCTGAACGGGAATGCTGCTGACCTGGATGCTGAATGTGCCCGTTACGAAGAAAAAATCAAGTCTTACGGTGGTATCGACCTGTTTATGGGTGGTATTGGTCCCGACGGACACATTGCCTTCAATGAACCGGGTTCTTCTCTGTCTTCCCGCACACGTCAGAAGACTTTGACGACTGATACAATCATCGCCAATTCCCGTTTCTTCGACAATGATGTAAACAAAGTGCCCAAAACGGCATTGACTGTTGGTGTAGGTACAGTGCTTTCCGCCAAAGAAGTGATGATTATTGTGAACGGACATAATAAAGCTCGCGCGCTCTATCATGCAGTAGAAGGTTCTATCAATCAGATGTGGACCATCAGTGCTTTGCAGATGCATGAGAAGGGTATCATAGTAGCTGATGATGCAGCCACTTTTGAACTGAAAGTAGGCACATACCGCTATTTTAAAGATATAGAAGCTGACCACTTGGATCCGGCCTCTTTGCTGAAGTAAACATACAACTGATATAAAGGTAATTTGCGCAGTTCGTTTCCGCTAATAGGTGCGAAGCGGATTGCGCGATTTTCTTTTATTTTGTCCACCCTCTCTTGTTTGATATTATCTTTATCGTTCTTACCTTTATGACCTTGAATGAATAAAATCGTTTGTTTATGAATGATATAGATTGCTCTTACGACGATTTGCTATGCCGCTCTCTTTCATTGTTCCGTCAGTTTCGGTTGTATGACGATCGTATAGAAGAGGATAATGCTTTTGTTTTTTTAAGGGAGGCGGAAAAAGTAGTCAGTGATACCAGAAATGGAGTTTGTGTGGCTAAATTGGGATGTGTAATAGAATGTCTTGCCCACAGATTTTATATAAACGATGATACGGATGTAATACTGGAAGAGGTAGATGCCTTTCTGATTAAATTTTGGAAAGGTTTGAAGCAGCCTTCTCCGGAAACATTTATTGCTTCCTTATGGATTGGAGAATACTTTCTGTTGCGTTTAAAGAACCCCAAATCCCGTCTGCATGGTCGTAGTAAAAAAATGGTTTCCAAAATTCTGTCATTTATGGCTGATATGCTTCGGAAACCGGAAAAACAAAAAGTACTCAGTCTCTCTTCTGTTGCTGTTCTTGAGGAAACTGTAGATTGGGTTAAAGAAGTTTGCGATGTACATATCTGTGAAAAACAAGTCGTAATCCTGCTAGAAAGGCTTTATTATCTTCAGGAAAAAGGAATGTTGGGAGAAGAAGCAGATGGAAAGAACGCTTTGCGGCGGCAAATATGGGATTTTTATTATTGAATGTTATCTTTACAATTAACTTTATACTATGAACGTGCTTGTTGGAGTTCGCATCCGGGGATGGATATAAATCATACTGCGCAGCTTGTTCTGTCGAAGAGCACGGATGATGGTAAAACCTGGAAAATGCATAATTATGCCCGTACGAATACAACGGAGGCGCAGGTTGTCGAGGTAGAACCGGGGGTGCTGATGTTGAATATACGTGATAATCGGGGCGGTAGCCGTGCCGTAGCAATTACGAAAGATTTAGGTAAGTCATGGACTGAACATGAATCTTCACGTAAAGCATTACAAGAACCGGTTTGTATGGCGAGTCTGATAAGTGTAAAAGCAAAAGATAATGTATTGAATCGGGACTTACTCCTGTTCTCCAATCCCAATACGACGAAGGGGCGGCATGATATTACTATTAAAATGAGTCTGGACGGAGGTATAACCTGGCTTCCGGAACATCAACTTTTTATTGCGAATACGTATTCAGCGAAATTTTAGTCTAATTTCTTTCCATCCAGATATTCCCTCTTGAACATATCTACAAACAGGAAGAATAGTGACAGTAACAGTGGTCCGAAGATCACTCCCATGAATCCGAATAGTGACAGGCCGATAACGACTCCGAATATAGTGATCAGAGGATGTATATCGGCCATTTTCTTTTGCAGGATAAAGCGGATCAGATTATCGAGCTGAGAGATGATCAGTGTTCCGAATATAGCCAGTCCGATACCATTGAAAAGGTCGCCGGATAATGCCATATAAACGGCAATCGGGAACCATACCAATGCTGTACCTACCATGGGGATGACCGTCGCAAGGCAGGTAAGGAATCCTGTAAGCAGAATGTCCGGTACATCAAAGAACCAGTAACCGATCATGGCTACTCCACCTTGTATGATTGCCAGCAAAGGAATACCGACGGCATTGGAGTGTACAATCATCTTGATGTCGTGCACTACATGCTCTGTATTGGCTTCGCTGAAAGGAAGTATTTCGCTGATGTATTTCTCCATCCGCTGTCCGCCTATCAGCATAAAGTAAAGTACGAATACCAAAACGAAAAGGTTGACTGCAAAGCTACTGATGCTGCCCATGACGAATTGCCCTATGGCAGGAAGTGCGGAGATAATAAAGGAAGTGGTATCCTTGCCCAGTACATCGTAACCGGTTTTTTCCTTGATGATATTTGCTGCACTTTCAATCGGGGCAATAATACTTTGCGGGTCGAGGTTGATATCCTGCAATTTACTGACCAATAGCCAGACTGCCAGTGCCAAAGGAACCAGAAAGAAGAGGATAGCTTCGGTAGTAATAAGAGTTGCAGCCACACTTCGTTTCATTTTCCGTTTGTCGGTCAGATGTATCATCTGCCTTCTGACCAGGATATAGATGGTCAGTGCACCCAATAAACCGCCCAGAAAGGGAGTAATCTGTAGGAACAGGATTATACCCAGCCCGATGATTATAGTGATTAGTGAATATTTCCAGTATTGTTCTTTTGTACTCATATACTTTTTTGCTGTTTTCTTAAGAAACAAACAAAGTGAGCATTTGGTTGGTTATCCTTCATTCAACCAGCCCTTTCCCTGGCGAATAACTTCAATTTCTCCGCTTGTGCAGTCTACAATGGTAGAAAATTCTGTACCGCCGATACCACCGTCAATGACCAGATCGACAAGATCACCGAATTTTTCATCGATCAATTCCGGATCAGTGCAGTATTCTATATCTTCGTGCGCTTCGTGCGGGAGAGTGGTAGTCATGATGGGAGCGTCCAGAATACGGGCTATTTCCTGGATGATAGCATTGTCGGGCATACGGATACCTACTTCTTTTCGATTACGGAAAATCTTTGGCAGGCGGGTAGTGCCGTTCAGGATGAAAGTGAAAGCACCGGGCAGGTTGCGTTTCATCAGTTTGAACGTATTGTTATCTACCTTTGCATATTCGCTGATGCTACTTAAATCATAGCAAATAATGGAAAGGTTATTCTTGCGCGGATCTATCTCTTTGATACGGCAGATACGTTCGATGGCACGTTCTTTCAGCCCATGGCAACCAATGGCATACATGGTATCGGTGGGATAGATGATGAGGCCACCGTCATTCAAAATATCCACTACCTGTTGCAGGTCTTGTGGATTATTGTTCTTTTCGTAAAGTTTCAGAAGCATAGGGCTGATAATTAGTCTATATATAATAACACAAAAGTAGGGAATAAGTTTCTTATTCTCAAATAAGTGTGGCTTATTTCTTGGATGATTTTTTTCGAAGTTCTTCTGCCAGTCGCCATTGCAATGCTGCCTCTACTTCTTTTCCTGCCTGCATCAAGGCGTCCCCGAAGAGCTCATGCGCTCCGGCATGTTCTGGTTTCAGGGTGGTAGCTTTGTCCAGATCGGCTATGGCGCCTTCGGTTTCTTGCTGTTTCAGACGTAATTTTCCCCGATTGTAAACAGCTTTAAATTCAGCCGGACGTAGTTTGACGGCACGTGTCAGGCATTCTTCCGCTTCAAGATATCTGCCGTCATTGAAGAGGGTGATGCCTTTACGTATCCATGCATCCGTATATTCCGGATAAAGTTCCAGCGCTTTGTCGTAGTTGGCGATGGCGGCACGAGAGTCATGGGCAAGAGTAATGGACTCATTGCCCATCAGATAATACTCACGTGCGTAGGCTTGCAACCGTTTCTGTTGCTCTGCCATTTGGGATTTTAGTTGATCGTTGTTGTCTCGTAGCTTGTTGATAACCCCTAACTTGCGACGGATGAGGCGTTGAATAACAGGCTTTTCTATGTCGTATCGGGAGTGTATAGCTTTAAAGAAATGGTTGAGGAAGACTTCGAAATCTCCTTTATCGAATGCTTTGGTTGCAGCAGCATATTCTACGTCGGCTTGCGCCTGTTTCAGGGCGCGGTCTATGGCTTGCCGGTTATTGAAGCGTTCGGCAAAATTCACTATTTCCGGGCGTACAAAGATATCAGCCCGATTCACAGGTTTCTTTAGTTGAATACCTTCCAGTGAGGTGCAGCGGCTGAGGGCGACGTATGCTTGTCCACCGGCAAATACACCGCCGGTGAAATCGATGACTACACGACTAAAGGTCAGTCCCTGACTTTTATGGACGGTGATAGCCCATGCCAATCGTACGGGAAACTGGGAGAAGGTGCCCAACACTTCTTCTTCAATTTCTTTTTTCTTTTCGTTGTATTTATAGCGAATGTTTTTCCAGTGCTCCGGCTTGACGTCACATTCTTTCCCATCATCAGTGATGACATAGAGCGTTTCTTCTATCTCATCGAACCCACTGACTACACCGATAGTGCCGTTTACCCAGCGGCGGTCGAAATCATTCTTGATAAATATGACCTGTGCACCCGGTTTCAGCACAAGCTCACGCGAAGTGGGCAGACTGCTTTCGGGAAAGTCGCCGGTGACTTCTCCCCGGAAGGTTACAGCGTCTCCGGGCAGTTCTGCCAGTTTCCGGTCATTGATATAATCTACGTTATCGCGGCGCGTAGCGAGGGTGATATACATATCTTCCTCATTCTCTTCGATGTCGGTTCCGTAGCGGGTGTTGAGTAGTTGCAGGTCAGCGGCACCGGCAGTATTGCTGCGAATATGGTCCAGAACGCTGACAAAGACTTTGTCTGTTTGGCGATAGACCTTTTCAAGTTCAATGGAAACAAGGTCTATCTGGTTGAAAACCCTTGCAGAGAAAAAGTAAGGAGTAGGATAGAAGCGGTTCAGGATTTCCCGTTCATCACCTTTCACTACAGGTTCGAGCTGGAAAACATCGCCTACTAACAAGAGTTGTTTCCCACCGAAAGGTTCGCGCAGGTTGCGTGAGTAGACACGCAGGATACGGTCTACGGCGTCAATAATATCTGCCCGTACCATGGAAATCTCATCGATAATAATGAGTTCCAGTTCTTCCAGTAGTTTTCGTTGGGGTTTGGTGTATCTGAAGAATTCGTGAATGCGTCCGCGTTGCAAACTCAGATTCGGATCGTCGGGAAGCAAAGGATGAAACGGTAGTTTGAAGAAACTATGCAGGGTGCTGCCACCGGCATTGATGGCGGCGATACCGGTAGGCGCCAATACCACATGTTTCTTTTTTATATTCTCGCAAATATATCTCAGAAAGGTAGATTTACCCGTACCCGCCTTTCCGGTCAGAAACACGGACTGGCGGGTATATTGTATGAGACTCAGAGCATCCTGGAACTCTTTGTTGCTGGTATCTACGGTTTGGGACAAGATTTAGTAATTAATAATTGGTAATTAGTAATTAAAAAGAGGATTATATAATGGAGAAATGTTTAAGTGCATTGGCTACTCCATCTTCATCAACCGAAGTTGTAATGTAATTGGCATGTTCCTTCACTTCGTCCACAGCATTTCCCATTGCTACTCCGATGGCGGCATGGCGCAGCATACTTACATCGTTTCCTCCGTCGCCAAATGCCATTGTTTCTTCCAGGCGAATACCGAAGTGATTGATGATTTCGTCGATACCCTTTTGTTTGGTATTTCCTTTGGCGGTGATATCGGCAAAGGCAGGAAACCAACGCCCGGATTCGCAGTCCGGCAATTGGGGAAGAATCTCTTTTTCTTGCTCCAGTGTAATGAACGGTGTCATCTGGAAGATTTCCCGGCGAATCGCTTCTTCAGGTGTCTTTACGGGAAGCACATCTACTTTCAGATAATCGTTGAATATCTTTTTCACCATATCGTCCGGCTGGCAGACGCAGATATCATGTTCGCCTACAAAGATACAGGGGAAATTCTGTTCGGAGGAGATGCGTGCCAATGTCTGTACGTCAGCAGCAGGAATCGCGCTCTTGTAAATCACTTCTTCACCTACGAAACAATATCCGCCGTTCATGGTTATATAACCGTCTATTAATCCACGGTCCTGCAAGGCAGAAAGGTTGTTGATGATAACTGCGGGGCGTCCCGTAGCGATAAAAATCCGAATGCCTTTGGCTTTGGCAGCGGCGATGGCTTCGATGGTGGTTGGGGGAATAGCATGGGTATTAAAACTCACTAAAGTGCCGTCGATGTCAAAAAACAGGGCTTTAATCATATAATTTCTATTTTACTTGGTTGCAAAAGTACTCAAAAGTGAGGATATTTTGTACTTTTGTCTCCTAAAGAAATCGTAAATAGTCATTATACATTAATAAAATAATAAAAGCTGTTTTAGAACGCAGTTAAATCGCAAATGAAGAAGCATTCCTTAAAAGATTGGCTGATAGCTGTACGCCCTTGGTCGTTTCCGGCATCAGCAATGCCGGTGATTGTCACGCTGGCATATTTGTATTGGGCATACGGGGTAATAGAATGGGCGAACGGACTGTTAGCGTTGGCCGGTATTGTTATTTTCCACGCTTCGGGAAATGCGTGGAGTGATTATTTCGACTTTGAACGGGGAGTGGACAGGGTGGATACATTTGGTGTGAAGACCCTGACAAGCGGACAATTCATGCCATTGGAGATACGCAACCTGGCCATAGGCCTGATGGTGCCGGCGGTGATGGTCGGTCTTTGGCTGGTAGTCCGTACGGGGCTTCCTTTGTTGTGGATAGGTGTTTGTGGAGCTTTGTGTTCGTTGCTCTATCCGTGGCTGAAATATCGGGCTTTCGGAGATTTCGTTATTTTTGTAGCTTATGCCATACTTCCTACTTTGGGTATATCCTATATTACTATGGGGAAATTCCTGCCTGATGTATGGTTGATAATCGTTCCGGTGGGATTGATTACAGTAGCCATCCTGCACGCTAATAATACGCGTGATATAGGTACGGATGTAAGAGCCCGGATTAGTACTCTTGCCATGAGGCTTGGGGTGAAGACGGATATTTTCCTATATATGTTCGAGGTGCTTTTTCCGTTTCTGTGGATCGCGGCTTGTGTAGCGTTGGGGTATTTTCCATGGTGGTCTTTACTGACGATAGTAGGAATTCTGCCTGCAATAGCCAATGCACGGACTATGTTGCGGTTGCCGAAAGAAGGAATTGGTGTTATATCCAATCTGGATGAAAAGACGGCGAAACTGCAACTCTTGTTCAGTTTATTGTTTACTGTTACATTCCTGATATAGTATGAAACGAATTATTATTCCTTTATTGATAGCTGCTTTCTTGTGGTTCTTTATGTTTTCTCCCTGGACAAGCGGAATATTCAACTTCTGGACGGCCATGAGTTTTTCGGCTATTGTGTTGATGAATATGGCTTTTGCGCTTCGTCCACAGTGGTGGATAGAAGATGTGAAGTTCGATTGGAAGAATTTTGCCGGAGGGGTGGGATTGGCTGTTGTTTTGTGGGGAGTATTCTGGCTGGGAGATAAGGCTTCTGCCTGGCTTTTCGACTTTGCCCGTCCGCAGGTGGAACTGATTTACGGAATGAAAACCGGTGAAAATCCTTGGTTACTCTCCATATTACTACTCATATTGATAGGTCCTGCCGAAGAAATCTTCTGGCGGGGATATGTGCAGAATGCTCTTTCGAAGCGCTGGAGCCCGAATGTCGGTTTTATTGTGACAACATTAGTTTATGCATTGGTACATATCTGGTCGTTCAACTTTATGCTGGTGATGGCGGCGTTGGTGGTTGGTGCTATCTGGGGATTGGCTTACAGATTGTATCCTCAGAAATTGGGAGCATTGATTGTGTCGCATGCAGTGTGGGATGTGGCGGTATTTGTTGTGTTTCCGATTTAATGACTCACCACAGATTACACGGATTTACACAGATGAAAAAATATATTTTTGATTTTCCTGCTTTATATCTGTGTAAATCCGTGTAATCTGTGGTAAAACAAAATAAAGCTATTATGAAATACAATTTTGATGAAATCATTGAACGTCGTGGCACTAACTCTGTGAAGTGGGACGGCGTAAAGAATATCTGGGGGCGTGATGATTTGCTTCCTATGTGGGTGGCCGATATGGACTTCCGTACTCCGCCTTTCGTGATGGATGCTTTAAGAAAACGCTTGGAGCATGAGGTGTTGGGATATACTTTTGCTTGTGAAGAGTGGTATAATTCTATTTGTACATGGCTGCACGACCGTCATCAGTGGGATATATCCCGAGAGATGCTGACATTTGTTCCGGGAATCGTTCGCGGGCAGGCTTTTGCCCTGCAATGTTTCACTAATCCGGGGGATAAGGTAATGGTGATGACTCCTGTTTACCATCCTTTCTTCTTGGTGACTGAACGTATGGGGCGTGAAGTGGTATATTCACCCTTGGAATTACAGGATGGACAATATCATATCAATTTTGAGCGTTTCCGTAAAGATTTGCAAGGTTGTAAAGTTCTGATTCTCTGTAATCCTCATAATCCGGGCGGACGTGTATGGACAGCAGAAGAGTTGAAAGAAATAGCGGCTATCTGTTACAATAATGGCACATTTGTGATTTCTGATGAGATTCATGCCGATCTGACTTTGCCTCCTTATAAGCACTATCCGTTTGCCACGGTTTCCGAAGCAGCAGCATCGAACTCACTTGTCTTCATGGCTCCCAGTAAAGCATTCAATATGCCCGGATTGGGTAGTTCGTATGCGATCACTGTTGATAAGGATATTCGTGAACGTTTTCAGACCTTTATGGAGGCGGGCGAGTTTTCTGAAGGACATTTACTTGCCTATATCGGTGCGGCTGCTGCTTACATGCACGGTGCAGAATGGCTGGAGCAAATGCTTGAATATATAAAAGGGAATATAGATTTTACAGAGAACTATCTGAAAGAACATATTCCGGGCATTGGTATGATACGTCCGCAAGCTTCTTATCTTGTTTTCCTGGATTGTCGGGCTTTGGGGCTGACACAGAAAGAATTAACCCGACTTTTTGCAGAGAAAGCACATCTGGCTCTGAATGACGGAACTATGTTTGGTCAACCGGGAGAGGGCTTTATGCGGTTGAATATCGGTTGTCCCCGTTCAGTGCTGAAGCAGGCTTTGCAGCAATTACGTGAGGCTGTTGTGCAGTAATATCAAAAAGAAGAATCTATTTTTGTTGGCCGTAGAGGTCTATACTATATGAAGAAACTCTTATATCTTTTTATTGTAAGTGGTATTCTGCTGTGTGCTTGCAGGCATACCGATAGTACTGCTTTGCTCCGCCAGGCGGATGCGGTGGTTTATGGCAATGCGGATAGTGCAATGAAGCTCCTGTCGTTAATCAAGAATCCGGAGCGGTTGCCGTTCGAGGAAAAAATGTTGTATGGTTGGCTGCGTACATTTGCGCATAATGTACGGGGAGCCTCCATGGCGGAAGATTCTTTGATTTTACCGGCATTTCATTATTTTGTCGCTGGTACGGACACGGTAAAGATGCTGAATTCATTCGTGCTGAAATCCAAATATTTATATTGGCAGAAAAAGCATAAAGAGGCTATGGCTGTACTGGATAGCGGTATTGCGGCGGCTACGGCATGTAGAGATACTTATCTGATGGTCAATATGCTTTCTGAGAAAGCAAACAGGTATGTGTACGTTGAGAAGGATTATAAAAAGGCTATAGAAGCACATCTCAGAGCGATTGCCATTCGTGAAGATGAAGGCTTGTGCTATTCTTTGGGTATTGCCATGGGATTACAGGGAAATGATTCGGCTTCTTACTATATGGACCGAAGCATTGAACTGGTGGAGAAAAAGAAAGATACGACGCGCTTGGTGCATTATCTGCGAAACTACGCGCAGCTATTGTCTTATATAAGCAGTGATTATAAAAAGGCGGCGGAAGTGTCGAAACGTCTGCGGAGTTTAGCACCCGATGGGGGACAGGTTGCCATGACCGACTTGGTGCTGACAGAATGTTTTCTGAAAATGGGAGAGTTGGATTCCGCCCAATACTATCTTGATCAGGGCAGAGCATTACTTGCCCGCCGGGAGAAGCTTCTGAGTACAGAAAATATGATGACTTATTATCAGGGATTGATAGATTATACACGTCATCGTACATTTGATTTCTTGAAGGTGATGCGTTATAATGATTCTGTTCACAATGCTCTTTATGCCTTGCAAAGTACCATTCAGCGGAAGGATGAAAGTAAGGAATCACTTTCGAATGCTAATTTGCAGCTGACGGTAGAGCGGCAGGAAGCACAACTGACGCTGTTAGCTTGTCTGCTGTTACTGGTTGTTACGGGTGGTGGCGCCTTTTTCTATATCCGGGCTCGTCGTCATCGTCTGATTGAAGCGGAAGAGCGAATCGAAACACTGAACCGTTTGCTGGCAGATGCTACGAAGGGGGACAGTGAACCAGGGACTACCGGAAATGTTAATCAGGAAGTGGAAGACGGACAGTTTTTCCGAAAAATACTTTTGCAACAGTTGGGCATTATTCGTTTGGTCGCTACGCAGCCTACATCACAAAATCAAGATTTACTTCGCCGCATATCCGGCATTACGAACCGGGAGTTGCCCGTAGAAAGTCTTTTGGTATGGGAGGATTTGTATCCCGTGATCGATCGTATATACGATGGCTTTTATACTCAAATGAACAGACGTTTTGGGTCTGTACTAATAGATAAAGAACAGCAGCTCTGTTGTCTGCTTTGCGCAGAGTTCTCTACAAAAGAGATCAGTGTAGTGACGCAGCAAAGCATTCCGACTATTTATCAGCGGAAGACGAATATCCGGAAGAAATTGGGAATGGGGGAGAAAGAGGACATCGTCAGTTTTATTCTGGAGAAATAATACCTGCTTTTCACATATTCGTATGTGTATTCGTGTTTTTTCGGTTATGAGGGAAAGTTGACGAGTTAACCAGTTGACAAGGGGACAAGGTTCCATGCGGCATAGAAGCATTGCGCAGCCCCTTGTCCCCTGGTCAACTCGTCCCCTTGTCAACTGGTTTCCTTCCTTTCTTTTCAGAAATGCATGCGCCTATTCATACATATAAATAGTATATAGACTCTCAAAAGATAAATATAGAGAATGAAAAATATAATGTATTGATAATTAGTGTTATATGTGCTTCTAATATAGAACTTTTATATCCCGATATAGAGTGTTTGAGACATGTTTCACCCCTAACTTTGCATCAGGTAAAAACGAAAAGTGAAACATTTAAATCAATCAAACGATGAAAGCAAATTCAATGAAGACTATCGGGAAAAGACTAACATTCTTAATCCTTATCATGTGTGTGGCAGTTTCTATTTCTGCTCAAAGTTATCAACTCTCCGGTTGCGTACAGGACGAAAACAATCAGCCGGTGGAAGTAGCAAACATTCTGTTGAAACAGGCTAAAGACAGTACTTATCTTACGGGTATGCTGACGGATGCACAAGGGTGTTTTACCTTTACTCAACCTAAAGGGGAATATCTGTTACATATTACTCTGATAGGTTGTGAAGATATCTATTTGCCCGTCTCCTTACAGGGAAATAAGAATGTAGGTATGCTCACCCTGAAATCCTCTTCTACCTTTTTGAATGAAGTAACCGTTACGGCAGCTCGTCCGGTAATCAAGCGTCTGGTAGACAGAGTTGTTTTTGATACACATAATGCCATCGCTACTGCCGGAGGAAATGCACTCGACCTTTTGCGTGAAGTGCCCGGTCTGCGCGTTGGTCAGAACAGTATTGATATTATAGGTAAAGGAGGCGTGAAGATATATATCAATGATCGTGAAACGAAACTTTCCGGTGACGAGTTGATTGACTATCTCCGTTCTTATGACGCTTCTCAGATACAGAAAGTGGAAGTAATTACTACTCCGCCATCTAAATATGATGCGGCTGGTAATGCAGGTATTATCAATATACGTCTGAAGTCACGTCCTAAAGATTATCTGGGAGGTACGGTATCTGCTTCTTATAATGCAGGTGAAAAGGAGAATTACGGTTATGGTGGTGTAAACCTGAACATCAGCAAAGGTCGTGTATCTTCTTTCATCAATGCAGGTACTACGCAAGGCAACTATGAGAACCGTGAGGCGAATCGTCGCTATTTTGCTCAGAATACTTGGGATGGGCGTACGGATTATAAGAAATATATGCAGAGTTATTATGGTCAGGCAGGTGTGGACTTTGCGCTGGAACGCAACTGGACGTTAGGTTTGCAAGCTGTTTACAACCACAATAACCCAAAAGATTCCAAAGCAGTTTCTATTACGGAAGTTTATGACGTGGCTACTGCCCGTCTGGACTCTCTTTTATTCTCTGACAGTGAGGAAGGAACTAAAGCCGACCGCGTTAACTTGAATTTCCATACTGACAAATCCTGGGGTGATAAGGGTAAAAAGATGACCTGGGATGTGGATTACCTGTATGATAAAAGAGATAGTCACATGGGGTTCCTGTCTGACACTCAGACTCCTGACGGTGTAACTATACCCGGAACCAATTTTGATTACAGTTATTTGCAAAATCGCAAAGTAGATGTATTCTCTTCTGCACTTGACTTTACACTTCCCTTCGAGAAGTATAAGGTGACCGCAGGTGCCAAGGTTTCTTTCACAAATACCCGTAACCGTATCAATTATGATACTTCGGACCCGACACTGGTGCAGGACGATTATTTCCACTATAAAGAACAAATCTATGCTCTTTACGCTGACTATAGCCGCGCGTTTGGCAAGCAGTTCTCTATGCAGCTGGGCTTGCGTATGGAACACACCCGTACTACCGGTATTTCTGAGTCGGAGAATACGACGGACAAGCACGATTATACCCGTCTGTTCCCTACACTCTATTTCCTATATTCACCCAATGAGCAGAATGCGTTGAACCTTAGTTTGTCCAATCGCATTTCCCGCCCTTCACAGAATATGGTGAACCCTTTCCCGTTCTATCAGAACAAGTATACCTATGCTCGTGGAAAGGAAGACCTGAAGCCGAGTTATACGTATAATGCCGAATTGGGATATACATTCAAGAATAATCTCAATATCTCTGCATTTTATTCTTATTCGGACGATGTATTCTTTCAGGTTGTAGGTTTAGATCCGGAAACGAATATCAGCTCTTTCCTGTGGGATAATTTTATGGAGACACACTCTTTCGGGTTGAATAACTCCTATACATTCCGTACAAAATGGATGCAGGCTTATGTTCAGCATGGTGTAAACTATAGCCGCACAACTTCCAGTGCCGCTTCCACATCAGCCGAAGAGAAAGGATGGGCTTATAATGCCAGTTTGCGCAATACATTCTTCCTTAATCCGAAGAAGACATTTATAGGAACGCTTTCAGGTTGGTTTACTTCACGTCAGTATAGTGGAGTATATCTGATAAAACCTACTTATGGTGTCAGTGCGGGTTTGCTCTATCGCATGCTGGATAATAAGCTCAGTCTTAGCCTGAACGTCAATAATATTCTAATCAGCCATTCGAAGCTTGAAACTGTTTCCAATGGAGTCCGGATGACGACGGACAATCAGTTTGCCTTTACCGGTTTCCGCATCGGTGTTTCCTACACGTTTGGTGGAGATATCCGCAGCAAGGGACAACGTAATAGTAACTCAGATATTCAGAACAGATTATAAAAATTGCTTTCATCGTTTTTACCTAGCTGAAAGCACTCCCGTGGTGGGAGACGAACGGCTTGTCAGAGTGAAACAGTGGTTTCACCGGACAGGCCGTTCACTTTGTTTCCATAAAGTATATGAATCATTCCTCCTTTTCTACCAGTTTTTACCCCTTACTTTCTTCATGATTGCTCACTTTTGCATACCAACAAACAAATCTATAAGAGGAAGTATATGAAAAACAAAATGAAAAACCGAGTAATAGAGATGAAGGACTTATGCCTTTTATGGCTCTTCTTGTTCTTATTAGGTGGAATACCGGCAGGAGCGACTACTATATCCGATGATGAATTAGCATCCGGTACGGAAGAATTAATCGCTTTTCCCGGCGCTGAAGGTTTTGGCCGGAATACTACCGGTGGTCGCGGTGGTAAAGTTTATCACGTCACTACATTGGAAGATGGAATGCAAGCAGGAACGTTACGTTATGCGCTTGCGCAAACAGGTGCACGTACGGTGGTTTTTGATGTAGCCGGGACTATCTTCCTGAACAGACCTTTAAGAATCACTAACGGAGATTTGACTATTGCCGGGCAAACGGCGCCGGGGCAAGGTATTTGTATTGCCAGACGTCCGGTAACTATTAACGCCAACAATGTTATTGTTCGTTATGTACGGTTTCGTGTCGGCAATGAAGGCGGTGGAGAACCCGACGGACTTGGAAGTACCGATTGCAAGAATGTTATTGTAGACCATTGTTCTATCAGTTGGTCGGTAGACGAGTGTTGTTCGGTGTACGGTGGTGAAAACCTGACTGTCCAGTGGTGTCTTGTTTCCGAAAGCCTTCGGACGGCCGGTCATGCCAAAGGAAAACACGGATATGGAGCCATCTGGGGAGGAGCGAAAGCTTCTTTTCATCATAATCTGCTAGCACATCATGAAAGTCGTGTCCCACGTCTTGGTCCCCGTCCTTTCACTCAGGAACGCGAACATGTGGATATGCGTAATAATGTTTTTTATAATTGGGCGGGAAATGGCTGTTACGGTGGAGAGGGAATGCATGTAAACATCGTGAAAAATTATTACAAACCGGGTCCGGCTACTCCCAAAAACAGTCCTGTACGCTATCGTATTGCCGCTCTTGGAGTGCGTACTACGAAATATTGTACCAAAGCAGATGGTAAGCCCAATGTTTGGAAACCTATGGAACATGTATGGGGGAAATTCTATGTGGACGGTAATGTAATCGAAGGTAATAAGGAAGTAACCAAGGATAACTGGACAAAGGGTATTTACGAACAAATCAAGAATTCATCCTGCGATAATACTTTCACTAAACAAGTGAAGAAAGAGATGCGCCTGGCCAAACCTTTGGATGCAGGTATTATCACTACACATACTGCTGAACAGGCGTATAATCTTGTATTGGCTCACGCCGGTTGTTCCAAACAACGTGATATTATAGATATACGTATTATAGAGGAAACCCAAAACGGTACGGCTACTTATATTGGCAGCGTGACAAAAGGCGCTGAAAATGCTCCCGGATTGATCGACTTACCGGCAGATGTGAAACCGGAGGGATCCACCGGTGCTTGGCCGGAATTATCGAATGGCGGTGTTACAGATGATGAGCTAAGAGATACTGATGGCGATGGTATTCCGGATACATGGGAAACGGCTCATGGGCTGAACCCGAAGGATGCTTCTGATGGTGTTACTACTACATTGAGTAAGGAAGGTTATACCAATTTGGAAGTCTATATGAACAGTCTGGTAAAGTAGAAGTTGAACCAATTATTAATATATTAAGTATGAAGAAGATAATTTTTACAGTACTATTTATGGGCATTCTATCGGGAGGATATGCTCAAGATAGTTCATCACCGTATCAGGCCGTAGTAGCTTTGGATGGTAGCGGCGACTACACGAGTATTCAGGATGCTGTTAATGCTGCACCGGACAATCGGCAGGAGCCTTGGCTGATTTTTTTGAAAAACGGGTCTTATCGGGAGCAAGTAATTATTCCCGCTACTAAAACTTATATTCATCTTATCGGACAGGATAAAAATAAGACGATTATCCATCACTGTCTGAATGTCGGTGGAAAACCGGAAGAGGGAACTGAACCTGCTAAAACAGCTTATTGGAAACATTCTGTTCATAACCCTTCTTCTGAAGTTCATAAATTGGAAGGTAGTGTTGTTTATATAAAGGGAGATCATTTTTATACGGAGAATATCTCTTATCTTAATGACTGGGGGGTAGATAGCCAAAATGGTCCTCAAGCTTTGGCTATGAGTAGCCAGGCTGATTGTGCTGCATACAATAATTGCATTTTTCGATCTTTCCAAGATACCTGGATGACTTCCAGAACTGACTCTCACCGTCTTTATGCGAAAGATTGCTGGATTGAGGGAGCGGTAGATTACTTTTATGGCAGTGGAGATGCTTTGCTTGAAAATTGTACGTTATATAATTTGCGCAGTGGTTCGGTAATAGTTGCTCCTTCCCATAAAAATGTGAGGTTCGGATATGTATTTCGCAACTGTATAGTGGATGGTAATGCCGCTGCTGCCGATGGTAAACAAAAGTTAGGACGTCCGTGGCATAATTCTCCTCGTGCTGTTTATATACATACCACCATGCGCATTCCTCTTGCTCCCGAGGGGTGGACAAACATGGGGGCTATTCCGGGGTTATTTGCAGAGTATGACAGCCGCGATGCCGAGGGTAATGTACTCGACCTTAGCCAACGTAAGACTGAATATGACGGACGTGGCCCGGATAATCCGCCGAAAGGTTCCTGTCGTGCAACAATCACCAAGGAAGAAGCGGATGGCTATGTATACGAACGTATAATTCCGGGAGATGACGGATGGAATCCCCGTGCGATGATGGAAAAATTGCCATCTCCCGCAAAGTTGAAAAAAAAGGGGGATAAAGTTAGCTGGAAAGCAGTACCAGCTGCTGCCGGATATGTTATTTTCAATAATGATCGTGTCATAGGCTTTGCCAAAGAGCCGATCTATACTTTGCCATCTGAAGTAAAAGGAAATTTAAAAGTATGTGCTGTCAATCGTTATGGTTCATTAGGAACAGAGAGTGTTCTTTAGTTAATGAATTGTAATGGCGCTATAACATATTGACATTTTTTGCATATGGAATCCCGGGCTTGTGAAAGTCTGGGATTTTTTTGTTAAAACTACTCAGTTATAGCCTTAAACTGAATTATTACTCCCTTTCTGGATGATTTTACTCTTTAAATACTCTTCTAATTCTGAATTTTGCAAAAGAATTAATAACACAGGTTAAGTTAAGAAATGAAAAGCTTTGCGAAAAACACTGTACTTATTGTTTAACTAAATAATACTATCATGAAACAAGAAATCGAAAAGATGAAGAGCAGGTTGCTTCTGCTGGCATTCATTTTAATGGTGCCTATTGGAGTGTTTGCTCAAAACATTACGGTAAAAGGTAATGTGACTGATTCGGAAGGAGAACCGATTATTGGTGCCACTGTTATGGAAAAAGGCAAAAGCCAGAATGGTGTCATCACTGACTTAGATGGTAATTTTACTCTGAATGTGTCAGGTAAAGGAAAAAAGATCGTTATTACCTATATAGGTATGAAAACGGAAGAAGTGGATGCAGTAACCGGAAAGACTTTGAAGATTGTCTTAAAGGATGATTCGCAAACACTGGACGAAGTAGTAGTAGTTGCCGTAGGTTATGGTAACGCACGCAAGAAAGATTTGACTGGAGCTATTTCTTCCGTAGGTGAGAAAACATTGAAAAACATCCCAACTACTTCAGCTTCAAGCGCCATTACGGGACGTCTGGCGGGTGTAAGCGTTGTTACAACTGAAGGTTCACCGGATGCAGCCGTTAATATTCGCGTACGTGGTGGTGGTTCTATCACGCAGAGCAATGAGCCGCTGTTCATTGTAGATGGATTCCAGGTGAGTAATATTAATGATATTCCTCCGACGGATATTGAAAGCATTGATGTGTTGAAGGATGCTTCTTCTACTGCCATTTATGGTGCTAAGGGAGCTAATGGCGTAATTTTGGTTACTACAAAAGGTGGTCGTGCCGGTAAGACAGAAGTGACATTCAATGCATCATTGGGTTTGAACCGTTTCTATAATGAAACTGAGGTTCTTTCTCCCTATGAATATGTTTACTATCAGCGTGAATTGGATCCGGCTAAGAATGCAGGCTTTTTTGATCGCTATGGACAGTGGGAAGATGTCGATATTTATAAAGGTAAAGAAGGACTCAACTGGCAACGTAAATTGTTTGATCGTACCGGATTGAAGCAGAGCTACAACGTAAACATTAATGGTGGTAGTGAGTCTTTGATTTATAGTATAAGTTACACACGTGATGATGAAACTTATATTATGCAAACATCCAAATATCGTCGTGATAATCTGAACTTGAAGTTAAGCAAGAATTTTAATAAAAAGTTGAGATTGGATCTTAATGCTAAAATGAGTAATAATGTTATTGACGGCCCCAGTGTATCCAGTGGTTCCAAACTACGTGACTGCGTGAAGTATCCTCCTATTGGTACGCTTACTGACCTAACGGAAGACGACCTGGCTGGTGATAATGAATTGATCCCTGAAAATATCAGTAACTTGAACGACCCCTTCTACAATATTACCAACGAGTATAAGAAGCAGTCCAAGTTCAATAATACCTATAATGTTGCTTTAATATGGGACGTTATTAAAGGATTACAGTGGCGTGCAGAAGGTACTTATGGCTTTACTTTTGATCGTACTGATAATATTTATCTGAAGAATACAGGTGAAGCGAATGGTAAGGCCGGACAACCTGTTGCCTATCGCCAATATTGGAATGGTTCAAAATGGACATTTCGTACTTTGCTGACTTATAAATTCAAGTTGAAAAAGCATCATTTTGACGTTATGGGCGGTATAGAAGCTAATAACTCTGAAAAGGATGATATGAAAGTCAATTCAGACTATTATCCGGGTGATTATTTGGCTAATGACATTCTGGCTATGTGGAACAATGGTACTGCAGAACCCACTTATACAACGATTAATGAACCCGACCGCAGCATGTCCTATTTCGGTCGTGCCAATTACATTCTGAATGATCGTTACTATCTGACTTTTACGTTGCGTGCAGACGGTACTAATGTATTTGCACCTGGAAATAAGTGGGGTATTTTCCCCGCTGCATCTGCTGCATGGCGTATTTCGGATGAAAGTTTCATGGAATGGTCTAAAGACTGGTTGTCCACTTTGAAGATGCGTGCCAGTTATGGTAAGTCCGGTAATGCCCGTGTCGGTTCCTATTGGCGCCAGACTTATAGTCCGGTAACTTCTACTAAGAATCTCTATTATCAGAATGAGATTGGACAGAGTAGCTTGCAACCTGCCAAACGTCTGCGTAATGAAAATCTGACCTGGGAGTCTAAATTCTCAACGAACGTAGGTTTTGACTTAGGTTTCTTCAGTAATCGTATAAATCTGACATTTGATTATTATAATGATGTTACTAAGGACTTGATTATGGAAGTGCAGTTGCCCTCTAATGCAGGTTATAGTAGCCAATACCAAAATCTTGGTCAGACCACTAATCGCGGTGTAGAGTTGTCGTTGAATGCAAATCTCGTTCAGACGAAAGATTTCTATCTTGACTTTAATTTTAATATTGCTTTCAATAAGAATAAGGTAGATGCATTGTATGGTGCCAATGGTGACGAAATGATTCTTTCTGGTGGTGGCACAGAGACCGGTAGCGATAACTATCGTGTTTTTGTAGGCCAGGAAGTTGGTTTGATGTACGGTTATGTGTCTGATGGTATGTATTCTTTTGATGATTTTACTTTCAATCCTACCACTAAAAAGTGGGATATTGTGACGACTAAAGATGAAAATGGTGTACCAATCGTTACAGATTGTTCGGGTGTACTTTCTCGTGCAGGAGGTTATTTCGGACCTGGTCACATGAAATTGAAGGACTTGAATGGTGATGGAGTTATTGATGCTGATAATGACCGTAAAGTGATTGGTCATGCGTTGCCGAAACACACTGGTGGTTTTAGTTTTAATGCCGGTTGGAAAGGTTTCGATGTTACAGCGATGTTCAACTGGTCTTATGGTAATGATATTCTGAATATCAATAAAGTGGACTACACTTCTTATACAGGTTCTAAACGTTATCAGAATCTGAGTAATGATATGAGATTGGCAAATCGTTTTACAACGATAGATCCTGTAACAGGACTTAATATCTATTATGGTGAGTATGCCAACCCTGAACGTTTGCAGGAAATTAATTCCAATGCTTCCATCTGGCATCCGTTAATGAACAATACGATTACCACAGACTGGTTGGTAGAAGACGGTTCGTTTTTACGCTTAGGCGTTCTGACGCTGGGATATACTCTTCCGAAATATTGGACTCAAAAGTTCGGTGTGAAGAGCCTGCGTGTCTATGCTACTGGAAATAATTTATTCTGTCTGACAGGATATAGCGGTCAGGATCCGGAAGTAAATACAAGTTCCAGCAATATGACTCCTGGTTATGACCGTTCGGCTTATCCGAAGTCCAGATCCTATATTTTTGGATTAAATGTTACATTCTAAACTAATAAACTTATGAAATTACAGAATATAGTATATGTATTGACGGTGGGAGGTGCGCTGTTAACCTCTTGTAGCGATTTTCTTGATACGGAATCTCCCTCGGTACAAAGTAGTACTGTTACTTTTGAGAATGAAGGTATGACGCGTTCGGCTATTATGGGAGTTTACTCCGAATTAGCAGGTACGTATGTTTATGGACAGAAAATGTCGGTTAACTGGCAAGGTGTTTCTGATATTGAATTGGCTAGTGGTTATGCTACTGACCCATCTAAAGACCTGACAAGTGATACAGGGGCGGCCAATTATTATTGTGACTGGTACAACAAGACCCTGCAATGGGGATACATTTTTAAAATGGCAGAATTGGCCAGTACGGCTGTGGATGGCATTCGTGCTTCAGCGCTTTATAAAAGTGGTAATGCGGCTATGAAGCGTTATTTGGGTGAGGCTTTAACATTGCGTTCATTGTCATATTTTGAATTGGTTAGGCGTTGGGGAGATATTCCTTTTAAGGAAGGTATGTCTAACTCGGATCTTTCCAATGTATATATGGGAAAGATTAATCGTGATAGTATTTATTCAAGTATTGTTCGTGACATGCAGGAGGCAGTTAACTATTTGCCTTGGGTAGGAGAAAATTCTGATTATAATTGCGAACGCGTGAATAAAGGATTTGCCAAGGGATTATTGGCTCGTATTGCTCTTTTTGCAGGAGGATGGTCTGTTCGTGACGGTAATCAGTTTCCTGATGATTCTAATGTAGAACACTATCCTAATGTTGAAGGAAATCCTGGTATGGAGGAAGTAGGAGGTTATTATGTTGGTAGACCTAAGAATTGGCGTGATTATTATGAAATAGCCGAGCAGCAATGTGCTGAAATTATTGGTGCTCCGGAGAATCCTCATCAATTGGATCCTGATTATGGACATATCTGGAAAACAGTTTGTGGCTTGAATTATAACGAATATAATGAGAATCTTTTTGAAGTAGCTAATGGAGTAGGGTATAGTGGTGACATCGGTACATTGATGGGACGTGCAATGGACGGTGGAATCGGGTATGGCAGCCGTGGTTTCGGTGGTTCTTATGTATGTTCAAATGCTTATTATTTCTATTCATTTTCTCCGACTGATACTCGTCGTGATTATGCTTGTTACTGGCCTCAGTATAAGAAAGATTCAGATGCGAAGAGAAATCGTGAGGTGATGCAGACTGATATAATGAACGTGAAATTGGGTAAATGGGGCTTCTTCTGGACTTCTAATGCATATCGTTCTATAGCACAAACAGCTACGGCTCGTACTCCGACCGGTATTAACTGGATTGTGATGCGTTATTCAGACGTCTTACTGATGTTTGCTGAAGCTCGTTATATGTTGGGTAAAGGAATTGATTCAAATAGTGAAATAGCTAATATCAGTGCCCGCAACGCATTGGAACAAGTTCGTACGAGAGCTTTCGGTGCCGGTTCTGAAGAAGTGAATAAATATGATGCTGATTTCTTTGAGGCTATTGTTAACGAACGTGCCTGGGAACTGGGTGGTGAAGGTATCCGTAAATTGGATTTAGTCCGTTGGGGATTACTAGATTCTAAAATAGAGGATATGAAAAAGGCGATGCTTTATTTGCTGGACGGTACTCATACCATACAAATCTTCGATAAAACGTATGAACCAACTGATTTCCCGGTGAAAGTGTACTATAGATATGATAAGGAAGGTGAATTCATAGATTTGTCTTCAGCCAATTTCTATCGTAACCTGGCCGATAATCCCGATACGGAAGTTTATTCAGAAGCGAATTGGTTCCCCCGTTCTTATTGGAATTTGGCCGAAGGTAAAGAAAGTTCTTTAGTTGATAATTCAGTAAAGATATTGTCTTGTGCCACTGGTTTGCGTAAATCTTATGATTATACGGAATTGCTGGGTACTTTGAAGTATGGCGAGTTGATTCAGGCTAAGTTGAATCTGATAGATATAGGTAATGAGATCTGTAATTATCGTCATTTCCATTCTATCTATTATGATGATATCTATAAGTCAAAAGGGTATTTGAAGAACTCTTATGGATATGATAAGCAAAAATAAAAAGTTAACTTATTAAAGAATGAATATATGAAACTTAGAAATATATATTATATCTTATTGGGAGTTCTGGCATTTTCTGCCGTTGCTTGCCAGGAGGATGCCAATGACTGGGGGATAGAACCAGGGCATGACCGGTTATTCCGTACTACTGAATTTAAAGTGGCTGATAATACATCTCCTACTTCTATAATGTTAAGTTACAGAGGTATAACGGATGCTTCAAAGTATATCTTTGAATTTAGTAAAGGAGATAGTCTGGAATTTACAAATATTGTGAAGACTGTGGAAATTCTGGCAGACACCTTGACACCGTATCGTCAGGAAACTACTGCGGTTAAAACGGAATATCGTACATTGTTCACAGACTTGGATGGAACCAGCCGTTATTCGGTACGTGTAAAAGCGGTAGATGGAAAAACAGGTAAAGAGTCCGGTTATGTGGGACTTTTCTTTGAAACTCCGGATGAGCAGATATTTACGGAGGTTGTTCCTTCTACTTCCGGTGCTGTCTTGAAGTGGAAAGCCGATAAGACCGCTACTCATATTCGCCATGCCGAATTGAAGTTTACGGTGGAAGGAGAAGGGGAAGAACAGACTGTTTTGATTGATACAGTATGGGTAGAACCCGCTCACGAATTAACTGCAACTGAAAAACAGGCAGGAACTTATTCCATTAAAGACTTGAAGGCAGGAACTAATTATCTGGCATATATCCTGAATGGCGATGTGCTTAGAGGTAAATATAGATTTTTGACACTGGGCTCTTCTGTAGGAGAAACAATAGACGTACAATCAGGAGATGATATTAATGCTTTGTTAGCTTCTGCCCCGGTAGGACCGGTAACTCTGGCTTTCAAAGGTGGAGAAAGCTATACGTTTGGTGAGATCACTGTGCCGACAAATGTGAAGGCTCTTTATTTGGCAGGTAATGTGATTAACGGTCAGCTGCCTCAATTGACGGCTACCAAAATGACATTTACTGCTCCGCTGGGAACTGTGAAATGGCAGAATATCGATTTGATAAGTGACGGACAATCTCAATTCTTCATTGAAATAGGTAATACGAATTGCTTCAGTACTATAGCCTTTGAGGGATGTCATATCAGTGAAATTCCACGTAGCCTTGTGCGTTTGAACAATGGTGATGTAGAGATAAGTGGTATTACAATCAGTAATTGTATTGTGAAGAATGTAGCATTGAGCGGCTATGGTCTGTTCAATTTCGGTAAAGCTAAATCCCTGAAGAAACTCGTTATTGAAAACTCTACGCTTTGTGAGATTGGTGATCAGTTGATGGATGTTCGTTTTGTTATTGATGAAATAAAAATGAATAAATGTATCTTCTGTAATTATACAATTGGTATGCCGAAGGTATTCCGTTTGGATAAGCAACCGAAGTCTATTGCTGTGACAAGTACTGTCTTCACCGGAACGAATGGTGGCAGCAAGATTAATTCCGGAAATGGAGATTATTCTGGCTACCTGGATTTCTCCGGTTGCTATTTGACCTCTGACTTCCAAGTGGACTCTAGACCGTTCACGAATGCCAAGTCTTTGTCTATGACATCTCTGGAATTGTTCGTAGATCCGATGAATGGGGATTTCCATTACAAACCGGAATTGAAATTTGAGGGTGAGGGCAAAGCCGGTGACCCGAGATGGTGGATACAATAGGTAAGATTCCATATAGGAAAGATTGTTAATGATGGAGGGAGGTTGTTCATATGAACAACCTCCTTTTGTGTTTAATCTGCTCTGAGAAACTTTTCGAATTTTGAGATAGTGCACTTATAGTACCTGAATTTCCCCCATAATACCTAATTTTCCCGGGTATATTTGCATAAAATGATTAACAGTAACTCTATAAAAGTAACAGACTATGAAACGATGGATTTTGATTGGTATGGTTGTAGCTTCCGGTATGACTATACAGGCACAAAACAAATTGCCCGAAAAGTTTCCTTACCAGGATACAAGTTTAACTGCAGAAGAACGGGCGGATGATTTGCTCAAAAGATTGACTTTGGAGGAAAAGGCTTCATTGATGATGAACGGTTCTCCGGCTATTCCCCGATTATCGATCAAAGCGTATGGTTGGTGGAATGAAGCACTTCACGGTCTCGCGCGTACAGGATTGGCTACAGTGTTTCCACAGGCTATCGGTATGGGAGCATCATTTGATGATAGTTTGTTGTATGAAGTCTTTACGGCAGTATCTGATGAAGCAAGAGCAAAGAGCCGGAGATTGGATAGTAAAGGAAATCTTACACGTTATCAGGCACTTACAGTGTGGACTCCTAATGTGAATATTTTCCGTGATCCGCGTTGGGGGCGTGGACAGGAGACGTATGGAGAAGATCCCTATTTGACCAGCCGTTTGGGAGTTGCAGTAGTCAATGGTTTGCAGGGACCCGATACAGCACGATACAATAAACTTCACGCTTGTGCAAAACATTATGCTGTACACTCGGGACCGGAGTGGAATCGGCATAGTTTTAATGCTGAGAATATTTCTCCACGAGATTTATGGGAAACTTATCTTCCCGCCTTTAAAACCTTAGTTCAGGAAGCTAAAGTGAAAGAAGTGATGTGTGCTTATAACCGTTTTGAAGGTGAACCATGTTGTGGAAGTAATCGTTTGCTGACTCAGATTTTGCGTGATGAATGGGGCTTCGACGGAGTCGTTGTTTCAGATTGTGGGGCAGTATCGGATTTCTGGCAAAAAAGAAAGCATGAGACGCATCCTGATGCTGCCAGTGCTTCGGCAGATGCTGTTTTAAATGGCACGGATGTTGAGTGTGGAAATAGCTATAAATCCTTACCGGATGCAGTAAAGGCTGGACTTATTACTGAAAATCAGATAGATATTTCAGTAAAACGTTTGTTGAAAGCTCGTTTTGAGTTGGGAGAAATGGACGAGAATGTCTGGACAGGGATTTCTTCGGATGTTGTGGACTCACCCAAACATCGTCAGTTGGCATTGCAGATGGCGCGTGAAACCATGACATTGTTGCAAAATAATAATAATATACTTCCATTGAGTAAACAGGCAAAAATAGCATTAATAGGTCCTAATGCAAATGATTCGGTTATGCAATGGGGAAATTATAATGGGCTACCTTCGCATACCATTACTTTGCTTGAAGGTATGCAGCGTTATCTGCCAACTTCTAATCTTATTTATGAGCCGGTTTGCGGACACACGGATAGTACTTTGTTCATTAGCTTATTCAACAAATGTTCTACTTCGGAAGGAAACGGTTTTCATTCAACATATTGGAATAATAATACCTTTACAGGGGAGGCTGTTACGGAAGTTCAGCAATCCACCCCATTCTTATTTAATACTAATGGGGCTGCTCCTTTTGCACCGGGAGTTATTTTAAGAGGATTTTCTGCTGAATATCGTTCTGTATTTCATCCGGAAAAAACAGAAGACGTTGTTTTTCGTATTCAGATGCGAGGCGCCTATGAACTTTATATTAATGGTAAACTGGTTAAGGAAGACGAAGGAGCTGTGAAGCAAATGACTTCCATTTATACGTTGAAGGCAGAATCGGGAAAGTCTTATGATATTTTATTAAAGTATCGTCATTTTGACAAAACGGCAAATCTTAGCTTTGATATGGGAGTAAATGCTCAGATAGATGTGAAAGGATTGTTGGAGCGTATCAAAGATGTAGATGTAGTTATCTTTGCGGGTGGTATCTCTCCGGCACTGGAAGGAGAAGAAATGCCTGTTGATGCAGCTGGTTTCAGGGGAGGAGATCGCACCGAAATCGAGTTGCCGGCTGTACAGCGACGTGTTGTTGAGGCTTTGAAAACTGCAGGAAAACGGATTGTGTTTGTTAATTTCTCCGGTGCAGCTATAGCTTTGGAGCCGGAAAGTCAGAATTGTGAGGCTATCCTGCAAGCATGGTATCCTGGGCAAGCTGGTGGCCAGGCTGTTGCCGAAGTTTTGTTCGGCGATTACAATCCGGCTGGAAAATTACCATTGACATTCTATCGTAACCTGGCTCAAATTCCGGATTTTGAGGATTATAATATGACCGGAAGGACCTACAGGTACATGAAAGAGACTCCTTTGTTCCCATTTGGTCATGGACTTAGTTATACTACATTCAAATATGGAAAGTTAAAAATGAATGATGATAAAATTGCTGCCGGTCAAAATCTGAACCTGGCGATTCCTGTAACTAATACAGGGAGTCGGGATGGAGATGAAGTGGTACAGGTCTATCTCAAAAAAATGGATGATACAGAGGGACCGGTTAAAACGTTGCGTGCTTTTAAGCGTGTGCGTATTCCAGCAGGAAAGACGGTTGAGGTTAAATTTTCTTTGGATGATACCCAGTTGGAATGGTGGGATGAACAGAGCAATACAATGAGAGTTTGCCCGGGAAATTATACTGTTATGATAGGAGGTACTTCCTGTGAGAAGAGTTTATTATCACGGGCATTTACCATTCGGTAAAATTATGAGGAGATGATAGCTGAAATATTCAACTATCATCTCTTTTATTTTCTTTGTATTCCGAAGGCGTCATTCCCATTTGTCTTTTGAAACACTTTCCGAAATATTTAGGATCGTTGAAGCCTGTCATGTAAGCCACTTGTGAAAAGTTATATTCTCCGCTGTCTATTAATTGTACGGCACGTTTAATCCTAATTTCGCGTATGAAGTCCACGGGAGACAGACCGATGATGGATTTTAGTTTCTGATAGAAGACAGAACGTCCTAAATTCAGTAACTGGGCAAATTCGTCGACTGTAAGTTCCGAGTTTTCCATTTGCTCTTCCATTACTTGCATCACTTGCTGCATGAACTGCTCATCGTATGAAATGATCTGAGGTTGCGAGGGGGTCAGTTTCTCTTCCAGAGTGGTTTCCTGGGTATTGTTTAATTTTTCCGACCATGCTTTCCAGTAGATTTCCTGCAATTCTTTACGCTGGTGAAGCAAAGACTTGATACGGATTTTTAGATACGTTGCACTGAAGGGCTTGGTGATATAATCGTCTATCCCTTGTTCCAGTCCTGATATGCGATCATCCAGCGATGATTTGGCAGAAAGCAGAATGATAGGTATGTGACATATTTCTCTGTTTTCCTTAATATTCTTTACCATATCAAGGCCATCCATAGCAGGCATCATAATGTCACTGATAATCAGATCGGGAATATATTCCCGGGCTTGGTCCAATCCTTCTTGTCCATTGGTGGCGGTGAGTACCCGATAACTTTCTGACAAGATATCTGATAAGAAGTTTCTTAGCTCTACGTTATCTTCGACAATTAAGATGGATACAGGGTCTTCTTCATTCGATATCTGATTTGTTTCTTTGGCTGTCTCTGAAGGAGTAATGTCGGCCATTGAAGCTATTTCAACCATGGGTCTTATTTCATTTTTCTTTTCAGCGGGGACTGAATTTCCGTCATTCAATATAAACTCTGTATTTTCTCTTCCCTCATAAACTTTTTGATTCATTGGTAATATAACGGTAAACTCGCTGCCTACACCGGGTTGACTTTTTACTTCAATGTTGCCACAATGTAGTTCTATCAGTTCTTTGACAAGTGATAGTCCTATACCTGACGAGGGCTGCAATATGTTGAATTTTACCAATGTTTCAAAGCGTTGGAAAAGTGTTTGCTGTTTTTGAAGATCGATACCAATGCCTTCGTCTTTTATGGAAACAATTAATCTGTTACTTTCCACATTGGCAATGACGGTAATAGACTTATTGGCCGGAGTGTACTTGAATGCATTGGATAGCAAATTAAAAATGATTTTTTCAAACTTATCCTGATCGATCCAGGTTTCTATAGCTTCTTGGTTTGTTTCCAATTGGTAATTGATATTCTTTTCTTCAGCAATAAGGCGGAAGTTGTCCATTACTTTTTGTAATAGGCTGAGGACGTCTGTCTTTTCCAGCAGCACTTTCATTTTTTTATTCTCTATTTTCCGGAAATCCAATATCTGGTTTACTAAATGCAACATACGCTCCGTATTCTTGTGCACCAGGGTTAAATGTTTACGGGCATTGGTTGTGAGAGTTTCGTGTTCCAGAATTTCGCTAACCGGACTGGCTATGAGTGTTAACGGAGTACGTAATTCATGCGAAATATCGGTGAAAAAGCGCAATTTGATATTTGCCAGTTGTTGTTCAATATTTATCTGATGACGTAACCGGTATATGTAGAGAATGATATAGACGATAGTTGCTGTGGATAACACGAATAATACGACATACAGAATCCATGCCCAGTATGTCTCCCAAAAGGTTGGAAGTACAGTTATAGGCAGGATACGTGCTTTTTCCATCCATACTCCGTCGCTGTTGGTAGAACGTATTTGCAATTCATATTCTCCCGGAGGAAGGTTGATATAGCTGGCTGAACGGCTGTTATCCACTTCATTCCATTTTTCTTCCAATCCTTTCAGACGGTAAGCATAGCTGATTGATTCAGGCGCTACATAATCCAAAGCTGCAAATTGAAAAGTAACATTGCGTTCGGATGGTTTCAGCCTTAGTTCTTCCAGATCATTGATATCTAAATCCTGGGAGGTTCCTTGTATTTTAAATCCGGTGAATACAATGGGAGGGGCATAATTACTTTTCTGAAGATGTTCAGGACTAATTTTGAGTATTCCGATATCTGTTCCTAATAGCAATTGATTATTTTCCAGCACAGGAGCCGCTTCTGTAAAGTAAAGCTCTTGTTGCATGTACTTTTTATCATAATATTCAAATGTTTCCTTTTCCGGATTGAAACGGGTAAGTGCATTTTCCGAAATTACCCATAAACTTCCTTCTTTATCTTCTATCATAGACTGGACGAGGTCGGATGGTAAGCCATCTTTTGTCGTATAAGGTTTAAATTCGATGTGTTCACTTAAAAGATTTTCAGAAAGGACTTTATTGATTCCTCCGGTAAATGTAAGGATGTAAGTTGTATTTCTGCTATCTGTGTAAACATAGGTCACATTATTACTGCTAAGACTGGAAACTGTATTGGGACTGCGGAGATTACGGTAGAAATTGATTTCTTCCGGTTGTTTAAATTCATTGGAGAAGGTTAGTAACCCTTCTGTGGTACAGACAAGAATCGCCTGATTGACCTCAGTGATATAGCGGACTTTGGAGAAATGTTCTTTGGGATATCCTTTCAGTTGATTATCGCTATGTATGAAGCGGATTTCCCCTTCAGGTGTCTTTTCCAGTAAATTCAGTCCTCCACCATGACAACCTATCCAGATACGTTTTTGATGATCCTGATAGATGCTATAGATACTATTATGGCTCAGGCTATACGGGTTGTCTTCCTGATGAGTAAATTGACGTATTTGAAAATGATCATTACCGGTTCTTTCTAATTGGAAAAGCCCATCCAACTTACTTCCCATCCAAATAACTCCATTTTCGTCTTCCATAAAGCAGTAGATGTTTTTTTGGAAAGAAATAGGTTGTGAACTGATGGTTCCTGCGGGAGTCAGATATCCTTTTAAACTTCCATCCGGCTGATAAATTCGTACATATCCTTTTTTGCTGGCTGTCCAAAGCTCATCTTTTTCATCTATCAAGAAAGCGCGTGTTTCAAAGCTGGCATCTATGGCTTGTAGTGAACATGCGTAGGTAGAAAATGAGATTTTTGTAACGTCCCAGTGATTACATATCCAGAGATTTCCCTGCTGATCTAAAAAAGAATTCAGAATGACGGGATTGAATTTTGTATCAGGATTATTATAATCAGTATAATAGGGCTTCAGTTGTTTGTTCTTTCGATCATAATAGGAGAAGCCACCTCTATGTGGAACCATCCACAATGTTCCTTGCTTATCTTCGAATATCAGGTCGCGACTTAATCGTTCGGCTTTTGGCAGATCCTCTTTGGGAGTAATATAATGTTGTTTCTCTTCTGTCTCTAAGTTATAACGCACTACTCCGGGCATTTCGGAGTATAACCATAATTCGCCGAAACTGTCTCTGAATACGGATAAAACTTCGGTAGAGGGATTGGTAGGAGTGCGGGGATCTATTAATCTGTATCTTTGATTTTCCGCAAAGTAAATATAGAGTCCATTATTTGTGCACAGTCCTATGCTATCTTTTCCCAGTCTACTGATAGAATTGATAGCATTGGAGGTTGAAAAGGGCATTTCATGAAACTGAAGTTGCTGTGTCTGGGGTAGATATATCACTAACTGGTTGTTGGCAGATACTAGATATATATTGCCATTATCTTCTTTGATATTCTTGAATGGAATATCAGATTCTATTTTCTTTTTGCCAATGATTGAAATTCCTTTGTTGGTTAATATCCATTCGTCCCCATCGCTATCTTGAAAAATAGTGATTATTTGATCCCCTTTCAGGTTCTTCTCTTCGATATTATATAAGGTTATTCCTTCTCCTTCCTGAGCCTTGTACGCTTGTTCGTCAATACGGAATGCTCCACGATCACATACGATCCAACTGACGCCTTTGGGTAATGTATAGACGTTCTGTACAGCGTAGGTCTGCTGTTTTTCGTTTTCATAAGGGCGTAAGATATCTATGAATTTTTCCCGGCGGCTGTCGAATAGATAGATTCGTAAGTCATAAGTCTGACACCAGATGTCACAGGTTTGTGTCTGTGTGATTTTGGCTAAACGATTACTGGTTAAAGTACATCCGTCTCCCGGAAATGCTTTATAGTTTTTGAAAGTGTATCCATCGAATTTATTTAAGCCATTCCAAGTGGAAAACCAGATAAACCCTTTTGAATCTTGCAGGATATTGGTGACAGACCTTTGTGCCAATCCGTTGTAAGCGGAGAAACGTTGAATTTGGCAAATCGGTTGTGCAATGGCTACACAGGGGATAAAAAGACAAATCAATATTAAATAATTGATTTGTAGTATAATGCACTTTTTCATAGTATTGACTAATTTGTAACTGCTTTGCAAAGATATAAATTATCTGTTTTACTACTATGTATTCTGATAGTAAATGTAGGTGGATTTTTCAGCACTTCGGTAAAGGAAGCATGGATGTGTAATTATTATATAGCCATGTGGAATATTTGTTTCCTTAGGTGTATTATCGGGCTTGTGACTACCCAGAAAGCTGTTTTTTAACATTGTGAACATTCGTTTCCACCTATTGCGATAATTTTTCCCCCCTTAACTAAATACCTTTTCGGACTTTTGTATCAGAAAATCTAAGTGATATTTTTATTTGAAAATAAAAGCTATACTATGGATATGAAAAATACATCGGTTAATGCTGGGGAAGATTTTTACTATTATATAAAAAGAGAATATGCCTATTATTAACTATTATAAATTAATATTCTTATGAAAAACAAAATTTTAAACTTTTTGGGGGTAAAACAAGTATGTTGTTATGTTCTATCTTTGGCTTGTTTTATATTTTGGGGATGTTCTAATGAACTTCTTCAGAATGAGGTAGATACTACTATAGAGAGAGCTGATACTCGTACAGAAGTATTGGATATTATTACTATTGGAGGTGTGCAATATGAAGTTTACGATTATTTGAGCTTTGAAACTACTGTTGGATGTGTCTATGCTACTACTACATCGCATTTGGAAATTAAAATAAGCTATCCTACTGTAAACTTAAGAGGATTACTGGTTAATAAGGAATGGAAAGACTATTATGATTACAATTTTACCGGTACTAATATATATGACTGGTGTGTTCCTATTGAGTCTATAGTGGAGGATCAGTTATATATAGATGATAAAATATATGTGCCAATTGATGGCTCTGATACTTATTTATATCTGAATATAGCGGCAAACTGCCCTTATTCTTGGAGCGGAAATAAAGAGCGCATTTGGATTAGGTATTATTTTACACATAAGGATTATAATTATAGATATCTAATGTTAGAAAACAGTGAGGACGATCCACAACATTACAAGGCCTGTCTTGCTGTACCATTTAACTCTAGTGATATCTATGGGCATATAAGTATAGGGGATGTTCGAATTTCAGACAGCTATGGAAATTGGGGACCTATGTATTTAGATTATTGAAAAAAAAAATAATTTTATTGTTTAACCAAATATTCTATTATGAAACTAAATTTTAGGAGTATGAAAAGCAAATTAATCCTTTTGCTGGCACTACTTTCGTTCGTGCCGATTGGAGCGTTTGCTCAATCTGTTACTGTGAAAGGCACTGTACTCGATGGAACGGGTGAAACGGTTATCGGTGCCACGGTAGTGGAAAAAGGTAATAGTTCCAATGGCGTTACTACTAATTTGGATGGTCAGTTTACATTGACCCTTCCTAAAGGAAAGAAATTAGTGGTTTCTTATGTTGGTATGGAAACCCAGGAAGTGGATGCCGTTGTCGGAAAAGATCTGAAAATTGTATTGAAAGATGATTCACAGGCACTTGAGGAAGTGGTTGTTATCGGTTACGGTGGCAGTAAGGCAAGAAAGGATTTAACAGGTTCTGTTGGTTCTATTTCGGGTGCTAAACTGGCTGCTGTTCCTGTTACCTCGGCCGCTGTTGCTTTACAGGGTAAGATTGCTGGTGTACAGGTTACTACGGTAGATGGTGCCCCAGGGGCAGATATTAACATCCGCGTCAGAGGAGGTACATCAGTAACTCAAAGTAACGATCCGCTTTACATCGTCGATGGTTTCCAAACGGATAATATTAATGATATTCCGCCTTCGGATATTGCTTCAATCGATGTTTTGAAGGATGCCTCTCTAACTGCCATTTATGGGGCGAAGGGTGGTAATGGTGTGGTTATCGTAACTACAAAGTCGGCTAAAGAAGGTAAGGTACAGGTAAGTCTGAATGCGCAAATGTCTGTGAGTAAGTTGGCTAAGAAATTGGATTTGATGAACTCTTATGACTTTGTGGATTATCAGTATGACTTTGCATCTGCAGGTGGTAATCGCAGTACGGAAGCTAAATTCTTCCGTGCCAATTTTGGTAATCCGCAAGATCTTGATATTTATCGCCGTGCTACCACACATGACTGGCAGGATGAAGTGATGGGGGAAACTCCGTTGAATTATTCTACCAATGTAAACATTGGAGGAGGTTCAGATAAATATCGTTTCAATATTTCGTTGACACAGTCGGAGGATAAAGGTATTATCATGGGGTCGGGTGTGCGTCGTACTAATTTAAATGTTAAGTTGTATACTCAGTTGACTAAAAAATTGTCATTGCAATTGAATCCAAAAGTTTCTTATCGCCGTGATACTGGTGCCGGTGGTGATAAAATTGGTAGTGGCGGTATTATAGATGTGTTGCGTTATCGTCCAACAAATGGGTTACGTGAATTTGCTTTTTGGGATCCTGCTACTGTGGACCCGGATGATGAAGCAATCTTTGAATATACTAACCCGAAGAATGATATCAAGGAGAATACATTGAAGAAGCATTCTTATTCCTATACTAATCAGTTGGCCTTGGAATGGAAACCTATTGATGGGTTGGTATTACGTACAGAAGCTGTACATGCTATGTCCTTCACTGATGAAAATCGTTTTTATGGTGCTATGACAGATGATGGACAGAAGCAGAACAAACTTCCGATTGCTTCTATTAAGGACAAACGTACTGAAAAATATACATGGACGAACACAGCTTCTTATGGATTTGATATTAGTAAATTGCATAACTTTTCGTTCTTGTTGGGGCAGGAAATTCAAACTAAACAAACGAAAGAAACTTTTATGAAGAATCGTTATTTCCCACGTTACATTACAGCGGATAAAGCTTTGAATAACATGAATCTTGGAAGGCCTTGGGAAAATACTACTTCACTTTCCACTCCAGAGCGTACTGCTTCTTTCTTTGGTCAGGCCAATTATAACTACGATCATAAATATTTGGTGTCTGTTACAATGCGTGCTGATGGCTCTACGAAGTTTGCTCCTGGTGAGCAATGGGGCTATTTCCCTGCTGTTTCTGGGGCGTGGGTATTGTCTCGTGAAGGCTTTTTGGAAAATAATGAGATTATCAGCAATCTGAAACTTCGTGCAGCTATCGGTTTGGCAGGCAATAATCGTATTGATGATGACATGTGGCGTTACCTTTATACTGTGAATTCAACTTCTGGTCCTGCTTTCGGTGAAGCTACAGAGAATGGTGAACAGTGGTATGGTATAGGCGATGGAAAAACTTATCCTAATACAAAAATTAAATGGGAAACTACATTGACGCGTAATGTTGCTTTCGATCTTGGTTTGTTCAATGACCGATTGACTATTACACCCGAATTTTATTGGAATACGACGAAGGATCTGTTGTATACTTCGGACGTTCCTACTGTATCAGGTTATACCAAGCAGATGCGTAACATTGGTCAGGTGACAAATAAAGGTTTGGAATTGAGTATTAGCGGTGATATCCTTCGTGGAAAAGATTATGTGTTGAGCGGAAACTTCACATTTGGTTTGAATAAGATGGTGGTTGATAAATTGAATGACACGGATGATGTGATTTGGGATCAGAACGATCGTTGGAAATCCAGCTATAATGATTATTGTCTACGGGTAGGCGATCAGTTGGGGCTGATTTATGGTTTCGTTTATGACGGGATTTACAGCATAGATGAATTTAACTTTGATCCGAATCAGAATTTCTTGGCAATACCTAAAGAGGGTACTGTAATCAATACGGTATTCAGCAATAGTACTTCCGGTGAACCCACGTTGCCTGGTAAAATTAAGTTTAAAGATTTGAATAACGATGGTGTGATTGATGAAAACGACCGTACTGTGATAGGTAACACCAATCCAAAATTTCAAGGTGGTTTCGGATTTAACGGGCAGTGGAAGAATCTGGACTTCACTATTAACTTCAACTATATGTATGACTTTGATGTGAACAATGCAACTGCTTATCAGCTGTCATCAGCGGAAGGTAATAATAAAAAGTTCTATAATGTACTGTCCAAGTTCAAAGACAGTTGGCATTACTTCAACCCGGTTGATGGTGACAACTACTATAAAAACTATTGGGTGGATAACACTGTAGATGTTTATAGGGCTGCTAATGCCAATGTGACTTTATGGAACCCGACTGATGTAACAAATAAGGTGACACATTCCTATTTTATAGAAGATGGTTCATTCTTGCGTTGTCAGGATATTACTATCGGCTACACATTGCCTTCTCAACTTACTAAAAAGTGGGGTATGTCCAAAGTCCGTTTTTATGCGAGTGCTTCTAACTTGTTCATCATTACCGGTTATTCCGGCTATGACCCTGAAGTGGATGTGCAGACCGGCTTGACTTGTGGCATGGACTACAATCGGTATCCTCGTAGCCGTAGTTTTGTATTGGGGACTAATATAACTTTCTAATTAATAAAAAGGATAGAAATATGAAATATAAATATATTCTGATGACTGGCCTACTTGTCATGGGACTTTCTTCATGTAATGATTTCCTTGAAGTGGAAGCTCCTTCGAAATACGATAATGAGTATGTCTTCAATGACAAGACCGAGATAAACCGTGCATTGAATGGTGTATATGCTCAATTGTTGAGCGGTGACATGTATGGTAGTGCTTACCTGAGTACTTTCTGTCTGAATAGTGATGTGGATATGGCTGTGTATACCAGTGATGTTGCTACCACTAATAGTTATCGTCGTTTTGACTGTACACCTATGGGAGGTGATATTGAAAAAATTTGGAATGCTGCTTATAAAGGAGTGGAGTATGCCAATAATTTTATCTATCAATTGGAAAACAGTGAATTGTATGGCAGCGGTGATGAGGAACTGTATCAGATGATGGGTGAGGCTAAAGTAATTCGCGCCATGTTCTATCATGACCTAGTTGTGATGTTCGGTGATATACCTTTCTCTTTGGCACCAGTTTCTGGGACTGATGACAGTAGTACTTTGTTGCTTCCTGTCACCGATCGTGATGAAGTACATGAGGCCTTGATTGAAGATTTGAAATCAATCGCTCCTAAAATGAAGTTTGCTAATGAATTGAGCGAAGGTATAGAACGTGTTTCAAAGGAGTTCTGTTGGTCAATGATTTCCCGTATGGCATTGACGCGTGGTGGTTACTCATTGCGTCCAGACATGGCTAATGCAAAGAGTTATGGTAAAATGGAACGTCCGACTGATTATAAGGATTATTATGAAATCGTTCGTCAGTATTGTGACTCTGTGATATCTTCGGGTAAACATATTTTAAATCTTTCTTATCGTCAGGTCTTTATTGATGAGTGTAATTACAAGGTGAACAACAGTGATGATCCCATCTTTGAAATACCATTTGGTAAAAATTCCACAGGTAGTATTGGTTATATTCAAGGACCATCGAGCGATTTGTATGAAGGTAATACAAGTGGTACCAATCTTTGGGGAGAATGTAAGGGGAATGCTCGTCTCAATGCCCTTTATCGTTTCCTTTTTGATGAAGATGACCTGCGCAGAGACTATGTGAATGGTATGTGGTATTATCAATATGATGGTAAACCTGTGTTACGTAACGACCGTACGGTGCATAATAATAAGTGGTCTAAATTATGGTCCACTACCAGTTTGGGTACCAATAGTCAGGGAAATACTGGTATTAATTATCCCTATATGCGTTATGCAGACGTGCTGTTAATGTATGCTGAGGCTGTGAATGAAATAGAGAATGGTGTGACTGGTATAAATGGGGCGAAGGCAATAGAGGCTTTACGTCAAGTGCGTAGCCGTGCGTTCACGGACGCTGGTAAGGTTGAAAGCTATCTGAATAAGGTGTCTGCTGACAAGAATACTTTCTTGAAAGCAGTGTTGGATGAGCGTAAGTTCGAATTTGCTGGTGAAAACATGCGTTGGAAAGATTTGGTACGTAATAATATGTATGCTGAAGAAGTCTATTATTCTTTCATGCGTTATTATGGTGTAGCTACGAATGCTGAATCAACGATGGATATGGCGGATATTGCTTTACATGACGGTAAGGATGCTGAATTTTGGGAAAATATACCTTATAGCATTTTTTACAAGGATGATAAGGGTGGTGTGACCAATCCTAATGATATTAATTTGTACCCTAATACAGGTATGAATGTACTTGAATTTTATAAGAACACCCTTTATGATAAAAAAGATAATCCGAACAATACTGGTGAAGAGGGTTGGACGAAAGGTGACTTGTTCGGTTGGTGGAATGGAGAAGAAGGTATGCCTGAGGATAGAATGCTCTATTCATTCTATGGTTATGTTCGTGGAGACGCTCGTGGCAATATTTATGTGATTCGTGATGGAGTTACTGAAACTCCGTCAGTGAAGAATCTGCCTCCCGTACGTTACATTATTCCGTTTCCGAATTCTGCTATCCAGCGTAGTGCGGGTATTTACAAAAATTATTATGGCTATTAATAATTAATCTTAGATTGAATTATGAAGAATAAATTTTTATATACTTTATTAGCTCTTCTGCCCATTTTTTTATATTCTTGTAAGGACGATGAGGTGATAACCAATGAAGATGGTACTATTCCTGACAGAGAGTTTATGACTATGTTCCGCAAAGACCATAATACGGGTAAGGGGGATGATGAACCTTATGCATGTAAGGTGGTAGATTTAAATGATATTCAACTTTATTGGTATGGCGTGAAAGACTGCGCTGGCTATCAGATCAGAATGGCATTGCAGGCCAACGTGTCTTCTGGTTTGGCTGAAGACTGGGATAATCCGGCTCATTTGCTGATGGATACCATTGTAGGACCAGATGTACTGGATTTGCTGGTTAAAGATTTGGAATACAGTACAAGTTATCGGTTTGCTATTCGTACACTTTCTCCGAAAGGTGAAGGCTATCATTCCAAATGGTATGGGTATGGAGATGGTCGCCATTGGGCTGATTGGTTTGGGTTGGATACAGATTTGCGTTATAATACTCCTGATTTAGTGGTGATTGGTAATATTACAAAGACTTCTTTTCGTTTGAATTTGGATCTTTCGTATGCTACTTCTGGTGATCCAGGTGATTATAAACAACATTTTGAAGTAGATGAGGATGGAAATTTTGTGGTACATATTATTTCTGTACTACCTTCGCCCACCAATCCAAGTGCTCAGGTTCCTGATAAATGGAAAAAATACGAAGTTACTGCAGAAGATAAGGCCAAAGGCTATATTGACATTGATGGATTGGATATGAACAGTGTATATGTTGTAAATGCTGAGAATAAGAACATCCCTATTCACGTAGATGCTGTGTATAATACATGTACGGTGCGTACAGATGGTGAGCCCGGTGAACCTATTTTCCTTGAACATTCGGTAAATCCAGATGATACAATCCCGGGTGCTGTAAAGTATCAGGCTATGTGTCTGGATAAGATTTTGGAAGATTATACTGCGGATAATACTTTAACAGAAGGTACAATTTTTGAGTTAGAGGGTGGAAAAATTTATTATTTTGCTAACAATCCGAGTCTTTGTAAGGGTATGACAATGCGTACGCGTCAGAGTGATTTGGATGCTGGTAAAGGTAACGCTAAGATATATTTGAATGGTATGTCTAAGAATCCGGATGGTTCTGGTGTCTCTTGCAATTTTATGTTTGGTCGTCAACCGCAATCGGGTGAGAGTGATGCGCCTATTAATGTAAAATCTGTAATTTTTGAAGATATTGATTTTGATAGTCCGGAAGCTACTAATTATGGTGACGGAAAAGCTACTGGCAATTATTTTGCTAATATGTATTCCAATGGTATGGCAGTAACATTCAATTCTTTTGAGGTCAGAAGGTGTACATTCCAACACATGGTTCGTGGTTTTATTCGTGTACAAGGTACTAAGCGCAAGGTCTTTGAAAAAATATTAGTGGAAGATTGCTTATTCTACAATAACGGTTATTATGATAATAATGGTGCTGGTTATGCTTGGATTGCTGGTGATGGTAAAGACCCCAAGAGTAACATTTTTAAAGATATGATTTTCCGTGGTAATACGTTTTATGATTCGCCACGTACGGCTTTGTTCTCAGACAATAATAAAACTTTGGCATGGCCTCCAAGTGTTCAGTATAAGATAACTTTGGAGAACAATACCTTTGTGAACTTTAGTACACGTTCTTCTGGACGTTATATCTTTAGTTTACGTTATTTGCCAGGTGGTAGCCAAATTGTTGTGAAGAAGAATCTCTTTATCCAGACTAAAGCTGTAGATGATGATCGTAATCTTAACTTTAATGGTATGGATATCCGTTCGCTTGAAGGTACAGGCCCGAAAGAAATCACATTTGATATTGCAGACAATTATGCTGTAACTTGTGAAGAAAGCAAGCGGAAGGATGACGGTATTTTTACAGGTGGTGCATTCAGTGCCAAAAAGAATAGTGCTGGTGCATTCCTAGACTATTTACCAGGTGTCATCAATGGTGCCGAACAGTTGACAGTGAAAGTTGGGTCTACTCCGCTTGCTCCAACCGATTTGATGGTTGATCCGAATCCACCTTATAAGAATGGTGACAAGGATATGCATGAAACAACTACGGAGAAATTAATGAATGGTTTGAGATTCAAGAATACTGATCAGGTTCGTAATCATGAAATCTATAAGTTGGGTATTGGCGATCCACGTTGGAGACAATGAAATTATAACGTGTCGTTAATGAGACCGTGAGGTTTTGTTAGACATTCTTTGCAGGAAGGGCGTTCCATTCGGAGGAACGCCCTTTATGCATATAGCAACTAATGAAGTTGGTATTCTCTTATTTCTCTTTAGGCGTAAACTCAGAGGGGCTTACTCCGTATTTTTTCTTGAAACACTTGCTAAAGTATTTGGGATCATTAAAGCCTGTCATATAGGCTATTGTAGAGACGTTGTATTCTCCTGTTTCCATTAATTGTTTGGCACGTTTTATACGCATCTCACGGACGAAATCAATAGGTGAAAGCCCGACAATACTTTTCAGTTTCTGGTAGAACACTGTACGACCCATACCCAGTTCTTGGGCAAATTCATCAATCGTTAGTTTCGAATTATCCATTTGATTATGCATTATTTCCATTACTCGTTTCATGAATAATTCATCAAACGGAACAATTTGTGGTTTTTCCGGTTCTACCTCAACAAGGAGAGTAGGGGTAGGAGCTTCTTTTTTCTGATCCAACCATTGTTCAAGATAAAGTTCCTGTAACTGTTTGCGTTGATGTAACAGTGATTTAATGCGTGTTTTCAGATAGGTAGAACTGAATGGTTTGGTGATGTAATCGTCAATTCCTTGTTCCAATCCAGAAATACGGTCGTCTAAAGAGGATTTAGCAGAAAGAAGTATAATGGGAATATGACAAACATCTCGATGAGCTTTGATAGCTTTCACCATATCTAGACCATCCATAACAGGCATCATTACGTCACTGATGATAAAATCCGGTACATATTGTAGAGCCTGCTCCAGTCCTTCTTGCCCATTCGTTGCCTCAAAGACTTTATAGGTTCCGGAAAGGATATCGTTCAGGAAGTTTCTCAATTCAGTATTATCTTCTACGACTAACACAGAGATAGGATACTGATCCGTATTATTGTCGGTGTCTTTTGTCTTCTCCTGCAGAATATTATTTTTCTCTGATGTTTTGGAAATGATTTTATGCTTATCGTGTTTTGGGTTATGAGCAGACGGAATATCATTCAGGATAAACTCTGTATTTTCTTTTCCTTCATAAACCTTCTGGTCAAGCGGCAATGTAACAATGAACTCACTACCTATTCCGACTTCAGTATTCACTTGAATATTACCTTGATGTAATTCGATCAGTTCTTTTACTAAGGATAGCCCGATTCCGGAAGATGGTTGCAGAATATTGTTATTTACCAATGTCTCAAAACGTTGGAATAGAGACTGTTGCTTCTTTGAGTCAATGCCGATACCTTCGTCGGTAACGGAAATCATGACTTTATCTTTTGTCGTATGGGCATATACTGTAATTGATTTATTGACAGGTGTGTATTTGAATGCATTAGACAATAAATTAAAGATAATCTTTTCAACTTTATCCTGATCTATCCAGCAATGTATTGACTCTTTATCTGTTTGCAGGCGGAAATTAATACTTTTTTCTTCGGCTATGAGACGGAAATTATCCATCACTTTCTGCAATAGTTCTACAATATCTGTTTTCTCCAGCAATAGCTTCATCTTTTTGTTTTCTATTTTGCGGAAATCGAGTATCTGGTTGACCAGTCTCAACATGCGCTCTGTATTATTGTGAACTACTGTCAGAAGTTTACGGGCACTGGGAGTGAGAGGTTCATGTTCAAGAACTTCACCTACAGGGCTGGTAATCAGAGTTAAAGGTGTGCGTAATTCATGAGAGATATCCGTGAAGAACCTCAACTTTATATTTGCCAGTTGTTGCTCCATATAAATCTGATGACGTAGTTTATAGATATACAATATGATATAGACTATAGTAGCTGTAAATAAGATGAATAAGATAATATAAACTAATACAGCCCAGTATGTTTCCCAGAATGTGGGGATTACGATGACAGAAAGCTTTCGCACATTATCTGTCCATACACCGTCACTATTAGTGGAGCGTATCTGTAGTTCATAATTTCCCGGAGGAAGATTGATATAACTGGCCGTGCGGCTATTTTCTACTTCATTCCATTTTTCTTCTAGTCCTTTCAACCGATAGGCGTAGCTGATGGAAGACGGATTAATATAGTCTAATGCTGCAAACTGGAAAGATACGTTTCGCTCGTCAGGTTTTAATTTTAATTCTTCCAGGTCGTCAAGATCCAGTTGCTGCTGAACTCCTTGTATTTTTAAACTAGTGAATACAATAGGAGGAGTATAGGAACTTTTGCTGAAAGCTGCTGGATTAATCTTTAAAATTCCTGCATCTGTACCTAAAATCAACTGATTCCGTATTATAGCGGGTGAGGCTTCACTGAAATATATTTCTTTCTGCAAATGCTTTTCATTATAATGTTCGAAAGTTCCGTTCTCTGGATCAAATTTGGCTAATGTATTTTCTGATATGACCCATAGATTTTTCTGTTGATCTTCAATCATGGATAAAACCAGATCCGACACTAAACCATTTCGTTTGGTGTAGGTCTTGAATTGAATCTGATCGGTTAACAAATTATTTGAAATAATCTGATTGATGCCTCCGGTGAATGTGAGTACATACGAATTTTGACGGCTGTCTGTATAAATATAAATCACGTCATTGCTACTAAGACTGGATGCTAAATCCGGTATGCGCACATTGGTATAAAACTTAATCTCTTCCGGACGTTCAAAATTGCAGGAGAAAGTAATCAGCCCTTCGGTTGTGCCGACTAAAAGGGTATTATTCACTTCCTTGATGACACGTACTTTATTAAATTTATCTTTTGAATAATCTTTTAGTAAATTACCGTTATGCAGGAAGCGGATTTCTCCATCTGCCGTTTCTTGAAGTAGGTTAATTCCTCCGCCATGAGTGGCTATCCACATGCGTTTTTTGGAATCTTGATATATGCAATAAATACTATTATTATTTAGACTATAGGGGTCTTCTTCCTTGTGTACATAGTTTCTTATCTGGAAGCTCCCATCTCTTTTAGGACTCAACTGGATGATACCATCCCATTTACTACCCATCCATATATTTCCCTGTTCGTCTTCTGTGAAACAATAAATGTTTTTGGAGAATGAAATGGCTTTTGTACTGATAGTTCCTTCCGGTGTCAGGTAGCCTTTAAGAGTTTTGTCCGGATTAAAAATCCGGATGACTCCTTTTTTATTTGCAACCCAGAGATTTTGTTGCTTATCGACCATGATTGCGCGGGTTTCATGTCCGGAGTCAAAAGTAGTCAATTGACTGGCATTGGGAAAGAATGAAATTTTATCCATCCAGAAATTGTTGGCATACCAAAAGTTTTTTTGATTATCCACATAGAAGTTTAGGATAACAGGAGTGAATTTAGATTCCGGTTTACTGTAATCGGTGTAATAGGGCTTTAGTTCTTTATCTTCCCGGTCATAATAGCTTAGACACCCCAAGTGAGGCACAACCCATAAAGTTCCTTGATTATCTTCGAATATAACGTCACGGCTTCTAAGTTCAGCCTTGGGCATATTTTGTGTAGGGGTTTCATAGTGCTGTTGCTCGTTAGTCAAGGGATCGTACCGTACAATTCCACGTTGTTCTTTTGAAAATAGCCATAATTCATTATGGCTGTCCTCAAATATTCTCATGACGTTAAAATGCATTTCTACATTCCTGAATTGGTTATTTTGTGCGAAGAAGAGTATGATGCCATTGCTGGTACCTATTCCAATAGTATCTTTTCCCAAGCTTAGTATACAGTTGAGTCGCGAATAATTAAAAGGTATTTCTTTATATTGAATTTGTCCATTTTGCTGATTATAGATTGCTAAACGTTTGCTTGATATCAGGTACATTTTCTCATTGTTTTCACAGAAATTTGTGAAATGAGTTTTATCGGATATTGTTTTTTGTCCAACTATACAGACACTTTTATTAGTGAAAATCCATTCATCTCCTGCAGCATCTTGCTCAACTCTTGAAACCGTCTTACCGGGTAGATTGCCGATTTCTAGAGTGTAATGTGTTATGGCATCTTCGTCTTCATTTTCTAATTTTCGTTCGTCTACCCGAAAAGCTCCGTGATCGCATGCAATCCAACTGACTCCTTTAGGTAAGGCATAGATTTTACGTACTATATAAGTTTCCCCACTTTTTTGCTCAAAAGGTTGGAGAATATCGATGAATTTTTCCTGATGACTGTCGAATAGATAAACTCTGGCATCATAAGTCTGACACCAGATGTTATTTTGTTGGTCGGGTACAATTCTTAATATACGGTTACTTGTTAGTGTACATCCATCTCCGGGATATGCCTTATAATTCTTGAAGGTATAACCGTCATATCTGTTTAAACCATTCCAAGTAGAAAACCAGATAAATCCCTTGGAGTCCTGTACAATATCTGAAACGGTTCTTTGTGCCAATCCGTTATATATAGAGAAGTGTCGGATCTGACAGCTTGGTTGTGCGAGGAGCATGGTTGGGATTAGTAGTACCAAGCAGATTAATAAGTGGGAATTTGTTGTGTTATACTTTCTCATGTGCTATTAATTAATATTGCGACATGCAAAGATATAAAAAAAAAGTGAATTGCTTAATCTTCTTTAAAATAGATGTTCTAAAAGTTCTTTTTTATAAAATGAAGTAATATATTTGTGATATCAAAATGATATCAACTTAATCTATCAGTTATGGAAACAAAAGAATTGAATTTCAAAGGGTTTAAGATGAATGGCTTTTTAGGATTGTTTGTTCATCTCATTGTGTTACCTGCACTAATTTTCTTTGGCTTTATTACGTGTGTGCCAACGGCAATTGTGTCTGGTATTCTCTGCATTGTCTGGCTGATAATGTTTGCCGGTTATATGCAATTGGAACCGAATGAAGCCCGGGCTATGGTGTTTTTTGGTAAGTACAAAGGTACATTCAAGGAAACTGGTTTCTTTTGGGTGAATCCTTTTCTGGATAAGAAGAAACTTTCTCTTCGTGCACGTAATTTGGATGTGGAACCTATCAAGGTAAATGATAAGATCGGTAATCCTATTCTGATAGGTTTGGTGTTGGTATGGAAACTTAAAGATACCTACAAAGCTATGTTTGAGATTGATTCGCAGACAATGGCTTCATCTGCTCATACGGGGGGAAATGCTAACCAAATTAATATAGGTAATGCGGTTGCCAGCCGTATGAACGCTTTTGAGAATTTTGTGAAAATACAAAGTGATGCCGCTTTACGCCAGGTGGCTGGACAATATGCTTATGATGATAACGAAGCGGATACTGAAGAACTGACACTTCGCTCCGGCGGTGAAGAAATCAATGAACAGTTGGAACAGAAGTTGAACGAACGTCTTGCCATGGCAGGTATGGAAGTAGTGGAAGCACGCATTAACTATCTGGCTTATGCTCCTGAAATTGCTGCGGTAATGCTTCGTCGTCAACAGGCTTCGGCTATCATTACTGCCCGTGAAAAGATTGTTGAGGGAGCTGTTTCTATGGTAAAAATGGCGTTGCACAAACTTTCAGAAGAACAAATTGTTGAGCTGGACGAAGAAAAAAAGGCGGCTATGGTCAGCAATTTGCTGGTGGTACTTTGTGCCGATGAGGCAGCACAGCCAATTGTTAATGCGGGTACGTTAAATCATTAATCAAGATAATATGAGCTTTTCTTTTTTATATAAGTGGGCATTGGTGCTTGGCTTATTGCTGGGACATGTAGTGACGGTTTTTGCTCAAGATGCAAATATGGACCGTGCGAAGCATGTGTACGAATTGTTTGTGGCAGATCAGGGGGACAGTATTCATGCTCTCTTGAATAAAAATCTGCAGGAAAAATTATCACCGGAAATCTTTAAAGACATGTTTAAGCAATCGGAAAAGCAGTTCGGAAAACTTCAAGCAAAAGGAGAGTGGAAGCAAGAGAGTGCTGAAGGCATAACACTTTATTATCGCGATCTGAAGTTTGAGCGTTACAGTCTCCGTTTTTTGTTGTCTTTCGATGCTGATGGAAGCATGAATACCATTCGTTTGATGCCTGTACCTGCTGCTTCTACAGCAAAACCGGTAGCTTATAATAAAGAGAAAATGCAGGAACGAGATATAACGGTGGGAGCAGATGACTTTAAATTGCCCGGAACGCTGACGCTGCCTGTAGGAAAGAAAAAGGCTCCTGTCGTAATCCTTGTGCATGGTTCCGGTCCGCAGGATCGTGATGAAACTGTTGGTCCGAATAAACCTTTCCGTGATTTGGCTTGGGGATTGGCGGAACGTGGCATTGCAACGGTTCGTTATGATAAACGTACGAAGGTATATGGTGCAGCGTGTGTGCCGGAAGGTCGGAATATCGATTATGATACAGAAAGTGTAGATGATGCTGTGGCTATTATTGCTTGGGCGAAGGAATTGCCTGAGGTTGATGCGGACAGTGTTTATGTGCTGGGACATAGTTTAGGGGCTACACTTGCTCCTCGCATTGCAGAACAAGCAGATGGGTTGACAGGAATTATCCTTGTTGCCGCTTTAGCTCGTCCATTTGAAGATGCTATTGTTGAACAAATGACTTATATATCTTCTCTGACTGACTCTTCCGCTAATGCCAAAAAGCAGATTACAGAAATAAAAAAACAAGCTGATAATATAAAGAAACTGGGTACACCGGAATATGATGATAAGATTCCTTTGTTGTTGAATCTTCCTCGTTCTTACTGGGAATTTGCTAACGCCTATAAACCGGTAGAAGTAGCATCTAAACTGGCTCTTCCCATACTTATATTGCAGGGCGAGCGTGATTATCAGGTGACTATGCAGGATTTCGGTTTATGGCGCTTCGGGCTGATGCGTAATAAAAATGCTTTCTTAAAATCTTACCCTAAACTTAATCATATGTTACAGGAAGGTAGTGGTAAAGCTACTCCGTTTGAGTATAACCAGGCGTCGCCTGTAGTCGGATATATCATGGATGATATTGCATCGTTTATTCATAACGGAAACCTGTTATAATACAAATTCAATTGTAAATTGTTAAATAGTAAATAGAATCGTGGCTAAAAAAGAAACTTCAACCAAAAGCTTTGTTCTGCGTGTAGATGCTGCAACTATGGATGCCATTGAAAAGTGGGCAGCCGATGAGTTTCGTAGCACTAACGGACAGCTTCAGTGGATTATCGCTGAGGCATTGCGGAAAAGCGGGCGGATGAAGAAAACAAAGAATACTCCTCCGCCTAAAGAACCTGAGTCGTAGTTTAGCGATAAGTTGTTAGTGATAAGTGATTAGTAGTTTGAATTATAATTCATATATTGTTTATGTTAAATCTTGGTCCATATTCAACTAAAGAGTTTCCTAATATCCGGGTATATCCCACTATAATAGATCGTATATTAGAAGGTGTTGCCGTATTGTTGGCAATTGCTGCCTGGGTGTGTGCAATATGGGTGTATATCCATATAGAGGACAAGATTACTGCTAATTTTTCCTTTATGGCTGCGGGATTAGGTACTTTATGTCTCCTTTTAGTTGGTATTTCTGCCTATCTTCCTATTCGTTGGATACGTTTTCCTGTACGTATCACAGAACGCAATGTCGCGGTACAGTATTTTATGGCAGCCCGTATTGCTCGTATATTGAATGTGTTTCTTACTTTACTTTTCCTAACTCTTGTTTTTAATAAAGTAGAGATGGGATATGGTATTCCGCAAGATCTATGTAATATGATTACGAGTGCGGTCGTTGGTTTGATGATATTGGCGCTTATAGTCTATTATATATTGGCGTTTAAGTATAAATAGAGGTGTTTACAAGCATTAATACCTAGTTATGGCTATTACTCCCTTTCATTATACCTTGTTTTAGGGATTGTGACATCTTCGCAAATGCCCTACTTTTGCAACATCAGATTTAATGAATTAGTTAGTCATAATTACGTAACCACTTTTATTAAGGAAAAAAGGTTCCCGTCTTCCCCGATGTGATATCGTGAAAGAGCGGGGATTTTTTCATTTAATACCCTGTCTACAAGAAGTTAAGAGTTTGTCAACAAGAAGTTAACTCCTTGCAGACAGGAAGTTAACTCCTTGTAATTATTTGATAATCAGTGATACTCTTGATTTGCCTTGTTGGTGAATACAAGCAAATAGGAACGGAGTTGAAGTTAAAAGTAAAAGGAGAAAGATTGTATTTTTATTGTATTATGCGGGATATCCATAGTTGGAAATGAAAGACAGTGTGAGACGATGCTCTCTCTCTTTTATAGGTTATCTTTAATATCCTGCAGTTCCACCAGTTTGTTTACGATAGCGTAAATGGTCAGGCCGGCCGGAGAATGTATTTGCAGTTTACGGGCAATATTCCGGCGGTGGGTGATAACTGTGTGGATGGAAAGATAGAGCTGGTCGGCAATGGCTTTGTTGGTCATACCTTTTACAACGCAGGTGATAATTTCCTTTTCACGCTGACTGAGCGTCTCCTGCTCATTTTCTTTCTCCTCTTCTTCGTCAGTGCAAAGCAGTTGGTTTATTTTGGTGGCAATTGTTTCCGGATCATCACAAATAGAAAGATGATCATCATATTCTTTCAGTGAGTTACTGTCAATGACGGAACATACCAGTGCCAGATATTTGGTTTCCACTTTCCCATTTTCTGCCTTGAATGCTGGGAGATTGAACCAGCCGCCAAAGGTCGGGTTAACAATCAATACATCCGGTGTATGCAGGTGAATATAGCTTTGCAAAGATTCCGGAGAGGAAACCTCTATAGGTACTACATTCAGATTGGGCAGGCGCTTCAGCACTGTCGTGAGTCCGCTTCGGATAATGACAGAAGTTTCAGCGACTGCAATCTTTACAGAAACATTATTGTTCATTTTTCATTCTCCTTTCCAGTTGTGCCACGGCGGGAACAAACATATAGTCTTCTACTTGGCAGTGTGAAGCAAGGTCATGCTCACAGTTGAAGATATCGAAAAGAACAGCATTAAGTTTGTTGTTGTTCTCTTTTTCCGGATAATACTTAATGATAATATTTTTCAGTTCTGTCAGCTTGGATTCAATCTGATTATGCTTACTGGCAAAGGTTGCTATATCATAGTTCTCTGCAAGTTTGCCTTCAAGTAGTTTTTCGACATAGGTGAACACAGCCTCGTTTTCATATTCCATGTGGCGGCGTACCTCTTTGGCATATTCATCGAAGAATTTCAGAATGAGATAGGCTATATTATCCGAGCCCGAGCAATCGATAGATTCGATGAGCTTACGACGGATAACAGGTAATTTAAAATCGAGAAAGTAAGTGTGCGCCCGTTTCAGATAATCCATAAGGGCTGAGATGGAAAATACGTTTTCCTCTCCACTATAAGTATATTGTTCTTCACTGATGAAATTGGCTACTGCGAGAAAGGTACGGTAGTCTACGCCTTGTGCCTCGCAAACGTCCTTTACACTCTTGTCTCCGAATCCTAAGGAAAGGCCGAAACGGCTCATAACCATTAATAAGGAGTAGTTATCACAGATAAGGTCGCTCATTTTGTCTGTGGCACGATACTTATGCGGTTCATTCATTGCAGATTATCCTTTCTTTCTTTATTTATTCGTGCGCAAAGTAACGGATTTTCTCCGGGAATTGCAATCGCTATATGTAGGTATTTTGTGTTTAGTCTTATTTAACGAGAAAAATTAGTTTATAAACTAAATAATTTAGTTCTTTGCGAAAAACAAATAAAGAGTTATGAAAGGATTGACTGCGAAAGAAGAGGAAATCATGGGATTTTTCTGGGAGAAAGGTCCGTTGTTTGTGAAGGAGATGCTAGCTTTCTATGAAGAACCGAAGCCGCATTTCAATACGCTGTCTACGATTGTGAGGGGATTGGAGGATAAAGGTTTCCTGGCACATAAGACTTACGGTAACACGTACCAGTATTATGCTGTAGTGAATAAGGAAGACTTCAGTAAGGGAACGCTGAAGAAAGTAATCAGTAAGTACTTCAATAATTCGTATCTCAGCGCAGTATCATCGTTGGTAAAAGAAGAGGATATTTCGTTGGAGGACCTGAAACAGTTGATTGCAGAAGTGGAGAGAGGAACGAAATAGAAACTTTAAAATGCCAAGAATTATGAAAAACATAGCTATAACTTGTTTTGTATTGATAGCTGTTTGCGTAGGTTTGCAGGCGAAAAAGGTTGTGAAAGCTCCTTATTTCATGGCAACGAATACTAGCCAGATCGAATTCGAAAAAGTGACATTGGGAAAGGATACGACATGGATAGATGCTAAAATATATTCTATTCCGGGTGAAGATGTAAGGATAGACTTGACTGCTGTATTGCAGATAGGAGGAAAAACGTATGCCTACCTAGGTGGTAATGGTTTTTCAAAAGAACTATGGACGAAGACACCGGCTTCTGGTGAACTAGCTGTGACGTTGAAGTTTGAGCCGATTCCTATGGATACGGAAAGTTTTGACTTTTTCGAAATGTCTGAGAAGAAAGACGAAGGATGGAATATTTATGGAGTGCGTCTGGACGGAAAAAAGCCGGAAATAGGAATACCGGAGAAATTGTTGAATCAGCAATTGGATTATTCCCAGCCTCTGCCGGATCCTGATTTGAAGAATGGGAAGACGGTGATATATGGGCGTATATTAGGTTATGATCCGACTCATGGTATTGCTCTGAAATTCAATTGTACTGACTGGCTATTCTTTGATGTTTTCGGTCAATCCGTTCCGGTGGCCGAGGATGGAAGTTTTCGCTACGAAACAAATATGATGCTGCCCGGTGAAGCGACATTACGGGTAGGACGGAAGAGATTTGAATTGTTTCTGATGCCGGGCGGTAAACTTGAGGTAACTATTAATTTGCTGGAGATTTTCTGGTCGGAAAGTCACCTGTTTGGAAAGAAAGAGAACGGGCAGTTGATTTGGTTTGAGGGTACGTATGCCGCTCTGAATACCGAACTGGTAAAGCATGCCGGACTGATGAACATTTATAGTGCGGATCATTTTTATGAGAATATTTGTGGTGTTACTCCGGCTCAATATAAAAAGTATGTGACGAAGATTTATGAAAAAAATCGTGGTGAAATACTGAAAAATAAATCGTTGAGTGATGCTGCTCGCACATACATGATAAACAAGCTGGAAATGTCGTATTTCTTTGCTATCAGGGGGTATAAAGGGAATATTAGTTATGCTCCGATGATTAGCGGAAAGAAAGGAGTGAAGCGTGCGGACATGACGGTAGATGAAAGTTATTATGATGATATTCTGGAACTGGATTTTATTCATTCACCTTATATACGTTATGGCAGTTATCCTGATTTTGTACGTGCTGCAACTGAAGATTTTAAAGGAAAGTTTGAACCGCAACCTGTATGGGAGGATATTTTACGGGCGAAACCTCTAGGTTCCACTCTTGCTCGTTTGAAACCGCTGTCGGAAAAACAGATGCTGACATTGGACAGTATATCCGAACCGGAAATAAAGAAAGCTTTGACTGTCAAAAATAAAGAAGTGATGGACTTGCTTGCTGAAAGTGCAAATAAGACCGGTTATACAGTTTGCCAGCTGGATACAGCAGTTACCGCAGATGGTCTATTGGCAGTTGTCACCCGTCCTTATCGTGGTAAGGTGGTTCTGATAGATATGTGGAATACTTGGTGTGGCCCTTGTATGCGGGCTATGAATAGCCTGAAGCCGGTGAAAGAAGAATTGAAAGATGTAGTGTATGTTTATATAGCAGATGAAAGTTCACCTGAAGGGAAGTGGAAAATCACCATACCTGATATTCATGGAATACACTATCGGATCACGAATGAGCAGAGTTCTGCATTAGGTAAACTATATGAGTATCCGGGAATACCCACTTATTTTGTGATAGACCGGGAAGGGAAACTTTCATATAAAGTTACCGGATTTCCCGGTGCGGAGGTGATGAAAGAAGAACTACTGAAGGCTGGGAAATAGTAGCTGTAAATTATAAATAGTACGTCAATATGGGAATTTTCTTTGTCTATATACTGAAGTCGTCGGTTTGTTTGGCGGTATTCTACCTGTTTTACCGTTTGTTGCTGAGCCGTGAGACGTTTCATCGTTTCAACCGGGTAGCGTTGTTGAGCATATTGTTGCTATCTTGTCTTTTGCCACTGGTGGAAGTTACTGTGGAGAAGCAGACAGAGGTTCATCAAACCATGATGACACTGGAACAGTGGCTGATGCTGGCAGATATGATGAATACTACAAATGTGGCGGAATTGCAGATAGAGGAAGTGACGGTAACTTGGATACAGGTTGCATTATTGGTGTACCTGGCCGGTATTTTACTTTTTGCTTTTCGTAATGGGTATTCGTTGCTGAAGTTGGGCAATTTATTGAGATCAGGCAGAAAAGAAGACTTGAGTAAATATACTGACGGTGGTGAGAAAGTGACTTTGATAGTGCACGACCACGATATAGCTCCGTTCAGTTGGATGAAATACATCGTTATTTCACAGAAAGACTTGGATGAGAATGGGCGGGAAATACTTATTCATGAGTTGGCTCATATACAGAACCGACATTCGTGGGATTTGCTGGTAGCAGATATCTGCATCTTTTTCCAGTGGTTTAATCCGGCTTCGTGGCTGCTGAAACAGGAATTACAGAATATCCATGAGTATGAGGCGGATGAAACGGTGATTGAAAAAGGAGTTGACGCGAAACAATATCAATTATTATTAATTAAAAAAGCTGTCGGCACAAGGCTCTACTCTATGGCCAACAGCTTTAATCACAGTAAACTTAAAAAACGTATCACTATGATGTTAAAAGAAAAATCGAATCCGTGGGCAAGATTGAAGTATTTATATATACTTCCGGTAGCTGCCATTGCAGTAACTGCTTTTGCCCGTCCTGAAATCTCGGAAACCGCAGAAGAGATTTCAAGAATGTCGGATGCACTCGGAAGGGAACAAGCAAGCTTGCTCTTCTCTCGTTTGCATGACATTTCTGCCGCCAAAGTTAATGATTTGACAGCAATTGTGGAAGCAAAAGCCGTAAAAACTACGGAAGAACCAGTACAGGTAGCTCCAGTACTGAAAGATACAGCTAAACCCGTGGAGGTGAAGTATATTCCTGTAGAAGTGACTGAGAAGCTACAGGGTACTCCCTTCTTCGAGGTGGTGGAGCAAATGCCGGAGTATCCGGGTGGCATGGCTGCTGCATTGGAGTATATTCAGAAGAATATGCGTTATCCTGAAGTTGCAAAGAAAAATGGTACACAGGGACGCGTTACGGTGCAATTTATTATTGATAAGGGAGGAAATGTGACGGATCCGAAAGTGATCCGTGCCGTAGATAAAGATCTGGATGCTGAGGCTATCCGGTTGGTAGGAACAATGCCGAAATGGAAACCGGGTATGCAGAAAGGACAGGCGGTAGCAGTGAAGTATACACTGCCGGTAATGTTCAGACTGGAAGGGGGAGAGATGAAAAGTTCTCGTACTGTAGAGATGAGCAGACGTCCTGGAAGTTTATTGGATAGTGTTTTGGTTATAGTGGATGGCAAGGAAGTTACCCAGTCTATATTGAATGCAATAAATGTCGACAGGATAATGAGTTTTAGCGTCTTGAAGGATGCGGCTTCTACTGCAATATATGGAGAGAGAGGCAAGAATGGGGTTATATTGATTACTTTGAAAGAAGATAAAGAAGAATACCATCCATCAGAAACCTATACACTAAAGAATACTAATGATCCCGTGGCTTTGGGAGTGAAAGGTACAGGAAAATTTACTACTGTCAATGGAGTGCAAGGTATCTATATAAATAGTAAGAAGGCAAATCGGGGAGATGTGACCTTTTTTGTAGATGGTGTGAAAATTGATTCCAGCGTTGCGGACATAGGTGAGGTAGTACCGGCTGAAAGAATTGAAAGCATGAGTGTTGAGAAAGGAACAGACGGCAAAGGCCAGATTTATATCACTACCAAAGACAAAAGAGGAGTTGAGAAGACTTCTGCCAAAGGTGATATGAAAGTGGAAGGTATTGTGCAGGATAAAGACGGAGAGCCTGTTGTAGGTGCTGCCATACTGATAGAAGGAACAAAAAGCGGCAGTATAACCGATGTGGATGGTCGCTTTGTCCTATCTGCTTCAAAAGGCGATAAACTGGTTGTTTCTTATATTGGCATGAAAACTGCTAAAGTAAAGGCGGAGCCGAAGGTGACAGTTACTTTGAAAGATGAATAATCAAAGATATTTTATATGAAAAGGAATTCTCTCTTTTTGTTTCTCTCTATGATGTTCGTTTGGGTGGGGCTTTGCTCCGCCCAAACTAGTAGTGATAAGTATGTTCTCATTGACGGATGTTTTTTCAATGGTATGCCTCCGGGAATTCGGACTGATGAAGGTGCCCAGATGATTATGCTGACAGATGAGGAAGGACATACCGCATTGGAAATACGTCTGAATAAAGGCAAAACTTTACCGGACTATGCAATGAAATATCGGGTTTCCGTAGAAAAAGTACCCGGAGGAGAGGAATTATTGCAGATTTCCCGTTCAGGAGCGCAAAAGCCGATGGCGATTGCAGCGACTAATACAGTAACTCTTGATAAATGGGTAGGAAAACCATTCCCGGACTTTAAGGTAAAGGATACGACGGGACGGGTATGGACAAAGGCGGATATCATTGGAAAGCCTTTCGTTCTGAACTATTGGCACACAGGTTGCAGACCGTGTATCAAGGAGATGCCGGAACTGAATGAATGGATGAAAATCTGTCCGGATGTGACTTATTTCTCTACTACCTGGAATACAGCGGAACAGATAAAGAAGATAGTGGAAAACCGTCCTTTCCTTTTTACGCATATTGCCGATGAATTATTTTTCTTCAATTTGTTTAAAGTACAGGTCACGCCGACTACATTGTTGGTAGATAAGAAAGGTATTATCCGCTATTGGGAAGAAGGTACAAGCGAGGGTAAACGGGCCTATTTGCTTGATAGACTAAAGGAATTATCAGCCGAATAATCAACTTTGTTTCTTATTTCTTTGTTTAAATCATTACTTTTAAGTATTTTTGTTTGAGACGGTTTAGTATTCTATCACTTAAAAGATAATGCTATGAGACAAGGAAAACAAATTCACCAGGGATATAGCTTCTTTTGGGGAGTATTTCTATTATTAGTGATGTCTGCCGCTATATCTATTCATGCTGAAGCCCCTCCTACAAAGGAGCTTGTACTTTTCAAAGATACTTTGAAGAATGATACCATTGTGCCGCAGTCTCCGAAGAAAAATGGCACATTCGTTATTAGAGATCGCATTCCTATTCCATCTGATGAGCCTTTATTTATAGTAAATGGAATGGAACTTCCCTATGAGATTTTTGCAGCATTGAACCCCGCGCATATTGAAAGTCTTGAAGTTTTGAAAGATGCTTCAGCTACTGCCATTTATGGCACACGTGGAATAAATGGGGTCATTATTCTGAAGTTGAAAACTCCACAACAGGTAAAGGAGGAAAAAAACATTAAGAAAATAGATGATTTTCTCAAACCAAAGGGAGTGAACAGGAGGAATGCGCGTTACTATATTAGCGGTAAAGAAGTTCCGGCCAGTACTGCGTATCAAACGAGTATTGAGCAAATGGAAGTGAAGACCGGTGCAGACGGAATACTGGAAATTTATATTAAACCAATGATTTTCCTAAGGGGAGAATATGAATAAAAGTGATTGTCAAGAGCGGAATGATTAAAGATTATGGAATAGGAAATACCTGATAACTAATGTTGAAACAAATATCCTTATTAATCCTGTGTGCGGCAGCAATTGTTTGGTTCGCTACTCCTGTGCAAGCCTGTACTTCTGCTGTTGTATCGGGTAAAGTAACACCCGACGGTCGCCCCCTGCTTTGGAAAAACCGTGATACGGACTTTATGCAAAACCATATTGATTATGTGAAAGGCGAGAAGTATAATTTTATTGCTGTAGTGAATAGCGCCAATGCATATCTGAAAGAGGCATGGATGGGAACTAATTCCTCAGGATTTGCTTTGATGAATACACAATCGTATAATCTGGTGGATGTAAAGGGCGATGAAGAGCGGGGGGCAGCCAATGGGCGTGTTATTTATCGTGCACTCGAAGTTTGTGCAACGGTAGAGGATTTCTGTCATTTTCTGGATACCATTTCCAAGCCCAGCGATATCGAAGCTAATTTTGGTGTGATTGATGCACAAGGCGGGGCAGCTATGTTTGAGGTAGATTATCATAAATATGTAATGTATGACGCCAATAACCCGAAGGACGCTCCTTATGGTTATATTGCCCGTACCAACTTTTCTTTTGCTGGTAAGGTGAACGAGGGTGCCGGTTATGTGCGCTATATGGAAGCAGACCAGGTGCTGATGAAAGCTTCGGCTACGGGTAGCATTACCCCACAGTTTATTTTCAATGATTTATCGCGTTCGTTCCGTAACCGTATGCTGGATATTGATTTGCGTAGCGGGGCATATAATCGTCCTCAGGCGTCGGGTTGGTTTGTAGATCAGGATTTCATTCCGCGTAGCAGTACATCGTGTTCGGTAGTGGTACAAGGTGTGAAACCGGGTGAGAAAGCCGAACTGACTACCATGTGGACACTGTTAGGTTATCCTCCTACCGGTATAGCTATTCCGTTGTGGGTGAAAGATGCCGGTAAACTTCTTCCCGGAATGGTACGTTTCGGTAAAGAACATGAGGCAGCTCCGCTCAGTGATTGGTCACTTCGTTTGGCAGACAGAGTTTTCAGCTATAAGCAGGGAATGGGTACCGGACGTTATCTGAATTGGGAAAGATTGTATAGTCCTGAGAAAGGTGACGGTTATATGACAGCGATTACTGCGGTAGAAGATGAAGTCTTCCGTACGACGAAGCCATTGCTGGAAGAATGGTATAAAAAAGGAAGCCTCGATACCCAAGCAATACCGAAGCTGTACGATGAACTGGAATTATCCATCAGAATGATCTATCAGAGTTTACTGGAATCAGAATAGAACTTACATTACCGAATGGAGGTACGCCAGTATCTCCGTTTCTTGTTTCGGATGGAACCAACGGATTTCTTCATCTCTTTTGAACCATGTCATCTGCTTGCGTGAATAGATGCGGGAGTTCTGTTGGATTTTCTCTATGGCAAAAGGCAAGGTCCATTCTCCGTCGAGATATTTGAACATCTCTTTATAACCTACCGTATTCAATGAATTAAGTGCCCGATAAGGATATACCTTTCTGGCTTCTTCTTCCAAGCCATCCTCTATCATAATCTCTACCCGTCGGTTAATGCGGTCGTAAAGTTCTTCCCGGTCGCGCATCAATCCTATTTTGATGATGCGGAAGGGGCGTTCTTTTTTCTGTTGTGTACGGAATGAGGTGTAGGTCTTCCCTGTCATATAGCATATCTCCAGTGCATGGATTACGCGTTTAGGATTCTTCAGGTCTACTATTTTGTAGTATTCAGGATCGAGTAACTTTAGCTCTGCGCACAATCTTTCCAGACCTTCCGTTTCATACTTATGTAGCATCACCTGGCGTGTTTCAGCATCTACGGTCGGAATATCGTCAATGCCTTTGCAAACGGCATCCACATACATCATAGAGCCACCGGTAAGCAATACTGTATCCTGTTCGGTAAATAAGGTTTCCAGAAGTTTCAGTACTTCCGCTTCATATTGGGCGGCACTGTAATAATCGGTGAGTTGCAAGGTTCCTACAAGGTAATGTTTCACGCGTTGCAGTTGCTCGGGGGTAGGGGCTGCTGTCCCTATTTTCAAATCGGCATAGAGTTGCCGGGAGTCTGCGGAAACGATGCAAGTTTGGTAATGCTCTGCCAGCCGCAGGCTGAGTTCGGTCTTTCCTACTCCGGTCGGTCCAATAAGCACTATCAGGGTTTTCATAAGGAAATGGTATTTAGAGAATCATTTCCCATCTGCAGATAACGCGGATAACGCAGATCTCTTCTAGGCTTAAGTCTTTCAAATCTGTGTTATCCGCGTTATCTGCGGATGAAAAATTTAAAATAATATTAGAACTTTTCTTCCTCGAACGGTGCTGCGCTACCTTCGCCTCCGCCCATGTCGAAACCTTCCTGGTCGAATTCTTCCAGATCAAAGTCCTGATCTCCATAGAAGTTTTCATCCAGATCAAGCGATCCGCTGTTGGCTGCCATTTCTTCGAAGTCAATTGTCTGTTTCGGAGCATCACCTTCCTTCTTGGTACACTTGGCACCTTTCATTTCTTTTCCGGTAATGATCTCGGAGAGTTCAATGAAGAAACAGCGTTCTGTCATGTAGTCGAACACATAGAGTAACTTCTGCTTTTCATCTTCTATCAGTTCGCTGATAGTGGTGTCTTTCATTACCCAACTGTCCATCTCCGGATTGTCATCCATCTCTTCCAGTGTAATTTCCTTTTCTTTTTCCCAATCATCATCACAGATGAAGAAAGAAGTCATCTGGTCGTTAGTATAACCTACTGACTTCACTATAGCCTCATGGAAGTCGTAGAATGTAGCTTCCGGGTCAATTTGTATTTCTCTTACGAAGTCGTCCACTTCATCGGAGATAAGTGTAAATCTGTATATCATATTCTAATTACTTTATCGTTTTATCATCTAATAATACCACGTTCGGAGTCACGGATGAAGCTGACAATGTATTCGATTTCCGGGCTCGTCGGAATTTCTTCTTCTATTTTCTTTAATGCGTCTGAAGTGTTCAATCCACTCTGATAAATGATACGGTATGCGTTGTGTATATTCTCAATGGTTTCATTGGAGAATCCGCGACGACGCAACCCGATAATGTTGATACCGCTGTAAGCAATCGGTTCCCGGCCTGCAATGATGTACGGCGGAATATCCTTACTGAAACGGCAACCTCCTTGTATCATTCCGTATCCACCTACACGGCAGAACTGATGCATCAATACATTGGCACTGATAATGGAAAAATCGTCTATTACAATCTCACCTGCCATTTTAGTAGAGTTACCAATGATACAGTAATTACCGACAAGGGCATCATGAGCTACGTGCACACCTTCCATCAACAGGTTGTTGTTACCGATAATGGTTCTGCCTTTGGCAGCTGTACCGCGATTGATGGTAACATTTTCACGAATGGTATTGTTGTTACCAATTTCAGCGGTACTCTCTTCTCCCTGAAATTTCAGGTCTTGAGGGATGGCACCGATAACAGCTCCCGGAAAAATAGTATTTCCATTGCCGATACGTGAACCGTACAGAATGTTGGCATTTGCCATAATCTTGTTGTTATCGCCGATTACCACATTCTTGTCGATGAATACAAAAGGAGCAATCTCTACGTTTTCCCCGATTTTTGCCTCGGGATGAATATACGCTAAGGGACTTATCATGCTGATTTATGATTTATGATTTATAATTTATGAGATATTCGCGCTTATTATTAGCCACGAATAAATCTTAAATCATAAATCCTTTTACTTGTTCTTAACTATTTGTGCCATAAACTCTGCCTCGCAAACCACTTTCTCGCCTACGAACGCATAACCTTTCATCGTGGAAATGCCACGGCGGATAGGTGCAAGCAGTTCTACGCGGAAGATAAGGGTGTCACCCGGCACTACCTTTTGACGGAACTTCACACCATCTATCTTCATGAAGTAGGTAGAGTAGCGTTCGGGTTCGTCTACGGAGTTCAATACAAGCAGACCGCCTACCTGTGCCATAGCTTCAACCTGCAACACACCCGGCATTACCGGTTCCTGTGGGAAGTGCCCCTGGAAGAAAGGCTCGTTGGCAGTGATATTCTTCACGCCTACAATATAATTGGCACCTATTTCAATCACCTTGTCTACCAATTGGAATGGGTAACGGTGTGGCAACAGTTCGCGGATACGGTTTACATCCATGACGGGTTCGCGGTTACAGTCGTAAGTCGGAGCCTGTATATCATGCAGGCGGATTTCCTTACGCATCTGGCGGGCGAACTTGTTATTAATGGTATGTCCCGGACGTGTAGCGATGATACGTCCCTTGATAGGTTTGCCTATCAAAGCCAAGTCACCGATTACGTCGAGCAGTTTATGACGGGCACATTCATTGGCCCATACCAGCGGTTTGTGGTTGATATAACCCAGTTGCTTGGCATCCATGTGGGGAACTCCCATCACATCGGCCAACTTATCGAAGTCTTCCTGAGACATTTCTCGTTCGTAGATAACGATGGCATTGTCCAAATCACCGCCTTTGATAAGACCGGCCTGCAACAGTGGTTCGATCTCGCGTACGAATACGAATGTACGGCTGCCGGCTACTTCATCTCGGAATTTTGACATATCCTCCAGCGTTGCAAACTGATTGGGAATGATGGTCGAGTCGTAAGATACCAGTACATTCAGACTGAAGTTCTCGTCGGGCAACACGATAATGGAAGAACCGGTCTTTTCATCGCGAAACTCGATTTTTGACTTGATGATATAGAAATCTTTAACGGCATTTTGTTCTTCTGTACCTACGCGCTCTATTTCTTGTGCATAATATTGGGCGCTACCGTCCAGAATGGGAAACTCAGGACCGTTGACTTGTATCAGGCAGTTGTCTATGCCTAAGGCGTAAAGGGCTGCCATGCCGTGCTCTACAGTGCTAACCTTCACACCATTCTTGGAAAGGACGGTGCCGCGAGTGGTTTCAGTCACATTGTCCGCAACCGCATCAATGATAGGTTGTCCCTCCACGTCGATGCGCTGGATTTTATATCCGTGGTTGTCCGGAGCAGGATTGAAAGTAACGGTCAGGTCAAGTCCCGTGTGAAGGCCTTTACCACTGAGGGAAAAACTGTCTTTCAGAGTCTTTTGTTTCAACATTTGTTACTTATTTATTTGTTGTTTTAATTCATTCAGTTCTTTACGGAGCTGGCGGAGTTCTGTTAGCATATCCGGTAGGTTCCGTTGGGCAACGGAGGCTTTGAAGTATTGTTTCAGCTCCATGGGAGGAGTACCGATTAACTGGCTGCCATCCTTAATATTGCTGGGAACACCAGACTGTGCTCCGAGGTTCACTTTGTTTCCAATATGGATATGTCCTGCAATGCCTACCTGGCCGCCGAACATACACCATTCGCCTACTTTGGTAGATCCTGCAATACCCACTTGCGCCGCCATAACGGTATTTGCACCGATTTCGTCATTGTGGGCTACTTGTATCAGGTTGTCCAGTTTCACACCTTTGTGTACGATGGTTGCCCCCATTGTAGCACGGTCTACACAAGTGTTTGCACCTATCTCTACATTGTCTTCCAGTATTACGATACCGATTTGAGGTATTTTTTCGTAACCTTCGGGAGTTGGGGCGAAACCAAAACCATCCGCACCGATCACACAACCGGAATGCAGGATGCAATGATTGCCTATCCGGCAGTCATGATAAATGGTCGTATTGGCATATAAGATACAATCACTGCCTATTTTAGCACCATTACCGATAGTCGTATGCGGATGTATCATTGTATTGTCTCCTACTTCTGCGTATTCACCAATGCAAGCGAAGGGCGCAATGTAAACATCCTTTCCGATTTTAGCAGTTTCTGCAACGAAAGCTAACGGATCAATACCAACACGTTTAGGCTTACTTTGTTCGTAAAGGTTGAGCAATTTAGCTAAACTTTCGTAGGCATTATCCACCTTAATTAAAGTAGCTTTTATTTCTTGTTCAGGAACGAAGTCTTTGTTTACCAGCACGATACTGGCTTGGGTTTCGTAGATATAAGATGTATATTTGGGGTTTGACAGAAACGATATAGCACCGGGGATGCCTTCTTCTATCTTGGCAAAAGTATGTACAGTTGCATTCTCGTCTCCAACGATTTCTCCTTGGATAAATGTTGCAATTTGTTTAGCAGAGAACTCCATTGTCTTATTCTTGTTAGATGGTTTCAAATCACAAATAACGGACTTTTTTTTTATATTTCCTTGTCCTTGGGTGAATATTTTATACTTACCTATGCAAACGTTGGTAGCAAAGATAGTATTTTTTTACCTTCTTGGACAATAGGGAAATATTGAGCATGTCCGATGCTTCAGCAATATTCTTAATACTTCCGTCTTTATAAAGGATATCAATACTATCGTCTGCCGGGTCGTACATATTCTTCTCGATGCTGGGGGTAGAGACGAAATAACTCGCTTCAGAGAGGGGTATGTCCAGTTGCTGACTGATTTGCAAAGTTAACTCTTTTTTTCTTTTTTCACATATTGGTTCGGTAGAAATTTCCACTTTGAAGATATTACGGTTGATCATACCGAGACTCAACGTGGACAGAACCTTGTCACTGTGGGTGCTCCAGACCTTTAATGCGGTCCATATATCATTGTCGTCCAGTTGGATAAAGTTCTCCAGGCACTCCGGATTGTTATAGAAAGTTTCCTTGTTGATGTCATTGTAAAGGAAAAAACGTAATGCCGGTGAAGCAAATAATTCTACACCTTTACTTGCTAATTCTTTAGCACGGAGCAGGGCACTGATGAGCATTTTCTCGTATGCCACGGACGTTTTGTGCAGATATACCTGCCAGTACATCAAGCGGCGGGCAGTGAGGAAGTTTTCAATGGAATAGATACCTTTGGATTCTACCACGAGATGGTCTTCTTTCACATCGAGCATCTTGATGATGCGTGCCGAGCCGATGTTACCTTCCGTTACGCCGGTATAGAAACTGTCGCGGCGAAGGTAGTCCATGCGGTCCATGTCGAGTTGTCCGCTGACCAGTTGGTGCAGGAACTTCTTGGGGTATTCGTCCTTGAATATCTGGATGGCAAGTGTGAGTTGCCCGTTCATTTCTTTGTTGATACGCTCCATCAGCATGAGGGAGATATCCTCGTGGGATACGCCCTGTACGATGGTGTCTTCCAGTACATGAGAGAAAGGACCGTGTCCGATGTCATGCATCAGAATGGCTGCCTGTACTGCTTCGGCTTCACTGTCGAAAATGAAGTTTCCTTTGCTGGCGAGCTGCTGGACAGCTTCGCTCGTCAAATGGAAAGCGCCCAACGAATGTTGAAAGCGAGTGTGCTGCGCACCGGGATAAACCACAGACGACAAACCCAGTTGCTTGATGCGGTTTAAACGCTGCAAAAGGGGATGCCGCACGATGTCGTACAACAGCCCCTTCGGGATATTGATGAACCCGAACACCGGGTCGTTAATGATCTTTCGTTCGAACACGTTGTTAGTGATTAAGGGTAAGTGATAAGTGATTAGGCGTTAATCACTCCCTTCAACTGTTCTGCCATCTGCTGTTGCACTTCCTTTGCGGCATTGCGTGCAGCTTCTGCAAATTTTTCAGTCTTATCCACATAGATGATGCCACGGCTGGAGTTTACAATCAGTCCACAAGTGGAGTTCATGCCATACTTACAAACTTCTTCCAGTGAGCCACCCTGTGCACCTACACCCGGCACAAGCAGGAAGTGGTTGGGAACAATCTTGCGAATATCTTCGAAAGCACGGCCTTGTGTGGCACCTACCACATACATCATCTGTCCGTCGTTGCCCCATTCCTGAGACTTGCGAAGTACTTTTTCAAAAAGGCGTTCGCCGTTGGGATCTTCCGTCAACTGGAAGTCGTGGGAGCCTTTGTTGCTTGTCAGTGCCAGGAGGATTACCCACTTGCCTTCATAAGTCAGGAACGGAGTAACACTGTCCTCACCCATGTAAGGGGCTACGGTTACAGAGTCGATGTCCAGTTCGTCGAAGAATGTGCGGGCATACATGGCAGAGGTATTTCCAATGTCACCACGCTTTGCATCGGCAATGATGAATTGGTCGGGATAGTTTTCCTTGATATATTTCACAGTCTTTTCAAAAGCAATCCAGCCTTTCACGCCCATACTTTCATAGAAAGCGAGGTTCGGTTTGTAGGCAATGCAAAGGTCAGCCGTTGCGTCGATGATGGCTTTATTGAAAGCGAAGATCGGATCTTCTTCTTTCAACAAGTGTTCCGGGATTTTCTTGATGTCTGTATCCAGACCTACGCAGAGGAATGATTTCTTGCGCTTGATATTTTCAAAAAGTTGTTGTTTATCCATTACTGAATCTATTTAATCTGTTTATAATTCGTTTGGTTATTTCTTGAATAAGTAGCCTTCTATGCGTAACCTGAGAGCATCTTTCCTTTTCTTATTGTAATCCAGAGAGAAACTTGTTAGCATGAAAAGGCATCTGTCGGAATTACATTTAAATCGGGTAGGGGGCATTTGATTATATTTGTGATTATCAAGTGCCTCCATTGTTTTCAGGTCAATGAAGATCGTATCGTTCTTATTATTAGTCTGAGTGGTAAGGGGAACAGGCAGTATCCCTGTTTCCAGATAGTCGTATGGTATGTGGAAGTATCTGTCCTTTATATCTTCATCCGGTACGACTATGAACTGATGGTACCCGTCCGGTATCTGGATGCTGACTTGATGAGAACTCTTGCCGCTGTATGATACAAAGGAATCGGAATCGTCTGTTATATCGGTAGTACCGTAATTTTTAGAAGAATAGAATGAGGCATCCTTGTCCACAAGGTCGGCTATACTTTTCCGTCCGAACCAGTTGCGCAGATATCTGAACTTGTCGTTTACTTGCACTGCCGTTTCCGTCGGGAGCGATTCCATCCAGTCATCGTATTGTTCACGGGTGAGTGGCAGTTTCAAATTAGTGCGTTTCAGCTCTTTCTCTACGCTGCTGCGCATGATATTCCGGGTGATACTTGCATAATTGACTGGCAGTGCCGAAGTTAGCAGAAAGAGGATGGAGAACGAAATCGGTATCCAACTGATGCGCCGGGCTTTAGTGAAGACGAGTCCAATACAAACAATGTAGCACCAGATGTTGAGAGTTATAAGGTAAAGGCGATTGATGGTGACGCCGTAATCGTTGAAGCGGCGTATAATGCCGATTGTCATCAGTACCAGCATCGGCAATACCAAAGCGGGCAACCAACGCGCAATCCATTCGTTTATAGGTTTCTTCTCCTGAATACGTACGGGATATAGTCCGAATTCAATGGCGATACATCCTGCCATCAGTGCTACCACGAGCCAGGATACCCAGCCTGTGGGCAGTTCCCAACTGATAAAAATGCGGGCTGCATAGACATAAAGCACGAGGAGGTATCCTGCCATGAGCGGGAGAAAGAGAAAATGTATTGTGCCGTTCAGGAACTCCGAGGGTTGCGGCTCTCGGTTATGTTTTTGTTCATCTTTGGGCAGCATGCCAAGGAAGAGTAACATCGGAAGCAATACGCTACATATAATAAGGATATATAGATAGCAATTCCAACTTACATCCACGTTGAAGAGTTGGCGAAGCGAGAAAACCAGCAGGCTGATTCCACCGCTCATGATAAGCCCCACCACATTGGCCGTGACAAAAGCGCCAACCGTGTATGAAGCGAAGTTCCAGCTTGGAATGTCATTCTTTTCTTTGATGAATGAAAGGAAGAAAGCCGAAAGCCACAGTGCCAGAATGGCGGCTCCGTGGGCTATGCCTATTTCGGTAAGCGACTGTTCCGGTGAAAGGCTGTAGAGGTACACCGCATCGGCAATCAGCAATACGTGCATTACTATATGTACGATCACTCCTTTTATCTTGCTCTTTATCTCTTCACTCCACAGGTGGAGAGTGAGTGAGAGCAACGTACCGATAGAAAAATAGTAACCCAGAACCATCACCAGCTTCCTGTCATCATCCATGTCGGTAGCTACCAGATAGACTAAATAGACGGTAAGTGCAAGGACAAAACATACTGTAGAAGGAAAGCGCCTCAGGCAATTTTGAAACGCTTCCGTCAGGGTGTGAAATACTTTATGTAGTAGCTGTCCTTTCATTCGCTCTGCTTCTTAACCTGTTGGTTTACAGTTCGCTTTCTTTCAGACGTTCTGCATTTTCCGCTACAATCAGGTGGTCGATACAGTCCTGAATGTCACCGTCCATAAAGGCGGAGAGGTTATAGATGGTATAGTTGATACGATGGTCGGTGATGCGTCCTTGCGGATAGTTGTAGGTACGGATTTTAGCGGAGCGGTCTCCGGTAGATACCATTGTCTTTCGCTTGGAGGCAATATCGTCCAGATACTTCTGATGTTCCTTGTCGTAAATAAAGGTACGCAGACGTGAGAGGGCACGCTCTTTATTCTTCGGTTGGTCGCGTGTTTCGGTACACTCAATCAGGATTTCTTCGGAAGCACCGGTATTCGGATTTCTCCATACATAGCGCAGACGTACACCGGACTCAACTTTATTTACATTCTGTCCGCCGGCACCGCCACTTCGGAAAGTATCCCATTTGATTTCGCCTTCATTAATTACTACATCGAACTCTTCTGCTTCGGGCAGCACGGCTACAGATGCGGCGGAAGTATGCACACGCCCCTGAGTTTCAGTAGCCGGAACACGCTGTACGCGGTGTACACCCGATTCGTATTTCAATGTTCCGTACACATTGTCGCCCGTAACGCTGCAAATAACTTCCTTGAATCCACCTGCCGCGCCTTCGTTGACGCTGGATATTTCCATCCTCCAACCTTTTGTTTCGCAATATTTGGTGTACATGCGGAAAAGGTCTCCGGCAAAGATAGCGGCTTCGTCACCGCCTGTACCTCCACGAATTTCGAGGATGGCGTTCTTGCTGTCCTGTGGGTCGGCAGGTACGAGGAGGAGTTTGATATGTTCTTCCAGTTCCGGCTGGCGTGCCTGACAGGCATCCAATTCTTCGCGTGCCATTTCCCGCATCTCCGGGTCTGCTTCATTGGAGATGATCTCTTTGGCTTCCTCGATGCCGTTCAGCACCTGGATATATTCTTTACGGGCCTCCATCAGGTCGCCCAGTTCTTTATACTCTTTGGTGAGTTTTACGTAACGCTTTTGGTCGGCAATCACTGCCGGGTCTGTAATCAGCGTCGATACTTCTTCGAAGCGGGCAACAAGCCCTTCGAGTTTCTCTAATATGGTATTGTTGTCTGCCATTGAATTAGTATTTGAATTCTCCGAACTCACTATTGATAATCAGTTCTTTCTGATTGCTTTCTTCAATACGTCCAACAATCTGTGCATCGATGCCGAAGCTCTTGCTGATGGCAATAACTTCCTCGGCATGTTCGGGCGACAGATATACTTCAAGACGGTGTCCCATATTGAATACCTTGTACATCTCTGCCCAGTCTGTATTGCTCTGCTCTTTAATCGTTTTGAACAAAGGAGGAACAGGGAACAGATTATCCTTAATCACGCGGCAATTGTCACCTATAAAGTGCAGCACTTTCGTCTGTGCACCACCCGAGCAGTGTACCATACCGTGAATTTCAGGGCGAAGTGCATCCAGCAACTTCTTCACTACCGGTGCATACGTGCGGGTAGGGGAGAGTACCAATTTGCCTGCATCCAGCGGGCTGTCTTCTACGGCATCCGTCAATTTCAGACCACCGGAGTAAACCAGTTCTTCGGGCACTGCCTTGTCATAACTTTCGGGATATTTCTCTGCCAGATATTTGGAGAATACATCATGACGGGCGCTGGTCAGTCCGTTGCTGCCCATACCACCGTTATATTCCTTTTCGTAAGTAGCCTGTCCGTAAGAAGCCAAGCCTACAATTACATCGCCCGGACGGATATTGGCATTATCAATCACATCGCTGCGCTTCATGCGGCAAGTTACGGTGCTGTCCACAATGATGGTACGTACCAAGTCGCCTACATCGGCAGTTTCACCGCCAGTAGCATATACGCCTACACCCATTTCGCGGAGCTCGGCGAGCAATTCGTCCGTTCCGTTGATGATGGCGGAGATAACTTCTCCCGGAATGAGAAGTTTGTTGCGTCCGATGGTAGAAGAAACCAGGATATTATCTACTGCACCTACGCAGAGCAGGTCGTCGATATTCATAATCAGTGCATCCTGTGCAATGCCTTTCCAAACAGAAAGATCACCTGTTTCTTTCCAGTACATATAAGCCAATGAGGACTTCGTGCCTGCACCGTCGGCGTGCATGATGTTGCAATACTCCGGGTCACCGCCCAAAATGTCAGGGATAATTTTGCAGAAAGCCTGCGGGAAAATACCTTTGTCGATGTTCTTGATGGCATTGTGCACATCTTCTTTAGAAGCGCTGACACCGCGCATCATGTATCTTTGGTTACTCATGAGTTGATATGTTTTTTCAATTGAATGTGCAAAGATAGTGCAAAATCTCGATTTTATGAGTAAAAAGAGAATTCATTCTCTTTTTCGAATGTGAGAGATTTATTTAAACTGAGTGCCCCGGCATTTGCATTTTGCTGAGGTGCAGCCTATCTTCACGTAGCAAAAGTAGCGATTATTTTGCTTATTGCCTTGCCTTTGCATAAGAAATTGGAGTTTGGGGCATCTTCACTTAATCCTTTCATGCTGATAACACTTACCTTTCATCTCTTTCTCTTATACAAGTGATGCAAAAGGTGGCATCTTTTGCTACGAAAGATGCCATCTTTTGATGTTAAAGATGCCACCTTTTACAACAAAAGATGCCATCTTTTGCATGATGGCTCAGGGAGTTGTGTGAGGGCGGTAGTAATGAAGTAGGGCTAAGGCTTTATTCTTTGCTTCCCAATCCCATATTCTTCAGTCGTTCCCAAATGGTTTTCTTCTGGGATAATGCTACTAAGGCAACGCCCATCAGGCAACAGGCACAGCGCAATTCTTTAGGGGAAAGCGTATCCAGATTATCTGCGATAGCAGGCAGAGAATAGTTTTCTTCAAAAAAAGAAAATACATCGGCTGAGTTTTCTAAGTCGGTTTTCATTTGGCAAGAGCAGGTAAAGTCTACATTCATCGTGTTATAAATTTAAAAGTTGTAGTTTGTCCTAAGTTTCTTTATAATGAAAAAAGGGCGTGGGTACTATTGTTATATTATTCTTCCCAAAGGCTCTGGTAAACCCACCAAGAAAATAATAAGCAATAGCCCCACGCCGGAACGTATATAACAAAGTTATATGCAATCCAGACGTGGAGTCTTTCACCTACTATTCGTTCTTGTAAAAATTTACCAGATTTTTTGGAAAACGAATAATAAAATGATCTCCAAATCACAAAGTATATTTCTCCACTTATTGAAGAAATATGCAACAAAGATACAGGAATTTTTAATATGGATGTATATAATGAGGACGAAAATGTATTAATTACGGGATGGTAATGAATCAAATGATCAAGTGATACTATCTTAATTCTCCTCCTCTTGGGAGGAGGAGTACCCGAAGGGGGAGGTGGTAGGCGAGAAAATAATTCCTTATTTATATGATTCATAGGTATTTCTTGCTTTACCTACCACCCCGTCCTTTGGGCACCCCTCCTCCATCGGAGGAGGGGAATTGAGATACTCTATTTACATAATAATTGAGATACTCTATCTATTTAATATTGGAATTATCATTTGGCTCATACCTTACCCTGTAATATATCTCCTCAATTTTCTTTTTTTTCTTTCCTCTGCAACTAATTCCCCAATCGGGCGTCTTATGTATAAAAGACTATCTTAAGATGGAACAGAATGATAAGGAAAAACAGTTCACTTCCCTCATCGAGGAATACAAGCGAGTGATCTATAAAATCTGCTACATGTATGCCACGGATGGAGATAATTTTAAAGATCTCTACCAGGATGTAGTAATAAATCTTTGGAAAGGCTTCGAGGGTTATGAAGGAAAGGGTAAACCTTCTTCGTGGATTTACCGCGTGGGATTGAATACCTGTATCTCCTTCTACCGCCAGCAGCAACGCCGGGGCGAACATACTTCCTTGGATTCCCTCTACGGCTTGGAAGCAGAAGATAGTGAAACGACCAAACGCTTGAAAGAGATGTATCGCCTCATTGCGGGACTGGATAAGTTTGAACGCGCCGTCATCTTGCTGTGGCTGGATGAAAATTCTTACGAAGAGATTGCGGAAATTGTCGGCGTGCCGCGCAATACCGTAGCTTCAAAATTGAAACGAATCAAGGATAAACTTACAAAACAAGCGAATAGCTAAAATAAAACAGATTATGGAACTGGAAGAATTGAAACAAAATTGGAATATAATGGAAGAAAGGCTCGGGCGTCTGGAAATGGAGCAGCGCCAGCAACTAAATAGTAAGGTGGTCAGCAAAGTAAAGCAGGTACAGGATCGTGTGTTGCGGCGATTTACGGTTTTAGTGCTTTGTCTGCCTCTTATGTCTTGGCTTTTGGTGCGCAATCAGGTGTATGATTTCAGCGTACTGACGCGGATATTGTTGCTTCTGTTTATAGTTGTGATACTTGCCCGGCAACTTACGTGGATGTTGTTGCTAAGGAAGATTGATTGCCTGAAGATGACTGTGCGTGAAGTGTGTCTGGCGGAGAGCCGTTTCCGGATGTCTTTCAAAGTGGGGATAGCTGTGAGTGTGTTGTGTGCCGTACCTTTACTGGCAAGTATGATATGGGATATGTCCCAGATGGGGGATCGTTATATATTGATAGGTGCCTGGACTGGTCTTGTCGTAGGAACGCTGATAGGAATTCGTTTGTTCCTCAAAGCATGGAGCGGGATAAAAGAATTGAAAGAGGCAATAACGGATTTGCAGTAGTCATCTTAAAAAATGAAAGTACCCCTTCCACTCTGGAAACTCGAATAGATCGGGATTTCCGATGGGTGGAAGGGGTACTTGTTTTTTATAGAACCGTTTGTTACGGTAGGGATATACTTATTTAGAACTGTACCTGCGGTGCTGTTTCAGCTCCTTCGGAAGCTTCAAAGTAAGCACGCTTTTCGAAACCGAACAGACTTGCAAGAATGTTCTTCGGGAAGCGGCGGATGGCAGTATTGAAGTTCTTTGCTGCATTGTTGAAGTTGGTACGTGCCACGTTGATACGGTTTTCAGTACCTTCCAATTGGGCTTGCAGTTCCAGGAAATTCTGGTTTGCTTTCAAGTCGGGGTAGTTCTCAGTAATGGCAAGCAACTTACCCAATGCAGAAGTTACCGCACCTTGAGCTTTCTGGTATTCAGCCAACTTTTCTGGAGTCAGATCATTAGCATCTACTTTAATTTGAGTAGCCTGGCTGCGAGCCTCTACCACACCTTCCAAAGTTTCTTTTTCATGAGAAGCGTATCCTTTTACCGTACTAACCAGATTCGGAATCAAGTCGGCACGGCGTTGATATTGTGTTTCAACGTTTGACCATTGTCCGCTTACGTTTTCATCCATAGTTACCAGTCCGTTATAACCAGTGACACCCCAAATGACGAGGAGAGCTAAAACAACAAGAATGATAATAGTTGATTTCTTCATACTTTTCTTTTATTAAATGATTATACAATTTATATATTTCTGCGGTGTATCAGAATCGGGAACCGGCGCCTCCGCCACCTCCCATACCTCCACCGAAGCTGCCTCCGCTGAAGCCACCGCCTCCTCCGCCGAAGCCTCCGCCACCACCGAAGATAACCGGACCTCCTCCGCCACCTCCGCGATAGTTTTCATCATACGACTGTTTGCGGCGTACTACCTTGTGTCCGCAGTTGCGGCAAGTGTAGGTAACATCTTCCGTTTTTACTCCGTTGATCCGTGAAACCACTTTGCTGCTGGTACGTTGCAATTTATGCTGTCCGCAGTTGGGACATTTGCTTGCGGCACGTGCCGCCATCCAACCGATTCCTCCGGCAACAACAAAGAATCCGATAACTGCTGCCAGAATGCCGAAGAAGGAAATGTCTTCTTCATCATCTGTATCATTCACCATGCTGCCGTCCAGTCTGCCGCATACGGCACGCACACCGGCAACCATACCCGCATCCCAGTTACCGTCTTTCAGATAAGGAATCATGTTGCGTGTCTGGATGCGTTTACAGATGGCATCGGGCAGGTCTCCTTCCAGTCCATAACCTGTATAGAACTGGATGCAGCGCTGGTCGGTCACCAGAAGAATGACCAGACCATTATTCTTTCCTTTCTTTCCCACACCCCATTCATTGAGCAGGCGGTGTGCAAAGTCAAAGCAATCATCATTGCCGATAGACGGAACTACGGCAACTACTGTCTCAATGCCGGTCTGTTGCTCCAATGCATACAGCATACGGTCGATGCTGTCGCAGGCAGCCTGAGAGAGGATGCCGTCCGGATTGCAGACATAGCGCATTTTGTTCTGAAGATGTACTTTGGGGATATTGTCTGTAGTATAGACCTTCTGTGCCTGCACGGATAGCAGCAGGCATAGGAATAAACTTATGGAGATTAATCTTTTCATACTAATGTATTTGTGTGGCGAATATAGGAAAAATCACATCAATAGATGTATTTTCCTACAAAATTCTTCACACGTTCGGTGTATTCCTCCGGGTGATCCTTGTAGGACATGGCGTGTGTGGCACCGGGGGCAAGCCACAATTCTTTGGGTTCCGATTTTGCCTCGTAGAGGGGATATACCATCCAGGTGGGCACGTATGTATCTGCATCGCCATGAATGAAGAACATCGGCAGTTTGCATTTCCTGACCTGATTCAGCGAAGAAGCTTCCTTGAAGTTCCAGCCGTATTTCGCGTTGCACAGCCAGCTGGTGGTGTACATCAACGGGAAAGGAGGCAGCCCGAACTGCCCTTTCAACTCGTAGGAGAATTCGTCCCATACGCTGGTATAACCGCAATCTTCCACAAAACATTTCACAAAAGGTTGTTGAGGCTCACCGGATACCATCATAGTGGTGGCGGCACCCATAGAGATGCCATGTACTACCATCTGGGTATTTTCGCCGTAAATATCGTTGGCAATGTCCATCCAGCGCAATACGTCCAGCCGGTCTTTCCAACCCATTTGAATGGCAGGACCTCCGCTTAATCCCTGATTCTGCAGGTCGGGCAGCAGAATGTTATACTTTAAATCTTTGTTGTAAAGGTAACCTATCATCAGCATACGGATGCAATCGTCTGTATAACCATGCACGATGACGGCTGTTTTGTGGGTCGGTTCGGGAGCGGCTGCGTAAATGGCATGCAGTTGCACCCCTTCAGGGTTGATAATAAAGGTATCCCGTAAAGCACCGACAGTTTGCAAACTATCTATCCAAGGCTTGATTTGCGGGTACTCGCTGAGCATATACTCGTAGGAGCCGGGAATATCTTTCCCTTTGTTGTGCTCCGGTCTCAGCGAGTAGCCGAGCATGTAGAAACTCGCACCTGTGAGGGCAATAATGATAACTGCTAACAGTCCGAGCAGACTGTACTTGATACTTTTCTTCATCTTTCCTTCCTTTCACTCTATTTGTTCCATATTTCCCATGCGGCAAATGCTTGCAATAACAGCATTTCCAGTCCGTTTTTAGTAACAGCGCCGTGAGCCTCTCCCTTTTTCATGAAAAGGGTTTCATTGGGATTATATAACAAATCGTAGAGTAAATGGTTGGGAGTTAATTGATCATAAGGAATATCCGGACAGAAATCCACCTTAGGATACATGCCTACGGGTGTACAGTTTACGATAATAGTATATTCCTGCATGATCTCCGGTGTCAGTTCGTCGTAAGTGAGGTAAGACGATTCCTTTTTCGTACGCGATACGAATACGCTTTCGATGCCCAGATTGGCCAGTCCGCGATAGACGGCTTTGGATGCACCGCCTGTACCCAGAATCAGCGCCTTCTTGTGATGGGGTTGCAGTAAAGGCTCAATGGACTGTGTAAAACCTATGATATCCGAGTTGTAGCCGACAAGCTTTACTTTTCCCTTCGGCTGGCGGATAATTTTGATGACGTTCACTGCGCCGATCTTTGCGGTATCTTTGTCCAGTTCGTCAAGAAAGGGAATGACCTGCTCCTTGTACGGGATGGTCACATTAAGTCCGCAGAGGTTGGGATTTTCCTCTATGACTTCCATAAAATCATTGATGTTGGGTATCTCAAAGTTTACATATTCGGCGTCGATATTCTCCGATTTGAACTTTTCATTGAAATATCCGATGGAAAACGAATGTCTCAGCGGATAGCCTATTAAACCGTATTTCTGCATAATTCTCTTAGTGTGCTAACGTTAATATATATAAGGTGGGGTGATATCACTTATCACTCTATCACTTTATCACTCTATTTAGTCGCAGTATAAAGAGTGCATATACCGAATGTCAGTCTGCGGAAATTAACCTGACTGAAACCTGCTTTGCGAATAACTTCCTGCATCACTTCGCCTTGCGGGAAAGCACGGATGCTTTGGGGCAGGTAGGTGTAAGCACTATTGTCTTTTGACAGGCATTTGCCGAGCAGGGGGATGACTACTTTGGAATAGATGGTGAAAAGCTGTTTCATCGGAAAACGGTCCGGTGTGGAGAGTTCCAGGATGACGAGATGTCCTCCGGTTTTCAGCACGCGGCACATTTCCGCCAACCCTTTGTCCAACCCTTCGAAGTTGCGGATACCGAACGCTACGGTTACAGCATCGAACGTGTCATCGGCAAATGAGAGAGAGGTGCAGTCCTCCCGGGCAAAGGATATTTTGTCCGAGAGGTGCGCCTGTTTTACTTTATTACGTCCCACGTCCATCATTCCCTCTGAGATGTCGGTGCCTATCAGTTCGTCAGGCTGCAACTCGCGGCAGGCAAGAATGGCAAAGTCACCCGTACCGGTGGCTACGTCCATGATGCGCTTTGGTTGGAAAGGCTTTAACCAATGGATCGCTTTCCGGCGCCAACTGCGGTCGATGCCTAATGAAAGGGTATGGTTCAGCTTATCATAAGCAGGAGCAATGTTGTCGAACATTTCTTCTACCTGTTCACTCTTCTTTCCGTCTTCACCGTAAGGTTTGATATGTTCCTGGGGATAATCCATGTTGATAGTGTTTAGTGGTTAGTGATAAGTGATTAATAAATCTACTAATCACTTATCACTAAACCGTTTATCACTTATTTAAGTATTCCGTTACGTTCTTCTCGATACGTGAAGCAATGTTGCTGGTATCTTCTTTCACGAATTGCTCTCCGGTGATATGCTCGTACAGTTCAATGTAACGCTCACTGATGGATGCTACTATTTCGTCTGTCATTTCCGGAACTTGTTGTCCTTCCTTACCCTGGAAACCATTGTCCATCAACCATTCGCGAACGAATTCTTTAGAAAGTTGTTTCTGTGCTTCGCCTTTTTCAAAGCGTTCCTGATAACCTTCAGAATAGAAGTAGCGGCTGGAGTCCGGTGTATGGATTTCGTCCATCAGGTAAATAGTACCGTTGTGCTTACCGAATTCATACTTCGTATCTACCAGAATCAGACCACGTTCTGCCGCGATCTCAGTTCCTCTGTTGAAGAGTGCCATGGTGTATTTCTCCAATACGGCATATTCTTCGGGAGTAGCCAGGCCTTTAGCAAGGATTTCTTCTTTTGAAATGTCTGCGTCGTGTTCACCGATTTCAGCTTTCGTAGTCGGGGTGATGATGGGTTCGGGGAACTTCTGGTTTTCTTTCATTCCTTCGGGCAACTTCACACCACAGATTTCGCGTACACCGCTTTTGTAAGTACGCCATGCGCTACCGCAAAGATAACCGCGTACAATCATTTCGATGGGGAAACCTTCGCACATCACACCCACCGTTACCATCGGGTCGGGTGTAGCTGTCTTCCAGTTAGGGCAAATGTCAGTAGTAGCATCCAGGAATTTGGCTGCAATCTGATTCAGCATTTGTCCTTTGAAAGGAATACCTTTCGGCAAAATAACGTCGAATGCAGAGATACGGTCGGTTGCTACCATAACCAGCTTTTCACCATTGATGTTATAAACATCGCGTACTTTTCCGTGGTACACACTTTTCTGTCCCGGAAAATTGAAATCAGTTTTTGTTAATGCTTTCATCATTGTTATATTTATGATTTGGATATTTTCTATGGTTTTCACCACAGAGTGACACAGAGTCTCACAGAGTTCTTTTCTGCTCTGTGAGACTCGGTGTTACCCTGTGGTGAGTTTTCTTTTTTCCCGTTCGGCTTTGGTTTCCTTATCAAATTTCTCGTAAGCATCTACAATGCGAGTTACCAATTGGTGACGCACAATATCTTTCTTGTTCAGTTCCACAAAGCTGATGCCTTTCACACCTTTCAGGATGCGGAGTGCCTGTACCAGTCCCGAAGTTTGGGAAGAGGGCAGGTCGATCTGTGTCATATCTCCCGTTACAATCATCTTGGTGTTCATACCCATACGGGTGAGGAACATCTTGATCTGCTGGGTAGTGGTGTTCTGCGCTTCATCCAGAATTACGACTGCATCATTCAACGTCCTTCCGCGCATAAAGGCGAGGGGAGCAATCTGAATGACGTTCAGTTCCATGTATTCTTTCAGCTTGGCAGCCGGAATCATATCCTGCAAGGCGTCATACAACGGTTGCAGATACGGGTCTATCTTATCCTTCATGTCACCGGGCAGGAATCCAAGCTTCTCACCGGCTTCCACGGCGGGGCGACTGAGGATGATTTTCTTGATCTCTTTATTTTTGAGGGCACGTACGGCAAGGGCAATGGCAGTATACGTCTTTCCCGAACCGGCAGGACCTATGGCAAATACCATGTCGTTCTTGGCGAAACCTTCTACCAGTTTAAGCTGATTTTCACTGCGGGGGATGATCGGTTTGCCTGTCACGCTGAATACGATGACGTTACCCGACTTTTCTGCTTGCGGTGCATTTCCTTTGATGATGTCGATGATCACCTCTTCTTTCAATGAGTTGTATTCGGCGCAGTATTTTTCCAGCTTGGTAATGTTTTCTTCGAATGCGCACATCTCTTCTTCATCTCCCAACACTTTGATGACATTGCCGCGTGCAACAATGCGCAGTTTGGGGTACAAAGCTTTTATCAACTGCATATTGGCGTTATTCACACCGTAAAAGATAACCGGGTCGATATCCTCAAGAACAATCAGTTTTTCTATCATTGAATTGTTTATAAGTTCATGTCGTTTTATAGGTAAAACAGTTGCAAATTTAGTGAAACGTTTGGATACTTAGCTGGTTCCGGCTGTTTTTTTTGTTGCAGGCTTCACGATGACGCCTTTTCCATTCTTGGTGCAGTGAATACACTCTTTGCGGAGTGTCCTTTCTTTGAAATCGAAAATGAGATTGGGGTTGAAATGCTGCCCGTTGATGCGGGTTTCAAAATGAAGGTGTTCGGTGCTGGCCCGTCCGGTACGTCCGGTCAGTGCAATGGGTTGTCCGGCCTTAACGACGTCACCACTCTGAACAAGATTCTTAAAATTATGACTGTATATCGTTTCCAATCCCGAAGAATGGCGCACAACGATTACGTTGCCGTAAGCACTGTAAGGCTTCGACATACGTACAATGCCATCGAAAGCACTGCGTATCGTGTCTTTGGCGCAAGTCTTGATATCAATGCCCGAGTGACGGCCGCCACCACGTCCGTAAGGAGAAATCACTTTTCCTCCGGGAAGCGGAAAGCAATAAGCGGTGTCAGATATTTGCTCCAGATGCAATTCTAACAATTTATCGTTATCGAAAAGCCCTGGGGTAGTAACCCGGATATGATTGATTTCCATTTGCGAGAAGCTCGGTTTCTCTTCAGGCGGAGTATAAGCCAGTGCGAATGATAGTAGCAGAAAGAATATGTTCATGATTAAAGGTCCTTCTCGTTATTCAAAATAGATAATTTCTCCTCCATTTGAAGAAGTATATTTTTTCAGTAATTCCTGTATCATCTCAGCAGCTTCCCGCAGACCTTCCTGTCCGCTGTAACCATTGACGATGGCAAGGATATGCTGGGTGCCTAAATCCATTTTAGTACGTTCGTTGTCGCTGGTAGGAGTACCGATACCGCCTACGGCATCGCGATAGACCGGAAGTCCTTCGATGTTCAGCACGCCCCGTCCGATACCTTCGAATGGTTCTTCGGCGCGTCCAATTCCCAGTTTGAGGTCAGTGCCCTGTATCTTGTCCGCATCGAAACCACCGATGGAATAACCGGTGCGCAGGGATACCAGATTAATCAGGTCAACCAATGTATCTATTTGGTAAAGGGCAATTCCGCGCATCAGACGGCGGCGCAAGGCTTCGGCAGAAGGACGGTAACGGCTTGGGTCTTTGCCGCAGCGTTTATAAGCTTCGCGGGTAGCTGCAATGGCGGGTTGCAGTTTGATGTCCTCCGGCTGGGTGGTGGAAGTCAGTTCCTGGGTGAAAGTATTGATCTCTTCCCAAAGCCCTTCGCAAAAGGCTGTATTGGTAACTTTTGCATAGACGGCTGCACCTTTGAAGATGGGGCAGGCATTCTTTATTTCTTCTGATACGGTGATCTGGTACATAAACTAAAACTACTATTTAAACTTTTCATGTAAAACAAAAATAAGATAATCACTCCGCAACTGATGGCAGCATCCGCTAAATTGAATACCGGACTGAAGAATACAAAATTGTCTCCTCCTATAAATGGCATCCAGCCTGGCCAGTTAAACTCAAAAAGAGGAAAGTAGAACATATCGACCACTTTTCCATGCAGCCAACCGGTATATCCTTCCCCTATAGGTACGAAAGTAGAAATTTCAGCGGGTGTACTCTTGCTGAAAATAACGCCATAGAATATGCTGTCGATGATATTCCCGATAGCTCCTGCCAGTATCAATGAAATACATGCAATATAGCCACGCTTATATTTAGCTTTAATAAGTATGACGATATACCATCCAATCGCGATGGCAAATATTGTGCGGGCAATAGTCTGAATGGCTTTAGGCACTATCTGCATACCGAAAGCCATACCGGGATTTTCTATAAAACGAAGATAAAACCAATCCGTGATATGAATGCTTTCATTATAAAACATATTCGTTTTAACTTCAATCTTTATGACTTGGTCAAGAATCAAAATTCCCAATACAATGAGAATCGATAGTTGCCCTTTGGACAAAATGTTCTTCATATTAAAAAAGTTATGGTTTTGTGTCTACTATCATAATTCCCGATAGTATACGTCCTGATTTAATCCCCAGCCGTCTTGCCGAGAAAAATTCGTCATGCCTCATATAGGTACAAATACCTGATGTTTCTATTTGCTCGCCGGGTACGCCGAAGTCGAGCAACTGCATCCGGTTTGCAGCCCACAGGTCGATATGATGCTTATGTGTTTCCGGTTTCCATTCTGATATATAATCCATTGCAAAACCGTTCGTGCGGAAAGCTTCGTACACTTCTTCGCCTACTTCAAAAGAAGGCAAGGATATGCCGGGGCCGATACAAGCGATTACGTCTTTTCCATCGGTTCCGTAGAGTGCCCGCATCCTGTCGAGAGTGTGTCCGGCTATGTAATTCACCGTTCCTCGCCAACCTGCATGGGCGGCGGCTACCACTTGGTTTTTGCGATCATACAACAGGATAGGAATACAGTCTGCCGTAGAAATGCAAATGCAGCAACCCGGTTCCTTGGTGATTAGTGCATCCACCCCTTGCAGCATGCCCGTTCGCTCGTCAGATGTGGCATTGAGATACTTTTCATCAATCACCTCCACCTTTATACCATGTGTCTGGAACGGAATGACTAATTCTTTAGGGTGTTGAGGCATGGAGTTGCAGAGTAGTTCTTGATTGCGACGGACAGATTCCGCATCATCCCCCGTGTAAGGCGTACAGTTGAAAGAGGCATAATCTCCCTTGCTGAAACCTCCCCGGCGGGTAGTAGCGAAACAAAAAATGTTGGAGTACGGTGTCATACCCCCGTATCCCAACATTCGTTTATCTTCTGTCAGAGCAATCATTGCTTGTCATCCTCCCAATCCTCTTCCTCATACTCAAAGTCTTCCAAGTCTTCCACGTCCTCGTCATCTTCCACATATTCATAGCTGAGGTCTTCATCCTCACCCATGTCTTTCAACTCTTGCTGGAGTTTGCTTACATCCTTTGGACGGTGAACGATAGCTTCTATTTTGTTGCTATCTTTATTCAACTCTTCCCAAAGAATATCTTTCAGCACGGAAAGTCCCATACCGGTAATGGAAGAAATGAATACATGCGGAACGTTTGCAGGGAGTGTAGGTTCTATTTCGTCCATCAATTCCTGATCGAGCATATCGCTCTTGGTGATGGCAAGTACCCGTTGTTTGTCCAGCATTTCAGGATTGAAAGTGCTCAGTTCATTCAACAGGATTTCATATTCTTTCCGGATATCATCGCTGTCGGCAGGCACCATGAAGAGCAACAGAGAATTACGCTCGATATGGCGCAGAAAGCGCAATCCCAAACCTTTTCCTGCACTGGCTCCTTCAATGATACCGGGAATGTCCGCCATGACAAACGACTTGCTGTCACGGTAAGAAACAATACCCAGGTTGGGTTCCAATGTGGTGAATGGATAGTTGGCTATCTTAGGCTTGGCGGCAGATACGGAAGCAAGCAAGGTTGATTTTCCGGCATTCGGGAAGCCTACCAGACCTACGTCTGCCAAGAGCTTCAGCTCCATGATTACTGTCATTTCCTGCATCGGTTCGCCCGGTTGTGCAAAGCGGGGTGCCTGACGGGTGGCTGTCTTGAAGTGCCAGTTACCCAGTCCGCCGCGTCCGCCTTTCAGCAGAACAACTTCTTGTCCATGCTCGGTGACGTCACAGATATATTCGCCTGTTTCGGCATTGTATACCACTGTGCCACAGGGAACTTCAATAATCTTATCTTCTCCATCCTTACCAAAACTGCGGTTCTTGGAACCGGATTCTCCATGTCCGGCCAATGCATGGCGGTCGTAGCGCAAATGCAACAGCGTCCAGTAGTTACGGTTACCACGTAGGATAATGTGACCTCCTCGTCCTCCGTCACCTCCGTCGGGGCCGCCATTGGGTATGTATTTCTCACGCCTCATGTGCGTAGAGCCTCGTCCGCCCTTTCCGGAGCGGCAATATATCTTTACGTAGTCAACAAAGTTCGATTCAGCCATTTCTTTCCTTACGATTGATTTTAAAATACTTATTTTCTTTTTCGATGCAAAAGTAACGATTCTCCAAGACTACCTCAAACTTTTTTATTCCTTTTTATTTATTAATCCGTAGCGGAGGGCATTTCTAACTTATTTTTAGCACTACTCGTCTATAAACGGTAAGTGCCGGAGTTGCTTCATCCGTCAATTCTAAAATGATATGTATGTTTTGGCCCGCAGCATCAGCAGGAATATGCACTTTGCATTTTTCCGCATTATCCCCTTCTATTTTTACTTCACCTTTGTAACTACTTGGTTCAGTATAAACACTCCACTTGTATATCAGTTTGTTACCATCAGGATCAGTTGAACCGCTGGCATCTAAAACCATGGAATTTCCGGCTTTTACCTTCTTAAAGATACATTTTAGCGAACGGTCTCCATCAAGCACTGCATGCGGATGGTGATTCACCGCTTTATAATCATCGGTTGTAGTCCACAACATACGTGCTGCAAAATTATTCCAAATGTGCTGCTGCCATTTGTTGATGGCGGTACAGCCCTCTTTGCAGCTTCCATGCATATAATAAGGATCATATTGCGTTTCATCTTTCCCGCTGCGCACTATAAAATCCATACCTCGTATACCACTCGTCTTTTGATTGGAGAAACGACCGCCCCATCCTCCATATTCAAGTGAATCGGGTACGTTCAGGCCATTGGCATATACATAAAAGAAAGCAGGAGAGTCACCTTCCGTTGCCCACTTCCGGTCAGGATAATGCTTGCCTAATGGCTGATGACTTTGAATATTCTGTTTAAGCCATTGATCGGAAGGTCCCCAACCATATACTTCTTTATTTCTGATATATACTATTTCCGGGAAGTTCTTGGCTATCCAGGCTCCGGCATCATCTTGCCCTAGAACATCATATATGCGGATTTTTGCAGTAAACTTCTTAATGTCTTTCTCGCTGCGTGTATGCTTCACTTTCCATAAAACTTGCGCTATCGTATTCATTCCACCCCAAGCTGCAAGCCATACGGGGCGTTGATCCTTTTTCTTATCAACTACCGAGATTATCAGTTCTGATCCTGGAGAATCTTTACCTTGACCTACTCCGGTCATGTTAGAGGAAGGTTGCCCTTGTTTAATAATTGCCTGCAGTTGATTCAAACTGGGATACCCTTCTGCATGTTTATTCAAGCGAGGCAGAACTTCTCCAAATTGTTCTACTACCTCTGAAATTTTAGCTGTTTTATCTGGGTCATCCATCCAGACTTGTGAACTGATTAACCCCTCAATGTCGATTACATTTGAGCATAATAACAAGTGTATCATTGACTGGATATCATCCGGATCAGTTCCCCCTAAATCAGTGGTTACAATCAGCCGATGTTTGTCCTCATTAGCCACTTGCGCCTCTGAATAAAGGCTCCATGCTGTAAGAAAGAAAAAGAAGAAAAGTACTTTTTTCATGGCATTTAAAGATTATTTTTGCAAATTTACCACCAAAATGTGAATAACACTCTCTATTTTTATATACGAATATAATGAATTCCGAGAAATGTTACAGTTTTGATAAGTTCCGTGAGGAGTTTAAACCTTATGGACTTACATGTGAGACATGGATACCCCGTGTTATGCCAAGATACGATAGGCATAATGAAATAGAGATAAATTACCTGCCCCAAGGGAATATCACTTACTTGCGACACAACGAAAAAATAACGATACCGAATAAGCGGTTTACGATATTCTGGGGACTTATTCCTCACCAAATAATTCATTATGAGAATGTAGAAAAGTATTATGTATGTACCATCCCTTTTGCTCATTTTTTATCCTGGAAGCTTCCGGCACAGTTTGTAGACAGCTTGCTCAGAGGAGATATTCTATATGAACAAACAGATGAATATTCTCAATATGATGAGTTCTTACTAAATAATTGGTTGAAAGATAGCGGCGTTAATATGCAATCGGATCTTATTTTATTAGAAATGCAGACCAGAATCACTCGTATGGCTCATCACTTGCAGTCTTTAGATGATGGTATAGCATTGGCTTCATACCAAACGACACTTATTGAAAAAATAACCATATATCTTACTAAGAATTATTGTAATGATATTAAAGCCAATGATATTGGTGATGCAGTAGGTCTGCACCCTGATTATGCCAATCATATATTTAAGAAGGCATTTGGTACTACAATAAGTGACTATATTGCTGAGTTAAGAATAGCTCATGCACAACGTAAATTACTGACTACAGACATGAGCATTACCGACATTGCATACGAATGTGGATTCAATTCTATAGCTCGGTTTAATGCTACATTCTTTAAGAAAATCCAATGTACCCCGCGTGAATATAAAAAGAAGATCGTGAAATAGTTACTTGTTATTTTAGGGCAGACGGGAGAATAACAAAGCGCGGTAATATCATTTTCATGGGTATTACCGCGCTTCTAAATTATGATTGTGTTACTTTATTTTGCAGCGTCGATTGCAGCGCAAACATCAGCAAAGATTTTTTCCAATGCACCTTGTCCTTTGATGTGTTGGTATTGTCCTTCCTGCTTGTACCAGTCAATCAGCGGAGAAGTCTGTGAATGATAAACATGAAGACGTTTCTTGATAGTCTCTTCGTTGTCATCGGCACGACCGGAATCCTTACCACGTTTGATGAGGCGGACCATCAGTTCGTCTTCAGGTACATCCAGGTCAAGCATAACGCTTACTCCCTGATTTCTTTCAGCGAGCATTTTTTTCAGAGCTTCTGCCTGTGCAATCGTACGGGGGAAACCGTCGAAGATTACACCTTTGCTGTCTTCAAAGCTGTCGAATACACTTGCAAGGATATCAATCATCAGGTCGTCAGGGATCAACTGACCTTGATCGATATAACTTTTAGCTGTTTTGCCCAGTTCTGTGCCGTTCTTGATTTCAGCACGCAACACGTCACCGGTTGAGATGTGGTTAATACCGTACTTTTCTACGATTTTCTCACTTTGTGTTCCCTTTCCTGAACCGGGAGCACCGAAAATTACAATGTTCAACATTTGTGATTTACAATTTAACTGTTACTTATTATTATACCTAATTCAAAATTCTCTTGTACGCACCATAATTTAGCCTTATCCTGATAGCCTTGAGCAAGGTCTGCTCCGTATCAAGTCCGTACCAAGTCCGTATCTTCTCCGTGCAAAGGTACCTTTTTACGGAGCAGGTACGGACTTGGTACGGACTTGACCCGGTTCAGGTATGGCCTATAGCTCTATACGTAGTATTCGATTTCTTTAATCTACCACTGTATAAATGTCCGCATAATTGCGCCCGAAGCCGTCATAATCCAATCCATAACCTACAATGAAGTCATTGGGAATTTCCATGGCTACGTATTCTATATTCAAATCTACTTTCAACTTATCGGGTTTCACCAGCAACGAAGCGATGTGGATTTCTTTCGGGTTACGTGTGCCCAGCGTGTCCAGCAGACGTTGCATAGTCAGGCCAGTATCTACAATATCTTCCACAATCACTACCGTGCGGTCTGTCAGATCTTCGGTAATACCGATCACTTCCTTGATAACTCCGGTAGAAGACACCCCCTGATAAGAAGCCAGCTTCACGAAAGAAATCTCGCAGGGAATAGTAATGTTTTTCATCAGATCAGCAGTAAACATAAACGAGCCGTTCAGGACGCTGAGAAACAGAGGATTTTTACCAGCCAGATCGCGATTGATTTCATTTGCAACGCGGGTTACTTCTTTCAGAATGTCCTGTTCCTTGATGGAAACAGTGAACTTTTTGTCTTTTATTTGTATGGTGTCCATAAGGGATAGATTTTTAAAATTGGCACAAAAATACAATTTTTATTCTACTCCATGCATCATCTTCTGTAATTTCTTTGAGAGCAGGAAGAGGATAAGGGAGGCTACGCCGGACATGATAACGAATACCATAAAGAAGTCGAACATAGTTTCAATGCGGAATCCAAGCAGGGTTTTCACCTTCCCGTCTTCGGGATAAAGACCGCCTAAAGTTCCTGCAAATTTATTGGCTGTAGAGGTGGAAAGATACCAGATTCCCATCATGAGAGAGGCAAAACGGACAGGGGTGAGTTTGTTTACCATGGATAAACCGATAGGGGAGAGGGCTATTTCTCCCATAGTATGGATGAAATAAAGTCCGGTTAGCCAGATAAGGCTGACTTTTACACCGGGCTGTACATCTTTCACACCGAAACAAATGACTAAATATCCCAGTGAGAGCAGCAACAAACCAATAGCTTGTTTGGTGGGGGAAGCCGGCTCCATGCCTCGTTTGTTCAGCGCACCCCATACACTGGGCATAATGGCTGCCAGTATAACTACGAAGAACGGATTGAAAGATTGTATCCAGGAGGCAGGCATTTCCCAACCGAGGATTGTACGGTCGGTTTGCTCGGCAGCAAAGAGGGTGAGTGAAGCACCTGCTTGTTCGTAGGCTGCCCAGAAGAATATAACGAAGAAAGCAATAATATAAATAACGAAGATACGGTCACGCTCTATCTTTGTCAGAGAGCCGTCCAGCAGAATGCTGACGGGGAAGACGATACAGGCTGTGAATATCCCTATACTGACCCAATCGTTGCCGAAACACCAGTAGAAGAATAAGGCAAGGGCAATGGTCAGTGCTCCGAGAAGCAAATTGTTGCGCATCTTCTTATCTTTATCTATGGCTGTTTGCTGAACTGTTTTATGTTCTTTCGGTTGCTCCCGTTTAGCGTCCGGAATAATGCCGAGTGGCTTTCCGTCAGGACCGATCAGATACTTGTTCTTTTGCGTTTCAAATAGAATTACCGTGAATACTGTAACGATTGCTGCAATCAGGAATCCCCATTTGAAATCATTAGGATCACCCGTCTCACCGAAGTAACCGCAAACCAGTGGGGCAAAGAAAGAACCCACATTTACACCCATATAGAATATAGTATAAGCAGAGTCCAGACGTCTGTCTCCCGGTTCATAAAGTTGTCCGACCAATGACGAAACTGTAGGCTTAAAGCATCCGTTTCCTAAAATCAAGAAGGTGAGTCCCCCATACATCAACCAGTGGGAAAGCTCTTTAGTATCCAGCATCGACGCACTGAAGAACATCAGGAACTGGCCTACCGCCATCATCATGGCACCCCAGAAAACGGAACGCCGGATGCCCCAGTATTTATCAGCAATATACCCACCGATGAGTGGAGTGAGATAAACCAGTCCGGTATAGCTGCCATAAATAGAGGCGGCGTGTTCCTTATCGAACAAGAGTGCCTGGGTTAAGAACAGGATGAAGATAGCACGCATACCGTAGTAGCTGAAACGTTCTGCCGTGCTGGTAGCAAAGACGAGGTAAAGACCTTTCGGGTGTTTGGATGTACTCATTATAGTATAGATATTTTCTTTATGGGAGGCAAAGTTATAGAATCTGATTAAAAAAACATTACTACATTAAAATAAATTGTCTCTCTTTTGCGCTATAAGTGAAAAAAGATCTATTTTTGCGTACGAAGAGGATGAGAAAAAGATTTAGCAGGAAAGAGGTGCAGTCGCCTCGTAAGCTCAGGAGCTTTCTTAGAAATGTAAATACTCTGGTATAAATACCACGATTTACATTAGTAAATACTCATCCTCTTCCTTTTTTAGCTATGTAAGATGAATGGAATTCTAATAGCGGTACTGATTGTCACCGGCTTGTTGATTTACAAGATTATCTCTTCGAGCCGGAAACAGGAAGGATACAAAAGGTGGAAAGCCGGAAACCGCAGTAATACGGAAGATACTACCGATGCAGAAACTACCCGTAAAGGATGGTTTAGCCGGTACTTTGGTACTTCTGCTCCGATCACCATTCCATGGTTCGACGAGGAGGCAGTGATGAAGTGTGCCAATCTGTTAGGAGTGGAAGAAGCGGCCCTGAAAGAGATACTGAAAGATATTCCCGGACATTACCGGGAATTCTGGATTGGTAAAAGAAAGGGAGGCTACCGTATGATTTCAGCACCGGACAAAGATCTGAAGGCCATTCAGGATACTATCAATCATCGCGTTTTATCATTTGTGAATCTACATCCCGCAGCTACCGGTTTCCGGTGCAAGATGTCCATTTCCGATAATGTCCGGCCGCATCTGGGCAAGCCCTATGTGCTGAAAACTGATATTCATGATTTCTTTGGCTCTATACGCAGTCTGCGGGTACGGAAAATGTTTGAGAATATGGGATATCCGCCGAAGATTGCAAGAGTGCTTGCAGCTTTATGCTGTGTACGCAGATGTCTGCCTCAGGGAGCATCTACCAGTCCGGCACTGAGTAATATCATCTCTTATGAGATGGATAAAAAACTGGCGGCACTGGCTACTGAATATAATCTGGTTTATACCCGCTACGCGGATGATCTCACCTTTTCGGGAGATGTCTTTCCGGCGCAACAGATATTGCCTCTGATTAAACAGATCATTCGGGAGGAAAAGTTTGAAATCAATCATAAGAAAACCCGTTTCTTGAGTGGGCATAAGAGAAAGATTATCACAGGCGTTTCCATCAGCTCCGGTGTGAAGCTGACCATTCCTAAAGCAAAGAAAAGGGAGATACGCAAGAATGTCCATTTCATTCTGACGAAAGGACTTGCAGAGCATCAACGCCGGATAGGTTCTCATGATCCTGCTTACCTGAAGCGTCTGATCGGAATTCTTTGCTACTGGAGATCCATAGAACCGGATAATGCTTATGTTTCCGATTCTATTGCTGCTTTGAAAGGTTTGGAGAAAGGATCTTAATTTTTCTTCTTCTGAGGAGTAGGTTCAATATCATAATACCCTTCTTCTGTTTTTATGATTTTGAATTTTCCTTCTTTCACCCATTTATTCCAGTCGACAAACAACCTGGTGATATATTGGTACATGTCTTCTGCAATATTAATTTCTGCTCCTGATTTCAGGTTCAATACTAGTTGGTTATTCTTGACGGAAAGATGCTTCTTGGCTCTGTCTATAGCTATTACGTAAACAGTCCGGTTGTAGGCGCGGTCTTCAAGAAAACCTGTCTGATAGTTGTAAGGACCTATAGCATCATCGGACATCGGACGTTTAGTCTTAAGGAAAGTAGAGTCGGTAATGGATTCACGTACCTTGCGGGCATCTTCCCAGGCTTGATCGTGTTCCCGGTTGATTTCTGCATTTAGTATTTCCTCCTGAATTTCTTTGTATAATGCTTTCATTTCAGCAGCTTCGGTACTTGAAATAGAAAAGTTGCCGCTTTCGATGCGGGCGTTCACCCGGGGATAACAGATTACTTTATTCCTGTAGACAAACCCGATGTGCTTACCTATCGACTGTTCTGTGGCATCTGCCCATGTTTTGACAGAAGAATCCTTTACTCTACCTACAATCAGATATACCATTTCCTTATTCTGCTCATTCTGGAAAGAATCGAGCTCAACGGCAGCAAATTCCTTGGTAGATACTATCGGTTCTGCTGAAAGACTGTCTTGTTTTCCGCTGGTTACATAATACCAGCCATTGGGGTGATCTGTGTCAATGGCTTTTTCATGAAGGTTCATAGAAACGTTGCCGTTTCCTCCCAATGAACTTAAAGCCATAAGTGCTACTAATAAACTGAATGCTTTCATAACTTCATTATTTAGGTTACTATTCGATCTCTATTTTTAGTCCGACACCCACTTCGTGTACGGGTATTGACTTATGTATTTCCGCTTTCGTTTTGAAAGAGACGCAATGACATGGATACAGTTCTTCGATACCATTCTTTTGAAAATAATCTATTGTTCTCGTAAGCCTTTCCGACAGCTTGAACAGATGAAAACCACCTATAACTCCAACAATCTTCTGTTCATTGCATACCTCTTTGGCATATTCAATGATATTGCATATTCCGCTATGGGAACAGCCTGTGATAATGAATAAACCGTCTTTTCCCTGGTACACAATGGCAGAATCATCCATTACATAATCTTCAGACCGTTCACCTTCTTCGATAACCCCTATGGCATGCCGACGCTCAAAGTCATTCATCATCGGTATTTCCCCAAGAAAAGTTATGTTCTTACTTACTTTGACGGGCTGCTTGGTCAAATGTAAGTTCATCATCTTTTTCACATCCTTTTCTGCCAGTGGAGAACCAATGTGAAGTTCATTGTAGATTCTCTTTTTAAATACGTCCGGATGAGCCACAATCTTGCATTTGCAATCTGGATATTGGTTCATCAGATATTTTATCCCACCTGTATGGTCATTATGACCGTGCGAAAGTATGAGGGTGGATATTGCAGATAAATCTATATTCATCGCCTGCGCATTTCTGATGAATGCGTCAGAGTATCCGGTATCAAACAGAAGGCGTTCATTTTCATCTTCTATATAATAGCTCAGGGCAGGTTCACCTATATAATATTCATCGATGTAGGTGTTGTTATCTATTAATACGGTTAGCTTCATATTATATTATCTATATTGATAGTACAAAAACAATCTGTCTCACTTGTCAAAAAGCCCTTTTATTTCCTTATCAAAATCAGAAAGAAAATCCCGGTCTTGTATTAATTTGAATTTTTCATATTCGTCCAGTGCTTTTTCCTGGGCAATTTCATGTGAAATCTTTCCTGCATCTTTTAATATCTCATAATCACTGATTTGCAAGAAAGAATCCAGCTTTTTCTTCCAGTCTTTCATAGTCATCAGAATGTGTCGATGAGCCATGTTCTCTGCAAAATCAAGAAATGCATTGGATAAATGATTGAGTGCATCTACTTCAGGTTCAGATAAATAATTCTTGGCTATCGTGACATCATTTCTAATGATACGCCCATGAGGAGCATGTTTCCAGGTCATTAATCCCATATTCGGCTTTTCTGCGTCAGCGCGTTCGTAAATGATTTCTGCAGCTGTCTTATGGGTTATGGCCCAGTGCATTGTGTTTTGTACGATTCTGTAGAAGTTTTTTGTATCCGTAGACTTAGGATCATAATCAGCGCTACATTCGGCGTAAATGTCCGTTATCTTTTGATAATAACGACGCTCTGAAGTACGTATTTCCCGAATGCGTATCAGTAATTCATCAAAATAATCTTTCCCGAAAACATTTGTATTCTTCAGTCGTTCGTCATCTAATACAAATCCTTTGAGCAGGAATTCTTTGAGTACAGATGCGCACCACATTCTGAACTGAGTGGCTTCGTAACTGTTAACTCGATATCCTACAGCAATTACAGCATCTAAATTGTATACGGCGACAGGTCTGGTGACCGATCTGTTACCTTCTTGTTGAACTATCTCAATTTTTCGGATAGTTGCTTCTTCTATCAATTCTTTAGTGGAATATATCTGCTGCAAATGATAATTGATGGTACGGGTATCTACTCCGAAAAGTTCTGCCATACGTCTCTGTGAAAGCCAAAAAGTTTCATTATTGAAAATCACAGATACGGAGATTTTCCCTTTGTTTGATTGATATAAGAATATGCTTGATTCTAAGGAACTTACTATGTCTTCTGCTGTAGTGTTCTCTGAAAAGTATGTTTGTGCCAATCTCACAAAAGGCTTTTTCTTGTCTGCGTTTTGAGAGATTATTAGACAAGCAAGAGAAGATAATCGATAGGTGTTAACTTGGCGGTATGCACCGGAACCTAACTGTACCATTTCGGTGAAGGTGATGAAATGCTCACCGGAATGGTTTCCTTTTTGCTCGCATATAGTGATAGACTTATTAATAACTCTTTCGAAATTCCGGTAATCACTGTATCCCATAACATTGGCTAATTGGCGAGAGTTCCAAAACGCTATTCCTTTGTCATCGCTCTGCTTGATTTCATCAAACGGAGATTGCATTTCCGGAATTTGCGATATGTTGTCTGGGTTATTTTCCATCTTATTTATACTTTGTACTATGATTCACAAAGATAGTGTTTCTTTCTTTTTGCAATTCGTACTAACTTGTTTTTTATTAATTGTTTCCTGAAAGGCGACAAATGATCTATATACAGTTTCCCTTCCGTATGCTCAAACTCATGTTGGATGATTCGTGCCGTATATCCGTAGTAAACTTTGACTTGCTCATTAAATTCCTTATCCTGATACTTTATCGTTATGGACCAAGGTCGTGTCACTTCCTCATACAAATCGGGAATACTCAGACAGCCTTCTCCCGTAGTCCATACCTCGTCACTGTATCCTGTTATTTCCGCATTTATGAATGTTTCTTCTATCCCGCAATCATCTTTTGCAAAGAAACGTTCCCTTTCTCTGGCAGACATATATGCATAGCTATCCCGACTGTTCACTACAAATAACTTGATAGGAAGATTGATTTGTGGAGCAGCCAGACCGTAACCGTCCGCATTTCTCAGTGTCTGCCACATCGTCTCTATGACTTCCCGGATACTCGGATACGTCTCATCTATACTCACACATTCTTTTCTCAGTACGGGATTTCCGTAAATAGTTATCGGCTTAATCATATTACTTTTTTTAGGCAAAAGTAGTCCATAGCCATCAACCCTTATGGTAAATTTTAGACATATCGTTCTGTACTATCTTATATTTGTGTACTTTTGCACGCATGCCGGTAAGCCTATTAGAACATATCATATCACATCCTTTCGCCTCTCTTGGCGGGATAAGGGCAATGACTCCTGCAAATGATTTGCAAGAGTACGTCGATAGTTTCTTTATCTTCCCTTGCTGCGATTTATCCGATAGCCTGGCGTATAATGACGGAACACCTATGTTAGCATTCCTGTCCGAGGCGGAAGATGAAGTAGAACTGGAGTATAATGAGGCAATTTCCAGATTCAAATCAGGTTGGTTCAGTACAAAGTCTTTTGAAAAGATGGCTGTTCGTTTCTCTGGAAAGGGCACTTATCTACTGATAGTACGGTTTAAACCTGCATCTTTTTACCGTCTGTTTGGATTGGATGCCAAAAAACTCAATACCCGTCCTTTTGGGAATTTGCAATCCGTATTTCATGATTCGGAGGCTTTGCTGGAAGAAATGCAGCAATGTGTGGAAGTAGGAGAGAAGATAGGGCTTTTAGAAAACTGTATCCGCAATATCCTATCCGTAAATGAAAAATCTAATAAGCTGCTGGATGAGGCCATTCGCTATATCAGACTGCATAAAGGAACATTATCCATCGATGAATTAAAGTCTCATTTAGGTGTTAACTATAAATGGCTGGAACGAAACTTTTCCGAAGCAGTCGGCATGACGCCCAAGTGTTACTCTTCTTTGCAGCGGTTCATCCATGCTTATACCGCTTTTCGAGTACAGAAAGATTTGGTTCGCATTACTGCGGATAGTGGTTATAGCGACACGAATCATTTCATTAAGGACTTTAAAAAGTATACCGGACAAACTCCCATGCAGTATTTGCGTGCATGCAATGATACTTTATAAATGGAAGTTTTAAGCATTCTACGACTACGCGATTTCAAAGAAGATAAGAGTAGAGTATGACAGTAATATCGTTTGATCGTAGAATGCTTTTTATTTTATTCGGTTCCTCCTCCCAAGGCATGATACAAATTGATAACACCCTCTATTTCAGAATATCGGTCTGCTACTAGGTTCAGCCGGGCTGACAATAGAGACTGCCGGGCCACCAGTACCTCCAGATAATTGGTAGTGCCATACTTCATCAAGAGCTGTGTGTCATGTTCCGTAGTCTCCAGATGTTGTATCTGTTTGGTTGCCAACTCTATTTTGTTGCGTGCCGTTTGCCATTGAGTCAAAGCGTTGTTGACTTCGCTCCCTGCATCCAGCAAGGCTTGACGGAAGGTGAATACAGCTTCTTGCTGCTGAGCCTTGGCTATTTTCAGGTTGGCAATGTTGGTTCCCCGGTTAAATAAAGGTTGAACTAACGAACCTACCGCCTGCAAAAGCCATGAACCGGGATTGGTAATAGCTGCCCCGCCACTGTTTGTCCATCCTGCTGAACCACTCAACGTTATGCTTGGATAAAAAGCGGAACGTGCCTGATTGGTTGAATAGAACGCTTGCTTTAAGGAAGCCTCAGCTTCACGTACATCCGGACGGCGTGATACCAGATCAAGAGAAACACCTGCGGAAAGTTCTTGCGGGAAAGTCTGCCCGTTCAGTTTCCCTCTTTTGATAGGTCCTGGTACGCGCCCCAAGAAAGTGGAAAGAGTATTTTCCAGTTCATTGACTTGTTGTAACAGGTCTTGCAATGTAGATTCCGCACTCAGTCGGCTGGCTTCTGCCTGACTGATTGTTGAACGGTCCGCTTGTCCTGCTTTCATCAGTACTCGGAGGCTATGGACATATTCCTCCCAGCTTTTTATGGTGGCTTTGGTTATATCTACTTGTTCATCGAGCATCAGAAGTGAATAATAGTTGGCGGCAACCGTGGCTACCACTTGTGTTTGCACTGCCAGCCGATAAGCGTCACTTTCCTCCAAGGCGGCACGGGATTTGCGTTTGGCATTGGTCAGTTTGCCAAAGACGTCTATTTCCCAGCTTGCAGAAGTTCCCAGATTGTAGGTCTTTGAAGGCTTTGCCCCGTCAAAGCTGCTTAGCGTACCTTCCGGAGATAATTGTAGGGAAGGCAGATAAGACAATTTGGAAGACATAAGGGTAGCCTGGGCTTCTTTTACTTTCAGTCGGGCAATATTCAGGTCCGTATTAGATTGCAATCCCTCCTGTATCAAACTTTGAAGGTCCGTATCCGTGAAAAGTTCATCCCATGATAAATCGGCTATGCTTACACTGTCCGACTGCGTTTCTTCTACACGGTACAGATTTTCAGTATTTACTTCCGGCCTTTTATATTGGGTGTAGATGCCGCAACTGCTCACTAGGGCAGTCAGTACGACTCCGGACACGATTTTTGTTATCTCTTTCATCTTTAAACCTCCTGTTCTTGTTCTGATTCTGATTGTTTATGGTTGGGCATCACACGCTCCTGTATGGTCTGGAATACGATAAAGAATACAGGCACCACAAAGAGCAATGCCAGTGTACCAATAGTTATTCCTCCTACAACTCCTAATCCCAACGAAATATTTCCATTGGCTCCGGCACCGGATGCGAATACCAATGGCAACATGCCGAATACCATGGTAAGGACGGTCATCAGGATGGGACGCAAACGAACTCCGGCGGCCGACATGGCAGCGGCAGCGATACTCATTCCTTGTTTGCGGCGGGTGGATGCATACTCGGTAAGTAGGATGGCCGTCTTTGCCAGCAAACCGATCAGCATAATCAGTCCCACCTGCATATAAATGTTATTTTCCAGTCCAAAGAGTTTGGCGAAAAGGAAACTGCCCATTAGTCCGAAAGGTACGGACAGCATGACTGCCAACGGAATAAACAGACTTTCGTAAAGCGCGCACAGTATCAGGTAAACGAATATGATACAGATAGCGAAAACTATAACCGTATTGTTTGTCTCTGCTTCTTCACGCGTCATTCCTGCAAACTCGTATCCGTAGCCCACGGGCAAAGTCTGTTTAGCCACCTCGGCAATGGCATTGATGGCATCGCCTGTACTATAGCCGTCGGCGGGCATACCATTTACTGCGATGGAACTGTAAAGGTTGAAACGGTTCAGTGTTTCGGCGCCATAGACCTTTGTCAATGTGATAAACTGTCCGACGGGAGCCATCTCACCGTCTTCTGTGCGTACAAACATATTATTCAATGCATCCTTGTCCAGCCGGTAATCCGCCTTTGCCTGTACCATGACGCGGTAAAGTTTGGAGAAACGGTTGAAATTGGACGAGTAGTTACCTCCGATAAATCCGGAAAGGACGCTCAGCACATCCGATGCGGAAACATTGGCACGCTGGCATTTGACTGCATCCACTTCGACCATGTATTGGGGAAACTTGGTGTCGAAGGAAGTATATGCCATCGAAATCTCAGGACGCTGGTTCAGACCGGCAATAAACTTGTTGGCGTGTTCCTGTAAGGTGGCAATGTCTCCGCCCGCACGATCCTGCACGTAAAGTTCGAAGCCGCTACCCATACCGTATCCCATAATGGTGGGCTGAGCGAAGGCATATATCTTGCCTGACTTGATATGCGAGGTTCGGGCATAAATCTGATTGATGACTGCACTTATCTCGTCACTCTTTTCCGGACGTTCCTTCCAGTTTTTCAATTTGATGATGAGCATACCGCCCGAAGGAGCCTGACCGCCCAGCATGCTGTAGCCCGTAACGTTGGAAAATTGCTTGAGTTGCGGAATATCTTCTATACTCTCGGCTATCTTGTCCATCGTTTTCTTGGTTTGTGCCAAACTGCTACCCGGAGGTGTCGTCACGTTTACAAAAATAGTTCCCATGTCTTCATCCGGAATAAGCCCCGTTTTAGTTGTATTCATAAAGAACACCAACAGGACAATGGCAATCGCCAGTCCGCTCCATGCCATCCATTTACGCTTGAAGAAGAACTTTACACCTCCTTTATATTTGAAGAGAATACGGTTGAAGGATGTCTCAAAGGCCTTATGGAAGCGGGAAGAGAAGCTCAGCTTCTGTCCGTTGGACGTATCGATATGGGGGGGCATCAGCAAGGTACACAAGGCGGGACTTAATGTCAATGCATTCACGGCGGAGATACCTACAGCGACAGCCATGGTCAGTCCGAACTGTGTATAGAATGTACCACTGGTTCCACCCATGAAGGAGGTCGGGATAAATACAGCCATAAACACTAACGAGGTAGTCACAATAGCCGCCGAGATGCCGTCCATCGCAGTTGTCGTAGCCTTGTAGGGCGAACGGTAACCTTCGTCAAACTTAGCCTGTACGGCTTCTACCACCACTATGGCATCATCCACCACCGTACCGATGACCAGCACTAGGGCGAACAAAGTGATAAGATTCAGGCTGAACCCCATCAAATAGATGAAAGCAAATGTTCCCACCAGCGAGACAATGATCGAAATACTCGGAATAATGGTGGAGCGCACACTTTGCAGAAACACATACACCACCAGTATAACCAACAGGATGGCTTCAATCAGCGTTTTCACTACTTCGTGAATGGAAGCATCGAGAAAGTCTTTCGTACTCATCAAGTCTTCCAGTACCAATCCTTTCGGCAGTTCCTTCGCTATTTCAGCCGTCAGTTGGTCTATCTCCTTAATAATTTCATTGGCATTGGAGCCGGAGGTTTGCGAAATCATACAGGTACTTCCGGGATGCTTGCCAACGGCACTTGTATAACCATAGCTTTGTGCCCCGAGTTCCACTTCTGCAATATCCTTCAGGCGCAACACTTCACCGGACGAAAGAGACTTGACAACCAGATTCTCAAACTCTTCGGGAGTCTGGTAACGTCCACGGTATTTCAGTGTATATTGGAATGTGTTTTCGGAATCTTCGCCCAGTGTACCGGTGGCAGCCTCCACGTTCTGATCCGCTAAAATGTTTATCACATCATCGGGTACAAGTTTGTATTGCGCCATTTTAGCTGGGTTCATCCAGATACGCATAGCGTATTCGTCTCCCATAATCATGACGTTTCCCACTCCCTTGATACGGGAAAGGCGGGGTTCGATGTTGATGCTGAAATAGTTATTGATGAAGTTACGGTCGTAGCTGTCATCCGGACTATATAAAGCGAGGATTTTCAGCATACTATTTTGCCGTTTCTGTACAGTGACTCCCACTTTGGTGACCTCGGCAGGAAGCAGTCCTTCTGCTTCTGCCACGCGGTTCTTTACGTTCACGGTGGCCATATCCGGGTCGGTTCCCTGGTTGAAATAAACCATAATGGAACCGGAACCGGTATTGGTGGAAGTAGAGGTCATGTAGAGCATGTTTTCCACACCGTTGATGGCTTCTTCCAGCGGAACAACCACACTCTTTTGTACCGTTTCGGCATTGGCTCCTGTATAACTGGCGGATACACTGATGGTAGGAGGGGCAATGTCAGGATATTGTTCCATCGGCAGGTTCACAAGGCTGATGATTCCCACCAACAGAATCAGCACCGAGATGACGCATGACAGGATGGGGCGGTCTATAAATGTTCTTAGTTTCATAGGAACCTCCTTTATTTAGCGGTTTTAACAACAGTCCCTTCTTGAATCAGACCCGCACCTTCTGCAATGATGATGTCGCCTTTTTCCAGACCTTTTTCTACCACGTATTCTTTGCCATTGTCTATGGGATATACCTGCAATTGGGTTGAAGTGGCTTTTCCGTCCACTACCTTATAGGCAAAGACTTTGTCCTGTACTTCAAAGGTGGCTTCCTGCGGAATGATAATCACGTTTTCCTTGTTATAGGGGAAAATGACCTCCCCGCTACTGCCATTCCGAAGCATCTGTTCGGGGTTAGGAAAAGTTGCGCGTACGGAGATGACTCCAGTTCCGGCTTCAATCGTCCCGCTGATGGCATCAATTTTTCCTTTGTGCGCATACGCCTGCCCGTTACTTAACTGCAAGTCAACTTCGGGCATTTCTTCCAGGGCTTTTTCCAGTGTTCCGCTTTGGCTGACGAGTGAAAGTATTTGGTTCTCGGTCATGGAGAAATAAGCATATACTTCCCGGTCGTCGGAAACGGTGGTCAGGGGAGTTGTGATGGATGAACTAACCAATGCTCCGACGCGGTAGGGCAACATGCTTGCTACGCCGTCCACCGGACTTTTCACTTCCGTGTAAGAAAGATTGTTGCGGGCGTTCACTTCCTCGGCCTGTGCCTGTGCAAGGGCTGCTTCCGCTTCGAGCAGAGAGTTGCGGGCGGTTTGCAGGTCAAAGTCCGAAACTACTTTTTCCTTGCACAGTTCCTCCTTGCTCTCTGCTGTCATGCGTGCGGTGGCAACAGCAGCTTCCGCACTCTTCACGTTGGCAATGGCGGTTTGCAGGGCTGCCTTATAAGGAACCTGATCGATAATAAACAGGACTTGATCCTGATGTACTTTAGCACCTTCGGCTATGCAGACTTTGGTGATGATGCCACTAACCTGCGGGCGTATTTCCACACTTTGCCTTCCGTTGATGACAGCCGTATAGCTTTGGCTCAATGTGCAATTTCCATATTCTACTTCCATTGTTTTATAATCCGCACTTCCCATGGATTGCGGCGCATTTTTGCATGAGGTTACAAGCAGCAGGGACAGCATCCACAGGCTTGTACATAGAAACACTTTCTTCATTTTACTTCTGTTTTTTATATTCTACTCATTAATCATATATTTGCGGATAACTATTCCAATCATTCGTGAGCAATTACTTTTCCTTGATTTCTGCCGCAAAATTGCCAATATACTTCGGGAGCCAATTTGTTTTAAGGAGCACTTTTTTTGTCTATATGGAAACACTTTGAGTGAATTTTGCTATTTGGAAAGTTTATTTGTTTGTTACGAACTATGTGTTGTATATCAATAAGTTATGTTGAAAATTGTAAACTGTTATCTGAGTCTGTAGAGACTGATAGATGATTTTGAACCAATAGTCGGTGAAATGTATTTCTTTATCGATTCTTGAATTAAAAATGTGACGGTAGCCCTTACATTTGCAATTGTACAAAATGGAATGCCTATGAAATTTGTAGACTTGATTTCTTATTACCATATACCTTATGTATCGGAAAAGGGCATAGCTATCTGGAAGATAAATTCGGAAATTCGTGAAGAGGAGAATATTCCCGGAATAGATTCACATGCGATATTGTTTGTTGTTGGCGGCAGCATGGAGATAAGTGTGCAGGGTAAGATACAGTCACTGACCAGAGGTTACTTTGTGGATGTGTTGGGGGACAAACAATCCGTTAAACTGCTTTCCGCCTCTCCGGATATTCAGGCTTATTTCTTGTTGCTTACAGACGAGTATCTCCTGGAACTTTTCAAGAACAGGCCGCCTTTGCCATTGTCCTATGCAATGGATATCATGCAGAATCCGGTGTATATGATTGAAAATAGCTTTATTGTCTCCATCATCAAATGTCTGGATGATATAGAACAAACCATGGCTAACCCATTGCATCACTTTCAGGACTCAATGCTGAAATGTAAGATATCCGTGCTGCTTCTACAGATGTCGGAAATATTATTGCACAAAACGCAAAAAGAAAAAAGGAAAAGCAGGGAATCGGATAGAAAAAGGACGCTGTTCGCACAGTTTATGAAACTTCTTTCCGAATATGTAAAAGAAGAACATACCGTGAATTTTTACGCGTCCCGTTTGAATGTCACCCCTCAATATCTGAGGCGTGTAGTGAAAGTCTGTTCAGGAAAAAATGCCTATACATGGATTTGCGAGGAACTGGTGAGGGAGATTGTGAATCTGTTGATAAATACGGATAAGACTATGCAGGCAATAGCAGATGAATTGCATTTTTCGGATCAGGCCGTACTGACCAAATTCTTCAGGAGGATTAAAGGGGTGTCTCCTTTACAATACAGAAATGGAATAGAATAGTGGTATTACTTGCTTATCTCTATAAGTGATCTTATATGAAATCCTGCCTCACAGAATCGCGAAGCAGGATTTCTCTTGAAAAGTCTAGTTTAGATTGTTCCGTTATTTTGTAGAGAGCGGCAGTGATTCATACTCCCTGTATTCTCTGTAATCTTGTCCGGGAACAGTTATCGGATCGTCATAAGTTTCGTATATGTGCAATTTGTCGGTGGTCAGCTGTTTTATTTCCCAATATAACCCGCTATCCATATAGATAATCTTAAAATTAGGTATTGTGAACGACCAGCGGAAATAACCCATATTTTCGGAGACTTCTCCATCATCATAGTTCCATACGAATTTACGGGAACCGGTGGCATCACTTTTGAAAACCCACAATTCGTATACATCGCACTCTCTGCCATCATACGACGTCATGTGGTAGGATCGTTCCCATCCCTCGTTCTTGGTCAAGTTGTCGATAATCTTTTGTTGCCCGTCGTCGTAGTAGCCCGATTTCTCGACGCAGCCCGTCAGCAGGGAGAGAATGATAAACGACAAATAGATATATGGCCTTTTTATCATGGATGTGAGATATTAAGTCTTGCGATGGTGGTGTTGCTGTCGCAACTGCTGGCTACTCCGAAGTTCCATTCCGTATCCGGCTGGGCTGCATGCCATGCAAAGCGGGGAGCAATCATTCTATAACCTACACCACAGAACAGCACATTCACCATTTGTCTGTTGCCGTTTTCTTTCATTTCACAAGAAACGAGAAATGCCCAACCTGCATTCTTGTAGGCTTGTGGAAAGAGTTCAATGGATGTTTCAATATCCCCGCTTCCATAAACGGTGTATTCCTTTTCACTATCGGTTACTTTTAAGGAAGCAGTCCTGGGATAGTAACTGCGGGTAGCTTCATTCTCATTCATCCTTTCCAGCACTATGGGGGAATCGCTTTTGGTACGGCTCACATAGACTTCGTTGCCGGTCATCATCACCACATAATCCACTCCGTGGTTGGACGCAAATTGTCCCGACAGTTTGCCTATGCGGTCGATGCTCTGCTGAAATACATCAAGATTCAACGAATTGACGACAGCCAATTCTTCCGCATCGGCATTGGTGATATAAGACAAAGCAGTAGTCCGCTTATTGGGATTGATATAATACTCATGCGTCGTCTTGTTTATGTCGACGAATCTGTTCAGTAGCTCTGCGTCCTGCTCATAGCTTCTGCTTGCTTGTTCGGACGGAACGTCAAAATCATCTTGGCAACCTTGAATGGACAGAGCCACTAATGCCATTAACAGAATATGTATACGTTTCATAATTATGTATTTTGATCGTGATTCTTCTTTATCGAACGTTTAATTCTACTTTTGTATGGTATCATTAGTCTTTAATGTTTAACTCGCTACAAATTAAGTGCATAAAAAAAAGAAAAGCCTTGAACGAATTCAAGGCCTTCAAAATAAAGTGATAATCCTATGATTTTTTAACAAAACTCTATTCCCTTGGTATTCTTTCGTATATGGCTGATTGTTTCAGGGGTGACACGGAGAAAAGAAGCTATCTCCCTGAGTGTGATATAATTTAGAAAATCCGGGTAGCGTCTTACTAAATCCACATATAGTTCAGTAGGTGTTTTGCAGTAAATATCCAGCAAGCGCTTATAAGTCTGGACAAAGAGCTCTTCCGCTAAAATTTTTTCCAATTTCTGAGTAGATTTGTCGGTGGAAAAGAAATTGGTTATTTCTTGGGCAGATGCATAATATATCAGAGAATCGGTTGTTGCCTGAATGCTTACCATTGCTTTCTCCTTCTTTATGCATTGTGGATAATCACCGACATATTCTCCTGCAAAAGCGTAGCCTACAATGTGTTCACATCCGTTTTCATCCGTACAGACATAGCGGAACATACCTTTCTCGATATAGGCGGCATATGTCGTAACAATGCCTTGTTCCGCAAAATATTCTTTTTTCTTCATTTCCTTGCATCGTCCATGATCCAAAAAGAATTTTTTGAATATGGAGAATTCTTCACGCTCCGTATAGTTATTAAAGCCTTTCATGTGTGTAGATTAGTTTTTGTCTTATTGATAGCAAAAATACAAAAGAGAGACTAAAAAGAATATTATCGGATTAATAAAAAAGATTATTTAGGCAGAAGACTTTAATTTTATGGTTTATTTATTTTTTCAGGTAATTGTCTGTCTATTGACGTTAATGCTAATATTCCTTGCTTATCTCTATTAAATAGTCTACCTTTGTTTAATAAACAGTGGTGTTTACATGTACATGTTAGAACTATTGAGATGTGCATGTTGATACTACTTACATGTGCATGTCAGTAGTCCTAACATATACATGTAGGTATCTGTATTCTTTAAAGAAAGACGGACTGTTTAATAATAAAGCGTTAACTGTTAATACATTTGATATATGGCAATCCCTTACATTGTCTGCCGCAAGGTGGATGCAACGAAAAAAGAAAAACCGCAATTGTGGTATGCCGTCGGCAAGAAAATGCAGAAGAAAAGCGGCAGAACGGAGCGGGACGTAGCACATCGGGTAGCTCAACGGACTGGTTTTCATCCGGGAGTGGTAGAAGCTGTCCTGGCTGCAACGGGTGAAATCATTGAAGAGGAGTTGAGCGACGGACGCTCTGTGACGTTACGCGGCATCGGGTCGTTTCAGACGGCAGTCACGAGCAAGGGATTCGAACATCCGGAAGATGTGTTGCCACATTCCGTCAGACTCTCACGCGTGTACTTTAAGGCGGATCGTATGCTGACGCTGGCCGTGAAACGTGCGGGATGCCATCGGATTCCGTTTAAGTATTACTTCCCGAAGGAACTGCTGACGAAGAAGATGGAACTGGCTGATAAACAGGCGGAACGGGAAGAGGATGAGATGGATGGAGCGGAATGCAGCTGAAGAGCGGAATGAGTAAATTGTATTTTATAAAAAACAAAATGAATTATGTTTTGTATTTTATAAAATACAATTTATCTTTGTAAGAAATAAATATAACCTTGATGCGGATGAAACAATTATTTGCTACTTCATATCAACTCATAGAACGCACTTCGACAGAATTTGTAAGATATCTGTATAACGAAATACGTTGGGGAAATAGGCTGATTGCTATAACAGGCGCCCGTGGTTCAGGCAAAACAACGCTTATGCTCCAGTATATCAAAGAGCATTACACTGCATACAGTAATGAAGCTCTGTACGCTTCATTAGATAATATCTGGTTTTTCAGGCACTCGTTGCTTGAGTTGGCAGATGAATTCCACAAAATGGGTGGCAAGACATTGTTTCTGGATGAAGTGCATAAGTATCCGACGTGGTCTGTAGAAATAAAGAATATCTATGATAGCTATCCGGATATGAAAGTTGTTTTTACCGGTTCTTCTCTATTGGAAATTCATAAGGGAGAGGCTGATTTATCCAGGCGAGCTGTCATTTATCATCTGCATGGATTGTCATTTCGCGAGTTTTTAATGTTTGAGTATGGGCATAAGGTAGAAACGGTTACTTTATCCGATATATTGACGAGACATGTGGAAATAGCGATGAATGTGGGAAAGGTAATCAAGCCGCTTGTTGCATTCAAAGAATATTTATCTTATGGATATTATCCTTTTTATAAAGAAGATAAGGTTTTGTATCATGAAAAATTATTGGCAACACTGAATATAATTCTGGATGTGGATTTACCTTCTACTGAAAAGATAGACTATTACTCTATCGGAAAGATGAAAAAGTTGTTTGCCATACTTGCTGAACTTGTACCTTACATTCCTAATGTATCGGCTTTAAGTAAAGAACTGGAGGTTACGCGGATTTCTTTGCTGAACTATCTGTTTTATCTTCAGAAAGCTCAAGGTTTATTATTACTTGATAAAGAAGCATCCGGTATAAAGCAATTAGCTAAGCCGGAAAAGATTTACTTAGGTAATACGAACTATGCCTATGCATTGGGAGGTGATAAGACTGATGTTGGGAATGTGAGGGAAACTTTTTTCTTCAACCAGACCCGGGTTCTCCATGCTGTGACTTACTCTCCTAAGGTCGATTTTATTCTTGATGGAACTTATAGTTTTGAGATTGGAGGAAAGAATAAAACGAAGGAACAATTGAGGGAAGTCCCCAATGGGTATTTGGCGCTTGATAATATTGAAGTGGGATATGGAAACCAGATACCGCTTTGGATATTTGGATTAATGTATTGATAGAGTTTGAACAATAATAGAGAAAAATAAATATGAAGATATTTCCTACTCAAAGCATCAAAGAGTTGGATGCTTACACAATAGAAAATGAACCGATTGCTTCCATCGACCTGATGGAGCGTGCCTCGCAGGCATTGACAAAAGCGATTATGAAACGCTGGGAGGCTGAAACCCCGATTACGGTATTTGCCGGACCGGGCAATAATGGTGGAGATGCATTGGCAGTCTCCCGATTGCTGGCGGAAAAGGGTTACCAGGTATCGGTTTATCTGTTTAATACTAAAGGAGAACTTTCTCCCGATTGCGAGGCGAACAAGGAACGACTGGCGGATGTGAAGAATGTGGATTTCCATGAAGTGACATCACAATTCGTCCCGCCCGTGCTGACGGTTGACCATGTGGTTATCGACGGACTGTTCGGTAGTGGATTGAACAAGCCGCTGAGTGGTGGTTTTGCTGCCGTGGTGAAGTATATCAATGCTTCGTCGGCACAGATTGTGGCTATTGATATTCCTTCGGGATTGATGGGGGAGGAGAATACCTTCAATATCAAAGCTAATATTGTCCGGGCGGATGTGACGCTGAGTCTGCAATTGCCGAAACTGGCTTTTCTCTTTGCTGAGAATCAGGAATTCGTGGGTGAATGGGAATTGCTGGATATCGGTCTGAGTGAAGATGCGATAGAGGAGATGGCGACTGATTATAGTCTGCTGGAGGCTGAGGATATGCAGGATCTGTTGAAACCGAGAAATAAGTTTGCCCATAAAGGAGACTTCGGACGCGCCCTGCTTATTGCCGGTTCGCAAGGAATGGCGGGAGCGTCGGTGCTTGCCGCAAAAGCTTGCCTGCGTTCTGGAGTAGGGTTGCTGACGATGCATGTGCCTTATTGTAACAATATGATTGTGCAGACTTCCGTGCCGGAGGCTATGACGGAACTGGACCCCAGTGATACCTGTTTTGCCTGTCCTACGGATACGGATGATTATCAGGCAGTGGGCATCGGTCCGGGCCTGGGAAAGGCGGAAGAGACAGAGGGTGCGGTATTGGAACAGATAGACAGTTGTTTATCTCCTATGGTAGTGGATGCTGATGCTTTGAATGTACTGGCAGGGCATCGCAGTTATATCGGACGCTTACCGAAAGGGAGTATTCTGACACCGCATCCGAAAGAGTTGGAACGATTGGTAGGAAAGTGTCAGGATTCTTATGAACGCTTAACGAAAGCACGTGAGTTGGCGCGAACATCAGGAACATATATCATCTTGAAAGGTGCTTACTCTGTGGTTATTACTCCGCAAGGGAAGTGTTATTTTAATACTACAGGTAATCCGGGTATGGCAACAGGCGGCAGTGGAGATGTTTTGACGGGTGTAGTGCTGGCTTTGTTGGCACAGGGTTATGCTTCGGAAGATGCAGCCTGTCTGGCGATGTATGTTCACGGGCTTGCCGGAGATATTGCTTGTAAGAAGTATGGGGCGATAGGAATGACAGCCGGGGATATCGTGACGTGTCTGCCGTTGGCGTGGAGGATGATGGAAGAATGAAAAGACAAGATATCAGGTTTTAAGTATGCAGTGTTATGGTGCAGTCTTAATACTGCAATACTTAAAACTTAATACCTAATTTATTTTCCTCTCGTCGTAATATGGAAGCATCCTTGCTTCAACTCATACTTTATATAGCATTTATCCGCTTTTCGCAAGTCGCGCAATACTTCGGAGAGAACGAGTTTCAATGTATCTGAACTGACATCCTGTAGCGGGCGTCCATCTTCATCTTCTACTTTCTTGAAGCGCTTCCAACTGACATCGAATGTAGTTCCGTAGAAGTGCGCAGAGTTTGCCGAGGCATTGCCATTGCGGCGACGCAGGCGTTTTACGTCATCTTCGGTGCGGAGTACGGAGGTTACAATTATTTTATTGGGGTTTAGTCCTTTGGCGGTCAGTGAGTCAAGGAAATTGGTACCGATGGTATCCAGTAGTTGTGCTGCACCTTTAATGAGATATGGGATGGAGTGTGTCAGCGAGTCTACTACATATAAATCGTTCGTTTCGATGTGCTGAAGTTTTTCCTTCATGTGTTCGGCCTCTTTGCGGGAGGCAATTGGCGTAATGCCTATGGCTTGTGCGACATTCAGATGCGCTTCATTCAAGTCGCCGAAGGTTCGTCTGTAACTGATTACTCCTTTAATGTTTCGCGGCTCATTCAGTTTGAGGGACATATCTTTCTTTTTGCATCCGGCAAGGGAAGTGCCGGCCATAAGTATTGCTAAAAATAAAAGCGGAAGTTTGTTGTATCTTTGTTGCATATGGCTTGAAAATGTTTTTATGTGGGCACAAAAGTAGGAAAAAGAAAAGAGAGTTCTTCCTTATAGCCTTATTTTTGTACCTTTGCGCCCGAAAAATGAAAGCAAAAGAGTATGCAACGGTATTTTATTTATTTAGCTTACGACGGAACCGCCTACCACGGCTGGCAGATACAACCCAATGGAGAGAGTGTACAAGAGTGTCTGATGCGTGCACTTGCCACACTGATGCGCCGTGAAGTAGAAGTTATTGGTGCCGGACGTACCGATGCCGGGGTGCATGCTTCTCTGATGGTTGCCCACTTTGATAGTGACGAACCGCTTGATACAGCTTTCTTTACCGACAAACTAAACCGCCTTTTGCCGCCCGATATTTCTGTTTACCGCCTCCGTGCAGTGAAGCCCGATGCGCATGCCCGCTTTGATGCAACGGCACGCATGTATAAATACTACGTGACTACGGCAAAGTCTCCCTTCAATCGTCAATACCGTTGTCGTCTTTTCCAGACACCCGATTTCGAACGAATGAACGAAGCGGCTCGTAGTTTGTTTGATTATACAGACTTCACCAGTTTCAGCAAACTGCATACGGACGTAAAAACAAACAACTGCCGCATCATGCATGCCGCCTGGACTCAGATAGACGATGTAACCTGGGTATTCACCATTCAGGCGGACCGTTTTCTGCGCAATATGGTTCGTGCAGTTGTCGGCACTTTGCTCGAAGTAGGCCGTGGCAAGCTCACCGTTGATGGTTTCCGGCGTGTTATCGAGCAGAAAGACCGTTGCAAGGCTGGTACTTCCGTTCCGGGCAATGCTCTGTTTCTGGTAGATGTCACATATCCGGAAGAACTGTTTATAAGCAGTTAAGCAGTCGGATCAGTTTCTTAAGTCGGATAACTTTATCCCTGAACTGCCTTTTAATTTTTAATTTTCAATTTTTAATTCACATGTGGTTATTACTCGCCTTTCTCTCAGCTGCCTTGCTGGGTTTTTATGATGCATTTAAGAAGAAATCATTGCGCGATAATGCTGTGCTTCCCGTTCTGTTTCTGAATACGGTATTCTCCAGCCTGATATTTCTTCCTTTTATACTGATTTCCGCTTTTACTCCTGCTTTGAACGGAACAATGTTCGAAGTACCTGTTGTAGGTTGGGAGGTACATAAGTTTATCATTGTCAAGTCGTTCATCGTTCTATCTTCCTGGATATTCGGTTACTTTGGTATGAAGCATTTGCCGTTGACGATTGTCGGCCCGATTAATGCTACCCGTCCTGTAATGGTGCTGGTGGGTGCCATGCTGATATTCGGTGAACGTCTGAACCTGTATCAATGGATCGGAGTCATGCTTGCCATACTTTCTTTCTTTATGCTGAGCCGTTCCGGTAAGAAGGAAGGCATTGACTTTAAACATAACAAATGGATTTACTTCATCGTGCTGGCTGCCATCACCGGAGCTATCAGCGGACTTTATGACAAGTATCTGATGAAGCAATTCAATCCTATGGTGGTGCAGTCGTGGTATAATGTCTATCAGGTATTTATCATGTGTCCCATTATCCTTTTGCTGTGGTATCCCAAGCGAAAAGAAAGTACCCCTTTCCGTTGGGACTGGACTATCATCCTGATATCCGTCTTCCTTAGTGCAGCTGACTTTGCCTACTTCTATGCCCTGAGCTATGAAGACTCCATGATTTCCATTGTCTCTATGGTACGTCGTGGGAGTGTGGTCGTCTCCTTCCTTTTCGGAGCTCTCTTCTTCCGTGAAAAGAATTTAAAAAGTAAGGCCGTCGATCTCATTTTGGTATTGATTGGAATGTTCTTCTTATATTTGGGAAGTAAATAAATCTCAAGACAGAATATATGGCAGAAGATTTATGTATCAGCAACGGCAGCAAGGCCGAAAAGTATCAGACTTTGCTTCCCCAGATAAAGAGCCTGATTGAAGGCGAAAATGACCTTATAGCCAATCTGGCTAATGTTTCGGCTGCACTGAAAGAGACTTTCGGTTTCTTTTGGGTGGGATTCTATCTGGTGAAAGGGGAAGAACTGGTATTGGGACCTTTTCAGGGACCGATAGCCTGCACACGTATCCGGAAAGGACGGGGTGTTTGCGGTACGGCATGGGCTAAGGCGGAGACGTTGGTGGTGCCCGATGTAGATGCATTCCCCGGACATATAGCTTGCAGTTCGTTGTCGCGCTCGGAGATCGTCGTTCCGTTGATTCGTGAGAATGGCGAGGTGTGGGGCGTGCTCGATATAGATAGTGAAAGCCTGAATACCTTTGATGAAATAGATGCACGTTTTCTTGGAGAGATATGCTCTTGGCTCTGAAGATTGTGTTGAAGTAATAAAATACAAAATAGGAATAACAGAAAAATAATATGATGAAGAAATTGACTATGTTCTTGTGTTTGGCTTGTGCCTGGATGTGTTCTCTGCAAGCTCAGGAAGCTAAAACCTTTTTCAAAAATATGCCCGATAGCCTCAGTCCATTGCTTACTGCCGTGAACCGTGCCGACTGTATCGACTTCCTTGAAAGTAAGATGAAAGCGGAAGTAACCAACCGTTTTGGCGGCAAATCGGAAATGACGGAGCTTGCTCCCGACTACATCCGTATCCAGATGACACCGCAAAGCTCCTGGCAGATGAAACTGCTGGCTACGAATGACAGTACGAAAGTAATCTGTACCGTATCTACAGCTTGTGCCCCTGCTTGTGATAGTGATGTCCATTTCTATACCACCGGTTGGGAAGAATTGCCTGCTTCTTCTTTCCTCACGCCTCCTGTGATGAAAGATTTCCTGTCATTACCCGATACGGTGATGGATTATGAAGTGAGAGATGCCGGCGAACAGGCAGATATGTTGCTGGTGAAAGCCGATCTTTCTGCAAAGGACAATGCACTGACCTTTACTTTTACAACTACCGACTATATGGATAAAGAAGCGGCAGAGAAACTGAAACCGTATCTCCGCCGTCCTATAGTGTATGTTTGGAAAGAAGGTAACTACGAGCTACAAGCTACAAGTAACGAGTAGCTGCGCACTGCTACTATTCCGAAAGGTACTTGTAGCCCGTAGCTCATCACTCGTAGCTACTTCACCTTTATTCTGTCGAACCCTTCTCCATATACTCCGATTACCGCACTTTGTGATACAAATGCGTTTGGATCTATATCCTTTATCAATCGGAATATAATTGTTGATTCGCGCTTCTTGGCAAGTACGAACAACATCTTCTGTTCCTTGCCGCTATAAAATCCGGAAGCATTGATGACGGTGGCTCCTCGGTGCGGATATACATTGATGTGCCGGGCTATTTCATCGTATTTCTCACTGATGATAAAGAACTGCACGGATTGCCGGGCACTGTTCACTACCTGATCCAGAACAAAACTGCAAATGTACAGGGTTACATAACCGTAAACCACCTTCTCCCAATCTTTCAACACAAAATAACTGGAAGAAATGATAATCAGGTCACAGATCAGCATTACACGCCCCAGCGTGATATCCCGGTATTTATTGATGATGGCGGCAATGATATCCGTTCCGCCTGTGCTACCATTGGAAGAAAAAGCAATGCCTATGCCGCCTCCGCAGAGGGATGCACCGATGACGCACGCCATGAAAGGCTGATCGTGCAGTAAGACCACACCGCTTGCCAGTCTCTGAATGATGGAAAGGAAGAATGTCAGGGTGAATACAGCGAATACTGTTTTGATACTGAACTTCCAGCCCAGGATGCGGATAGAGAGTAGTAGCAGGATGAGGTTGATACTGAAATAAGTGTACTGCACAGGGAAGCCGGTGGCGAAATAGACTATGGAGGCGATACCCGGCACTCCTCCGGTGGTGATGTCATTGGGCAACAGAAATACTGTCCAGCCTATACCATAAAGAATTAATCCGAGGGCGATCATTAAATAATCTCTTGTTTCCCGAATCAGGCTTTGCTTAGTAGGGACGTTTACGATTGTTTTCATCTGTTTTATGCGTAAGTTTGGTAATGAGTTTTAGAAACTTTCTCTATAAAATGTGCGTTGTTTGTTTACGCCTGCAAAGATAGATGTAATATTCGGAAATCTTGTCTAATCTGTCATGGTTCATGAAGGGATGTGCCCAATTTTTATTTGCTGATTAAATTCTTATAGACTACTGTTTGCAGTAGTTCCTCCCGTCGCAGGGCTGAAACAGGAAGTTCTTTCCCGTTGATGAAGACTCTTCCTTTGGCGATGGAATCGATGTGCGAGAGGTTTACAAGGAAAGACTTGTGTATTCTGAAGAAGGCGCTTTGAGGCAGAATTTCTTCCAGTGAAGTCATGGTCTGATGGATGATGAGAGTTTTGGACTTGAAGTGCAGTTTCAGGTAGTTCTGCATACCTTCTACATACAGTATATCTTTCCAGGATATCTGGGTAAATGCATCCCCCTGTCTGATATACATTTCCCGGGTGGTTTCTTCTATTCCATTATTTTGCAGTAAGAGTTGGGTTCTGAAGATATGGGCGGCCTTGGTCACTGCCTGAAAGAAACGCTGAAAAGAGATTGGTTTCAGTAAGTAGTCAACAACATTAAGTTGATAGCCTTCCAGGGCATATTCGGAGTAGGCGGTAGTTAGTATGGTCAATGGTGCTTCATCCAATGATTTCAGGAAATCGATGCCGGAAAGATAGGGCATATTGATATCCAGAAACATGAGGTCGATAGACTGGTTTTCTAATATTCCTCTTGCTTCGAGTGCAGAAGAACAGGTAGCGTTGACTGTGAGAAAATCCAGTTTGCTGATGTGGTTGGCAATGCCTTTGATGGCGATTTGTTCGTCGTCTACGATGAGGCATTTTAGGGGTTGTTGTTCAGGGGAGTCTTTCATCTTTTATATTTCAATGCTAAGTGAGGTTTGATAATAGGTATCTGTTTGGTTGACGGACAACTGGTACTTCTTGTGAAACAGGATGTCCAGTCGTTTGATTGCATTGGCTAGTCCCAGTCCGGTACCTGGTCGTTGCAGATGCGGGGAGCTGGTATTGCCGACTTCAAGAAGGATATGATGGGCATTCTGTTTGAACCGTATCTGTACCTGTCCTTTCTCCGTGGGTGTGTGCGATGCATGTTTAAAGGCATTTTCTATGAATGTCAGTAATAACAAAGGCGGGAATCCGATGTTGCCGTCTTCTACTTCCCATTCGGTGCTTACGGCCAGTTTGTCTTCCCGGCGAATGTTTTCTATCGCTATGTAGTTTTGCAGGAATTCTATCTCCTGTTCCAGGCTGATAAGTTCTTTCTGACCGTTATACAATTGGTAGCGCAGGATATCGGAATATTTCTCTAAAAGGGAAGAAGCTAAAGGCACATTATCCTGCATCAGGATATTGATGTGATTCAGCACATTGAACATGAAGTGAGGGGTGATTTGCTGCCGTAATGTCTGGAAGAGGAATTGAGATTTCTCTTTTTCTAATTGCAGGTTTTCTGAATAAAAGCACAGGCCACAGAAGGCGAGATTGATAACCAATGTACCCGGTAGCAAGAGGATAGAGTTGAAAAGAAGGTTCTCTTCTCCCTCTATGAAGATGTTGGATACAGGGAATATACCTGTTTGTTCAAGATACTGGAAGAGGACGAAGTAGGAGGCTACCAGTGTACTTGTGGGGATGCAAAGTACTATAAACAATATCCAGAAAGGCTTCATCTGCTTGGTGCGTATCGCTTTTTTTAGCAGATGGTTACATAGATATTGGTTCACCAGCATATAACTGCCGCTTATGCAGATGGTGAGAAGCGTTGCTTCGCATATACTGGTCGACATATTGAGGAATTGTATCCAGAAAGTGCCGGCAATGAGTAACCAGAAGATAGTAGAGAGCTGCCGCGATTTGAAAGTCAGATGTTTCTTCATGTTGCAAAGATAAGGGATAAAGTGGTTGCTGCTTATCTGTTTCGTCATAAGCAGGCCGGGGTTTGGTCAAAAAGATTTTCTCGTTTGCATTGATATTGACAATCTTTGTGGTATACAAATCATTAAAAGAAGAAACAAAAATGAAGTGGATATCTATTGCAACAGTCTTATTAGTACTGGTTTCTGTGGAAAGCACAGCACAAATCACTATTAAAACAGAGTATTTCGGTACATCGGCTTATCGGGATGAACACAATCAGAAAGTGGGTAGTAGTAAAGGTTCCGCAATGGTCTATCATGGAAGTGCCAATCTGCCTTTGTCGATGAAAAAGAACGAAAGTAATCAGCCTACGATATGGGGGATCGGGCTTTCGGGCGATTATGCGTCTCTGAATAATAAGAATATTGCAGAACCTCTTGTCTTGTCCGAGATTCTGAATTTGCAGATGTTGCTTTTCCATGTGCGGCCTTTGAGTGAGAAATGGTCGATGATGGCAAGCGTCGGTGTCGGCGTGTATACGGGTGATACACGGTTTTCGCATTTACGTTTCCGGAATGTATTGGGAAGTGCGGGGTTGGTCTTTGTCAGGCGTATACTCCCTAATCTGGAACTGGGTGCGGGTTTGGCATTGAACAATGCTTTCGGTTATCCTATGGCGTTTCCCGCATTATACGTAAACTGGAATTATGGGCATAAACTGACTTGCAGTTTTTCGGCTTTGGAGGGGGCTAACCTTGCGGTTGGCTATAATGTGAACAAAACGTTCAGCATCAGTTTCATTACGGAAATGGGTGGGCAGATGGCTTTGACAGAGTTGAATGGTGATGATAAGATTTTTACGCACCAGTACATTGTGGTAGGTTTCCGTCCTGAATTCAAGGTTTCCAAGCATATTTCTGTGCCTGTTACGGTGGGGATAAATGCGGTACGCAATGCTTATTATGATGGCAGAAGCTTGTCGGCGTTCTTTAAGGCGATGGGGAGGGAATATGATCCTTGTTTCCAGATAGCACCGTATTTCTCGGTAAGTATTGTATTGCAGTAAGTTGTATTTCCGAAAACATTATTATCTTTGTCGTGTAATTTAGAGAATAGGAGATTAAGTTATGAAACGACCTGATATTGTTCGCCGGATTGCAGAAGTAGTGCATCGCATTGCTCCTGATGCGAAGACCATTCTCTATGGGTCCGAAGCTCGGGGAGATGCACAGGTAGATTCGGATATAGACTTACTCATATTGCTGGATGGTGATCATTTGGCACCTGAACGTGAATTGGAGATTACCCGTCATTTGTATGAAGTGGAAGTGGAGACCGGGGTGATTATCAGTCCGATGGTAGTGTTGCGTCGTGTATGGGAAAGAATCACGACCCCATTCAGCATCAATGTAATGAAGGAAGGGATCGTGTTATGAAAGAAAAACTTGATTCTGAAAGTCGTGCTGCCATTGTGAATTATCGTTTGGAACGTGCTTATGAAACCCTGAAAGAAGCTGATTATAATACAGCAGGCGGTTATTATAATGCAGCCGTTAACCGTCTTTATTATGCTTGTTATTATGCTGCTTCTGCACTGCTGTTAAATTGTGAGATAGAAGCCAATACACATAATGGCGTAAAGACACAACTTTCTATGCATTTTGTTCGCACCGGGCATTTGAGCTTAGATCATGGCGCAACCTTTAGCCTTCTATTTGAAAAACGTCAGGCAAGTGATTATAGTGACTTTGCATATTGTGATCTTGCTTTGATAAATACACTTCGTCCACGGGCTGAGGCTTTTATTAATGCAATGGAACAATTGATAAACAAAGAGTGATGTATCTTGCCTACTGTCAGACAGAATACACCACCTCATGTGCCTCCCCCAGCTGCGGAACTTCCAGCTTCCCGAGCATTGTATCCAGTACCGCTTCCGGAACCATAAATTCCCGTTCACGATTTTGTTTCCTCCATACCTCATACGGCTTTTCGATATAAACAATCTTCACTTTAGCTCCGTAAGTGAGACATAAATCAATCAGTTGCGAGCGCATTTGTTTTGAGGTATTGGTTGCATTCCACACAAAACCTTGCTCTTTACGCAGATAGCTGCGAGCTTCTTCCTTGGCTTCCTGTACCACCCTGCCATTGGCAGCCTTATCCGTAGGGCTAACTTTGTACTTTCGCCGAATAGCATCGAGGCTTATCATAGGAACATCCTGCTGCAATGTACGGATATAATGATCTTTCCCCATCCCTGGTAAACCGGACAATAAGATAACTTCACACCGGAAATTATCATGTGGAATGTAATCTATATACCCATCCTCAGCATGAAAGTACTGAAAGCGGGCATGATCCGTTGCAAAGCTTCGTGCCTTTCCCCAGCAATCCTGTTCACGGCAAAGCATTTCGAACAACTCGGCAGACTCCATCAGTGCAGGCTTATCTTTGCAGATACGTCCCTGAATATCCGCCATTGCAAGCATTTTCAGTAAACGTGTATCCACTCTGAGAGATGCTTCACACAGCTTCTTCACAGGATTCTCCCGCTCCATAATCCAAACCGGCAAACCATGATAACGCACCAGCGCAGCAATGGTCTCCCGGATATGAAATGGAGTAGGAATATCCCTGTAAAGAATCGTGCGTACCGTATATTCCCCACGCCTGGCATGTCCCTTGGAAGTGATAATGCCACCTCCTTCATCTACCGAAGTAGAGCGCTTTTCCACATCATGCAATAAAGCGGCTGCCCACAATATTTCCTGTTCCTGTGCAGGCAAAGCCCGATATTCCGGCTGTTGCTGCAATGCCTCCAGTACCATGCGGGTATGTACGGCCACACTACCTTCTTCGTGATGTAAATGGTGCTGCATCACGAAGTTCATATCTTGTACCCACCGGAACTGTTGTTCCAGTGAGTCCCAATTCTTATTATCTGTCAGTTTCCAATTCATTTTATTCCTCCTTTCCTATTTCCCAGATGAGGCGGGCACGCTTCCAGTTGCGTGTCCAGTGCTCATCGGTCTTCACATGCCCCTTGCGTACGTACTTGAATACGTTGCGGGCAAATTCACTTACAGGATATTCACCTATATTACGGGTGACTACCCCTTCACGGGTACAATCTGCGCCTGTTTGCGGATCGCGTGTTCCGAACACACCCGGCTCTTGTGCCAGACTAACAACCTGTTGCTGCAACGCTTCCCGCGTCAATCCTTCTACCGTTTCCACTCGTAATTCGGGCACCGTAGGCAAGTCGAACAGAGCGGCATAGAATTTCACTTCCTCCCACGACAGCCACTGATCCAGACAGCGCACGGCAAACACATAGAAGTGCGTTTCCAGTTTGCGATACTCTATCGAATGTATGGCATACAGGTTTTCACCGAATATCTCGATGTCCCCCAAATCGTTTTTCATGAGTTCCCAACGCTCGCGCAGTTCCCTGGTCCACGGTGAGGTGGTGGGTGCTGCATGCGAGCGGGCAAATACACCGTGGCGGCTCAGACAATTATTTTCTCCGTCCAGCTTTTCGGTGTGTATCAGGGTTTCTATCTGTTGGATGTCTTCCCAATACGTATGGTTGATGCGGTCGTCACTGGTCGTTCCGGGAGAAAACGGATAATGATACGTGCGACCATATTTTTCTGATAACATAAATTGCTCCTTTCTTTTTAAATCATTCATCTACTTTAAATCAGCGGCTCCTGGATCACTTTCACCGGATTGCCACGTTGCAGGCAGTTGTGATTACTCCAGTTGGCCTGTGCCTGAATCATGGCTTGCTCTATGCTCCATGATGCCAGTTTCAACAGCAGGCGTTCGGTAGCCAGTTTTTTGTTTTGCCATTGCGAGCGTTGGTCGGAAGCTACCACGCTCATTCCGGTAGGAATATGGACGGCACGGACGGCAGACTCCGTCTTGTTCACGTGCTGACCGCCCGGTCCGGATGCCCGCAAGGTCTCATAACGGATTTCCGCTTCCGTAGCCTCCTGGCTTTCGGAGAGCGTGAAGGTCTGCACACCGACAAACCAGTTCTTCCGTTTATGATAAATGCGGTACGGACTTTTGGCAATCCACTGCACGCTGCCTTCCCAGTCCTCAATCAACGCATGATAATCTCCGCCTTGCAGAGAGATGACGGCTGAGAGCAGGGTACGGTTGAGAGGTCCCGTTTCGCGTTCCACGATTTCTGTTTTCACTCCTTTGGCGACGGCTTGTTTCAGAATCTTTTCCAGCACCAGCGCCACTACGCGACAACATTCGGCAGGGCCGCGTCCGGAGGTTATTTGCATATATACTTTCTCCATAGCCTCTTACTCTTTATTCATCCTTACAATGCGCGGCATGAATTTGCCCTGCACTTCTACCAATGTCTCTTGGGGTTGCATCACCCGGTCGATGTTCTTGTAGGCTAATGGCATCTCTTCGATGCTACCCCCAATCAGTGTGACCCCAGCCTGCGAGAGAAATTTCTTCATGGCCGACTGGGTGAAACTCTCCTTTGCCTTCTGGCGCGACATGACCCGTCCGGCACCGTGCGAAGCGGAACATAACGACTCTTCCACACCCCGGCCTGCTACCAGATAACCGGGAGTTGCCATACTTCCGGGGATAAGTCCTGGTTGTCCAGCCTGTGCAGGAGTAGCCCCTTTGCGATGCACGATGGCGGTGCGTCCGGGTGCAATCTCCTCTTTCCAGGCGAAGTTGTGATGATTGTTCACGTTCGCCATTGGCTTCAGTCCCAGAGCTTTCGAGAGGTTCAGGTGGATTTGTTCGTGACAGGAACGGGCATAGTCGCCTGCCAGGTTCATGCTCATCCAGTATTCCTGTCCTTCTTCCGAGTTCAAGTCGAGCCAGGCAAAATGCTGCGCTTCACGTGGCAGTTTGCAGACTTCACGGGCTATCCGGCTGTAATGCATGGCAATAGCTGCTCCAAGTCCGCGCGAACCGGAATGTGACAGCAATGCCATATAATTGCCTTCGGGCAGTCCCAGCACATTTTCTCCTTGCAGAAGAAGCTCTCCGAACTCCACGAAATGATTTCCACCGCCGGAACTGCCCAACTGACGAATGGCCTTTCCGCGTAAGTCCCTCAGAAGAGGGGTCAATTGAAATTCTTCCCGTTCTGTCACTTCATGCTCCTGTGCAAAGGTCAGGCCGCCCTCCATGCCGAAGTGGGTATAGTTTTTCAGTGCCTCTTTTATCTGATGCGAGTATCTTTTCAGATAATCCGCTTTGACATCGAACACCGTCAGGCTCATCCGGCAGCCGATATCCACCCCTACGGCATAGGGGATGACGGCATTGTCCGTGGCGAGTACACCGCCGATGGGCAGACCGTATCCGGCATGTGCATCGGGCATCAGTGCGCCGGCTACGCTGACGGGGAGCCTCATGGCCAGGTTCATCTGCTGTTTGGCGAGGGTTTCTATGAACTTGCCGCCATAGGTTTTATAGGGCAACGTCTCGTCGAGCAAGTCGTATGCTGTGAACTTCTTTTCGATGAGGGTGGGGGACAGGTGTTCGCCCAGTTTGCCCCATGTCTCATTCTCTTTATAAGTATCGGGATTTTCCAGCACGTCGCTCAGTGTCTTGATAATCTGTTCTTTGCTTTGGTGCTTGCAATGTTTACCGACGATGGCTACTGCCAGACTGCGTGCTACATTGTCTCTATATCCCAGCTTACTTAAATCTTTTAATCGTATTCCCATATTTTCTTTTTTCATGTGTACGCATACGGCATGGGCTACCCGCTTCGCGACGAGTCAGTGCAATATGCGTTTTGTATCCAATGCATGAGGGATGATGATAGATACAACGCTATCCGTCCACTGCATTGAAGTGAATAATAATAAAATTATAAATGTGATTGTAGGACTAATCAAGAAAATTGCAAAGCCCCATCATCCCGATGAGTCAACTTAGTCCTGGCTGAGATATTATAGTTCCAACATAAATTAGTCCCTTTCTTTCAGTTTTAAAGGGGTGAATACTGTGTTTAACGGTGGCAAAAGTAATGTATCTTTTTAAAGTACGCAAGGAAAAAGAACGTTTTTTTGCAGATGTAAACAGTTTAGGGCTTTTTACAATATCAATTCTTGAAGTCCATGTGAGGTCGTCCGGACTGAACAGGTCAATCGTCTTTATCCCACCATTCCCGGCATTCGTCGGATATGGGAGTAGCGGGTATTTCTTTGTATCATTATTAGACTGATCCCTGTATCACAAGATTAGTTTTTTGCAACACAGGGAAAAATCTCCCATGCACCCCGCGTGAAGTCGGGTATTTCTATCGGGCGACTACCATTCAATACCGATTGTTCACTAAGCTCGGTGATGCACGACCATTCGGCGGCATCGTAGACGTCCATATCCAAGGGAAGCCCGTGGTGCAGACAGTAGATGAGACGGTAATCCATGATATAGTTCATCTCGTTCGGAACACCTTTGCGGGCTCCTTCTTTGCCGATGGTAGCTGTAAAAGGATGTTGATAGCGTTGCAAGAGCTCTTCGGTAGTTACACTGTCTGCCTCTCCGCTACACACATCTTCCAGACTGATTGTGGCTACCGGATATTTCTGTGCAAACCCTCGCGTGCCGCAGATGGTGTGCGAACGGCTGTAAGGGCGTGGATGAACGGTGCAGTATTGCAGTTGGATGGTCTTTCCCTTGACGGTATGGATGAGGGTGGTGTTCATGTCTCCCAACAGGTAAGCCTGTTGTGCTTCGGGAGATTCTTTGCCGAAAGTGCGGCGGGCATATTCCGTCATTCCCGCCTGGTGGGTGGACATGGATACAAGGTAATTCAAACGGTCGCCTCGGTGAATGTTTAGGATCTGGCATACGGGGCCTAAACCGTGAGTGGGATAGGGGTTTCCGGTGTGTTCCATACAGTAAGCCTTGTTCCAGTGGTTATGGAAACCGCCTTGGTTTTCATCGCTGAAGTACATGGAGCGCAGGTCGTGTATATAAGCACCTTCCACGTGCATGATTTCACCGAACAGGCCTTGTCTTGCCATGTTCTGCGTGGTCAGGGCAAAGGCATCATAGCAACAGTTTTCCAGCATGATGCAGTGGCGGCGGGTACGTTCAGCGGTGTCTACCAGTTGCCAGCATTCGGCTACGGTCATGGCGGCGGGCACTTCGATGGCGACATGCTTACCTTGCTCCATGGCGTAGGTGGCCATAGGGGTATGCGTCAGCCAGTCCGTACATATGATGATGAGGTCGATATCAGGGTTGCAACACATCTGTTGCCAGCCGTTTTCTCCGGCATAACCGGTTGCAGCGGGATGTCCGCCTTTTGTCAGTAGGGCTTGTCCTTTTGCCAGGTTTCCGGGGCGTATCTCACACAAAGCTTTGATCTCTACGTGCTCTATGAGCATATAACGCTCCAAAGTGAGTAATCCGCGATTGCCTAAGCCTATGAGTCCGATGCGTACAACGGGAATAGGAGGATGAGCCAGGCCCAGGACATGAGTAGGAGGTTCGTTTTTCATTGAAATAGTGTATAGGTTAAATTGAATTGCTACAAAGATATTTATTCTCAATAAAAAAAGCTGCCTCTTAGAAGCAGCTTTTTAGAATAAAATTGAAAATTCTTTTTTGGATAGCAAGGATAATTATACTCCGCTGAATGCACTAAATCCGCCATCTATCGGAAGCAATGCACCTGTCACGAAACTTGCCGCATCGCTACACAGGAATTGTACGGCGCCGTTCAGTTCGTTGATATCTCCAAAGCGTTTCATCGGAGTTTTGGCTAAAACTTTCTTGCTGCGGTCTGTCAGCGAACCGTCAGGATTGATAAGCACGGCACGGTTCTGGTCGCCGATGAAGAAACCTGGAGCGATAGCATTTACACGGATGCCGTCTCCGTACTTCAGTGCGAGTTCGCTTGCCAGCCATTGAGTGAAGTTAGCAACGGCTGTCTTAGCTGCCGAGTAACCCGGAACGCGGGTGATAGCGCTGTAAGCAGCCATGGAAGATACGTTTACGATACAACCTTTGCCTTGCTTAGCCATCACTTTGCTGAATACCATAGAAGGATAAACGGTTCCGTTCATATTCAGGTTAGTCACTTTCTCCCAGCAGGTAACGTCCATGTCGAAGAAGTTCTGGTCGGGAGCCAGCGTAGCACCCGGCATATTGCCACCGGCAATGTTGAGCAGGATGTCGATACGTCCCCATTTGGCAACGATGTCATCAGCTAATTTTTCAAGGCTGGCGATGTCCAATACATTACCTACAATGCCGATCACATCTTCACCATAAGCTTTCAGTTCTTCTACACGTTTGTCCAGTTGTTCCTGACGGATGTCAACGGCTACTACTTTGGCGCCTTGCTCCATGAAACATTTGGCAATGCTGCCACCCAATACACCACCTGCACCGGTGATAACGGCTACTTTACCTGCAATACTGAATTGTTCGTTCATAATCTCCTTATTTAATTATTAGTTTTTAATTGTTTATTTCGTCTTGCACCACTGCCATCATTCCTTCTACCTGTGCCAATGCCAGCATACGGCCATGGAATGAATATCCGGGGTTATATCCTTTGTCTTCGTCACCCAGCATCATTCGTCCGTGGTCTACACGCATAGGCAGTCCCGGATTTTCTTTCTCAAAGATGCGGATGAGGTCAATCAGATGTCCGCGTCCGGTCAGGTGCGAGCTTTCTATAAAATTGCCTCCGGGCATGGCAGCCGTGCTGCGCAGGTGGACAAAGTGAGTACGTTTAGCGAATTTCTTTGCCAATTCACGGGTATCGTTATGCTCGCCTGCACTGAGGGAACCGGCGCAGAAGGTCAGTCCGTTATGCGGGTTATCCACTGCATTCAGGAACCAGGCGATGTCTGCTTCGTTGGTGACAATACGCGGTAAACCTAATACCTGGAACGGAGGATCATCGGGATGCACACACATATTTACACCATATTCTTCGCAGACAGGCATGATGGCGGAAAGGAAATAACGCATGTTTTCGCGTAGCATATCACGGTCGATACCTTTATAGAGTGCCAACAGCTTCTTGAAGATGTTCACCGGATTCTTATCTCCTTCTTTGATATTTCCGTTGACGAAACCTTGCGTCTTTACGATGATTGTGTCGATGAGATCATCCTTTTCTGCTTCGGTAATGGTCTTGTCCAGTTCTGCAACTTTTGCCAGTTCTTCGGCGGAGTAGTCCTTTTCGGCTCCTTCGCGTCCGAGGATTCGAAGGTCGAAGTAAGCGAAGCGAACACGGTCGAAGTAGAGTGACGAAGTGCCGTCTGCCCAGGGATGTTGCAAGTCCGTGCGTATCCAGTCGATAACGGGCATAAAGTTATAGCATACGGTTTTCACACCGCACTTGCCCAGGTTTGCCAGACTGACTTTATAGTTTTCTATCAACTGCTCTCGTTCCGGTCCGGCATACTTGATCGCCTCGCAAACAGGTAGGCTTTCTACTACAGACCAGCGTAAGCCGTACGACTCGATATAGGTTTTCAGATCGTTGATAGCCTCTTCGGTCCATATTTCACCATTGGGCACATCGTGCAAGGCAGTCACAATTCCTTCCACGCCGATTTGCCGCAGCATGTCGAGCGTGATCTTGTCTTTCTTGCCAAACCATCTCCAGGTTTTTTCCATAACATTTATATATTAATAGTTTAACTGATTATTGACTGCAAATATACGTGCAAAAATAATGCTGCGATAAATGGATATTTGCAGAATATATGCGGATTTTTGCATGTATGCGGTAGCATTTCTATTGTCTTTCCTTATCTTTGTGTGTGAATTAAACTTTGCAGAATATATGCGGCGACCGATTATAAATGAAAAGTTGCCTATATCGGAGTCGAATCCGATCAAGGCGCGGCATTACGATTATGATCGTTTCACTTATCCGTGGCATTTCCACAGTCAGTATGAAATCATTTACGTAAAAGAGAGTCATGGCCTGTGCTTTGTAGGCGACTGCATTGAGAAGTTCTCTGCGGGTGATGTGATTCTGTTCGGTACTAATCTGCCCCATTACATGCGGAGTAATGATATTTATGGTTCGGAGAACGTCACTTCACGTGTGCAAGGGACTATTATTCAGTTTGAGCAGAATTTTATGCAATATTCCTTTGATTATTATCCTCAGTTTCTGCAAATAAAAATGCTGTTGGAAGAATCGAAGAGAGGTATCATTTTTCCGAAACAGGATGCAACCCGGGTAGGGGAGTTGCTTTCCGGCTTTCTTTCATTAAGTGGTTTTCACCAGATAAGCGGGTTGCTGGATTTGTTGCAGGAGCTGGCAGTCAGTCCGCAAAGAAGGACGCTGGCAAGTCTGCATTATTACGAAAAGTTTCCTACGCTGGGGAACAAGCGGATTGATAAAATCATTTCCTTTATAAACAATAACTACACCCGTAACCTCAAATTGAATGAAATAGCCGGAATGGCGAGCATGAACTCCAGCGCCTTCTGTCGTTATTTCAAGGAGAATACAGGGAAGACGCTTTTGCAGTATGTGATGGAAATGCGTGTGGGATATGCTTGTAAGTTGTTAGCATTGGGAGAAATGGATATTTCGCAGATAGCTGTGGAATGCGGCTTCGATTCGATCACTCATTTCAATCGCACGTTTAAGCAGTTAGTTAATCTGACGCCGACGCAGTATAGGAGTAATATTATGAAATAAGAGGGAATGTTTCTGAAATTATTTTGCTTGCAATGAAACATTCTTTATTGTGATTTGCTTCAAATTAAGAATAATATCTGCTGATTCCGGCAGATAATCGTTGCCTTTTGTCAATAGCAGATTTATGTATTATTAACGGGAATACTGCCAAGATGAGTGTCATGGCTCGAATGTCTTGTGATTGTGATTTCTGATATCTTTTGCCTGTGGTTAGCGAGGCAAATGCCACACTTTATTCTCCTCTATGCCACATCTTAGTCCGCTGAATGCCACATGTTTAAACTGTTGAAGTGTGGCATTGGAGACGACGGAGTGTGGCATTACGGTTGTACAAGTGTGGGCTCACGCTTATATAAGTGTAAGCCCACGCTTATATAACTGTGAGCTATCGGAACCTGCTGTGTTGAGGGAATAAAAAAACGGGGAAGCAGTTGCTTCTCCGTTCCTATATGTCGTGAAATGTAGTTTAATGCAAAGTTGAATAAAGATTATCTATAAAAGGATGATACAAAGATACGATATTGAGAAGGCGATGTCAAGTGTTTCGCTAATTATTTCCGGTTTGCATATTTGTTTTTTAGCTTCTTGCATTCTTCTCCTACCATTATATATAACATTTATTCTTTGTTAGGACAGTTGGACTTAGATATGCTTCTATTGAAATCTCAAAACTTGGAACTTACAGATATACCTCTATTTTTCTGGTAAAAGTAACCTCTATTTTTAGAATGTTGTATCTTTGCAAAAAACGGTGTATGAAAGATGTACTTAAAATATCAATCTTACTAATTCTTGCACTTAGCAACGGGGCTTTATTTGCACAGACGAATAGATCTCTCAATTTAAATAGAGATACGTTAGATATAAAATTTGTAAAAGACACGTTGGTAACGAGTACAATTCAAGATACCCTTGCTACTATACCTGCTGTTAAAGATTCAATAACTGCAAAACAAGATGAAATTAATGACTCTGCATTGTATTATCGTCTAATCTTACACTACCGAGACAGTGTGAATCACAATCTTAAAAGAATATACAATAAAGATGCCTTTAAATTTAAGGATGATCATTTTCGAGAAAAAATGAGGGAACCGTGGATAGGAGATGTTTTAAGAGATATATTTTTTAAATAATTATGAAGTTCTATTTTTTATCCTTATGTATAATGCTTGCTGTCAGTTTTGCTGCTAAAGCACAATCAAAGCTTATTTTTAAAGATAAGTTTATGTATACGGATGTACAGGTGTTCAATGAGACAAAAAGGCACTCAATACCCTCTCTTATTGATACGGGTTGTTCGTTATGTATAATTGATTCTATTTTTGCTATTGATTCATGCGGAATAAAAGAAGATGAATTACAAACAATTCCTGTTAACCAAACTAAAGATAAGATTTCAAGTGCTTTTATAGATTCTATCTTTTTTTGTGGAAAGACATATCATAAAGTGTATTGCTTAGTTGCAGATCTTACTGGGCATTATCAAAAATATGCACCAAAATTTATCGTCGGGGCTAATATCCTTAGATCAGGAGCTTGGAAATTTGATATGGAAAAGAATATTGTTGAACCCTACGATTCTAATAATAAAGCGAAAGGAATTATTTATAAATGGAAAAACCATGAAGACTATCCTGATGTGGCAATAGATTATATCATTTTAGATAGTAAAGTCTATGGAAAAAAAACACGATTTGCCTTTGATACAGGATGTAGAAATAATAAACTTCAACGTGGTTTATATGTAGGAAAACCTGAGCAAATCCAAAAGGAAACAGCTAATATCGTAAATAAATTATCAATTAAGACGGCTGAATTATGTAGAAATGTAACATTCAAGATAGGAAAGGATGAGTATACGTTAGATTTTATAATAGGTGATGGCAATATTGGGCTCTTAAATATCGAATTCTTACAAGGCCATTCCTTTATACTTAATTATAAGAAGCAGATACTTGAATTGTTGTAAAAGAGAGCTTGAATTATTAATTTCAATCTATTTAGCTCGGAGAGAAATTCATAGGTTATTGGAATTGGCAAATCTTATCAGTCCTTCTGTCTGTCTTCTCTTATAAGTCTCTGTTCGTTCAAACGTTCCTGCTGCTTCCTTTTCTCTTCTAACGATGCGGTAGCTTGCCCAATGAGGGTATTGATTGATGAGTGAACTCTATCTATTACTTGTGAAATTCATTAATATATTCCATAAACCTTATGATTATGAGTTTCAGATGTAGGTAATCATTTTCTTTTGCTAGAGTTTTCCATTTGTAGCATGCTACATTGATTGTTGTGTTCATAAGATTTTGGTTTAACTCTCGGTTTAACTCACTCGGTTAAACCACGCTAAATTCAGCACCCTCTAAAAGCAAAAATCAGATAGAAATCTTTCGATAACTATCTGATTTTCAATAGAGCGGAAGACGGGGCTCAAACCCGCGACCCTCAGCTTGGAAGGCTAATGCTCTATCAACTGAGCTACTTCCGCAATTTTTTGTGGGCAAAGATGGATTCGAACCACCGAAGTCGAAAGACAGCAGATTTACAGTCTGCCCCATTTGGCCACTCTGGTATTTGCCCTTTTGCACTTTGAAATCTATCTCAATTCTCTCATTGAGTAGCTTTGTTTCTCAATTGCGGTGCAAAGATACGACTATTTTTGTAAACTCCAAGCAAAATCGATCATTTTTATTGCAGTAATTGCACATTCGTCACCTTTGTTACCCAGTTTGCCACCGGCGCGGTCCTCGGCTTGCTCCATTGTATTGGTAGTAATTAATCCGTAAATAACTGGTACGTTGCCAGTTGCGTTCAGTTGAGCAATTCCGTTGGTACTTCCCATACAAACATAGTCAAAATGTGGAGTATCTCCTCTAACTACGCAACCAATTGCAATAACTGCATCCACATTACTATATTCAATGAATTGGTTGGCTCCAAAAATTAATTCAAAGCTACCCGGAACAGTTTTCACCAAAATATTTTCGTCTCTGGCACCATGTTTTTTTAAAGTATTCATTGCGCCCTCTAAAAGTTTTCCGGTGATATTGAAGTTCCACTCAGAAACAACAATGCCGAACTTCATTTCTTTAGCGTCAGGAACAGAGTTGAAGTCGTAGTCTGAAAGGTTATGATAAGCTGTTGCCATAGTTATTCTAAAATTAATAATTAAAAATAAAAGGGGGATAAAAAAAGAAACGGATTACACGGATTTCACGGTTGTTTCTTTTTTATCCGTGTAAAATCTGTGTAACCCGTGTCTGATATACTATATAATAATAAGGTATATTACTTCTTCAGCAGTTTGGCTTGTTCGATGTACTTATCGATATCCATTGACTGGTAAGAACGGAAATATTTGTCTTTAATCTTGGTATATGCTTTGATAGCGTCGTCATACTTGCCTTGCTTAACGAGGATTTCTCCGGCTTGTTGCAAGTAGATAGGACTGAGTGAATTGTTATCAGCTTCGTCAGCAGCGCTCAGCAACATAGAAGCAGCTTTGTCCAGCTGGCCTAATTGTGCGTAGCAGTTACCCATTGCACCTTTCATTGCAGGAGCTATCATCTGGTCTTTTCCGCTGAAGCTATCCAGTGCTTTTACAGCAGCTTCGTATTGTCCCAGGTGAGCGTAGCAGATACCCATATATGCTTTTGCCAGGTTGGCAGCTTTGGTTCCGCTGTATTCATCAGCAATTTTAGCGAAACCTGCGAATCCGATACTGTCGCCATTCAAGGCTTGTTCGTAAAGGTCGGCCTCAAAGTATTCCTGTCCTTTGAACAATGCAGCCTGTGCTTTTTCTTCGCGCGGTTCAGCATAAAGGTTCTTGTACATTACTATACCGGCTACGATGATGATTACTGCTACTACAGCGCCGATAATTGCTTTTTTGTTTTTAATGAGAAATGCCTCCGATTGTGACAATGCTTCTTCCACATTCAGGGCTTCGTTAGCTTTCTTTTGTTCTGCCATTTTATATATTCTTTTTGTTATTATTCTTATTTAGCCATTTCGACCCGCAAAAGTAACTTTTTTATAGGTATCAACGAAATTTAGCGGCATCTTTTTTTCTTTTACACTTGAAAACCCGAAATTCTTCCTACTTTTTGATGAGCTAGGCTTTACCTCCGCATTAAAAATAAGCATGCTTATATTTGTACTGCATTCGGTTTAGATAAATCTCTCACATTCGGAAAAAAGAATGAATTCTCTTTTCGCTCACTAAATCGAGATTTTGCATTATCTTTGTAACTGAATTTACAGCTGTAATATGATACTGAAACGTATATCCATACTTAATTATAAGAATCTGGAACAAGTTGAGCTCTCATTCTCACCCAAGTTGAACTGTTTTTTCGGACAGAATGGCATGGGGAAAACGAATTTGCTCGATGCCATTTATTTCCTTTCGTTTTGTAAGAGTTCGGGTAATCCCATCGATTCGCAAAACATCCGCCATGATCAGGAATTCTTTGTCATCCAAGGCTTCTATGAGGCTCCCGACGGTACGCCGGAAGAGATTTATTGCGGTATGAAGCGCAGGCAAAAGAAACAATTCAAGCGGAATAAAAAGGAATATACCCGCTTGTCCGATCATATCGGATTCTTGCCTTTGGTCATGGTTTCTCCTGCCGATTCGGAATTGATTGCCGGAGGCAGTGACGAGCGTCGGCGCTTTATGGATGTCGTAATTTCGCAGTATGATAAAGAGTATCTGGAAGCTCTGATACGCTATAATAAAGCGTTGGCTCAACGAAATACGTTGTTGAAAAGTGAAGTGCCGGTAGAAGAAGAGCTGTTTCTCATTTGGGAAGAGATGATGGCACAGGCCGGCGAGATTGTTTTCCGTAAGCGGGAGGCTTTTATCAGTGAATTCATTCCTATTTTCCAGTCATTTTATTCTTTTATTTCACAAGATAAGGAGCAGGTCGGGTTAACTTATGATTCGCATGCCCGTGATGCATCCCTGTTGGATGTAATAAAAGCAAGTCGTGTACGTGACCAGATTATGGGATACTCTCTGCATGGCATTCACAAAGATGAACTGAATATGCTTCTGGGTGATTTCCCTATCAAGCGGGAAGGTTCGCAAGGGCAAAATAAAACCTATCTTGTTGCCTTGAAATTGGCACAATTTGATTTCCTGAAAAGAACTGGCACCACAGTACCTTTGCTTCTGCTGGATGATATCTTCGATAAACTGGATGCTTCTCGCGTAGAGCAGATCATCAAGTTGGTAGCCGGTGATAACTTCGGGCAGATATTCATAACAGATACGAACTGGGAACATCTGGATCGCATTCTTCATAAGGTAGGCAGCGATTACAAAATGTTCCAGGTAGATCAAGGAGTCATAACAGAACGGGAGGAGGATGAAGCATGAAGCGTAACGATGCCGAACAAATAGGTAAACTGATACGTACTTTCCTCCGGCAGGAGAGTCTGGAGTCGCCACTCAATGAGCAGCGGCTCATTAACTCATGGGCAGAAATCCTTGGCCCCACTATTGCCTCTTATACCCGCGAACTCTATATCCGCAATCAGATTTTATATGTCCATCTGACCTCTGCCGCCCTGCGTCAGGAACTGATGATGGGACGTGACTTACTGGTACGCAACCTGAACCGCCACGTAGGTGCGCAGGTAATCACGAATATCATATTCAGATAGGGATTAGTGGTTAGTGATTAGTGATAAGCTATCCACTCTCTGTATCTTCAATGCTTTCAATTCTTCTATGGCACGATTGTAATATACAGGCGTTTCCAGATCTTTATTGTTATGTGCATCTAACCCGATGATAGCAGTACAACCTTCATTGGCGGCAATGCGCCAGAAGTCCGGGCAGGGATAAGTCTGCAAATTGTGTGCCTCATTATAAGCTACATAACCGATATTATATTCCAGTGGAATATGGAGGCGTGCGGCTGTGCGGCAGATATGGCGGCTGATTAACTTACAATGACGGTCGAACTGAGGATATGAGCGCATGAATAAATCCGGGTGGGCTAGACAGCAGAACAAACCACTTTCCATTCCCTCGATGGCACTCTCTTCATAGAGTTCCAGCATATCGAGGTTCTCGGTATGATGCCCGAAGTAAGGGAACTTCTCATCTGTATGGTAATGGTGATTGCCGAACAGGATATAATCCAGTTGATACTCTTTGATTTTTTCTTTCAGCCAATGAATATAAGCGGGAAAATACTCGCATTCCAATCCGATTTTGATACTGATCTGATCTTGGTATTTCTCGCGGAGCGAGCGTAGGCTTTCTACGTATCCGGGTAATTCTTCGGGGAGCATACGCATGTCAGCCACATAATCGGTGTGATACTTCCACGGAGTGTGGTCTGAAAATCCCAGCTCCTGATAGCCGCCTTTGATGGCGCTGAGCACGTAGTCTTCGTCGCTACCCGTAGCGTGCATGCAACGGGTAGTATGAGTGTGATAATTTGTTTTCATTGAATTGTTATAATCGTATCCATGCGGATGTCGAATGGCTCCGCAGGCACTTCTTTCACTAATTGAAAAGGAAAACAGATGCCGGCTTTGAAAGCCGTGAGGCGGGGGAGCAGTCGGTCATAATAACCTTTGCCTCTACCCAGACGGTTACCTGCATTATCGAAAGCTACGCCGGGAACGGCAACAAAGTCGATAGCTGCATAGTCGGTGAAGAGTTCTCCGGTAGGTTCTTCAATACCATAACTTCCTGTTGTCAGGTCTTCGGGACCGGTATAGACACGCAATTCCAGATCGTCACCTACGACAACCGGAAGCAATATCCGCTTTTCACGGCTCCACTTCCGGACAAATTCATGCGTATCGACTTCGTCCTTCAGTGAATAATAGAGCAGGACGATATGTGCCGCCCTGAAAGCCGGGTGGGCTTCCAGGGCGGCAAGTATTTCAGCAGACTGGGATTGATGCGTAGTGGTAAGCCCGTGCCGGGTCTTTAACAATGCCATACGCTTCCGCAGTTCTTTTTTTCTTTCCTTCATCTTTCGTTTCTTCTTTCACAACGTCTTCCGGAGCTTTGGGAAATGCTTCACCGTTCTCCAGAATTTCCAATGCCTTTTGTACGGTAGGATCGCCCTGATTGATATACCTTATATAGGGCTCCCTGCCTAATATATTATAGATAATGTTTCCATAAAGGTTTCTTTCCATCAGCTTGTAGGACTTGTGAATAAGGATATTGCGTCTCTTCACTCCCTTGCTGTCTGCAAAACGGATAAACTGTTCAACGATACCTTGCTGACGAAGATATTTCAGCATGTCTTCTTCATTTTCGAACTCATTCAGTTTAGCCCGGTTGCGGTCGGAATACTGGAAGCTGAACTGTAAAGTCAGTCCTTTATTGAGCACTTCAATCAGATAAGAAGAAGTTCCTGTGGTATCCTGCGGTACGAATACGTCCGGCATAATACCACCACCACCGTAAACGGGACGTCCCAGACGGGTGGAGTAGCGCAAATTCTCGTCCAGCTTGATGCTATCCTTAGAGAAGAATTCACCATGCTCGTAGCGGGTCAGCCAATCCATTTCGTACTTGGCGTCCTTACCATTCTTATACGGACGTTGTATGCAACGACCGGATGGAGTATAGTAGCGGGCAATTGTCAGGCGAATAGCAGAGCCATCGCTGAAGTCAATCGGTTGTTGTACCAATCCTTTTCCGAAGGAACGGCGTCCTACGATTGTACCACGGTCATTATCCTGAATAGCTCCTGCAAAGATCTCACTGGCGGATGCCGAACTTTCATTGGTCAGCACAACCAAAGGCATTTTTTGGCAGCTGCCTGTTCCGTTGGCATAATCTTCCATGCGGGGGTATTTGCGTCCCTGGGCATAGACAATAAGTTGTCCTTCCGGTAGGAATTCATTCACCATACGCACGGCAGCCTCCATGTAACCACCGGTGTTGTCGCGCAAGTCAATAATAATTCCCTTACAATTCTGATGACTGAGTTGAGCAATAGCATTTAGCAGTTCTACATGAGTGGTACGTCCAAACTTACTGATTTGAATGTATCCATAATCATTGCTGAGCATATAAGCTGCATCAATTGTATTCTGTGGAATATCACCGCGGGTGATGACAAAGTCCAGCAAATTCTTTTCTGTAGCACGTTTGACACCCAATTTCACTTTGGTTCCTTTCGGACCTTTCAAAGTGCGCATGGCTTTCTCATTGGTCAGTTTTATTCCGGCGAACAAGCTGTCGTCTACCATGACGATGCGGTCGCCTGCCATCAGTCCTACTTTCTCGGACGGACCACCTTGAATGACACTATTCACATGAATCGTATCGTCCTGAATGGTGAATTGAATACCGATACCGCTGAAACTGCCTTCCAACTCTGAATTAACTTCCTCCAGATTCTGGGCAGGAATGTAAGTAGAGTGGGGGTCTAACTCAGCCAATATCTGTGGCATTGCTTTTTCCACAAGGTCCGTCATGTTGACGGTGTCTACATACTGGTCTTCAACAACCCGCAACAAAGCATTCAGCTTGTTGGACGAGCCATTAATAATGCCCAGCGTATTTCCGGCGAAATGCCTGGCATAAAATGTTCCGATCAGAATTCCCATTACCACGCTGATTGCAATGACGAGCGGGGTAAAGCGGGAAGAGTTTTTTGTACTCATATCTTTTAGTTGTTAGCTACGAGCTACAAGCTACGAGCGGTAGCTGGTGGTTCGTAGATTTTAGTTTATTGTTTGTTTAAGGTCTTTATTCTTTGCTTGTAGCCTGTAGCTCGTCACTTGTAGCTACATATACTACCTCGATACCTGCACGCTTCAAAAGTTCGATACCGTCTTCCAAACGGTATTTTTCGGAGTATACCACTCGTTTGATACCTGCCTGAATAATCAGTTTTGAACATTCGATGCATGGCGAAGCGGTGACATACATAGTTGCACCGTCGCTGCTATTGTTAGAGCATGCTATCTTCGTGATTGCATTCGCCTCGGCATGCAACACGTAAGGTTTGGTAACGTTATTATCGTCTTCACATACATTTTCAAAACCGGCAGGCGTTCCGTTATACCCGTCAGAAATGATCATTTTATCTTTGACGATGAGTGCACCTACCTGGCGGCGTTTACAATATGAATTTTCCGCCCAGATACTTGCCATACGTATATAACGCTTGTCCAGCGCTTCTTGTTTTTCTTTAGCAGAACCTTCCATAGTCTTAATTACCTGAGTTACGTTGTGGAGCGAAAGAGATGAACTTTACAGTCTGTCCTTCTTTGTAATAAATATATAAATTCTTATTATCTCCTCCATATTTGAATGCACTCTTTAGTCCATCCATAAAAGCCTTACCTAAATACTTATCTCCATCGGTGCCTCCTCCGTTTTTTATGGTAATCTTTAATTCCCGATTATCCCCATTTGCACTCCAGTCACCATTGACAGAGGCACTGGTGGCTTTCCCGCTAAAAGTCCCGATTGCTACATCGTTTACGTTAGCACCTTCAAACACTAAAGTGTAATTATCTCCTGTAATCGTCTTAAAACTTTTTTCTCTGGCATCTTGATCGTTTTGCCAGAAGTCGTACATTTTGTTTTGTCCTTCCACTGCAATGTAAGTCATGTACCAGGTTTTTCCGGTGAAGATGTCAATGACATCGTCTTCCTGATCACAAGCGCTCAATGCGGGTAAGAAGAGAGTGACTAACAGTAACTGTATATAGGTCTTCATCTTTTTCATTTCTTTATTCCATTTCTGATTAATAATGCATCAATAGTTGGTTCTTGTCCGCGAAAGCGTTTGTATAGTGTCATCGGATGTTCTGTTCCTCCTTTGGAAAGAATGTTTTCCCGGAAGGAAGCGGCTACTTCCGGATTGAAGATTCCTTTTTGTTTAAACAGTGAGAAAGCATCTGCATCCAGAACTTCCGCCCATTTATAACTGTAATATCCGGCAGAATAACCTCCGGCAAAGATATGCGAGAACTGTGTACTCATACAGGCATCTTCTACCATAGGAAGAATCTGTGCTTTCTTCCATGCTTCTTTTTCATAAACCTTCACGTCGCCATCAAATGGGGTAGTACGGGTGTACCATGCCATATCCAGTAATCCAAAGCTAACCTGACGCAGGCAGGCATAAGCGGCATCGAAATTAGAAGAATCTACAATGCGCTGTACCAATTCGTCCGGGATGAGTTCTCCGGTCTGATAATGTCTGGCAAATGTGTGGAGGAACTCCTTTTCAATAGCGAAGTTCTCCATGAATTGAGAGGGAAGTTCCACAAAGTCCCAATATACATTTGTACCGCTCAGGTTTTCATAGGTGGAATTCGCGAACATACCATGCAGGCTATGCCCGAACTCATGCAGGAATGTCTCCAGTTCACCAAATGTCAGTAAGGCGGGTTTGTCTTTTGTCGGCTTGGTGAAGTTCATCACGATAGATATGTGCGGGCGACTGTTTTCACCGGTTGCCTCGTCAATCCATTGTTCTTTATAAGAAGTCATCCATGCACCTGCACGTTTACCCTCTCTGGGATGGAAGTCTGTATAGAGCACGGACAGGAACTTACCGTCTTTGTCAAATACCTCATATGCATCCACATCCTTGTGATATACCGGGATATCGCTGTTTTTCTTGAAAGTAATGCCATACAAGCGGGTAGCCAGACCGAATACCCCTTCTTTTACCTTGCTCAGTTCAAAATAGGGACGGAGCATTTCATCATCTATCTGGAATTTCTGGTCTTTCAGTTTATGGGAATAATAAGACCAGTCCCAAGGCATCACTGTGAAGTCACTGCCTTCCAGTTGGCGTGCCAAAGCCTCTACCTCTGCATATTCTTGCTTGGCGGTGGGAGTGTAAGCATCCAGTAGCTGATCCAGCAGTTTATATACATTGCCGCTGTTTTCTGCCATTCGCTCTTGCAGGTTATATTCAGCAAAACTGCTGTATCCCAAAAGTTGCGCAATAGCCAGGCGGGTATTAACGAGCTTCTTTACAATCTCCAGATTGTTGGTTTCATTGTCATGGGTACATTTGGTATTATATGCCATATAAAGCTTACAGCGTAAATCGCGGTTACTGGCATACGTCATAAACGGGCTATAACTGGGAGCCTGCAAGGTGAATACCCATCCTTCCACGCCTTTTTCTTTGGCTGTTTCTGCGGCTGCATCAATGGCGCTTTGCGGCAGGCCGGCAAGTTGTGCAGGGTCTGTCAGTACCAGTTTATAGTCGTTGGTTTCTTTCAGGTTGTTTTCTCCGAATTGCAGGGTTAGTAAGCTAAGCTCTTTGCTCAGAGTACGGTATTGCTCTTTGGCTTCTCCTTCGAGATTAGCTCCACTGCGAACAAAGCTATTGTATACCTTCTCCAGCAGCTTGTTTTGCTCGGGAGTAAGATTAGCCTGGTCTTTCTGGTCATACACTGCCTTAATGCGTGCAAATAACTTCTCATTCAGAGTGATGTTATTGCCATGTTCGCTCAGCAACGGCATGATGGATTTTGCCAGTTCCTGCATGTCATCGTTGGTTTCCGCACTCAGCAGATTGCCGAATACAGTGCTGACTTGGTTCAACAGTTCGCCGGATTTCTCGTAAGCAGCGACCGTGTTGGCGAATGTAGCCGCTTCCGGATTATTGGTGATAGCATCAATCTCCGCATTGTGACGGTTGATACCTTCACGAATGGCGGGTTCATAATGTTCGGTCTTTATCTTTTCAAACGGGACAGTACCGTGAGGCGTAGAATACTTTTCAAAAAAAGGGTTTTGAGCCTGTATTATATTCATAAAGCAGAGTAATGTTAGCGTTAGTTTTAATTTTATCATACTTACTTAGGTTCGGTAAAAATAATCTAACCGCAAAAGTGCAAAAAAAATAGCTGATTTAATGAATAACCCGTTGTATTTTAACAAAAAACAGGCAACCTCGTCGAGATTGCCTGTTTTAAATATTATTTTGTACTCTGCTTATTAGTTGTTAACTGAAGCCATGTGAGCGATCAGGTCAAGAACCTTGTTAGAGTAACCGATTTCGTTGTCATACCAAGATACAACTTTTACGAAAGTATCAGTCAAAGCGATACCAGCTTTTGCATCGAAGATAGAAGTACGAGCGTCACCCAAGAAGTCAGAAGAAACTACTGCATCTTCAGTGTAACCCAGGATACCCTTCAATTCGCCTTCTGAAGCTTCTTTCATAGCAGCACAGATTTCAGCGTAAGTAGCCGGTTTTGCCAAGTTAACTGTCAAGTCAACTACAGATACGTCCAAAGTCGGAACACGCATAGACATACCAGTCAATTTGCCGTTCAAAGCAGGGATTACTTTACCTACAGCCTTAGCAGCACCAGTAGAAGACGGGATGATGTTGCCAGAAGCAGCACGACCACCTCTCCAGTCTTTCATAGAAGGACCGTCAACTGTCTTCTGAGTAGCAGTTGTAGAGTGAACTGTAGTCATCAAACCATCCAAGATACCGAACTTGTCGTTCAATACTTTAGCGATAGGAGCCAAACAGTTAGTAGTACAAGAAGCGTTAGATACGAATTGAGTACCTTTCACGTATGTTTTTTCGTTTACACCGCAAACGAACATCGGGGTGTCATCTTTAGAAGGAGCAGACATTACTACATATTTTGCACCAGCTTCGATGTGAGCTTGAGCTTTGTCTTTGCTCAGGAACAAACCAGTAGATTCAACTACGTATTCTGCACCTACAGCATCCCATTTCAAGTCAGCCGGGTTTCTTTCTGCAGTGATGCGGATAGCTTGGCCGTTAACGATCAGTTTGCTGTTTTCAACATCTGCTTCGATAGAGCCGTTAAACTGACCGTGCATAGTGTCATACTTCAGCATGTAAGCCAAGTAATCTACCGGGCAAAGGTCGTTAATACCAACGATTTGAATATCGTTTCTTTCCATTGCAGCGCGGAATACGAAACGTCCGATACGTCCGAATCCATTAATACCTACTTTAATCATTTTGTTTAAACTTTTAAGGGTTTTATAATATTTGTTCAAATATCTCTCTTCTCTTGCGCATTTATTTCTGAAATGCGGTGCAAAAGTAAGAAAATGTTTTTATATTCGCACTTAATTTTATAATTAAATAATGGAAGTGATGGGAAAAAGTTCATTTTTACAAGATTTTAAATCATTTGCCATGAAAGGCAATGTGATAGACATGGCTGTCGGTGTAATCATCGGTGGCGCGTTTGGTAAAATTGTATCTTCTGTGGTGGCAGATATTATCATGCCGCCTCTCGGTTTATTGGTGGGAGGTGTGAACTTTACGGACCTGAAGTGGGTGATGAAACCTGCCGAAGTTGTGGACGGTAAAGAGATTGCCGCTGTAACCTTGAATTATGGAAATTTCCTGCAAGTGACGTTTGACTTTCTCATTATTGCTTTTTCTATTTTCCTGTTCATCAAATTGCTGACCAGGCTGACGGCTAAGAAGGAGGCGGAAGTTCCCGCAGCACCTCCTGCTCCTCCTGCACCTAGTAAAGAAGAAGTCTTACTGACGGAAATCAGGGATATCTTGAAAGAAAAACGATAAAAAGAACAAAAAATAATCCTCACTGTACCCGGTCCGTGTCTGGCCCGTACCTGGTCCGTATCCGGTCCAAACGCTTAGGTACGGAGCAAATACGGATCTGATACGGTTCGGGTAATAGGCGGTAGGAAAAATGGGACAATTCATTCCCTGTCAGCAAGGAGTTAACTTCCTGTCGACAAGAAATTAACTCTTTGTTGACAGGAAGTTAACTCCTTGTAATATCTTGATTATCAGTAATGTTTTTAAAGCTGATTTTACTGTGTTCTATGTGTCTTTCCGGCTACCAAATTCATTAATTATGTTATGAAATATAGATTTTCTGGCTATTATTCCCGTTATTTTCTTACTTTTTTCTACTTTTGCGGAACATTTTAATTAAATCCATACAGATTATATGCAAGAAAAGATTGTCATTCTTGATTTTGGTTCGCAGACTACGCAGCTTATAGCCCGTCGTGTCCGTGAATTGAATACGTATTGCGAAATTTTACCTTATAATAAGTTCCCGGAGGGGGATGAGAGTGTAAAGGGGGTTATTCTTTCGGGAAGCCCGTTCTCTGTATACGATGAAAGTGCATTTAAAGCTGATCTGAGTGAAATTCGTGGAAAGTATCCTATTCTGGGTATCTGCTACGGTGCGCAGTTTATCGCTTATACCAATGGCGGCAAGGTGGAACCTGCCGGAAGTCGTGAGTACGGACGTGCACACTTGAGCTCTTTTGACAAGGATAATGTGCTGTTCAAGGACGTGAAGGAAAATACACAGGTTTGGATGAGTCACGGAGACACAATTACGGTTATCCCTTCTAATTTCAAAAAAATAGCTTCGACGGATAAGGTGGCGATTGCTGCTTATCAGATAGAGAACGAAAAGGTGTGGGGCGTACAGTTCCATCCGGAAGTATTTCACAGCGAAGATGGCACGCAGATGCTGAAGAATTTCGTGGTGGATGTTTGTGGTTGCAAACAGGACTGGAGTGCAGCTTCCTTTATTGAAACGACGGTTGCCGAATTGAAGGAACAGTTGGGTGATGATAAGGTGGTTCTTGGTTTGAGCGGTGGTGTGGATTCTTCCGTAGCTGCTGTATTGTTGAATCGTGCTATCGGTAAGAACCTGACTTGTATCTTCGTAGATCACGGTATGCTCCGTAAGAATGAGTTCAAGAATGTACTGCACGATTATGAATGTCTCGGTCTGAATGTTATCGGTGTGGATGCCAGTGCCAAGTTCTTTGCAGAACTGGCAGGTGTAACGGAGCCTGAGGAAAAGCGTAAGATTATAGGCAAGGGGTTTATCGAAGTATTTGATGAGGAGGCCCATAAGATTAAAGATGTGAAATGGCTGGCACAGGGTACGATTTATCCTGACTGTATCGAGTCCCTTTCTATTACCGGTACGGTTATTAAGAGTCATCATAATGTAGGTGGTTTACCTGAAAAGATGCACCTGAAACTTTGTGAGCCGCTTCGCTTATTGTTTAAAGATGAGGTTCGCCGTGTAGGTCGCGGATTGGGTATGCCTGAGCATCTGATTACTCGTCATCCTTTCCCCGGACCGGGTTTGGCTGTGCGTATTTTGGGTGATATTACTCCGGAGAAAGTGGCTATTCTGCAAAATGCGGATGATATCTTTATTCAGGGCTTGCGTGACTGGAAAGTGAAAGAAGCTGATGGTAGCGAAACTTCTCTTTATCATCAGGTTTGGCAGGCGGGTGTTATCTTGCTTCCCGTGCAATCAGTTGGTGTGATGGGAGATGAACGTACGTATGAACGTGCCATTGCGCTGCGTGCTGTGACTTCTACGGATGCTATGACGGCAGACTGGGCGCATTTGCCTTACGAATTCCTGGGTAAGGTTTCCAATGATATTATTAATAAGGTGAAAGGAGTGAACCGTGTAACCTATGATATTTCGTCAAAACCGCCTGCAACGATAGAGTGGGAATAGGGTAGTACGTTTTAATACTATATTTGAATAGCCTCAACTTGTATAGAGTTGGGGCTATTTTTATTGGTGGCAAAGAAACAAATAAACTTTGCACTTTTAGTTGGTTTAGATGTATTATTTGACCAAATATCGCAGTTTGATATTTGGGTCAAAAAGTATATGTAAGTGGATAAATAGTGCAAAGCTTATTCTTTTAAAGGTTTTTATTTTGCGAGAAATTACTTTCAGACATTTTTTAGAATGGAATTGATAGGCCTTAAATTTCAATAAAGAAGAGAATGTAAACCAATCGTAATATTAATGAAAACAAGAAAACTAAAAGCAATGAGTAAAAACAAAATTATCCTGCTTGTACTCTCATTCTTAATGACGAGTATTTGGAATACCTATGCACAGGTAGCCACTGTGAGTGGAGTTGTTCAGGACAAATCGGGTGAGACGATTATCGGTGCAAACGTACTAGTGAAAGGAACGGCTAACGGAGCGATTACTGATTTGAATGGCAAGTTCACGATTTCTGGAGTCAGCACTAATGGTACATTAGTAGTAACCTACATAGGTTACGTCTCTAAAGAGATTGCAGTGAAAAATCAAACAAATTTTATCATTACACTCGAAGAAGATAGCCGTGCGCTGGAAGAGGTCGTTGTTATCGGTTATCAGACAGTAAAACGTAAGGATCTTACCGGTTCTGTTGCATCTGTTTCGGGAAAACAGATTGCGGCAATGCCTGTTGCAAATGCTGCACAGGCCTTACAAGGAAAGTTATCGGGAGTGAATGTCACGACACAAGATGGGCGTCCTGACGCTACAGTCTCAATTCGTGTTCGCGGAGGTGGATCCATCAGCCAAAGTAATGACCCTTTGGTTCTGATTGATGGTGTAAGCGGTTCATTGAATGATATTTCAGCTGATTTAATAGAATCGATTGATGTGTTGAAAGATGCTTCATCAACTGCCATTTATGGCGCCCGAGGTGCCAATGGGGTAATTCTTGTCACTACCAAGGGAGCTAAAGAAGGGCGCGTTGTTGTGAGTTATAATGGTTATATGAAGTACAATACACCAACTAAATATCTGGATGCTCTGGATCCTTATGATTATCTGGCTTATACGTGGGCAAGCGGGGCTTCTGTAGGAGGCAATAGTTACACAGAGCCTTTTGAAAAATTGTATGGCATTGGTCGTTACACAACCACTAATCCTAATGGAATAGAAAGCTACCGTAACATGAAAGCTGATAATATTCAGAAAAAAGTATATGATGATTCGTTCTCTCACAATCATGATCTTTCTATAACGGGCGGTACTGAGAAAACAAAAGTCTTGTTTGCTGTGAATTATACAGATGAGGATGGTATGAAACTGGCTTCTTATTACAAACGTGCCAATGTTTCATTAAAGGTAAATCAAAAAATAGCTAAGAATGTAGATATTAGCCTGGATACCCGCTATACAAATACTAAAAAAATGGGGGATGAAGGAGTTAGAAATGGCAGTGGTTCCGTTTTGTCATCTTCCTACCGTTTTCGTCCTATTGCAACTGAAAATATTTTGGGCGATCTGAATGCTATGAATGAGGGTATGATAGAAAACTATGCAAAGCAAAGTCAATGGGACAGGTACAATCCGGTAAATCGCATTAATGATAATTATTCACCAAAAGATTACCAGGCATTGCGCGGAATTCTATCATTGAATTGGGAGATAGTGAAAGGATTGACGTATCATTCGGACTTGTCACTCAATCAGTCATGGAATCAAAATAAAACGTGGACAGGAGCTATTGTCAACAGTTACATGGATGATAATACAGGAGAAATCCTTTATGCCGGAAATGCGGAACTGGAGAAAAGCAATAAATGGGGGCTTCGTTGGAGCAATACATTAAATTATGATTTTAGTTTAGGCAAGGCGCATCGATTTAGCATTTTGGCCGGTCACGAAGTTTCTGATTCGGGTGGTGATGGTTTAAAAGCTTCAGGAACTTACTATCCTGCAAATTTTACCAAGGAGAATGCATTTGCTATGATTAATCAGTATGATGGTACACAAGGGGTGGGACAGTTTTCTTCAAGTGTTTCTATTCCGGGACGTATTCTTTCTTTTTTCAGCCGTTTGAACTATAATTTATTGGACCGTTATTTGTTGACGGTAACATTTCGTGCTGATGGATCTTCTAAATTTTCTCCTAATAATCGTTGGGGGTATTTTCCTGCTGCAGCTTTGGGCTGGCGTATGTCAGAAGAGTCATTCCTGAAGGATATAGAGTGGCTGGATAATCTTAAACTTCGTGTTTCTTATGGGCAGGTTGGAAATGACGGTATAAGTTCCAGTCTTTGGTCGCAGACTTGGTCAGCTACAACGGACGTGAGGCAACAAGATGCAGTAAACAATACGCTTCTGCCTTCTTATTCACTGGCTACAGAATTGGCGAATAAAGATTTGAAATGGGAAACCACAATAACTCGTAATATTGGTTTTGACTTTGGCTTTTTTAACAATCGTCTGACAGGTACGATTGATGCATATTGGAATACTACCAAAGATTTGCTGATGAAAACAACTATTCCCGGTATAACAGGTTTCACTGCAACTTATGCCAATGTCGGTCAGACCAGCAACAAAGGCATTGAAATAGCTCTTCAAGGGGTGCTTGTACAGACAAAGGATTGGAATGTAACCGCAGGTTTCAACATAAACTTCAACCGTGGTAATGTAGATGAACTGGCCGATAATGTGACCGGACTTTATGGAACTCAATGGGCTAGTGGATCCACTTTTCCTTCTTCTGACTATATCCTGATGGAAGGAAAGCCGGTGGGATTAGTGCGTGGTCTGATTGCTGACGGATTCTATACAACCAGTGATTTTACATATGCGAATGGCATATACACACTGAAAGAGGGAATTCCGGATATTTCTTCTGTAGTGTTCCCTAATTATCACCTGCATAGTGGTATGAATGAGCGCCCTGCCGGACAATCAGCTTATCCGGGTATGCCCAAATTTAAAGATCGGGATAATAATGGGATTATCAATGACGATGATGTAGAGGTTATTGGTGATATGACACCGGTACATACCGGTGGTTTCAATATAAACACTTCATATAAGAATTTTGACTTGGGATTATATTTTAACTGGAGTTATGGTAATGAAATATACAATGCCAATAAATTGGGGGCACTTTATGGATACAAGGAAAGTGGTGTTTACGAAAACAAACTTTCTTTGGTGAAGGATTGCTATAAAATTTATGATGTAGTTGGCGGCCAGCTGGTAGCTTTAACAACTCCTGAACAGTTGGATGCTGCTAATGTCAATGCTAAATTGCCATTGGCTTATAGCGAGAATGGTTATGTTTCTACGTTAGGTATTGAAGATGGTTCTTATTTGCGCCTGAATACATTGACATTGGGTTATACATTGCCTAAACAATTTATCAAGAAAGCTGGTATCAGCAACCTGCGTGTTTACGGAAGTATTTATAATGTCTTTACCATTACGGGGTATTCGGGTCTTGACGCAGAAGTTAATACCAACACTTCAACAAGTGATTATCCTAAATGGGGGTTGGATTGGGGGACATATCCGCGTGCCCGTTCATTCGTCTTGGGTGTAAATATAAGTTTCTAATCATTTTATTTAAAAGAAGAATTTATGAATAAGTTAATAAAAATGGCATTTGCCGCTATCTCTTGTTTGGCATTTACACAATGTAGTGATTTTTTAGACACCTCTTCTCCATCCAATATTGATGATGAATTTGTTTCTTCCAGCCCTACGGAAACATTGAAGATTTTATCAAGAGGATATGCCCTTTATCGTGAGTCATGTTTTGGCGCGTATAATTGGAATGATCATTTTGGTTCTGATATTGAATATTTTCCTGAAAATAATTCATCCAACAATATCAATGCTAAATTAGTTCCGGAACAGATTCCTTGTGACTATATGAAAGATCCTTTTAATTCTTTATACAGTGTTATTGCTTATACAACGAAAGCTATAAATCTGATCTCTGAAAAAACTCAATATAAAGAGGATATTGCTGCCGGTAGAACTACCGATTGGACACATCTCAAAGGTGAAGCTGAAACATTTCGTGCTATGTGCTATTTTGATTTGATCAAGCACTTTGGCGATGTTCCGTATGGCTATGAGAATAGCTATGTGGATGATTACGAAATTACTTCTCGTTTTGCAATCTACGATAAACTGATAGAAGCTGTAAAAGCAGTCGAACCTTATATGTATAAAGTCGGGGAAGGAGGTATTAATGGTCAACGTATCTCCAGAACATTTGCAAATGCACTCATTGGTAAGATGGCTCTTTATGCCGGTGGCTATCAAACTATCCGTACGGATATGCCTGAACTTTATGGAGAAGTACAGTTTGAAGTCCTTAGAACTGATGCAAAACGTAAGTGTGCTTACGCTCGTCGTGCAGATTACAAAAACTATTATATGATAGCTCAACAATACTTGGAGATGGCTATTTCAACGAATGCCGGAACAACTAAATTAGTTACTACGGATGAACGCACTTATACCGACAATCCTTTCCAACGCCATTTCCAATTTTGTATGGATTTAGAGCAGAGTCCTGAAACTATTTTTGAATTGGGCAGTGTACAAAATAGAGTGGGCGGTCGATTTTATAGTTATGATATTGGTCGTGGCTGTAATGGAGGTAACAATACGGCTCCTAATAAGGTCTTTGCGGCAGTACGAATGGTACCTACTTTTTATTATGGCGGTTATGACAATGCCGACAAGCGTAGAGATGTCAGTGCAGTGGTCACCGGATTGGATGGCAAAGGAAATGAAATAGTTTTTACTTTTAAGGCCGGTGCTAAGACAGATGGAGGTATTTGCTTGAATAAGTGGGATATTTGCCGTCAGAATCCTTACTTTGTAGGTGGACAGGGTAGCGCGGGCTTTAGTGCACCGATTATGCGTGTTGCGGATGCGATTCTTATGTTGGCAGAAGTGAAAGCCGAACTGGGTGCAAATGCTGAAGCCATAAATTTAGTCAATCAGATTCGGGAAAGGGCTTTTGGTAATACCGACCATAATATTGCAGGTTTATCCGGAGATGCGTTGAAAGATGCAGTTCTTATGGAAAGGAAATTAGAACTTTTTGGTGAAGGACATACTCGCTACGATATGGTTAGAAGTGCCAAATTCTCTGAGGAAGCGTTGGAGGTACGTAATGAGATGGAGGCTCTTGCTATTGATTTGAAGACTAAAGGCTATTATGAATTTGGAAATGGTAATGTATTACCAGCCTATATATGGACAAAACAGGTTGAGGGTGCTACTTTGACTTATGATTGTACGGATAAAACAGATCCTGTACAATTTCCGGGATGGCGCGGTGTGTTGGATTTTGCAAAATTGGGATTAACTGTTAATGGAACGACCCATAACACAGCAATTAAGGGCTTATTTGAATATATTGATCCTAATGGTACAATTGCTGCTCAATTGGAACAGGAAGGGTATGTGAAGACCGCCTGGGGTAGTACTCTTGCAGAGAATATTGATATTTATTTGAGTAATATTCTTCCGGGAATCACATCCAAAGAAAGTGTTCCTTGTTATTATTGGGCTATTCCGTACGAAACGATTAGTCAATCTAAAGGAAAAGTAACGAATGGTTATGGATTACCGCAACAATAAAGAAAAGGACTATTATAATAATCGTCAATAGGTGTCAGAAAATTTCAGAATAGTTTTTTTACCCTGTATTATTCATACTCATCAGTAAAGGTGTTTTGAATAATACAGGGTAAATAGTATTTTATGATTTAATGAATTTCAGAGAAAAGGAATTCACGCTGTTTCATGCTCTTGGCATTGCCCGTTACAGAAAAAAAGCTGTTTAAGCGAATGTCAATGGAAGAAGCTCCTATTTTTATTTCATATTTTCCAGGCATTATGTGCCATTGCTTTTCAAAATAATATGCCAATTGGTCTAACATTAATTCAGCTTTTACTTTCTGGGTTTCTCCGGGTTTCAGTGAGATTCGTTTAAAGCCTTTTAGCTGAATTGGCTTTAGAGGTTGTCCATCAACTGGTGATAGGTATAGTTGAATGATTTCGGTACCCTCCATCTTTCCACTATTGGTTATATCAAAAGAGAACTTGATACTTTTATCTGTGGTGCAGACTGTTGATTTCTGTATTTTCAAATTGCTATAAGTATATGTTGTATACGACAGACCATATCCAAAGGGGTAGGCAACTTTACTAAGTAACTCCGGTTGGTTGTTATAACATATATTCTCTTCTGATTCTGTTTTGGGGTAACTGACACATAATTTTCCCGAGGGGTTGACATTGCCTAATAATATATCAGCTACAGCGTTACCACCCTCTTCGCCGGGATACCATGCATGCATGATAGCAGCACAGCCTTTTTCTATTTCATCGATAACTTGTGGGCGTCCTCCCATTATCACCAATACGACAGGCTTTCCTGTTGCTATTAACTCTTTTACGAATTTCTCCTGGTCACCGGGTAAATCGATGCCTTTTCTTACACGAGCCTCTCCACAAAGAGCTGGATTTTCTCCTACGGCTGCTACTATAATATCACTCTCTTTAGCCAATTTGATTGCTGCATTCCAGTCTGTATGATCGGCTGATTCTACCATCATTGCGGTTAATTGACTGGTACGAGGATCTACATCGCCTGATGATTTAATAGTGGCTTCTCCCGGTAGACTCCATTCGCAGCCACGTTCGTAGCCTACTATCATAGAGGCTGTTTTTTTGTTTTTTAAGCCATCATACAATGGGATCAAGTAAGGATTTTGTCCATCCGGTTTTTTTCTTCTCCAGAAAGCAAGCATGGAAGGATAAGCATAATCACCAATCAAGCTCCAAAAAGAGTTTGCATTAGGACCAACTAATGCTATCTTGGCTGTCGGTTTAAGCGGTAACACACCGTTGTTCTTTAGCAATACTACAGACTGGCATGCCAGTTCGTAGGCTGTTTGACGATAATCCGGAGTGTCTAAGTTTAAGTGACCTTTTTCAAATAACTTAGCATTAGGAGTTAACATTCCTAATCTTACTTTTAGGGTTAAAGCACGTTTAACCGCCTCTTCAAATCGTGCTTCACTCACTATTCCCGATGCCATTGCTTCCGGTAAATGAGGATAACATTTACCATTGCTGAACTCAAGATCATTACCTGCATTCATAGCTTCTGCTGCACACTTAGCCAACATATCATCTCCTTTGTATAGACGGCCGATAGCACCGTAGTCACTAACCACTATACCGTCAAAACCTGTTCTCCCGCGGAGATAGTCTTGAATCAAAGGTGCACTTGCTACCACCAGTTTACCTTTATAGGAATGATATCCCGTCATTGTGCATTTGCTGCCTGCACAGCGAATGATAGCTTCATGAGGGAAAAGGATCTCTTCGGTTAATTCTTTCTCCGGAGACTCACTACCTCCACCATAACCAAGAAAGTGTTTACTACAGGCAGCAACTCCTTTGGCTAAATCATTGCCTTGCAAACCCTGAACGAAAGCTACTCCCATAGCACCGGATAAATAACTATCTTCTCCATAACTTTCTTCGATGCGGTTGAATGTAGAAGTACGTACAACATCTACCATTGGTGACAATGCCATTGTGCTACCTACTTTGCGCATAGCTTCGGCTGTTTGCCTTGATTTTTCAATCATTAAATCGGGATTCCATGTGCAAGCCAATCCTAACTGTTGAGGATATACGGTAGCTCCTTTTGCGGCAAATCCACTGATAGCTTCTTCATGGCAAATTGCTGGAATACCCGAAGGTGTGTTTTTGCGTAACCATTCTTGAAGGTCGGCTACAAAATCTCGCAGTTTGTCAGGATCTAATTCCTGTGCACATGCGAATTGGCAAACGTGCCCTATGCCATTAGGTATATTCTTACGGCATTTTTCATCAGATAGTTTTCCATTTTTATCTACCAATGATCCGGGAACTATCCCATGCAATTGAGCAACTTTCTCTTCAAGGGTCATACGATTGTAGAGCTCATTTACAATCTTCTGTGATTCCTTTGTTTCAAAAGGCGTATAATTTACAGTTTGCGCCTGTAAATTTGTACTGAATAGCACTGACAATGCTATTCCTGCAACGAGTAATTTTTTCTTTTTCTTCATGGTTCTTTTTTACTAATTTTTCAGATACAAACATACGAAAGATACTGAAATAGGTCTTGCACTCTTTTTTCATTTGAGTGTACTATTTGACTAGTTATATTGGGCGTAAATATTCTTGTTTGGATTTATTTGTTTGATAATTAGTGAATTATGATAAGATTGTATAGAGAGCTAATGATGTGATTACTGGATTTTTTATCATTTATTTGGAAGCTTATTAGTAATGGTTAGTCAAAAGAAAAGATTGAGCCTTGGTCAAAAAGTGCAGTAAATCGCATGAATAGTGTAAACCTGTCTAAAGATAGCAGTCTACATTTGCATTGAACAATAAAACGGAATATTATGCAAATAGAAAAACTAAGATTTTTGAATTTCGTAAAAATACTACTTTTAGGATTAGTGTCAATGGGCAATGTCAATGTGTACGCTCAAAAACATCCCATATTATGGTATGATAAGCCTGCACAATATTGGGAAGAAGCTTTACCTCTCGGTAACGGACGGTTAGGGGCAATGGTTTATGGAAATCCGGTTCATGAAGAGATTCAGTTGAATGAAGAAACGGTTTCTGCCGGTTCTCCTTATAATAATTATAATCCAGAAGCTAAAAATGCATTATCGACTATCCGTCAACTGATATTCGACGGTAAATATCCGGAAGCACAGGCCTTGGCAGAAACCAAAATTCTTTCAAAGAATGGATTTGGAATGCCTTATCAAACTGTTGGAAGTTTACGCTTGGATTTTCAGGGACAAGAAAACTATTCCAATTTTCGTCGAGAACTCGATTTGGAGAGAGCGGTGACTACAACCACTTATTCTGTAGATGGGGTGAAATATAAACGTGAAGTGTTTGCTTCATTAACCGATCAGCTCATTATAATTCGCCTGACAGCCTCTCAGGCTGGAAAGTTAACTTTCTCAGCTGCATTGACTTGTCCGCAAAAGGTAGATGTAAGTACTTTAGGAAAGAATAGATTGATAATGGAAGGAACTACTAAAGGGGATGGATTTACTCCGGGGGCTGTACGCTTCCGTGCAGATGTTGAATTGGATTTACAAGGCGGAAAGTCAGTTGCTAATGATACTCTTTTATCTATAACAAATGCAACTAGTGCAACTATTTATATTGCTATGGCAACCAATTTTATTAATTACAAGGATATTTCTGGTAATCCTGTTGAACGTAATAAAGTTTATCTGAAAAATGCTAGAAAACCTTATACTAAGGCATTACAGGCTCATGTTAATATGTATCAGAAATATTATCGACGGGTGGCCTTAGATTTGGGATATACTCCTCAAGCAGATAAGCCGACGGACATTAGGGTGAAAGAATTTGCAACCTCTAATGATCCCCATTTAGTAGCGTTATACTTTCAATATGGACGTTATTTACTCATTTCTTGTTCGCAACCAGGTGGGCAACCTGCGAATCTACAGGGTATTTGGAATCATAAAACAAATCCGGCATGGAGATGTCGTTATACTACTAACATAAATGCAGAGATGAATTATTGGCCTGCTGAGGTTACGAATTTATGTAAAATGCATGAACCTTTCCTGCAAATGATTAGAGAACTTTATGAAAATGGACAGGAAGCCGCCCGTGAAATGTATGGCTGTCGTGGATGGATGCTGCATCATAATACAGACTTATGGCGTATGAACGGTGCAGTTGACAGGCCTTATTGTGGTCCATGGCCTACCTGTAATGCTTGGTTATGTCAGCATTTGTGGGATCGTTATCTCTATTCTGGCGATAAAGAATATCTTAATAGGATATATCCCATTATGAAAAGTGCTTCCGAATTTTTTGTAGACTTTTTGGTAAAGGATCCAAATACTGGCTATATGGTAGTAACGCCTAGTAATTCTCCTGAAAATTCTCCTAAATTGTGGAAAGGAAAGTCGAATCTATTTGCGGGAGTCACGATGGATAATCAGCTAGTATTTGATTTATTCTCAAACACTAATGCTGCGGCTCAAATTCTGAACAGAGATAAACAGTTCTGTGATACAATTCTTTCTTTGAAGAAACGATTGCCGCCTATGCAAGTAGGGCAATACGGACAGCTACAAGAATGGTTTGAAGATTGGGATAATCCTAAAGATCATCATCGGCATATTTCCCATTTGTGGGGACTTTTTCCAGGTTATCAGATATCTCCTTACTCTTCACCAGTGCTTTTTGAAGCTGCTCGCAATACGTTGATACAACGTGGTGATCCTTCTACTGGTTGGTCTATGGGCTGGAAAGTTTGTTTCTGGGCAAGATGTTTAGATGGAAATCATGCCTTTAAACTTATTACCAATCAATTAAATTTGGTTTCTCCTGAAATACAAAAAGGACAAGGAGGTGGTACATATCCGAATTTGTTTGATGCTCATCCACCTTTCCAAATTGATGGTAACTTTGGTTGTGTTGCAGGTATTGCAGAAATGCTAATGCAAAGCCATGATGGAGCCGTTCATTTGCTTCCGGCTTTACCTGACGTTTGGAAAGATGGGGAGATAGCTGGACTTCGCGCGCGTGGAGGGTTCGAAATTATTTCATTAAAATGGAAAAATGGTAGAATAGAGTCTGCAACCATTAAATCTACTATCGGGGGAAACTTACGTTTGAGAGTTCACAATCGATTGAACATAAATAATAAGAACTTAGCTGAAACAAATAGTCTCAATCCTAATTTATTATTTGCTAAACAAGATGTCACTCGCCCTTTAATCAGTGAAAAAGCTCCATTGAAAGGAATAGAGTTTAAAGAATATTTTCTGTATGACATTCCAACGGAAGCTAATCATACTTATACCTTCACTAATCTTTGACTATGATTATAATTAATCTTAATATTCCAGCCTTTATAATGTTGATAATCAGTTGATTTTTATATGTGTCAAAAAGTGCACGCAAAAGGATAAAAAGTACAAAGTATATTTTTGATAAGCTATTAGTTTTGCGATTATCGTTTAAGAAAGTAATTGAACTGGTTAGATGTTTTCAGGAAAATTTGGCTGCCATTATTGGCAGCCAATACTTATAAGATCAATATATGAAGAACTATTTTTTGTTAATTAAATAATACTATCATGAAACAAAAATTTGATTATGTGTGGAACGTAGGAACTCTGCTAATGGTATTGCTATTGCTGGTGCCGATAGCAGGGTTTACTCAAAACGGTACAGTGAAAGGTACTGTGGTCGATTCGGAAGGTGAACCTGTTATCGGGGCTACTGTAACGGAGAAAGGGCGAAAGGGGAATGGTGCTATTACCAATTTGGATGGAGACTTTACCTTGACGTTATCAGGGACAGAGAAAAAAATCATTGTGACCTTTATAGGTATGCGTACTGAAGAGGTAAGTGTTACTCCTGGAAAAAAGGTTCAAATTGTGCTTGAGGATGATGCGCAGCAGCTTGACGAAGTAGAGGTTGTGGCTATCGGTTACGGTAATGCACGACGGAAAGATCTTACAGGAGCAATATCTTCTGTTGGCGAGAATACTTTAAAAGATATTACTACCACTTCCGCTGCAAGTGCTATTACGGGGCGTATAGCTGGAGTTAGTGTAGTTACTACTCAAGGTTCTCCTGACGCTGAAGTTAGTATTCGTGTACGTGGAGGAGGATCTATCACCCAAAGTAATGATCCATTATTTATTGTCGATGGTTTTCAGGTAAATGGTATTGGAGATATTCCTCCTACTGATATCGAAAGTATTGATGTATTGAAAGATGCTTCATCTACAGCTATTTATGGAGCAAAAGGTGCTAATGGTGTAGTTCTTGTTACCACGAAAAGTGGACGTGTAGGCAAAATGGAGGTCTCCTTAAATGCTTCAGTTGGTTTTAATCATATGTATAATGAAACGGATGTACTTTCTCCTTATGAATATGTATATTTACAAAGAGAATTAGATCCTTCGACTAATGCGGGTTTTTTTGAACGCTATGGTAGATGGGATGATCTGGAGATATATAGAGGAAGAAAGGGGACTAATTGGCAAGCTAAATTGTTTGATCGGACTGGTGTGAAACAGAACTACAATTTGAATATCAATGGTGGGAGTAAAGATTTAGTGTATAGTTTAAGTTATACGCGTGATAATGAAGAATATATTATGAAAACTTCTGAATTTAATCGCGATAATTTGAATGTAAAAATTAGTAAAAAGTTTAATGATAAGCTGAAGATTGATTTTAATTCTCGTATGACCAGTACTGTCATTGATGGTACAAGTGTTTCTTCTGGGGGGAAACTGCGGGATTGTGTCAAATATCCACCTGTGGGTACTTTGAAAGATTTGACGGCAGAGGATTTACAGGGAAGCGAATACATTCCGGAGAATATCAGTGGTCTGAATGATCCTTTTTATAACATTGCGAACGAATATAAAAAACAGCAAAAATTCTCAAACTCTTATAACGCTGCATTGATTTGGGATATAATCAAAGGATTGAATTTTCGTGCAGAAGGAACTTATGTCTTTGATTTTGACCGTACAGATCAAATTTATCTGGAAAATACGGGAGAAGCTAATAATAAAGCCGGTCAACCAGTATCTTATCGGACTTATTGGAATGGTAAACGTTGGACAGGTAGAACTCAGTTGAGTTACAATAAACAAATAAAAAAACACCGATTTGATATTACGGCAGGATTAGAATTGAGTAGTAGTGAAAAAGATAATATGCGCATCAATTCAGACTACTATCCTATAGATTATACAGCAAATGATATTTTGTCTATGTGGAACAATGGTAAAGCGGAACCCACTTACACTACTATTGATGAACCTAATCGCAGTCAGTCTTATTTCGGACGTATGGGATATAATCTGAACAATCGCTATTATGCAAATTTTACTTTGCGTGCTGATGGTACCAATGTTTTTGCTCCTGGTAATAAATGGGGAGTTTTTCCAGCTGGATCGGTAGCATGGCGTATTTCTGATGAGAAGTTTATGAAAACGGCTAAAAACTGGCTCTCCGACTTGAAATTGCGTTTAAGCTATGGTAAGGCTGGAAATGCACGAGTAGGTTCTAGATGGCGTCAAACGTATAAAGCAGTGTCAGACACAAGATATTTATATTATCAGAATGAAACGGGAATGTCTTCTTTACAGACATCAACCACACTGCGTAATGAAGATTTAACTTGGGAATCAAAATATTCTGCCAATATAGGATTGGATATGAGTTTATTTAAGAATCGTCTGAAAATTAATGTTGATTTATATAAAGATATCACGAAGAATCTGATCATGTCAGTACAATTACCATCCAATGCCGGATACAGAGATCAGTATCAAAATTTGGGACAGACTACTAATCAAGGATTGGAAATATCGTTAAATGCTAATTTGATACAGAAAAAAGACGCTTATTTAGATTTTGGTTTTAATATCTCGTTTAATAAAAATAAAGTAGATGCTCTGTATGGTGCTAATCAGGATGTAATGATTTTGTCAGCCGGGGGTACTAGTGTCGGAAGTGACAATTATCGTATTTTTGTAGGTCAGGAGGTAGGATTGATGTATGGCTATATATATGATGGGCTATATGATTTTGATGATTTTACATTTAATAAAGAAACTCAAAGATGGGATTTAAACGAGGGTGTTGTTGATTGCTCAGGTGTACTTAGTTTATCTGGTAATTATTATGGACCAGGTCACATGAAATTGAAGGACTTGAACGGTGATGGAAAAATTGATCCGGATAATGACCGTAAAGTTATAGGACATGCACTTCCAAAACATACTGGTGGTTTTAATATTAATGCAGGCTGGAAAGGTTTTGATTTGGTGGCGATGTTCAATTGGTCATATGGTAATGATATTTTAAATCTTAGTAAAGTAGATTATGTAACTTATGCTGGTAGTAGAAAATATCAGAATATGAGTACGCTCATGAAGAAGGAAAACCGCTTTACTACTATTGATCCGGTTACGGGGCTTAATATTTATAATGGTGGTAATGCAGATCCTGAGCGATTGCGGGAAGTTAATCAGAATAAAACAATGTGGCATCCGATTATAAACAATAATATTACTACTGACTGGGTAGTTGAAGATGGCTCTTTTTTACGTTTGGGAACGTTGACTTTAGGTTATACACTACCGAAAAATTTAACTAAGAAGTTTGGAGTGAAAAAATTGCGATTATATGCTACAGCTTCTAATTTATTCTGTTTGACAGGATATAGCGGTCAAGATCCTGAAGTAAATACCAGTTCAAGTAATATGACTCCGGGAGTTGATAAATCTTCTTATCCAAAGAATAAGAATTATCTATTTGGTGTTAATCTAACTTTTTAATATTTATAATACATATCATGAAATGTAAATTATTATATGCAGTTGTTACAGTTCAATTACTGTTCACTGCTTGCAGCGATTTTTTGGATACGGCATCTCCTTCAGAACAATCTGCTCAAACTATATTTGAAAATGAAGGAATGGCTAAAGCTGCTGTTATGGGAGTCTATTCATACTTAGGCGATACTTATGTTTATGGTCAGAAAATGTCTGTTAACTGGCAAGGGAATTCGGATACAGATATGTCCAATGGCTTTATGGAAAATCCCAGTAGTGATAAAAATGGAGATAGCGGGCCTGCGAATTTTTGGGCGGATTGGTACAACAAGACAACTCAGTGGGGAAATATCTTTAAATTAACAGAATTGGCAAGTACTGCTGTTGATGGTATTCGTAATTCAAAGTTGTATGAAGAAGGCTCCATCACTATGAAATATTTGCTGGGCGAAGCGCTAACGTTACGCTCATTGGCTTATCTTGAATTGGTACGTCGTTGGGGAGATGTTCCTTTTAAAGATGGTATTGCCAATTCTGACTTGTCAAATGTATATATGGGAAAAATTAATCGAGATAGTATTTATCCGTTTCTTATAAGAGATATGCAAGAAGCTGTTGAATGTTTGCCATGGGTGGGTGAAGTTGGTGATTATAATTGCGAACGTGTAACTAAAGGGTTTGCAAAAGGCTTATTAGCTCGTATTGCTTTGTTTGCAGGCGGTTGGTCTATTCGTGATGGTAATCAGTTTTCTGATGCAAATGTAGAGCATTATCCTAATTTGGAAAACAATCCGGGTATGAAAGAAATGAATAACTACTATGTGGGGCGTACTAAGGATTGGAGGAAATACTATGAAATAGCAGAGGAACAGTGTGCTGAAATTATTGGGGATCCACAAAACCCTCATCAATTGGATCCTGATTATGGCAATATTTGGAAAACTGTATGCCATTTAGATTATAATCCTTATAATGAAAATATGTTTGAAGTTGCTAATGGTCTGGGATATAGTGGTGATATTGGTTCATTGATGGGGAGGCGTATGGATAATAAGCCTGAAAATTTTGGTGGTTCATATGCATGCTCAAATGCCTTTTATTTTTACTCTTTTCTCCCTCAAGACAAACGTCGTGATTATGCGTGCTATTGGGCTACTTATAAAAAGGATAATACATATGTTAGGGAAGTTATGGGGAATAACATTATGGGAGTAAGTTATGGAAAATGGGGGTATTTCTGGACATGCGATGCATATAGAAATTTGCTTTTGACAGCAACTTCGCGTGTACCGACTGGAATTAACTGGATTCTAATGCGTTATCCTGATATCTTTTTGATGTTTGCAGAGGCGCGCTATGGATTGGGTAAAGGTGAAGATACAGTGAATGAGAAAGCCGGTATAAGTGCGCGCCAAGCTTTAGAGAAAGTACGTGAAAGAGCATTTGGAATAGGTTCACCTGAAATAAAGAAGTATGATGCAGATTTCTTTAATGCTATTGTCAATGAGAGAGCTTGGGAGTTTGGAGGTGAAGCCATTCGTAAATTAGATTTGATTCGTTGGGGATTATTAGATCAAAAGATAGAAGAGATGAAAGAGGCAATGCTATTAATGCTTGATGGTACTCAAACGATTAAGATTTTTGATAGAGTGTATGAACCTTCAGATTTCCCTGATAAGTTATATTTTAAATATGACAAGAATAATGAGTTTATTGATTGGGAATCCGTCAATTTCTATGAAAGGCTGGCGTTTAATCCTGATCAGAATGTTTATACGGAAGTGAATTGGTTTCCTGTTAATAATTGGAATCTGGAAGATGAAAGGCGAGTGAATGATTTAGTTAATAATTCAGTGAAAATATTGCTCTACGCTTCCGGACTACGAGCTTCATATAACTATGACGAATTATTTTCTAAATTGAAATATGGTGATTTAATTAAAAAGAAGTTTATTACCATGACAGCTGGAAACGGAGTTTGCAACTATCGTCATTTATATCCCATTTATTATGATGATATATATAAATCCAAAGGATATTTAGAAAATTCATACGGATATGATTATAAATAATTAGAATGTATATTTATGAAAAACAAAGACCTATATTGTATACTAGTATACTTTTTAGCATTTATTGCGATTGGATGTAGCGATCAGCCCAATGATTGGGAATATGATCCGAACTATGACATACTATTTCGTCCGATTAAATTCGAGATTAAAGAAAGCAAAGCAACTTCTGTATTAATAGAATATAAAGGTGTAGAAGAGGCTACCAAGTATGTATTTGAATTCAGTGAAGGGGACAGTTTATTATTTACCAATGTTATTCGTACTGTGGAGATATTGGCTGATACATTGACTCCATATACCAAAGAGGCAACAGTGTCTGCCACTACCTACCGTACTCTATTTAAGGAGTTGAATGGAACAAGTAAATACTCAGTTCGGTTAAGGGCGGTCAATCAAAATAATGGTAAGGAATCAAAATATGTACAAGCTTATTTTAAAACTCCTAGTGAGCAGGTATTTACAAATAATATTTTAGGATTGGATAATATCATGCTGTATTGGGAACCGAATATAGCTGTTACACATATATCTTACGGTGAACTGAAATACCAGAATGAAAAAAATGACACAATATGGGCACCGAAACGGATCATTACAGATATTGAAAAAAAAGAAGGAAGTCTCTCTGTTGATGGTTTAAAGCCTGGTACCAATTATGTGTTTGTGATTTATAATGAACTGGTACGCAGAGGAAGCTTAAACTTGAGAACATTGGGATCTAATACAGGTGGCATGATTAAAGTGAATGCAGGTGATGATATTGATAATTTGCTGAAATCTAGTGCTGATAGTACCGTATCTCTAATTTTTGATAAAGAGCAGACATATGAGATTGGTAAGATAACAATACCGAAAAATATTAATCGCCTTTATTTAATAGGAGGTGGTAGAGGAGGATCGCAACCTTTATTAAAATTGTATAGCATAAGTTTATCTGGCTCTATCAGGGGAATTTTATGTCAGAATATAGAAATAGACAATACCATGAAAGAGAATTTCCAAATCAATGTAAATGGTGGAAAAACTTTCAGAGATGTTGAATTTGACGGTTGTATTATTCGAAATATTCCGCGGAGCCTTATTCGAATTGATGATGCAGATGCGAAAATAGGTAATATCAAAATTAATAATTGTATAATTAAGAATGTTGGAGCTAACGGCTATGGACTTATAAATGTAGGAAAAGCTTCCTCGATAAGTACAATATCTATCACAAACACAACAATGATAGATATTGGTGATCAGTTAATGGATATACGGGTAGATGTTGATAAGATTAGTATTAATAATATGACTTTCTGTAATTATACTATTGGTATTCCGAAGATTTTTCTTTTAAATAAGCAGCCTAAGGCTATTACTGTAAAGAACTCAATCTTTACTGGAGACAATAAGGGCGATAAAGTAAATTCTGGTAATGGGGATTATTCAAGTTATTTGAATTTCTCCTCATGCTATCTCACTTCTGATTTTGAAGTAAATAAAAATAAGTTTACGAATGCTGTTATTGTAGGTTTGACTTCTGAAGAGTTGTTTGTTAATCCTCGTCAAGATGATTTTCATTTCAAAAGCGATGTGAAATTTGCCGGAAAAGGCGAAGTTGGTGATCCTAGATGGTGGTAGCTTTGAAATTTGTACTCTATACAAAATATTGTATAAATTAGGAAATACGGGACTCATTGTGAGTCCCGTATTTTTTTTATTGGCTTTTTACAAAAGCCAAAGATCGTGTCAGCACGTAATAAAGTAAATAACCTGAAGGAGTTTACAGATACCATCTGTTCCGTTTTCTCCCAATCCTCTACTCAAATATGAATAATGTATCAAATCTGGGACTTTTGTAAATATATGGTTTATAGGGACAAGAAGGAGTTTACAGTCAATATGAAGAATATGTATAATACTCCCAATAAAGAAATAGTTACTGTTGAAATGAACCATTTATAGAAGAAATAGACATAGCGAATTCATAACTAGGGATTGATTATGAACCTATTTATATTTGAAAACAAAGAAAAATCTATAAAGAAATAGGCTACTTATCACAAGCAGCCTATTCCATAATACTTATTGTTGTAAAACTAAATTTAGCATACTATCTCGCTAAATGTTTAATGCAAATTTACAGAAAAGTATAAAAGGAACTTTGCACTTCTAGTTTACTAACGTGTATTATTTGACCAAATAATGTTTTTAACCTCATTCTTTGTATTATTTGTTCGTCTTATATTCTGTGGGGGTACAATTCATTATGTTTTTAAATACTCTATTAAAATATTGAGGTGATGAGAATCCGCTCATATAAGCCACTTCTGATATTGTGTATGCTTCAGAATCTAATAGTTGAACGGCTCTTTTTATTCTCATATCTCTAACAAAGTCGATGGGAGATACCCCCAATAATGACCTGATTTTCCGATAGAACACTGTCCGACTTAGATTCATACTATCGGCAAGGTCTTCAATCTTAAAATCAGGATTTTGCAAACCTTCTTCTACGGCTTGTACTATCTGGTTGATAAAAGTTTCATCAAAATGAGTTATTTGAGGTATTGAAGGAGAAATATCTCCGGATTTTCTTGTAAAATGACGCCTAAGTGCATCCCGCTGTTTCAAAAGCGAACTGATTCTTGCTTTCAGATAACTTGAGCTGAAAGGTTTAGTTATGTAATCGTCAGCACCGTATTCTAATCCTTGAATCCGGTCATCTAATGATGCTTTAGCGGATAAAAGAATAAAAGGGATGTGACTGATATTATGGTTTTTCTTCACAGCTTCCAATAATTCGATTCCATCCATTACAGGCATCATAATGTCACTGATAATGAGATCTGGCATCGCTGAAACTGTTAAGTCAAGTCCGGATTTACCATCTGCGGCTTCTAGTATCCGATAATCCTTTTGCAACATATTCACCAGGAAATGCCTTAATTCTTCATTATCTTCAACTATCAGAATATCAATGTTTTTATCTGCACCTTCTGTCGGACTTGTGTTTTCTGGAATTTTATAAGAAGTAGTGGTCTGCTGGCTATCATTCATGATAAATTCAATATTTTCATCAGATTTAAAAGCATCATAGTTTATAGGAAGGGATACTTCGAAAACACTTCCTTTACCTAAAGTACTATCTACTTTTATAGATCCATGTAGTAGGTGCACCAATTCTTTCACTAATGAAAGTCCGATGCCACTTGATAAATTATTATCTTTTTGGCCTAGTGTCTCAAATCGTTTGAAAAGAGTATCGATTTGATATAAATCGAATCCTTTCCCCTCATCTTTTATACTAAAGTTCAAGGCATTCTTATCGAAAGTAACTGTTATGAGAATACTTTTTCCGTTCGGTGTATATTTGAATGCATTGGATAGCAGATTAAATAGTATCTTTTCAAGCTTATCAATATCTGTATAAATGGTTTGATATTCTTGTGGACAGTTTAGTTCAAAATGAATATCTTTTTGATGTGCTATGCTGGAGAAATTCTCGAATGTTTGCTTAAACAGTGGTAAAACATCTACTTGTTCGATATATAACTTCATTTTGTTATTTTGTATTTTCCTGAAGTCAAGTATTTGATTGATAAGTTTTAACATCCGGTCAGTATTCCGTTTAGCAGTTACCATATTCTCATGTCCCTCTTGGCTCAAAGGTTCATTATTGATTACCTCTTCGATAGGATTAGCTATCAGAGTGAGCGGTGTACGAAGTTCATGTGAGATATCGGTGAAGAAGCGTAATTTAAGATTAGTAAGTTGTTGCTCAAAATCTACTTTTCTTCTTAAATTTAGAGTGTATACCAGAATTCCCGACACTATAAATATGGTTATCAGTATAAGAAAAGCGTAAACCATCCATGCCCATTTAGTTTCCCAGAAAGTGGGTTCTACGTGTATGGCGAGTGCGGTTATATTCTCTACCCAGACTCCATCTCCATTGGTTGATTTGACTTCTAAGATAAAGTTTCCAGCCGGTAAGTTGACAAAACTGGCTGTATGGTTTTGGTTGATATAGGTCCATTTTTCGCTAACCCCTCTCAGTCGATAGGCGTATTCCAATTTTTCTTTATTGGTAAAATCTAAGGCAGCAAAGGAGATAGATACATTACGTTCGTCGGCTTTTAACTTTAACGTATTGTCTAAAATAGATGATGAGATAGAGAGTTCATCGTTTTTGCGAATATCAGCTTTTGTGAAGACTATTGGTGGAATAAAGGAACTTTTTTGGAGTTTTTTTAAATCTAACTGTAGAGTTCCTTCATAGGTTCCGATATACATTTTATCATCATTGTCTAACACAGAAGGCACTTCGGTAATAGGTAAATATGTGTGAAGGTTGAATCGGTCATAGTTTTCAAACTGGTGCTTCTTTGGATCAAATTTGCAAATAGAGTTTTCAAAGCTAATCCATAAATATCCTTTTTTATCTTCTGTGATAGAATAGGTCATATCCGAAGGTAATCCGTTCTTTTTATTATAGTGAAAGAATTGAATTTGTTCTGATAATAAATTATCAGAGATCATTTTACTAAGTCCACCACTATATGTAATGACGTATATTTCTTTCGATTTGGTTTCGAGTGTATAGAATACATCATTATTGCTTAAACTCTCTGAACGTGACTCTTCACTTTTATTGTGATAAAATATTATCTTCTCTAATTCTTCAAAATTTGTAGAGAATGTTAATAAACCATCCATTGTTCCTGCCATTATAATGCCATCAGAGGTACATCTCATTGTTCTTACTTTTGAACATTGAACTTCTGGGTAGAGTTTTAACCTGTTTCCTTTGTGAATGAAATGTAGATTTGGAAAAGTTCCTTCAACAAGATTGACGCCGCCACCGTATGTTCCAATCCAAATACGCCCTTGTAAGTCTTCACAGATGGAGTAAATGGAATTGGAATTAATGCTGGTTGAGTCATTTGGTTGATGTGTGAATTGAGTTAATTTATATCCGTTTATTCCTTGGGTAGCTACATATAAACCATTTCTCCTGCTCCCCATCCATATTCTATGTTGCTTATCTTCAAAGAAACAATAGATATCTGCACCTAGAGACAGCTGTTTGTCTTTGGCTATATTTCCGGATACACTTAGATTACCCAAATAGTTTTGGTTGTCATCATAAATTTCTACTTTTTGATTTTTAGAGGCTACCCATAAGTACCCATTACTATCAATGAATAAACCTCGTACTTCTATACCATCTGTATTGGATATATATTGAGAACTTCCGTTCGAAAAGGATATTTTATCAAATCCTGATCCACACCGGGCCCAGAGGTTGTGATGAGAATTTATCATATAGCTCATTCCTACAGCTTGGTAGTAAACTTTATTTCCTTTGTCGTATGAGTAAGCTTGTTCGAAACGTTGAGTTTGGGAATTGTAAAAAGAGAGTTCGCCAAGGGGAGGTAATATCCAGATAGTTCCATGGTTGTCTTCGTGAATAAAACTGTTGTTTATATGTTGAGTAGTGGTAGGATAATCAATAAAATGAATATCGCCGTCATTCATATTGCATTGCATTACTTTTTCTCGACCATTGAACATCCATAAAGTTCCATTGCGTGCTTGAAATACTTGTTCAGGTCTTACAGGTTCTGCTTTTTCATCAATAGTTATATACTGGAAGGATTTTGTCAGATAATCAAAAATAAGAATACCGCGTTCGGTTGTGAGTACTAATTTCTTGTCTTGCAAAAGAGATAATTCATAAAAAGATTGGATGGGATGTGGAATTTCGATGTCTTGTATTTGATGATCGGAGTTATAAACAGCCAGTTTTCCAGTGTCTTCCGCCAGAAAAAAAAGTTTGTCTGTTCTGACAGCATGTTTGAATTTTCTTTTACCAGACAATTTATTCTTTCCATAAATCCAGTGTCCTCTATTGGTTAATACCCATTCGTTGTTATACTGATCAAGGGCGATTAAATATATTTGATTTCCATGCTCTGGAACAGAAAATGGAGGAATATATATTAGGCCTTCTTTCTCTTTGTATCTTTTTTCGTCAATGCGCCAAAGACTACCATCATTTCCTATTACCCAGAGTATACCATTTTCTAGAAGGATCATTTTGTTTATTGATTCGCATTGCTTTATATCTGGGTGATATGAAAAAACATCGATATAACTTTCGGCTGCGATATCAAATAAATATATTTTATAGTCATAAGTTTCACACCAAATAGTATTATTATGTCCCATTTTAGCATCCTGTAATCGATTATGTTGTAGTCTAACTTTATCTGTGGGGTAAGATTTATAGTTTTTGAAAGTATACCCATCGAATTTCTCCAATCCGTTCCAAGTGCCCAGCCATATATACCCTTCTTTATCTTGTAGAATGCTTTGAATCTTACTTTGCGATAAACCGTCTTCAATAGAATAGTGTTTAACACTGATTAAACCTTGAGCGGACACTAGCTTCGTATTCCATATACAAAAAAACAATATTACCAATAGGTGTATTTTTACTCTCATATCGATTAAATCAAAGGTGAATATGATACAAAGTTATACATTTAAAAATCTAATTGAATATAAATTAACCAAGAAATTGGTTGATGGTCAATTTGTGTAATCAATCGCACAAATAGTATAAGAACGTCTTGAGGTAGCCGCCTACATTTGCACTAAATTCTAAAAATAAAGCTATGCGATTGGATAAAATTAAAATGTCAGTGTCCTTATTAGTATTTACTGTATCCTTATCTTCCTGTTACTATAAAAAGGTGGATCCATGGGATAAAATGACCGAGGTTTATGAGCAGATAGTACCTCCTACGTTTCCTGATAAAAATTATGTGATTACAGATTATTATGATGGAAAGGATTCGTTATATACGAAAGCGATAAATCAGGCTATTACTGAATGCTCAGTTCAAGGAGGGGGAAAAGTCATTATTCCTAAAGGAATATATCCGACAGCTCCCATCCGATTAAAATCAAACGTGAATTTACATTTGGCTGACAGTGCGGTGCTTAAGTTTACTACGGATTATAATCTGTTTGATACGGTACGGACACGTCTTGAGGGAATTGACTGTTATAATATTTCTCCACTAATATACGCCTATGAGGAAATAAATATTGCAATTACCGGTAATGGTATAATGGATGGGCAAGCTGATAGATCAAATTGGTTCTGTGATGAGAGAATTCGAGGTGTGGTGCAGAAAGATGGTAAGCATACAAACGAAAAAACATTGCTTTATGAAATGAAAGAGGATTCTGTTCCTTTTGACAAACGTGTGTTTAGTGGAAAGAGTAGCATACGACCTCAATTTATCAATCTCTATAAGTGCAAAAATATTCTTCTGGAAGGATTTACGATTAATCGTGCTCCATTTTGGCTGATCCATCCTTTGTTGTCAGAAAATGTAACAATAAGGAAGGTGAAGATGCAAAGTCATGGTTATAACAATGATGGCTGTGATCCGGAGTCGTGCAATAATGTGTTGATTGAAGATTGTGATTTTGATACAGGTGATGATTGTATTGCTATTAAATCAGGGCGCGATGAAGATGGGCGCTTTTGGAATATCCCAAGTGAGAATATAATAGTGCGTAATTGCCGTATGAAGGATGGGCATGCGGGAGTAGCTATAGGTAGTGAGGTGACTGGAGGATGCCGTAATGTGTGGGTAGAGAATTGCCGGATGGACAGTCCGGAGTTGGATCGTATTATTCGTATCAAATCGAATGCGATACGAGGTGGTGAAGTAGAGAACTTATTTGTCAGAAATATTTTTGTTGGTGAATGTAAAGAGTCTATTTTAGGGATCGAAATGAAATATTGGCGAGTAGAGAAAGGCCCCTATCTCCCTTATTTCCATAATATTTATTTGGAAAATATTATAAGTAAGAAAAGTCAGTACGTGTTGCATTTGGATGGTTTTGAAGACAAAACGCAGATACAGGACATTTTTATAAAAGATTGTGTGTTTGATGGTGTTGGGGAATCAACGATTAATAGAATAATTGGAGCCGATAACATTCGTTTTGAGAATGTGAAAGTGAATGGAAAAATGTACAAATGAAAATAAACTAAAAATAGGAAATATGAGTAAAGAAAAAGTTTTTTTGATTGTTTTTGCACTTTTAATATTGGGTGTAGAGAATATTTTTGCGGGAGGAACAATAATCTCAAATGCTAAGCGTATTGCTTCCGGTAAAATTGAATTGGAACTGAAAACAGGGAAGTTAACGCTTATTCCTTTGAATCAAAATTCCATTCGTGTACAGTTTAGTCAACCAGATTCTGAGCCGGTGGAGGAACTGATTTATACTGAAAGCGTTAAGGCTCCTAAGCCTCAGATAAAGGAAAATGATCAACAGGTATCATTCACCCTTGACGGAATTTCGGTTATGTTTGATAAGCAAACTGAGGCATTAACTTTTAAGGATCGAAATGGACGGGTTATTTTACAGGAGAAAGCTGGGGGGAGGTCAATGGTTAACTCAACTGTACAAGGGGAACCAACTTTTGTTGCTGAACAGAAATTCATATCTCCTGTGGATGAATATATTTACGGTACGGGACAGTTTCAGGATGGATATCTTAACATTCGTGGATTGACCCGGCGCATGACACAGGTTAATACCCAGATTTCGATTCCGTTTATCTTGTCAAGTAAAGGATATGGTTTGCTATGGAATAATTATGGATTGACGGATTTTAATCCGGCAGAAGATTATGTAAAACTGATTCCTGGGACAGAAAATGGGGAAGAAATCACGGTGGATGCTACAAGTACTAGTGGAAATAAAAAGGAAGTGAGACGTATAAACCTGTTTACAGCTTCATTAACAGTGCCGGAAACGGGAAATTATTCTTTATTATTAGATGTTGGGCAACGTATGGCACGCAAATATTTTCTGTCTATAGACGGCCGAAATCTTATAGACGTTAACAATACTTGGCTGCCTCCCACTACATCGTTGATTGTGAAGTTAGAGAAAGGAAAACATGAAATTGAAGTACAAGGTGAACGAAACGATAAACCTTTATTATATTGGCGTAAGGTGACGGATGAAACAATATTTCGCTCTCCAGTAGCTCAAACATTAGATTATACAGTATTTGCAGGAGTTGGGGATGAAGTTATAGCCAGTTATCGAGAATTGACAGGAGCTGCACCCTTAATGCCATTGTGGGCAATAGGGTATATCCACTGTCGGGAAAGATATAATACCCAAGAAGATCTTTTGGAAAATGCCAGAGAGTTTCGTAAACGGAAATTACCAATTGATATGATTGTACAAGATTGGCAATATTGGGGAAAGTATGGTTGGAATGCTATGCAGTTTGATGAGGACCGATATCCTGATCCAGCTGCAATGGTGAAAGAACTTCATGACATGAATATGCGATTAATGCTTTCTGTATGGTCAAAAGTGAGTAGAAAGTCTACACTTGGTAAGCAAATAGAGGAAAAGGGATATTATATTTCTGGTACCGAGTGGCTTGATTTCTTTAATCCCAATGCAGCTGCATTTTATTGGAAGAATTTTAATGAAAAATTATTAAAACCTTATCGTATTGACGCATGGTGGCAAGATGCTACGGAGCCGGAAAACGATGATTTAAAGAATCGTCGAGTCAATAAAGGCCAGATTCCAGGGGAAGTTTACCGAAATGTTTATCCTTTATATGTTAGTAAAACTATCTATGAAGGCTTACGTCGGGATGATTCGAAAAGAAGAGCCATGATTTTTACTCGAAGTGGATTTTCAGGAATGCAGCGCTATGCTGCAGCTACTTGGTCGGGTGATGTTGGATACGATTGGGAAACTTTGCGCCGTCAAATTACTGGAGGATTGGGGCAAATGGCAAGTGGATTACCTTGGTGGACCTATGATGCCGGTGGATTTTTCCGACCTCGTAACCAGTATACCAGTCCTGAATATCATGAGATGTTTATTCGTTGGGTCCAAGCGGGAACTTTCTTCCCATTGATGCGAGTACATGGCTATAAAAGCAACACGGAACCTTGGCGTTATGGGGACAAGGTAGAAGGTATTGTTGCTCAATACTTGGATTTGAGATACCGTATGCTTCCGTATATTTATTCTCAAAATGCAGAAATTTTTTTCTCGGGTTCTACTTTGATGCGTCCGCTAGTGATGGATTTTTCAAATGATAGGAAAGCTTTGGAACAAAATCATCAGTTTATGTTTGGGCCTTCATTGTTAGTTGCTCCGGTTACTAAAGCAAATGTAAGTAAATGGAATACATATCTTCCTGATTATGCTGCTGGTTGGATTGATTTTTGGCGTGGAGGGAAATACCAAGGAGGACAAAGTGTTGATATAGATGTTGATATGGAAAAAATACCTTTGTTTGTTAAGGCTGGCTCGATTATTCCATTTGGTCCGGTAAAGCAATATACCTCTCAGGAGGAGGGAGAAAATGAATCATTAGAAATTCGTATTTATCCCGGAGCGGATGCCTCATTTATGATTTATGAAGATGAAGGCAATAACTATAATTATGAGAAGGGACAATTCAGTACAATTGAATTAAACTGGAATGATGCGAAAAAAGAATTGGAGATAGGCAAAAGAAAAGGAGTATTTCCTGGCATGAAGGGAAAAAGAACCTTTAACATCGTTCTGGTTTCTCCACAATCAGGAGTTGGAATCTCTACCTCTTCTTCTGGAGTGACTGTCTCGTACAATGGCAAGGCTACAAAGCTCAAGATAAAATAAGGTGGCTCTGAATCGTTTTGCTATAAATTTTTAATTACTTAATATAGATCGATGATATGAATATAAAATGTTATTACTCGGTATTACTTCTAATACAACTCTTTTTAATTAATTCCATTAATGCTTTGGCTAGTGATAGTATTAATGTCAATAATAACTCTTTTTTTTCATTTGATGAACAAATCGTAAATGGTACTACAGGAACACCGCTTGGAGGGTTTGGGTGCGGGGCTATTAAGTTTGATGCGAATACCGGAACATTCTCAGCGATGACTGTTCCACCAGCTGATGCCTACGATTTCAAGAATGTAGCAGACGCACAATTCCAACTTTTTACAAACCGGAATGGGCAAATAGAGACGAGGAATATTTTAAAAGCAATTCTTACCCATGGAAGACCAAATGATGATGCTATTTGGCCTTTGCATAAAGTTGATTTCGGCTCTGTTAATGGAGTGAGAATCGAATTAACAGGAATCTCACCTTTAGATAATAAGGATTATACGAATATGCATCTTCCTTATGCTTTATATGAGATTAGCCTTACCAATATGGAAAGTTCGGAAGTTATTTCTGCTTTTGCTCTCAAATGGAATAGTGAAAGTGCTCCATTTTTCTCTTTACCAGCAAAAGGAATCTATAGTGATGAATGGAGTATCTTGGTGAAAACTAGTCATTCCAAGGCAGGTGTATCAGTAGGCGATGACAAGGAAAACCGTTTTTTGAGGAGCGGTGTTTGTTCTTCCTCGCAAGAACAGGCACATACAGGCAAGGTTGCTGTAAAAATGAACCTGTTGCCACATGAAACTCAGAAAATATATTTTGTGGTGGCTTGGTATGATCGTACTGACCCTGAAATTGGTTATTATAAGAATTTGTACAAAACTCCGAGGGCGATTGCTGAACATGGCTTAAAGGTATTTTCTAAATTGAAATATAATGCAGAAAAGCTGGTAACAGGAATGCGGGCTTCTAATTTACCCGGTTGGCTAAAAAATCAGACGTTGAATACTTTGGTTAATGTTGTGACTAATTCAATGTATAAAAAAGATGGGAGGGTAGCTTTTGCTGAAGGACAATGGACTTGCTTTGGTACGATGGATCAAATGTGGTTGGCAAGGCAGATTATGTATATGTTGATTCCCTATTATGCATGGCAGGAATTAGCTTATTGGGCTAGAACGCAGATGAAAAATGGACAGATACATCATGATTTTAATGTAATGAGCGTAGGTAAAGAGCGGGAAAAAAGATCAGTCCTTGTTTCTTGGGATGATACAGAGCATATAGATTATAGAAATATTCAGAAATGGGTTGATTTGAATTGTGGTTTTATTATATCTGTTTTTGAGATTTACCGGGCGACAGCTGACCGTAAGCAATTTGATTTATTATGGCCGTATGTTAAAAAGGCTGCGCAACGAATCCTTGATCAGGTAGAACAATATGGCAGTACTAAGTATCCATTTACATTCGATGGATCAGAGAACTCTTATGATGCCGGAGGAAATCCAGATCCGTATAATTCTAATCTTTCAGCTGTTGCTTATAAGATGATGATACAACTGGCAGGTGAAAAAGGGGAGGCTGATTTAGTAAAATTATATGAGAATGCGTATAAGATGGTAGTGAATTCTTTTCATAATCGTTATATCAGAGATGGACAATTTGTGGCAGGTAAGCATTGCGAATCAATATTTGCCGGGCAGTGGTTGGCTTTTCATCTGAAATTAGGAGAAATATGGAAAGCGGAAGATACAGATTTTATATTAAGTAAATTGGAGAATTATTATTATCCTTATTATCGTGGACTTGGATATCCGGAAGGTACTTATGACGAATGGAGTCCTTATATTTTAGCCCATTATGGGGGATTATTACTTAATACTGGTCGATTAGATCAATGGCATGCCATGCAGAAAGATTCCTATTTGCGACAGTATTTGGATCGTGACAGAGTTTTTGATCATCCATTGAATATTTTGCCTCTTGTGAATGAACCGAAATGGGTATCGACAAATATAAAGAGTAAAAAGCAATATATAAGTATTCCTGCTATGTGGAGAAATTATTATGATATTGTAGGGTTTCATCGCGATTTTCGTAGTAAAGAATTGTGGATAAAACCAATTATTCCTAAAACGATGAATCATGAAATGAAAAATGCAATGTTCATTTCTCCGGAAGGTTACGGTTATATAGATTGTAAGGAAAGCGGTGAATATATGCAAGATAAGGAAATCGTGATTCGGACGGAGAGTCCAATGCCTGTAAGTACTTTATATTTATCAGATAATTTTGAAGAAAATATTTCTGTAACGATTAATGGCAAAAAATATCCTTTTACACGAATAGGCTCGGGCTATGCGAAAGAGATAGCGGTTAGATGGAATGGAAAGATTACAGAAAAAGGGATACGTATAGTGGTAAAAGGTACACCTGAAAAGAAGGTAATTCCTATACCAGTGAAACCTGTAACTGGTGTGATTTCTAACTCTTCAATAAATCAAATGTCTCCATATGAGACTATGGAGGCTGAAAATGCAGATAAGTTGGCAGGAACTAGTATTGTGCAGTCCAATAAGGGAAATAGATATGTGACCTCCTGTAATAATTTCGATTATATTCAATTTTCTAATATTGATTTTGGGAAAAAAGGGGCTACTCAATTAAAAATTAGAGTTTCTGGTTTATCTGAAAATTCTGAGATAGAAGTTGTACTTGATGATACATCAGGTACAGTAGTTGGTAATTGTAAGGTTCCTGCTACAGGTGGAGAGGAAGTATGGGTGGAGCTAGAATGCCCGGTGGGAAAAATTACGGATATTCATAATGTCGTTTTACGCTTTTATGGAAATAGCTCTGATAATTTAATGAATATTGATTGGATTCGTTTTAAATAACAGAATATATGTATGATGAGATTTTTTGAGAGAGATTGAAGGAAATAAAAAGTATAGATTGAGAAGATACGGAAATATTTAAATATGTCTAATCTATGCTTGTTAAGATAGCGAATAATTAATTTATTCTTAGATGGAAAATCCCGGGAAGTTTTAAATCCCGGGATTTCTATATTCATTCTTGCTCAAAAGTCTCTTCTTCTTTATCATCATTTTCCTTTTCTTCCGGATCATTCTTACCGCGTAAATATACGGATGGAGATACTCCGAACTGTTTCTTGAAGCATTTACTGAAATAGAATGGGTCTTCGATACCTATCTTGTAAGATACCTCTGCCACTGTATAACGATTTTCAAGTAAAAGTTCGGCAGCTTTCTTCATGCGGATGATACGCATGTATTCATTGGGGGAATAACCGGTTATTCCACGTACCTTGCGATAAAAGGTTGAACGCCCCAGTCCCATTACTGAAGCAAGGTCATCTACGGCGAATTCACTGTTACTAATCTGTTCTTCCAGAATAGCCTGAAGCTTATCGGCAAATTGTTTGTCTTTCTCTGACGTACAGATAGCAGGAGTTATCATTCCCGGATCATCCGAGAATTTCTTCCGTAACTTTTCACGTTGCTTTATCAGTTGGAATGCTCTTGCCAGTAATAGCTTGGGACTGAATGGTTTGGTGATATATGCATCCGCTCCGCTTTCCACGCCTTTCAGGTGATTTTCCGCTGAACTCATAGCCGTTAATAATATAATAGGTATATGACTGGTATCGAAATCATTTTTAAGTTTGCGGGTGACTTCGAATCCCGTAAGCCCCGGCATCAATACGTCGCAGATGATGAGATCAGCATCGTAAGTACGTGCGCGTTCTAAGCCTGAAAGTCCGTCCGCTTCAGTTACCACCTCAAAATAAGGTTTGAACTCTTCTTTCAGGAACTCACGTACATCGTTGTCATCCTCGATGATCAACAGTTTGTACTGATTTGAAGGAGTTTTTTCCTCTGCAATATCTACGTCCGGAATGTTTTCCTCTTCATAGCTTTCCTGCCGATATGCCTTTTCTTCCAGAAAGGCATCGTGAGGAATCAGGAAGTCTTTCTCTTCATATACACTGGTGTCGGTGGGGAGTGAAACCGTGAAAACAGATCCTCCCCCCTGATTCTCATCGTAAGTAATGCTGCCTTTATGAACATTTACAAGTTCGTGTGTCAGGTGCAATCCTATTCCGGTGCTGTTACTTGAGAAGTTGCTTTGCATGAAACGTTTGAACAGTTCTCCCCGTTTCTCTTTGGCAATGCCTATTCCTGTGTCTGCTACGGAAATTTCCAGACATTTCTTATGCTCGTCCACTATGGCTGAAAGTGTGACTTTACCATTGCTTGGAGTATATTTGAAAGCATTGGACAATAAATTATAAACCACCTTGTCCAGATTTCCTTTGTCGATAAACATTTTATAGGAAGCTACCGAAGGTTGGAAACGGAAATCCATGTTTTTAGAGGCCGCTGTGTCCTTAAAACTTAAAAATATCTCATGAAGGAAGCCCATGACATCTGTTTCTTCCAAAGAAAGGGCCAGTTTGTTGTTTTGCATTTTTCTGAATTCCAATAACTGATTAATCAGGCGCAACATACGTTGTGTACTTTTATTCATGACTTTCAGTGAATTGGTCATTTCCTTGGGAACTTTGTCTATACTTTGTATTTTTTCTAACGCTCCTTGTATTAAGGTCAGGGGAGTACGGAATTCATGTGAGATATTCGTAAAGAATACAAGCTTATATTCCGTCAGTTGCTTTTCTACCTGCACTTTATTACGCAAAAGATTGAAATCACGCACTAACTTGTAGGTGATGTAAAGCGCAACAATAAACAATAGGGTATAAATGAGGAATGCCCAGGATGTTTGCCAAAAGGGAGGAGCTATTGTAATTTTCAGAACGGCCTCCTGATCGCCTGAGATGCCGGTAGCATTGCAGACTTTTACATGCAGACTGTACTTACCCGGTGGTAGGTTTTTGTAAGATGCAAAGCTGAGCGGAGAGGGTTTACTCCATTCTTTATCATAATTCTCTAAACGATAAGTATAGGTATAACTGTTTATTTTCGAATAATCGAATGTCGTGAAATCTATTACGAATGATCTTTGAAAATACTTCAATTCTATTTCATCTGTGTACATCATGGCTCTGTTTAACGGTGAATCAGTATCTCCCGGGCGCATGGATATTCCGTTGACTTGCAGATTAGTGAAAGTAACCACCGGATTGAGAGCAAAATTAATTCCTGTTTGTCCGGGGTTGATTACCAGTAATCCGTAGTTGGTACCAAATAGTAAACTGCCATCTTTACTGACGCATGAACTATTGTCGCTATATACATCTCCCAGTGTATAAGCCGAGGAGAAGAAGTTTTCGAAAGCCTGCGTTTCAGGAGTGAAGCGTGAAATACCATATTCGGTTGCGATCCACAGTTTTCCTTGCCTGTCTTCTGCAATAGCCTGAACCATGTTGTTTACCAATCCATTGTTGGTATCATAATGTTTGAATTCCAAATTCTTATAGCCATTATCCGGGGTACACATGCTTAAGCCGCCGCCTGATGTGCCGATCCATATCCGGCCTTTAGTGTCCTGGTAGATACATTTTATCTCATTGCTGAGTAGTTTCCCATTATTGTAATTGTAGGTCAGGTAATTCGTGGAATTGGCTATCAGAGAGTCCGGATGAAACACAGATACTCCGTCACTGTTTCCTATCCACATCCATCCGTTTTTATCTTCCATGATGGCGCGTGTTCGTCGCTGTCCGAAACTTTTGTTCAGAAAATGCCGGAAGGTATATCCGTTTTCACCTTTGACGGCTAAATCCAGTCCGCCTCCGAAAGTTCCTATCCACATTCTCCCTTTCTGGTCGCAGTATAAGATGAAGATATTATTATTGCTGATGGATGAAGCATTCCCGGATTGGTTGGTATACCATTTATCACCAATGCGAAGACCCTCGCCACGACTTCCCATCCATACGGTTCCTTCATTATCTTCGGCTATCGCATAAATATTGGAGTTGAAATGAAGTTTCTTTTTCTGTGTCTTCATTTGCGGATCATAGACAATGACTCCTCCGCCCCGGGTACCAATGCAAATATCATCATTTTTTAACCGGGTAATCATACGTACGGTATTTGAACGGTCTGACAAAGAGACAGCCTCCGGAAAAATGCGCTTTATTCCTTCATTTAAAATCGTCAGGCGCGCTATTCCGGCATATTCGGAACTAACCCAGATAGCACCTGAACTATCTTCCATGAGATATTGCAGATAATTGGAACTGATATGGCTGAAGCCGTCAATCTGAAAGTCGAAATGTTGGAGTTCTTCTGTAAGGGTATCGTAGGCAAACAGTCCGTTGCCATAGGTGGATATCCAGATGATGCCTCGGGAATCGTGTACTACGTGATAGCGTTCCATATCCACGTAGTTTAATTTGTCGGGAGTGGAGAGTTGAAGAGTCTTGAGGGCGCGGGTCTTCGAGTTGACATACCACACCTTACCGGTATTGTTATAGATCCAGAAGTTACCGAGATTGTCCGTCAGGACATTTCCGTTTTTAATGTCCAATTCTGCCTGACGGTGGATTCGGTTTGTTTTTGTATTGAACAGGTATCCTCCGTTCGAAGTGAATATAACCCAGTCATCTTGCAGACAAAGCGTGCCGTATATGGTCAGGGCACTTTTCTCTTTTTGTAAATGGGCAACTGTTACGCTTGGCTTGTTTTCTTCTTTTTTAGAGATGATACCGTTTGTTGACAGGAAAAAGATATCTTTTCCGAAAGATTGTGCGGCAAAAGTATTGCGCTTTTCAACCAGAATAGTCTTGTCACCGGTTACCTGCACTACGCCACAATCGGTACCTATCCAGATATTTCCCTGCTCATCCGGGTATACATAAGCGACACTGTCTGAGGGAAGATTGCCTAAAGATTTTCTAAAACTGACGGAAGAAAATGCTTCGTTTTGATAAGTCACCCGCCGGCAGCCGTTTCGGCTGTTCCATAGCCATACGTCACCATTGGCGGCTTCTGCCTTGCGGTCGTAGTTTTGTCTGTATTCGCCACAGCCGGTGAAATCTACGAAACAATCTTTTCTTAGATCGTAGCAATTGAAGAATTCTCCGGAAGTTTCTATCCACAGGAAACCATTCTTATCCTCGCTGATGGTTCTGGCGTGATTGGTCGACAAGGAGATCCGGTTGTTACCGGATTCGCTTTCCGGGAGGAAAGTGACAAATGAATTGCCATCGTAGCGGCTGAGACCATTCAGGGTTCCCATCCAGATAAATCCTTTGCTATCCTGGAATATGTAACAGATGGAATTGTTGGCCAGTCCGTCTGTGGTTGTCATGTGCGTAGAGCGCACTTCGATGGATGCAGAAATACTAAGGAGGCTAACTAACAAAGATACACACGTAAGCAGGATATGCTTTTTCATACTTCATAGATTTTAGTGCGAAACAAAAATACGGAAAAAGTGCATTGTAACAGACTATCAATGCACTTTTGTTTTTTAATCCATGTGGAACACTTCAGGCAGGGGTATGGTTACCGGAGAATTGTCGGGATTCACCTTCATAATATCTGCCATATAGTCCCACCATTTTTGTACAATAGGGTTGGCACCCATATCTTGCGAGGATTCTTCGCCTTTCGTTTTCTGGCAGGCAAAGAGGATGTTGGTTTCTTTGTCCCAGTAGATGGAGTAATCATACACTCCACCGTCGGACAACATCTTTTTCAATTCCGGCCAGATGGCCGCATGTCTTCTTTCATATTCCTTTTCGTAGCCGGATTTCAGGAACATTTTGAATGCTTCTCTTTTCATGGTAACTTTGGTTTATAGTGAGCTAATTGGAATCGGTCACACTGAAAATCGGTTCTTGTGTTTTCTGTTCGGTGCGGTAGAACTGAATGGCGCTGTCATTCATCTTCGGATGTTGTTTATTTAGCAAATTGATCATTTCGGCACCTGCCCAGATCACAGGACCATAGCCGTGCGCAGCATACACATTGACTGGACGATAATAATAGAAAGCCGGATCGAATGCCATGCCGGTGCCTACACAAGTTCCTTCCACCTGTCCTTCTGCATTGATCTGTGTGGAGACGGCTTGCCAACCCAATTGAGCAACCGGGCCGTAGGCCATTGCATCCAGCCATCCTTGGTTGATGGCATGGGCGATGCAATATACATAGATGGCTGTTGCTGAAGTTTCCAGATAAGAGTCATTCCGGTCCAATAACTGATGCCAGAGTCCTTCTCCACTTTGGCAGGCAGCTAAACCACGAACATGTTCGCGAAACAGCTCCATGAGTTTTGCACGCTGAGGATAATTTTCCGGCATTACGTCCAGCACTTCGGTCATGGTGAGCAAAGCCCAGCCATTGGCACGTCCCCAATGGAAAGCCGGGTGATCTTGCATACCTTCTACCCAACCGTGGCGGAATAGTTTCTTTTCCGGTACCCACATCCGTTCTGCAAACTGGAATATCTGCCTGGTAGCTTCTGCAAGGTAATTGGGCTTATTATCTTTGGCCAATTTAGAATACCAGGCAACAGGCGGAACCCCCATAAACATATCGTCCAGCCACAATGTATTGTATTGGGGACGGATACGGGCGAAAGTTCCGTCGGCAAGGCGGTATTCCTTGTTCAAGATAAAGTCGAGGTAATTGTCTATTAAAGGATAGAGATTGAGAGATTGATCTTGTAATTGGGCTTTGATCATGGCTGCACATACGGCTCCGGCATCATCGAGGGCATGGGGAGTCAGAATTTGCTTCATTTGCGGATCAACCTGACCACTTTTCTCTTGTAATTCCCGGAAATGCGGCGCTACTTCTGCAAGGAAATTAAATCGGTCAGTGACGTATTTCATGTAGTTGGCGTCTCCCGTAGCTTTGGCAGCGGCCATCATGGCAGAGTACGTAACTCCCCATTCATAACTGGCAAGGCGGAAAGCGCCTCGTTCCAGCTGTGCATCAGCCGATAGGTTCTTGTAATCTGTGATTACCTTTCCGGTCTTTTTACTAACAACGCGGGTAGGAGTGCTCTTTTCCAGATAGCGGAGTATGCGGTCGATGTCTGTCTTTATTTCTGTAGTCGTAAGTTCTTTATAAGGGACTTTGTAAGCCGGTTGTAATAGATGCAACGGAGTGTTGGAGTCATTTATTACTTCTTTCTTTTTCTGGGCGTAGATACTGATACCGGTTAACAACAAGGCACCTGTTAGGCAAAGAGTCTTAATATTCATAACTTATAGTTCTTTATCTTTTGGGTTATTACTTAAAATTATATCCTCTGAACCACCCTTTCAGGTCCGGACCGAAATAGAAACCGGGTTGGGTAGGCTGGTTGTAAGCTACGTTCTGTGTGGCAATGCTGATACGATACACCGGATCTTCCAGGAAAGTATGGAAGCGGTAATCAGTGACTATCGGAGAGACATAAAGACGGAGAGCGGTGTTGTCTTCCGTGCGGAGGAGAACTTCCTCACGCCAGTCACCGATAATGTCGCCTTGCAGACAGGGAGTTGCTTTGGTGCCGCTGTTTGATGCGGCTCCGGTGAAAGTAGCCAGTGGTTTGCAAACGCCGGCTTTCCAGTCGTATTTGGAAACTACATTCTTATCCAGCAATTCACGAAGCAGATCTCCATCCCACCATACAGCCATGTTGGTAGAAAAGCTTTCTATATCCGGATTGATTACTTCTCCTTTTATATTACGTAGTCCTTTTGATTCCCACGACCACATTTCCACACCCGGATTCGTCGGGTCGATATCAGCTGCCATACAACGTCCTACATCTGTACCACTTTTTACCTGGAACAAAACCTTGCCCGTTGCCGCATCACGGAAACTTGAGCCGTCTCTTTTATTTTCGTGACAATCCCATACCTGGAGTCCTTTCATTGTAGGGGAGAATTTCGTCAGATGTATGGCATCCCCGTGTCCCATTCCGGTGGAATAAAGCCCTTTACCATTATTATCAATAGCGCAGGAACCGTAGATGATTTCATCACATCCGTCTCCATCTACATCGCCTACACGAAGATTGTGATTGCCTTGACCTGCATAAGCTTCATTTCCGGGAGTGTTACTATCGAATACCCAACGTTGCTTTAGTTCTTTTCCATTCCAATCGAAAGCGGCAAGTACTGCACGTGTATAATATCCGCGACACATGACTGCACTGGGATGAACACCATCCAGATAAGCCACGGCTGCCAGGAAACGGTCGCTACGATTGGCACGGTTATCTCCCCAATCTTCCAGTTGTCCGCGTTCGGGAATATAGTCGATTGTCTTCATGGCTGCTCCTGTAAGTCCATTGAAGACGGTGAGGTATTCATTGCCTGTCAGAATACGTCCCTGATTGCGCAAAGGATCTCCCTGGCGTGGTTTACCGCGGGGATCTTCTTTAGCGAAGTCGCCGCCGGTGGGTTGTGTAGGGTCCCCTGGTTCACGATAATCGGCAGAGGCATCTCCGATGATATTTCCCTGGCCATCAATAGTGCCGTCGGAAGTTTTCATGATGATTTCGGCACGTCCGTCCCCATCGAAGTCATAAACCACGAACTGGGTGTAGTGTGCACCTGCACGGATATTGCGTCCCATATCAATGCGCCAGAGTCTTTCGCCGGTTAGACGGTAGCAATCAAAGAATACATTGCCTGTATACCCGTCGTGGGCATTGTCATGAGCATTTGTAGGGTCCCATTTGAGAATGATCTCATATTCTCCGTTGCCATCTACATCTCCGATGGAAGCGTCGTTGGGAATATAGGTATATTTCTGTCCCGCAGGAGTTGTGCCATCTGTCGGAGGATCAAGAGGAATATTGATATAGCCTGTCGGTGCGTTGGCAGGCAAGGTGTAGCTACCTTCGATGTGTCCGGTTTCTGCACCGTCCACAACTGGTCTTATGGTATAAGTAGCTGCTTTCTTACTTCCATATGTATCCCGATAAAAGGTTCCTGTTGTGGCAGGTACTTCAGCTACTTTCTTTCCGTCACGATAGAGGTTGAAAGAAGTGTTTACCGGATCGGAAGAGAGATATCGCCAGGAAACAGCTACTTCTGACTGGTTTTCGCGGATAGCTACCACACCTCTTCCCAGCTTTTCCTTTTGCAGCTTCGAATAGTCATAAGCCGGAGCATTAGCCGCTATTTTGTATCTTGGTGCAGTCAGAGCACCGGATACTCCGATGGAGATCACTGTAATTGCTGCAATACTTATCAAGAATTTTAAAGAAGGTTTTTTCATAATACTTGTAGTTCTCATTAGTTGCAAAATTACGACTTCATACGGGATCTTTCCATGGACTAATATGCAATATTTATGGAATATCGTACAATTATCGGCTCATCTTAGAATTTATTGCCATAGATTTTCCTTAAACTCAATCTCAACGATACGTAACTCGTGGTTAGCTTTATCCCCATTCTTGGCTTTGAATAGATCCAGTTCATTAGCAACAGGAGCAGCTACTTCTACAATTTGTCCGAAAGCATCTCCTTCTTTGCTGGCTCCCTTCAGACGGACGGTAATCTCGTCGGTTAATACGGGCTTCACTTTCAGATGGACATATCCCAGACTTTTTGCAGTTTCTCCACTCCAGATCAGTTCGTCACCTGCATAAATTTCCAGCGGGTAGCTGCGCATACGCCACCTGGTTAGTTTCAGACACACTTCATCTACCCGTGCAGCACGTTCCAGATGATAAGTAATCCAGGCAGTGTTTACTTTACCGTCATTTTTCCATTCGCTCAGTTCATTATCATCAAAGCTATGGACAGCATCTTCATTATTGGCACCTGCCACGGCGGATAAAACGGCAATATCTACCTTGGTATCTTTGTAAGAAGGTGTGAGTGGAGTTTCTCCGCGGGTTAACCAGCCTTCCAGTTTGTTTCCGGGGATATATTTGCTTAGCCCGTCTTTCATTTCTACCGGTAAGGATGAAAGACTGATTTCTGCTGGTTTCAAGCCATCTGCTTTCGCTGTTATGCGGACTTTTCCTGCGGTAGTCAGAGAGCGGAGCAGGGCACGGTTGATGCCACATTCTACGGGCAAATCTTTTGAAAGAATATAGTTGTCTTTTCCTTGTGCGATGCCTCCACACCATTCGGCAGGGCCTTCCACTTCAAAATGTATCAGATCATTGGCTAACGGGCAACGTCTTCCATGCTTATCCATAACTTCTACCTGAAGCAACACCATGTCTGCACCGTCCGCTTTCCATCCGTCAGGGCTCTGAACAAAAGTCAGTCTGATTTCTTCCGGTTTTCCTGCCGTTTGGAGTTCCGTACGGCAACATTCTTTGCTTGTTTCATCATAGCCTATGGCTTCCAGCTTTCCTGTTTCGAACTGTACATCTTTGAAAGTATACAGGAAATGATATTCCCGTTCACCTTCTCCCAGAGATTTTCCGTTCAGGAAAAGTTCTACTTTGTCAGCACCGGAAACCACATATACCGGTTTTATTACATCTTCTTTGTAGTTCCAGTGTCCGATGATGTGAATGCGCGGCTGCTCTATATCTACCCAACCGTCCCACATCACCTGATGGGCATAAAATGCATCCTTTGGAATACGCATGGCATCTGTCACTCCGCTGCGACGATAGTTTTCTTCACCCCGAAAGTGGGTATTTGTATCCGAGAAGATAATTTTCACTCCACCTGAACTGATACGTGTACCTGTCCCCGGACGTTCCTGCCAATAGTCGAACCAGCGGCGTATATTTTCAACAGCCAGCATATCCTGATTATGGTTGTAGTCGCTTGCATCCTTTCCACGGTACAGTGGTCCGGCACCTTCTTTATGGTAAGGATAGCTGTATTCATCCCAATACTTGCGCAGTCCTTCGTCACGGCTGTATTCCATAGCCCACATGGGGTGATGGGCACTTTTGTTGATGTAAAGCATTTCACCGCCATATTCAGCTTCCCGTATATCCAGCATCTCGCGCGATCCGATGGCTCGTCCGCCGTACGGATCATATTCGTCACGTATGGCTTTCATTTCCAACATATGCTCACGGCTGATGGATTCATTTCCCGATTCATAGAAAAGGATGCTCGGATTGTTACGATTGTATATGATAGCATCGCGCATCAGTTCTTTCCGTTGTTCCCATTGCCTGCCGACACAGTCCTTTTCAGCGTCACCTGCCGGCATAGCTTGAATCAGCCCTACACGGTCGCACGATTCAACGTCCTGTTTCCAGGGGGTGACGTGCATCCAGCGAACCAGATTGGCATTACATGCTGTCATTAATCCATTGCTGTAATCGCTTAACCAGGCCGGTATGCTCATACCTACTCCCGGCCACTCGTTACTGGTTCGTTGTGCGAAACCTTTCATTTGCAGTACACGGTCGTTCAGCCAGATTTTACCATCACCGAAGCGCGTCTTGCGAAATCCTGTGCGGGTGGATACTTCATCTACTTTCTTATTATCTACCCACAGACTGGTCTTTATTGTATAAAGATATCCGTAACCCCAACTCCAGAAGTGCAGGTTTTCCACTTCTGCCGCCGCTTTCAGTGTAGCGGTTTCTCCGGGTTTCACCAATACCGGTTCACAGGAAAAAGTCTTCACTGTATTTTTGTCCCGGTCTATCACTTCCACTTGGTAGGAGACAAGCTTATTCTTCCGATGTTCATTCTTTATTTGAGATTCCGCATGAATGGTTGCCTTGCGCGACTTCACATGGATATCGTCAGCATATACATATACGCCTGTTGTTTTCAGATTGCTATATAAGGGGAGGGTTTGATAGAGTTTATCCGTGACGTGCAACCATACATTTTTAGGTATCCCACCATAATTGGCATTGAAGTTCCGGTTGTTCCACTGATACTTGGTATCCGTATTCCGTTCTTTGTAATCCCAGTTATTGTCAATGCGGATGGCGATTACATTTTCCTGTCCATATTTTATATGAGGTGTCAGGTCGAAACCGACGGCCATAACTCCGTTCTCGTGGAAGCCGATGTATTTGCCATTGATATAGAAATCAGCACCCTGACGTACACCTTCAAATTCGATAAAGACTTTTTTCTGGTGATTGTTTGCGGGGAGGCGAAAATGTTTCCGATACCATACGATGGTATCTGTCAGTTGTTCGATGCTCAGTCGGAAAGCTTCGTTTTCATTGAAAGCATAAGGTAATGTCACTTCTTTCCAATCCGCATCCGCATAATTTATTTTTTCTGCTCCGGATTTATCTCCTACGGATAGTAACCAATCTGAATTGAAATTATATTTATCCCGTGATTCGGAAGCTGCCGCATGTAAACTTGTCCATAGAAAGGTCAGCAAAAATATGGAAAATAGGTGTTTCATAGTTTTATCTCTTTTTGATTAGAATACAAAAGTACGGTAAAATATATTATTCCTCACTATGCATAATAAAACAAAACGAGTTCTGGGTATTTACTCCCAAAACTCGTTTGTCTGTTCTGTAGAATCAATTAATAACCGGGATTCTGCAGGGCGTCCTTTTCCTCTTTGCTCAGAGCACTGCCGGATGCATTGGTAATACCATCCAGGAATGATTGTGGAATGGGGCGATAATAGTGTTTAGATGAATTAAACTCACCGATACCTCTGGATACACCATCATTAAATTTGTGCCAGCGTGTGTCTAATGTTTTGGTACGTGCCAGGTCTTCCCAGCGGAGTAACTCACCGCAAAGTTCACGAGTACGTTCATTCAATAAGAAACACATCATCTTGTCTGCATTACTGCTACAACCTAATTCTGTATAGATAGGTGCATCTGCAGAAGAGTTATAAACATCTTCTACACTGCTTAGTATCATTGCATTCTTGGTGGAAGCCGTTGTTTCCTGTCCTTCCATATTATTGGATTCATAGTAAGTATTGGCATCAGAATAGATTGCACCGTCAGCGGAATAACCTCCACCTTTGCCGGAGCAATAAGAATTGTTCTTGTATGACTGACCGCCATCTACATTTTTGCTACGATCTTCGCCGGCCGCATAGCCTGCACGTTCACGAAGTTTGTTGATCCATTCGATTGCATTGCTATAATTAGACTCACCTTTACGGATATAGGCTTCTGCAATCATCAGAACGTCATCGGCCGAACGGGCGATAATGGCGTCGCGTGTACCGAACTGCGAAGCGATCGAGTTACGATATCCATCGCGGAATTTGGATAAAGCTACAGAACGTTTGTGAGGAATGATACCATAATAGTTGCCTGTATAAGAGGATACATTCCAGCTATGAGCTTGGCTTTTGAAATAGCGAACATAAGTATGGGTATTACAAATAACACCGTTTTTCAGCACGTTCTGAGTCGGATCATTCACATACGATTCATAACGGGTATCTCCCGGATTATTCACGATATATTTGAGGCCAAGCTCACCAGCAACAAAACGTTTATCGCCTTCTTTCGCTCCTGCGGGAGCATATCCGCTGGCAATGTCTTCTTTAGTCCAGGTGGGCGCACCGTTTGTATCGTTCGCTCCGTAACAGGTGATGAATGATTTCCAGAAGCGAGAGTCGTTTACGCGGTCAAACACCTGCATGGTATATTCGGTTGCACTGACATACGAGAATTCACGTCCTCCTGAGATATCACGTTTGGTTCCCGCCATATCTTGATATACGGAAGGATAGTAAAGATGCATTTGATTACCGTAGCGTCCCCATGTGGCTTCGTCATTGGAGAATTGAGCGGCTAAAATAACTTCACTTACTTTTTCATTCGCTCCATTGGGCTCATTATAATCCCACAGTTCTACATAGTTAGTGCACAGGGGATGTGCTGCAACTACTTCCTGTCCGTATTTGATGACAGCATCAAGGTCAGTTGATACATAACTGCTGTTCCAGCCGCTATACAATTCTGAAGCACGGAATAAATGGGCTTTTGCCAGGAAATGTGCGGCGGCATATTTCGTGATACGCCCTGTCGCTTCCCCTTTTTGAGGCAATAATCTATACGCCTCTTCCAGGTCTGCTATAATTTGAGCATAGATTTCTTCTTCGCTGTTGCGTGTAAAGTAAGTCTCTGCACTGGTTGAAGGAGTCAGTTTCAAGGGGACTCCTCCGAACTGCTTTACCAATTCAAAATATGCATAGGCTCTTAAGAAATAACCTTCTCCCAAGCGGGTATTGTAAGTTACACTACTCTGATTATAGTATTGCGGCATATTGCTGATAATGATATTTGCCGGTTCTACTAATCCATAATAATTATCCCACATCGGCTGGTTGGCTCCGTTCTCAGAAGAATTTAAGTCCTGGCTATAGTGATTCCATGCCGGCATGGTGTTGTTGGCATCTGTAAATTCGTCTACACCCATGTTATGGCATTCGATAGCCCAGATGTAGTTGAATTTGAATTTCAGTTTCTGATAAGCACCTGTCACCAATTCGTCCAGACCTTCCTGCGTCTTGAAACGGTCTGTGCTGTATTGGGTCTTTAAATCTTCATCCAAAAAAGATTCGCTGCATGAAGTCATTGAACCGCCTATCACACTGGCTAATGCGGCTGCAAATAATATTTTGTTTAATTTCATAATGTTCTTTCTTTTTTAATGGTTTGTTAGAATCCGATGTTAACACCAATTACAAAACTCTTGATTGTGGTAGGCGAACCGAATGTCTTCTTATTGTTGTCATAGTTCATTAGATCTGTATCCAGCCAGTCGCAAGCCTTGTAAATGGAGAATGGATTCATGGCCTGTACATATACCTTCAAATTGCTGAGTCCTGTGTTCTTCAGCTGTTTCGTTGTGAAGTTATAGCCTAATGAAATATTACGGACTTTGATGTAAGATCCATCCTGATAGCCCATAGAAGAACTGTAGGTATCGGCGGCCTCACCGTTTGATCCCGGAGAATAATATTCTGCGTTTTCGTTGGTACCTGCTACCCAGTAATCAATTTTACGTTGCATGTAGCGTCCATCCAAGGTGAGTGAACCTTGGGGTACATCAAATCCCCAACGTGAAAGAATGAAGACAGACAGCTCGAAGTTCTTGTAATTGAATGTGTTAGTCCAGCCTGCTGTCCAGCGAGGACGTATGTGACCTACAATCTGACGGTCGTTGGTTGCATCAATCTTATCATCATTATTAAGGTCTTTTACTTTGATCTGACCGGGTTTGCGGCCATATACGGCTGCTTCTTCCGCTTCCGAAGTTTTCCAGATACCATCATACACATAATCATAATATACACCGATTTCTTCTCCGACGAACCAGTTATTGTTTACGTCTTCAGTTCTGCCGTTGGACAGTTCATCAATCTTGTTTCTATCCATTGACCAGGTTACGGTACTGTTCCAGGTAAAATCTTTAGTCTCAACGGGAACGGCATTTACCTGTAAGTCGATACCCCAACCGGAAGTCTTACCGACGTTGGCATAAGTAGAAGTATAACCTGTCAGTGAAGGTATGGACATGGCCAGCAACAAATCATTGGTTTTAGTCTTGTAAGCATCAATACTACCGCTCAGTCTGTTATTAAAGAAGCCGTAGTCAATACCCAGGTTGTACTGCGTTGTTCTTTCCCATCCCAGTTCGGAGTTGGCCATCTTGGCGGGATCTTTTGCAGAAGGATCTGAAGGAACATAACCCAGAGAGGAGTCTGTCTGTCCCCAGTTGTAATACAAACCAGTGATGGCACCTTTAGTAGCATAAGCATCAATTGCAGCATTTCCGGTTACACCGACACCGAAACGGAGTTTTAATTGACTGAGCCAGTTAATGTCTTTCATGAAGTCTTCCTGATCAATGCGCCATGCCAAAGCTGCAGAGGGGAAACTGGCCCATTTGTGTCCCGGAGCCAACTGTGAGGCACCATCCCAACGCATGGAAGCTGTCAACAGATATTTATCTTTGAAACCATAGTTCACGCGGACCATATAAGATGCCATTTGAGTTTCAGTCAGTCCTGTACCAAAGGAACTCAGAGTGCCGGCAGTACCTAAATTGTACCATAACTCATCGGCAGAAGCAACGTTAGTGGCTCTCATATCGCCCATTTCGTAGTGATATGCTGAAGCTGACTGCATTAATGTCAGACCTAAATTATGGTGTTCGGCAAATCTCTTATTATAATAAATCAGGTTGTCCAATGTCCATGAACGCTTCTGTTCGTTTTTGTACTGTGCGCCGTTGTTACCATCACCATTGATACCTCCGGCGGCATTTGCAATTCCTAACGTATAGTATTGGAATTCAGGACCGAACTGGAGTCTGTACGAAAGACCTTCCAGCGGTTCCCATATTTTCCCGAAATCAACCTGGGCATACATACTGGCGTTGGCACGGAAAGTACGGCGTTGGTTGGTGTTGTAGTCCAATTCCCGAATCGGATTGATGATATTTACATCACCATTAGGATTACGAATGTAGTCACCGTTTGAATCATAAGGCACAGTCCAGGGGAGCATACTTCTTAAAGCATTGTAAAGGTCGCCCGAACCGGTTACTGATTTGGAGAAATTGTAACCGTAATCCTGATCCGAATAAGAAGCATTGATTGAAGTTCCCATTTTGAAGAAATCTATTGGATTAATGTCAAATGAGGTCTTCAGGGTATAGCGTTCGTAAGCCTGTCCCGGTTGTGTACCTTTCTGGTTTAAATAACCGAATGAGGCATATCCCTGGAATTTTTCTGAACCGCCTGATGCACTTAAAGTATGTTCGTGGGTGATACCGGTTTGCTTTCCGTTGGCTGCCCAGTCATAGGAACCGACTTTTGAAGCATCATAAGTTCCGTTTGACCATGCTTGCTCAATATTTGCCCATGAAGCGGCGACGCTGCCGAAAATAGCTTTATCAGCTGTATAATCGGGAGTTGCAGAAGCATAAGAACCCATGTTATACTTGGCAGTACGTGCATAGTCCAACCATTCTGCCGCACTCATCATCTCGGTTACATCATGCAATGTCTCAAAAGTGACTGTACCGGAATAGTTCAGCGTCACTTTTCCTTGTTTACCTTTCTTGGTAGTCACGAGGATTACGCCATTTGCACCGCGGGAACCATAAATGGCAGTTGCAGAAGCATCTTTCAGAATGTCGATAGCTTCAATATCCGAAGGATTGATGTTTTCGATGCCGCCGGTTTGGATAATCATACCGTCAACAACATACAAAGGACCTTGCTCCGCATCGATAGAACGTACACCGCGGATATTGATACCACCGACTTCACCCGGGCGTTGGCTGGATGTGATGTCCACACCGGCAGTTTTTCCCTGCATTCCTTCCAGCGCATTCTTGACAGGCATCGCTTTTAGTTCTTTTTCGCCTACGCGAGCCATAGCACCGGTTACGTCACTCTTCTTCTGAACGCCGTAACCTACTACTACAACTTCATCCAGCATGGCATTATCTTCCTGTAATGTCACTTGCAAATTCGTTTTCCCGGCAACGGAAATCTCCTGATCTTGATAGCCTATGAAAGAAATTGAGATAGTACCTTTATCCGGTACGTTGGAAAGAGTAAACCTGCCGTCCAGATCAGTGATAATTCCGTTAGTAGTACCTTTCACTACAACATTAGCACCGATGATCGGTTCTCCGGTTTGGTCAACCACAGTGCCCGAAACTGTTTTGCTTTGCGCATAAGCCCCTATAGCCAATACTGAAAACAAAGCGATGAGGAACAGCCGCTGGAGTTTACCCGTGCGACCAAACAAGCCTAAATTCTTGCTGTTTTTCATACTTTAATTATTAAGTTAAACAAAAGTTAGTTTTCTATTCTCTTAGGAGATTCTCAGGTCTCCTTGCTGTGAAAAAGTGTTGCAAATATACATGTATGGGGTAGAAAAGGGAATGTAGGATTGTGTCAAAGCATGGAAAATTCCGTCTTTCTGACTCGAAAATTGTGTCAATACTCATGGCTAAAATCAAAATGAATAGTCCCAATGGCATTTTAATTATTCCGGGCTTTCATATTAGTAATGTTGGTGATAGGCAGGTGAATATATAGGTCTATAGACTGCAATACTTAATAAATCTAAATGTTTTAACCTTTATGCACACTTCTCTATTATTAATTGCTTCCTTTAGGCAAATAATTGTCTTTTAAAGGCATCCTTTTTTTAAATCTTAATATTTTATGGACATTCGAAAGGTATATTTACTTATCCTGTTATGCACATTCTGTATCTTGTCTCCGGTGTATACACAGCAGTCTCTTTCTGATGAATTCAGGAAAGTGGCAGGAGATTATGCAGCGCTTTATACCAGTAAAGTGGAAGTGGGCTATAGTCCATATCTCTATATAAACCATCCTTATTGGGATACGGATGAGTTTAAGAAAGGAGCGGTTTGCTATGGTGGGTTAGTGTATACCGACCTGCAACTTCGATATGATACTTTTAAGAAGCAATTGATCGTAATTACTCCCGAAAAACGAATACTCCTCCAGGTTGACATGAGGAAAGTAGACTATTTCATTATTGGAGATAAAAAGTTTGTGCCGCATAACGATACTTTTGCTGCAATCCTATATGATAGTCCGCAAATGCGATTGACTCAGTATGTTCAGTGCAAAATGGGGACGCCTGTTGAGAAAGGACGGATCAGCTATAGACAGTTCGAAAAGCCTGCACGTTTTGTGTTGTCTAAAGATGGGGTGGACCATACCGTGACTTCCCGTTCCAGTTTTCTGAAGCTCTTTCCGGTTTATAAGAAACAATTGAAGAAGTATGCAAAGGAAGAGCAATTGAGTTTTAATACGCTCTTTCGTGCAGAGTCGTTGACTGAGCTAACAAGACATGCAGATTCTCTAATTAATAAGAAATAGTTATGACAATATATAAAATAAGGTATATAGCAGCCATTCTGTTTATTATATCCCCTTTCGTGGCATTTGCACAGCAGCAGGCAGGAGATAGTATTTCTATTTTTGAACTGATAGATGCCGTTGAGAAAAACACTTCGTGCCGCATCTATACGACGATTGCAGAGCCGTTTAAAGTGAAAAAGGCTGAGACCTTAAAACCTACTGCCGAGAGTCTGCGACAAGCATTAACTGCAACACGTTATAAAGTTACTGTCTATGGCAACCGGATCTTCGTTCTGCCTGAAGCGTTTTTATCTACCACGCTTACCCCGATCTTGAAAGGAGAACAGATGAAGGAAGAAGAACAAGCCTCTTCTTTTATTCCTGTCGTAAAATCTTCTTCGGAGAATAAGGTTTATGAGATAGGGAACAGATATAAGCCTTCTTCGGAAGAGATGGTGGTGCTGACCGGAAAAGTAACGGATTTCAAGTCCGGACAGAATCTGGAAGGAATTAACATCGTCCACCGGGAACCGTGGGTTGCCACAGCTACCGACCGTCAGGGGAATTTTACCATTAAGCTCCCCGTCGGATATAATACCATTGAAATCAATGGACTGAATATAAAGGAAACACGCCGGCAGTTCATGGTGTATGGAGAGGGAGCTACCCACATAGAACTGGAAGAAGAAAACCATTTGCTGGATGAGGTTCTCATCGTCTCCGGGCGTGTGCAGAATGTAAGGAGCACTCAGTTGGGAATGGAGAAGTTCCAGCCCAGTTTACTGAAGAACATTCCTACAGCTATGGGGGAGGTGGATTTACTGAAGATGCTTCAAACTCTTCCGGGTATCAAAACTGTGGGGGAGGCATCCAGTGGCTATAACGTGCGCGGAAGTGCTGCCGACCAGAATCTGTTGTTGCTGAATAATGGAACTATTTATAATCCGAACCACTTATTCGGTTTTTTCACCGCCTTTAATTCGGACATGATAAAGGATGCGGAACTTTATAAAAGCAGTATTCCCAGTCAGTATGGAGGGCGTATTGCATCCGTGCTGAATATAACAAGTAAAGAGGCGAGTAAGGAGAAGTTTACGGGTTCGGTGGGTATCGGACTTGTCACCAGTAAACTGAATCTTGAAATACCGATCATTAAAGAGAAGACTTCACTTCTTTTGAGCGGACGTACCACATACTCGGACTGGATCATGAAGATGCTGCCCGAAAAGAGTGGCTACCGTGATGGTAAAGCCGGATTTTACGATTTGGGAGGCGTATTCTCGCATACATTGAATGAGCGTAATAAACTAAATATATACGGCTATTACAGCCATGACCGTTTCGCTTTTAACGATAACCAGAAGTACGCTTACAACAATATGAACTTCTCTGCAAACTGGAGAAGCATATTCTCTGAGAAGCTGACGGCAAATTTCTCTTTCGGTTATGATCATTATGATTACCGGAATGATGAATCGGTAGAAGAGGCGGCAGCTGCCCGCTTGTCATTCGCTATCAACCAATGGTTTGGAAAGGTTGATTTTAGTTACAAGCTGGATAATAACCATACCTTGAACTTTGGGCTCATGAGCCAGTTCTATAATATCAACTCAGGAACTTATGAACCACTGCATGAAAGTTCGCTGGTGAAATGGGACCAGCTTCAAAAGGATAAAGCGCTGGAAAGTGCCATTTACATTGGAGACCAATGGGAGATAACCCCTAAACTATCCGTAAATGCGGGTATACGCTATTCCATGTTCAACCTTTTGGGCCCGCGCACGTACTATACTTATCAGGATGGTATGCTTCCTTCTTCCACCACCGTTGTTGACTCTGTATCAGTGGGTGGCGGAAAAGTGGTTAAGACCTATCAGGGGCCGGAGTTCAGATTGTCTGCCCGCTATGCTTTCAATGATGACTTCTCCGTAAAGGCAGGCTTCAACACCATGCGGCAGTATATTCATAAGGTATCGAATACTACCATTATGTCGCCTACGGATACCTGGAAACTGAGTGATACGAATATTAAACCCCAGAATGGCTGGCAGTTGGCAGCAGGGGCATATTATAATACACCCGGCCAGGTATTGGAGTTGTCGGTGGAAGGGTACTATAAGAAACTGAACGATTATCTGGATTATCGCAGTTCGGCCAGGCTGATCATGAATCATCATCTGGAAACGGACGTGATTAATACGGAAGGATATGCCTATGGCGTTGAATTCCAGGTAAAGAAGCCGTCCGGCAAGCTGAACGGATGGGCCAGTTATACGTATTCGCGTACTTTCCTGCGCCAGAATGACCCGCGCATAGCCCGCCCGGTCAATGGTGGAGGCTGGTATCCGACGGAGTATGACAAACCGCATGACTTCAAGTTGGTGGGAAACTATAAGTTTACCCGTCGTTACAGTGTGTCTTTCAATATGGATTATAGTACGGGTCGCCCTACTACCATTCCTGCCGGACAATATTACGACCAGGGATTGCAATCCATGCAGGTGTACTACACGGACCGTAACAGTTACCGGGTTCCCGATTACTTCCGTCTTGATCTTGCTTTCAATATAGAGCCGAGCCATCATCTGACTCTGCTGACGCATAGTTCTATTTCCTTCGGTGTCTATAACCTGACCGGAAGGAAGAATGTTTATTCCATTTATTATGTATCTGAGAATGGTAGTGTGCAGGGATATAAGATGTCCATTTTCGGCGCTCCTATTCCTTTTATTACTTATAACATAAAATTCTAAAGGGATATGAAGAAAAGAACGAATATAATAATCCTGATAAGTTTGCTCGGTTTTACTTTGAGCAACTGTATAGATGAGTTCGATGCTAAGATTCCGGACGGCGGTGTAGGCTTGCTGGTGGTTGAGGGTAATATCATATCAGACAGTACTGTCGTGTTTTCATTGAGCCGTACTTTTTCCTTAAATGAAGATGACTTGCCTTCGGGATATAATAAGATTACAGCCGATGTCAGTGTTGTGGGAGAAGACGGTTCGCGCATAGCGGGAACTTCCATTGGTGACGGACGGTATCAGGTACGGATAGGAACGTTGAATAAGCAAGTGCGTTACGGACTGGAAATTGTATATGAAGGGGATACGTATAATTCTGAACTACAGTATCCGATAGAAACGGCTGCAATCGAAGAGGTCACTTTTGAGCAGCCGGAAGATTACGGGGATATACACATTCGCCTCTCTACGCGCAATACAGGGGCCACAGGACCGGCATATTATATCTGGACTTATGAGGAAGACTGGGAAGTAAGGGCGGCATTTTATTCTAAATGGATATATGATCCTGTGACAGATGAAGTACATATTTATGAAACAGCACCTTATGCGCAAGGCTGGATTCATGCGGAGTCTACTAAAACGCTTGTTGGCTCTACGGAATCGAATGCCGAAAATCTATTGAAGAATAAAAAAATGTATTCTTTTGCCTCCGACAATCTCCGCGCTTCGTATTATTACAGTACGTTGATGAAGCAGAGAGCCTTGTCAAAAGGAGAGTTCGAGTATTATGAGAACAAGGTGAAATTGAGCGAAGAGATGGGCGGTTTGTTCACTCCCCAACCCTCGGAACTGCCTACTAATATCACTTGCAGCAATTCGGATAAACAAGCCATTGGTTATGTGGGAGTCAATATGAATGTAAGCGAGTACCGTCTTTATATTTCTACCAATGACATACAATATGATAATCCGTATGAGTGTAGTCTTTTACCGGATGGAGAAACGGAAAACAAAAGTAATTATGATTTATATATAGCGGGATATCGCATTGCCTTTTCTGAAATGACGGGGTATCAGTGGGCTAAAAAGGAATGTACTGATGTGCGTAGTTTGGGGGCGACTCTCAATAAACCTTCTTTCTGGCCGTTACCGGACAGAGGATATTAATATCGGAGTATTATGAAAAGAATTATATCGATCATTATTGGTTTGATTTCGGTGCTGGGCTTACAGGCGCAGGTCACTGAATGTATGCGAATATATACGGATAAGGATAATTATCTGGCAGGAGAAGATTTGTGGATAAAAGTCTGTGTGACGGATTCGGCAGAGGCTCCGTTCAGTAAAGTGGCTTATGTGGAGATCAGCGATATGCGCCAGGTGTATGCACAAGGCAAGATTGCCTTGAAGAATGGAACCGGATGGGGGCGTATCAAATTCCCGCAAACTATGCATTCGGGTGCCTATCAGCTTACGGCTTATACCCGTTACATGAGAAATCAGTCAGCAGACCGCTTCCCGAAGAAATATATTGCTGTTCTGAACGCCAGTCAGGCCACGGACGGAGATGATGTGGAATTATTAAAAGATTCGGTTTCTTTGACTTCGGGTAATCCGGTACTTTCGCCGTTACGTTTGTCAACCGATAAAGCCGTGTATGGAAATCGCAGTAAGGTGACTTTGAAGTTACCGGAACTGCCGGGTGATCTGAAGGATTTTTCTTTGTCTGTGGTGAGAAGGGATTGTGCGTTACAGGCTTTTCCGTCTGCCGTTGAAGTGCAAAAAAACAATAAGGCTGCCGGAGAACGCTTTATTGCCGAGTGCGAAGGACATATTGTGACCGGAAGATTAATCGGAGCATCGGCCGATTCGGTGAATGCCCGGCTATCGTGTGTTGGAAAGGATATCCGTATCTTTGACGGGCAACTACAGTCCGATGGCACTTACGCCTTCTATACCTCGGAAATCATGAATACCCAAGATATAGTGTTGACGGCTTTGCCGGGAAAAGGACGTACGGGCCGGTTGGAAGTAATATCTCCTTTTGCAGAAGTGCTGCCCGCGAAACTTCCCAAGCTTCGATTGGCATATGATGAGGAAGCATTGATAGAACGTAGTATCGGAGTGCAATTACACCACATCTTACCGGTAGATTCCACTCACGGACAGGCTGTGTTGGAACAGTTGCACGATTTCACCCCTTCACTCAGTTATAATCTGGATGAATATGTTCGTTTCAATACGGTCCGTGAAGCTTTTGTAGAATTTGTAATGGGAGTACGCGTAAGCAAGGCGGATGGCGCAACGATTATCAGAATATTGCAGGATGATGTAAAGCGGTTCAGTAGCTTAAAAGCGTTGGTACTGATAGACGGAGTTCCTATTGAAGATCATGATGCAGTATTGGACTATAATGCGCGTTTATTGCATTATATTCATCAGTATAGCGGCAGATATACGTTTGGCGGTAAACTGTACGATGGAATCATTTCGATGATAACACATCGTGGAACCCTTCCCGGACTACGCCTGGATGAGAATTCCCAACTGTTTGCTTATGAATTTCCGCAGAACCGTCCTGATTTTACAGCTCCGGTATATGACTCGGAAGAGCAACTGCATTCACGTATTCCCGATTTCCGCCACACGCTTTATTGGAATCCGGATATTACGGCTGCAACGAATTCCGTTAGTTTTTACACGTCGGATATGAAAGGAACTTATGTGGCAACCCTGCAAGGGATTAACAGCAAAGGAGAGTGTGTACAAGTACAAGGTGAGTTTGTAGTACGATAGTATATTCCTTTCAGGCTCTTCTCTTAGTATCCTCATGCAAAAGATGGCATCTTTAACATCAAAAGATGCCATCTTTTGTAGCATAACATGGCACCTTTCGCAGCAAAAGATGCCATCTTTTGCATAAGAGGATTATGAGATGAACCTGAAAGGTCTTATTCTTCCACCTGAAAGGGTTGTATCTTCCGGTTCCAATAGCCTGTATTGTTCATACTAGGAGTTAAAGCAAACACCAGTACGCCTGCTGTCGGAATCTCTGTAGTTCCGATCAAAGCTTTGGCTCCTTCAGGGAGGGTAAAGTTATAAGCTTTGTCGCTATAATTAAGGACTATCCCCAAACCGTTGCGGTATTCCATTGTCACACCATAGGGCAGATCCATTACAGGGATGTTCAGTTTCGCATAGAGTTTTTTAAGAACATCTCTTTCCAAGGTTCCGTCCGTACTGTCGATTCCTATGTATGTGATAGTACCTTTGCCAAGTTTACGGGTAGTAATGGCCGGTTTTCCTTCATAAAATTCTTCGATATACTTTCCCCAGCTCTGGCAATCCTTGCCCGGTTTTAGTATTTCTCCCCAAGAGTTCCAGGTGTATTCTTTGCCATCCATCACAAACTTTCCCGGTTCTTCGGGGAGCAACAGGTCATAAAATTCCATTTCATTTCCCGTCAGGTCGTAGATAAGCGAGCCGAAAGGAGCTTCCGGTAAACGCCCGTAACGGTCTTTCTGTGCCGTGCGACAGGTTAATACCAGATTACCTCCATTTCTTACGTATTCATTCCAGCGGTCTGCCAATGCCTTATCCGCCATCTGATAGGCAGGAGCGATGACTACCGGATACTGTGACAGGTCTTTGCTTTCATTGATGATATCGACCGGAGCACCGAAACTCTTCAAGGTGCGGTAATACTTGTCGATATGTGCCATTGTATTCCAGGTGCGGTTTTGTTTTTGCCTTTCGATGCTCCATGCATTTTCATGGTTGAAAAGAATGGCGGTGCGACGGGCTTGATAATCGGCAGGCTTCACATCACGTGCCTTTGCCTGCGTGCGCAGTTGCTTCACTTCCTTAATGAATTGCTCGAATTCACGTCCTCCGGGAGTGATGGTTGTTCCGTCCGTATTCACAATTCCGTAATGATATTGCTCTGTTCCGTAAAGCGGTTGGCGATAACGGTATGTACAAATAAAATCACTTCCGCCCGCAAATACGCTCCAAAGCCATAGCCGGACAGCACCGGGCAGCGGTTGCGGATTGATACTTCCCCAATTCACTTGTCCCGGTTGTAACTCCATCACACCGTAAGTCCCCTGTACGGGACGGAAAAAATCGTTGGCGAAAGCGATGCGTAGTGGATTTCCTACCCGGTATCCGCGACGCCCGATACCTTCGTTGTCACCGTAAACCATATAGCGGGTGTAGCTCACAAAATCCAGATCGGGACTTCCACCGATGTGTCCTTCATCGTAGTTGGGAATATAATTGGTGGTTACCCATTGGTTGCGGGCATACTTCTTAATCAGCAGGCATTGCTCGTTTAGGAAATCATTGGTCTGCCGGGCTGCAAAGCGCCGGTAATCCAATATCTGGTGATGATTCATAAACATCTGTGCGGTCTTGGGGAGAGTGATTTCATCGAAAGAGGAGTAGACTTCACTCCAGAAAGCAGTGCCCCAGGCATCATTCAATTCTTTGATATTATTATGATATTTATTTCTCAGGAAATCACGGAACGCTACTTCCGCGGCCTGGTTATAATCGAATTGTACGGCAGGCTCATTGTCGAGTTGCCAGCCCACAATACGGGGATCGTTGCCATAATGTTGCGCCAGTTTTTCTATCATCTTGTAGGAAAGCTCCCGATAGCGGGGAGAAGCGAACGAGGCATGCTGACGTGCACCGTGGTCGAGGAGTGTTCCGTCTTCGTATTTAATCAAGATTTCAGGATATTTGCGGCTTAACCAGACGGGTGGGGTGGCGGTGGAGGTACACATCACTACTTTTAGTTTGTATTTATCTGCCAGAGCGACTGCTTTGTCCAACCAGGCAAAATCAAATTTACCTTCTTCCGGTTCCAATTGTGCCCAGGCGAATTCGGCGAAGTGGGTGAACTCAAATCCTAAGTCGTGCATTTGCTTGAAGTCGCGTTCCCACTGGCTTTCGTCCCAATGTTCGGGATAGTAGTAGACGCCGGTCAGGGTGAGGTCTTTGTCATTGAACCAAGTGGACTGTGCAAAGAGCATTCCGCTCATCAGGCATGCACAGAGTAGGGTGAAGATCTGCTTTTTCATGGATGTTTTTCTTGATGGATTTATTATGTATACAAAGGTAAGCTACCCATGAAAAAGAGCCTATGGAAAATAGTGCAATTCCCTGCAATATAGGACTCTTTTAGATGAATTTCCATGCAAATGTACGTGTTTCCATTCATTGAGACAGTGAAATGGGCTATTTTCGCAACATGAATTAATGAACGGAATAATGGATACATAATAACCACATCATGAAAAAGAAGCTAATAGGAGTTTTCCTTCTAATGAGTCTCGTTTGCGGAAGCATCAGTGCGCAAGGATTGCCTGACAGGAAAGAGACGCTCGAAACCTTAATAAAAGTGAATAATTACTTCATGAAGAAGTACGCGGACTATCGTACTCCGTCTTATAATGGTATTATTCGTCCCAGCAATATCTGGACAAGGGGAGTGTACTATGAAGGACTGATGGCGTTGCATTCCGTTTTTCCTCGGGAAGAGTATTATGATTACGCTTATCAGTGGGCCGATTATCATAAATGGGGAATGCGTAACGGAAATACTACCCGCAATGCGGACGACCAGTGTTGCGGACAGGTTTATATCGAATTGTATAATATCTGTCCTGACCCGGAGATGATTAAGAATATCAAGGTCAATATTGACATGGTGGTTAATACTCCGCAGGTGAATGATTGGTGGTGGGTGGATGCCATACAGATGGCGATGCCTATTTATGCTAAGCTGGGTAAACTGACAGGAGAGCGGAAATATACTGATAAGATGTGGGAATTGTATAGCTATACCCGCAATGAATATGCCAAGAACGGACTGTTCAACCCTAAAGACGGGTTGTGGTGGAGAGATCATGATTTTGTTCCGCCTTATAAAGAACCTAATGGGGAAGATTGTTATTGGAGTAGGGGCAATGGTTGGGCTTATGCCGCACTGGTACGGGTGCTGGAAGAAATTCCGGCGGATGAGGTGCATCGTGCGGATTATGTCAATGACTTCCTGGCCATGAGTAAGGCAATAAAGAAATGTCAGCGTAAGGATGGTTTCTGGAATGTGAGTTTGCATGATGAGACAAACTTCGGTGGGAAAGAGACAAGCGGTACGGCTTTGTTCGTTTATGGAATGGCTTGGGGCGTGCGTAATGGCTTGTTGGATAAAAAAGAGTATCTTCCGGTATTGCTGAAGGCCTGGAATGCGATGGTGCAGGATGCTGTTCATCCGGACGGGTGTCTGGGGTATGTACAGGGAACGGGAAAGGAACCAAAGGATGGCCAGCCGGTGACTTATGATAAAATACCTGATTTTGAGGATTATGGTATAGGATGTTTCTTGCTGGCTGGCACGGAAGTGTATAAATTGAATTAATTAGTAACAGATTTCATAGATTATAGTATAATTGATAAAAGAATCAATTAGGAGGAAGGAGGGGCTGTGAAGTCGTTCCTTTTCTTTTTCTTTGCATATAAATGATAATTTAGCGGCGAGGGAATGGGTACGCGGACTACGCGGATAAGGCGGACGAACGCGGACTTTAATCTTTTAGACGCGGATGACACGGATGACGCGGATTTTTAAAGCTGCGCTATACATACCGGCATATCACACCGAAGGAAAAAAGAATCCGCGTCATCCGTGTCATCCGTGTCTGAAAGATTACTTGCACGCCGAAGGAGAACCTTGCTCCAGCGCTACGCTGGTAAATTATCATTTATTAATCTGACGAATTAAATAACTAACATAAAATGAAAGAAGTATGAGACAGCTTATTGCATTAATAATTTTAGGACTATCTATAACTTTGAATGTCGGAGCACAAAGTTACAAGTTCGATTTTACCTCCGGTAAGAAAACGAAGGACGGATATATCAAGATAACATCTGCTGATCGGTATGCCAATGCGAAAGGCTACGGATATGATCTCTCTCCGTCTCCGAATGGAAAGAACCACGCTCCTTTCTTCTTTTCAGTTGCCGTACCGGACGGGAATTATCACGTCACAGCTATCATCGGCAGTAAACGCAGTGCAGGAGAGACAACACTCCGAGGAGAATCACGCCGCCTCTTTTACGAAAATGTAAAAACAAAGAAAGGAGAATTGCTCCCTTGTTCCTTTACCATTAACAAACGCGATATCCACATCTCCGACAAAGAAGATGTGCGCATCAAGCCGCGCGAACGCAGCAAGCTGAATTGGGATGACAAACTGACTTTAGAGTTTAACGGAGATACTCCTCAGCTGACCGAACTAATCATTGAGCGTATAGAAAATGTTCCTACAGTCTTTTTATGCGGTAACTCCACTGTAGTGGATCAGGATAATGAACCCTGGGCCAGTTGGGGACAGATGGTTCCCCGTTTCTTTACCGATAGCATTTGCTTTGCCAACTATGCCGAATCCGGAGAGTCTGCCAATACTTTCATTGCTGCCGGACGTTTGAAGAAAGCCTTGACGCAGATGAAATCGGGAGATTATATCTTCATGGAATTCGGACACAACGATCAGAAGCAGAAAGGTCCCGGCAAAGGTGCCTTCTATTCTTTTATGACAAGTCTGAAAACCTTTGTTGATGAAGCCCGTGCCCGTGGAGTGCACCCCGTATTGGTAACTCCTACCCAAAGACGCAGCTTCGATGAAAATGGAAAGATTAAAGATACCCATCTTGATTTTCCCGATGCAGTGCGCTGGCTGGCGGAAAAGGAAAATATTCCTTTGATAGACTTGCATGCCATGACGCGTATTCTGTATGAGGCTATGGGAGTGGAGGAATCCAAGCATGCTTTCGTACACTATCCTGCCAATACCTATCCGGGGCAAGACAAACCTTCGGCGGATAATACTCATTTTAATCCGTATGGTGCTTATCAGATAGCCAAATGCGTTATTGAAGGAATGAAACAAGCCGGATTACCTTTGGTGAAGTATTTACGGACGGATAATGAAGGATATGATCCTGCCTGTCCGGATGCTCGCGAAACTTTTAAGTGGAATGAAAGTCCGTTTACGGAACTGGAAAAGCCGGACGGTAATTGAGAGAGGTTTTAGGGAACCAACCTCTCTATATCCGGAATCACTATTTCTCCCCGGTGTAATTCCAACAGGCCGTCTTCTTGCATGCCATTCAATGCTTTCGATACTCCCAATCGTGTATCATTGATGGCATTTGCGAGTTCTTCCATTTTGATTTTCAGTATCTTTTCTCCGGAAGGACGTTCGATGTGGGAGAGGATAAAATCGGCGATCCGCGCTTCGAGCTTCTCCGGAACTTTCGTCCACAAACGGTTATAGCACGTTTGTGCCCGGTTACTGATGATATTCATATAGTTGAGGCGGAAAATTTCATATCTGAACAGGTCGTTCATCACAAATGCCTTACTGATAGTTACGGTATTTACTTCTGTACGAGCTATGTGAGTGGATACGTAAGACGTATTCATGCCGAACAAAGATTGCGGTTCAATCAGGTATGGTGCCTGAAAATACTCCGTGAAGGTGTAAGAGTTATCTGTGGATGAGGTGGATGAAGCGATTTCCCCGTTCAAGATAAATATTAACTGTCCACATGTTGTTCCTTTTTTTACTAAAGTTTCTCCAGCTTTATGCTTGGTGAAATGTAATTTTACTTTTCCCAATATATTAGTGAAGTCCTCATGAGCGAGTCCTTGAAACAGTGGCAATTGGAGCAGGGTGTCATACATCGTTTCCATATCTTTATCAACTTCTTGTTTGAAAACAAATGTAAGCATAATCGCTATGTACCGTAAACACTTTGCCTTTCTTTTTGTTTTTTTTATTATTTCTTAAACGTGCTATTCATTCAGGCAATTAAATCTTGTGGAATGCATAAAAATCGATTATCTTTGCAAAAAAAAGGAGGGACACATGTTTGCAGCATTCAATTTACAACAAATGATCAGTGCTTTTATTGTACTGTTCGCAGTTATCGATATCATTGGTTCTATTCCTATCATCATCAATTTGAAGGAAAAAGGCAAAGAAGTGAACGCGCTGAAGGCTACGTTAATATCTTTTGCATTGTTGATTGGCTTTTTCTACGCAGGAGACATGATGTTAAAGTTATTTCATGTAGATATTGAATCGTTTGCGGTGGCCGGTGCATTTGTTATCTTCCTGATGTCGCTGGAAATGATTCTGGATGTAGAGATATTTAAGAATCAGGGACCTATTAAGGAAGCGACTTTAGTGCCGCTGGTTTTCCCGTTGCTGGCGGGTGCCGGTGCATTTACCACCTTGCTTTCCCTCCGTGCGGAGTATGCCAGTGTTAATATTATCATCGCTTTGGTGCTGAATATGATATGGGTGTATTTTGTTGTTAGTATGACCGGGCGTGTGGAACGCTTCCTGGGTAAGGGCGGTATTTATATTATCCGTAAGTTTTTCGGTATCATTCTGTTGGCTATTTCGGTGAGGCTGTTTATGGCGAACATTACGTTGCTGGTGGAGGCGTTACATAAAACATAAATATTCTCCGGTTTTAATCTCTTGTTGAAATATGGCTTATACTGAGCCTTTTCTTTATTTTGTTGAATATATATTTGGAAAATATGCAGCAAAGCTATACCTTTGCACCCAAATTCAAGACAATGATGAAATATTTATGTACATATAATCCTCTGAAACGATTGCTGCAGAACGAACAAATCTGTTGCTGTAGTGTCGTGCATGTACATTGGTTTAGCGGTTTCATCTAAGTTATCCTACATTATTTTTCTTTTTTGCCGGATACAATGATGCCGGTAGTCTGTTTTTCAGTTACTAATTATTTTGTAATTGCGGTTGTTGTTGCATACTTGCCAGTGGGAGCGAAGGAATAAGTTCCTCTGTCCGGCAGGTTGTTGCCCCGCGTATGATCTAAACTAGAGTTGATATGTTTAAAATACTTGGCCTGATGATCTTAGGCATAATAATCGGTTATGGTTTGCGTCGTATCTCGTTTTTGCGCAAAGTGGAGGTATCCATATCTTATACAGTATTTTTGTTACTGTTTGTTTTGGGCGTCACTATAGGGTCCAACAGACTGATTGTAGATAATCTGTTCTCTTTTGGATGGCAGGCAGCCTTATTGGCTTTATCTGCTACTGTAGGCAGCATTTTGGCTTCATGGCTTGTATTAAAATTGTTTTTCACTTCTAAAAAGAAAAAGGTATGAAAGATAGTTTGATTGTATTGGGATTTTTTGTGGGCGGATGCCTTTTGGGAGCTTTGGGATATCTCCCGGTGGATTTGAAGACAGGTAATATGTCTATCTATATATTGTATGCGTTGATGTTCCAGATCGGCATCAGTATTGGTTCCAATAAGGAACTGAAGAGCATGATTTCTCAGCTCCGTCTGAAGTTCTTGTTGATTCCGTTGGCTACTATTGGTGGAACTCTGCTTTTCTCGGCTCTGGCCAGTCTGCTGCTTAGCCGTTGGAGTATATTTGACTGTATGGCGGTGGGGAGTGGTTTTGCTTATTATTCTCTTTCTTCTGTGCTGATAACGCAGTTCAAGGAAGCTTCAATCGGACTTCAGCTGGCTACGGAGTTGGGGACAATTGCTCTGTTAGCTAATATATTCAGGGAAATGATGGCTCTGCTGGGTGCACCGCTATTGGTACGATACTTCGGCAGATTGGCACCTATATCAGCCGCTGGTGTCAATTCAATGGATGTGATATTGCCTGTAATTACCCGCTATTCCGGGAAAGAGATGGTGCCTATAGCTATTTTCCACGGCTTACTCATTGATATGAGTGTACCATTCTTTGTTTCTATGTTTTGCAAACTATGATGCCGGATCTTCTTTCGATCTATTGTAGTCTGCCTTTACTTCTGTATTTTCTTCTTCCTCATATTCCTTCCCCTCTTCACCGGACTCTTCATCGGGTGTTTCTTCCTCATCTGCAAACGGGTCCGGTCGTTGAGGTCCATATTCCATGAATGCTATGGCACAGATAGTGCCGGCTATCGCTCCGCTGAGGTGTCCTTCCCATGAGGTGGTTTCTTTGGCAAAGAATGGGAACATATTCCAGATAAGCCCGCCATATAGAAAGGTAACTAATAAGGAGATGGCAATCAATGGTACATGCTTTCGCAGGATACCGCTGAAAAAAAGGAAGAAGGCCAGGCCGTAGATGATGCCGCTGGCTCCGATGTGCCATCCCGGTTTACCTATAAGAAAGGTGAGTGCGCCGCAGCCTATCCAGATGGCAAAGAATATATAGGAAGCAATGTGCCGGTAAAAGTAGAACAAACACCACGACAGAAAGAATAACGGCAAAGTGTTTGCTAACAGATGCCTCAAACTGCCGTGTACTAACGGGTGCGCAAAGATACCGAATACCCCTCTTTGTTCCATAGGATACACACCTAACCTCCTGAAATCCCAGTCCATACCGACTTCAAGGAACTTTAGCAAGTAAAGAATAAAAATGAGGAATAACGGTATAACTGCTGCCAGGGCTATCCGGCGTACATCTTGCTTCATCTTTCTTACTGGTTTCTGTTATTTTGGTACAATGCTACGAATATTTAAGTAAAAAACGAAAATAAATGAACTTTTTATTTTGCGTATTGTCTTTAATTTGTATTTTTGGCATCAGTACCATACCCGTAGGCATAGCATGCGAGGTATGGAACATGATACCTGAACAATTAACCTTTAAATAATGCACAACTATGAGTTATTTACGATTTGACAAGACTCTGATGATCAATCTGGAAGAATCTTTACCAAGGGAGATACTTCGGACAAATAAGTCAGGAGCCTATCATTGTACAACGATTGTAGATTGTAACACACGCAAATATCACGGACTGTTGGTGATTCCCGTCCCCAATCTTGACGATGAAAATCATGTGCTGCTATCTTCTTTAGATGAAACGGTAATTCAGCACGGTGCGGAGTTTAATCTGGGGTTGCATAAATATCAGGGAGACCACTTTAGTCCTAACGGGCATAAGTATATCCGTGAATTCGATTGTGAGCATATCCCGGCAACAACTTACCGTGTAGGAGGTGTTATCCTCCGTAAGGAAAAGATTTTTGTACATCATGAGAATAGGATTCTGATTCGCTATACCTTGGTAGATGCCCATTCGGCAACCACACTTCGTTTCCGCCCCTTTTTGGCCTTTCGCAGTGTACGAGAATATACGCACGAAAATCCGCAGGCGAACCGTGACTACCAATTGGTAGAAAATGGTGTGAAAACCTGTATGTATCCCGGCTATCCCGAACTTTTCATGCAACTGAACAAGAAGAATGAATTCCATTATCAGCCGGATTGGTATCGTGGCATCGAGTATCCCAAAGAACAGGAGCGAGGATATGACTTCAATGAAGACCTGTATGTTCCCGGTTATTTCGAAGTAGATATAAAGAAAGGAGAAAGTATCGTTTTCTCTGCCGGCATTTCCGAAATTTCTCCGCGTAAACTAAAACAAACCTTTGAGGCGGAAGTTGCTGACCGTACACCGCGCGACAGTTTCTATCACTGTCTGCAAAACTCGGCACACCAGTTCCACAATAAACAGGGGGAGAACCACTATGTATTAGCGGGATATCCCTGGTTTAAGTGTCGTGCCCGTGACTTGTTCGTTTCTTTGCCCGGCTTGACGTTGGCAGTGGATGAACAAGATGAGTTTGAAGATGTTATGGTAACTGCCGAAAAAGCTATCCGGGAGTTTATCAGTGGAGAACCATCGAGTTATAAAATATATGAGATGGAAGATCCGGATGTATTGTTGTGGGCTGTATGGGCTTTACAGCAGTATGCTAAGGAGACCTCACGTGAGCAATGCCGCCAGAAATATGGTCGTTTGCTGGAGGACATCATGGACTATATCCGTAGCCGTAAACATGATAATCTCTTCCTGCACGAAAATGGTTTACTGTATGCCAACGGGACGGAGAAGGCTATCACCTGGATGAATTCTACGGTGAATGGTCGTCCTGTAACCCCGCGTACGGGATACATTGTGGAAGTGAACTCTTTGTGGTATAACGCACTTCGTTTCATAGCCGATCTGGTTCGTGAAGATGGCAATGTACATCTGGCGGACGAACTGGATGCGCAGGCGGAAGTAACCGGAAAGTCTTTTGTAGAGGTATTCCGTAATGAGTGTGGTTATCTGTTCGATTATGTGGATGGATTTATGATGGACTGGAGCGTCCGTCCCAATATGATATTTACCGTTGCCTTCGATTATTCCCCGCTGGATCGGGCACAGAAAAAGCAGGTGCTTGATATCGTGACGAAAGAGTTGCTTACTCCGAAAGGGTTGCGTACTCTCAGTCCGAAGAGTGGAGGATATAATCCGAACTATGTCGGTCCTCAGATTCAGAGAGATTATGCTTATCACCAGGGTACAGCTTGGCCGTGGCTTATGGGCTTCTATATGGAGGCGTACCTGCGTATTTACAAGATGAGCGGTGTATCATTCGTGGAGCGTTATCTGATTGGTTTTGAAGATGAGATGACGAGTCATTGTATCGGTTCGCTCCCCGAACTCTTCGATGGTAATCCACCGTTCAGAGGTCGCGGTGCAGTGTCTTTTGCCATGAATGTGGCCGAAATACTGCGCATCCTGAAATTGTTGTCTAAGTATAATTTATAAGAGGAGGAACGAAAATGAAAGTTTTAATGTTTGGATGGGAGTTCCCCCCGCATATCTTAGGTGGCTTGGGAACTGCCAGCTACGGTCTGACGAAGGGGATGTCCCAGCAGGAAGATATGGAAATTACTTTCTGTATTCCAAGGCCATGGGGCGATGAAGATCAGAGCTTCTTACGCATCATTGGCATGAATAGCACTCCGGTAGTGTGGCGTGATGTAAACTGGGATTATGTTCAGGGACGTGTAGGTTCTTATATGAACCCCCAACTCTATTATGATTTGCGCGATCATATTTATGCCGATTTTAATTATCTGAATACGAATGATCTCGGTTGCATCGAGTTTTCCGGTTGTTATCCAGCTAATTTACATGAAGAGATAAATAACTATTCCATTGTGGCCGGTGTGGTAGCACGCCAGCAGGAGTTTGAGATCATCCACTCACACGACTGGCTGACCTATCCGGCAGGTATTCATGCCAAACAGGTATCCGGTAAACCGTTGGTAATCCATGTGCATGCCACCGACTTCGACCGTAGTCGTGGAAATGTGAATCCTACTGTGTATGCCATAGAAAAGAATGGTATGGATAATGCTGACCATATTATGTGTGTGAGTGAGTTGACTCGTCAGACGGTTATTAATAAATATTTTCAGGATCCCCGCAAGGTATCTACCGTACACAATGCCGTTTCTCCGCTTTCACAAGAGATACAGGATATTGTACCGCAGAAGAAGCCGAATGAAAAAGTTGTGACTTTCTTAGGTCGCATAACCATGCAGAAAGGTCCGGAATATTTTGTGGAAGCTGCTGCTATGGTATTGCACCGTACGCGCAATATCCGTTTTGTGATGGCCGGTAGTGGTGATATGATGGATCAGATGATCCGTTTGGTGGCCGAACGAGGTATTGCCGACCGTTTCCATTTTCCAGGTTTCATGAAAGGAAGTCAGGTGTACGAAATGTTGAAAGCAAGTGATGTGTACATTATGCCGTCTGTTTCCGAACCCTTTGGTATTTCTCCTTTGGAGGCTATGCAATGTAGTGTACCGACTATTATTTCTAAGCAATCCGGCTGTGCCGAGATATTAGATAAGTGCATCAAGACTGACTACTGGGATATTCATGCTATGGCAGATGCAATTTATGCTATTTGTACTTATCCTGACCTTTACGAGTATTTGCGTGATGAAGGTAAGAAAGAAGTGGATGCTATTAAGTGGGAAGATGTGGGACTGAAAGTGCGCCGCATCTACGAAGAGGTTATTAAACAATATAATAGATAACAATAAAACAATATAGATATGAGAACGATCTGTCTTTATTTTGAGATCCATCAAATCATTCACCTGAAACGCTATCGTTTCTTTGATATAGGTACGAATCATTATTATTATGATGATTATGCCAACGAATACAGTATCAACGAAGTTGCCGAACGTTCCTATATTCCGGCATTGAGCACCCTCATTGAAATGGCGAAAAATTCCGGCGGTGCATTCAAGGTGGCTTTGTCTATTTCCGGTGTTGCTTTGGAACAATTGGAAATCCACGCACCGGCTGTGATTGACCTGCTACACCAGTTGAATGATACAGGTTGTTGCGAGTTCTTGGCCGAACCTTATTCTCACGGCCTTTCTTCTTTGGCAAATGAAGATTGTTTCAAGGAAGAAGTGAAGCGCCAGAGTGCTAAGATGAAACAAATGTTCGGTAAAGCACCGAAAGTATTCCGTAACTCCAGTCTGATTTACTCTGATGAAATAGGGGGATTGGTGGCAAGTATGGGCTTTAAGGGTATGCTGACTGAAGGTGCAAAACATATTTTAGGATGGAAGAGTCCGCACTATGTGTATCATTGCAGCTATAACCAGAACCTGAAACTGTTGTTGCGTGATTTCAAGCTTTCAGATGATATCAGTTTGCGCTTCTCTAATTCCGAATGGAATGAATATCCACTGTTTGCCGATAAGTATATTGGTTGGATTGATGCTCTGCCACAAGAAGAACAGGTTATCAACATCTTTATGGAACTTAGTGCATTGGGAATGTCACAGCCGCTTTCTTCCAATATACTGGAATTCCTGAAAGCGTTGCCTGCTTGTGCAAAGGATAAAGGTATTACTTTCTCTACACCGACGGAGGTTATCACTAAATTGAAATCTGTATCTCAACTGGATGTTCCGTATCCAATGTCCTGGGTAGATGAGGAAAGAGATACCAGTTGCTGGTTGGGCAACTGTATGCAGCGTGAAGCTTTCAATAAATTGTATAGTATTGCTGAACGCGTTCATTTATCCGATGATCGCCGCATCAAGCAGGATTGGGATTATTTGCAGGCAAGTAATAACTTCCGGTTCATGACGACGAAGAATAGTGGTATTAGATTGAACAGGGGAATCTATGAGTCTCCTTATGATGCTTTTACTAACTATATGAATATTTTAGGTGATTTCATCAAACGGGTAGAATCTCTTTATCCGATGGATATAGATAATGAGGAACTGAATGCCTTGCTGACGACTATCAAGAATCAGGGTGACGAGATAGACGAATTACACAAAGAGGTGGAAAAGTTGCAGGCTAAACTGGAAAAAGAAAAGACTGCTGAGGCAAAGGTTAAAGCTGCTGCTGCCAAAGCTAAAACTCCTGCTGCTACAAAGAAAACAGCTGAAAAGAAACCTGCTGCGAAGAAAGCCACAACAACCAAGAAGGAAACTGCCAAGTAGTTTTTCTTCTTAGGAGAAATACATCAAATAAAAAGCCTTCCGTTCAAACAGAGCGGAAGGCTTTTTTGTACCTTTACTTATTTTGAGGAGAAGTTTATTTATTGAAGGTAGTATAAGTTACTTCCAATTTCAGAGCTTCACCCTTCGGACCGCCTTTCAACATTGCATATCCGGGTTGGAGATCGTTTTGGATACCTGTCATTGTACTGGAAGTACTTGAACTTGTAGTATCATATGTGATTGAAACAGGTATCAGATATACAGTTCTCCAGTCTTTTTCCCATTCTTCCTGATTCCATTTATCACCTGCTTCTTCTTTGGCTTTTTTCATTGCGGCATCTTTTCCTTGAATGCAAGTAGTAACTAAACGGGCAATATTATTAAATGTGTACTGATTGGTTGCCACATTATTATGCTTTACGGTATAAGACGTGATGTTGTCCGGCAATTTGTTTTCTTCGAAGAAACTCTTGAAGTCTACTTTACGTAATAGCAAAACATTGCTTGGAGCACTCATGCTGAACTCGTATGGGCTATCTTGCTTATTGTAATTGGTGAATGTCAGTTTCACTGCATTCAGTGTATCATTGGCTAACTTCTGGTAGATATCATCATAAGGTAATTCTGCCTCTGTGAAAATACCAGCGGGAGATTTGATATAAGTATGTTCATCTTCTGCAGCAAGTTTCTGGATTTTATCGGAATTGAGGAATTGATTAGCCTGAATTACCTCTTTAGTAGAAGCAAATTCAGTCCGCCATGTGTGGGCGGTAGAGTCCTCATTCTCGAAACCTGCTTGTTTCCGTTTATAAGGTACATTAGTTGCGGTATCTATTACATAGAATTGATATTTCATTTGTAAGTCTACACGATCTACGTAAAGTACTGTTCCATCACCATAATCGCTTTTAATATATACGCCCTTAAATACGTTCTCTATAAAAGCTTTAGAGTTCTTGAAATATTCAGGATGTTCTTTACTGAGTTTAAGCCACTTGTTTCCATAGGTTTCCTTATCCAGCGTAAAAGTAACACTTGGATAATAAGTTTTATTACCATATGAATCTGTTGCGTTTCTTTCTTCATCTGTTACGCTTGTGTCGTAGGCTGTATAGGCTCTGCGACCTAATAAAATCGGATTCAGTTTATCGTAATACTCTGCAGGATCAATATTGGTATAGCGATTGCGTTCCAACTCTTTTTGCAATTGGTATGCACTCATACGGCAAGCATTCAAAGAATCTCCGAACCAAGTGGAATAGAAAACAACTAAGCGTACACCTGCTACCGTGTCTTCTGTCAGAATTCCCGTCTTTTTATCAAAATCATATTTTTCAGGGAATTTGAAGTTATCTATACAGTTCAACTCAGTTAAGAAACTCGCTTCGTAGTATCCGAAAAGAGGATCTGTAAAACGCCCTACATAACCTGTACTGGTTTTGGCAAATACAGAGTCAGCGACAACGGAACGTGTAGTGACGGGAAATTCTGTGGTTAGTGCGGAAATACCGTCGGAACCGGGTAACATTCCTATTCCTAATGTACCGGTATTATCATCGCAACCAAAGAAAGTAAGGGTTGCTGTCAATAGCAGAGCGCCTAAAAACTTCACTTTCATAGTTTTCTTTGTTATCTTGTTTATTTTTGTTCTGTTTCCCATACTCTGTCGTAGAACTCATTACAAGCATCGGCAAATGTTTCGGGAGTCTGATATTCTAAAATGGGTTTTCCAGATTGTCGAGCATATTCCATCACTTCTTCGTTGACTTTTTCGCTTTGTTGGATAATGCCATCTGCATAATCAATGGCCAGTTTGCACAACGTTGCGTAGTCTACAGGAGCCTTCAGGTGAGCTACATCCTTCTTTGTAACACCTTTCAATACCAATCTGTTTACAAAATCAGCATTAAACGATTCTTTGAAGTCATCTTCGAAAACGGAGAATACTACTTTAGCGTCACGGAATGAAGGCTCGTCCTTATATGCTTTCTTTATATACAAAGGAGCTAAGGCAGTCATCCAGCCATGGCAGTGAATGATATCCGGGCACCAGCGTAACTTCTTAACTGTTTCCAATACACCGCGTGCATAAAAAATAGCACGACTGTCATTATCCTCATATTCCACACCATTCTCATCCGCTGTTTCCAGGCGGTTTTGGAAATAATCATCGTTGTCGATGAAATAAACCTGCATGCGGGCAGACTGAATGGAAGCAACTTTAATAATAAGGGGGTGGTCGGTATCGTCAATAATCAGATTCATACCGGAGAGACGTATCACTTCATGCAATTGGTTTCTGCGCTCATTGATATTCCCCCATTTAGGCATGAATGTTCTAATTTCTCTGCCTTTTTCCTGGATTGCTTGAGGTAGGTTTCTGCCTACAAGGGACATTTCGGATTCTGGTACGTAAGGAGTAATCTCTTGGGTAATAAATAAAACCTTGTTCGCCTTTGTCATAATAACAATGTTCTCAATTATTCTGCAAAGATATAAAAAAAATCGGGCACTTGAGCAAATAAGGCGACTCTATAATTCCTTATGAATTGTTAACTGCTTGTTTCTCAGTGTTACATTGCTTCAAAGCAGGTTGTTGTCCGAGTAGAACTTTTGCATTAATTTGCGATATTTCTTCTTTATATGCTAAATAATAGTTTATTTTGCACCGCTTTTGCGAACAACTAAGTTATTATATAACCTATAAAAATGGAAATAGTACATACTATCAAGGACTTGCAGGCCGGACTCTCGGCTTTACGGGCCCAAGGTAAAAAGGTAGGATTGGTACCTACAATGGGTGCCCTGCATGCCGGTCATGCGTCATTGGTGAAGCGTTGTGTTGCAGAGAATGGTGCTGCGGTAGTGAGTGTTTTTGTAAACCCGACACAGTTTAACGACAAGAATGATTTAGAGAAATATCCCCGTACGCTGGATGCCGATTGTGCTTTGTTGGAAGCTTGCGGTGCTGCGTTTGTGTTCGCTCCTTCGGTTGCGGAGATGTATCCTGAACCTGATACGCGCCAATTTAGTTATGCGCCGTTGGATACAGTGATGGAAGGTGCGTTTCGTCCGGGACACTTCAATGGTGTTTGCCAGATTGTGAGTAAGCTGTTTGATGCAGTGAAACCGGATCGCGCTTATTTCGGAGAGAAAGATTTCCAGCAGTTAGCTATCATTCGTGAGATGGTGCGCCAGATGAATTATTCGTTGGAAATAGTGGGTTGCCCTATTATACGTGAAGAGGATGGGTTGGCTCTGAGTAGTCGTAACGCTCGTTTATCTGTCGAAGAACGCAAAAATGCTTTAAAAATATCGCAAACATTATTTGAAAGTCGTACCTTTGCGGCTTCTCATACAGTTGCTGAGACTCAGAAATTTGTAGAAGATGCCATTGCTGCCGCTCCCGGTTTGCGTCTGGAATACTTCGAACTGGTGGATGGCAACACGTTGCAGAAAATAGCCAATTGGGAAGATACGGCGTATGCTGTAGGTTGCATTACAGTGTTCTGTGGTGAAGTTCGCCTGATTGACAATATTAAATATAAAGAGTAATAAACCTAAAAAGAGAGATCAGACCTTATGATGATTGAAGTGCTGAAGTCGAAAATCCATTGCGCTCGCGTCACGGAAGCTAACCTCAATTATATGGGAAGCATTACGATTGACGAGGACTTACTGGATGCGGCTAATATGATTGCCGGTGAAAAAGTGTACATAGCTGATAATAATAATGGTGAACGTTTTGAAACCTATATTATTAAAGGCGAACGTGGTTCGGGCAAGATATGTCTGAATGGTGCGGCAGCCCGCAAGGTGCAGCCGGACGATATCATCATTATTATGTCGTATGCCTTGATGGACTTTGAAGAAGCCAAGTCGTTCAAGCCGTCGGTGATTTTCCCTGATCCGGCAACGAACAAAGTGGTGAAATAAACGGGAAGAAAAGCGGTGGAAAGCTTGACTTTAGTTGTTTGATTCCGTATCTTTGCCCATGTAATCCTGATTTAGTTTCGGGAACGAAGATAGTAAGAGGAGTGATGCTAGTTGCTCCTCTTTTTTTTGTGTCTGTATGTAGGATTTTTCGGAAGATACTATGTTTTGGTTCATAATATACCATGTAATTGGGTAAAACATACTATGTAATCGCTCGAAACATACCATCTGTTTAGAGCGAATGAATGATGTAATCGAAGTAAACAGATCATCTGTTCCGGAAAAAGAAAAGCGGAAAGACCGAAATCTTTCCGCTTTGTTAATGTTATGTAAACTTGCTCTTGACAAGTAATGTCTTTTCTGCTTATTTGCTCAACTGCTCGTGCATTGAGGCAGCAGCCTTGCGTCCATCGCCCATAGCAAGAATAACGGTAGCACCACCACGAACAATATCACCTCCGGCATAAATGGTAGGAATAGATGACTGCATGTTCTCGTTTACGGCAATCGTACCTTTGCGTCCCATTTCCAGTCCCGGAATAGAAGAAGGTACAATCGGGTTGGGAGAAACCCCTACGCTGACGATAGCCAGATCTATATCAATGGTTTCCGTTGCACCTGGGATAGCTACGGGACTACGGCGTCCGGATGCATCCGGTTCGCCAAGCTCCATTTTTTGCAAGATAACTTGTTTTACCTTTCCTTGCTCATCGGCGATGTATTCGATAGGGTTATGCAGCGTGAGGAATTCAACACCTTCTTCTTTCGCATGTTTTACCTCTTCGATACGTGCAGGCATTTCTTCTTCGGAACGACGATAGATAATCATGGCACGTTCAGCACCCAAGCGGCGTGCAGTACGCACTGAGTCCATTGCTGTATTTCCACCACCGATAACGGCTACATTTCTACCGAAAGGCACCGGAGTATCAGAGTCTTCGCTTGCTGCATCCATCAGGTTGACGCGTGTCAGGTATTCATTGGATGACAGGATATTGATGGAGTTCTCTCCCGGAATATTCATGAAGTTAGGCAATCCGGCACCGGATGCTACGAATACACCTTTGAAACCTTCTTCTTCTAACTGTTCCACACTGATAGTCTTGCCTATGATGCAGTCCTTTATGAAGTTAACTCCCATCTTGGCAAGATTCTCAATCTCTACATCCACCACTTTGTTCGGCAGACGGAATTCGGGGATACCATACTTCAATACACCGCCTATCTCGTGAAGGGCTTCGAAGACAGTAACGTCGTAACCATATTTAGCCATATCTCCGGCAAAAGAAAGTCCGGCAGGTCCGGAGCCGATAACGGCAATCTTGATACCATTCTTTTCCTTGATTTCCGGTACGGAAATTTGCCCGCTTTCACGTTCATAGTCAGCGGCAAAGCGTTCCAGATAGCCGATTGCTACCGGCTTTTCTTTCATTTTCAGGTGGATACATTTTGACTCACACTGTTTTTCCTGCGGGCAAACACGGCCGCAAACGGCAGGCAGAGCACTGGTCTCTTTTAGTGTCTTGGCAGCTTCGAGTATTTCTCCACGTTCAATGTTTTTGATGAAACGAGGAATGTCAATACCTACGGGACAGCCTTCCATACAGCCTGGATTCGCACAATCGAGGCAACGCTTAGCTTCCGTCAGAGCTTGTTCCTCTGTAAGTCCTTGATTTACTTCTTCTTTGCGACTGTGCGAACGGTATTCCGGATCGAGCTCGTTCATTTCAACACGCGGAATAGCGGTACGTTCTTTGGGTTTCATTGCCTTGCGAAGTTCCAAACGCCATGCGGCATTACGACTTTTCTCGTCAACTTCTTGTGTCGGTTCCGGTACAGCTTTGCAGGATTCGTCTTCTTCAAGCTTGTGCATCTCCTCGCGTTCGATGCTCTTGAAAGCACCCATACGCTTCAACATCTCGTCGAAGTCTACCTGATGGCCGTCAAATTCCGGTCCGTCTACACAAACGAATTTGGTCTTTCCACCGATGGTAATACGACAAGCACCGCACATACCTGTACCATCCACCATGATTGTATTCAGCGAAACATCAGTCGGTATTTCATATTTCTTAGTCAGCAAACAAACAAATTTCATCATGATAGCGGGGCCGATAGCAAAACATTTGTTTACTTTCTCCCGTTTAATGACTTCTTCCACGCCTTCGGTTACTAATCCTTTGCGTCCGTAAGAACCGTCATCGGTCATAATGATGACCTCGTCTGCGCTTTCGCGCATCTCTTTTTCAAGGATAATCAGCTCTTTGCTACGTCCGGCAAGTACGGCAATAACGCGATTACCGGCAGCTTTCAAAGCCTGTACGATAGGGAGCATGGGAGCCACGCCTACACCACCACCTGCACAAACCACTGTTCCGAAGTTTTCAATATGAGTAGCTTGTCCCAGCGGACCTACCACATCGGTGATGTAATCGCCCTCATTCAGTTCGCAAAGGCGGGTAGAGGAGAGGCCTACTTCCTGTACTACCAAAGTGATAGTGCCGCGTACGGTGTCAGCCGCTGCAATAGTCAATGGCATACGTTCGCCTTTTTCGCCTACACGCACAATGACGAAGTGTCCTGCCTTGCGTGAGCGGGCTATTAAAGGTGCCTCGATCTCTAATTTAAAAACCTTTTCAGAAAAATGTTCTTTGCTAATGATTTTGTTCATTATCTATAAATTTTGTTGGTATAATTACGTAATCACTTTCAGATTGTTACGGTTTGCAAAGATACGGGTTATTTGGTAAAAACAAAGAAAGTTTCTTCTAAAAAGCTGTATAACTGATGTGGACAAACGATAATTCGCCCCTACCAGGTTGTATAGACGTAATCATATAAACGTCTGTGGTTACCTATGTAGGAGCGAATTATTATTCACCCGCTCGTATAGCGCAGCTATTTTTAGTCAATCATTTCAAAACCCGTATACGGCACCAATGCCTTCGGGATACGGATACCTTCCGGCGTCTGATTGTTTTCCAGCAAAGCGGCAACAATGCGTGGTAATGCCAATGCAGATCCGTTTAATGTATGGCAAAGTTCTGTCTTCTTTTCCCCACTGCGGTAACGGCATTTCAAGCGGTTGGCCTGATAAGTATCGAAGTTAGAAACCGAACTTACTTCCAGCCAACGCTTCTGTGCTTCGGAGTAAACCTCAAAGTCGAAGCAAAGGGCGGCTGTAAAGCTCATATCTCCACCGCATAGGCGAAGGATGCGATATGGCAATTCCAGTTTTTGCAATAATCCTTCCACATGATCCAACATCTCTTTGTGAGATTGTCTGGAATGTTCCGGTTTGTCAATGCGTACCAATTCTACTTTAGAGAATTCGTGCAGACGGTTCAAGCCGCGTACATCTTTACCGTAAGAACCTGCTTCGCGACGGAAACACTGCGTGTAAGCACAGTTCTTGATAGGAAGTTGCTTCTCTTCCAGAATCACGTCACGATAGATGTTTGTTACAGGAACTTCAGCTGTCGGAATAAGATATAAATCGTCTACTTCGCAATGGTACATCTGACCTTCCTTGTCGGGTAACTGGCCTGTTCCGTAACCGGAAGCGGCATTAACTACTGTCGGAGGCATGATTTCCAGATAACCGGCTTTGCGGGCTTCGTCCAGGAAGAAGTTGATCAACGCGCGTTGCAACTGCGCACCTTTTCCTTTATAAACCGGGAAACCGGCTCCTGTTATCTTTACGCCCAGGTCGAAATCTATCAAATCATATTTTTTTGTCAGTTCCCAGTGAGGCAGTGCATCTTTGGGGAGTTCGGTTTCCATACCGCCCATTTTCTCTACTACATTATCTTCAGCACCTACACCTTCGGGTACTTCATCATAAGGTACATTAGGAATGGTATAGAGTAGATTCTGCATGTCTTCGGCAGCCTGATCCATTTCAGTCTGCAAAGTCTTGTTGACTTCTTTAAGTTCGGCTACACGGCTTTTGGCAGTTTCTGCTTCCTCTTTCTTTCCTTCTTTCATCAATTGTCCGATGGATTTGGAAATCGAGTTTACTTCAGAGAGGTTATTATCTAATATAGACTGTGTGCTACGTCTTTTGTCGTTAAAGGCAATTACCTGGTCTATTGTTTCTTTTGCATTTTTGAAATGCTTCTTTTCCAGTCCGCGGATCACCGCGTCGGTGTTTTCTGTAATTTGTTTGATGGTAAGCATATCTTGATACTTTGTTTTGATTAAAATCTTGATTTGAGAGCACAAAGATAGTGTAAATCAGAAGTAATGCAAAAAAAGAAACTATAAAAAGAAAGGGATGCAATCCATCAGATTGCATCCCTCATCTTTATTTCTTATTCTGAAACTTACGCTTCTGTGCTTTCGGCAGGGATTACAGATACATAACGTCTGTCTTCCTTGGTTACTTTGAACTGTACAGTTCCGTCTACTAAAGCGAAAAGAGTGTGGTCTTTACCCATACCGATGTTGTTACCCGGGTGGAATTCAGTACCTCTTTGACGAATGATGATGTTGCCTGCTTTGCAAGCTTCGCCACCAAATATCTTAACGCCTAATCTCTTGCTCTGTGATTCGCGGCCGTTCTTAGAACTACCGACACCTTTTTTATGTGCCATTTCTTCTTACTGTTTTAAATTGATTAAGCTACTACTTCTGTAATTGTTAACTCTGTGAATTGTTGGCGGTGACCGTTCAACTTGCGATGACCTTTTCTTCTTTTCTTGTGGAAAATAAGAACTTTATCACCTTTTACCAGGCTGGATACAATCTGGCAAACAACTTTTGCACCTTCTACAGTAGGAGCACCTACAGTGATTGCACCGTCTTTGTCTACCAAAAGAACCTTGTCAAATTCTACTGTCGTACCGTTTTCTGCATTCTGGATGTGGTGTACAAACAGCTTTTTGCCAGCTTCTGCTTTAAATTGCTGACCGTTGATTTCTACAATTGCGTACATTTCTTATATATAATGTATAAGTTAGCTCCGTCGGGTGGTCTCTAATCACTTAGAAAGCACTTTGTCGAACCCGGTGCGGAATAATCGGGCACAAAAGTACTTCTTTTCTTCGGAACGGGCAAGTGTTTCATCTTCTTTTTGCGGAAAAAATGGTTTACCTCTATTCCATGTAAGGAAAGCGGAATGGGAGCAGTTTCCCGTTTACAAGAAGTTAAGAGTTTGTCGACAAGAAATTAACTTCTTGTCGACAAACTCTTAACTTCTTGTAAACAGAAAAAGGACTGCTTGTAACCTTTTGGTAATCAGTGGCGAAATATTCTCTTGTTTAAATCGGAATGTATATAAAACGTACTTGAGACCTGCTTGCTCCGTACCTGCTCCGTAGCAAAACAGGATGCGAACCGGATTTACCTGAAAAATTACAAAAGTGGCTTTAGTACATAAACCGCCGCAACTATCAGTGCTACTACAATAATAGCAAAGATAATAAGCAGTATCAAACTATAGAAAAACATCAGTATTGTAGTCCAGAAACTTCTCCACCAGGTATATCCATACAGTTGCTTATAATCCAGGCAGAAGAGGGCAAAGATGAATAGTATGGGCAATTCGTATAAATGGCCTACCTGTGCACTGCCGTTGAAAGGGAGCACTATGATACTGAGCAAGAGTATCTGGCAAGCAATATAAGCCTGTATAAATACATGTTCTGTCAGATTATAGTGCAGTTTGTTCTTTTTCTGATGGAAAGCCATGAGCGTTGCCAGAGCAAAGAGAGGTAATGTGGCGATAATACGGAATGCCTTGTTACCATGTCCCCAACTTTTCAGTAAGTTCCATACTTTTTCCAGAAAAGGTGTATTGTGAATGGCTTTTTCAAGCTTATTAAATACTGATGATCCACCTTCCAGAAGTTCATCTATGAGTTCGTCATCTTCATCACCATTTATTTGAAGGGTGATGTTATCCTTTTTTAAGTTTTTTGAGGTTTCCAGTTTTTCCAGATTCTGATCCAGTTCTTTTATTGTTTGGGCCAAAACCTCCTTTTGGTCTGGTTTCTTGGTCTCTTTCATCTGTTTCTGCAATAGCTCACGTGCAGCCATCAGATTATTCTTCCGGATGTCCGTAGAATCTTCTGTTTCCAGATTTTCCAGTTTCTTATCCAGACCTTCTATCGTTTTATTCAGGATATTTTGGGTAGTCGGGTCTGTTGCTGTTTCTATACGTTTTTGCAATTGTTCACGTGCAGCGACTATTTCTTGCCTTTGAGCTTCCGGAGACTTTCCCTTTTTCTCTTTCAAGGCTTCAGGATCTACTAGTTGTACGGCCATGATGTAAAGGGCGGCAAGTACAAATAGTGTCTGGAAGGGGCGGAAGTATAAGATTCGTTTGCCGGCAATGAAGTCTCTGATCATGTACCCCGGGCGGTAGAGTAAATCCAGAAGTGTTCGACCAAAGCCATTATCAATATTGGTGAATCCTCCCAATATATTTTTGAATGTATTACTGAAGCGGTAGCGAGGAGTGTTCCTGCTTTGACCGCAACGGTTGCAATAACTACCTGTATAGACGGTATCACAATTCAGACAGATGTTACTTTCCTCACTGATGGGCGGAATCTTTTTTCCACGTACCATCTTGATATGCAAGGCTCGAAGGTACTTCTTACAGGGGGTCCACCAGGGGGATATAAAATCTAATACACGGTCTGGCAGAATCCTGCGTTTGGTAAGAATATACCAAAGTACCAGTATGAAAGACCATAGAAAAACATTGCTATCTTCTCCTTCTTCAAAAGACAGCCATAGCAATATTGCCAAAATCAGTATTTGCCAAATATTGATCATCTTTCTTCTGCGGGGAGCGGGAGAAATGGGAGAAGCGGAAACAGCCGGAACTGCAGGCGTACTGACAACCGGATGTTGAGGTATCACTTTATTGGCAGTCGAGTCCTCGTTGTCAGCAGATTGTTTATCATGGGTCGGTAGTTCGTCATTTTCCAGTAGTTCTTCCAGCGAACTCATAATCTTCCAGTGTGGATATTTGGCTAATTCTTCGGTGGTAGTTACTCCATGGGTTACACCTGCAAAGTCTACACCTGCAGCTTTGGCTGTGGCAGCATCTACTGTACTGTCACCAATATAGAGGGTTTCAGCTTTGGTGACGTGTAATTGTTTTATGGCAAGTAGTAAACCTTCGGGCGAAGGTTTGGCCGTTTGTACATCTTCTCCACCGACAATGATATTGAAGAAGCTGCCGGGGAAATGCTGGTCGAGCATTTCCTTAATTCGGTAACGGTATTTGGTGGAGATGATACCTATGAATGCACCCGCATCTTTCAGGGCCAGCAGTACAGACTTGGTTTCCAGAAAAAGCACGGTGTTTATTGTCATGTGGGTGTCCGCTTCTTTCCTGTATTCACTTTTAAAACCGGCCAGTTGCTCTTCATCCGTTACTCCCGTCAGGATAGAAAAAGATTCTTCCAATGTTTTCCCGATGGTGCGTTTTATGTCTTCATCGGTTACATTTGTATAACCATGTTTATTGAGCACATTGCGAAAGCAAGTAACAATGCCGCGAGAAGAGTCTGCGAGCGTGTAATCAAAGTCAAAGAGATAAGTCGTATAGCCCATGTCGCTTTTTGCGGCAAAGTTATAAATTAATTGGAATTTTCTGACTATATTTGTTCGCACTATGAATTTATTTTAGAAACTGCTAAGTGTTTCTTTGCGCTGAGTTGTTCCATACATACGTTAACTATGTAATATTATGAAACTATCAGAATTATCTTTTGGGATTTTGCTTCTTTTCTCTTTTTCAGCGTGTGTATCCCAACAACCGGATGCGGAAACTGAGTGTTATGCAACAGAGTACGTCAATCCTTTTATTGGTACTGATTTCACAGGAAATACTTATCCCGGAGCGCAGGCCCCGTTCGGTATGGTGCAGTTAAGCCCCGATAATGGTCTTCCCGGCTGGGATCGCATCTCCGGTTATTTCTATCCGGACAGCACGATTGCAGGTTTCAGTCACACTCATCTTTCGGGTACGGGAGCCGGTGATTTATATGATATATCTTTTATGCCTGTAACTCTGCCTTATAAAGAAGCAGATGCGCCGTTGGGCATTCACTCTTTATTTTCCCATGATGAAGAAACAGCCAGTGCCGGATATTATCAGGTGCGGCTGAAAGATTATGATATCAACGTGGAACTGACAGCAACCGAACGTTGTGGCATCCAGCGTTATACTTTTCCTGAAGCGGACGCAGCTATATTCCTCAATTTGCGGAAAGCTATGAACTGGGACTTTACGAATGATACCCGTATTGAAGTAGTCGATTCGGTAACTATTCAAGGATACCGTTTTTCTGATGGTTGGGCACGCGACCAGCACATTTATTTCCGTACCCGTTTTTCTAAACCGTTTGCATCCGTACAGTTAGATACTGCTGCTGTCATCAAAGACGGTAAGCGTATAGGTAGCTCTGCTATTGCCCGTTTTGATTTCCACACAAGTGCAGGGGAACAGATTCTTGTTACCACCGCTATTTCGGGGGTAAGTATGGAAGGCGCAGCACGCAATCTTGCTGCTGAAGCTCCGGCAGATGATTTTGACAAGTATCTGGCTGTTACCCGTAAAAACTGGAACGAGCAACTTTCCAAAGTAGAAATCAAGAGCAATGACATTGATGAGAAAGTTAAGTTTTATACAGCCCTTTATCATTCCATGCTGGCTCCTACTATCTATAGCGATGTGGATGGTGCCTATTATGGTCCTGATAAGCAAGTGCATCAGGCAGACGGATGGACTAATTACAGTACTTTCTCATTATGGGATACCTACCGTGCCGCTCATCCCCTTTATACCTATATTGAACCACAGCGTGTAAATGACATGGTAAAATCCTTTCTTGCCTTTTCCGAACAGAACGGACGTCTTCCGGTATGGAATTTCTATGGAAGTGAAACGGATATGATGATAGGTTATCATGCAGTTCCCGTCATAGTGGATGCTTACTTGAAAGGGATTGGGGATTTTGATCCGAAGAAAGCTTTGGCCGCATGTGTAGCTACAGCCAATATTGATGAATATCGTGGAATAGGATTATATAAAAAATATGGTTATGTGCCTTATGATGTAACGGATCACTATAACTCGGAAAACTGGTCACTTTCTAAAACCCTGGAATACGCTTACGATGATTATTGCATTGCCCGTATGGCGGAGAAACTGGGTGAAAAGCAAATTGCAGATGAATTTTATAAGCGTTCCCGGAATTATAAGAATGTGTATAATTCTCAGACTACTTTCATGCAACCGCGGAATAACAAAGGATCCTTCATTGAGGACTTCAGTCCGGATGATTATACTCCGCATATTTGCGAAAGTAATGGCTGGCAATATTTCTGGTCTGTGCAACAAGACGTTGATGGACTGATCAGTCTGGTTGGAGGCAAGGAACGTTTTGCCCAGAAACTGGATAGTATGTTCACTTACAATCCTTCTGCGGATGAAGATCTACCTATTTTCAGTACTGGAATGATTGGGCAGTATGCACATGGTAATGAACCGAGTCACCATGTCATTTATTTGTTTAATGCCATAGGGCAACCTTGGAAGACTCAGAAGTATGCAGCTGAGGTGATGCATGAATTATATAAGAATACACCTGCCGGTTTGTGCGGGAATGAAGATTGTGGTCAGATGTCTGCCTGGTATGTGTTCAGTGCAATGGGATTCTATCCGGTAGACCCGATTAGCGGCAAATATGAGATAGGTACTCCCATGTATCCTGAGATGAAGATGCATCTGGCTAACGGTAAAACATTTACGATATTGGCACCGGCTGTCAGCAAAGAGAATATTTATATCCAGTCGGTAAAACTCGATGGAAAACCTTATGACAAAAGTTATATCACGCATGAGCAAATAATGAATGGTTCTATCTTTGAATTTGAGATGGGGAATAAACCGGGAAAAGTGTGGTATGAGATAGAGTGATAGAGTGATGGAGTGATGGATGGTACCAGATAATATAATTGTGGGATTATGAGTGATAACTTTGACCTGACTTATAAACTCCTTTTCCGTAAGTACTACGCCAATCTGCTTTTCTATGCCACGCGCATCGTGGGTGATGAAGAAGCGGAGGACGTAGTACAAGATGTATTTGTAGAATTGTGGCGGCGGAAAGATACAATTACGGTAGGAGAGCAGATACAGGCATTTCTGTATCGGGCGGTGTATACCCGTGCTTTGAATGTACTGAAGCACCGGGATATCAAGAATACTTATGAAGCTGTAGTGACGGAGATCAACCAGAAAAGAATAGAGTTTTATCAGCCGGACAGTAATGATGTCGTGAAGAGGATAGAAGACCGTGAACTCAGAAAGGAACTCTCCGAGGCTATAAATGAATTGCCGGATAAGTGTAAGACGGTCTTTAGACTCAGCTATCTGCATGATATGAAGAATAAGGAAATAGCAGATACTATGGGGATATCATTGCGGACCGTGGAGGCTCATATGTATAAAGCCCTGAAGTTTCTGCGTGAGAGGTTGGGCTACCTGAACTTTATGTTAGTCCTGTTTTTATTAGGTAAGGTATAAGTGTTTTTATCGAAACGGTTGTTTTAATAGTATGATGAAAGAAGGAATGAATAAGTTGGATGAAGAATTGATGGCCAAATTCCTTATGGGGGAATGCTCTGAAGAAGAGCTCTGTAAGGTAAATGCATGGCTGGACGAATCGGATGGTAACGCTCGTGAATTGTTCAGGATAGAGCAGATATACCATCTGGGAAAGAGTGAAGAATTTGCGGATGAAAAGAAGATAGAAAAAGCTGAAAAGCAGCTGTTCAAACGGCTGGCACAAGAAGAAGCTAAACGAAATAAGGTGAGAAGATTGAATGCCTGGATGCGGTATGCCGCTATGTTCATAGGTATCTTTTTTATATCCGGTTTGAGTTATCATATTTACCAGTCACAAAGTGAAGAGAGCAAATTGGTTGCTGTCACTGCCCGTGATGAAGTGAAAGAACTAATGTTGCCTGATGGCACTAAGGTTTGGCTGAACAAACATACTACTTTAAAATATCCACGTGAATTCTCAGAAAAGGGAAGGAATGTATATATGGAAGGAGAGGCCTATTTTGAAGTAAAGCGAAATACGGCGAAGCCTTTTATAGTGCGCAGTGAAGCCATGCAGGTAAGAGTTTTGGGAACAGTCTTCAACTTAAAGAGTGACAAGACTAACCGTTCTGCGGTAGCTACACTGATAAAGGGAGAGATTGAAGTGAAAGGTAATCACGAAGAAGGCATGATCGTATTGGCTCCGGGACAAAAAGCGGAATTGAATGCTGTAACTCGCCGTCTGGTAGTGAAACAGGTGGATACAGGCATTGAAAACTGGCATAATAATCAGTTTGTCTTTGAAAAGGCTGACATATTTACGATTGCCCGTACTTTGGAGAATTCTTATGGGGTGAAGATTATTCTGGCGCCTGATATGGATGCTACAAAGACATATTCCGGTACATTAAAGAAGAAAGATAATGTCGAGGAGACTCTGAATCTGATTAAGAGTACGAATGCGCTTCCCATTGAATATAAAATTGTGGGAAATAGTGTATTTCTGTCTTCAAAGAAATAGGTAAAAATCGGAAGTATATAATCTTAAAACATAATAATATGAGGAAACTGCTTTTATCGATTTGCTGTTTAGGCTGTGCTCTCTGGGCTCAAGCCAAAGATTTTACGCAATACGTCAACCCGCTGATGGGGACATTGTCTTCTTTTGAACTTTCTACGGGAAATACATATCCGGCTATCGCACGCCCTTGGGGTATGAATTTCTGGACTCCGCAGACCGGAAAGATGGGAGATGGCTGGCAATATGTATATACTGCTAATAAGATTCGTGGTTTCAAGCAGACCCACCAGCCCAGTCCGTGGATTAATGATTACGGTCAGTTCTCCATTATGCCTGTAACAGGCAAACCAGAGTTTGATGAAGACAAACGTGCCAGTTGGTTCTCACACAAAGGAGAGATCGCATTACCTTATTATTATAAGGTGTATCTTGCCGAGCACGATGTTGTGACGGAATTTACACCCACAGAGCGTGCCGTTTTGTTCCGTTTCACTTTTCCAGAGAACGAGAATTCGTATGTTGTAGTAGATGCTTTTGATAAAGGCTCTTATATTAAGATCATTCCTGAGCAAAATAAGATAATCGGATATACCACCCGTAATAGCGGTGGAGTTCCTGATAACTTCAAGAACTATTTCGTTATAGAATTTGATAAGCCTTTCAGTTATCAGGCTTCTGTTGCTGACGGCGCTTTGGTTGAAAACCAGAGTGAACAAACAGCAGGACATGCGGGAGCCATCATCGGTTTCAAAACCCGTAAGGGAGAAATTGTACATGCCCGTGTAGCCTCCTCCTTTATCAGTTTTGAGCAAGCAGACAGAAATCTGAAAGAGCTGGGGAGTGACAGTTTTGAAACTTTGGTTCAGAAAGGACAAGATGCCTGGAACCAGGTATTGGGAAAAATAGAAGTGGATGGAGGTAACCTTGATCAGTATCGTACTTTCTATTCCTGCTTGTACCGTTCAGTACTCTTCCCACGTGCTTTCTTTGAGTTTGACGAGGCTGGAAATCCAGTTCACTACAGTCCTTATAACGGAGAAGTTTTGCCCGGATATATGTATACTGATACAGGCTTTTGGGATACTTTCCGTTGTCTGTTCCCTTTCCTCAACCTGATGTACCCTTCAGTAAACAAACAGATACAGGAAGGCCTTATCAATACATATAAGGAAAGTGGCTTCTTTCCCGAATGGGCAAGTCCGGGACATCGCGGCTGTATGATCGGTAATAACTCCGCTTCTATACTTGCCGACGCTTATCTGAAAGGTATTAAAGTGGATGATGTAACTACTTTGTACGAAGGTCTTATCCACGGAACAAAGAATGTGCATCCGGAAGTTTCTTCTACCGGTCGCCTCGGTTATGAATACTATAATGAATTGGGATATGTTCCTTACGATGTGAAAATCAATGAGAACACTGCCCGCACTTTGGAATATGCTTATGATGACTGGTGTATCTACCAGATGGCAAAAGCTCTGAATCGTCCGAAGAAGGAACTGAAGCTTTTTGCTGACCGTGCTATGAATTATAAAAATGTGTTCGATAAGGAAAGCCTGTTGATGCGTGGACGCAATAAAGATGGACAGTTCCAGGTTCCTTTCTCACCCTTGAAGTGGGGAGATGCCTTTACGGAAGGAAATAGCTGGCATTATTCCTGGTCTGTATTCCACGATCCTCAAGGTTTGATTGATCTGATGGGTGGTGAAAAAGTCTTTGTTGAAATGTTGGACTCGGTATTTATCGTTCCTCCTTTATTCGATGACAGCTACTATGGCCAGGTAATCCATGAAATACGTGAGATGACGGTGATGAATATGGGTAATTATGCTCATGGCAACCAACCTATACAGCACATGATTTACATGTATAATTATGCCGGACAGCCTTGGAAAGCTCAGTATTGGTTGCGTCAGGTGATGAATCGCATGTACATGCCCGGTCCTGATGGCTATTGTGGAGATGAAGATAACGGGCAGACTTCTGCCTGGTATGTATTCTCGGCATTAGGTTTCTATCCCGTTTGTCCGGGAACCGATGAGTATGTCTTGGGTGCTCCCTTATTTAAAAAAGCAACGCTTCATTTTGAAAATGGCAATTCATTGGTGATCGATGCTGCTAATAATAATTCTGAAAATATGTACATCGAATCGCTCCGTTTGGATGGAAACGCGTATACGAAGAATTATCTGAAACATGGAGATCTGTTGAAGGGTGGTGTCTTGAAATTTGATATGGGTAGCAAACCTAATTTACAACGAGGAACACAGGTGGAAGATTACCCGTATTCTTTCTCCAATGAAATAAAAAAGAAATAAAAAACTGAAGTTAATAATGTAATGAAGAAGGGAATAGGAAATAAAACTATTCTCTTTTTTATTTAATGAAAAAAAATATCATTTTGTACTAAGTGTATTTTCTATGGTCGTTGTTTTATATATGACGGTCAGGAAATAGAGTCTCCCGGTCGATTAAAATTAACCAATGTGTAACCTTTAAACTTTGTTTATGAACAACAATCATGCTTTTCAAAGTTCGAAATTTCTACGAGCTTTATTAGTCTTGTTCTTCATGACTGTATCTGTTCAGTGGACCTTTGCCCAACTGAATTTGAATGTCTCTCGTACGACGTTAGGTACAGTTATCGAACAGATCAAATCTCAATCTAAGTATCAATTTTTCTATGACGACAAGCTCGCTACTATGGCAGTGGAGAATGTCAAAGTGAAGAACGCATCTATAGAAGATGCCTTGAATGCTATCTTGAAAGGAAAAAACATTTCTTTTAAAGTAGAAGATAACATTGTTTATCTTTCAGAGAAGTCTGCTGCACCGCAAGAAGGTAATCAGCAAGGTAAAGAACGGACCATTACCGGACAGGTATCGGATGATATGGGACCTCTTATCGGTGTGAATGTATTAATAAAGGGTACAAGCATTGGGGGTATCACTGACCTTGATGGTAACTTTACGCTGACTACTACTGAGGCAAATCCGGTGGTACAGTTCTCCTATGTGGGTTACAAGCCACAGGAGATTGCAGCCAAAGGGCAGAATGCTATCAATGTGATGTTGGAAACTGACTCACAACTGATAGAAGAGGTGGTGGTAACGGCTTTGGGTATCAAGCGTGCTACAAAAGCGTTGAGCTACAATGTACAAGAAGTTAAGAGTGATGAGATTACCCGTGTAAAGGATGCCAATTTCGTAAACTCTTTGAACGGTAAAGTTGCCGGTGTAAATATCAACGCTTCTTCATCCGGTGTCGGTGGTGTATCAAAGGTAGTGATGCGTGGTACGAAGTCTATCATGCAGTCTTCCAATGCACTATATGTCATTGATGGTGTTCCGATGTATGCCGGAACTGGTAAGGGAGGTACTGAGTTTGACTCAAAGGGATCTACCGAACCTATCGCTGATATTAATCCTGAAGATATTGAATCTATGTCGGTACTGACCGGTGCGGCAGCAGCAGCCCTTTACGGGTCGGATGCTGCGAATGGTGCTATCGTCATTACAACGAAAAAAGGTAAAGAGGGGCGCGTAAACATTACTGTGAACAGTAATACCGAAATCTTCAACGCTTTTGTAACCCCTGATTTTCAAAATCGTTATGGAACCAGTGGCGGTCAGATTACACATAGTTGGGGAAATCTGTTGAATTCTTCTAATTCTTATGGATACAATCCGACAAGCGATTATTTTCAGACAGGTGTAACCGGAACGGAGAGCATTTCCTTGTCTACCGGTACGGATAAGAACCAAACGTATGTTTCGGCTGCCGCTGTTAATTCTAAGGGGCTTATACCGAACAATAAGTATGCACGCTATAACTTTACTTTCCGCAATACTACCTCTTTCCTAGATGATAAGATGACTTTGGATGTGGGTGCAACTTATGTGCTTCAGAAAGACCAAAATATGGTGAACCAAGGTACTTATAACAACCCCTTGGTGGGTGCTTATCTGTTCCCGCGTGGCAATGACTGGGAAGATTTCAAGATGTACGAACGTTATGATGCTTCTCGTAAACTGGATACCCAGTATTGGCCGGTAGGTGATGCGGGTATGGTAATGCAGAATCCATACTGGATTAATTATCGTCAACTTCGTAATAATAATAAAGACCGTTATATGCTGAATGCCAGTTTGAACTACAAGATATTGGATTGGTTGAGTGTCAGTGGTCGTGTCCGTTTGGATAATTCTTTCAATGATTATACTGAAAAGTATTATGCCGGAACAAATACGCAGATGACTGAGTCATCTACACGCGGTCTCTATACTATATCTAAAACGACAGATAAACAATTGTATGCTGACTTCCTTATCAATATTAACAAGAGCTTCGGAGAGAATTGGAACCTTTCGGCAAATATCGGTACTTCATTTATGGATATGCGTTCGGATGGACTGGAAGTGAGAGGTCCTATTGCTGACGAAAACTTTGAGGGTGAAACTCCGGGACTTGCTAACGTATTTAATGTACAGAACCTGAGTGCTAAGAAAACAAAGCGTATGCAGAACGGCTGGCGTGAGCAAACTCAGTCTGTATTTGCTTCTGCTGAACTGGGCTACAAGAGTACTTATTATCTGACATTGACCGGACGTAACGACTGGCCTTCGCAGTTGGCAGGACCTAACTCTACCAGCAAGTCGTTCTTCTATCCTTCAGTAGGTCTTTCAGTCGTGTTGTCTGAATTGATGCCTAATCTGAATCGTGATTATCTTTCCTTCATGAAGCTGCGTGGTTCTTTCGCTTCTGTAGGTACGGCATTTGAGAGATACATAGCCAATCCTCGTTACGAATGGAATGAAAGTACAGGGCAGTGGAGTAACACCACCCAGTATCCGGTATACAACCTGAAGCCGGAACGTACAGAATCATGGGAAGTCGGTTTGACTTTGCGTTTTTTGAAAAACTTCAATTTTGATATGACCTACTATAATACAACTACCAAGAACCAGACATTCAATCCTCAATTGGGAGTATCCGGTTATTCTGCGTTGTATATCCAGACGGGTGCTGTGCGTAATCAGGGTATCGAACTGGCATTGGGATATGAAAATACTTGGAAAGATTTTACCTGGAGCAGCAACTATACGTTCTCTACCAATCAGAACAAGATTACGACTTTGGCAGACAATGCCATTAATCCTGTGACCAATGAGGTGATTTCTATTTCTACATTGAATATGGGTGGTTTGGGCTCTGCACGTTTCCTGTTGAAGGAAGGCGGTTCTATGGGAGATATCTATTCTAATATAGATATGAAGCGTGATGCCAATGGCAATGTGTATGTAGATCAGAATGGCAACGTGACTACCGAAAAGATTGAAAACTCGGATGAGTGGATCAAGCTGGGAAGCGTATTGCCGAAAGCCAATATGGCATGGCGCAATAACTTCTCCTGGAAGAACTTTAATGCGGGATTTATGATTTCAGCCCGTTTGGGAGGTGTGGTATTCTCACGTACACAAGCTGTTTTGGATGAATTCGGCGTATCAGAGGCTACGGCCGCGGCAAGAGACTTAGGATATGTGTCGGTGAATGGAGGAGACCGGGTAAGTCCGGAATCATGGTATAGTGCTATAGGTGGTGGTGACGCAGTGGCGCAGTATTACACCTATTCGGCAACAAACGTACGTTTGCAGGAAGCCTCTATCGGGTATACATTCCCTCGCAAGATGTTCAATAATGTATGTGACCTGACGATTTCGCTTGTAGGACGTAATTTGTGGATGATTTATAGTAAAGCTCCGTTCGATCCTGAAAGCGTAGCATCCACTGACAATTTCTATCAGGGTGTCGATTATTTCATGATGCCTTCTACCCGTAATTTCGGTTGTAGTGTAACTCTTAAATTTTAATGTTATGAGAAGAAGTATTATTAATAAAATAATAGTAGGAACACTGGTTTTTACCGGAGTATCTTGTACAGGTGATTATATGGACATTAACTCGAATCCTTATCAACCTGGAACTGATGATATGCAAGCCGACGACTATATGTTGGGGTCGGCAATGAACAACCTTTCCAGTTGCGTGGTATCTTCGGACGTAAATACGGCACAGTTCACCGACTGCTTGTTGGGTGGACCGATGGGCGGTTATTTCTCGGATACCAATACTGGATGGGGAAATACGATTGGGAACTTTAATGCTACGGATAATTGGACTAATGTATTCTTGAAGTCCGACAAACTCATTCCACAGTTATTTACTAACTTGACTTCGGTTCAAAATATATCCGAAAAGACTGAAAATCCTGTCCCTTTTGCCATTGCAAAGATTATTAAGGTAGCTGCCATGAGTCGCGTAACGGATACTTACGGCCCTATTCCTTATTCAAAAATAGGTCTGGACGGTGCTGTTACCACTCCTTATGATTCGCAGGAAGTTGTGTACAAGCAGTTCTTTACCGAATTGGATGAAGCAATTGCTACTTTGAATGATAATCCCGGAGCTGCCCTGGCTGCTACCGCCGACTATGTATATAGCGGAAACATCAACAAATGGATTTTATTTGCCAATTCATTGAGATTACGCCTCGCTATGCGTATTGTGTATGCTAACCAGACACTGGCTGAACAAGAAGCTCAGAAAGCTATACAGGGGGGAGTGATTGAGTCAAATAATGATAATGCCAAGTGGAGTTATTTCGGCTCGATTGTCAATCCGCTCTATACCGCAACCCGCTATAATTCAGCTACGGACCATGCTTGTCTCACCGGTGGTGATACACATGCGGCTGCCGACATCATCTGCTATATGAATGGATATAATGATCCTCGTCGTTCCAAATACTTCGTTCCGTCCGAATGGACTGGTTATGAATATGTAGGTGTTCGCCGGAGCATTAATCGTTCTACGCTGGGTGCGGATGCACATAAATATTCCGGTGTCAATGTAGGTCAGAGTGATCCTATTATGTGGATGAATGCTGCTGAAGTAGCTTTCTTGCGCGCTGAGGCTGTGGCTGTATTTGGTTTTACCGGTATGGGTGGTACTGCAAAGGATTTCTACGAAAGAGGTATCGAACTGTCGTTTGAACAATGGGGTGCCGGAAGTGCAGTTGATTATATAAACAATGCTACCAGTAAGCCCGGTATATATGACGATCCTTCCGGAGCCAACAGTTATGGCTCACAGTTGTCTACCATTACTGTGAAATGGAATGAAGGAGATACGCCGGATGTGAAACAAGAGCGTATCATTACCCAGAAATGGATTGCCAACTGGATGCTTGGAAACGAAGCATGGGCGGATTTCCGTCGTACAGGCTATCCTCGCTTGATTCCTGCGGATCCTGCTGGAAACAAGAGCGGTGGTGTAGTCGACAATGAATTAGGAGCGCGTCGTATGCCTTTCCCCACTGACGAATATGTCAGCAATAAGGCGAATGTGGAAGCTGCAGTGTCAAGCTACCTGAAAGGTGCGGACAATTATGCTACCCGTGTATGGTGGGATTGTAATTCCAAAATCAGATAACCCTATTTTATTCGATAAGTTATGAAAAATATAATAAAACCTATTACCGGTCTGTTCGTTTTGGCAAGCATTGTTTTGGCTTCCTGTACGGATGTGGAGAGCCTTTCCATCAACGAGTCTACTATAAAAGATCAGAACCCCGAAGCATATGCAAAGTACCTGAACAACCTGACCGCCTATAAAGCTTCTGAGCATAAAGTAGTGTATGCCTATTTCGATAACAGTAATAAGGCGCCTTATAGTCCGGCGCAGCACATTACTAATATGTCGGACAGTATTGATGTTATTTCAATGATGTATCCCGAGTTAGCCGACTTCGAGAAAGCTGATATAGAAACTGTTCATCAGAAAGGAACGAAAGTTGTTTATACCATTAGTTATGATGCTATAAAGGCGGCTTATGATGATTTGGCTTCAGATGGAAGCGGTTCTATGGAAGCTTTTGATAGTTACCTGCAAAAGGAACTTACCACACAGCTTGCCTATTTGCCTAACTATGACGGACTGATTGCAGAGTTTTCCGGAAAAAATCCGGCATTCATGTCAGTAACTGATTTGGCAACTTATCAGACAACACAGAACATTTTTCTGAATGCAGTCAATACATGGAAAACAGCTAATGCAGATAAGTTTTTTGCATTCAAAGGAAAACCGCAGAATCTGATTGACAAAAACATCTTGAATAGTTGTAAGCACATCATTTTGGACAGTGGAAGTGCAACTACTGCTGCCGAGTTAAATCTGCTGGTGGACAATGCCTTAGAGGAGGGGGTTCCGAGTGACCGTTTTGTTATGGCTGTGTCTACGATTTCTTATGATACAACTGATAAGAAGACAGGATATTGGGATGGTACTCGTGCATTGGGCGAGGTAGCCTATTGGGCCACTGTAGAGGCTGTTGGATATGAGAAAGCCGGCATTGCCATCTATAATGTCCAGAATGACTATTACTCTACCAGTGGTGCTTGCACCTATGTGAAAGAAGCGATTGATATAATGAATCCAGCTCCCGTTAAATGATTACTATTATGAAACTTAAGAATATCTATTTTATCTCCTTGGCACTGATTTCCGGTATGTTCTCCGGTTGTGCCGATGATACGGAGAATTTTGACAACCAATTGTTCATGACCTCGAAGACTCCGACCACGTTTTTTGTAAAGGCAATTACTCAAAATGCCACAGGAGAATTTTCTATGTCTATTCCGAAACCCTCAGAACAGGATATCACCTTCACTATAAAAGCAGATGCAAGTTTGGTTTCCGTATATGAGGACACTTATTATGTCAGTGATATGGAGATGCTCCCGGAAGGTCACTACAGTTTCAGCGCAACGGAAGGAAAAATTGCAGCCGGTGCTTTGAAATCGACCCCAATCACAGTTTCTTTTACCGAACTCGGCAGCTTAGACCTCAATAAAACCTATGTATTGCCGGTTACGGTTGTTGATGCAAGTATCAATGTGCTGGGCTCGTCGAATACATCTTATTATGTATTCAAAGGTGCTGCGTTGATTAATAAAGTAGCGAATATTAATAAAAATAATGTATATGTAGACTGGGTAAATCCGAATGTTGTTCAAAATATGAAGACGATGACGGCTGAAGCTTTGATTCATCCGTATAGCTTTGATAACCAGTTGAATACTTTGATGGGTATCGAAGGACAATTCTTGTTCCGTTTCGGTGATTCGGGCGTACCTTCTAATCAATTGCAGATAGCAACAGGCAAGGGAAACTTTACGAATAGCTCAATGGTAGCTCCACTGAATGCATGGACACATGTTGCTGTAACTTACGATTCGGAAGCACAAACTATTAGGGTCTATTTCAATGGCAAACTTGTAGGTGATTTTACAGATGCTACGTATGGTCCGGTAAACTGGGGTATACCTCATTCTGATGAATCGGACGGTAAACCACGTTGTTTCTGGATTGGTTACTCTTATAATAACGAACGTTTTCTGGATGCCGACATCTCGGAAGTACGTATCTGGAACCGAGTGCTGACTCAAGATGAAATAAATGCCGAAAACCATTTCTATGCCGTAAGTGAAGATGCTCAAAATCTGGTAGCCTACTGGAAATTTGATGACGGAGCAGATATTATCAAAGATTACAGTAACAGCGGAAATGATGCTACAGCATCCGCTAAATTGACTTGGGTAGATGTAGAACTCCCTGCAAAAAAGTGATAACCCTTAATCTAATTAAAAGTGCTTATTATGAAACATTGTTATAAAATAAGAATCGCTGCATGGTCGTTGCTATTGTTCGGAGCTGTATTTACAGCTTGCGAAGACGACCTCACCATCTCAACAGGCAACGATAATATCTTTGAGACTGTTGACGGAACTTATGGTAGTGTGCGTTCGGCTGCCGGAGCAAAGCAACTGACCACTATTGCCATCAAGGACAATAAAGCCGGTGCCGGTCACTTGTTCTTTGAATTGAGTAAGAATGCAGAAACGGATGTACAGGTAACTTTCAAAATTGATGCAGATGCGTTGGCCGCTTATAATGCCGCCAATAGTACGAATTATCAGATGTACCCCACGGACAAGTTGTCCTTGGAGAATGGCGGTAAGGTGACGATTGCTGCCGGAAGTAAGAGATCTGAATCACTGGAGCTGGATATCAATCCTGGTGGAACAGTGGGCACCACTTATGCCGTTGCCATTTCGGCAACAGCCGGCAATGGTGTGGAGGTGTCTTCCAATACTCAGTCCTACATTTATTTGGTTGAGAATCTGGGGGTAACTCCTGATCCTGCTACGAAGGGTGATATTAAGAATCTGGTCTATGTAGAGGTGAACAATGAAAGTCCGTTGAATGCTGGTGAATATATGGTAGATGGTGTTCCTTTCTTTGATATCGTCAGTATTTTTGCAGCCAATATCAATCTGGATAGTGATGGCAGACCGTATATTTTCTGTAATGATCAGGTATCTTTTGTGTTGGCAAATGCCGACAAGATTATCCGTCCGTTGCAGCAAAAAGGTATCAAGGTTCACTTATCTATCTTGGGTAATCACGATGATGCCGGTATGCGTAGTTTGAATGAAAAAGGTGCTAAAGCCTTTGCAAAAGAGTTGAAAGCATATATCGACATTTATGGTCTGGACGGGTTTGACTTTGATGATGAATATTCTTCTTATGCTGAAGGTAACTATAAAGGTACTTCCGGTAGCGTAGTATCCAGCGAAAGCGAATGTACACCGGAGAATTACAAGAAACTATTGGAAGAATGTCGTAAAATCATGCCAAAAGAAGAGGATGTAACATTCGGAATTTATTGGTATACTGCTGACGACCATCCGATGGGCAGCGGTTTGGAAAATTTGATTGACTACTCTGTATATGGTACTTATGGGGCATTCCGTGACTATTACGGTCAAGATATACCGAAAGAAATTCAGGCACCGTATGCCATTACATTAGTGAGTGAGGATGGTGGAAATCTGAATAAGATTAGTGTGAACGATACTCATCTGGATAATGTGGTGAATGGTGGTTATAAATACTTTGCATTCTACAATCTGGGTTCAAGCCGTATGTACGAATCCTATTTCGATAAGGTGGCTGCGAAGCTCTGGAACAAGAATGTATCGTGGACCGGTAATTATTACACCCGCACTGACCTGACTGCTAAAAAAGGTTCTGTACCCGGCTATGAATTCTATTTAGGAGAGTGGACAGTAACTCCGGGCACAGCATTGTATGTTTATCATGAAAATGATGTTCCTAAGTGGTGGGATTGGACAAATGCAGAAGCTTTCGATATCACTATTACCGAGGATGTTCAGGGAAAAAGTTACAAGGTTTATGGTTGGGACGGTAAGGATATTACCGGTACATATCCGTTCATTATGAACTATGATGACAGAGGAATAGCTCTTTGTCCTTCTCCTCAGGTCATCGGTACTGCTGATGGCACGATTTATGCCATGTCTCGTGCCACATATAGCGGTGCTGCCTGGGCTGCTATGGCAGCATCGGACGACGCTTTCGTTCTTGAAACATCTATGAGTGGCGGAGCTGTCTATATGTATGACTCGGGAAAACGCTATGGTTTCAGCCTGTTCACAAAGGACGGTGATACCTATAACGCAGTGGAAGAACTGAAGAATCCACATTCGAGCGGTATGTATACGCTGGTTAAGAAATAAAAGTAAAACAGTGGTAATTTTATATATGTCAGAACGAGCCTCATGCTGACACCAGGATGAGGCTCGCAATGATATAAGTAGTAGCTACTCTTCTCCTATACAATCAAACATATGAAACAACGCTTTATATATATAATTGTGTCCTTTTGGTTTTTGATAAGTTGCACTTCTCCTAAACAGACAGAAGTAACCTCGCCTGATGGTCATATTCGGCTTGCCCTCACTCTGGATGATAATGGTAGGATAGCTTATCAGGTAAATATTGGAGATACCTTGTTTATCAAGCCCTCCATGTTAGGTTTCACAGCCAAGGACGGAGTGAATCTTGCCGAAGGTTTCAAGGTCATAAACACCGACTTCACCACCCATGACGAAACCTGGACCCAACCTTGGGGAGAAAACAAAAACATCCGCAACCATTACAACGAAATGGCTGTCCACCTGTCCGATACGACAAATACCAAATTAACCCTGCGCTTCCGTATCTTCGATGACGGATTGGGATTTCGCTATGAATATGAAGTTCCCGGAGCTGACAGTATTCTGGTGACAGACGAACTGACTGCGTTCAATATAGCACAGGATGGCACCTCATGGTCCATACCTGCCAATTATGATACTTATGAGTTGTTATATCGTACACAGCCTGTCAGCCGGATAGACAATGCCAATACTCCCATGACTTTCAAAACCGGAGGTCTATATGCCAGCATCCATGAAGCTGCATTGACCGATTTTCCGGAGATGACCTTGAAGAATACGGGAAACTGCAATTTTAAATCCGAACTGGCTCCCTGGCCGGACGGTATAAAAGCCCGCTTCAACGGAGGAAGCTTTAAGACACCTTGGCGTACCATACAGATTGCCCCGAAAGCAGTCGGGCTTATCAACTCCGGTCTTATTCTGAATCTGAACGAACCTTGTGCGCTGGAAACTACCGACTGGATACGTCCGATGAAATATGTAGGTATCTGGTGGGGAATGCATCTGGGAGTGGAAAGTTGGGTGATAAATGATCGTCACGGTGCCACAACAGAGAACGCAAAGCGGTACATCGACTTTGCAGCGGCCAACAACATAGAAGCAGTGATGTATGAAGGCTGGAATGAAGGTTGGGAAAACTGGGGCGGTTCTCAGACGTTCGACTATACCCGTCCGTATGCCGATTTTGATATAGAGGAAATTGCCCGCTACGCCCGGGAAAAAGGAGTCGGGATTATCGGACACCATGAGACGGGAGGCAATATTATAAATTATGAGAAACAACTGGATAAGTCATATAAATGGTATGCTGATCTGGGCATTCATTCTGTGAAAACCGGTTATGCAGGCGGACTTCCCGACGGACACAATCATCACGGGCAGTATAATGTGCGTCATTATCGCAATGTTGTAGAAACCGCGGCTAAATATCACACCACCCTCGATGTGCACGAGCCCATCAAGGACACCGGAATTCGACGTACATACCCCAATATGATGACCCGTGAAGGTGCCCGTGGCATGGAATGGAATGCTTGGAGCGAAGGTAATCCGCCGGAACATCATGTCATGTTGCCTTTCACCCGTTTGCTTGCCGGACCGATGGATTATACGCCGGGCATATTCGATATCATGTACGAGCGTGCCAAGAACTCTCCTTATCGCAAGCAGTGGAATATGAAAGACAGCAAAGATTGCCGTATAAACTCTACGCTGGCGAAGCAAATTGCAAACTGGGTGATACTTTATTCTCCTTTGCAGATGGCTGCCGATATGATTGAGAACTATGAAGGCCATCCAGCTTTCCAGTTTTTCCGTGATTTTGATGCTGATTGCGACTGGTCGGAAGCTTTGGCGGGTGAGCCGGGGGAATTTGTGGTTATCGTACGCCGGGCAGGAGAGAAATACTTCCTGGGTGCAGCTACGAATGAGGAAGCCCGTGAAGTCACTGTCGCGCTGGATTTTCTGGAAAAGGGTAAGACGTATCGGGCGGTCATCTATGCCGATGGCAAGGATGCTGACTGGGTGACGAATCCTACGGCCTATGAAATCATAGAGAAGCAAGTGACCGCTACTGATATTTTATCAGTGAATATGGCGAAAGGGGGCGGACAGGCCATTACCTTTATGCCATTTTGATATGAATATGTAATACTATTGAGATATGAAAAATATGAGATTTAATTCCATGATGATGGGTGGAATTCTGTTGCTCGGGATGTATGGTTGCACTCCGAAAATGCAGGACTATTCATCGTACGTCAATCCGTTCATTGGTACGGGAGGACATGGGCATACCTATCCCGGGGCTATAGTGCCTAACGGAATGATACAGCCCGGTCCGGATACACGCATTTATCAGTGGGATGCCTGTTCAGGTTATTATTATGCAGATTCTACCATTAACGGGTTTTCGCATACGCATCTCAGCGGTACGGGCTGTGGAGATTATGGTGACGTATTGTTGATGCCTACCGTGGGCAGGCAAGATTATCATGCGATGGGAGAGGAGAGTCAGCAGATGGCTTATGCTTCCGCTTTCTCTCACGAGAACGAGACGGCCCAACCCGGTTATTATTCGGTATTTCTGGATCGCTATAAAGTGAAGGCCGAACTGACCGCTACCCGGCGGGCGGCTATTCATCGTTATACTTTTCCGAAAGCGGAAGATGCGGGATTCATCCTTGACCTGGATTACAGTCTGCAACGCCAGACGAATGAAGAAATGGAGCTGGAAGTAATCAGCGACACCGAGATACGCGGGCGTAAGAAGACGGTATATTGGGCTTTTGACCAATACATTAATTTCTATGCCAAGTTCTCCAAACCTTTCACCTATACTTTGGTGACCGATTCTATGGCATTGGACCAAGGCGGCCCGTTGCTGCCCACAGCTAAAGCGCTGTTGCAGTTCCAGACCGGGGCTGATGAACAAGTCCTTGTGAAGGTCGGAGTTTCTGCCGTGGATATGGACGGAGCACGCCGGAATGTGGAGGCTGATATACCCGAATGGGACTTTGACGGTGTGCGCAGTGCCGCCCGCAATTCATGGAACGATTATTTGTCGAAAATAGATATTGAAACCAACGATGATGATCAGCGGATTATGTTCTATACCGCACTTTATCATACGGGTGTGCAACCCAATCTGTTTACGGATGCCGACGGACGCTATCTGGGCATGGACCTGAAGCCCCACCAAGGCAGTGTGGAAAATCCTGTCTACACGGTTTTCTCATTGTGGGATACTTTCCGTGCCTATCACCCCTTAATGACGATTATCGATCCGGATTTGAATCAGGCTTTTATCCGTTCGCTCATCCTGAAGCAGCGAGAAGGCGGCATCTTCCCTATGTGGGAACTTGCAGGCAATTATACCGGAACCATGATTGGCTACCATGCCGCATCCATTATTGCTGACGCTTACACAAAAGGCTATCGTGATTTTGATGTGCAAGACGCATACAAGGCTTGCATCCGTGCTGCGGAATATGACACTACCGGCATCCTGTGTCCTCCGCTGGTATTGCCTCATCTGATGCCGCAAGCCAAATACTGGAAGAATAAAATAGGCTATGTGCCTTGCGATAAAGACAACGAATCGGTGGCCAAAGCATTGGAGTATGCTTATGATGACTGGTGCATTTCGCTATTGGCGGAAGCTCTGGGTGATGGCCCTAATCGGGAAAAATATGCCGCATTCGCCAAAGGATACCAGGTTTATTTCGACGCTTCCACCCGCTTCATGCGCGGACTGGACAGTGAAGGCAACTGGCGTACACCTTTCAATCCTCGTTCTTCCAATCACCGCAATGATGATTATTGTGAAGGTACCGCTTGGCAATGGACCTGGTTCGTGCCTCATGATGTGGACGGATTGGTAGATCTTATGGGAGGCCGGGAGGCTTTTATCGGCAAGCTGGACTCTTTGTTCATCGCTCCTTCGGCTATGGAAGGTGAATCGGTATCCGTTGACATTTCAGGTCTGATAGGGCAGTATGCGCATGGAAATGAGCCAAGCCACCACATCGCACATCTATATAACTATGTCGGTCAGCCTTGGAGAACGCAGGAATTGGTGGACGAGGTGTTGCACACACTCTATTTCAATGATCCGAATGGATTGTCGGGCAATGAAGACTGCGGTCAGATGTCGGCGTGGTTTATCCTTAATTCGATGGGATTCTATCAGGTGTGTCCCGGTAAGCCTGTGTATTCCATTGGCCGGCCGCTGTTCAATAAGGCAACCATACAACTGAAAGATGGAAAAACTTTCACAGTTGTAGCGCATGGCAACAGTCGCGAAAATAAGTATGTGCAGAAGATGCTTTTGAACGGTCGGGAGTTGGTGGAACCTTTCTTCAACCATCAGGATATTGTGGACGGTGGAACGTTAGAGTTGACGATGGGGGATAAACCGGTGATTGAAAAGAAATAGAACGAAAAGAGGTATCAAAAGTCTCTTTGCCTATTCGGGCGAATGATTGTTCGCCCCTACAAGCTCTGTAATAATGCTTGTAGGGGCGAATCATCATTTCACCGAATCTGCAAAGTAGTTTTCTTGACACAAACTCTTTGTCATGTGTGTAGAGATAAGGTTTTGGGAAAAAATCAAGGTCATAGTGATAATCTGATTTTACTGGAGAAGACAGATAAACTTTTTATCGACATAGAGAAAAATGGAGGCCTGACGGATGAAGAAGAACGTGTGACCAAACGTATCGTAAGAAGGGGGAATAGGCTGATTGATGAATTTGAAAAGGAGAAAGAACGCAGAATAAGAGAGAGAGAAATAGAGAAGTTCGGGTCATGAGAATGATAATTTAGCGGGAGATGAAAGGCTGAAGTATCTCAAATTCTCCTCCTCCAATTGGAGGAGGGGAATTGAGATAGTCAGAATATCAATAGCTTCGCCGCTAAATTATCATTTATAAGTTTACTCAGCACATTTATGAAACTTGGATTCTTAATAAATGCAAACACGAAAAATGTACACTTCTTTTTTGTATCTCTTTTATAATCAGTAGTTTGTGAAAAAGAAGTGTACAAAAGCAGCTTTTGATTTATTTTATTATGCTTTCCTTTACAGCGGCGGAGGCAATAGTGCCTGTGCCTGATACTGTAACATTGCAAAAATGAAATATACAGATCAAAAACAAATTGCAAATTCGGAATCTCCCGGTTCCGTCTCTGAATTTCCGGGCGTGCGGAGTAAAACATCACGTACTATCACTATCCGGGAATTTGTGGACACGGTGCGTAGCGACCGTTATCGACAGCAGGTATTGGAATATCGCCGACTGAAAGCTCTGCCCGGACATGAAGCCGAAGCGCAGGCGATAAAGGAAAATATGCCGTGTATTGTGCCCGCCGGTGTATGCCTGAACGGACATGCGGTGAAGGACTTGTCAGTACATAGCGGACTGTTGTGCGTAGACCTCGACCACACGAACCAGCGTACACTGGAAGTGTTCGGCCTGGCATGCTCCTTGCCCTTCACTTACGCATCGATTATCAGTATCTCCGGTGAAGGCATCAAAATGCTGGTCCGCGTGCGTACGGAAGATGTGCGGCAAGATTATGCACGCCTCTATGCGGCGGTAGGCAATGCGGTAAGCGCCCATGTGGGACATCCCTACGATGAGAAGTGCAAGATTCTGACCCAGCCCTGTTTTTATAGCTACCATCCCGGGGCGTACTATAACGCGGAAGCTGTGGCATTTGAAATGCCTGACGTTGTGTCTGCATCGGAAAAGCGGAAGATGTTGCTGTCTGCCGCCGAAGCAATTCCGGGGGATGTCCGTGGCTCTGTCCCTACTTCCGCCTGTGGTTTCATTCCCCGGTTGCTCGACGATTTTGAACGTAACAATCCCTTTCGCCGTGGCAACCGCAACGACCTTGCCTTGAAACTGGGCCGTGTAGCGGGAAGTAAAGGTTTTTCTCCGGATGAAATGGGAAAACTGATCTCGCTTTTCTCCGATCGCTACGCATCGAGTGATTTCACGGCAGAAGATATTCGTCAGCGTGTAGTGGCTGGATATCAATTTGTTGAGTGCTTGCCGAAGGAGCAAAAAGAGCCGGCGAGGGGTCAAAAAGGGGTCAGGGTCACTTATACCCACGTTTATAGCCCGAATGAGGATGATGCACCGGAAGTGGTGTTGGAGAAAAATGACGAATTGCGTGCCGATGCACCCTATATTCCTGATACGGTTTTCGACCGTTTGCCCGATTTCCTGACACGCTGTTGCCGCTATACGAGCGACAAGCGTGAACGTGATATGGCATTGCTGGGCTGCCTGAACAGTTGCAGCGCAATTTTTCCTTATGTCAGTTTCTTCTATAAGAAGTCTCTGTATTCACCGCATTTTTATCTGGCCTCCGTGGCAGCTGCCGGTGCGGGTAAGGGTATCATGGCTTTCACCGCTATTTTGCTGGATCCCACGCAGGAGTATTACGACCAGATGCGCCGTGCGAACAAGAAAGCTTATGAACAAGCCTTGTTGGGATGGGATGCGGAGCAACAGCAGGCGCGGCGAGAGAAACGCCTGCCGGACATCAATCTGAAACCGGAAGAGCCGAAAGCTCAGTACCTCAAAATATCGGCTACCATCAGTAAGAGCCGTCTTATTGAGCATCTGGCTACTGCCGGTGAAGTGGGTTGCTGCATGGCTACTACCGAAATCAATACAATGGTTTCGTCCTTGGGGCAGGATTGCGGCAAGTATGAAGATATTCTGTGCAAGGCTGCCCATCACGAGGAGGTCTCCTCATCGTACAAGGTAGACGGGGAACCGATAGTGGTGAAACATCCGCATCTAGCACTCAACATTGCTGGTACGCAAGAGCAGTTTCTTATTTTTTTCCGTTCGCTCGAAATGGGGCTTTTTTCCCGTTTCGCGTTCTATACCCGGCAGCAAAGCCAGAAATGGGAATCGTGTGCCCCGGGTGATGAGCAAGTGGACCTGCGCAGCTACTTCCAGGGCTTGGGGAAGGAGTTGCTTGAGATGCACAAAGTGTTGTTAGAGTCGCCCACGCTGGTCACCTTCAGTCCTGCACAGTGGCAACTGCATACTACACTTTTCAGCGAGTTGCTGCGTAGGGTACTGTTGGAGGGACGTGATTCTTCGGGTAGTCTCATCCGTCGCGCCGGATTGTTGGGGATGCGCCTGGCTGCCATTCTCACTATTTTCCGTAAGTGGGAAGATTATCGCTATGCAAAGGAGTATTGCTGTACGGACGCTGATTTCCGCACGGCTATGGATATTGTCCGTACACTTGTGGAGCATAGTTTGTTGCTCAGTACTTCGTTGCCCGACACCAATCAACCTCCTACCAGTATGCACCGTTTTCATCGTTTGGATGAAATTCTGTCGTCTTTGTCCAAAGAATTCACTTATACGGATTTTGTCCGGAGCGTGCAAAATGCCGGCATGTCCGAATCTACGGGCAAACGGCTTTTGCAAAAGGCCTTGAAATTGCAATATGTTGTAAAAGAGGAGAATGGCTATCGGAAGAAACGCAAACCGTCCTCAGGGCGGGGGTATAAGTGACCCTGACCCTAAATTGAACCCTCCGAGGCTTTCGAAAACCCCTTCCGAAGCCTTGAAGGTGTCCTGATTTTTTTAGAATGAAACATGAATAAACAAAAATATAGAAAAACATTATGATTATGAAGAAGTACACAAGTTCTGAAACAACCTTTCCTGAGAACTCTGAATCCGAAACCTACCGGTTTGAAATCAAGGCATATCTGAAGTCCGATCTGGCACAGCTTTATTTTCCCTGTCTTTCGGCCGAAGCGGCTTTAAGGAAACTCCGTCGCTGGATCAACTTCAATCCGTCTCTTCACCATGAGCTTTACGAAGGCCCCGAGGGGAAGAACGATCAGATATTCAGCAAGCGTCAGGTAGCGGTGCTGGTGAAGTATCTGGAACGGCCCTGATCGCAGCGATGCCTTCTTGTTCGGGATGATATGCGCTGTGCAAGGGGCATACTTTTAGCGTGAAATGACAACAAGCAATGTAGTGGTGTGGAACAAACAATGTTCTGCATTACGGCATTGCTTGTTTTGCATAATAAGATTGCTTGCTTTTCGGTTTTGAGGGAAAGTTGACGAGTTAACAAGTTGACAAGGGGACAAGGTTCCATGTGGCATAGAAGCATTGCGCAGCCCCTTGTTCCCTTGTCAACTCGTCAATTGGTTTCCTTCCTTTCTACATCAATCAGAACAAAGTACGACAAAGTTCATACAAGTACATCCCGGTACATCCCGTTTCGTCCATCCATCTTTCCTCCACTCCGTACCTTTGTCATGTCCTCAAAGCGGGGACCATGCGAAGCTGTTTCCGGGGTATGATGTCGACTCTGCCACTTCTTCGTTCGATACAGAGATAGATTCCGGTTGCTAACCGGTTTTATCAATCTTCAGAAAATAATAATAAATATGTCAGTAACGTACAAAAAACAGTTTCGTAAAAATCCGTTCCTAAAGGACGGTTCGGGCAAGTACTATCCTCAACTTTTGGTCTGGGGCAAGTCTGCCACCCTGAACAGCATTGCCGTTCAGATGAAAGAAAGCAGTTCGCTCACTCTAGGTGATATTCAGAGTGTACTCACCAACTTCGTGAAGGCTTTGCGTAGTGAACTCTACAACGGCCGTTCCGTCAATGTCGACGGCTTCGGAGTCTTCAGTCTTTCGGCTTCTACGGTGGGCTCCGCACTCAAGAAAGAGTGTCTGCCGGAGAAGATTAAGGCTGTCCGCATCAATTTCCGTGCTTCGAGTGCCATCCGTCCTAATCTGGATACCGCTACCACCCGTGCGGAAGACCGCATCGATTTTGTCGACCTTGAAACACAGCTCAAGAAGCTGAATATGCAAGGGTCAGGTGGCGAGGAAGACGGTGGAAAAGGTGATGGTGGTTCAGGCGATGGCGGACTGGACGAAAATCCCTTAGGATAAAATGAGTCGGGGCACTGAATGCGCAGCAGTGCCCCGATAAGAACTTAAAATTCCAACGAACTTTAATTGATAAAAAAATGAGAACAATTGATCATATAGTTATTCACTGTTCCGCCACACGCGAGGATTGCAGTCTTCCGGTGGAGGAGTTGGAGAAGGCACACCGCCGCCGCGGCTTCCGTGGCATCGGTTATCACTATTACATCCGTCGCGACGGAACTACTCTCAATACCCGGCCTCTGGAACTTATCGGGGCGCATGCCAAGGGGCACAATGCTCATTCGATAGGCATTTGCTATGAAGGCGGCCTGGATGCTCGGGGGCGTGCAAAGGATACCCGCACACCGGAACAGCGTAGCGCCATGCACTTGCTGGTGGCGCAATTGCTGAAGCGATTTAAAAATAATATTTGCATCTGCGGGCATCGTGACCTCAGTCCGGACCTGAACGGGGACGGGGTGATAGAGCCGGAAGAGTGGATGAAGGAATGTCCGTGCTTTGAGGTGAGGAAGGAACTGTGAGGAAATTAAAATAAAAAGATGCCGGAAGGAGGTGTTGAATTATGGCAATCAAGAAATCTGTTTGGAGTATGATTTTGAAAGTAGCTATCGCGGTAGCAACGACGATAGCGGGTGTGCTGGGCGTAAATGCGATGACACTATAATAAGAGTTTTTTTTGAGACAAGGAGATTGCGGATGCGGCTTTTAATAAAATAGAAAAAATGCAGTGTCCGCTTCTTTCTTATATAAATTGAATAAATATGAAGAAATATATAAATAAATATATGTTTATGGTGACTGTTATGGCGAGTTCTACCATGCCTCTAATGGCTGCAACAACGAATGATGGCGGTTCTCCGCTGAAACTGTTGGTTCACGAACCGACGGTTTATTCTCCTCAGGTGATGGAGTTAATGAGATATGATAACCATGCCACTCTCGACTTGAACACGGGATGCATAACTCCGTCTATCAATCTTGTCCATTTCAAGGATCAGGACTTTGACTTCCCTATCTCCATTTCCTATAATTCCTCGGGTTTTCGTCCGCGCAATGCGGATAACTATGTGGGAAGAGACTGGGCGCTGAATACCGGTGGGATAGTATACCGACAAGTAAATGGAATACCGGATGACTTTGAGTCTTATCAAAAGAGTCCTGAACTGATATATGCTTATACAGGCTTTTTGAAAATGCTGGGAAAAAATATGTATAACCTAAATACTATGAAGCAGGAAGTGACGCAAAATCCATATAAATATGCTCATTTGAAGAGTTTTGAATCTAATATGTTGACCCTCCCTGCTACAGACGGCAACGATCAGATTGAATCTTCACCGGATATATTCTATTTTTCTTTTGGAAAGCATTCCGGAAAGTTTATGATCAATTATGACGGAAGTGTCAGTGTGGTTGGATATAACGGTGGGAAATACCAAGTTGACTTGTCAGGAATGAAACTTTTCAGTAGCACTGCTCCGCAAAGCACTTGTATTCGTATAAAAACGGATGATGGATATGTGTATACATTTGGTGGCAGTGGATATGCATCATTGGAATATACGGCTCTTTCATGGTCTACTGATTATAACTTCACTCCTAATCCCAACAGGGGACATCACGAAATCACTGCGTTCCATTTGACGCAGATTACAGCCCCTAATGGCAGGACGTTGAAAATCCATTATCGTGATGTTGATGCCAAGTATCACATTGATCCCCAATACTGGCTGACAACGTTGAATCAACAGGGACGTTATGAAAACCAGACTGATTTGTTGATGCAATATCAGCTTAATGGAAGGTCTACTAGTTTCCCAGGATATGGAGTTGAGATAATGGAGAATAGCCCTGGAGTTACTTACCCGCTCTACAATGAGAGCAATGCATTACAGACTTATTCGCTCAATAAAATCGCTTTGATAGATCGTGTGGAAACGGATATTTGCACTGTAAACTTCACTTATTCTACGCGCGGTAAGTCTTCGCTGCCGGTTACTAATTCTGCCAAGCAGTTCTTCATCAGTTGTGGAGCTAAGCTCGACAATATCAGAATGGTGTATAATGAAAATATACAATCTGCGAAGTTAACCTATGACTATGCGTTGGGCAATCGGATGTTTTTGAAGAGTGTTCAGACCGATAAAGAAGGTACTTTCCATTTAGAATACAATACGCCTGTCTTATCCGAAATACCCGGTCCGCTGACTTGCAATATTGACCATTGGGGATTTTGGCGTGGAGAGAATGCCCATGTAGCTCTTATTCCTGGTATGTCATACCCATCTTCTCAACCTTCGCTGGCATATAAGATAACGACCGATCATCGCGATGCTACGGGGAAGAGATACGATACAAGTCTTCTGAAACAGATAATATACCCTACGGGAGGGCGTGTGGAATTCAATTATGAGCCTCACAGGTATTCTACCATTATCCAGCAGAATGAATCCGCTACGTTTTATCCGACCGAATATAGTCTTTCTCCATCACTGTCCGGACTGGCGGGAGGTGCACGTGTCCGTTCTATCCGCTACATGGATGCTATAGGAAATACGCAAAAGGAAACTGTGTACACTTATGGCAGTCTGTCTAAAGAAGGAAAAGTGATGTATATGCCATTATACAGACATGTGCAGGTACAAAGGGAGGTTAAGAGTAATGATCTTTTCCAAATAAGAAATGCAATTTGTAATAGCGAGGGTTTCACAGATATTCCTTATCCCGGTGCTCATATACGTTATCCGGAAGTGACGGAGCATTATCTTGATCCGTCGAAAGGTGATTTGAAACAAAAACATGCTTATAAAAAGGTGGAATATCAGACGGATTTGAACTTGCTCTCTTCTTATTATGATACTAATGACTATTTTAATATATTTTCTACTTCAGGAGATAATGATATCTATTCTTTGTTCCCAGCAGATTACCAGAGATATCTGAAATGTCTTATGGCTCATCCCACGGATGATATCTCCCTGGCTTATAGTAAAGTATCCAAAGAAACGTATTATGATGAAAACAATGTGATGCGGAAGAACATAGATTATAACTATACTTACCGGAATAAAGATAATTATAACCTATGCCTATTTGTTCCGAATATCGGCGGTAGGTTGATGGTGGAACTGTTTGTACATATCGGAAGAGAGTATTTCCGTATGCTTCTGCCGGCTTCTGTACGAACAACCGACTATTACGGAGCGCAGGGTGAACAGCGAAGCGAACAATGGGAATATATGAAATATGATGATTCCGGTTATCTGACAGAGGTTTCGCACCCCAAAAATAAGGCAGATTCGCTGATAACTGTTTTTCAACGTAAAGAATACTCTACGAGTAGTGGTTTCCAAGTGTTGCCAATTGTGGAACAACACTATCTTGGGAGCTCTGGTAAAAGGCAGTTGCTTAAGAGCCAGGAAACGGAGTATGGCTTGCAAGAGATTGCTGCCGGATGGAAATGGAATACTGTGTCGAAAGAGTCTCTGTTTGACGGAAGTAAAAAACTGACGGATAAAATTGAATATACACACTATGACAGATACGGGAATCCGGTTGAAATGGTAGAAAATGACTCGCGACATACTGTTTTTTTATGGAGTCATTACGGGCAAAACCTGAGAGCACGTATAGAAAATGCTACTTATCAAGAGGTGAGTACAGCCTTAGGTAAAAAAACTGAGGATTTTTCTTCTTTGACAGCGGATGCTTCCGCGCTCAACAATGTTCGTTCGCAGCTACCGAATGCCAGAGTATATACATACTGGGCTGGTCATGGGAAAGACGTAACAGTTTCTACCGCTGTGAATGGCAGGAATACTTATTATACCTATTATTTGAATGGTGGATTATTGCAAAGCTATAGGCACAATGAAAAAGGGCGATCTGAAGTGCTTATGCAGAATGATTATCATCTTGTAAACGAATAAAGCCATGTATTATGAATGCTAAACTTATTAAACATATAGCTATGCTGCTGACTTGCCTGTGTTTTTGCTCACAGGCCTATGCTGAAAAAGTAGATTTAAACACTTCTGTTTTAGATCCCTTTCAAGGTACTACTATGGAAAATCCCTTTGAAATAGAAATTAGTGGACGTAATTTCTCATTCTTCAGAAGTGAGCGGTATAGTGAGGGAAGCACAACCAAATTATCTCTTTATTATAGAATGCAGATTGACAGGCCAATGGTCATAAATCTGAAAAGTGATTCAAATGTTCCCTTGAATACTTTTATAAAAAATGAACGGGGGGAGGATGTGAAAATTCTTTATGGGAATGGGAGCATCGAAAATATGCTTTTGATGTCCGGAGTATATTATATATTTCAGACGACACATGACCGTAATATAGAGATTACTCTGTTGGTTTATGGAGAATCACCGCTTGCTAGCGATGATTACAATCCGAATGTACGAGAGAGATATACTCCTTCTCAAAACATGAATTACATACGTACTATTATTCCGACATCGATTGTAGATACGGTAGACTCTCTTTACTATTTGAGTAAAACCAAACATAGTATACGCTATTTTGATCATTTAGGTCGACCGGTGCAAGAGATAGCATATAAATCTTCCCCCCACTGGGAGGATATAGCAGTCTTTCATACTTATGATGCTTTGGGGCGGAGTGCCAAGCAGTGGCTTCCTGTGACAGGCATGAGTCCATTATTGTCAGGCACTTTTATTTCTCCGACTTCTATTGGGCAATCTGCTAAAAAAATATATTCCGATCAGGCAGCGTTCAGCTATCCTGTGTATGATGCTTCATTACTGAATCGTGTTATTGAGAATTATGGTCCGGGAACGGCATGGCAAAGTACTGGACATTGTGAACAATATAGTTATCGTACTAATACGTCAACAGATGGTTGCCTATCCTTCGGCATATCAGGTATCTCTACGGCTCCCCTGCTTCTGCAAAAAGGACAGTATCCGGTATCTGAACTGACTGTAGTTGAGACTAAAGATGAAGACGGGCATATCATTCTCACTTTTACGGATAGGGAAAAACACACCATATTGAGCAGAAGTGTTACTGCGCAGGAAACGTTGGATACCTACTACGTTTATAATGACCTCGGTAGCCTTTGTTATGTATTGCCTCCCATGGCAGTCGCCAATCTGACAAGTTCACCACAATCTGTTCTGGATAAATACGCCTATCAATATCGGTATGACTATCGGCAGCGTTGTATCAGTAAGAAACTGCCGGGTTGCGGCTGGGTGGAAATGGTATATGACCGCAATAATCGGTTGGTATTTGCCGGAGATAGTGAGCAGCAGAAGCGCGGTGAATGTAGTTTCAGTATTGCTGACCAGCTGGGGCGTGAAGTATTGAATGGAGTGTATCAGGGGGCTTTGCCCGATCGCAATAATTGTAATGCTTCGGATATTTATGCAGTATTTTCACCAGGTGTTGCAGGGGCTCGTGAAGGCTATCGGATTAATTGTCCGGCAGGTATTTCGCTTGAAAAGCTGAAAGTGTTGCAAGCTAATTATTATGATAGATACACGTTCGCCAGTACTTTATCCGGTTTTGGCGGTGGTCTTGGCTATGTGGAGGATGCCAGTGTCGGAAAACGGTATAGCGGTGATCCGGAATTACATTGCAAAGACTTGCTGACCGGTAGAATGACCATGGTATTGGGAGGAAATCAGAAACTGTACAGCACTTATTATTACGATTATGACAGAAATCTGATACAGGAACGGCATACAACGTTGAATGGCAAAATCGTAGTCAATAAGTCATCCTTTAATTTCAGTGGGCAGCCGGTGAAGGCAATTGAAGAATATGGTACGGAAATATCTGCTCAGAAAAGCTATAGTTACGACCACATGGGAAGAATGGTTCAGGAAGTGCATACATTGGGCAAAGATAGTGCGAAGTTTATCTCTGATTATGACCTTCAGGGCAGAATTATACGGCAGACGCGCATACATGGACTTGATTCTTTAGTGACCACCAATCGGTATAATATACGAAGTTGGATTGAAGCTATAGAAAGTCCTCTGTTTTCACAAAAACTACACTATACTGATGGAAGCGGTACACCTTGTTATAACGGCAATATCAGTAGTATGACATGCAAGGGAAATGATAAAGTGACACGAGGATATAAGTTTACTTATGATGGAGTGAGCCGTATGACAGATGCTACCTATGGAGAAGGCGATCTGATAAATGCCAATCCGAACCGTTTCACGGAGCAAGTGACCGGTTATGACAAGAATGGAAATATTCTGGGTTTGAAGCGTTATGGGCAGACAGGTGCTTCGTCTTATGGCTTGATTGATAATCTTGCCCTGACTTTGAACGGCAACCAGCTAAAAGCTGTGAATGATGCAGTTACGACTTCTGCTTATAATAATGGCTTTGAGTTCAAGGATGGTGCCAAGGTGACTACTGAATATACTTATGATACAAATGGGAATTTGACGAAAGATTTGAATAAAAATATTATTTCTATTCAATATAATATGCTAAATTTGCCAAGTATAGTAAGTTTTTCCGATGGCAGTACTATTACCTATACTTATGGTGCTGACGGTATGAAACTCAGGACTGTGCATAAGATAGGTAGCGCAATCACGACTACTGATTATTTAGGCAATGTGGTCTATGAAAATGGTGTTGCCAAGTTACTTCTGACCGGCTACGGTTATGTTTCTTTGAATGACAAAAAGTATCATTATTATTTGCAGGATCATCAGGGAAACAATCGTGTGGTAGTAGATTCATCCGGGAAGGTAGAAGAAACGAACCATTATTATCCTTTCGGAGGTGCATTTGCAAGTACCGGTAATGTACAACCTTATAAGTATAACGGCAAGGAACTGGATGCGAAGAAAGGATTGAATTGGTATGATTATGGGGCGAGAATGTATGATGCGGCGTTGGGAAGGTGGCATAGGGTAGACCCGTTGGCGGAGAAATACTATGGTATAACTCCGTATAATTATTGCTTTGATAATCCTATCAAGTATATTGATCCTGATGGTTTTCAACCTCGTCCTGCCCGCCCAGTACGAAGAGGGTATAGAAATGGTGGTCGTCCTAATCCTTATGCCTTTTATCCTGGAGAGGTTAGACCTCAATCTTATAGGGAAACTACAAACTTTTCTTATCGAGGTACGGGATTACGACGACAAGTTCCTTTGGAAGAACAACGTTATTTGCAGGTGACAAATACACCTGGAGGGAATGAAGTGCAAATGAGTAGTGGAAATAAATGGGGGCAAAGTTTGTCAGGAGCTTTAGATTTAACTGATAGATATATAGATTTTAGAAATCGCTTAGTAAGCCTTGCTACTACAGTGAAATATAGTGAGAATGGCATAGTTCAAAAAAGTCTTGAGATGATTATTAATGATCCAGAATTAGCACAGAAGCAACTTGACTATGAAGCTCAAGCAAGAAAGATAGACGAAGAGTTAGGCAAACTGGATTTTACAGGGAAGTCATTGGCAGAAATTCTTGAGATATCTGCAGAACGCAAAGATATAATACAGGAAAGACTCGGCTTGTCTCCCAAGGATATTTTATGGAATGAGTTTCTTACGAACCCTGAAGCGTTTCAAACAGTAGGAACCAATAGAAGGGTATTACCGGAATTTAGACAACACTAAATATAACGTATGAAAAGAAGAAAAAAAAGGTGGACAACCAAGAATACCCATCTTAAAAAGGTGAAAAAAAAGGAAGAGGAATCTGAGGATAGGATGCTTAAAATAGCCTCATGGATTTTTCTTGCACTTGCTGTATTAATAATAACAATAATTGCTTTGAATAATCATGTTATAGGTTATGATAATTTTATAGGTCGTCCTCTTGAGTGGTCTCGTTCTTTATTTGATTAGGAAATTGACTTCGTTTTCTGTTCTTATTCAGCCGGATAAATATATCCGGCTGTTTCGCTTATACAGACGGAAGTAAGGAAAAGAACCGTTTACGTTTCATCCGGGAAATGAACTAAAATGGGAATTTACTGTAAAAGTGGACTATACTTTGTCAAGCTGTCGCGGAAAGTTTATCTTTGTATCTGCATATAGATAATTTATTCTTAAAAGGCGTGAATTATGGAGAATATATCAGATAGTAAATTGTTGCCTTATTGTATGATGAACTTCGCGGTTATCCGTCGTGATGATTATTATTATGTGGATAAGACTGCTTTCATCCCATTGATAGAGCGCTCGGATCGTTTCTTCTTTTTTATGCGTCCTCGTCGCTTTGGCAAGAGCTTGACGTTGAATATGCTGCAACATTATTACGATGTGAATGCCAGGGACAAGTTCGATGCACTCTTTGGAGATTTGTATATAGGGCAGCATCCCACCAAAGACCGGAATAGCTATCTGGTGTTGAAACTTAATTTCTCATTGGTAAGTTCCGAACTGCACAACTATCTTTATACCTATCTGTTGAATACGTATGATGAGGCAGAGCTGAGTTTCAGTAGCTATGAAAAGAGTGAACCTGGGTATCTATCCTGATATGATGCACAGCTATATCGTAGAATTGAAGTATGCTAAATACAAAGATCCGGAAAACCGTGTGGAAGAACTACGTCGGGAAGCCATTGAACAGGCCAACCGTTATGCAGATACCGATACTGTGAAATGTGCTGTTGGCAACACTCGTCTGCATAAGGTTGTAGTGGTATATAAAGGTATGGAGATGAGGGTGTGCGAAGAGGTATGATCCGGTCGCTATAAAATAATTTTATAGTTAAAGTTTAGAAAGGCTTTATAGTTTTGCTTATTTATAAGAATAAGCCTTGCTTTACAGTAAATGCAAGTTTTTGTAGTTAATAGTTACAAGGACTTGCATTTCTGTTTTAGAATGAAACAACAGGAGATGTGCTAATTAAAATTAAAATTGAAACTCTAAGGGTAGTATTCTAACAAAGTGAGTTGTATTATTGATACATAGTGAAAAAAAAGAGCGTCAATGCTCATTAAACTGAATTTAATAATGAAAAACATGAAATCCATTGCAAAGCAGGCGAGTGCTTTCCTATTACTGGGAATGGCGGTTTGTAGCTGTACATACGTGCTTCAGCAACAAGACCACGCATCCTATGTGAATCCCTTTATCGGTACAGGCGGACATGGACATACATATCCCGGAGCGGTAGTTCCTAACGGGATGATTCAACCCAGCCCTGATACGCGTATTTATCAGTGGGATGCTTGTTCCGGCTATTATTATGCTGACTCCACGATCAACGGTTTCTCACATACCCATCTCAATGGCACCGGCTGTGGTGACTATGGTGACGTATTGCTGATGCCCACCGTAGGACAGCAAAGTTATCAGGCTATGGGAACGGAAAGTCAGCAAATGGCCTATGCTTCTGCTTTTTCTCATGAAAATGAAACTGCTGAACCGGGGTATTATTCCGTATACTTAGACCGTTATCAGGTCAAAGCAGAACTGAGCGCAACCAAACGTGCCGCTATTCATCGCTATACCTTCCCGAAAGCAGCGGATGCCGGGTTTATTCTCGATTTGGATTATAGTCTGCAACGCCAGACGAATGAGGATATGGTGCTGGAAGTGATCAGTGATACGGAAATCCGCGGACATAAGAAAACCGTATATTGGGCTTTCGACCAATATATTAATTTCTATGCTAAGTTCTCCAAGCCTTTCACCTATACATTAGTGACCGATTCTATGGCATTGGATGCAGACGGCCCGCTGTTGCCCACCGCTAAAGTCTTATTGCAGTTCGAAACCGGAGAAAATGAACAGGTGCTTGTGAAAGTAGGCGTTTCGGCTGTCGATATGGATGGAGCACGCAAGAATGTGGAAGCTGAAATTCCCGGATGGGATTTTGACGGAGTGAAGAAGGCTGCCCGCCAGTCCTGGAATGATTATCTTTCAAAGATAGATATTGAAACTGAAAATGCTGATCAGCGCACTATGTTCTATACTGCACTTTATCATACAGGCGTGCAGCCTAACTTGTTTACAGATGCTGATGGTCGCTATCTGGGTATGGATTTGAAACCTCACCAGGGAAGTGTGGACCAACCTGTTTATACCATCTTTTCTTTGTGGGATACTTTCCGTGCTTATCATCCTTTGATGACCATCATAGATCCGGATTTGAATGAGGCATTTATACGCTCTCTTCTTCTTAAGCAGCGTGAAGGCGGTGTCTTCCCGATGTGGGAGCTGGCCGGAAACTATACCGGTACAATGATCGGCTATCATGCCGCTTCCGTCATCACGGATGCTTATATGAAAGGTGCCCGTAATTTTGACGTGAAAGAGGCCTATCAGGCTTGTTTGCGTGCTGCCGAATATGATACGACAGGAATAAAGTGCCCTCCTTTGGTATTGCCCCATCTGATGCCACAGGCTAAATACTGGAAGAATAAGATTGGGTATGTGCCTTGCGATAAAGATAATGAGGCGGTAGCCAAAGCGCTGGAATACGCATACGATGACTGGTGTATTTCTGTTCTTGCCGGTGAGCAGGGCGATGCGGCCAATCAGCAGAAATATGCCGAGTTTGGCAAAGGATACAAACATTATTTTGATCCTTCCACCCGTTTTATGCGTGGGCTGGACAGTGAGGGTAACTGGCGTACACCTTTCAATCCCCGTTCTTCCAATCACCGCAGTGACGATTATTGTGAAGGTACTGCCTGGCAGTGGACTTGGTTCGTACCTCATGATGTAGAAGGATTACTGGATTTGATGGGAGGTCGTGAAGCTTTCATAGGCAAACTGGATTCACTGTTTACGGCTAATTCCGCTTTGGAAGGGGAACTGGTATCTGCTGATATTTCAGGGTTGATCGGACAATATGCGCATGGCAATGAGCCGAGTCATCACATTACACATCTTTACAATTATGTAGGACAGTCATACAAAACTCAGGAATTGGTAGATGAAGTTTTGCATACACTTTATTTTAATGATCCGAACGGACTTTCGGGTAACGAGGATTGCGGACAGATGTCTGCTTGGTACATTCTCAATGCAATGGGATTCTATCAGGTATGTCCGGGCAAACCTGTGTATTCTATCGGCCGCCCCTTATTTGATAAAGCAACCATTCACCTGAAAGGCGGGAAGACTTTCACCATCGTAACACATAACAATAGTCGCGAGAACAAGTATGTGCAGAAGATGGTCCTGAATGGTAAAGAACTGAATGCGCCCTTTTTTGCACATCAAGATATGATAGACGGTGGTACTCTGGAATTAACGATGGGCGGTGAACCGCTGAAATAAAAGTCAAATAGGTATGAGTCGAAATAGTCGTAATCCGATTTCCTGGGTACCCACCGTCTACTTTGCTATGGGGCTTCCCTTTGTGGTGCTGAATATGGTATCTGTACTGATGTTTAAAGGCCTGGGCATCGATGATGCGCAGATTGCTTTGTGGACATCACTGATTATGTTGCCCTGGACACTGAAATTCCTTTGGAGTCCGTTCTTGGAGATGTTCAAAACGAAGAAATTCTTTGTAGTGTTGACACAACTGATTACGGGGGCAGGCTTTGCCCTGGTAGCGTTGGCGTTGCATCTTCCGGCTTTCTTTGCTGTATGTATTGCTTTACTGGCGATTATTGCTTTCAGCGGGGCAACGCATGATGTTGCGACCGATGGTGTTTATATGTCAGAATTGAATAAGCAGGATCAGGCTAAATATATCGGTTGGCAAGGTGCTTTCTATAATATTGCTAAGATTGTCGCATCCGGTGGGTTGGTTTGGTTGGCAGGGTGGTTGCTGAAACACTATGGGGGAGTTCCGGGAGCGGAGGAGACTGTTCGTCATGAAGCCACTGTGCAGGCTTGGATGACGGTTATGTTCATTCTGGCTGTTGTAATGGTATTGCTGGGAGTGTATCACATGCGTATGTTGCCTTCGGGAGGCACTGCTGCCACGGGCACGACATCCGGCAAGGAAACCTGGAACCGGTTGGTGGAAGTTATCCGGAATTTCTTTCAGAAGAAACATATCTGGTATTACATTACTTTCATCATTCTTTATCGTTTGGCCGAAGGCTTTGTCATGAAGATAGTGCCGTTGTTTCTGAAGGCGGAACGTTCAGTCGGTGGTCTGGGACTGGGAGAACAGGAGATCGGTTTGTACTATGGTACTTATGGGGCGGCTGCATTTGTGCTGGGTTCCCTGTTGGCCGGCTATTATATATCTCACAGAGGGTTGAGTCGCACACTGTTTTCACTGTGCTGCATTTTCAATCTTCCGTTTCTGGCTTATACGCTACTGGCCATTTATCAGCCGGAGAACGGCATGTTGATAGGCGGTGCCATTGTGCTTGAATATTTCGGTTATGGTTTCGGATTCGTAGGTTTGTCGCTGTTTATGATGCAGCAAGTGGCACCCGGTAAGCACCAGATGGCTCATTATGCTTTTGCTTCAGGCATCATGAATCTGGGTGTGATGTTGCCGGGTTCTATCAGTGGCTTTGTCAGTAACGCGTTGGGATATAAGACATTCTTCATCTTCACGATGTTTGCTACTATTCCGGCATTCCTGATAACGTATTTTGTGCCGTTTACCTATCCGGATGAAAAGAAAAAATGATATTATTAACAATATAAATAAGAAGAATTATGGACAGTAAAATTATAATGCCTTGGGAAGAACGTCCTGAAGGTTGCTCAGATGTCATGTGGCGCTATTCTAAGAACCCGGTTATCGGGCGTTACCACATTCCGAGTTCCAACAGTATTTTCAACAGTGCGGTAGTTCCGTTCGGAGATGGGTTTGCCGGTGTGTTCCGTTGTGACAATAAGTCGGTGCAGATGAATATCTTTGCGGGCTTTAGTAAAGACGGAATCAATTGGGAGATAAATCACGAGCCCATTAGCTTTAAGGCGGGGAATACGGAGATGATAGAGTCCGAGTATAAATATGATCCGCGTGTCACCTGGATTGAAGATCGTTATTGGATTACTTGGTGCAATGGTTACCACGGACCTACAATTGGTATCGGTTATACATTCGACTTCAAAGAATTCTTCCAGTGCGAAAATGCCTTCTTGCCTTTTAACCGCAATGGGGTACTTTTTCCGCAGAAGATAGATGGTAAATATGCTATGTTGAGTCGTCCGAGCGACAACGGTCATACACCGTTTGGAGATATTTACATCAGTTACAGTCCGGATATGAAATATTGGGGGGAACACCGTTGTGTGATGAAAGTTACTCCTTTCCCCGAAAGTGCATGGCAGTGTACGAAGATAGGGGCAGGTTCTGTTCCGTTCCTTACTGAAGAGGGCTGGTTGATATTCTATCATGGAGTTATTACTACTTGCAACGGTTTCCGCTATTCTATGGGAGCAGCCATTCTTGATAAAGAGAATCCTGCCAAAGTGTTATATCGTACCCGTCCGTATCTGCTTGCACCTGCTGCTCCTTATGAATTGCAGGGAGATGTGCCCAATGTAGTATTCCCTTGCGCCTCTTTGCAGGATGGAGATAAAGTAGCTGTATATTATGGCGCTGCCGATACAGTTGTTGGCATGGCCTTTGGCTATATTTCGGAAATCATAGAATTTACGAAGAAAAACAGCATTGTATAGTTAATCCCTTAAAGAATCAGTCGACTATGAAACGTATTTTATTGGCTTACACACTTTCTGCCCTTTGTCTGCTTCCGGCGTTTGCCGGAGGTGGAGAGGGGGCTTTACCTATAAGCTATGTCAATCCTTTCATCGGTACTACCAACTTTGGAACTACGAATCCGGGAGCGGTCTGTCCCAATGGAATGATGTCCGTGGTCCCCTTCAATGTGATGGGATCGGAAGATAATAAGTATGATAAAGATGCTCGTTGGTGGTCTACTCCTTACGAGTATCACAATTGCTTTTTTACCGGCTACTCGCATGTCAATCTGAGTGGTGTAGGGTGTCCCGAACTGGGATCTTTATTGCTGATGCCTACTACGGGTGAATTGTCCGTAGATTATAAAGAGTATGGAAGTCGTTATAAAGATGAACAGGCTTCTCCGGGATATTACAGTAATTTCCTCACTCGCTATAATGTAAAGACTGAGGTGTCTGCCACTCCCCGCACGGGTGTTTCACGTTTTACGTTTCCTGCCGGACAGAGTCATGTATTACTGAATTTGGGTGAAGGACTGACGAATGAAACCGGTGCTTTCTTGAAACAGGTGAGCGACACCGAATTTGAAGGTATGAAATTATTGGGAACTTTCTGCTATAACCCCCAGGCGGTATTTCCCATTTATTTTGTAATGCGTGTCAACAAGCAACCGGCATCCAGCGGTTATTGGAAAAAGCAGCGTCCCATGACCGGAGTGGAAGCTGAATGGGATCCCGACAACGGACGCTACAAACTTTATACCCGTTATCGTAAGGAAATAGCCGGAGATGATATCGGTGCTTTTCTTACTTTCAACACGATGGAAGGTGAACAGATCGAAGTGCAAATGGGAGTTTCTTTTGTTAGCATTGAGAATGCCCGTTTGAATCTGGATACAGAGCAAAGTGGAAAGAATTTCAGTCAGGTATTGGCTGATGCCCGTATGCGTTGGAATGAGGATCTTTCGCGTATCCTTGTCGAAGGCGGAACGGAAGAACAGAAAACTGTCTTTTATACTGCTCTTTACCATACATTGATACATCCCAATATCCTGCAAGATGTCAATGGTCAGTATCCCGCCATGGAAAGTGATCAGATTCTGACAACAAAGGGAGAGCGTTACACTGTTTTCTCGCTTTGGGATACGTATCGTAATGTTCACCAACTCCTTACGTTGGTTTATCCCGAACGTCAGTTACAAATGGTGCGTTCCATGCTCGATATGTATCGAGAACATGGTTGGCTGCCCAAATGGGAACTCTACGGACGTGAAACGTTGACTATGGAGGGTGACCCGTCTATTCCTGTCATCGTTGATACCTGGTTGAAAGGCTTACGTGATTTTGATATCGATCTGGTTTATGAAGCTATGTATAAATCTGCCACTTTGCCCGGTGCCGAGAATTTGCTAAGGCCGGATAATGATGATTATATGTCATTAGGATATGTTCCTTTGCGTGAACAGTATGATAATTCAGTCTCTCATGCATTAGAGTATTATATTGCAGATTATTCTCTTTCCCTGCTGGCGGATGCATTAGGTAAACGGGCAGCGGGACAGGGTAAAAAAGCAGAAGCGCGGAAATATCAGGCTGATGCCCGTCTTTTTTATAACCGTTCATTGGGATATAAACACTATTATAGTAAGGAATTTGGTACTTTCCGTCCCATTCTGCCTGACGGTCAGTTCTATTCACCTTTCAATCCGAGACAGGGAGAGAATTTTGAACCGAATCCCGGTTTTCATGAAGGATGTGCTTGGAATTACAGTTTCTATGTTCCCCACGATGTGAAAGGGCTTGCCCGTCTCATGGGTGGACAGAAACCTTTCATTGAAAAACTTCAGCGTGTCTTTGACGATGGTCTCTATGATCCTGCCAATGAACCCGACATTGCTTATGCTCATCTCTTTTCTTATTTCAAGGGCGAAGAATGGCGTACGCAAAAAGAGACTCGAAGGCTTTTGCAGAAGTATTTTAAAAATGCTCCCGATGGTATTCCCGGTAATGATGATACCGGTACCATGTCTACCTGGGCCATCTTTAACATGATAGGATTTTACCCCGACTGTCCTGGTGATCCGTATTATACCCTTACTACGCCTGTATTCGACAAGGTGGTGATTCGTCTTGACTCTGATACTTGGGGAAGCGATAAGCTGGTGATAGAAACTGGGCGCCCTTCAACAGAGTCCTTATACATTCGTGAGATGGAGTTAGGAGGGAAGAAATTATCCCGCTACCGCATCAGTCATGAAGAACTGGTAAAAGGTGGAGTGCTGAGATTTATACTTCGATAGTATAAAGAAGAGAAGATAAAAACAACTTTGATCAAAAAAACGGGTGATCACAAACCACTTGCGATCACCCGATATTTTCATTGTTTTCGTGTTTAGGTAATGTTAGTAAAGAGAGAATTTATAGTATTTTATTTCATAGGTTCCACTGTATAACCTTTTTCTTTCAATAGCTTCAATACCCCATTTGTTCCTGGCAGATGTCCTGCACCCACTACAAAGAGAGTAGGGGTTTCTTTCATGATTGAAGGCATTTTCTCAATCCAGGCTTTGTTGCGGTTGTCTAACAGATCTTCCATTTCTCCCGGTTGAGGGTCACAAGAGTTGCCGTCACGCTCTTCCATCAGTTTCAACATTTCGTCCAGGTTTTGAGCTTTATAGGCATTGTTCAAGCGTTTGGTTTGATCCATAGCTTTATCGATATCACTTACTAAACAGTAAAGCAGATTTGCCTGGCGTTGCAATGTTTGACTATTGAGCAGTACGTTGATTTGTGATATCGGAGTTTCCAAACCGCCTACTTTCTTGCCACTCTGTATAGCTTGTTGTTGGAAGTAAGTATCCAGTTGTTCTTGTGGATTGAAACCACCCAAATGCTTCATACATAAAATAAGAGTCAATTGCTGGGTGATGAAAGCCGGTTTCATTTTAGCTAACATGGCAATATCCGCCATCAGGTTTTCTTTTACAGCCTTACCTACTAACTCATATTGTTCGGGGGTGAAGAGAACTTGAAGGGTCGTGTCTCCCGCCATCATCATGTTTTGCTGCATCGTTTGCATGAATTCAGGAGACATTGCTTCGGACATAACTACTTCTCCATATACTTGTGAAGTACCGTCTACTGCCTCTGGCAAGCCGGCAATGCTGTCTTTTATGCTTAGCGGAGCTAAATGGTGCGTTCCTAAAATGTATGAGGGCTTTTCCAGGCCGTTACCGGATATTTTCCAGAGTAACTGCGCATTGGCATTCAGTGCGATGCCGATAAAAAGGAGAATACCTAAAATCTTTTTCATTATTTTTCTATTTAGAGTTCATTTGAATATTGCTTATTATTTTACTCGTCCTCCGCGAAGCCAGTATTGCGTGTAGTATTGCTCGTTGAGACTGCTGACAATAACTCCTTTACTTGTGCTGGCATGTATGAATTTCCCATTTTTAAGATAGATACCCACATGGGCCACTCTTTTCTTGGACGCACGACTGGTGAAAAACACCAAATCTCCCTCACGCAGGTTGCGACGGGAGACTTTATTGCTTTCTTTGAGTTGTTCATCGGTGCTTCTGGATAAACGGATGTTGTATACCTGCTTATAGAGTTGTGATACCAGTCCGGAACAATCTGTTCCGCGTTTGTTGTCACCGCCTGCGCGGTAGGGGACACCTATCCACTCCGCAGAGGCTATGTACAATTTGTGGTTATCTTCCTTATTTATGTCTATTCCCATGCGGACAGAAGCTTTTGCCAGCGCTTTGTAGTCGAGACGAGGTGCTGATGTATGGCAAGAACTTAAACTAAAGGTCAGTCCGATAAGTGCAACTATATAAGAGAGGTATTTCTTCATGCTTGTTCCTCTTTCTCTTCCGGTTGAACAATTGTTTCCTGAACGGGCGTTTCCTGAACGGGCGTTTCCTGAACTGGCACTTCTTGAATTGCTGTTTCCTGAGCCGTCATTTCCATTTTCTCTTCTTCAATTTCTTCTTCTACTCTGACATTAAAATAGTCTTCAAGCTCCTTTTCAGCCGAGTTATTCTCATTCTGAATATCACGGATAATCACTCCATTCTCCATCAGAGCAATACGCGGACACACATCCACCGTATGGTTCAGGTTATGACTTGAAATAATGACTGTGGCATGGTGATCTTCATTGTATTTTCTCAGCAGGTGCTTGATGATGGACTGTGAACTCGGATCAAGGAAATTGAACGGTTCATCCAGGATCAGCAATTGCGGATGATGCAGCATGGCGGAGATAATACCTATTTTCTGCTTGTTTCCGGCAGAGAAGTTACGGATGAATTTCTTTTGTCCGAGGACTTCGTTACTCATGAAGCGTTCAAATGGAAGCAGACGTTCGTCTACCTCTTCTTTTTTCAGACCGTACATTTTACCGATGAAGTAGAAATATTCTTCGGGAGTGAGGTAATCAATCAGGAAACCATCATCGATGAAAGCACCTGTGAATTGTTTCCAGTCTTCATTTTTGGATACATCGATGTCATTGATTGTCACATTTCCCAGATCTGCCTGTAGCAGGTCCAGTATCAGACGGAAGAGGGTAGTCTTACCCGCACCATTGTTGCCTACCAATCCTAACATATCGCCCTGGTAGATGCTATATTTCTCGATATCTACGGCTTTCTTTTCGCCGAAGTTTTTTTGAAGTTGGTTAATCTCTATCATATTCGTTATTATTTTTGTCTACTATCGTGAAATCCTTCCATATTCTTATATCGGCGCTTCATGAAGCGATGATATACATTCCGTAGCCACCATCTTGAAGTTGCGATGAATAGTATGCCGACAACTAAGAGAATCCATGGGGTTACTTCTTTGCCCACCGTCGCATTCAGTACGAAGAATAGTAGCAACGGCACTCCGAATGCACCTCCTGCAATGAGGTTCTGCAAACCGGTACCCACATTTTGCCGTCCAGTCATTTTGGCATTAAGGTCAAGCGTCTTGTTGTTATACACTGCCAACTGAAACAGACAGAAGTATACGGCACCCGGAACGAATATAATCCAAGCGGTGCATTCCAGTACAGATACTTTACCCGTCACCATACCCGGTATCATCAGCACAAACGGGATGATGAGTGCGATGCTGTACAAGATGTATTTGGCACGCAACAATGAATAGATGGACTCCTTGCGGCTCATCAGACCGTCAATGTAGTTACCTTCGTAGCTCATCAGCGGAGAGAGGAACAGAATTCCGAAGATGATATAGTTGTAAAGTACGAAGAAGTCGCGGGAGCCACCATCGTAAATATCAGAAAAACTGATGGTAAGACTGAAAATCAGTACTATAGCGGTAACGGAATAAAGTGACTTCCTGCACACCTTGTTGCGTAGTAGCAATTTCAACTCCAGCCGGATGTATTCGCCTATTTCGCCATAACGGTCCAGGAACTTGTATTCGGATACTGTTTTTACTTGAACGGTAGTGTCTTCTGTTTTATTCAGTTCATTGTAGACCAGTTTTTGCATAATGCTCCGGTTGATGAACCACATAAGGGAAATGGCTACCAGGACACAGATAAATGTGAGTATGTTTCCCGTGATAAATCCTTCACCCAGATCAATGAAGAAACCGAATAACGGACTGTCATCTGGAACGAAAAGTGCAGCTGCAATACCTCCGTATACGACTATCGGCAAGAGAACCCACCAGATGCGTTCGTCCATCAGCGTACGACATAGCAGATACCAGTAATTATTGAATACGATGAGCAACCAAATACCAATGCAGTAAGTCAATACACCTCCTATTCCATAAAATTTGGTAACAGTGATAATAGCGAACGGAACGAACAGGAAGAGCCAAAGCAAATTAAAGCTGTTAAGTCCCGAGCGTAGGAGCAGGAAGTCGATAAGACGACTCCTTTTGATGGGGAGCAGTAAGTATGGTTTAACTTCCTGTGTCGGTGTTTTCAGGAAGGGTAACCGCAAAAGGAAGTCCAGGGCGAGTATGAAGATCAGGCCGCTGTTCATTACGTGATAGGCTTCTTTGGCGCCTCCGTCGAAGGCGAAAGCGAATGTTGTTCCGAAGAAAATGAGATACCCTGCCCAGAATACACTCATGAAGTACATCCAAAACTTTCCGAACTTACTTTTCTCGTACATCGGATGCCGCTTTTCAGCTAACTTTCCGTGTCTGCGTAGCTCAAGAAATAGATTCATGCTGTTTAGTGATTAGTTGTTAGTGATTAATGGAGTGATTGGAAGGTAGTGATTAGTAATAAGTAAGAATGCACTCGCTTATCACTAATCACTTATCCTTTATCACTATTTGTTGGGTACCGTCATGGTTACCTCGATTTCATTTCCTTGTTTCAACAGGTCAGATACAAACTTTTGAATATCTTTAGCTGTGATGCTATTTACGATATCCGTGTATCCTTCTGTCATATCCATGCCATAATAGAAGTAATCGTTCAGATTATTCATCCAGTATCCGTTTTCTTTCTGGTTGTCGGCATACTTCTTCAGCATGTACTCTTTTACTTTCTGCAAGTGTACGTCTGACGGTCCTTCGGCTGCAAGTTTCTTTAATTCATCTACTACAATACCTGCCAGTTTATCTTTCTTAGCAGGATCGGTCTGGAAGACAATCTGCAACAATAATTGTTCTTTCGGATACTTCTGTAAGTCGCCAAAACAGTTTACACCATATGTACCACCTTCTTTTTCGCGTACTTCTTCAGTATAAACCATATCAAGAACCTGAGTTGCAAAGCTCAGCAAAATGTCATTCTTTAGAGTATAAGGAGCTTTACCGCTGTACAGGAATACGATGGTTGCTGTAGGAGTTTGTTGCTCTTTGGCATATTCATTTTTGTACACACCTTTGCGTATACTCATCTTCGTATCTTTGAAGGTCTCTTTGCGATTGATGGCAGGCAGTGCACCTAAGTATTCGGCAATCAGTGGTTTGGCAGTTTCAAGGTCAATGTTTCCGACAAAGTAGAATGTAAAGTCGCTGGCATCTTTGAAACGGTCGTTGTACATTTCCAGAATACGGTCGTAATCAATCTGATCCACCATTTCCGGTTTCATCATTACTACACGCGGGTGATTATTGTACATTGCTTTCTGTAAAGAGTCGTTTATAGAAGAAAGAGGATTTGCCTGCGCACTTTCCAATTGGGCTTTCATACGGTTTTTAAAAGATTCGAATGCTTCCGCATCTTTACGGGGAGCGGTGAAGGTGAGATATGTCAGCTGCATCATAGTTTCAAAATCTTTTGGTGAGCAGGTACCGAATACATTCTCAGTGGTAGCACCCAGACCGGCATTGACGGAAACTTTCTTGCCAGCCAGTACTTTCGTCAAGTCTACTTGGCTGAAGTTACCCAAACCACCTACAGCTATTACGTTGTCCATAACGGCAAAGTTCAGTGCGTCTTTGTCGGGGAAAATGGATTTACCACCCAAACTGGTGCCTTTCATGCGGATTTCATCAGCTTTGAAATCAGTCTTCTTTACATAAACAGTTACACCATTTGAAAGAACTAATTTTGTACTACCATAGATATCGCCTTCTTTCTCAGAAATGATTTTACCACCTTTCGGAGCTTCTTTCATCAGCGGTTCGTCAGATACTTTGTCTACGTATGCTTGCAGGTCGAGATCTTTCATACCTTTCAGTAAGTTGATAACTTCTTCTTTTGTCGGGTATTTCAAGCTTTCTTTTGCAGGACCGGCAATTATAACTACTTGATTGCTATCCGGAACGAGTTGCTGCATTATCATATTCATGGCCTGTAAGGGAATGTTAGGAGCCAGTTGGTTCATCATAGCGTACTCAGCTTCAATCCCCGGGATAGGCTCGCCATTCAAGAAGTTCTGTACATATTCTCTTACGTAAGAACCGTGCTTGGTCTTTTCGCGTTCGTTGTAGGCAGACTCTAAACTCTGCAAATAGTTGGCGCGTGCGCGTGCATATTCTGATTCGGTAAAGCCGAAGCGACGTGCACGTTCAGTCTCTTGTAGTAAGGTTTTCAAGGCTGTTTCAATGCCGTCGGCTTTACTTGAGGCAGAAAGTGCGAAGGCTTCTTTGGTTTTGGCGACAAAGAAGTCGCTATAGTAACTGCTTGCACGGGTAAACGGTGGGTTAGCACTTTGCACCAATTCGCTCAGGCGGGCGTTCAACATACTACTGATCATGCTCGTCATATATTGTGAAGCAAGGTAGCCTACATTATTCTTTTCTGAATCAGGAGTCGCATCTTGCTTGAAGTAAATCTCAATTGACGGGTCATCTACTTCCTTATCTGTACCGATAGCTACGATGGGTTCCTTATTATCAGTAACAGGATAGTAAGTGCGTTCTGCCGGATTTACCGGTTTTTGTACATCGGCGAATACTGCCTTTAGTTTAGCTTCTACGGTGTCTACATCGATATCACCTACAATAACGATACCTTGCAGATCAGGACGATACCATTTGTGATAGTAATCGCGGATATCTTTATAAGGGAAGTTGTTGATTACATCAATAGAGCCGATAGGCATACAATCTGCATATTTGTCACCCTGATATATAGTTGGGAGCAGGTCAGTGTAGACGCGCAACATACCACTGTTGCGGCTGCGCCATTCTTCACGGATCACACCACGTTCTTTGTCGATTTCATCGTCTTTGAGTAGGATATAGTTAGACCAGTCGTGCAGGATCAGCAGACAGGAGTCCAATACACCGGTGCGGTCAATCGGAGCATTACTGATGTTGTAAACAGTTTCGTCTATGCTGGTATAAGCATTTAAGTTAGTACCAAATTTGATACCTACGGTTTCGCACCAAGGGATGACGCCGAGGCCTTTATCATCACCGGGGAAATTTTTAGTACCGTTGAAGGCCATGTGTTCCAAGAAGTGGGCAAGTCCGCGTTGTTGCGGTTCTTCAAGAATGGAACCTACTTTCTGGGCAATATAGAACTCAGCCCGATTTTCGGGTAATTTGTTGTGGCGTATGTAATACGTCAGGCCATTGTCTAATTGGCCGATACGGACATTTTTGTCCACGGGAAGGGGCGGAAACTGCATTTGTTGCGCTACCGCTTGTTGGAAACCGACACATAGAACGAATGCTACTGCCAGTAAACTGTGAAATAAATGTTTCATGTTGATGAAAATTAAAATTGTTTCTTGACCTATTTGTCGAAGATGGAGAGGAGAAATCACAGGAAGGATCTATTTTTTATATGAATGATAATTTAGCAAATTATCATTTTATTGCCTCACGAATCCGTACCAGTTTCGTCAGCAGTCCTTCCAGTAAATCGAGCTTCAGCATATTGGCACCATCGCTTTTGGCTATTTCGGGGTGCTCATGTGTTTCAATAAACAATCCGTCTACACCGACCGCAACACCGGCTTTGGCAACGGTTTCAATAAGCTGCGGCATACCACCTGTCACTCCGCTTGTCTGATTGGGTTGTTGCAGAGAATGTGTAACATCCAGAATGACCGGATAACCGAAGGTTTGCATTTCAGGAATGCCACGGTAGTCTACAACAAGGTCTTGATATCCGAAAGTTGTTCCACGTTCGGTAATCATAACTTCCTTATTTCCGGCTTCTACTACCTTTTCCGCAGCAAAGCGCATGGCGAGTGGAGACAGGAACTGTCCTTTTTTGATGTTAACCACCTTTCCTGTTTTTGCAGCAGCTATCAGAATGTCTGTCTGGCGGCAAAGGAATGCTGGTATTTGCAGTACATCTACATATTCGGCGGCCATTGCGGCTTCTTCTGCAGAATGTATATCTGTAACAGTAGGCACACCAAAAGTATCGTGTACTTTCTGTAACACTTTCAACGCTTTTTCATCGCCTATTCCCATAAATGAATCCAGGCGTGAACGGTTGGCCTTGCGATAAGAGCCTTTAAATACATAAGGTATTTGTAATTTCTCCGTGATATTTACCACACGTTCGGCAATACGCATTGCCATCTCTTCTCCTTCAATCACACAAGGACCTGCCAATAAAAAGAAATTTCCGGCAGGATTATTCTTTAATTCAATCATAAGTAATTAGTGTATAGTGCTTAACGTTAATCGTTATTCTTAGTTGGGTATAATCAATGTTATCGCTTCATGCATAATTCCGATGTCCAGTGGAAAATGCCGGTCGAGAATACGTCCGTCCAAGTCCACCGAAGCATTTTGTGCACGTAGTACTTTTACTTTCTGGGTACGGTAAGGCATCACGACTTTATGATTCAGAATACGTCCCTGGATAAGCATCCACAGTCCTGATACGAGTTGTAACAGCTCCGGACGATAGATAACGGATACATCGAGCCAACCGTTATACGGCACGGCACTTGGTGCTTGTCCGTATCCCCATGCACTGCCAATACATACCGTCATGATACGTCCCCGGATGTGTTCTCCGTTTATTTTGAGATGCATCCGGTAGAGCTTCCGTTCAAAAAAAAGTGAGATGAGGGCCATGAGATAGGACAGGAATTTTACTCCCCAGAAACGTTTGGTCTGGTCGGAAATCTTCACGATACGGGCTCCTAAACCAATGTTGATTGCATTGAGGAAATAGCGTGTTACATGCTTTTCACCATCGTAATAGTTGCAAAATCCGACGTCTATCTTCCGGCGTCGGTTATTTATGATGCAATCTACGGCATCTTTGTATTCCGAAGTCATTTCCCAGTATTTGGCAAAGTCATTTCCGATACCGTTGGGAATGATACCTATGGCGATTTCTCTTTTATCTTCTGCATTGGACGACATGATACCGTTGATGGCGTCGTTTAGTGCTCCATCACCGCCCACCACAACAATGGTGCGGTATCCATTATTGGCAAGAATGCCGGCTAAACGTTCTACAGATCCGAACCCTTCAGACTGCACATAGTCATAAGACACGCCTCGGCTGTCCATATATTCTTTGATTTCTTTCCACCGTTTCTGCACTTTCCGCGTGCCGGCTTTGGGATTGTATATCACTCCCCACTTTTCGGGTTCTACGCTCATATTGTTATCTCTTAGTAAAGTCCTACATAATCATTTTTGTACTTTCCCCGCAGTCTTTGTCTTTGTTGCCCCAAAGATACTAATTCCCTTCGAGTTTCGCTTGTACAAAAGCAATCTTTTCTTCCATAGGTAGCCCGGCATCCATCCAATGGATAGTAAAGCCGCGTCGTTCCATTCCCCGGAACCAGGTCATCTGCCGTTTAGCAAACTGATGAATAGCAATCTCCAGTTCCCTGTACATCTCTTCGTATGTCAGTTTGCCGATAACGTACAGAGTCAGGTACTTGTATTCCAGGCCATAATAGATAAGATCATCCGGTTGGATACCCTGTTCTATCAGGCGTCGTACTTCATCTACCATCCCTTCGTCCAGACGTTGACGCAGGCGGTTGGATATCTTCGTACGGCGTAATTCCCGGTCTATATCTACACCGATGATAAGGCTGTTCAGTTTCGGGAACGCCCGTTCGTCTACCGGTGTGTGTGCATAATATTCTTCTATCTCAATGGCCCGGATCGCTCGTTTTACGGTGTCGACATCTGTAGTATTATGCAGGGCTTTGTATTGCTTCAGCATCTCAGTCAGTTCTTCCAGGGATTTATCGGCAAGGCGTGCACGTAACTCCGGGTTTTCGGGAACTGGCAGCAACTTATAGCCTTTCAATACGGATTCCAGATACATACCGGTACCTCCACACAAAACGGGAAGTTTCCCTTTTTGTTTAATAGTCTCGTACGCTATCAGAAAATCACGCTGATATTCAAAAACATTGTATTTATAACCCGGGTCGGCAATATCAATCAGATGATAGGGGATTGGTTTACCATTCACAGTGTAGTCTACCAGGTCTTTACCCGTACCGAGATCCATACCACGGTAGATTTGCCGGGAATCTGCACTGATGATTTCTGTGTCAAGAACATCTGCCAGTGCTGCGGCGAAAGGAGTTTTACCGGAAGCGGTAGGACCTAATATAGCTATCAAATCATAGTCAGGCATAAGTCGTTTTGATTATTTTTCTACAAAGATAATGCAAACCGAAAGCAATACAAAATAAGCTTGATTATTTTTAATGCTAAAGTGCAGCTTGTCTTCGTTTTAAAGCTAAATATGAAAAAGGAAGTGAAAAAGAGAATGCCTTCTCTTAAATGGTGTTATAAATGCGTTGTTTCCGCACACGGAACTTGCTACTTTCAAAAAAGTGCGTACCTTTGCGCTGTGTTTTTCATAGTATTAGATTTAAGGTTAACAAAGGTTGGAGTACAGCGGTACTCCTTTTTTTATGTCTATACCTCATCTCTTCAATATTGAAATATTCATTTCATTCATACCTCATTTGTATACCACATCCATATGCTGCGTGGCTATGTTACATCATTGAAAGTATATGTAACAGATATGAGAAAGTATGTAATACCAGTATAAATACGTGTAGCGCAATGATGCAGATGTATTCCAGGGGATTGGATAAATTTGCAGAAGTAAAAAAAAGAAATGATATAGGGAAATTAGGTAAAGGTAAAATGAAACTTCAGTTTTCAGTGAATAGGTTTACCAAATTAGGTTAGTTAATTATTTTTAGGTCTGTGAGGTTGTGTTTGTGAAAACACAACCTCATTTATATGGTGATAAAGATGTATATTTGCAATACTAAAAGTATATGCCAAGCTATGAAATACATATTGATTCTGCTACTTCTGTTGATTTTTCCACTATCCGGTATTGCGGAAAAGCATTGTGTCTTTACTCCAATTAACGGAACGCATGGATTGTCCGGAAATAAGGTGCGCAATATCACTCAGTTGCCGGACGGGCGCATGATGATAACTACGGAAGGATTACTGAACTTATATGACGGTACTAATTTCAGTTACCTGCACTATGATCGGGAAGATATCTGCCGTTTATCAGACTATTCCGGATTTCATCACGAATATATAGATGCTCACGGATATATGTGGCTTAAAAATCAACGCCAACTGATGGTGGTGGATATAGGACGTGAATGCTTTATTGAGCGACCGGACAGTTTGCTGGCTTTATGGGGGATAGATACTCCGATGAAGGATTTTTTCATGGATAAGACCAAGGATTTATGGGTCATAACGGATAAGGATGATTTGGTACGCATAGATAAGACAACTCTGCAGGCAAGTACTTTTCTGAATCGTGTTTCATTGATTGGAGATACCACCGATCAGGTTTATGATCTTGGGGTGTTGGACGGGAACTTATATCTGTTCTATCGTTCCGGTTTATTGATTTGTTACGCTATGGAGTCACAAAAGGAAATATATCGGCAGAAACTGTCGGATGAACTTCCTGAAGGAGTGTATGGGAATACATCTTACGTAGTGCCGGGAACGAATACTTTCTACCAGTTATGCAATGGTAACAGAGGCGGGGTAATGTTGGCTTATGATGTAGAAAGAAGAAAATGGAACATCGTGTTGCAGACAAGCTATTGGCTGAATTACCTGTCTGTTGATAAAGACGGAAGCATATGGATTAGTTGTCATAAAGGATTATGGAATATAGATGCGGGGCTGGAAAGAAAACAATATATACCAACCTTGAAATTAGTGGACGGACGCAATATAAATACAGAAGTGAGTACGCTTTACAATGACAGCCAAGGTGGCATGTGGGTAGGGACCTTGAACCGGGGAATCCTGTATTATCATCCGGACCGTTTCCGTTTTCAGAATATTGGCAGGACATTGTTTCCCGTTACGGAAAATATGAATCTTTATGTAACTTGCATTGCAGCACAAAACCAGGAGAATATGTGGGTGGGGACCCGGAAAGGACTATTCTCCTATCATCTTTCTAATGGAGACATAAACTTATATTCCAAGGAATTGTCCACAGTCAATTGCAATACCCTGTTTAAGGACAGTCGGCAACGTACTTGGTTGGGAAGTGTCGGACAGGGACTTTATTGTATGCTGCCGGATGGAGAAACCAGACATTATCCGTTGTCCGGCCAGACAATTCATTCCATTATGGAGCAACCGGACGGAACTCTGTATTTATGTACTGAAAACCAGGGTTTCGGTATATTTACTCCCGAAACCGGACAATATGAAAAGGAGCAGGGACTACCTCAGACGGAGAATTTGACTGTCTACCAATTGGCATCTTTGGGGAAGGATCGTTTAGCAGGCATTACACGGAAAGGTTGGTTTGTTTATGATTGTACCCAAAAAGAATATACCTTTAACCCCAGTTTTCATGTGTGTACTTCCATCTTTGTAGACCGACAAAAGCAAGTTTGGATTGGTCTGGAAGATGGGTTGTTGCTTTGCAACATAGCTACCGGACAACAAAACACGTTTCATACCACGGACGGCTTGGTCAATAACTCTATCCGTTCCATCATTCAAACACAAGATCATGCTATCTGGGTATCTACTTCTAACGGGATAACACGTATCACTGTAACGGGAGAGGGAGAACAGATACGATATTCGTTTGCAAATTTCAATCGGTACGATGGTGTGATTACGGATGAATTCTGCGAGCGGTCCTCTTTTGTCGCAGAAGATGGAACTCTCTACTGGGGTGGTATTAATGGATTTAATAAGTTTGTTCCGCTTCATACCACAATGGAGCGGGCGTATGCCGCACCTTTATTCGTGGGCTTTGATCTGTTTGGTGAACGTGTGGAAAGTGGAAAAATGTATCATGGTAACAGGATACTTCAACGCCCCATAACCTTGACCAAAGAGATTATCCTGAACTATGATCAGAACTTTTTCACTTTAGAGTTTTCTGCCTTGAATTATATCAATCCCACACAGACTTATTATCGTTACCAACTGACGGGTATTGACTATTCGGAACGGGAAATCCGCTCTTCCGATGGTAAGGGTACTGCTACTTATACTGACTTGCCGCCTGGCACTTACACTTTCAGAGTGCAAGCCGCTGATAATAGTGAGTCGTGGACGGGAAAATATGCGGAAATTGAAATAACCGTAAAAGCTCCGTTTTGGAAAACCACTTATGCTTATCTCTCTTATTTCCTGTTCGCAACGGGAAGCTTGATCGCCCTAGTTTTTGTATATATACGACGCAAACGCCGAAAACTGGTACGTGAACAAAGAGAGAAACTGGATGAAATGAAGTCCACTTTCCTGCAAAACATCAATCAGGAACTGGCAGAACCTATCAATCGTATAATCTCTCCCTTGGATACCATTTTAAAACATACGGATGAAGGCAGAACCAAACTGCAATTGAAGGAAATACAGAATAATGCCGTAGAGCTGAAAGAACTGGTTGACCAGCTTTCGGAAGGAGTCCTGTCCCCTCTGTCGCCTGCTGAAAATGAGTTGGCTTTGGAAGAACTGTTGATGAATATGCGCCAGTTGCTGGAACAACAAGAGAAAAGGAAAGAACAACTGAAAGCAACTCCGGAAGCTGCGCCGGACAACTCCTTGCTATCGGCGGCCGATGAATTGTTTCTTCGTAAGGCTTTGAAATTTGTAGAACAGAATCTGGACAATCCCGAGTATTCAGTAGAGGTATTGAGTCGGGACATGGGAATGGATCGCACGGGGCTGTATCGAAAACTGGTTTCGGTGGTAGGAAAGACACCGACAAATTTTATCCGTTCCATTCGTCTGAAACGTGCCGCACAACTTTTGGAAGAAGGACATACGGTGGCCGAAGTTGCCGACCGGGTTGGATTCAGTACATCCAGTTATCTGAGTAAATGTTTTCAGGAAGAGTTTGGTATGCGTCCTTTGCAGTACGTTAATAGTCTGAAAGAACAACCGAAATAGTCACATTTCAACGAGATTGTTGCTTCTTGCAACATTTGTACCACGTGTTTTATAGGCTTCAGGCTACTTTTGCCCTCATAATTCAATTTTTAAATGAAATATCATGAGAAAAGTAAAAGTAGGAATTACCGGTATATTTCTTTTAATATCCGGTTTACTGATGGCGCAAAATGTGAATAGGACGCCACAGGGTGTAAAGGTAAATGTGGCGGAAGGAAACTTCAATGCAGAAGTTATTTTTTATTCTCCTTCTATTGTCCGCATAGTGAAGTATCCTTCGGTAAAGGATCAGATGCCGGACAAAGAAAGTCTTTCCGTAACATTGGTGCCGGAACAAACTAAGATTGATTTTAAGGAACAGGGAGATGATGTCAGATTGAAAACGTCTGATATGATTGTTACTTTAAACAAGACCGATGGAACGGTACGCTTCACCGATACAAAAAACGACGAATTACTGGCAGAAAAGGGAACCCCTTCTTTTTATCCGAATAAGGGCAAAGCCGATAAGGGCACTTATAAAGTTCGCCAGGCCTTTATGCTTGAAAAAGAGGAGGCTATATATGGATTGGGAATACTTCAGAATGGTAAAATGTCGCAACGTAACCAACGGAAGTACCTGATGCCAGGTAATGTGGAAGACGGAATCACTTTCTTCCAGTCCGTGAAAGGCTATGGTCTTTTCTGGGATAACTATTCTCCGACTAACTTTGCTGATGATGAGAATGAGACTTCATTTGAATCGGAAGTTGGTGATTGCACAGACTACTATTTCATGTATGGTGGAGATGCCGATGGCGTAGTTGCCCAAATGCGTACTCTTACCGGACAAGTACCCATGTTCCCTTTGTGGACGTATGGCTACTGGCAGAGCAAAGAGCGTTATAAAAGTCAGAATGAAGTACTGGGCGTACTGAACAAATACCGTGAATTACAGATTCCCCTGGATGGTATCGTACAGGATTGGCAGTACTGGGGTAGTAACTACTTGTGGAATGCGATGGAATTTTTGGATGGTAATTACTATAATCCCCAGCAGATGCTGGATGAGATTCATGCAAAGAATGCGCACATGATTATCACGATCTGGTCTTCATTCGGTCCACAGACCAAGCCTTATAAGGAGCTGAATGAAAAAGGACTATTGTTTAATTTTAGGACTTGGCCTCTTGCAGGCACTGATACGTGGCCTCCTAGGGAAGACTATCTGTCGGGCGTGAGAGTTTATGATGCCTACAGCCCCGTTGCACGTGATATTTACTGGAAACATCTGACCCGCCTCTATGATTTGGGTATGGACGGTTGGTGGATGGACTCCACCGAACCAGATCATCTGGATGCAAAACCCGAAGATTTTGATACACCTACCTATTTAGGTTCATTCCGCAAAGTGCGCAGTGCCTATCCGTTGATGGCCGTAGGTGGTGTTTATGATCACCAACGCGCTACGACTTCAGACAAGCGTGTGTTTATTCTTACCCGTTCAGGATTTGCTGGGCAGCAGCGCTACGGATGTAATGTATGGTCGGGTGATATCGTTTCTACCTGGGAATCATTGCGTAAACAGATACCTGCCGGGCTAAACTTTACCCTTACGGGAAATCCCAACTTCAATAGTGATATCGGGGGCTTCTTTTTAGGCCATTACAACAAGGGATGGAATGATGGATCGGCTACAAAGAATCCGTCCTATCAGGAATTATACGTACGCTGGGTACAGTTTGGAGCGTTCAATCCGATGATGCGTTCGCACGGAACGGAAGCTCCGAGGGAGATTTATCAGTTTGGAAAGAAAGGAGAACCCATTTACGATGCTATCGAAAAAGCTATCCGTTTGCGTTATTCTCTGTTACCTTATATATATTCTACTTCTTGGCAGGTCACCAATAAGCAGTCAAGCTTTATGCGTGCGTTGATGATGGATTTTGCCGATGACAAGAAGGTGTGGGACATGAATGACGAATATATGTTTGGCAAGTCCATCCTAGTGGCTCCGATTGTGGAAGCACAATATACTCCGGAAGTGGCAGCTACTGCATCGGAAGAGACAGGCTGGGACAGGGATGACAATAAAAATAAGAGCAAAGGCAGCATGACAGTAGACTTCACTACAAAGAAAACTGCAAAGGTTTATCTGCCCGCAGGTACTGTATGGTATGATTTCTGGACTAATGAGAAATATGATGGCGGCCAGGAAATATCAAGAGAAACGACTATTGATATGATTCCACTTTACGTCAGAGCCGGAAGTATTGTTCCCATCGGCCCCGATGTGCAATATGCGACAGAAAAAACCTGGGATAATCTTGAGTTGAAAGTGTATGCAGGTGCTAATGGCAGTTTCACCCTTTACGAAGATGAGTTTGATAATTATAACTATGAATTAGGAGCATATACAGAAATTCCTATGACATGGAATAATGCTTCCCGTACGCTCACTATCGGTGCACGCAAGGGAAAATATAACGGCATGTTTGAAAAACGCCAGTTTACGGTGAAGACAGTGGACGGCAACAGCAAGACGGTTACTTATACAGGAAAGAAGGTGACGGTAAAACTCTGACCAGATGGAGTAACTTCACTTTGAGTGTGATGCCTATCATCAATGGTATTGATGGTGGGCATCATCGGCATTGTTGATAGGCTAAGGCCAGGGGACATGAGTGATGGAGGTAAATCAAAGGTAAGATGCAGGTTTAGGGCCGACCAGAGCCATTTTTTGAGCGGATGTTACATCAATGTAAGTTTATGTAACATGAAAAGACGGGATGTAACATTGACCGTAGCAAATGGGAACACGAAGATTCGAAAAGTACTTTGTAATGAACTATCTTTGTACAAAACGAAGGTTAATTAAAAAGTATCTTACCATGAAAACAAGAATTAGTTGGATTTTTTATTGTTTAGTAAGTTTCATGTTACTTCCCTCTTTGTCGGCGGCAGAGCGTTTTGTGACAAATGAGAGTAATGGTTTTACCTGGATACAGCAAGGAAAGGCGTATCCGATACTGGTAGACTCGCAGGAAGATAAAGGTGTACTGAGGGCTGTTGCCAATTTGCAGACAGATGCAGGTAAAGTGACAGGCGCTACTCCGGAAATTATTCATTCCCCATCCGGTAACCGTATACTGATTGTCGGTTCTGTTGAAAATAGTTCCTGGATCAAACAGCTGGTGCAGGCAGGAAAGATCCCAGCTGCAGATTTGAAAGGGAAACGTGAGAAGTACATTCTTCAGACGGTGAAGCAGCCCGTGGAAGGAGTAGAAGAGGCAATTGTCATTGCTGGTAGTGACAAGCGGGGAACTATTTACGGTATTTACGAGCTTTCCCGGCAGATGGGTGTCTCTCCCTGGTATTTCTGGGCAGATGTTCCGGTGGAGAAGCATGATATTATATCTATTAAAGAAGGTGTATATACCGATGGTGAACCGGTAGTGAAGTACCGCGGTATTTTCCTGAATGATGAATGGCCCAGCTTAGGCGGCTGGGCGTCTGCTACCTTTGGTGGGTTCAATAGTAAGTTCTACGAAACGGTGTTCGAACTGGTGCTTCGCCTCAAAGGAAATTTTATGTGGCCTGCCATGTGGAACAGTGCTTTCTACGATGATGACCCGATGAACGGTCCGTTGGCCAACGAGATGGGAATTGTGATGAGTACTTCCCATCATGAACCGATGGGACAGGCTCAAAAAGACTGGAAACGTCGTGGAAAAGGAGAGTGGAATTACACTACGAACGGTGCCGTGTTGCGCGACTTCTGGCAGCAGGGGATGGAACGCTGCAAGGATTGGGAAGCGGTGATCACCCTTGCCATGCGTGGCGACGGCGATGAACCGATGAGCGAAGATGCCAATATCTCCTTGTTGCAGAATATCGTGAAAGATCAGCGGAAAATCATAGAGAAGGTAACCGGTAAGAAGGCTAAAGAAACTCCGCAGGTATGGGCGCTTTATAAGGAAGTGCAGGATTATTATGATAAAGGTATGCGAGTGCCCGACGATGTAACGTTGCTGCTCTGTGATGACAACTGGGGCAATGTACGTAAATTGCCCGACTTGAAAGCGAAGCCTCGTAAAGGTGGTTACGGCATGTATTATCATTTCGACTATGTAGGGGCTCCCCGTAACTCCAAATGGATAAATATTACTCAGATACAACGCACGTGGGAGCAGATGATGCTGACCTATGACTATGGCGTGCGCGAATTGTGGGTGGTGAACGTAGGTGACTTGAAGCCGATGGAATATCCTATCACCTTCTTTTTAGATATGGCCTGGGAACCGAAACGTTTCAATGAAAATAATCTGTTTCAGCATACGGTGGATTTCTGTCGTCAGCAATTTGGCGGATACTATGCCGAAGAAGCAGCTCGTCTGATCGACACTTATACTAAATACAACCGTAGGGTTACTCCGGAAATGTTGAATGATCGGACTTACAGCCTGGAAAATTATAACGAATGGCAAAGTGTAAAAGATGAATACGCTGCATTGTGTCTGGATGCCTTGAAACTTTATTATCTGATGCCTGCCGAATACCGGGATGCTTTCGACCAACTGGTACTTTTCCCAATACAGGCATGTTCCAACTTATATGATATGTACTATGCCGTGGCAATGAACCGTAAACTGGCAGAGGCCAATGATGTGAAAGCCAATAAATGGGCGGATAAGGTACGTGCTTGTTTCGAGCGCGACTCCGTGCTGACTTATCATTATAATCATGTAATGAGTGGGGGCAAATGGAATCATATCATGGATCAGACTCACATCGGATATAGATCCTGGAATGATCCGAAGCGCAATATAATGCCTAAAGTGACCTTTGTACCCGAGCCCCGTATAGCTCCTGTACCACCTGTGTTTGTAGAAAAGGATGGATATATATCTATTGAAGCAGAACATTATACCCGTTCAGCAAATGGTACATCTGCTGATTGGATTACGATCCCTAATCTGGGACGTACCTTGTCAGCCGTCACTACTTTGCCTTCCACAGCTACTCCGAGCGAAGATATGTATCTGGAATATGATTTTGAAACGGAGAAGAGTGGTGAAGCAACAGTTATGGTACGTTTCTCTTCGACATTGAATTTCAATGATTATAAAGGACTGCGATATGCGGTTTCACTGGATGGGGGTGACGAACAGATAGTCAACATCAACGGTGATTATAAAGGTGAACTTGGCAGATTGCAGGCGGAGCATATCATCACTACCCAAACGAAACATTTGCTTGATAAGAAAGAAAAGCATACCTTGCGCATCCGTCCGCTTGATCCGGCACTTGTCATGCAGAAGATAATGATTGACTTCGGAGGTTTGAAACCTTCTTTCCTAGGAGCGCCGGAGAGTTCTGTGAGAAGGGAATGTTTTTAAGGAACTCCCATAACTCCTAAAAAAAAGATTATGAAATACAGATTTGCTTTATTGATAGTACTGGCCTGCATCTGTTCTGTGTTGGCTGAGGCTAAAGTGAAACTCCCATCCGTTCTTTCGGATGGGATGGTATTGCAACGTGAACGTCCCATAAAAATATGGGGAACGGCTGATCCGGGTGAGAATGTGGTTGTCACGTTCAAGAAGAAGAAATATACGGCAGTAGCCGATGAAAATGGCAAATGGCTGGTAACACTTCCTGCAATGAAGGCCGGTGGCCCTTATGAGCTGACAGTGAACGAAATGACAGTGAAGGATATCCTGATAGGAGATGTATGGTTGTGCTCGGGACAATCGAATATGGAACTGACGGTGGCGCGTGTAGCGGATATGTTCGGTAGAGAGACGGCTACTTACGAGAATTCAATGGTCCGCTATGTCAAGACTCCCTATGGTAATGATTTGCATGGTCCCAAAGAAGACATATCCCAAATGAACTGGACAGCGTTGAATCCGCAGGTTGCCCAGTCTTATGCCGCATTGCCTTACTTTTTTGCAATAGAGATGTATAATGAGACGAAAGTTCCTGTCGGCATTATCAATTCCAGTTGGGGAGGAAGTTCCATTGAAGCTTGGATGAGTGAAGATGCGCTTCAGGCATTTCCGAAGAACCTGCGCGAGCGGGATATCTATAACTCCGACGAATACAAGGCCTTGATGAATAAAGCGGGAGGAATGATGTCGAGATTCTGGAGCCTCTCTTTATATAAAGGTGATGAAGGCCTTCATGCTCCGGTTAAATGGTATGAACCGGAATTGAATGATTCCGACTGGGAGGAGGTGAATATGTTTTCTTATCAGTTGGGCAGCAAGGATGGTTATCCGGTAAGCGGATCGCACTGGTTCCGGCAGAACATTCGCCTTACAGCCGAGCAGGCTGATAAAGATGCCATATTGCGTTTAGGCTGTATGGTAAATGCGGACTCTGTGTATGTGAATGGTGTTTTTGTAGGCACTACTTCTTATCAATATCCGCCGCGCATTTATAAAGTTCCTGCATCGGTGTTGAAAGCGGGAGAGAATCTGGTTACGGTACGTCTTATTAATTCCGGTGGTCGTCCCAGTTTTGTAAAAGGTAAACCCTATTGCATGGCGATAGATGGGGATACGGTTCGCTTGTCCGAGCAGTGGAAGTATAGGCTGGGTTGTGAAATGCCTGCCGGAAGAGGAGGTGTATCTTTTCAGAACATTCCGACCGGTATGTATAATTCCATGATTTCTCCTTTGCGGAATCTTACTTTTAAGGGAGCTTTGTGGTATCAGGGCGAATCGAATGCAGGACGTCCGGGTGAATATGAAGCTTTATTGACTGCCATGCTCAAAGACTGGCGGGTGAAATTTGCAGATGAAGACTTGCCATTCTTTATAATGCAGCTACCCAATTTTATGCAGACGCATCAGCAGCCTGTAGAAAGTGGTTGGGCAGGTATGCGTGAAGCACAGCGGCAGGTGACGTTGAAGTTACCTAATACCTCTTTGGTTGTGGCAATAGACTTAGGAGAGTGGAATGATATTCATCCGCTGAATAAGAAGGAACTGGCAAGGAGAGTGGCGCTTCAGGTCAAGAAGAAAGTATACGGGCACAAAGATATAGTTCATAGTGGTCCGCTGTGCACTGCCGCCGCTATTGAGGGAGGAAAGGTCATTCTATCTTTTGAGGCGGGAACGGATGATTTAATGCCTGTAGCTCAACTTAAAGGTTTTGCATTGGCGGGAACGGACGGACGTTATAAATGGGCTGAGGCGACTGTGGAAGGCAATAAAGTGATAGTCTGGAGTGAAGGGATTGCTCAGCCCACAAAGGTTCGCTATGCTTGGGATGATAATCCGCAAGAGGCTAATTTGAAGAATAAGGCGGGACTTCCGGCTTCGCCGTTTCAAATGGATGTTCCATGATTCCCTAAACTTGATTGACTGAGAAACACCGGAATTTACGCGCCCGGTGCAATATGACAATAAGATAGTGAAACAGATGTATTTCGTTGCAATACATCTGTTTTTTTTCATTATTAATAACAAAGGTCCCAATCAGAAAGTTACTTCCAGAAGGATAAAACCTTGTTTTATCTGATTCATATCATCTATTGTTATGCTACAGATGGTCTATTCTGCTCCATTACATGATCTATTCTAATCAATCAGATCATCTATTCTCCCTAAACGGATGATATAATTTGAGAAATGGCTACACCTTTTGCCCCATAAGGCTACACCATCCTTATCAAAAGGTGACACCATCACCCAAAAACGGTGTAGCCCTTCTGAAAAGCAGGCCATATTCTTCTATTTCAAAGAAGATCGGTAGCGGAATCAAATAATCATATTTGAAGAAAATACGATCAAAGCGCAATTAATAAGAACGAAATAAGAAGGAATCTCTTTCTAAAATGCGCTTTCTTTCGCCATTACAAATCATACTGCATTCGCCTAACAGGTAATCCTTGCTTTTTTTGCATTACGGCAACTAATGGTACGAAAGAAAGCAACCTCAGACATCACGATTTACATTTTGTAATATTGCTCATTTCGCTCAAGCTGCTCATTTTGCTCAAATTACGTAAGTAGCCTGACAGGTTTTCCCTTTACTCTATCTTTATCTGTCAGCATATTTCTTTTGCCATATAACCCCTCCATTCTCAAGGATCTCTTTCCTTGCATAGTGAGTCTAATCAAGTGCACTTTCTTCTACTATTTCTTTCGCTTGTTTATATTCATTTCCGAAAGATATGTCCATCCCCTGTCTGATCTTGATAGAAAATAATCAAAAAGGCTTAAAAGTGTTAATGGATGTATTGCTGCAATAAATGAATGAAAGTCATTTTTTAGCTTTAACAAGTGGGTTACATATTTTTTGTGATACGTTACCACACTGTTTTTTCTTGCATTTCTCTTGAGATTTTTGATTCATTATTATACTGTTTTTCTCTCTCTAAAGTGATTTCTTAAGCTCTCTTTTTGTCTTAAAAAAGGGTTCTTTGTTTTGTTTGTAATTATTTGATATATAGTTTGATATGTTGTTTTACGAAATGCAGTCAAAAAAGAATGTAACATCGAAGAGAAAGATGTAATGCCATCAAAAAAACGTGTAGCATGATCGTGTCTGATGTTCCATTTCTGATGCATACATTTGCTGCTGAGAAAAAGCGACTATATTATTGGGAGAGATACGTATGGAAAACATTTTTCTTTCCTCTTATGACATGAAACGCTAATATATGTAATAATAGTAATATGATTATTAACCGTCAAATTATTAATCTTAAAAGACTGATTGATTATGAAATGCAAGTACGATGACAGTTGATGCTATCTTTAATAGCTAATGAAGAGAGAATGTAGTTATTAATATCTTAAACTAATGGTAATGAAAAATGTAACAAAAAAAAATCAAAAGCTACCTTACTTATTGCTTTTGTTGCTATTAAGTTGCTTGCCAACGTTAGCGCAAAATGGAGTAACGGTAAAAGGAACAGTTCTTGATAGTACCGGTGAAACGATTATCGGTGCTTCTGTCGTTGTGAAAGGCAACACTTCAATAGGTACGATATCAGATATAGATGGGAATTTTACATTGACTGTTCCTAATAATAATGTAACTCTTGTTATTTCATATATCGGTATGAAATCACAAGAGGTGAAAGTAACCCCTCAGCAATCAATCAGAGTCGTGTTGGAAGATGACAGCCAACAGCTGGAAGAAGTTGTGGTAGTGGGTTTTGGTCAGCAGAAGAAGGCCTCGGTGGTGGGCTCCATTGCACAAACCACTTCGAAAGCTTTGGAGCGCACCGGTGGTGTCTCCAGTTTAGGTCAGGCGCTGACGGGTAACCTCCCGGGTGTAGTGACTATGACTACTACCGGTATGCCGGGTGAAGAAGATCCGAAGATCACCATTCGTGGTGTGACATCCTGGAACTCAAGCGATCCGCTTATATTGGTGGACGGTGTAGAACGTCCCATGAATTCGGTGGATATCAACTCTGTGGAAACCATTTCTGTATTGAAGGATGCGTCGGCAACTGCCGTATTCGGTGTACGCGGTGCCAACGGTGTAATCTTGATTACCACCAAACGTGGTGCAGAGGGCAAGGCAGTGATCAACATCAATGCCAGTACGACATTGAAGACCTACTCTAAATTGCCCGATATGATGGACTCGTATGATGCGCTTTCGCTCCGTAACCAAGTTATTGAGAGTGAACTGGCTTATAAGCCGGAAGCCTGGAGTTACTACCTGACGCAAGACCGTTTGAACAAGTATCGCTATCCGGCCAATCAGGCAGAAGCTGAACGCTACCCCAATATGGACTGGGTGGACTATCTGTTGAAGGACGTAGCTACTTCTTATAATGCTAACGTCAACATCAGTGGTGGTACTAAGTTCGTGAAATATTTCGCCAGTGTGGACTATACGCATGAAGGCGATATATATAAGAAGGTAACCAATATTAAGGGCTATGACCCAGGATTCGGATACGACCGTATCAACGTGCGCAGTAACCTCGATTTCAACCTGACCAAGACTACTAAATTGCACGTCAATCTTTCCGGTTCGCATGCTGTGAAGAAGGCTACGCAAGGTCAGTACGAGAATCTTGTTTGGAGTGCTTTCTATGGCATCTCTCCCGACTCTTTCATGCCGGTGTACAGTGACGGTACCTTTGGTTACTATTATCCCAACCCCACACAGGCTGCCACTAACTCTTACGAGGGACTCAGCGTCAACGGTATAGGTTATACAACAGATGATCGCCTGAACACTGACTTCACCCTCGAACAAGATCTTGGTTTCGTACTCAAGGGGTTGAATATACAGGCTAAGTTAGCATTCGACAACGCCTTCCGTGAAACAGGTCGTGGAGTGGATGACACAAACGACTGGGAAAGTGAAATGCACAAATGGATCGATCCCGATACAGGTATAGAGTATACCGACATTTCTCCTGATGCCTTATATAAGTTCGACTTTAAGAATAACAGCGCTTGGATGACTGGTGCGGGTGCTGTTCAAAACTGGGCTACCTACCGCCGTATGAACTATTCTGTTCAATTGAACTATTCCAATAAGTTTGGAAATCACACTGTGGGTGCCATGGGTAACTTTAGCCGCGAACAGTATGCTACAGGTAGCGAACAGCCCCATTATCGTGAGAACTGGGTGTTCCGTGGCACATATGATTTTGCAAACCGCTACATGTTGGAATATAACGGTGCTTACAATGGTTCCGAAATCTTTGCTAAGGAAAATCGCTTTGTCTTCTTCAACTCGGGTGCTATCGGATGGATGGTTTCAGAAGAGCCCCTTGTGAAGAAACTCAATCTCAAATGGCTGGATATGTTGAAGCTTCGCGCGTCTTATGGTCAGATTGGCGATGACAATGTAAGCGGACGTTGGCTTTATATGGATACTTGGAGCAATGGTGGCAGCTATCGTCAGTCGTTGACGGGTGTAGATCCTTCCAAGAGCCCTTACAGCTGGTGGCAACAGAGCCAGCTTGGCAACAAGAACTTGCAATGGGAGACGGCTACCAAACTTGATATCGCTGCTGACTTCGCTATTTTGGGCGGCCTTATCTCGGGTTCGTTTGACTATTTTAAGGAAAAGCGTACCGATATTTTAGTAACCGGTGCCAATCGTGCCGTTCCTTCATATTTTGGTACTTCCGCTCCTGTGGCCAACCTCGGCAAGGTAGACAGTGAAGGTTTCGAGTTGGATATTCGTTGGAATAAGCAGCTCAACCGAGACTGGCGTCTTTGGGGTAATGGCTCTTTGACTCATGCCGTCAGCAAGATCAAGGAGGCGGATGATCCCAGACTGAAACCTGACTATCAGAAGAAGGCTGGTAAGGCCATTGATCAGAATTATTCTTATGTGGATCATGGATATTATAATAGTTGGGATGAACTCTATGGTAGTACGGCGCACGATGAATACGATGAAGGACGTAAGCCCGGTAACTATGTCATCCTCGATTATGATGCCGACGGTATTATTTCCGTGAACGATAATATTCCTTATGGCTATACAGGTACTCCGCAGAATACAATGAACCTTCAGATCGGTGCTGACTACAAAGGCTGGAGCTTCTTCGTTCAGTTCTACGGTGTGACTAACGTAAGCCGTTCTGTAGGCCTCAGTAGCTTGGGCGGTACAAGAAACACCGCTTTCCACGAGGGCAGCTACTGGTCTCCGGAGAATCAAAACGGTGATGTACCTCTGCCTCGCTGGTTGAACCAGACAAGCCGGTATACCGATGGTACACGCTTCCTCTTCGACGGTTCGTACGCACGTTTGAAGTATGCTGAACTTTCATATACCTTCTCTAAGGAAAAATGGCTGAAGGCATCGGGTTTGGGCACTTTGAAGCTGTTTATCAATGGTAACAACCTCTTTCTCTGGACTGATATGCCCGATGACCGTGAGTCGAATACCGGTGGATGGAGCGCATACCCCACTCAACGTCGTTTCAATTTAGGTTTTAAAATAACACTTTAATCTGAGATAAGATGAAAAATAAGATTATTCACATACTTTTCGTATTCTTCGCCGCCGGATTCACGTTTACTTCGTGTACCGACTATCTGGACAGAGATTCTGACTCTGTGCTGTCAGCAGAAGATGCGTTCAAGAACTTCAATAACTTCCAAGGATTTATCGAAGTGATGTATAACGTTATCCCCGACGTGGCCAAGCATAACTGGGTAAGCTCCTTCAACTGGGGTGACGATGAGGTTATTACTACCGGTAATGGTGAAGGTTTGATGGGGTATGCTATCGATGGTGGTAACTACCGCACTTATATTGGTAAAGGTGACTGCTTCTTGGATAGAAGCTGGAAAGTTGATGGAGACCGTTTTGCTAAGGCTCTGTGGGGTGGTGGCTGGTATGCCATTCGTCAGGCCAATCTCGGTCTTGAAGCTCTGCAGAGTGGTTTGTTGAAGGATGCCACGCAGGAGGAACGTGACTTTGTCGAAGGGCAACTCTATTTCTTCCGCGCTTGGTTCTATTTCCAGCTTACTACTTATTGGGGTGGCTTGCCATATATGGAAAGTGTATTGCCATCCGATGCACAGTTCAACTTGCCGCGCGAAAGCTATCAGGAGAATGCCGAAAAGATGGCGAGAGACTTTCAGCGTGCTGCCGAGCTGCTTCCTATTGACTGGGATAACACTGCTGCAGGCAACCGTACTAAGGGTAACAACGCTTTCCGTCCCAACAAGATTTGGGCACTTTCTTACCTAGGTAAGTCTCTGCTCTATGCCGGTAGCCCTTTAATGGTGAATGGTGGTGAAAATAGCAACCGTTCATACGATGCGGATTATTGTAAACGTGCGGCTGATGCTTTGGGCAAGGTGCTTGCTATGGTTGAAGGTGGTCAGACACAATATGCTTTGGTAAACTTTGACAAATACAGCAGTCTGTTTTATACTAAAGAGCAGAACTGGCTGATGCCTGGTGGTACAGAAGCCATTATGCGTAGCCCTACTTACGGTGCCGACTCTTACTGGCGTCAGATGAACTCCTATCAGATTCAGGATATTGCAGAAGGTGATGGTATCATTCTCTGTCCTGCTGCCAACTATGTAAATTATTTCGGTATGGCGAATGGTCTGCCACTCAGTGATCCCAATTCCGGATTCAGTAAGGAGCAACCTTGGAAAGGTCGTGACCCGCGTTTTTACAATAACTTTCTCTATGATGGTGTGAAGATGATTAAAGCGCCGACGGACGATAAATTCAAAGCTTTTGAGTATGCTAACCTCTATGAAGGCGGTAATGCCTGCAACGATCCTAAGAGAACCAGCCGTACGGGCTATCTCAACTATAAGTTTATTCCGTTGGGAGCCAACAAGGCTGATAACGACTACGGATACGGTAAGGCTACCCATTTCCATTTAGCATGGTTGCGTCTGGCAGAAGTATATCTTCTGTATGCCGAAGCTGCTGCGCAAGGTTACGGTTCGCCCTCCGGTAAGTCCACTTCTTTCACGAAGAATGCTGTGGAAGCGGTTAACGTAGTCCGTCAACGTGCGGGTGTGGAAGATGTTGCCACCGTATACACTGCTGATCTTGAAAAATTCATGGGTGAGGTTCGTCGTGAACGCGCTGTTGAACTAGCTTACGAAGGACATCGCTTCAACGACCTGCGTCGTTGGAAACTGCTGACCGAGTCTCCTTACAACATCAAGACCACGCAGCGGTTCGATCGCGCGGAAGCATTTGACCCTAATGCCGACCCGAAAGAACGTAAAGTCGTTAACTTCCGCGAAGAGGTAGTGACGCAGCGCAAGCTCTCCAGCAAGCACTACTGGCTACCATTCAAGACCGATGATGTGACGATGTATCCTGAATTCTACCAGAATCCCGGTTGGTAATGGTTTTATTAACGTAAAAACTCTAATAAAATGAAACATATATATAAAGGACTTGTACTTTGTGCAACGTTGGCTTTCGCTTACACACATACTGCCGCTCAAGAACCGCTGGTAGATATGTTGGAAGCTACTCAAGCTGATACGCTCTCAAAGGTGCAAGTGGCATTCCGCTCCATCGACCAGCGTGACCTGCTGGGTGGAGTATCAGTGATTGATATGAAGGAAATGTCAGAGAAAGCATATACAAGCAATAGTTTAGGCTTTGTAGACAATGTGGTGGGCGGTTTCAACGGAAACATCTGGGGAAATACCGAATACCTCGTTATCGTAGACGGTATGGTACGCGATGCGAACAACGTGCTCCCTCACGAGATAGACCAGATTACGCTTTTGAAAGGGGCGTCGGCCGTAGTGCTTTATGGTCCGCGTGCGGCCAAAGGCGTTATCTCCATCACCACCAAACGTGGTGAAATTGGCGATCTCAGAATTAATATTCATGCCAATACCGGTTTCTATACTCCCAAGTCTTATCCCAAATATTTGGGTTCGGCAGAGTATATGACTCTCTATAATGAGGCTCGTGCCAATGATGGACTGGCTGCGAACTACTCGCAGGAAGATATATTTAATCATGCTTCCGGTTCGAATCCTTATCGCTATCCCAACTTCGACATGTATTCTTCCGAATACCTAAAAAAAGCTTACAACCGTTCGGAAGCAATAGCCGAAATCTCAGGTGGTAGCGAGAAGGTAAGGTACTATACGACTACCGGTTACTATCGCGAATCATCATTGCTGAAGGTGGGCAAGACTGAGGATAACTATGTCAGCCGTTTCTTTGTACGTGGTAACGTGGACATGCAGCTTCATAAGTTTATCACTGCTCAAGCTGATGCCAATGTTACTTTTTATGATTCCTATTCGGCTAATGTAGACTGGTGGGGACAGACAGCCACGTTGCGTCCACACTTGGTGACTCCGTTCATTCCCTTGAGTTACATTGAGGCAACCGATCAGAATTCATTGAATGCCGTGCTGAACAGTAGCTATCTTCAAGATGGCAAATTCTTCTTCGGTGGTACGCAGCAACATCCCACCAATCCGGTGGCCGATGCTTATGCAGCCGGCGATAGCAAGTTCGTAAGCCGTCAGTTCCAGTTCAATACCCGTTTTGACGTCAATCTCTCTCCGTTGCTCAAAGGGCTTTATTTCCGTGCTAAATACGGTATCGACTATGCATCGACCTACAATCAGGGTTATAGCAACAGTTATGCCACTTTTGCCCCTACGTGGAGTAACTACAATGGCGAGGATATCATTTCAAGCATCACTCAGTATGGTAAAGATGAGAAGAGTGGCACTGAGAACATCAGTAACTCGGCTTATCGTTATACATACAACGTGTCCGGTCAGTTCGACTATCAGAATACTTTCAACGAAGATCATAACGTCTTCGGTATGATTCTGGCCAATGCCTGGCAGACACAGCGCAGCGGACATTATCATCGTACCACTAACGCCAACTTGGGCTTCCAGGCATCCTACAATTATCAGCACAAGTACTATGCTGATTTCAGCGTTGCAATGCCTTATTCTACAAAGTTGCCCACCGGCAACCGCGTGGCCTTCTCGCCTACGGTGACTTTAGGCTGGAATCTAGCGAATGAGAAGTTCCTAGAAAACTCTATTTTCGACAATTTGATGCTCACAGCTTCTGTAGGTATCATTAATCAGGATCTCGACATCACTGCCAGTGACAATGAAGACGGCTACTACCTTTACAAGACAGTGGTACAAAAAGGTGGTTGGTATAGTTGGGGAGATAACGGTGGTCTGGCTGCAACAGAGTTTCAGCGTGGTAACAATCCCGATATGACCTATGTGAAGCGTAAAGAGTTCACTGCCGGTTTGCGTGGTTCAATGTGGAGCAATCTGATCAATTTTGACATCAATTTCTTCACCAGCAAGATGGATGGCGGATTGGTTCGTCCCGGTTCATTGTATCCTAACTACTTCACGCAGATTGGTTATCCGTCATCATCTATCATCCCTTATGTAAACTTCAATGTGGATCAGCGCACAGGTTTCGATTTCAGCGTATATGCCAATAAGAAGGTGGGCGAGGTAGATCTGACTCTGGGGGTTAGCGGTATGTATTATAAGAGCACTGCTAAAAAGCGTGACGAGAACATCGAGTTCAGTTATCTATCGGCTGTGGGACGTGCGCTGAACGGATACTGGGGCTTGGAGAGCGAAGGCTTCTTCCGAGATGAAGCTGAAATTACTTCGGCTCCTACACAGACGTTTGGTGACGTGAAACCGGGTGACATCCGCTACAAGGATCAGAACAACGACGGCAAGATTGATGATAATGACCGCGTATTCCTGGGTCGTTGGGACTCTCCGCTTATGAGCGGCATCAACCTCACTGTCAAGTGGCGTGACTTTACTTTCTTTGCAATGGGTAACCTCTACTTGGGTGGTCACGGCATGAAAGACAACTCTTATTATTGGATGAGTGGCGATAGCAAATACTCAGAAATAGCACGCAACCGCTGGACTCCCGAGACTGCGGCTACAGCTACTTACCCGCGTCTGACAACTACCAATGGTGCTAACAATCTCCGTACTTCGGACTTCTGGATATATAAGAACGACCGTTTTAATCTGTCTCAGGTGCAGCTTACTTATGCTATGCCCCAAAATGTGTTGCGAGGAACTTTCATTAAAGGTTTGAGCTTTTTTGCCAATGCTAACAATCTGCTGATGATTGCCAAGGAACGTAAGGTTCTGGAAATGAATGTAGGAAGCGCACCTCAGACACGTTTCTACCAACTTGGTTTCAAGGGTACGTTCTAATAATGTGAATAATAAATAATATGAAGATTGAAAAATAAGAAGTTATGAAACTAAAAAATATCATCTTGTCAACAGCATTATTGGTGGGATTCTGTGCTTGCGATGACCTATTCGAGCCGGCTATAGAAAACCATAAGACTGTGGAAGACTTGGAGAATATGCCTGCATGGGCTGTCGGTTTGCTGGGACATGCTTATATCAGTAATCCGCTGGGTGAAAACGCCAACTCTTGGAAGTTTACCGATGTGGCTACTGATGATGCCGTGTCCAACGATGTGGGCAATGGATATCTGAGAATGGCGACCGGTGCATGGCGTGCCGACAACAATCCTGTGGATAGTTGGCAATACTTGCGTGCCTCTTGGCAATACCTCAATCAATTTCTCGAAATATCCGACAAAGTGGAATGGGCCAAAGACGAAATGGCTTCCGAGCTATTTAAAATACGTTTTCAAGGCGATGCGTATGGTATGCGTGCTCTCTATATGTATCATTTGCTGATGAGTTGTGCCGGATGGACTGCCGATGGACAACTGCTGGGCATACCCATTCTGCTGGAGTCTGAGACTATCTATTCCGATTTCAATAAACCGCGCAACACATTCCGTGAATGTCTTGACCAGCTGAACCGGGATGTGGAGAAAGCTATTGAAATGCTTCCGGAAGAGTATGGCGATGTGGAAACTACGGCTGAGGTGCCCACTAAATATACTCAGATGGGTGCTGACTTTAGTCAGTACAACCGTGTCTTTGGCGATCATGCCAAGAATCGTATGAGTGCCCGCGTAGCTCGCGCTGTTCGTGCTCAGGCCGCTCTGTTGGCTGCCAGTCCCGCTTATAGTGAAGGTTCAGGTGTTACTTGGGAACAGGCTGCCAACCGTATGGCTGAAATATTGGCGAATCTTGGCACTAACCCCATTGCGGCTATTGATGCTACGGGTAACAAGTGGTACGAGGATTCCAACGGTATCAAGAACTTGGTAGCAGGCTACAACCGCCCCGAATTCTTGTGGCGTAGCAACAAGAACGAGAGTGCCGACCTTGAAAAGGATCAGTATCCTCCTTCACTTTTCGGAAAAGGTCGCGTTAACCCGACGCAGAATTTGGTAGATGCATTTCCTGCGCTGAACGGTTATCCCATCAGCGATCCGAAGAGCGGATACAATGCTCAGAATCCGTATGCTGATCGCGATCCTCGCTTAGCTCTATACATTATTTATAATGGCAGCAAGGCAGGTAACTCAAGTAGCGTCATCACTACTGCTGTAGATGGCACCAACAATGATGCCATGAACAAGTTCGACGGTGCTTCTACACGTACCGGCTATTATCTTCGCAAGTTCTTGGATATGAACGTGAATGCTAATCCCAGCAATACGACCAACGGTTATCACATTAAGCCTTGGATTCGTTATACTGAAATTTTCTTGGGTTATGCTGAAGCTGCTAACGAGGCTTGGGGGCCGCAAGGTAAAGGTGCAAACAGCTACTCTGCTTATGATGTGATTAAGGCTATCCGTCAGCGTGCCGGTGTCGGTGAGAATGGTGGTGATCCCTATCTGGAATCGGTGAAGAATGACCAGAACAAAATGCGCGAACTCATCCGCAACGAACGTCGTCTGGAACTTTGTTTCGAAGGTTTCCGTTTCTGGGATCTTCGCCGTTGGAAGGTAGATATCAGCAAACTGAACGAAACTGCAAAGGGTATGAAGATTACGGGAACTCACCACGAGGTGGTGGACGTAGAGAAACGCGACTATAAAGATTATATGTACTATGGTCCTGTGCCTTATAGCGAAATGTTGAAGTTTGATGCTCTCATCCAGAATAAGGGATGGTAAGCGACAGGCTGTATGTAAACGAATTTATATAAACTGAATAAATGAAAATAGCAATGAAAAAATCATTCTGGATAATAGCCGCTATGGCGGGAGTCTTGTTCACTGCATGCGAAAACGGTGACCGGGATTTCCCAGACTTTAAATATTCTGCGGTCTACTTTGCCTATCAAAGTCCCATTCGTACCATCACACTGGGCGAGGATCCATCCGTAGATAACTCATTGGATAACGAGCACAAGTGTCAGATTATGGCTACGATAGCTGGTGTTTATGAGAACAAAAAGAATGTGGAGATTGGTATCCGGGTAGACAATTCGTTGTGCGATGGTTACACTTTCGAAAGCACAAAAGGTGATATCATGCCTTTGCCCACATCGCACTACACGCTGAGTGATGACAAGATTGTTATCAAGAAAGGTCAGGTATTGGGTGGCGTTACGGTGAACTTGACCGACGCATTCTTCAATGATCCCAAGGCTACGGAGTTGAACTATGTTATTCCGGTAGTAATGACCGGTGTGCAGAACGCTGATTCCATCTTGGAAGGTAAACCTTCGGTGGATACTCCCGATCGCGTGAACAAGGAAGATTGGGAAGTACAATCCAAAGATTATATTCTCTATGCCGTGAAGTATATCAGTAAATACGATTCACATTACTTGCGTCGGGGGGTTGATACTTATACTGGTAACAAGACCGGTACGGAAGTTCGCCATGCTGCTAATGTGGAGAAGGATGAAACCATTGGCGGATTTAGTACGCTGGGCTTGAACAAAGTGCAGTGGGAGCGTCCTACTAAAGATGCTGCTGGAAAGAATGTTGAAGCCAATTTAATACTCACTTTCGACGAGAGCGGCAATTGCGTCATTACTTCTAATACCGAAGGTGTAGAAGCTAACGGTAGCGGTAAGTTCGTTGCCAAAGGTGACAAGAACAGCTGGGGAAATAAAGACCGCGATGTAATCTATCTGGACTACACCATGGACTACGCTGGCATTCATTGTGCTACTAAAGACACTCTGGTGACGCATTACCGTGGCGTGAAGGCTGAATGGTTTACTCCTGTGAAGAAATAATAATAGGGTTTCTTACTAAAAAAAGTATTTATATGAAACATACAAAAAAAATATTAGGTACAATGCTTTTGACGGCTGCGGCTGTTGTAGCCACCTCTTGTGTGGACGACAGTAAGTTGCTGTTTAGTGTTGATAAACCTGCCTCTATTGCAGACATGGAGTATCTCAATGCGTATGACGTATTGAAAGCTTATGTAAACAGCAGTGCCAATCCCGACTTTAAGTTGGGAATTGCATTGGCTGCGAATGATTATATTGCAGGTGGGCTGGTAACGCGTCTGGTTAACTCCAATTTCCATGATATGACGGCAGGGAATGCAATGAAGTACGCTTCGTGTGTGGGTAATGATGGAACGATGAATTTTGATGCTGTGCAAAATTTTGTATCTGCGGCTAAAGCTGGTGGTCTTACCATTTATGGGCATACCTTGGCTTGGCACGCACAGCAAAATAACAAGTATCTAAATGGATTAATTGCTCCTATCCCCTTGCCTGTTGACCCAAACGCTGCTAACAATTTTTTGCATATTACAGTGCCGAATGCGGGAAAAGACCCTTGGGAAGCAGAAATTTATTATGATCTGAGTACACCACTTGAAGTAGGCAAAGAATATGTGATTTCAATGAAAGCTAAAGCTACCTCAGGAGTCAGCTATAACTTCTGGCCTGGTGTTATTGATGGTGACACACAATACTTGCCATCTTTTTCCGCTGGTGAAAAATGGGAAGAGACCTCAATTACGTTTACAGCAAGTATACCTATCAATCGCTTGCGCTTTTGTTTCGGTGCATTCCAAGGAGAACTCTGTTTTGATGATGTGACATTGACTTCTGATGATGGCGAAAATCTTATTGTAGACGGTACGTTCGATACAGGCGATTTATCCCATTGGACAAAGCCAAGTTGGATGGGTTCATATACCTATGAAATAGGAAAAGAAGGTAGTGATAATGTTGGTTTTTGCTTGACTATGACTAATACGGAAAAGAAAAGCAATAATTGGGATTCACAAGTGTGGTATCAATTTGCTGCACCGTTGACAGAAGGAAAGGCATACACCTTTACAGCTAAGGCCAAAGCGACGGACGCATATAATTGTACTATATTCACACAGTCTTCCAGTGGTGGTGCTCAGGGCTATCCCGGGGGGGTAAATATTGGTACAGAATGGACAAACGTTAGTTTGACATTTACACCGGGGCACGGACAAGTGGATAAGTTTACCTTTAATTTTGGTGATTTTGCAGGGACTATTTATGTAGATGATGTAGTGTTCTCTGATGGTACATCGGAAATTTATGCTACTGGCTTTGAGAACCAGTCGATTGCAGGGTGGACAAGTTGGGGTGGTTATCAAGCGTTATCTGCTGAAGGTGAGGGATATTCTTCTAACCAAACAAGCCTTGAATTGACTCCCGAAGAGAAGAAAGATACCCTTACATGGGCCATGAACAACTGGGTAGAAGGTATGATGAAAGCTACTGGCGGTTATGTGACCGCTTGGGATGTAGTGAACGAAGCTATTTCTGGAGGTGGTGATGACGGTGAAGGATTCTATACTTTGCAGTCTGCCAAAAATGTCTCTGCAGAAGATGCTAAGAATAACTTCTACTGGCAAGACTACTTGGGTAACGAAGACTATGTGCGCATTGTTGTGGCTGCTGCCCGTAAGTATTATGCCGAGAATGGTGGTGTTAATCCTCTGAAACTCTTTGTCAACGACTATAATCTGGAGTCTGACTGGGATGACAATAAGAAGGTTAAGAGTTTGGTACATTGGATTGAAAAGTGGGAAGCTGACGGTGTGACGAAGATTGACGGTATTGGTACACAGATGCACGTGAGTTGCTATGCTAATGCTGTTACACAGAAGAGCAAGGAAGATCATGTGGAAAAGATGTTCCAAATCTTGGCAGAGAGCGGTAAACTCGTGAAGATTACCGAACTCGATATGGGCTATATAGACGAGAATGGCACTAGTGTGAAGACGGAGAATATGACTGAAGCACAGCATAAGGCGATGTCCGATTATTACAAGTTCATCGTGAAAAAGTACTTCGAGATTATTCCTGCTGCCCAACAATATGGCATCACTCAGTGGTGTGCTACTGATAGTCCAAGTAATTCCAGCTGGCGTGGTGGCGAACCCGTAGGTTTGTGGGATGCGAACTACAGTCGTAAGCATACTTATGCCGGATTTGCAGATGGCTTGTCTGGTAAATAAGAGCTCTTTATGATAAACGCCCATACAGGACCTCTTGTATGGGCGTTTATTTATCCTTTCTGTTAGTATATAACGAGTATTAAGAAAGGAAGATGGTATGTTTCTACAAGAAAATGTAACATGGATATTAAAGATGTAACATCAGTGAATAACTATGTAGCATGAAAATGTGAGTTGTTCTATTCCTATCTGTTACATTTGGGACCGGAAAATGATATCAGAATTTGTAGTTAAAGATAAAATGAAATAGTATGAAAAACAAGATTTTTTTGCTTGCACTATTAATAGGCTTTTCTTTATATTCCTGTGGAAGCAATTCTACAACGGATGATGAAACTTCTTTGAAAGCATCAGTTGGTGATAAGTTTTATATTGGTGTCGCCATAAATACGGCGCAATCATCAGGACGTGATACTACAGCTGTGCAACTGATAAAGAAACATTTTAATTCAATTGTAGCCGAAAATTGCATGAAGAGTGCGGTTATTCATCCGGAAGAAAATCGTTATAATTTCTCTCAGGCAGATGAATTCGTTAAATTCGGAGAGGAAAACGGTATGTTTATTATAGGACACTGTCTGATGTGGCATTCTCAGTTACCACGATGGTTCTGCACAGATTCCGAAGGGAAGAATGTATCACCGGAAGTACTGAAACAACGTATGAAAGATCATATTTATACAGTGGTAGGTAGATATAAAGGTCGTGTGAAAGGATGGGATGTAGTGAATGAAGCTATAATTGAAGATGGTTCTTATCGCAAGACGAAATTTTATGAAATCTTGGGTGAAGAGTTTATTCCTTTGGCTTTTCAATATGCCCATGAAGCGGACCCGGATGCCGAACTTTATTACAATGATTACGGCATGAATGTAGAAGGTCGTCGAAATACGGTAGTGAAGATGGTGAAGGATATGAAGGAAAAAGGCCTGCGGGTAGATGCTATCGGTATGCAAGGACATATGGGTATGGATTATCCGGACATAAAAGAGTTTGAAGAGAGTATTTTGGCTTTTGCTTCTACCGGTGCTAAGGTGATGATTACGGAATGGGATATGAGCGCGCTGCCTACTGCAAAACAGGGTGCTAATATTTCAGATACAGTGGCTTACCGGAAAATATTGAATCCGTATCCAGAGGCTTTGCCTGATAGCGTTTCCGAACAATGGAATGCGCGAATGGAAGCTTTCTTCAACTTGTTTATTAAACATTCTGATGTTATTACCCGTGTGACGGCATGGGGAGTGACTGATGGTGATTCTTGGAAAAACGATTTTCCGGTAAGAGGTCGTCGTGATTATCCATTACTTTTCGACCGGAATTATCAACCGAAGTCTTTTGTAACAGAATTAATAGAGAAAAAGTAATATTAGAAAAAATATATCGGTTCTCATCTTTCCGAGAGCTGGATATAATTTGTGCATTTTATAATATCTTTCCTGCATCCTCTGTGAAGAGTGTGCAGGAATACAAAACTTTGAAATGTAACATGGTAGGTGTGAAAACAATATTTTGATTAAAATGAAAAGAATTATAAAGGTATTTTTCTTCGTAGGTTTTATATTACTGTCATCTTGCTCCGATAATACGATACAAGAAGTAGTACTGCCCGAAGAACCTGTGGCACCCGTTGATCCTGAACCAGGAGATAATAATACGTTACCTCTCTTAAGTGTAGTAGGTCGTTATCTCAAAAACACGAAAGGAGAGATTGTAAACCTACATGGATTTACACAGACTTACAGTCCTTTCTTCAACAACAATGCTTGGGGAAACTATGATGTGCAGGCCTGCTTGAGTTATAATAAACGTATGGTGGACGGGATTTTGAATGCGGGCTGGAAGTTTAATTTTGTTCGTTTGCACTTGGATCCTTATTGGAGTGATGACGCTTCTATGCCGTATGTGCGTTATGAGGGACATGAACGTTTCTCTGAAACGCGTTTCCGGAAATATTTGGATGAATTATTTGTGCCGATGGCGGAATTTTTCATTTCCAAAGGGATGTATGTAGTGATACGTCCGCCCGGCGTGTGTCCTAACAGGGAACCTGCGGACAAATATCAGGGGATAGAAGTAGGGGATACTTATCAGCAGTTCTTATTAAAAGTCTGGGATATCGTATCACAACACTCAAAGTTGAAGAACAATACTGGAATCATGTTTGAATTGGCTAATGAACCGGTCCATATAAAAGGGACGGACGGAAACTATGGAAGTACGGGGGATGCTTGCTTTGCTAACATGAAAATCTATTTTCAAGCTATTGTTGATAAAATACGAAGCCATTGCAATAACATTATTTGGGTTCCCGGACTTGCGTATCAGTCTTCCTATGCGGGATATGCCACTCATCGTATCGAAGGTGAAAATATAGGTTTTGCAGTTCACTGTTATCCGGGTTGGTACGGTAGTGATGCGGAGCAGGATAGCGGTGAAGAAATTGGCTCTTCTACAGGGGGAGGATACGAAGCTTTTCAGCGTGGATGGGATGCGCAGGTAGGACCAGTGGCTGCTTTTGCTCCTATCATGGTGACGGAGATAGACTGGGCGCCCAAGAAGTATGACGCTACTTGGGGGAAAAGTGTTACGGGTACAGCTGGTAGTGAAGGCTTTGGTGCTAACTTCAAGTATATAGCTGATAATTCGGGCAATGTTTCTTGGCTGTTTTTTACTACGAAGTCTCATGAACTGGCAGCATTTAAGGATGTACCGGGAGAACCGGGCAACTATACTTTTCTCAATGATCCTGAAGCATGCCCATGGGCTATGTATCATTGGTTCAAAGAGTATGCTGAAAGTATGGTAGTGAATGGAGAGTTAGAAACCTTGGAGCTGATGGGCCAGGAGGGAGAACTTCGCCTGCAAATGGGAGGTGCAAGTTATCTCAAAGTGAAAGCTACTTATTCGGACGGAACATCACGAATGGTGACGGCGGAGGCGGTTGTCAGCAGTTCGAATACGTCTGTATTAAAAGTAGAACGAGCCGGCAAATTGGTGGCTATGGCACCGGGTGAAGCTATAGTGAGCGTTTCTTATCAATCTACGACTGGTGTTAGTAAACAGTTATCACTGGAAGTTACGGTAATATCTCCTTTCTCTTTAACCACAGATGTATTCAACCCGTCTATTTGGGAGAATGGAACTTTTGATGAAGCTACCCGGACTTTGGTGACGGGGCAGTATGGTTTTGGTGGTTGGCAGTATACTGACGGACTTGATCTGTCAGGGTATAAGACACTGACTGTAGAGTTGGGTAACGATAATGAGAGTAATGTATCATTCCGCTTGTTTGATAAAACCAGTTATTGGACAAAGCCTGCTACTTATGATTTTGGTTCGTCACGAAAGGTTGTTATTGAGTTGAACCGGATGATCGATGAGAATGGCGTGAAGATTGATCCTTCACATCTTTATATAATCGGTTTTTGGTCTATGGGTGGCAAGCCGATTGTAATAGCTAATATTACTTTGGCGGATTGAGTATTATCTAATATTGATATTCAAATATCTAAAATTGTAAAGCGGTGATCAGATTCATGCCTTATTTTTGCAGATATGAATAGTTTGAAAAACTTTAAATAAAAGATATGATGAAGAAGATAATTGTATGGTTGGCTGTAATGATGTATACATTGTCCGGTTATGCACAAAATGCACCTTGGAATTTCCAGAGTAAAGTAGTCACGGATACTCTTTTCAGTAAAGTGTTAAATTCAAAGCGTGCTTATACCGTTTTTCTGCCAAAGAGTTTTGAACAAAATAAAGAGAAAAAATATCCGGTCCTGTATCTTTTGCATGGTATGTGGGAGACCAATCCTGTCTGGGCCGAGCGTGGACATGTAAAAGATGTGATGGATCGCCTTGTAGCCAGTGGAGAAGCATGTGAGATGATTATTGTTACTCCGAATGCCGGTGGCAATATACATATGGAATGGAACGGATATTTTGATATGCCTGGTTGGAAATATGAGACATTCTTTTATACGGAATTCTTGCCCTATATAGAGAAAAAATACAGGGTGATAGGCGATAGGCTGCATCGTGCCATTGCCGGCTTGTCGATGGGAGGTGGCGGAGCTACTAATTATGGCCAGCGCCATAGTGATATGTTTTGTGCAGTCTATGCGATGAGTGCTCTGATGTCTATTCCTGAGCAGGGAGCAGTATCTGCTGATGATCCGAATTCTAAAATAGCGATACTGACTCGTAGTGTTATTGAAAATAGCTGTGTGAAATATGTGACTGAGGCTGATGAGAACCGTAAGGCTGATTTACGTAATGTTGCCTGGTTTGTAGATTGTGGAGATGATGATTTCCTGCTTGATCGTAATATAGAGTTCTATCAAGCAATGCGTAATGCCGGTATACCTTGCCAGTTCAGGGTGCGCGATGGAGGACATGATTGGGAATATTGGCACTCGGCTCTTTATCAGTGTTTACCTTTCGTAACCCGGATATTTGGTAAGGAATGAATATACATATAAACAAACAATAATAGACAGATTATGAGAACATTTGTATTTACATGCTTGCTTCTTTTAGGCATGACGACATTTGCACAGGACGCGAATTTCCATATCTATCTGTGTTTGGGACAATCGAACATGGAAGGAAATGCAAAGGTAGAAGAACAGGATACAGTGGCAGTTGACAGTCGCTTTCAGGTATTAGCGGCTGTCGATTGTCCTAATTTGGGGAGGACCAAAGGGAATTGGTATAAGGCGGTTCCTCCTTTGGCTCGTTGCTATACGGGCTTGACCCCGGGAGATTATTTCGGCCGGGCTATGGTGGCTAATCTTCCATCTAATGTACGGGTAGGAATTATCAATGTTGCCGTAGGCGGTTGTAGGATAGAACTGTTTGACAAGGATAACTATCAATTCTATGTAGAAACTTCTCCGGACTGGCTGAAGAATATGGTAAAGGAATATGGCGGCAATCCTTATGCGCGTTTGGTTGAGATGGCAAAGCTTGCTCAAAAAGACGGAGTGATTAAAGGTATTCTGTTACATCAGGGAGAGTCGAATACAAATGATAAAGACTGGCCCTTAAAAGTAAAGGGAGTGTATGATAATCTTTTGAACGATTTAGGATTATCTGCCGCTAATGTGCCTTTGTTGGCGGGTGAGGTGGTACATGCAGATCAGAATGGCGTTTGTGCCAGCATGAATACAATCATCGACAGTTTGCCACAGGTGATTCCTACTGCACACGTGATATCTTCTGCCGGTTGTCCGGCTGCATTCGATAATCTTCATTTTACAGCTGAAGGATATCGGATGTTAGGAGCTCGCTATGCTGCTAAAATGCTTTCTATTTTAGGATATGGAGATTGGACGTCTGCTCAGAATATGAAGTTATGGTATAATCGTCCGGCACAAGATTGGTTGGAAGCTTTGCCATTAGGTAATTCCCGTTTGGGGGCTATGGTATTTGGCGGAACTGCCCGTGAAGAATTGCAACTCAATGAAGAGACGTTCTGGGCTGGTGGACCGTACAATAATAATAATCCTAAAGGGTTGCAGGTATTGCCTGAAATACGTCGCCTTATTTTTGAAGGCAAAACTTTGGAGGCGCAGAAACTCATTGATGAGAATTATATGACGCCTCAGCATGGTATGCGTTATTTGACGCTGGGGAGTCTTTTCCTGAATTTCCCCGGGCATGAAAATCCTTCTGAATATTATCGGGATCTGAATCTGGAGAATGCTACTGCTACAACACGTTATGAAGTGGATGGAGTGAAGTTTGTCCGTACGGCATTTGCCTCTTTGAGTGATGATGTGATTATTGTACGTATTCAGTCGGATAAGGCAAAGGCCTTGAATTTTGCCGTATCATACAGCAGTCCGCTGAAATCAGATGTACAAGTAAAGGGGAGCAAGTTGATTATCTCTTGTCAGGGAGCTGAACATGAAGGAATTCCTGCTGCTATGCGTGCCGAATGTCAAGTACAGGTGAAAACAGATGGTAAAGTGAGTAAGGAAGAAAGCGCGCTTGCTGTGAATGGGGCTACTGAAGCTACCTTGTACATTTCAGCAGCTACTAATTTTGTGAATTATCATGATGTCAGTGCGAACGAGTCAAAACGTGCAGCTACTTATTTGCAGAAAGCCACCCGCATTCCTTACGAACAGGCTTTGAAGAGTCATATCGCCTCTTATCGCAAGCAATATGACCGTGTGGCCCTGACTTTAGAAAGTACCGGAGTTTCCGCTTTGGAGACACCTGTCCGTGTGCAACGTTTTATGGAAGGGAATGATATGGCGATGGCAGCTTTGATGTTCCAATATGGTCGTTATCTGTTGATTTCTTCTTCGCAACCCGGTGGTCAGCCTGCCAATCTTCAAGGTATTTGGAATCATAGTCCATATGCTCCCTGGGATAGCAAATATACGATTAATATCAATGCGGAGATGAATTATTGGCCTGCTGAAGTAACCAATTTGAGTGAGACACATGAACCTCTTTTTGATATGGTGACTGACTTGGCAGTTACAGGCAGTGAGACTGCTAAAGTTCTTTATGATGCTAAAGGTTGGGTGGCACATCATAATACGGATATATGGCGAGCCTGCGGACCAGTGGATGCTGCATACTTCGGCATGTGGCCTAATGGAGGTGCCTGGCTGGCACAGCATCTGTGGCAGCATTACCTGTTTACCGGTGACAAAGAGTTTCTAAAGAAGTATTATCCGCTGTTGAAGGGAACTGCTGATTTTTATTTAAGTCATTTAGTGGAACATCCGAAGTATAAATGGATGGTTACAGTACCTTCCATGTCTCCTGAACATGGTTATCGGGGTTCACAAACAACGATTACGGCAGGTTGTACAATGGATAATCAGATTGCTTTTGATGCTTTGTACAGTACACTTCAGGCTAGTCGTATCTTGGGTGGAGATAAACAGTATGAGGATTCTTTGCAGGTAATGCTGAGTAAGTTGCCGCCAATGCAGATTGGGAAACATAACCAATTGCAGGAATGGTTAATCGATGCTGATAATCCGCTGGATGACCATCGGCATATTTCGCACTTGTATGGCTTATATCCCAGTAATCAGATTTCTCCGACTACAAATCCGGAGTTATTTCAAGCTGCCCGGAATACTTTGATACAGCGTGGAGATATGGCTACCGGTTGGAGCATTGGGTGGAAGATTAATTTCTGGGCGCGTATGTTGGATGGCAATCATGCTTATAAGATTATACAGAATATGCTTCATCTTTTGCCTAATGATAAAGTTCAGAAAGAATATCCTGAGGGACGTACTTATCCAAATTTATTTGATGCCCATCCACCTTTCCAGATCGATGGAAACTTTGGTTATACGGCAGGAGTTGCAGAGATGTTGTTGCAAAGCCATGATGGTGCAGTACACTTATTGCCTGCACTGCCTGAAGCATGGAAAAAAGGAAGTGTGAAAGGCCTTGTTGCCCGTGGTGGTTTTGTGGTGGATATGGAATGGGATGGCGTTCAACTGAAAAAGGCGAAGATACATTCTCGTTTGGGCGGGGTACTACGTATCCGTTCTTATGTTCCTTTAAAGGGAAAAGGAGTGAAAGTGGCAGACGGTGCTTGCCCGAATCCTCTTTATGCATCGGCAGTTATAAAAGAACCGGTAGTTTCAAAACTGATAAATCCTCAGGTGCCGGTCCTTTATCGTACTTACGAATATGACATTGTTACCCAGCCGGGAGAAGACTATTCGCTGGAGCGTAGTATGTAATGATATTAGCAGTCTATTAATTGTGACAAAACCTTGGAGTGATGAAACTTACGACTTTATTTGCGGTTAGTGTCAGCCTGATACTTTCCGGCTTTTGTTCACTTGGAGTTCAGGCTCATCCTGTTCAGGAAAACAGCAGTGGGGACCCGGTTCCTGCAGGAGCTTACTATACTGATAACTATCGGAATTTGTTTAATGAGTATTTAGGTATTTCTCAGCAACAAACCGACCGGAAAATGGAGCAAATCTGGAATCATTTCTTTGTGAATGAAAAAACAAAGGTTTACTATGAGAGTGATGACAATACTGCCTATATTTATGATACAGGGAATCAGGATGTACGTACAGAAGGAATGTCCTATGGAATGATGATATGTGTACAGTTGGATAAGCAGGCGGAATTCGATAAGTTATGGCGGTGGGCCAAGAAATACATGCTATATACTTCGGGCAAATGGTCGGGATATTATGCCTGGCACTGTACACCTCATGGCGTTAAAATAGGTAAGGAGCCGAGTTGCGCTTCTGATGGTGAAATTTATTTTATAACTTCTTTATTCTTCGCTTCTCACCGTTGGGGGAATGACGGGGTATATGACTATAATCAGGAAGCTCAGAAAATCTTGAAAGATGTTATGTCTAAAGATGGTTCCCAAGGCGTTTATAACCTGTTCAATACTGAGAGTAAACTCGTTACATTTGTACCGGAAAAGGTCTATTATAACTATACGGACCCTTCTTATAATCTGCCTGCTTTCTTTGAACTTTGGGCTTTGTGGTCTGACACTAATAAGGAATTCTGGAAGCAGACGCCTGATGCAGCTCGTCGCTTGTTGGCTGATGCATCGCATAAAAAGACGGGATTGTTTCCTGATTATTCTGCATTCGATGGCACTCCTTGGAAACCTAAGAATTGGGGGTATGATACAAGAAGATACCAGTTTGATGCCCTCCGTTGTGCTATGAATGTCGGTATGGATTATTATTGGTTTGGAAAAGATGCTGCTAACCAGACAGAGATGATAAGTCGATTGCTTAACTTTTTCAAGCAAGATAATTTTACGCACGAATATTTTAATGTGGATGGTTCAGCACCTGCTGGTAATTATTCAACAGGTATGATCGGTGCAAATGCTGTAGGATCCTTTGCTCTGAATGACAAGGATCTGGCGAAAGAATGTATACAGAAATTGTGGAATGAACCATTGCCTACGGGGAAATTCCGTTACTATAGCGGTATGGTATATATGATGTCTATGCTGCATGTCGGTGGAAACTTCCGGATTATCAAGTAGCTTGGTAAATGGAAAGTGTAAAAGTAGTATAAGCGTAATATATTGATATAATAGAGAAAGCCAGCTAATTGTTATGAATTAGTTGGCTTTCTTTTTGTTCTGTTTAGTTCTGTTGCTCAATCTTGTCACCGTCAGAAAAAGAAGACTTTTGCTGTTCTTCCATATAGGAGGTGGGTGGTACTCCGTATAATTCTTTAAAAGCGGTAGAAAAATATGCAATATTAGTAAAACCTGTAAGGCTAGCGACTTCAGTAATGTTATGATATTGGTTTGCTAATAATGATGCCGCTTGTTTCAGACGAACATTGCGTATTAAGTCGCGGGTTGACTGGTTAGTCAGCTCTTTTAGCTTACGGTGCAAATGTACGCGACTGATACCTACTTCAGTTGCTATCATTTCAACATTCAAGTCAGGATTACCGAGATTGTCATTAATAACTTTCATCACTTTATCAAGCAGCCTGTCGTCAGGTGATTGGACTTTTAGTTTCTTCAACTTCTGTTCTTGCATCTGACTACCGCTGAAACTATTGCGCAATACTTCTCTGCTCTTGATGAGGTTGATAGCCGTTTTTCTCAGTATTTCAATACTGAATGGTTTCACTATATATGCATCTGCTCCCATGTTTAAACCTTCCAGATTATCTTCCTCCCTTGATTTGGCCGTCAAGAGGATAATTGGTATATGGTTGATGGTTACGTTCTGCTTTATTTTTTTGCAAAGTGTCAATCCATCCATTTCAGGCATCATGATATCACTGATAATCAGATCAGGTTCTTTTTTTAGAATCATAGCAAGTGCTTCTTTTCCATTAGTACACTCGCTCATGTGGAAATCACTTGCCAATTCGCGACAGATGTATTTTCGTATTTCTTCATCATCTTCTACTACCAGGACACGATTCTTTGTTCTGGAACGTATTTTTTCGTCTTCTTCATCAACTGGAGAAGTGGGTAGGGCAGTTGTGATATGTACGGGAGAATTATTGTCAGTCGGGTTATTATCTATTTCTTCAGCGTTCAGATGTTCCTTGCCTAAAGGCAATCGTATAATAAAGCGGGAGCCTGGTTTCCCCTCATTGTTTTCTGCTTCTATTGTACCGTGATGTAATTCTATTAATGAACGACTTAGATGCAATCCGATACCAGTACCTACATTAGAGTTATTGTGGCTGTTACGGATTTGATAGAAACGCTCAAAAATTCTTCCTATCTCTGCGGGGTCAATTCCGATGCCGCTATCTTCTATTATTATTTCAAAATAATGCTGTAAAGGGCAGGGAGCATTCATATCTTTACCGGTACGGAGATAAATATTGATTTTTCCGTTTTCCGGTGTAAATTTGAATGCATTGGAAATAATGTTTAGGATAACTTTATCAAAATTCTTAGGATCTATCCATGCCTGTAAGTTTTCCATCTCTGTTTGAAAACAAAGAGTGATATGTTTGGCATTTGCCTGATATTCGAAGGTGTAGTATAAATCCCGGATGAAACCCACAATGTCAATCTCTTGAAATTTCAGTGACATTTGCCCTTTATCGATTTTTCGAATATCCATCAGCTGGTTAACCAGACGAAGAATACGTTCGGCATTCCTATAAATAGTATGATAGTTTTTTTGCCGTTCTCCATCTTTATCAGTAGAGATAAGCTTTTGCAGTGGGCTTATGATGAGAGACATCGGGGTACGTATCTCGTGGGATATATTGATGAAGAATTGTAATTTGGCTTCATTGATTTGCTCTGCGTGAATATGCTCTAATATCTCTTGGCGGGCACGGTAACGATGGCGTACTTGGATGACGATGATATAGATGATAGCTATCAGCAATATCCCATACATTAGTTTGGCCCATCCGGATGCATACCATGCCGGGTCAATGGTGATACGTATTTCTTTAATATCAGAATAAGAGTCATTATCTTTTGCTTTTATCTGGAATGTATAGTCACCCGGACTTAAGTTGCTGAATGATACTCGGTTGATTCCTTGTTGCAAACTAATCCAACTTGTATGGTTAATGCGATATATATAGGTAATTCGTTCCGGGCTGAAAAACTCCATGGCTGAAAATTCTATACTGAAAGAATTATCTTTGTGGGAAAGCTGGAAATGATCAGCATCCATTACTGCAGTAGTAACAATGTCTTTACCTCCTGATTCCATCCCTTTTTTCACCATTTTATCATGGATATAAAAGTCTGTGATCCGAATCTCAAGTTTTTTACTTGAGTTGGTTATTTCTGCTGGATTAAAATAGGTGATACCGTTTGTTCCTCCAAAAATAAGTTCGCTTTGATGGTATGCAAAGCTAGCTCCTTTGCTGAATTCATTGCCTTGCAGTCCGTCACTTGCATAGAAATTAATGAAACTTTGGTTTTTGGGGTTGAACCGACTGATTCCATAATTCGTACTGATCCAGAGATATCCATTCACATCTTCCTTGATTGCACATATATAATTGCTCGGCAAACCATCTTCTATTGTATATTCGCGAATATCAAGACTTTTGGGATTGAGGTGTTTTAATCCTTTAGATGTTCCTATCCAGATGCTTCCATCACTACCCTCGTGAAGGGCATAGATTACGTCTCCATATAATATTCTCCTGTTTCTCAAAGGAGAAATGAAATCCATGGTCTTTATGTCCACGCATCCCAAACCGTCATAAGTTCCTATGTACAGTTTGCCTTTACTAGTGTATAAGAGACTGTTTATCCATGAGTTATGTAGCATGTTTACTTTTGTCCAGTCGGTGCTATTATTGGCAAGCATTGGGCAACGGACTACTTTTCTGGTATTGATATCCATGTAAAATAAGCCACCTCCCATGGTTCCTATCCACAATGTCTTATTGTCATCTTCTGCAAAGCAATATATGTTCTCTGTCAGATTAGACGGCTGTTCCGATAGCTTCAGATATTCGCAACGACCGGTCTTGGGATCCAATCGTGTCATGCCGTGAAGGTAAGAGCCTATCCACAGATTGTAGTTGGAATCTTCGAAGATACTCATGATGGTTGCAGGAACAGAATGTGGATCATCTGTAGGGGTAAAGTGCGCTTTCAGCGTGTTGTCCGGAGCAATTGCATAAATTCCATCGTTGTCAGTACCTACCCAGAGTGTTCCGGTGTGATCCTTGTATACTGACATGACGCAGTTAGAACCGATTACATTATGTACGGAAGATTTATAGCCCATGTATTTGAATTCGTTTGTCGTGGCAGGTATAATCATAACTCCTTTCTGGAAAAAGCCTAACCATATATTTCCTATTTTGTCTTTCAGAATAGAATGCACTTTGGCTTTTTTCAGGTTAAATGTAGTGATATTAAAATTGGCTTCCTTTATCTTTTGTTCTTGAGTATCATATACTTTCATTCCCGAACCGTCTGTACCAATAAATATCTCATTCTGATCTCCGGGATATAAAATTTTGATAGGTAAATCTGGATTAGGAGTATCTGTAAAGGGAATAAACACATCTTTTTTGTCATCATATATAAATAACCCTTTCTTTAAGCTACTCATATAAAGATTACCCTGTTTGTCTTCACACATACTTGAAACAGTATTCTTGGCTATGTCTTTTTCGCCTGAATAATGTTTGGATTGGTTGTTTTTATCAAAACGAAAGATGCCATTATCTCCTGTCGCTATCCATAAATTCCCTTTTCTATCCTCATATGCATAAGTAATCAGATTACTGGAGATAAAGCGGCTTATTTGCCTGGCTTTTATACTGTCTCCCCTTGTTTCCAGTAAAAACATGCTATGTCCTGAGGTTCCTATTAATATTTCTCCATTATTGCGTTCAAGTATTGTTGCTATATTGGGGTCTATCGAAGCTCCACTGGAAAGGTACATCGGAATGGTGGTAAAACTAGCTGTTGCCCGATCATATATTTGTAGTCCATTCAGAGATCCTATGAAAAGGCGTCCTTGCTTGTCTTCATAGAGTGTACGTACGTAGTCGTTAAGTAGAGAGTGGGGATTACTTTTTTCATTTCTATAAACGGTGAATTTAGCACCGTCATATCGATTCAATCCATCCTCTGTTGCAATCCATATTATTCCGTCACGATCCTGGTATATTTTATTGAGCATACTGCTTGATAGGTCTTTATCAACCGTGAACATCTTTCCTTCTTGCCCATGAGATGTACTAGATAAGCATAAACTTAATAGGCATAAAATAAATGCAGTCTTCATAGTTATTAATTTTATGCTTGCAAATATACTTAATATCCGCTATATTTCCTTTTAAAATATGAACTTATATGTCGAATTTCTTATTCAGAGTTTGCGGGGCTTTTATGTTTTTACTAATTTTGAATTACGGTGTAAATGATGGATACCACGTCAATTGAAAAGTAACGAATGGGAAGATGAAGAAGAGAGAAACTAATGAGCAGATGGAGAGACAACAACCGTGTTATTATCCAAGGGAAGGTGCGAGTACTATTGTTGTTTTTATACATGGCATAGTGGAAGGACCGGATCAGTTTCTGGGTTTAATGAAACGAAGTTCCGAACTGGGTTTTGCTTCTTCTTCTTTGTTATTACCGGGACATGGCGGAACAGGGGAGGAGTTTGCACGCAGTAGCAGACAGCAGTGGCTGGAATATGTCAATGCGGAAATAGCTCGTTATAAGAAAAACTATAATTCGATTATTTTGGTTGGGCATTCTATGGGAAGTCTTTTATCGTTTCTTACTTATATGGAAAGTCCGGAGCAAATAATAGGCATAGTAGCTATAGATACCCCTTTATATGTGAGGGTTAAGGGTAGAGCTCTCAGAAATAATCTGAAGGTAGGCTTCTGCAAAGAAATTCCGGAAAGTGATCCTGCTCATGCTCTATTGGAGGCGAGTAGTGTAGCTCCTTGTTCCATACTCACTTATTTGAGTTGGGTACCGAGAATGATTGACTTGTTTTGTTTGATGAAGAAAACAAGAGAGGTACTACCACAGGTCTCTATTCCTACATTGGTCTTTCATGCAGATGATGATGAGTTGGTAAGTGCTTCCAGTGTGAAGTGCTTCGAGAGAACAATTCCGGAGAAGTACTTACAACTTGTTCACTTAAAAGAGTCAACTCATTTTTTTTATGGAAATGCGGACTGGGATTTGCTTTATTATACTTTTAGCCACTTTTTACAATCCTGTTAGAAGTTTTGCAAAAACTTCGACAGGCTCTCTTCCCGTGACAAACCTAATTTCTTTCTAAGCCTGTATCGTGCTGATTCCATACCCCGTTCCGATAGATTGAATAGTGGTGCAACTTCTTTGGTGATTAAATCCATACGGATATATGCGGCTAATTTTAATTCGCTGGATGTAAGATCGGGATAACGTTCTTTCAGGCGGCTGAGAAAGTTATTGTGTACGATGTTGAAGTTATTTTCCAACTTTTGCCAGTTATCTTCGTCTTCGATATTGGCATGTACTTTCTCCAGAAGTCTGTTCAATTTACGCAAGGCGTCTTTGGTCTGTTCTTTACGCAGATAGGCAGAAATTTTCTGGAGTTCGTCTTGCATGAAAGTGAAAATTTCCTGCTTCTGAATTACATAGAACATGGAATTTGAGAGTTCCTGGCTCTTTAATAATAACTCTTGTTGAAGCTTGTTATTTTCCAGTTCAACTATCCTCTTTTCCTGTGCAAGAGCTTCTTCTTTTAGTTTGAATTCCCGTTTAAGGCTTTCTTCCTTCAGTTCATCCAGACGTTTTTGGTGTTGCTTGTTGAATCTCTGGTTCAATAGTTTATAGATTCCATATCCGAGTACAACAAGGAGAAGTACGTACATGATGTAAGCATAAATACTTCTATACCAGGGTGGAAGAATTCTGAGATGAATTTCTTCTACTTCCGTCTGGTGGGTATGATGATTGTAGGCACGTATAAGGAAGGTATAATTTCCTTCTTTCAGTCCAGTATATTCTTTTATGCCTGAAGCGTTCAATGCCAGCATTTGTTCATCCAGCCCTTTTAGCTGGACGGAATAAGTGATTTTATCATAAGAATTAGTATTCGGATTCATTTCAAACCGATATGAAGCATCCGGCCGATATTTTCTTAGGATAGTCTGATGTTGTCTGTCAGTTGGAAAGCCATTGTAGAAATAAGAATCTATTTCTTCATTGCTGGAAGAGATTATTACTTTTTTAATCAGGAACTTGTAACTGTTGGAGAGGGATGACAATGAATCTGTAGTGATACGATAAAGACTGAAACCATCCAGAGTGCTGATAATACAAGTAGCCGAGTCCACTCTGTTGATACTTTCGAAGGTACCCATCAGATTGTTTTGCAAACGGGTGGTACTGATAGAATCTGTTATATAACCATGTGGGGTAATGTAATTGATTTTCAGTTTACCGGACTGCATATACCATACACAACTGTTTTCTTCATTGCTGACTACACGAAGATAATCTCTGTTACCTATACGCTGATTCCATTCTTCGGATAATTCGAATTCCTGCCTGATGGAGTTATAACGATAGATACCGGAATCTGTTGTGAAGTAAACACGGCCTTTGTCTTTAAACAGATTGGTCTGGTAAGAGTTATTCTGATTCGGATAATGCTGGCAGGATACTACTTTACTATATTCCGAATTCAACTTGATGGCACTCAGACCTGTTCCATGAAATATCCACCAAATATCATCAGATTCATCATATTCTACATAGCGTACCGAGAGATTAAAACCTTTTATTTTCCGTGTGGATATCCAGCGAGGTGCAGGCTCCGTGCCTTTGTTTTCTAATAAAACCAATCCGGTGTAGCTGCCTGCCAGCACTTTGGATTTATTTTCTCCGACCGGTGTAAAGTTCCAAAAGCCATTTTCACCCATCAGGGGGATGGCCGTTCCTTCCTCAATCATAAAGGCTCCATTATTGTGACCGCAGAACAGAGTTTTTCCAATGGCGGTCAGATTCCAGACTTGTCCATCGGCATTCTTTACGGGACGGAGAGCCAGGTGGCGGATGTCTTTGATAGGCCAGGGGCTATAATATAATCCCTGATTCGTTCCGAAATAGATGTATCCGTTATGAATAATTGACGCGTAGCCTACTCCGTAATTCTGGTTTCCGGTATAGAGGTTTGATAATGGGCTGTTGGTTTCCAGATAACTGATGCCATTGTCAAGTCCCAACCATATATTATCTCCTTCGGCCACGTTCAGACTCAGTACGGAATTATTTTGCAGGCCCGACCGAATATCATATTGCTCAATCTCTCCCGTAGGAATATCTGCAATAATCAGTCCGCTCTTAATCGTCCCGATATAAATCTTGTCATCCTTTATTTCTGCGCAATACAGCTGACTGGATTTGAGTAACGGATCATTTTGAGTGATGAGCGGAACTGTTGTTGAATTGTCATAGATATAAATGCCATGATATTCAGTTATCAGTAATAGCTTTTGATCCTGATAGGGGAGTATTTCGCTGATATGGTAGTTACTGATCTTTTCCGTACTTGCCAACGGTATAAATAACTGTCCGGTTTGCAGAAATACCCCCGCGTTTTCCTTGAACACATATAAATTTCCATTTATATTGGCGGAGCAGAGCATACGTTCCTTACTTTGGATAACAGTAATTTCATCGTTCGTAAGTTTGAATATATGGTTGTAGGATACAAAGTAGATGCTATGATCTATGCAATAGATATCCCATACATCACTGAAATTGCGATACTTATCTTCCAGACTGTCGGATAAGGAATGATAGTGCATAGCTCCCTTTTCGTCTGGCGAGAAATAACCGAAATTGTTGAATGCTCCTACATAGATACGTTCCTTGCCGTCATGGTAAGCCGTCCGGATAATCATGCCATTGCTGAACAGATGCCATGAGTAACCATCGAACTGTAGTAACCCTGAGTTGTTGGCTGCATAAATCCAGCCGTTGTTGTCACGGGTGATTGTCCAATTCTGCGTGCCCCCACCATACTCCATACGACTGATGTTATTGATATAAGGTAACCAGTTCTTTATGGAGTATGTATGAACGGAGAAGATGAGTAATAACAATGTCAGTGTGTATTTCATTTCAGCCTCTTTTGCTCCAAAAATATAAATTTATTCAATATGAGCTATCGGTTCATGGATATATCTTTCCATTTTCATTTTCTCTTTCCACTTCACCGTGATGTCCGGATTGATCTGTAATCGTGCATCTATCTTGCTGAAAATCACCGTATCTCCTTGCCACATTGCTTCCGAAGGCCAATCTGCATTGATGTATGAAAATGCTTTCACGACATCCGGATTACTCTCCACCGTATTGAACAGTTCCTTGTACCAGGTACTCCAGGCACGATTGGCCTGTTCCGGATTGGAAAGGCGTAACTCGGAAGCTACAACTCCTTTTTCCTGAAACATAGGAGTAGATTCCGCAATAAAGAGCGGCTTGCCATGTTTGCGAGCCAGGTCTATCATAGCCTGGCAACGCCCCTGGGCAAACTGGCTGTATGCAAACCAATCTACATATTCATCACCGGGGTAATATTGATAAAGTTCGTCCATACTGCTGTTGCCTCCGGTGGATTGCCAAACATAAGCTACATTGGATATGTTCAGTGAATCGAATAGGGTATGGATACGGCGGAAAGCTGTAATGTAAGCTTCCGGTTGATAGTGATTCCAGGCATGCCCGTCGAATTCATAGCCGATGCGCAGAAATACTCTTCGGGGGGCAATGTTTTGTATCCATTCTCCCAAGCGAATGATATAGCTGTCATGTTCCCCGCTGGCTACTTTTTCTTCATGGTTTACTAATTCAAGACCGATGGCTACGTCACAGTCTTTAAGCAGGGGAGATGCAAGTTGTGCGTCCGCAAAGCAATTGCCTGCCCCCCAATTGGCATTCGATGTAAGCCCGTCAAGTCCCTGGTAAGTATATCCGTAAGATACATCTCCCGGACGGATGTTGGTATAGATGGTTATACCTGCCGGAGTTCCGAAGAAGTTAACATATCCTTCTTTCCCTTCTATACCGCCTATTGCTTCCATATCCTGACCGATGAAAACCAGGCACTTGCCGTCTTCCGGCTCGAACTTGGCATAGTTTACGGAAGACTTCTTGTTTGTACAAGCTATAGCACAAAGAACTATAGCGAGATAAAATAGCTTTTTCATATAGCAAATTAATAGAGTTTACAATAAAGGTTTGTATTCAAAGCTGTCAAAATAGGCCCATTTGCCCCGTCCTGATACATCCTGGCAGCATATACCGATGAAAGCTCCGGTAAAGGCGGCTTTGTATTCAAACTTGTTGCAAACGTAATCATCAGATATAATGGAAGCATCCAATGTACCCCCTATTTCCTGCCATGTATCCCCGTCGATGGAATAACTGAAGTTCAACTTTTCTCTCTGAACGGTTGCCCGCAGCCATACTTCTCCCTTTTCCAGCCGGATATATTCCGGTAACGGCTCACTCCAGCGATTATCATCATTGACGAATATATTCAGCACATAGCTGTTGAGAGATTCTTCCCACGACATGAAGAGATAGTAAAAGTGCCTTGTATTGTAGTAATAGGCCAGTCCTGCCATTTGCTGGAAAGTATCCGGTTGAAATTCCAGTCGGGTGGTAGCTGTAAAGTTGAAGTCTTGTTGTCGCCTGGCTATCATGCTTTGGTGATGGGTGGAACAAAGTGATTCCCTACCTTTAATACTCAGGAACCCACTCCGTTTCCTGAGTGATACCCAGGTTTCATCCATCGGTACACGGAGTGACTGGAAGTCGATAGGCATAGTCTCGTCTTCAAAATCACATCGTTCCGGTAAAGCCTCCCAACGGCAGACTGGTAAGTCGGGAGCTTCAATTTGTACCTGCGGTTCATTGCCTCCGCTTTTCAGATACAGCCAGCCATCTTCGTGCCACACTACTTCTTGCAGGCATGTTTCGCGCCCCAGGGTACATCTGCCACGGGTAGTTAATGGTCGCCCTGCAAGGTGGGTCAGATACCATCTGCCATCGGGAGTAGATACTACCGAGCCGTGACCTGCCTTTTGGAGATACAAATCCGGATTGTGAGCGGAAGTCAGTACCGGATTCGTAGGATGTACTTCGTAGGGACCGGTAATCTGCCGGGATCGTGCCAGAGTTACGGCATGATTATATTCCGTTCCGCCTTCGGCTGTTATCAGATAATACCAACCGTTGCATTTGAAGAGTACGGGACCTTCCGTAACTCCCAATGCAGTGCCGGGGAAGATGTAATAAACCTCTCCGATAAGCCGGTGCTCCCGGTAAGAATATTCCTGCAAGACAATTCCACCGAAGAATTTTCCTTTCCGGTGATCTACAAGCAGATTGGGAACCCAGGCGCGTCCGTCCTCGTCATGGAACAACGAAGGATCAAACCCGCTACTGTTCAGATAGATGGGATCGGACCATTCACCGTCTATCTCGGTTGCCGTTACAAGATAGTTGTGCGTATCTTTCCATCTGCCGTCGAAGCGCTTGACATCTGTGTAGACCAGATAAAACATTCCGTCCTTGTAGGTCAGATTAGGTGCCCAGACTCCGCAGGAGTCGGGATTTCCTTTCATATTGAGTTGAGACACGCGGGTGAGTGGCCGGGTTAGTAAATGCCAGTGAACCAAGTCACGGGAGTGATGTATCTGTACACCCGGAAACCAGTCAAAAGTGGAGGTGGCTATGTAGAAATCATCTCCTACGCGGCAGATAGACGGATCCGGATTAAATCCGGTCAGAATAGGGTTTGTAATCATATTCATAGTGCTAAGTTGTTTTTATGAGTTCTTTTTCCAGTTCTTCCATGTTGCGTCCCTTTGTTTCGGGGTAGAGCAGACTGACGGAGATCAGGCAGAATACCATGATGATAGCATAAATCATAAAGGTATTGCCTGCACCCAGATGTTCTATCTCGACCGGGAACAAGGTGGTGACGGCGAAACTGATAATTCCATTGAAGACACCTGCAAGCGATATACCCAATCCTTTTACATGATACGGGAATATCTCAGACAGCAATATCCAGGTAATCGGACCTAGTGAAATAGAGAAGCCGACTATCATGCAGAGCAGTCCGATCAGGATAATGACGGGGGACCCCGACATATAAAACGTGGCAGATACAGTCAGCAGTGAGGCTATCATGATACACGAACCGATAATCAGCAGAGGTTTTCGTCCGAGCCGGTCAATCAATGTCATGGATGCAAGGGTCATAACCACCATACATATCCCGATAAGGTTGGATTGCAGGAAAGAGCTGTCGGGGGTGAAACCCGCCATGTCGAACACCTTGGGTGCATAGAATAATACCGCATTGATTCCGCATGCCATCTGGAAGAAGGCGACACTGAAAGCAATAAACAGTATCAGCCGCATCGGGCGTTTAAACAATCTGCGTCCCTGTTCCTGATAGGAGAGGGCAGTCTTTTCCTTGTCTTTCCGTTGGCTCCGGTTTTCGGTCCATACCGGACTTTCCGGTACGAATGTCAATCCGATTAGGTAGATAATCGGGAACAAAGTACCCAATCCGAGCATCCAGCGCCATTTCAGTTCCGGACTGTCGAACCAGCCATTCACCAACGTATTGGAAGCGTAAGCCACCAGATAACCTACTCCGATGTTCAGTTGGTTGAATGATACGAGAAAGCCCCGCTTATCGGAAGGTGCAAGTTCCGCAATGTACATGGGGACTACCAGCAGTGAGATTCCTATACCCAGTCCACCGATAAAGCGGCTTATCAGAAAAAACAGATACGTCTGACTGAGTGCACTGCCCAATGTGCAGAAGCAAAAGAGCAGTGCTGCCAGAATGAGTGATTTCTTTCGTCCGATTCTTTCGCTGACATTTCCGGCAAAGAAGTTACCGATGAAGGTTGCCAGCATGGTGATGCTTACAGCCAGCCCTTCCTGAAAGGAGCCGGATTGCAGACCGAAAAAGTCGCCGAAGTACATGCTTGCTCCCGATACATTGGCCGATATGCCCAGCAGCAGACCACCTATCGAGACGATGAAGCAGGTGATGTACAGATATGCATTGTTTCTTTTATCCATTGATTGATTTATTCAGGGTAAATAATTACAGCGTGTTTATTGGGGCAGTTTACTCCAATCCAATTCCGCGGCATGTATATAGCCATTGCCCGAAACTTTCTCTTTCCAGTGGTTGCTTACATATTCACTTTGCTGAATACGTGAGTCACATTGCTGGAAGGTTACATTTACTATCCACATCGGTTGTGAGAGCCATTCCACATTGATGTAAGAGAAAGCTTTAACTACATCGCTGTTTTTTTCGATAACACTGAAGAATTTGGTGAACCACTCATCCCATATCTTCCGGGCTATCTCAGGCTTTTTGATATCCGCATCGAAGTAAGTCTGTCCCTTCTGGAAGACGGGAGTCGATTCGGCTATGAATACCGGTTTGCCTTTCATCCGGGCAAATTCGATCATTACCTGATCCGGCTGCCCGAAATAAGAGTAGGCACACCAGTCCACATATTCATCTCCCGGATACCATTTCTGCATATCGGACAGAGGAGTACCATCTCCTTTGGATTGCCATACATAAGCTACGTTGCGGATGCCTGCCGCATCAAAATGATCTTTGATGTGCTTGTAGGCGGGGATATACGTTTCGGGTACATAATGATTCCAGTCTGTACCGTCGAATTCATAGCCGATACGCAGAAAGACGGGACGGGGAGCAAGCTTCTTGAACCATTCACTTATTATATCCAGCTTCCGGTCGTATTTGCCGGATGCTATTTCCGTTTCATTTCCCACAATGGCAAGCCCTACGGCGATCATTGAGTTGTTGAAACGTTCCGATTGAGGGTATAAGTTGGCACAACAATCACCTGAACCCCAATTGTCGATATCATAAAGACCGGATACTTTATCGGTGTTGCTACCGCCCAGTCCCAAGTAAACGGTTATTCCTGCCGGAGTCTGGAAATGATCGCAATAACCTTCATTGTACTGTTCCAGTCCGCCTACTGCTCCTAAATCCTGGCCGATGAAGACAAAGCATTTGCCGTCCTCAGGTTCGTATTTGGAGAGTTCCCGCTCGTTAGGTTCCGGGGCGGGGGTATCATGCTCTTTATTCTCACATCCGATGCAGGAGGTGAAAAGGAGGGGAAGTATGATATACTTTAATATTGATTTCATGATTGATATGAGTTTATAGTTTCATTATATTCATTACTATACCGATATGCGTTATATAGGAGTGAACTGAAGAACGTAACTTCTTGTGTGATAGTGTACTTGGTGTCCCACTAAGATTAGTCGTAGTGGGAAATGGCTTCAGTCGTAGTGGGAAGTATGTTCAGTCCTAATGGGAATATAGCTCATTACCGCACCACGTTGAATTCATCCCATTACTGCCTCAAATTCGGATTCTTCTCTGTTTCACTGTGAGGAATGGGTAGATAGTAATTGTTTTCATTGAATACCCGTTCCTCAATGGTTACTATTTTATAGTTATTATTGTTTCCGTCAAACTCAACCGTCATTCCCTTGATGGGTGCCCGTAGAGTCGCTGCTTCTTTCCAGCGACGCAAGTCGAAGAAGCGGTGTTCTTCCAGACACAACTCTACGCGGCGCTCATTGTGAATACGGATACGCATTTCGTCTTTGGATAAACCTTCCGGTAATCCCGGCTGACCTGCACGGTCGCGAACCTCGTTGATGGCATCGTATACACTCTTGTCCGGTGCAGCCAATGCCTCATTCTGCGCTTCGGCATAGTTCAGTAACACTTCTGCATAGCGGAAATACGGCCAGTTGTTATCCTGTGCAAAGGCTCCGGAGTATAAGTCGGCAGATGCTCCGTCATATTCCTGCATCATTTTGCGAAGTCCATACCCGCAGCGTGCGCGGTAATCGTTGGGCAGACAGTTGCCACTCCAATCCGGGTTTTGCAGATGGCGATGCATAAGCAACTGACTTCCTTCCCAGTAACTTCCATGATAAAGCAAAGTCTGATAGAAACGTTTGTCACGGTTGGCGTATGGGTCCTGTGGATTGTAAATAGATGTAGGATCGGTTATCAATTTACCGTCTGTGGTTTCATAAGCATCAGCTAAGTTCTGGGTGGGATATAAACCGTTCCAGGAACCGCGGTCGGCATCGGCAGGGTCAAGACTCCATTGCATGTGGATGTTATGCGTAATTTCCGGGAACTGGAAGCGGCGCTCAAAGATAATCTCCGTGTTGGCATTCGATTTGTCGAAGAATAAAGAACCGTAGGCATATTCACCATTGCGGTAAAGATGATACACTCCCAGAGTCATGACAGCTTGTGCGGCTTTGGCAGCATCTTCCCAACGCTCTTTAGAGTTGGAGGCATTGTTGAGCGGGCTGGCAAGATAGAGCAGGGCACGAGCTTTCAGCGCCAGGAAGGCACCACGGGTGGCACGCCCTTTCATGGCGTCGGAAACGGTCGGGTCGAGATCTTCCGCATAGTTATCGCTCTCGGTGGCAATGAAGTTTATCAATCCTTCGAAATCGGTGGCCGGTACCAGCAGATTGTCTTCCAGTTGCTGAGCTTCCGTAATCAACGGTGCCCGTCCGAATGTCCTGGCAAGGTCGAAGTAACAGAATGCCCGCAGGAAACGTGCTTCCGCTTCGTAATATTTCTTTTCGGTCGGTGTCAGCACCACGTCTTTGGTGTCCGGAACGGCGGCAATTATCAGGTTACATTTGCGGATAATGCTATAATTACTCTTCCAGATTTCGTCGATGAACGGGGTGCTTTGTGCTGTGATCTGTCCCGTATTGAACTGATTTACATTTGCATCGAACTTGCCGTCGAAGTCGTCGGCGCCGGCATCGAAGTTACCGCCGAAAGCGGCAGCCCAGTCCTGATCCCATCCCTGCGTATTACGGTTGAAGCCGCATACCAGTGTACCGTACGTATTGGCTACGAATTGATCGATAAGCTTTTTGTCCTGCCAAATCAAGTCGTCGGAGACAAATGTCGTAGGCTTGATGTCCAGCATATCAGTACAGGAAGTCATGCTGATAGCGGCAAGTAGTATGAATAAGGGTTTAAATATTTCTTTCATGATATTGTCTGTTTAAAATTGAATACTGATACCTGCGTTAAATGATTTCATTTGCGGATAAGACCAACCTTGTGAGTTTACATTTTCGGGGTCTATCTGAGGAACATCGGTAATGGTGAAGAGATTCTGTCCGCTGACGTACACACGTACATTCTCTAAACGGAGGTTACTCAACCATTTGCGCGGGAAGTTGTAACCTACTTCAATGTTTTTCAGTCTGAAATAAGACGCATCATACAGATAGGTCTGCACGGGTGGGAAATCCGTATTCGGGAAGTTGTGCGTGGACTGCTCCAGACGCGGATAACGTGTGCCGGGATTGTTCTCGCTCCATGCTTCTTTTACCCAGAACTGAGGCAGATTGCCATCATTGAAGTAAGGCATTACTACGCCACCATTCAGATAAACCTGCGCATGGGCTGCTCCCTGGAAGAGGAAACTGAGGTCGAAATTCTTCCATGCCAGGCTTCCGTTGATACCGTATACGATTTCCGGTACGTTGCCGTATCCCAGATAAGTCATATCACCGGCATTTACCACTTCGTCACCGTTTACGTTTACATATTTGATATCACCGGGGCGGGTCACATAGTCGCTTCCTGCCACTTCCTGTTTGGCATACGCATCTATTTCCTGTTGGTTCTGGAAGATGCCGTCTGTCTTATAACCGTAGTAGCTGTAGATAGGACGTCCGGTTTTTCTCAGGTACTCGGAGGTTCCTGCGGCCTCAGCCATTTCCAATATCTTGTTGCGGGCATAAGTGAAGTTTCCGCCTATGGAGTAACGGACTTTACCGATGTGATGATTGAACGTCAGGTTGGCATCGATACCTTTATTCTCCACCTTGCCGATATTTTCAAGCGGGAGTTCTCCACCGAACGACCAGGGCACTTCGGCTCCTCGCTGTGCAAGGATGTCGGAGCGGGTTTCTTTAAAGAAATCTAAAGACAGGTTGAACATATCAAACAAACCTGCATCTATCGCGATATTCATCTTCTTGGAAGTTTCCCAGGTTGCCAGTGCATTGGCTATGGGGCCGGGAACCAAACCTTTGGTAACCAATTCTCCGAATACGTAGTCGCCAAGGTTATTCGCCAGTCCGCCATTGTGCGAACCGCGTGAAGCGTACAAGTCGAAGCGGCTGTAATACGGGAAGGCTACACCACCGGTATTGTCGTTACCCAATGTACCATAGGACCCTCTGATCTTCAGGAAGTTTATCTTATTTTTCAAAGGTTCGAAGAACTTCTCTTCCGAAACCACCCAGCCGATAGACGCGGATGCAAATGTTCCCCAACGTTTGTCGGGAGCAAAGTTTTCGGAAGCGTCCCGGCGGATATTCGCTTCAAACAGGTATCTGCCGCCATAATTATAGTTGATTCTACCCACATAGCTGAGGCGTGCCGACTCTCTGTCATATCCACCCAATTGCTGTCCGGTACTGTTACCGGCACTGATCTGATCCATAACGTCCGAGTCGAATGAGTTGCGGGATACCCATACGTTGTGGTATTTTTCTTTGCGTCCCAATGCCATCAACAGGGCTGAAACGGTATGGTTGCCGAAAGAACGGTCGTAGGTAAGATGTCCCTGCCACTCTATGTATTCATTGTCATTCTGATTCTGATAGAGTGAGGCGCTGCCCCGTGGCTGCAAGTTGTAGTTGTTGTCTTGGTCGCGTACATACAGGTAAGGGGAGAGTGACCAGGTCTTCTGGGCGTAATTGTTTTTATCGTATGAGAAGACACCCTTTATTTTCAGTCCTTGGGTTACGAACGGAAGGTCCTGAGTCAGTTCGAGGCGGGTTAACAGACTGTTGTTTCGTGAGTCACTGTATCCCGCGTCTTTGCTGGTTTGCGCCATGATGTTCGGGTGAGTGGCATCGGGTACTGTGTAAAGGCCATTGTCATACTTGGCAAGTAGCACAGGAGTATTACGGATCAGCTGCTGGAAGACATTGGTACTGCTCTGCGGGCTTCCATGACGGTATTCCACACGACCGGATGCATCTACCGAGAGCTGAGTGGTAGAAGTGATCTTTATGTCGATATTGCTTCTTAAAGAGTAGCGTTCGTAGTTCAGATTATCCCACAAACCATCCTGATGTACATATCCGAAGCTGGTAAAGAACTTGATGTTATCGCGTCCGCCGTCCACGGTAATGTTGTGCTGATGCTGCACTGCATTCTTTGACAGCATTTCTTTGTACCAGTCGGTATTCGGATAGCGTTCGGGATCAGAGCCGTCGGCGAATTTTCTGATTTCCTCGTCTGTATAGATTGTATTGCCCATGTATATGTTCTTCATCCGGGCATAGTCGGTAGAATTGGCAAATTCCGGCAGACTTGTAGGCTTCTGTATTGATACGTTGCCCGAGTACTTTACGTGGACTTTTCCGGTATTGCCTCGTTTGGTGGTGACCAGTATAACCCCGTTGGCACCACGCATACCGAAGATAGCGGCTGAGGCGGCATCTTTCAATACGTTCAGCGATTCTATTTCATTGGGATCTATGCGGGCAAAGTCTTCTGCCTGGCGTTCGATGCCGTCGATGATATAGGTAGGTGAAGTTCCTCCCTGGAAAGTGGCAACACCACGGATATAGATTTGTGAGCCGTCCAGTCCCGGTTCTCCGGTGGTTTGTTTGGCTATCAATCCGGGAATCTGTCCGATAAGTGCGTTGGAGGTATTTGCCGATTGGGCTTTCAGGATCTCGTCGCTTTTCACGGAAGCTACGGCACCTGTCAGATTTACTTTCTTCTGGACGCCATATCCCACTACTACTACTTCATCCAGTTTCATGTTGTCTTCACTCATAACTACACGCATATCTTTGGCTGCGGCAAGTGTTACGGTGCGATATCCTATATAAGATATCTTCAGCATGTTTCCTATGCGGGTTTCGAGTGAGAATTTACCGTCTATATCGGAGATGGTACCTTTTTGTGTCTTCTGGTCCTGTATGGATACACCAATCAGCGGCTCTCCGTTTTCATCAATAACCAGACCTTGAATAAGACTCTCTTGTGCGTATCCGCTTGCCGTTATAAGAAGAAATAGTATCCATGCAAGAGGCCGCAGTGTGATAAGTGGCAGTCTTTTCTTCATAATATTAAAAGATTTAATCGTTAATAATAGTGTTTTCATGCAATACAGGGAATAAGGAATATCCGAAATTAGCGCGCGTTGTAGTCCGTCCATCCTTTGGCCTGTTTGGCTGATACAAAAGTAGAGGGTGGGAGGAGTAAAAGCAAGAGAATCACTACTCTTTACATACTTTTGCCGGAGGTAAATTATACGTTTGAAATACGTTTGCTGATTGCTAATATATTGATAAATAGTTGTGTATGTAAGCATGGACTTTGTTCGTGTATAAAAATAGCCTTCCTGTTTTCATAGAATCAGCCGAATATAAAAAAGAGGGGAAGCGTTGGCTTCTCCTCTTAAAGATAGGTTTGTGAAGTATGTGATTACCTTCTTTCATTCAGCATTTTCGGTGTCGGGCATTCATGGTTGTCGATAGGAAGCTTCACTTGTTTCAAATCGTCCAATTCATGTATCGGCCTTTCCACTTCGTAAGGGGCACGCATACCCGAAAATTCCTGGAAGTATAGCAGGCAGGCATCTTTCCACCATACGGCATCACGTGCCTGTATCTTCAGGCGTGACTGTACATCCTTGAAACGTTCCGCATCGATATAGTTCTCAGCCAGATCCCATTTTTTCTGAAAGCTTCTTACCTGCTGTACACCATGATCGTAACGATAGCAAAGCTCGTCCCATAAAGTACGTCCGCTCTGCATGGTGTGTTGCCAAGGGGCATGATGGAACCATAAGAGATACTCATCCGGACAAGTACGGATGTCATCGTAAAGGCGGCAGAGTGAATCGGGATATTGGGCTGTAGCATTGCTACCCGTATGACTGCGGTCGAAACCTATCCCCTGTTTGTCTGCTTTATGATAGTAAGACGGCATCCAGTCGGGGCGTGCACCGGGCACGTCGCACCAAGGTTCCGGGCCGTAATGGTGTCCCCATGCAAAGAGGTGATGCAGCCCGAGTGGCATCATATAGTCTACCACAGCCTCGCGGCTTTCCATCATCATGTTATGTATTTCATAGGCAATGGGTGCATGTTTGGGATTACTTGCATCGAAGAAAGTCTGTTTCAGCCATTCTTCTGCGATTGTTCCCGATGTCAGGGAAGGATTCCAGGCCATGCGCCCGAAAGCGTACCAGTTGGCTTGGGCGAAAGGATGGCCGCACCAGTTTGTATCCGTCCCTATATTGGCAACGCCTGCTATGGCTTTCAGTGAAGACGGCTTCACAAAGTCGAAGAACTCTTCCCACATCGGGGCAAGATAGGCAAGGTGATTGGAGAAGCCCAGATATTCTTGTGTAATCTGGAATTCGACCATCTGCGGAGTCCGGGGCATAGCGCCGAATAGAGGACTATATGGTTCGCGAGGCTGGAAGTCGACCGGACCGTTCTTTATCTGTACGATGACATTGTCGCGGAATTGCCCATCCAAAGGCTGGAATTCCAGATAAGCTTGCTTGGCGCGGTCTGCATCCGTTGGGCTGTAGACGAAAGCGCGCCACATGACAATACCTTTATAGGGCTTCAATGCATCTGCCAGCATATTGGCACCTTCGGCATGTGTACGGTTGAAGTCGCACGGGCCGGGCTGTCCTTCGGAATTGGCTTTCACCAGGAAGCCACCGAAGTCGGGGATGGTGCGATAGATCTCTTTGGCTTTCTGCTTCCACCAGGCGATGACATCTTTGTCCAAAGGATCGGCTGTGGAAAGCCCGCCCAGTTGCATGGGGGAGGCAAAGTTGATAGAGAGATATACCTTGATGCCATAAGGACGGAATATGTCTGCCAGAGCCTTTACCTTTTCCAGATATTCAGCGGAAAGGATTTTAGAGGAAGCATTTACATTGTTCAGTACCGTTGCATTGATTCCGATGGAGGCATTGGCACGAGCGTATGCTTCGTATCTGTCGGAGAGTGTGCCGGGCAGTTCTTCCCAGTTCCAAAGAGATTTGCCGGCATAACCGCGCTCGATGCTGCGGTCGAGGTTGTCCCAATGATTGAGAATACGCAAGTCATAGGCAGGATTTTCCGTTATTTCCTGGTCTGTTTCCGAAGGCTTTCCGAAGTTCTGCATTTCTTGCAGACGGATCAGGTGATAGGCAGCATAAAGCAAACCCGTTTCGCTGGGAGAAGTGACGGTGAGTTTTCCATTTACCTGTCGTATGCGGAAGCCTTCGGAAGATAGCTGTTTGTCTTTCTTCAGTACAAGCGTAACGGGGAGCCCTTTCCATGCCTGCTTCAGTTCACGGACAGCTATGTTTAGTGTCGGAGACTGGCGAGGCGCTGTAATCTGTGTGTGGGCATCTGTCGATTGCCGGAGCCACAAGCGGCTACCGTCTTCCGCGGATACGGGTCCGAGTAAACAAGATAATAATAAGAATAAAGAGAGCAGTTTTTTCATAAACAAAAAGTATTGGTTGGTTTATTCATCGGCGGGGTAGCGTACTCCCCATTCGCGGCGTAAGTCATCCATCATGCGCATGATGCGCAGGGTTTCGGCGTGAGGCATATAGGGAGATTCGAGCCACCCGTTCCTCAGAGCTTCCATGGATGCATATACCTGGTATTCGTATCCGGTGATTTGTGGCGGACAGTTGTAGACAACTGCCGTCTTATAATCTTCCGTTACCACCCTGATTCGTTGTGGATTGTTGATATTTTCAATGATCAGATGCCCTTTGTCACCGGAAATGATGCCTTGGCGGTCGGTCATACTCAGCATACTGCTGTGCAGTACAGCGATTTTCCCATCCTTGAATGTAAGAGTTATACTATTCTGTGCATCGACTCCGGTATCGGTCTTTACGCAGGTAGAGGTGACACGCTCTACGTCCGTCCCGAAAACCATGGAAGCAAAGTTCAGTGCATACACTCCCAGGTCGAGCAGAGCCCCGCCTGCCAGTGCCGGTTGGCGGAGGCGCTCACGGTTTCCGATTGGGTAACCCAGATTGGCAGACAGCGTCATGGGGCGTCCGATGATTCCACCGTTTACAAGGTCATTGATGGTTTGCGATAGAGGCATATAACGTGTCCAGATAGCTTCGGTGATGAAGAGCTCCTTTTCTTTGGCAAGATTCAGCAGTTCTTCCGCCTGGCGGGCATTGGCGGTGAATGCCTTTTCGCATAAAACCGCTTTGCCTTTCAGCAGACTCATACGTGCATGTTCAAAATGGTGAGAATGGGGAGTGGCAATATATACCAACTCCACCTCTTCATCATCCAGCATTTCTTCATAAGAACCGTAGGCACGGGTGAAACCCCACCGGTCGGCAAAGTCACAGGCAGTCTGCAACTGGCGGGAAGCGACTGCATAAGCTTCTACTCCCTCCATTCCTTCGAGGGTGATTGCCATCTTTTCGGCAATCCACCCGGTACCTATAATACCTATTTTGACAGTATCCATACTCTATACTCTATCGGGCAAAGGTTAATCCAGTCCTTCAATGGTGATAATCTTCCCTTCGGCGTCGTATTCCAGTTCGCATACTTTCAGGCTGCGTAACCAGGTGCGTCCGCCGGAAGGCACACTGTCGTGATGGAACAGATACCATTTACCCCGGTATTCCACAATGGAGTGGTGGGTAGTCCAGCCTACCACCGGAGTCAGGATTACTCCCTGATAAGTGAAAGGACCGTAAGGATTGTCGCCGATGGCGTAGCACAGGCGGTGGGTATCACCGGTAGAGTAGGAGAAGTAATACTTTCCGTTATACTTGTGCATCCAGCTTGCTTCGAAGAAACGGCGTTCGTTGTCTCCGGCTGTCAGCGGTTGCCCGTTTTCGTCCAGGATCACTACGGCTTTAGGTTCTTCGGCAAATTGCAGCATATCCGCACTGAGTTTGGCAACGCGTCCGGGGATGGACGGCTCGTTGTCTGCGGGGAAAGTAGCTCCACTTTCCAGAGCTTTGTTGTCGCGATAGCGTTGCAACTGTCCGCCCCACAGACCACCGAAGTACATGTAGTAGTTACAGTCTCCATCATTCAGAACGGCGGGGTCCATGCTGTAACTTCCGCGCATCGGGTCGGGTTGGGGAATGAACGGACCTTCGGGACGGTCGCTGATGGCAACACCGATACGGAAGATATCATTCTGGTCTTTCAGGGGGAAATACATATAATATTTGCCGTCTTTCTCAGCTACGTCGCAATCCCAGAGTTGACGTCCTGCCCAAGGAATATCTTCGGTGGTGAGTACCAGGCCATGGTCTACGATTTCACCTTTCATGGGGTCATCGGTAGAGAAGACGTGGTAGTCTTTCATATTGAAATGGTCACCGTTGTCATTTTCGGGGATACCGCTTTCCCAGTCGTGGGAAGGGTAGATGTAAAGACGGTCGTTGAACACATGCACGGCAGGGTCTGCCATATAATCTCCGGGTACCAGGTATCTTTTTTCTTTCTTCATGACTCTATAATTTTAAAGGTTAATATTCTTAATTTGTTTCATCTTATCGAGAAAATAGTTTCAGCTTGAAGAAGCTATAATTTTGCGATCCACTCAATAGGTATGTGGCGATCTACCAAAAATGAGTGTTCTCTCTGTTGATCTTTGCCTCTAATAGCCTCCTGTAGCATAAATGCCGACCATGGTTCCGGTAAAACCTCCGGCTGTCTGCGTGCTTATCAGGTCGGCGGAGGCGGGGTTGCCTACTTGCGTCCAGTTACCTTTAGGACTGGTGGAGTAGCTGAAGGTATAGTTTACTGCATTATCTCCTTCTACTTTCAGATATACTTTTTCATCTGTCCGGGTTAGCGGGCTGTTTGCCTGGCTGCACAGTCTGCCATGGCTGTATGTTTCCAGAAGCATGACGGGTTTGCCGTCTTGGTCCAATGTCTTTCCGAAGCGAATATAGCAATTATCATCATGGAAACAGATGATACCCGCGAAATCCTTCGGCTGTTGTGGCACGAAGTCCAAGCCGGTCTGAGCTGTGAATGTCCAATTGTTAATCCAGCGGCCGATGGCGGCAGGCTGACGTTTTTGGTTAAGATCAGTGCTGCTGGCGGTCATTTCCAACTGCCCTTTGCTGTTTATATCATAGCAGGGCACCAGTGGAGTGCGGATGAAAAATGCTTCTTTAGCCAGTCCGTTTGCTGTCCATAGTGGGGCAGGACCGTAGGAGCGGTCGGCGGTATAAGTGATGACATCACCCTCAGGAAGAATAATGGGTTGATTCTCTTTCCAGGTTACCGGGAGCATGAAAGTCTCGCGTCCCATCACGTCGTGACCGTTGCGGTAGGGGCGGACGCCGAGGAAGACAGCATACCAGTCGCCATCGGGAGTTTCCACCAGATCGGCATGACCGACGCAGGTAACCGGGTTGGGACGTTCGCCCGGCAAGCCGCGTTGCGTCAGTATCGGATTGATGGCACAAGGTTTGAAAGGGCCGAACGGAGACGCAGAGGTGAAGATCACTTCCGAGTGGTTGGGGCCTGTGCCACCTTCGGCAGCCATCAGGTAGTATGTGCCGTTGATGTGGTAGAGGTGTGGACCTTCTATCCAGCTGGGATGCTGGGTTTTGTCTACTCCCCCGTCAATAATCATTTTCTGTTTTCCTACGGTACAACCGTTTTTCCAGTCAAATTCGCGTATCCAGATAGCGCGGTGACCGTCATATTCGGGCTTTCCTGCCGGACCGTCATTGTTCACAATGTATGCTTTCCCGTCTTCGTCGAAGAGAAATCCGGGGTCGATGCCGCCCACTTCGGGCAGGAAAGTGGGATCACTCCAGTTTCCTTTCTTCGGATCATCCGTAGTGACGAAGAAGTTGCCGCCACCGTCTACGGCTGTAGTGATCAGATAGAACAGTCCGTTGTGAGGATTGTATTTGATGTCCGGAGCATAGATACCGCCACTGATGCGCAGGCCGTCGTACATAGGCAACTGTGAGGGGCGGTTGAGGACGTAGCCCAGTTGTTCCCAGTTCGTCAGATCTGTGCTGTGCCAGATGGGTACGCCGGGGTAGAAGGCGAAAGAGGAGTTGACCATATAATAGTCGTTTCCTACGCGGCAGATGCTCGGGTCGGGGTAACAACCCGGTAACACGGGATTCAATGTGCCCGGTGTGGTAACCTGATCAGTTGCTTTATCGGTATCCTTGGGAGCTACCGTATATGTGAACTCATCGAATACAGCCTTTTTAGGTTCCAGAATTTCTTTCAGGAAGGGCTTAGGCTGATAGTTACGGTCGAAGAGTAGGGGATATTCCCGTCTTCCCGGTACGGGCCAGTCATTCTTCCAGGAGTCGCCATCCGATACTCCCCAGGCGGTTACGCGTGTAATGACGTCCGAGTGCTTTATGAAAAGTTCCATGAACGATTTCATACGTGCATTCCACAGATTGGAAACACTATCCGGCAGAGCTTCGGGATAGGGATTTAAGGCTTTCTCAAAGGCTACTTTGTCGGCAATATTTGCTCCGCGGTTTACGGTTGGCAAAGCACTCATGTCCCATTCCGTTATCATCACTTTAGCGCCTGTAGAGGCAAAGGCGAGAAGGCTGGTTTCATATTCACCTATACTGGGGTAATCCAATCCCATGTGTCCCTGCATACCTATGGCATCTATGCGCAATCCTTTTTCTTTGAGTGAATTGACTATACGTACCACTGCGTCTCGGCGTCCCGGTTCGTGCATACCGTAGTCGTTATAGTAGAGTTCCGCTTCCGGGTCTGCCTCATGTGCATATTGGAAAGCCAGCGGGATATATTCTTCTCCCAGTATCTCGTAGAACTTGCTTTTGCGGTAGCTTCCGTCTCCTTCGATGGCTTCGTTTACTACGTCCCAACCTTTAATGCGACCTTTGTATCGGCCCACGATAGTATGAATATGGCTTTTCAGTCGCTCTTTCAGGACTTCGGGTGAAACATTCTTTCCTTCGGCGTCTACGCAGAACCAAGGTGAGAGCTGGGAATGCCACACCAGGCAATGCCCGATGATGAACATTCCGTTATCCTCGCCGAACTTAACGAATTCGTCTGCCAGGCTAAAGTCATATCTGTCTTCTTCCGGGTGTATCACTTCACTCTTCATGCAGTTTTCGGCCACAATGGAGTTGAAGTGGCGGCGCACTACATCGACTGCGCTGGTGTCGCGCCCCGCAGCCTGTTCGGAATTAATGGCGACACCGACAAGGAATTTATCACCGAGAATGTTTGTTAGAGTCGGGTCTGCTGCAACAGGTTTGTCACTATTACAAGACATTAATGCGGCAGCACAAACTGATAATGCAAAATACTTTAATTTCATGCTATAATTGGTATGATTTGGTTGCTGAAGGGATTTACTTTTAATTATACGGTTTTGAGGGAAAGTTGACGAGTTAACAAGTTGACAAGGGGACAAGGTTCCATGCGGCATAGGAGCATTGCGCAGCCCCTTGTTCCCTTGTCAACTCGTCAACTGGTTTCCTTCCTTTCTATACCATTATGAATAAATCCTATCAGCCTTTACACTTAATAATCTTCTTTACTTCTGCGTTCCGTCAGTTCAGCCTGCATCTCTTCATTATACTTCTTTGTAATAGGATAGAAGTACAGCGCTATGACGCCGATGAAGAACGTAACGGCCGGAATAATGCTGGATGAAAGCACGATACCATGAATAGCAGATTCGCTTTGTGCGATCCCTGCGCCCGATACATAACCGAAACCGGAGAGTAGGAAACCCAATATAGCGCCGCCAATACCCAATCCGGCTTTCAGTGCAAATACCACACCTGCGAACACGAAACCCGTTGCACGGCGGTGATTGACATATTCCGAATGATCTGCCACGTCAGCAATCATAGCCCAAAGCAACGGAACGGTAGGAGCGTATGCCAAACTCTTGAGGAAGTTCAGGACGAACATCGTCTCTACATCCGTCTCATTCGGGAAATAGAAGAAGGCGGTGAACACTGCCGTCAGAGCCAAACAAACGATAAATACCGATTTCTTTCCGAAACGGTTGGCTAGGAAACCGGACAGGAAGATAACGCCGAAGAACTGTACCACTGCTCCCAGCATGTTGAACACACCGAAGCCTACTTCATACGCCTTTTCAGGACTGCTGACAATAAGACCGAAAGCATTCAGTATCGTATAGCCCACCGAATCACTGGCCTGTGTAGCCACCAATCCCAGCTTATCGAGGAAGGCAAATAATGCGCCCGAATCTACATAATTCTCAAAGTAGTAGTTCATAGCGCTTCCCCACATGGCAAGGGTCGTGAAAAGGAAGAGCGTCAGGATGAACATAGCCCGCCAGGGAATATTCTTGAATACATCCTTGATGTCTTTCCGGGTATCAGTTTTCTGATTTGCCGGCGGTGTGATACGTTCGCGACTGGAGAAGAAAGTAATAACCAGGAACACGAAACCGATGACTGCGAATAAGGAAATAGTGCACAGCCAACCGTGCCCCTTATCACCGCTTTCACCTGCGAACTTGCTTACCAACGGGAGCGTCAAGCCCTGTACCACAAACTGTGCAATGGTAGCGGCAACGAAACGGATAGACGTAATGCTTGTACGTTCCTTGATGTCACTTGACATTACACCACCCAACGATGCGTACGGTGTATTGTTGAACGAGTAAAGCGTCATCAACAAGGTATAAGAGATTGTAGCGTACACCGCTACCAAACCTTTATCCTCGATGCCGGGATTGTAGAATGCCAGCACATAGAACACCATGAACGGCAATGCGGTCCAGAGTACCCATGGGCGGTATTTGCCCCATTTGGTTTGTGTCCGGTCGGACAATATACCTACGGTAGGGTCTACAAAAGCGTCCACAATGCGGGCAATCAGCATCACTGATCCTGCAATGGCGCCTTCCAGACCGAAGACATCGGTATAAAACTTGGTTTGATAAATCATCATCATCTGGAACACGAGGTTCGCAGAGCAATCTCCTAAACTATAGCCAATCTTCTCGCCCATAGACACTTTTTGACTTAGTGCGTTCATAGTGCTGTATTATTCAGTTATTAATAGTCAGTAATCAGTTGTTCGTTTGCTGTTATCCGTTTCCGGTTGTCCGTCATTTATTATTCTCCAGCGCACTTTCTGCTGCGCGTTGTCCCAGGGTTTTCTTATCCAATGGATGTATATCGTTCCATTCGCCCAGGTCACTGTTGCGGATGAGTCGGGTGTTCCGGTTGGTTTCAGCTACTTTAGCCTGTTCTTTGCGCATCTCAGCCCAGGCCTGCCGACCGCTGACGTCATCTCGAGACAGGAAGTCTGCCAGTTCTACAATGTAGAAAGGTAATTCCGGGTTGCCGAATGTGCTACGCCAATCAGCAATCATAGCTGTCAGTAGTGCGGCGTATTCATTGCGGCGGTCTACATTGGACTCTCCCTGATACCAAAGTACACCACGGATACCATAGTTTTGTAATGGAGCAATCATGGCATTGTACAGGCATACCGGCTTGTAACAGAAGAACATCATTCCCGGAGCCGGAGGCATGGAAGCACCTAATCTGTATTTCCATTCTCCTTGCAGGCTTACTTCTTCATTTCCGCAAACAATTTTATAAGGCTTCTCCTTTACAAAGTGCGGATAACCGTTATTGCTGATGAGGCGTATGGTTACTGTATTCTTTCCTGCTTTCAACACACCTGCCGGAATGGTATAGATGCGTGGAGGATACTGGTAGGAAACAGTACCTACGAATGTACCGTTCACATAGACGGAGTCTGCATCTACGATGCAACCTAAACGCAAGGTCGCTTCTTTTCCGTTCCAGTCTTGCGGTACTTCCACTTCCTTGCGAAACCAGTGCGAACCGTTTATCGGATTCAAACCGTTGGTTCCCCAGTCAGTAGAGAATAGATCAACGGTCTTCCAGTCTTTATCATTGTAGTTGGCGGCATACCAAGGTGTTGCTTCGTGCAGTCCTGCATCTCCCCGGTATAGGGAAGTGTTCCAGCGATAGAAGCTCAAACCTTCTGTCTGTTTAATGCTTTTCAGATAGGCATCATCTTCATATTGCCGTTTATCATTAATATACTTCGGAAATTCTTTCAGTCCTTCTTCGCTTATCCATGCCTCAACGGGAGTTCCGCCCCAACTGGAGTTTATCAGTCCGACGGGTATGTTGTTCTTTTCATACATGGCTTTGGCAAAGAAATAGCCCAGAGCGGAGAAGTTCATGACGTTTTCCTGCGTCAGTGGTTTCCAGGCAACGTAATCCGGCAAGTCCGTTTGCGGTGCATGGAAGTTGAAGAGATTGGGTACTTTCAGTTGCCGTATATTCGTGTTCTCGTAAGCGGAGATTTCATCACGGAACATATCCGTAACCCGGCTGACGGGCAGTTCCATATTGGATTGACCGGAGCATAGCCATACATCTCCCACCAGAATATCTTTCAGTTCGATGTCATTTACTTGAAGGATGTAAGGCCCGCCGGGTTTCATGGCAGGCAGGGTGAGGGACCATTGGCCGTTTTCATCTGCTGTGGCTGTGTAAGTAGCTTTTAGTTTCCCACCTTTTACACCTGTAGGGGTGGCGTTCTTCAGGAACTTTACCTGTACGCTTTCTCCGGCATCTGCCGTACCCCATACCTTAATGGGTTGTTCGCGTTGTAGTACCATTCCGTCAGAAATCAAGGCAGGTAACTTTACCTTTGCGTTTACCATGGAAGTAGCGCAAAGGCAAAGTAACACTGCCAGACTCAACCTAACTTTATTAAAACTAACCTGATTCATATCTAATTTGTCTTTTTATTCACTACTTAGCTACTACCTACTTATACTCATACAACTTCACATGAAGTATCTGGAAATCTCCCACTGAGATACGCACATGGCGCCCCTGATGGTCTTGATCACCATTCAGACGGCGGATATAAGAGAGCGTACCGTCCTCGTTTACCTTCACTTCATCTACGGAACCGATGCCGCATCGTGCCCCTTTCCACATCACCTTATCACTTATCACTCCATCACCCTTTCCTCCTGTCTGGGCAAATCCGTCTTCGCCCAACGCCCAGACTTTGGCTTGATTTTCTGTAGCTTTCTCAAACTCGATAACGATACCGCTACCTGCCACGATATACTCATTGGGTGCCAGTCTTAATAATATACCTCCACCTTCGGGCCATACACTGCCATCGGTGGCACGCGCATCCCAGGGAAGAGTAAAGAAATGGCGACAGGTTATCTTCAGATCATCCTGATAAATGATACGTTCTTTATTTTCCTGATCGAAGAGTAATCCTTTCATTGCGCCTTTACCCTGATACTTAGCGAGCAGAGGTATGAACTCTTTCAGCGTACGATAGCTTTTCACCAACGGAGAGTTGGGAGAGTCGGAACCTCCTTCGATGGAGAACGGGCTAATACCGATGGCATCATGTTCACCAAAGATATAGAAAGCTCTTACTCCATTATTGTCTGTCAGTTTGATTTCGGGAATAAACAACGGGTTGTTGTGTAATTTATATTTAGCTACCCAGTCTGTAAAGCCATTGTCGTACAGGTCGGGAGCAAGAAGGTCGATGTTGGGCGCTCCGCAATGCCATATATCAATAAGGTGTGCCAGCGGACCGGCAGAAGGATATTCTCCCGGTTTTCGGTTGCGGCTGTTCATGGCAGCGTTCACGTATAGTGGAATATTGTAGATGGACCGGGCGCTTTGTGCCATTCTTTCCACATAGCGGGCGTAGTGCCAGGCCATAAATAATTCATCGGTGTAAATATCGGCTCCGAATACTTCTTGCCAGGTGCCTTGCTTCTTGCTACCTTGGCTTTCCCATTTCTCAAGCATTTGGGGGTGGAGCGTTTTCTTATTTTTCTGCAAGTAACTCATTAATTCAGCGGGCACCGGTGCATTGAACAGTGCGTTGGCCTCTTTAGAATAGTCTCTCGCATCTTCCAGCATACCTATCTCATTTTCTATCTGTATCATGATGACGGTACCTTCCTCTTTATCAATGGCTGCGACGTGTTCCATCCATTGAGAAAAAGCGCGGTTGTCGGCTTGGAATACATTTTCAGAGAATGCGCTGGCTATTTCGAGTGGTTTTCCTTTTTGTGTATAAGCACGCGGGTATTTCTTATAGTTTTCTTTGAACCAGAGGGGAGCGTAGCAACTCATGGAGTTCTTCCAGGCACCGAACCAAAGAAAAATTACTTTCAGATCGTTCTGCCGGGCTTGACGGATGACTTTATCTGTGAGGGTGAAGTCGAATTGTCCTTCCTGCGGTTCTATCAAATCCCAGTATGCGGGAACGAGTACTGTATTCAGTCCCATCCGTTGCAGCTTCGGGAAGATACGTTCGATATCTTCTGTGCATGCTGCCGATGAATTTCCTAATTCACCGCCTAAAATAAGAAATGGTTTGCCGTCTACTACTAATTGAGTAGCGGTGCCTTGTTTCTGTAATGTACTCTTTTGAGCATTTACATACCCAACTGTCATTACACTCAAAACTAAAATTAAAATCCAATTCTTCATCGTTTGTCTCTGGTATTGATTTGAGATGTTTTCCATTGCAACAAAGATAGTGAGCTATAATTTAGAAAGCTTTTCGCAGTGTTGCAGAAAACTTCATTTCGGTTACATCATTCCTCAATGATGTTACATAATTTTTTGTTTATCGTACATTTCCCTGTTTCAGGGGGTAAAATAGGTGTTTTTACCGTATTCGGGAATAGTTTGGTAAATGGTTTGATGAATGGAATCCGGTAAGGCCGGAGCCTTACCGGATTTCCTGTCTTCACACTTTATTCAGCCGGAGTTTCTTCTCCTTCTGTTTCATACGCATTCTTCCAGTCGTCACCGCTGAAATCTGCACTGATATCTTTTCCGGCAATACCATCGCATACGCCTTTATAGGCATGTTTGCGTTCATAGTTTGCGTCGAAAAGGTTCGGTGCATCGCCTGACAGCCAATATTCATGCTCTGCGGCATTATCGCTCAGCGTCCAGATGGTAATACCTGACTGCTGAGATTCAGGAACGTTTGCTTTGTATGATTCAAAGATCATCTGATAAACGTTGGCCTGAGTTGCCAGTTGTTCGGCAGAGGGGCTGGATGTTCCTAATGCTACATCCAATTCTGTTACGCGCACCAGTTTTCCGGTGGCAGCCATTGTCTTGAACATGGCATCTATTTGTTCTCTTGTGATACTGGAAGCAGTCACGTGCATCTGGGTTCCTATACCGTCAACGGTTTGTCCATTGTCTTCGATGTAATTTACGAAGTCTATCAAAGCTGCAAGCTTACTTGGGTTTGTCTCCAGATTGTAATCATTAACATAGAGCTTAACGTCGGCAGCTGCATACTTGCGTGCATATTCAAATGCTTTCACGGCATATTCCTTACCGATGTAGTATCCCCAATAGAAGTGATCGTTTGCCCAGTTCAGGTTCAGACCGTTTTCTTCGTCTTCTACCGGTGCAGTGTCCGGCGCGTCATCACCATTACTCATGAAGTTACCGTCTATGCCACGCCATTGATTGTTGTCCGCAATAGGTTCGTTGATGACATCCCATTCTTTTACGCGTTCCATTCCCTGATGTTGCAGCATACCTTTAATCCATGCTTCCATTGCACCCAGTAAAGCGGCTTTTTTCTCTTCAGGAGTCTTCAGTTTGTAACTTATGCCACCGGCGCGGGTTGATGCACGTAAAGTCTGGGCTGTTGCAGTTTCTTTCTTTTCACCGAATTTGAAATTGTCAATGTAGTAAGTTCCGGCAACTTTTCCGTAGTTGATGCAGAGGCGAGCTATACCTTCATTCTTACAAACAAATTCGCCTTCAATAGGTATCCACTGATCAACGGCTGTTGCAGCACTTACGTATCCTTCACCGTTACCGCCATTGGCGTCTTGTACCTGGAGTGTGAAGTCGGGATTGATGACGGTTGCCTTTACCATAGCAGAGTACATGTAGGTCTTTCCAACGGTTAATGTCTCTGGGAATGAGTGAGCGGTCTGAGCACTCCAGGAATCTCCATCGGAAGGATTGACCATCACCATGCAGTAATCACTGTTGTAGCCTTGTCCCTTTTCTGAGATAGTACGGGTAGAGCCATTTCCCCAACCGAACCATGAGCCGAGAGTTCCGTCTTCAAACTTTCCGTCGTCTATGATATTGATCATCTTTTCCTCTATCTTCTTTCCGAACTTGAAATCATCCACCCATACCGTGCTTCCCGGTGTTCCGCCGAATTGGATGCCCACACGCTCGATGTCCTTAGTGTCACTCTCTGCATAGGTAAATTCGCCTGTGCAGCGAATCCACTCGGAAGGTGCCGTAAATGTATCTTTGTAGATGCCCCCATAAGAAGAGTTCTGGCCTATGAACTGAACGGCTATGTTCTGATCCGATTTCACCCAGAATGAGTAAGCGTACGTTACTCCTATTTCGAGCATTCCGGTAGGCCAGAACAGCTGGCAGTCATAGTTCGCATTTGCTTCGCTGGTCATGGTGAAGCGAATGGCGTAGTCACTGTCATGGCCCGGCTGCTCTACGGCATAGTTGTATTTGCCCCATAACCCTGTCCATCCATTTGCATTGCCTCCTTCAAATCCGTAGTTGCTGACAATATTCTCGCATACATCATCATCACCTACCTCAACGACAACTTCCGGTGCGATCAGTGATTTCAAGTATGTCTGTTTTTGCTGAGTATGCCAGAGGAAGTTATGCCCATATATCTGGATGTCGGCCGGAACCAGGTTCAGGAATGCGTCGATTGTTGTGAAATTCAATTCACCGTTCGCTTTCACTACAGCCGAATGTTTCATGGCGTTTCCGGTTGTAAACATCTGGAAGTTAGCATCGGCTATGGTTCTGTATGCCGCATCGTTGATGTATAGGTCGGCTCCTAAGCCAAGTCCTACATTCATGTTAGGAGCATATTGTGCCACATACGATTTTATGTAGTCATAATTTGCTATCTTTTCCTTTAATGCAAGGGGAATGTCGGAGGCTGTGATACTTCCGTCGGAGTTTTTCCATTCCATTATCTGGTCATCGCAACTACTCCATGTCAGTGCGCAAGCCATCAGTGGAAGAATAATTCTATTTAGTTTCATAATTCTTAATGTTTAATGGGTTTCTACTGAGTTTATTCCGTAGTTTCTTCATTTTCAGGATAATCGGAGATTGTGACAGTCTTGTAAGGTACTACACGCCAGTTGTCCAGATAGATACGGCTTGAGAAAGCTGTGGATGTGATGCTTACATCTTGGTAAGTAAAGTCTGTATTGACAAATCCCATACCGAAGTTTCTGTAAGTGGCGGCATTGCGGTCTTCTACCACATTTTGGAATACCGGGCTTTCTTTATCTTCTATCATGGTGGCGTATTTGTTGAACTGGCTAAACGGAATAGTTACAGTTTGCCAACCTGTGGTTGAGAATGGAACGATAGCACCTTCCTGAATCCAGGGAACATAGAATGCCACCTGATTGGAAGCACCATCATCGTCGGAACCTATACCTCCAAAATTGAAGTTGTTGAATAAGCTTATTTGCAGATGTCCTGTGCCGCTCCATGCTTCGGGCACATAAACGTCGAATTGCAATGCTACTTCGGTCAGTGGGGTAGTTGCCGGTATATAAGAATACATACGGCTCCAATCATCTGCTGCATCGTCATTGCCGGCTGTCCAACATTCGGATACACGCGGTTTGCCGGATATAACTCCTGCTTTTAATAAACGTTCGGGAACAATCTGAACGCATTTGCCACGTCCGCTATCATAAGGATCTTCTACAAGGTCGTCAGCATTTATCATCGAACCGGTTTCGCTCCAGCTCCAGAAGCCTTGGCTGCCATTGCCATCGAAATCAAGTATCATACAGTCTGCAAAGTTGAAGTAAGCCGGAGTGGCTGCCTGTCCGTTGGCGCCTTCCGAATAGATGGAACCGCTTCCTGAATAGTTTTCCGGCATGATGAATGAATACCATTCACCGTCTTCATCACTTTCAATGTCGGCTGTGATTTCTATTCCGCCGGGCAGGGTTACTTTGGTGGTTTCCTGTAGGCCGGTACCGTATACGGTTACTTTCTCCTTGTCCTTAGGTAAAGTATTGCTGATGCCTGTTATGGTAGGAGATGCTGCACGGATGATGAAGGGGTGCTCCAGCGTGGCGTCATCTTTTACAAAGCGGATCTTATTGCGGTCTGCCTCTTCAGCGTCTTCAACGGGGGTATTGCTGTTGATCTGAATCAACATGGAGTGGTCGGTTACGTAGGCGCGGTTAAAGTAAGTCTCATATCCGTTGATGTAGACTTTCTTCATGCCATAGAGTCCGCTACCTTCTACACGGATCAACTGTCCGAGGCGTGCGAAAGTAACCGGTCGGTCGGGTACAGACGATTCATAATCTTCCAGATAGATCTGGTCAACCACAATCTTTGTGCTTTGGTATTTGCTGTCAAAGTATTTATCCTCCTCATTGCATGAGGTGAGGCCTGCGGCCAGGCATGACAAGCATAATATCCATATATATTTTAAGCTTTTCATATCTTCTATAGTTTGTTAATCATTGAACAAATCATTTTCTGTGACTTCTTTTGCACCGAATTCGTAAGCTACCGGGTCGTTATTCAGAAGCGGATTACGTCCGCGGTCTACATCCGAGATAGGCAGTGTCAGATTGGCCGATGTAGCGGTTGAAACTCCGGTTCCGTCAGAAGTCTTTGCATACTGGCAGGCTTCTGTTTCATCCCATTCGTAACCGGCATTACGCTCCTGGCTGTTGAGGTAGTTCACCACTTCCTGTTGCTGGTAATAGGAACGGCGCAGCAGATCGTACCAGTACTGTCCTTCCAGAGCAAGCTCGATGCGGCGTTCGTAATGGATATCTGAATATGTGATGGTTGTCAGGGACGGCATACCGGCACGTTTGCGCACCGCATTGAAGGCGTCACAAGCTGCTTGTTCGCTGGTCGAAGCATTATTTCCAAGAATTGCTTCGGCAAGATTCAGATATACTTCTGCCAGACGCATCATGTAGGTATTCATTCCACTGCTTTGTGCATAGCTTTGGCCATTGTCGTCAATCTTACCTATCACGTATTTCTTGAAGTTACATTTGTTGTCATAACCGGTTTCGGTGACGTTATACGTGTACCCTCCGTTCTTGGTGTTGAGATCCGGATAATATTCACCTACGGTGGCGATAGTGTAATGGCGGCGGGTACGGTCTTGAGGATCGTAAGCGCGTACAAGGTCATAAGAGGCATAAGTGGCATTACCCCAGTTCTGTTCGCTTACCATAGTAGACCAGCCAAAATAGGTTGATATGGAATTATTGCATCCCCAACCGATGGCATCCGTGCTACCCTGCAACCACTGCAACTGGAAGATGGCTTCACTGTTGTTGTTGCATGTGCTTGGTGCGAAGAGGTCTCCATAGTTGTCGAGAAGTGAATACGGACCTTCTTCGATCACCTTCGTGGCGGCTTTGCGCGCCATATCCAGATAGTACGTGTTGCGCGAACCGCGGTTGAAATCAGTAGCTATATTACTGCCGTTGTATTCGCCTTCGGTAGTCAAACCTGCCATAGAGAGATACATACGCGACAGAATAGCGTAAGCACTGTAACAAGTGACGCGACCTACATCAGATGCTGTCTTGCTGAGGTTGACTGCTGCATATTCGAGGTCGCGGATAGCGAATTCTATCACATCCACACCACGGTTGGCAGGAACCACAGAGTTATTTACTTGTTCTGCCGTATTTTCATAGATGATACCTTTGTTCCATAAAGAGCCGATGTACCAGTATGCCAGTCCGCGCATGAAGCGTGCTTCGGCATAAGCTTGTACTTTGGCTTTTTCACTGACTTGCGGACCGGAATAATCCTTAATATTGTTGATGGCGTAGTTGGATTGTGCCACTACGGAGTAGAAAGATCCCCAGGCATCTTCAAGTCCCGGACTCAATGCTGTTTCCGTAAAGTTAGTATAAGGATAGATATAGTCTGACCAACGGGCGGTGATGTTGTTTGCACGTCCGTCTCCCATGCTATAGTAGGCTTTATCATTAAAACTGTTCCACACATAGTTATAAAGCGGTGCGGTAGCTGCTTCCAGAGCCTCGTCAGTGTCGAAGAAGGTCTCTTGGTTGGCACTGGTGGTATTATCGTGTGTCAAGAAGTCCTCGCAGGAACTCAATACCAATGAACCGGCCAATGTTGCTATGATTAATATCTTATTTTTCATACGTATAATTCTTTTTAAAGGATTAGAAGGATATGTTTAATCCGAATGTGTAGATGCGTGGCGAAGGATAACGCCCGTAGTCCACACCTGTCATTAATGCATCTCCATAGATGGCACCTACTTCAGGGTCGAGGCCTTTGTATTTGCTCCAGGTGTATACATTCTGTATGTTGGCATAGATTCTCGCATTGTTGAGGAAAATCTTGTTTATCCATTTCTTGGGGAATGTATAGCCGATGGAAATATTCTGGAGGCGGATGTAAGAAGCGTCTTCTACAAGCATATCGCTGATACGGGTGAAGTTATTGTTAGCATCCGATTCCTGCAAAGCCGGCAATGTAGTGGCAGAGCCGTTTACTACATGGAGGTTACGATAGTCGTCATCCGGACCGTTGGGGTCTATCAAACCTATCTGTGCATAGTTCAGCGAAGATTTGAGTATGTTGCCGTTGGAGCGGGGATCTTCAATACGGTAGCGGGTCAGATTCAAAGCCTTGTTGCCGTAAGACCCCGAGAAGAATATTGTCAGATCGAATCCTTTGTAAGAGAATGTATTACCGATACCGTAAGTGAACTTTGGTTCCGGGTTTCCGATGTAGGTACAGTCTTCGTTGTTGATGACCCCGTCACCGTTGCGGTCCTCATAGATATAGTCGCCTATCCACGTACTGTTCTTGGCAATTGTATTACCTTCGGGTATGGCTACTTGCTTCACGTTGCCATCGGCATCTTTGTAGTAGAAATCCGTCGGTTCATCGAAACGTCCGATTACTTTGTAGCCCCAGAATTGTCCGATAGGCTGTCCTACGGTCGTTTTGGTTACGATGTAGCTTGCGGAACTGGGTTGATAACTCTTTTCAATGGAAGAATTGTCCGTATCGAGTTCCAGTACTTTGTTACGGTTGAGTGAGAATACGAGGTTGGATGTCCATTGGAAATCCTTGTTTGTGATGTTAGTCGTATTCACGGTAAGCTCGATACCTTTGTTTTCAAGAGAACCTACATTACCCCAAGGATTGGAAGCGGCACCTTGTCCACTTGAACCGAGATAGGCGGGCAAGGGGAGTTGCAGCAACAGATTTTTAGTCTTCTTATAATATACATCGGCGATTACTTCGATACGGTTCTGGAATAAACCGAGGTCGATACCTACGTTATAAGAATGAGTGGTTTCCCATGTCAGGTCAGGGTTGGCGGTATTGCCTGTCAGTACACCGGTTCCCCAAGGAGTGGTTTTGTAAGAGAGCAGTGCCATATAAGCATAGTCGCTAACGTTCTGGTTACCCGTGGCACCCCAACCTGCGCGGAGTTTCAGGTTGTTGATAATTGCGTTGTTGCGCAGGAATGATTCCTGTGACGCACGCCATGCAAGAGCCACTGCCGGAAACCAACCCCACTTATTGCCTTTGGCGAATTTGGAGGAACCGTCCCGACGAATGGTAGCGGTCAGCAGGTAGCGTTCGTCAAAAGAGTAGAAGGCACGTCCGAAGAAGGAAGCGATGGAATTCACCACGCGTGAACCGGTGGTAGTGGAAGTGGTGACATCACCTGCACTCAGGTCGGGAGTTGTATTACTCAGGAATCCTGTGGCTGTACCTACTTGTGTCTCCCAGTTGGAGTGTGACATTTCCTGACCTACCATTACGTTGATGTTATGTTTTTCTGCAAACGTATTATTATAAGTAAGGATATTGCGCCATGACCAGTATTTGGTGTTGGTCTTGGTCCAACGTGAGGTACGTGTGTCGCTTGTTTTGATACCGAACTGGTAGTCTGGCTGATAATAATAATAGTTATTGAAGTTCCAGTCAGCTGATAATTCCGTCTTGAAAGTCAATCCTTTCAGTAGGTTTGCTTCCAGATAGGTATTGAAACGGAAGTTGGTTTTACGGTTATTGTTGGTGCGTATGGAAGCAAGTCCTACGGGATTTTCAGGCATCCACACATCGTCCGGACCGTCGAAGGAACCATCGGGAGATGTAACGGCGACCGTAGGTTGCTGTATCAGTGCGCTCATAATCGTATTATTGTCGGTACCGACATTTTGCTTGGATTCAGCAAACGAGAAGTTTACACCTCCGCGTAACCACGATTTGATTTCAGTATCGATATTGGCGCGCAGGGAAAGACGTCGGAAGCTGGACCCTAATGCAATACCGTCTTGATCGAGGAATCCGCCGCTAAAAGCATAAGTGGTTTTGTTGTTACCGCCACTGACAGAGATATTATGGCTCGTCATGAAGGCTTTGCTGAACAATTCGTCTTGCCAGTTGGTACCTTCGCCAAGTAAGTCAGGGCGTACGAAAGAACTGCTTTGTTCTACCAGACCAAGAGCCGAGCGGTCATTGTGATGCTGTGCATACTGTCGTAGGTTCAGCATATCCAGTTGTTTAGGCATTTCCTGCCAGCCCGCATATCCGTCGTAGGTTACGGTTGCTTCGCCTGCCTGTCCGCGTTTAGTAGTAATCATGATGACACCATTGGATGCGCGCGAACCATAGATGGCGGTTGCCGAAGCATCTTTCAGTACGTCCATGGATACGATGTCCGACGGATTGATGCTTGATAAAGGGTTGCTGTTTTCATCGTCAGTAGCAGAGTCCACCACTACGCCGTCTATCACGAAGATAGGCTGGTTGGTGGCGTTCAGTGAGTTGATACCACGGATGCGGATAGAGGTGGATGCACCCGGTGTACCGGAGTTTGCCTGAATCTGCACACCGGCAGCGCGTCCTTGCAATACCTGATCGATAGAAGTCGGAACCGACTTCTTGATGGCCTGATCATTTACCGATACCACCGAACCCGTCAGGTCCGAACGTTTCATCTGTCCGTAACCTACTACAACGACTTCGTCCAGCATCTCAGTGTCTTCCTTCATCGTGACATTGATTTGTGTCTTCCCGGCTACAGGAATTTCTTGTGTCTTGTAGCCCACAAATGAAATTACGATGGTACTGTTGGATGGAACATTCAGTGTAAAGTTACCGTCGATGTCGGTAATAATACCGTTGCTGGTGCCTTTCTGCACTACGCTCGCACCGATAACCGATTCTCCTGTGGCGTCCTTCACCACACCTTTCACAGTGATATTCTGTGAAAATGCCCATAGAGGTATCAGGCATAATAAGAATAGAAGCCCCAAAGGCTTAAAACAATAATTTGTGCATTTCATAACTGAAATTAATTTAGTTGGATAACAATAATATTTTCTTTCCTTAATAAAGATGTGAAGACATGTTTTTCATTCTCAAGTTTCCATATTTGCATTTATCAGATTAAAGGGTTAAACATTGCTTTTTCGTTTGTGACAAAGGTATTCTATAAAAAGAAAAAGCGGATATTTAATTGTAGCCTGTGTTACATTTAAATGTAACATGACTTTTCTCTGTGTTACAAAATCATTCGCTGGTGTTACGTCCCAGGTTTGTTGACGTCCGAAAGATAGAGAATTAAGTGATAAATCCCATATTCCTTTCACTTATATCATTTATTCCTTTCATCCGTATCAATAAGAGGGCTGATGCAAAAGGTGGCATCTTTTGCTGTAAAAGATGCCATCTTTTGTATCATTAGATGCCACCTTTCGATGTAAAAGATGCCATCTTTTGCAATAGATGTATAAGGCTTCCTGGCAAAAGGGTTTAATGTTCCGCTCCTTTAGGTATAATGCCGAAGAGATAAAGAGCATATATGCAATGGCTTCCCTGTCCATTTCGAAAGTTTTTCTTATCTTTGCTTGCCTTTAAGTATAAAATGCAATGAAAACAGCTCTTAATAAAATCCTCCTTATAGTCTTATTGCTATGTTTGACCGTCCTGCCTTTGACGGCACAAACCGGTAAATTCTATTCTACTAACAACGAATTGTCCAGCAGTCTTATCAACCAGATTTTTCAGGATAAGCGCGGATTTATCTGGATAGCTACTGAGTACGGACTGAACCGTTTCGACGGACTTCGTTTCTCCAACTATAAGCATATATCCGGCGACTCCACTTCCATTAAAAACAATTATGTGCGCACGCTTTTTGAAGACAGCCGGCAGAATCTGCTGGTAGGTTGCATCGACGGGTTGATGAAGTATGATTCGGAAACGGATACTTTCCGGGAGATTCCAATGATACGTGCGGGCAAGCGGGTTTTTCCACACATCACGCAGATGCAGAAATTGCATAATGGTGAGATCTGGGTGGTAACTACCGGACAGGGTATTTTCCGTTTGGACGAAGAGAAGCAGCAGGCGGAGTCCATTGACGCCATCATGAGGCAAGTGAATTATAACTTCCAGTCGAATTTATACGAAGATTCTGATTATAATATCTGGATTGGTACGGAAGGGCATGGATTGATTTGCTATCTGCCCGCTACGCAAGAAGTCCGTGTGTTCAGATATCCGGTGATTAATGATAACTATGTGTCGGCTATTGGTGAAGATAAGTACGGGAATCTGTTCATCGGTACTCAAAAGCATGGCTTGTCCCGTTATGATCGTGAGCAGAACCGCTTTATTCCTGTTCCCTATACGGGTAGCGAGGAACTGTCCATTTATTGTCTGACACTGGTGGACGACCGTCTGTTGATAGGCACCGACGGCCAGGGACTGAAGACTTACAACCGGATGACCGGGAAGATAGAGGATTATAGCATCAATTCCGCACCGCTGGATTTTTCGGAAGGAAAGATACACGCTATCATGGAAGACCGGGATAAGAACCTGTGGGTAGGATTGTTTCAGAAAGGTATTGTACTGATGCCCAAGCAGGAGAATCCGTTTGAGTATTATGGCAACAGGTCCATTTATTATAATCCCATCGGACAAGGATGTGTAATGTCCATCTATCAGGATAGTAACCGTCACCTGTGGGTAGGGGCGGACAATGAGGGAATCTTTGAACTGGATGCGGAAGGAAAGAGGCTGCGGCATTATCAGCCCGGCAATAACCCGCGTTCGATGGCTAATACGATTATGTGTATGTACGAGGATACGAACGGAGATTTCTGGCTCGGCACGTACACCCGGGGACTGGCAAAACTAAACCGGAGAACCGGTGAGTGCGAATATCCGCTGCCGGTGGACAATGAGAAGATTTTCTCGATTACGGAAGATCGGCATAAGAACCTTTATATCGCTACTTTCGGTTCGGGTTTCTACCGCTATAATCTGGTGACAAGGGAGTTGAAACATTATGAGTCGTCTAAAGATGAGTCGGGCGACCTGACCCGGAATGAACTGGCAAATGACTGGGTGAACTACATCTTCTGTGATAGTGAGGGAATGATCTGGCTGGGACACTATAAAGGTATCAGTTGCTTCAATCCGGTGAATGAGAGTTTCATTAATTACCGCAATGTGAATACTCTGATTGAAGACCGGGTAGGGTATGTTTTGCAGGAAGACCATGCCGGAAATATTTGGGCAGGTACGACGGACGGACTCTATCGCTTCAATAAGAAGACCGAAGAACTGACCTGTTTTACGGTGGCGGATGGTTTGCCTAATAATGTAATCTGTGGAATTTGCGAAGACGAGGAACATAATATGTGGATCAGTACCTATATGGGTATCTGTAAGTATAATGTCGAAAACAACCGTTACATCAATTATTATGCGGGCGACGGATTGCAGGGAAACGAGTTCACGCACGGCGCATTCTATAAAGATCAGGCGGGAAAAGTCTATTTCGGCGGTATAAATGGTATTACCTATTTCCAGCCTTTATCCATAGGGAGTGTGCTGAAAGACACCAAGGTCTGGATTACGGACTTCTTTATCTTCAACCAGCCTGTGCGGAAAAATACGCGTTCGGGAAGGCATACCGTTATCTATACGTCTGTGCCGGATGCGAATATGTTCCAACTGGCTCATTACGATAATACGTTCAGTATCATCTTCTCCACGTTGCAGTATAACAATCCGGAGCAGATATCCTATCAGTATAAGATTGAGGAATTGAGCAACCAGTGGCTCAGCACCGAGCCGGGTGTGAACAGGGTGACTTACAATAATCTTCCGCCGGGCAAATATACTTTCCATGTGCGGGCACTGAGTCACGGCAATCTTTCGGAGATACGTACGGTTAAGATTCTGATTACTCCGCCTTGGTATGAGATGTGGTGGGCGTATTGCATTTATGTTTTTCTGCTCGGCTTGCTTGTATTGGGCATTGTGAATTACATCCTGTCGCGTATGCGCCATCGCCGTGAAATCATGAAGCGTGAACATGCCGAACAACTGAATGAAGCAAAGCTACAGTTCTTTATCAACATCTCGCATGAAATACGTACTCCGATGACGCTGATCATTAATCCCCTGGAGAAGTTGTTGGCCGAAAAGAAGGGAGGGGAAGTACAAAAGACTTATCTGATGATTTACCGGAATGCACAACGTATTCTTCGTCTGATAAATCAGTTGATGGACATCCGTAAACTGGATAAGGGACAGATGTTCATGAAGTTCCGTGAAACGGATATGGTTGGTTTCATTGATGATGTGATGCTTACCTTTGATTATATGGCGCGGAAGAAGAAGATACATTTCAGCTTCGAGCACGCTATGCCGCAGTTGAAGGTATGGGTGGATATGAATAACTTCGACAAGATATTGATGAATATCTTCTCCAATGCCTTCAAGTATACACCGGAGCAGGGTGAAATTACGGTTTCGCTTTCTACCGGGCGCGATGCTACCCGTCGCGATCCTCTGAAGGAATATTTTGAAATAACGGTCACGGATAGTGGTATCGGACTCGACCGGGAGAAGATAGAGCGCATATTCGAGCGTTTCTATCAGATAGATAATGATGTTACGAAGTCGAATTTCGGTACGGGTATCGGTTTGCATTTGTCCCGTTCATTGGTGGAACTGCATCATGGCATTATCTTGGCAGAGAACAGGGAGGATGCTCCGGGCAGTCGTTTCGTGATCCGTATTCCTTTGGGTTCAGCACATCTGCGTACGGACGAACTGGAAGATGTGGAAGCACTCATCACCCCTCATGCCGTGCTGGTTAAACCGGAAAAGACGGACTTGGAGGAAGTCTTTGAAGAAGAAGAGGGTGAAGAGGATGAGGAAAGCAAGAAGACTGGTAAGGCAAAGAACCGTATGCGCATATTGATAGTGGAAGATGAGGAGGAGATTCTTTCTTATCTGAAAGAAGAATTGGAAGGGGACTATCGGATAATGACCCGGAAGAATGGCAGGGAGGCTTATGATACTATTCTTGCAGATACTCCTGATTTGGTAATCAGCGATATTATGATGCCGGAAATGGATGGTCTGTCACTTTGCCGGAAGATTAAGCAGAATACGAATGTCAATCATGTGCCTGTAATCTTATTGACTGCCAAGTCGAAACCCGAAGATACCATGGAGGGAATGGCAACCGGTGCGGATGCTTATATGGTGAAGCCTTTCAATACGGAGCTGCTGAAGAGTACGATTGCCAACTTGCTTGCTAACCGTAAACTGCTGAAGAGTAAATTCAGTGGTGCGCAACAGCAAGAGGACAAGGTGCAGAAGCTGAGCATGAAATCGGCGGATGAGATATTGATGAGCAAGATAATGAAGGTTATCAATGAGAACCTTTCCAATCCGGATCTGAATGTAGAGATGTTGGCGGCAAATGTCGGTCTAAGTCGCGTCCATGTACATCGGAAGCTGAAAGAACTGACAAACCTTTCGGCACGTGATTTTATCAAGAATATCCGTTTGCAACAGGCTGCCGCACTGCTGAAAGAGAAGAAACTGACAGTTTCCGAAGTAGCTTATGCTACGGGGTATACGAATCTGTCACATTTCTCCAGTTCTTTCAAGGAGGTGCATGGGATGTCGCCTAAGGAGTATATGTTGGCACATCAGGGGTAGGTTTTAGGAATTTATTTATTATGGATGGGTTATGAGGGAAAGTTGACGAGTTAACAAGTTGACAAGGGGACAAGGTTCCATGCGGCATAGGAGCATTGCGCAGCCCCTTGTTCCCTTGTCAACTCGTCAACTGGTTTCCTTCCTTTTTATACCGTTTTGCTTTATTGCCAACTTTCACTTACGAAACTTGATTTAGCCACTCCTTTTAGTACCACATTATTAATATTTACCTGTGCCGCTTGTGCATCGGTTATCACTTCTTTCTTGGCTAATCTTTCCGCAATCAGGCGAAAGTAGCCTTCCTGGCTTTCTTGCAGCCGCCCATCTGCCGTAAATGAGTTTTTGAAGTGTTTCGGTTTAGGAACGATAGAAGCCAGGAAAATACTTTCTTCTAAACTTAACTGTGAGGGGCGTTTGTTAAAGTAGAAAGATGCCGCTTCGTGGATGCCGTAAACCATAGGCCCCCATTCCGCTATGTTCAGGTAAACTTCGTACATGCGTGCCTTCGGAGTGAGGTGCTCGGTTTCGATGAGCCAGACGATAAGCGCTTCTTCCAGTTTGCGGGCAATGTTTTTGTTACGGTTCAGGAAGACATTCTTCACCAATTGCATGGAAATCGTGCTACCTCCGCGGGCAAACTTGCGAACTTCCAGGTCATGGATCAGAGCTTCTCGCATGGCATCCGGCAGGAATCCCCGGTGATAGAAGAAAGCTCCGTCCTCGCTCTGCATGACAGACATTTGCAGCAGAGGAGAGATACTGTCCAAGGGTGTGAAATTCTCCCATGACGGACCGACTGGGAAGGTGTATACGGGCTGTCCGTTCTCGTACGCTGTATAGATAAACTCATCGGACATCTTACCTAAATCCGTTTTTCCATAATGGAGAATACGGAAATCTTTTTCTTTCAGTTCCGACTCAAACTTCAAGCTATCCAGTTGAGAGAAATCCACATCCAATAGAAAGTGATAAGCTAATTGTCCGGTAGTGCCGAGACCTTCCAGGTTTTCGAAAAGTCCTTTGGGCAATGAACCGAACAACTCTTCCGAAGGGAACCAGGGTTTCCGGACAGAAGCTATAAAATGCCACTCTTTCTTGTCTGTACTTTTTCCGATACGTTCTGCCTTTAAATAAGGATGGAAGGTCAGTGCATTGAAACGTACAAGGCTGGTACTGTCCAGTTCTACGGCTTGCGGACTGACATTTACGTGGAAATCCAGTTGTCCGCGATCCAGGTTGATCGTCTCGGGCGACAACCGCTTATGATATACCTGCAATCCCCGTACTTCCGACTGGCCAACCAGACATGTAAGCCCGTTGTTAGTTTTTTCCTGTGAGAAGTTGCACGTCAGACTATCGAACTGTACTTCTGCACCGAATCGGCGGTGGATATAAGGAACAGCCAGTTGTGGAGCATGTAAAGTTGCATGCAATCGCCTTTCCGAAGGATTAAATTCTCCTTCGGTATTCCATTGTTGGTTCAGGCTATCTTCCAGAACTGTTATTTCTGATTGGAAATGATAGTCGTCAATCACAAAGCGGGGAATACGGAAGCTGACGAAATTACGGTCTTTCCGCTCAGTGATTGTAAGATGGGTGAGTTCACCGTTTCCGGGTAACAGGCCGAAAAGGAGATTTAATGTTGTATTGATGCGACGGGTGTAATCGGTACTGGTATTGCTTTCATTGGAGGCAGTTACTTCGGAAGAGGGCAGGAAAAGGAAATCATAGTTGGCTGTAGAGTCTTTTTTTATGAAATTGAGTGAGAGTCCGTCCAGGCGGACTTCTTTGATCTTGATATTTCCCCACAGCAGTTTCCAAAGACCGATACGGATATTGAGAGATTGAAGGGAAAGCAATGTATCTCTTTTCTGTGGAACCACATTCAGTCCGTCGATAGAGATCGTATTCAACCCCTTCATGTGGAGTTTATTGTAACTGATGTCTAACCCGTAACGCTGTTCCAGTCTGACAATGCGTTTATCTGCGATATGGCGCAGTAGGCTTCCCCGGAAGATGAAAATACCTGTTGATAAAAGAAATAGCAGCATGAGACATGCTACTATTACTTTGGTTATTTTTCGTTTTATCATACTCTTTACTTTTCGGGCGCAAAGGTATGGATAAAAATGTAAGTTGCTACTCTTGGAGCCTAAAAACAGTAATCATTTGTTTCCTTTCCAGATGGAGAGAACTTTCTTTCGTATCAGGAGGATGTTTAAAGCGGATACCACTATAAATAAGATACTTCCGGTGAGGATACAGGGCAGAAGAGAGCCTGTTTCCAGTTGTGGAATAAGAGTTTGCAGGACTCCGGTGTAGTAAGATCTTAACCAGACTACACCAATGACGGCGAGGAGCAGTACCAGTAAATTCAAGCCTACGGTCAATACATGATAGGGCAATGCGACTTTAGAAGGACTGTAACCTATTAATAGCAGGTTTTCTAACTTTGCCGTATTCTTCTGAAGCAGCAAGAATACACTTAACATCAGGATATAAAAAGACAAGATACTGATAAATAGTCCTACTCCCGAAACAATGCCTGTGATGAGGCGGAGGAAATAGGTTGTTTTTCCGGCATCCAGATTGTCTCCTTCGGTTTCATAGTTCTTTTGTTGGAAGTAGTCGGTGATGGCTGTATCTGTGGGATTCTTCACTTCCACGATGAGGCGGGAGGGTTGCGCTTCCCGTTCGGGGGCGAAATTCTGATTTGCCCACTCCATAAAAGATTGAGGAACAAGGATGGTATTCAACCGGTTGGAGAAACCGACGATATTTCCTTTGTATTGTTCTACACGTCCGTTGCCACGCATGTTGATATCCATTTGTATCAGTCCCATCACACCTTCCGATAATTTCGGCAAGTTGCGGCTTTGCGCAAAACCAAAGTTGTAAAGGTTCAGATAATTGCGGGGAATGATGATAGGTATGGTTTGTGTACCTTCATCAAAGTGCCACTTGTCCAGGCTGACATCGACAAAAGCATCGGGAACAGATTCAAAAAACATATCCGTAGAAATACGGATACCGGCCTGTTGCATTCCCAACCCTGCCGACACTTTGAAAAGGGTAGGTGTGAAGGCGCCTACGCTGCGTGTAAAAGGTTGTGCTTCCAGTTCCTTGATTTCATCTTTGGAAAAAGTATTGCTTTGTCCGGTAATGCTGCCAAGAGTGCTGATCTTTTTGGTAGCGATGATATAATCCTTCTTCATGAAACTGTCTCCCTGCGTGAAGACGGGAAGAACATCCTTATAAAATTGCACGCTTAACAGTACAATCAGCATACCGAAGATGTTGGCGAGAAAAAAGCCACTTAATTGTCCGATGCTGATGTGCTGGCGAAGAAGTTTCCAAACAAGCTTGTTCATTGAAATTATATGTTTTTGTTAAATGATAATTTACCAGCGTAGCGCTGGAGCAAGGTTCTCCTTCGGCGTGCAAGTAATCTTTCAGACACGGATGACACGGATGACGCGGATTCTTTTTTCCTTCGGTGTGATATGCCGGTATGTATAGCGCAGCTTTAAAAATCCGCGTCATCCGTGTCATCCGCGTCTAAAAGATTAAAGTCCGCGTTCGTCCGCCTTATCCGCGTAGTCCGCGTACCCATTCCCTCGCCGCTAAATTATCATTTATAGTTTCATCACTTTATTATATTCTAATTCTATATGTTTTCCAATGGAAGTAACAATTATTCCTGCGCCTTGCCGTTCGGCTTCTTCGGTCAGCATGCGTCCCATAAGTGTGCCGTTATCATCATCCAGGTGGCTGATAGGTTCATCCAGAAAGATGAAATCGAACGGTTGGCAGAGGGCACGGATGAAGGCTACACGTTGCTGTTGTCCGAAAGATAACTTTCCGGCTTTCTCGTTTACTTTCTCAGCGATACCGAGTGTTTCAAAAAGTGCAAGGATTTCTTTTTTCTTCTTATAATTGGTGAGTCGGTTCTTCAACTGAACGTTTTCCAAAGCCGTCAGCTCCGGGAAGATGCGCAGCTCCTGGAACAGCATGCTCAGCGAATGTTTTCGCAGTTCTACCCACTCATGAATGGAGAGCGAGCGGATATTGCGTTCATCAAAGTTGATAATACCTTGGTAATCGCGGCGATATCCGTAGATATAGCTGCACAGAGAAGATTTACCTGTGCCGGAAGCAGCTTCTATCAGATAACGCTCTCCTTTTCGTAGCACAAGGTCTTGATGCCACACGTCGGATGTGATGGCATCCCGGTCGGCAAACACTTGGGGAAGTGTTTGCCTCAGATGAATGATTTCCATTATTTATCGGGATTAGATGCCTGCAAACCCTTTGATGAAGTTTACGATCTGTTTCAATGCATTTACATTCTTGTCTTTCAGCTGAATGACCATGTCTGCATCATTATTGGAATTGCCGGTTGCTTCTACATAAGCTATCTTATCAACCAGAGCAAAAGCCGTTGCATATTGTGAACCACCGTATTCCGACAGCATTTTCACAATCGGCAAAGCGAGAACCGCTTCTGTATTAATAACGAAAGCACCATTCTTACCTTTGATATTAGATGCAAATTCAGTATCTTTGATTGAAGGATTAACTGTTTTATCTATGCTCTTGTACAACATTTCGTCATTCGTAGCATACAAGCTATTATTGCGGACACCAAAGAATATATTCAGCATTCTGGACTTATATACATATTCGTTCTCACCCAGTTTCAGGATATCTTCTCCACGTTTCAAGCCCAGTTCATTCTTCTTTTCATACAGTAATTGTACGGGTGTCGCACTCTTTACGCTGGCGTACATCAGGAAAGTGGGAGCATTGTCCATTGTGAAGTTTATCAGTCCCATTGCCATATCTTTCTGGAATGTGCCGAACAACTCTTTTACTTCATTGGCCTTGGCAATGGAGAAGTTCTTTTGGAATTGCTCGTTCTCCAGTAGCAGGTTATAGAATTCCTCTCCGTTGATACCTGCGCTGATATACATCAGAGTCGATTTCGGGAAATATTTCAGGAAAGTATTCTCTATGGGGCAGGTTGCTTTCTTTTGCTTATCGAACAAGGCTTGCAGTTCAGGACTTTCAGTGAAGTTTTCATATTTCATGCTGATCTTACCTTTTTCGAAAGAAAGACTTCCCAACATCTTCAGATCCTTCATGTTAAAAGGCATATCACTTTCTTTGATCATATTGGCGTAAGGACCTATCAGACTTGCCGGAGAGAGCATAGCATCGATATCCCCACCCATTTTCTGCATTTTCTTGAAAACGGCAGTTGAAACAATACTGTTTTCATTGGTCTGTTTCAGCAGTGCAGGAATATCTTGCTTGATTTTTTCAAGTTGGGTAGTACCTTTGTAATTAGTTAGCATAAGTACTGAAGGAGTGTATGCCATGAATACCTGATTACCCATTTGCGTGAACTGAAAGCCATCTCCACTTGCCAGGGGCTGACAAACTTTCTCTTTCTCTAATGTTTCCAGCAGCGCGTGCAGGTCGTCCTCGTTGCTGACTTTTGCAATTACAGTAGTGGGAAATGTCTCAGTATTGAAAACATATAAAGGTGCCGATACGTCGATTCCCGATTTCTTCGGATCTTTCATAATCATTTCCACTTGTTGGAATGTTGCGGCATTCATGCCACTCTTCATAGCATCCGTCAGCTTTTGCTGCGCTTCTTTGTTCTCCTTGTCATTGAGCCCTGCTTTATCAACCAATGATTTCATGTTGATACTGACTACCGTAGAGGCATTGGCAGGAATAACATTCGTATATTCGAACTTCTTCTCGGAACATGCGCTGACAAGAGCTACCACTACAGCCATCAACGCCAAACGGGGAAACAAACTTTTCTTCATACAATTCTTATTAAAATGTGATTATCATTGATTTTGCAAGTTCAGTGTATGGCAAGCTACCAGAGCAGCCGTCTCTGTGCGTAGCCTCGACTTACCCAGACTGATGGGAGTAAAGCCGTTTTCTATAGCCTTTTGTACTTCTTTTTCACTGAAATCCCCTTCCGGACCTATCAATACCAGTGCATCTTCTCCTTTGCGGAACACATCTTTCAGCAACGGCTTTTCTCCTTCGTAACAGTGCGCAATGAACTTTTGCCCTTTGAAGGGCTGTGTGATGAACTTATTGAAATCCGTCATCTCGTTCAGTTGTGGCAAACGTGCTTTGAAGGATTGTTTGATGGCAGATACCAATATCTTGCTGATACGCTCTGTTTTGATGACTTTCCGTTCAGAGAAACGACAGTTCAGGAAAGTCAGTTCATCGAAGCCTATCTCAGTCGCTTTTTCTGCAAACCATTCTGTACGGTCCATATTCTTGGTAGGGGCCATTGCAATGTGCAGATGCCCGTTCCATAAAGGTTCCTGATAAATGGTTTCCAGGATGTTTACCATGCAACGTTTATTGGTGGCGGCACTGATTTCTGCGCGATAGAAATTACCTTTACCGTCTGTCAGCGTAATCTGATCACCGATATTAAGGCGCAGTACGCGGACACAGTGCTGGGCTTCTTCTTCGGGAAGTTCGGCACGGGTTTGTATGTCGGGTGTATAGAATACGTGCATAAGTTTATTACTGTTCTTTTCGTTTGGAAATTTCATCCCTGATGTGGGCGGCGCGTTCGTAATTCTCATTGGCTATAGCTTCCTGCAAAGCTTTTTGCAGCATTTCCATTGTATCTCCATGGAAGAATTCATCTTCGTGTGGAGAAGGATTCTCTCCCATGGGAGCTATGCTTCCCGCTTCGCTTTCCTTTCCGGTTTTAAGTTGTTCCGACTCCAGAATTTCTTCGTAGATAAAGATCGGAGCTTTCATTCGTAAAGCCATTGCGACTGCATCTGATGTACGGGCGTCCATACGAATGATAGCATCGTCTGCTTTCAGATAGATATAAGAATAGAATACACCGTTGTCTACCCTGTAGATAAGGGCACGCATCATGTTTACCCCTAATACTTCCAGGCATGAAGCGAAAAGGTTGTGGGTCAACGGGCGTGGCGGAACAATTCCCTTCAGGCTGATTAACATCGCTTGTGCTTCTGCCGCACCGATGATAACCGGTAATTGACGGGCACCGTCCACTTCTCCCAATACGAGGGCATAAGCTCCTGCCTGTTCCTGACTGTTGGAGATGTTTAGTACTTCCAGTTCTATTTTTTTCTTTTTATCCATAATCTTTTTCCGAGTGGCGGCAACTGCCAACCACTTGCTTACTTACTTTTTATTTACTGCTTCTTCCGGCCGGTGCTTGTACTTGAACACTAAGGCGAACAATATACCGATGACCAGTGCGTAAGCAGCAAAAATAAGCCAAATCTCAGGCCACTCACGACTTACCAGTTTGCCGTCGGCGTATACTGAGAAAGCATCTACTACGGCACCGCTGGCGTATCCTCCAATAATGGCGCCCAAACCGTTGGTCATCATAAAGAATAATCCTTGGGCACTGGCGCGGATATTGGAACTGGTTTCTTGTTCAACAAACAACGAACCCGAAATGTTGAAGAAATCGAATGCCATGCCATAGACGATCATGGATAGGATTAACATCCACAAACCGGATCCCGGATCTCCAAAGCCGAACAATCCGAACCGGAATACCCATGCAAACATACTAATCAGCATTACCTGCTTGATTCCGAAATGTCTCAGGAAGAAAGGTATGGCAAGAATAAACAATGTTTCGGACATTTGTGAGATGGATAGCAGGATAACCGAATGTTTCACGCCAAAGGAATCTGCGTATTCCGGAATACTGGCAAAACTACCCAGGAAAAGGTCACCATACGTATTGGTAATCTGTAACGCTGCTCCCAGAAGCATGGAAAACAAGAAGAAAATAGCCATTTTCTTTCTTTTGAATAATACAAATGCATCCAGCCCTAAAGAAGAAAGCAGTGATTTGTTTCCGGTCTTGGCAGGTTTACATGCCGGCAGGGTGAAAGCATACAAGCCCAGCATTAATGCAGATGCACCACCTACATAAAGTTGGGCGCTTGAATTCTTGAATCCGGTAAGGTCTACTGCCCACATCGCACAGATAAATCCAATGGTTCCCCATACGCGAATGGGTGGGAAATCCTTGATCAGATCACACTTATATTGTTCAAGTGAATTGTATGAAACTGTATTGGCCAGTGATAAAGTAGGCATATATACCAATAAATTGAGTAACATTGCCCAATACATCTGGTCATATCCCGTAGCGGTAGAGGCATAGAAAAGGCATGCGGCTCCTATGATGTGGCAAAGTCCGTATAAACGTTCAGCATTGAACCATTTATCGGCAATGATACCAATGATGCCGGGCATAATTAGAGAGGCAATGCCCATGGTTGCGAAGATTGCGCCGATTTGGCCTCCTTCGAAGTGTAGTTCTCTACCCATGTAACCTCCTAATGAAATTAACCATGACCCCCATACGAAGAATTGCAGGAAGTTCATGATAATCAAACGAACTTTTATACTCATGACTTTTCTAATTTGTGTGTTTTCTTTTCACATTAAATAATAGATGCAAATATAATATTTTCGTTGATTGCGTGAGCAAGTTAATTAATAAAAAGCGCATAAAAGTGAAGAAAGGTGAAGAATAGATGATGAAAAGCGGAATGGCTAAGAGGTATATAAAAAAAAGAAGGCTATCTATCCCAGACAGCCAATCTTTATTAACCTTAAATCTAATACCATGAAAAACACAGTGCAAATGTAGAGGTTTTATGTTATACAACATAACGTTTTACTAATTTTCTTCTTTGGTTTAACATCTTTTAGATTATAGGGTAGCTTTTGTCCCATTTATGAGAGAGTAAAGTGCATTTTTGGCAAAGATAGTATTAGTTAATCTTCTATCCCTTGCTTACCTTTGCTTCATAAATCGAGAAATGATGAAAAACAGAATCTTATTGACTGCTGCGTTATGTATGAGCATGATGGCACAGATTACTGCACAAGGTTACACTTCTTTGCGGGAGCAAATCCAGTTAGCGGGAGAGTGGGAGAGTTCTTTAGGTACCTGTCGCCTGCCTGGTACGACAGATGAAAACCGACTGGGTGAAAGGAACCGGGATACGCTGGTGACGTATCAGTTAACACGTCTCTATCCTTATAGTGGTAAAGTGATTTATACCCGTGAAATAAATATCCCTGAGAGTTTCCGGGGTAAGAAACTGTTTTTGATGATGGAGCGTACCAAACCAAGTACTGTGTGGGTAGATGGTGACAGTATCGGTAGCTATGGTCATCTGTATGCGCCTCACCGGTATGAGCTGCCTGCCCTGGCAGTAGGGAAGCATCAGCTGAAAATCAGGATCGATAATTCACCGGCTTCTGTCCCTAAAGAAATACAGGGCTCTCATGCCTGGACAGATGCTACGCAAACGAATTGGAACGGCATTCTGGGAGAATTTTATATCGAGGCAGTTCCGGTTTCTTATATCCAGTCGGTGCAGGTATATCCGGAAGTGGATAAGAAACAAGCATTAGTTATAGTGGAAGTCGATGCGGACAAAGACGGAAAAGCGATACTGGATGTCGATGGATATGCCTGGAATACTTCTGAAACACATACCTTGTCTCCCCAGCAACTTGCCGTGCGATTGAAGAAAGGACGAAATCGGATTAAGCTTCCTGTGAATATGGGTGATAAACCATTACTGTGGAGTGAATTTCATCCCGCACTTTACAAACTGAACATTACGCTCCGTGCCGGGAAAAAACGGGATAGCCGAATGGTAGATTTCGGTATGCGCAAGTTTGAAGTGGAGGGTACGCAATTTGTGATAAATGGTTATAAAACTTTTTTGCGTGGGAAACATGATGCCTGTGTTTTTCCCCTGACCGGTTACGGTCCGATGGATGTAGCGTCCTGGCAACGTGTATTCCGCGTGGCTAAACAATACGGTATTAATCATTATCGCTGTCATTCTTTCACTCCGCCGCGTGCTGCGCTGGAGGCTGCCGATATAGAAGGTATCTATTATCAGATTGAGTTGCCTTTGTGGGGGTATATCAAGCGTGAAAATACGGTGCTGAACGATTTTCTGAAAAGGGAAGGGGACATGTTGCTGGAACACTTTGGGAATCATCCTTCATTTATGATGCTGGGTTTGGGTAATGAACTGGATGCGGAGATAGATGTGGTGCGTGAATGGCTCGATGATTTCCGTAATCAGGATAATCGTCATTTGTATTGCTTCGGTTCCAATAATAACCTTGGTTGGAAAGGTCCGCAGGATGGAGAAGATTTCTTTGTGACCTGCCGTGTAGGTGGTGGAGACGGATATACGACTCATGTACGTACTTCCTTTGCGTACGTGGATGCTGAGAAGGGTGGCATTTTGAATAATACGCGTCCGGCTACGGATAAAGACTATTCCGGTGCCATTGCGCACTGTCCCCGTCCTGTAGTGGGGCATGAAAACTGTCAGTTTCAAATCTATCCCGATTACAGTCAGATAGAGAAATATACCGGGGTGCTTCATCCTTATAATCTTGAGATTTTTCGTGATCGTCTGAAAGAGAACCATCTTTCTTCTCAGGCAAAAACTTTTCACCAGGCTACCGGACACTTTTCCATTGAATGTTACAAGGCAGATATGGAATATGCTTTCCGTACTCCCGGTTTTGGTGGCTTCCAGTTGCTCGATTTGCAGGATTATCCCGGACAAGGTTCCGCATTAGTGGGGATTCTGGATGCTTTTATGGATAGTAAAGGTATCGTTGCCCCCGAAACTTTTTATGGTTTCTGTGCACCTCTTGTTCCTTTGGCATTGATGAAGGATCATTGTTGGCTGAATACTCAGCCGCTTCACATAGATGTTGCTCTTTCTAATTATGTGGAAGGCGATTGGAATGAGCCTGTTCGCTGGAGTTTAGTATCTGATAATGGGGTATGGAAACGTGATGGAGTACTCATGGCCTCCATTCCTCAGGGCAAAGTAGGAAAGGCGGGCAGTATTGATCTTTCACTTTCCGGACTGAAAGAAGCCCAACGCCTGACTCTGACATTGACCACCGGTAAGTATCGCAACTATTATCATCTTTGGGTATATCCTGATGAAACTGCCGAGTCGGAAGGTTCTGTTCATGTGGCTTCTTTCCTGAACGATGATCTGCGAAAAAGGTTGGAAAGCGGAGCGTCCATTCTGTTGATTCCCGATCATGATAGTATCGTAGCACAGAGTGTTGGAGGAATGTTTACCCCTGATTACTGGAATTACTCTATGTTTAAGACTATTTCGGAAAATGCCGGAAAAGAAGTTTCTCCCGGTACACTTTCCATATTGACTGATCCCGGACATCTGTTATTGAAATACTTTCCGACTGAATGTCACAGTGATTGGCAATGGTGGAGTATTACCCGTAATTCCCGTCCCATGATACTGAATGCAACCCGTGGTGAGTATCGTCCGCTTATTCAGGTGGTCGATAACATTGAGCGCAACCATAAACTGGGACTGGTCTTTGAATTTGCTGTAGGAAAGGGAAAGCTGTTAGTTTGCATGATCGATCTGCAAGCCATTGCAGGGACACCTGAGGGCAATCAGTTTCGTACATCCTTGCTTCGGTATATGAAGTCTGATGCTTTTCACCCTACCGAACAGTTGGCCTGGAAAGAACTGGACGCACTCTTCCACGCCGATATCAATCAAAGACAGATTATTGGGGTGAAGAATGAGTCGGATTATACAGTCGGAGGGGACTAGGACGAAGAGTTCTGAAAATAAAATGTTCGCAATTTAGTGAACATTTTGTTTTAAATCTCTATCTTTGCAACGAACAAACTACTGCTTATGTTAGTTACATTTGATAAAGAATATCTCAAGGAACTCTATGTGTCCGGTAAATGTAGTGATAAGAAACATCGTTTTCAGCCGGATGTGATAAAACGATATGCGAGATGTATCTATCGTCTGGAAGAGATCAATAGGGAAGAAGATTTATATAAAATAAATTCTCTTAATTATGAAGTTCTTCAGGGAGATAAAAAGGGTATTTCATCAATAAGAGTGACTGATAAATATCGTATTGAATTTACTATTTCGACAATGCCGAATATTGATGAATGTATTGTCAGAGTATGTAATATATTAGAATTGTCTAACCATTATAAATAAGTAGAATATGACTATGGTTGCAAATAAATTAACACCTTTCTATCCCATTCATCCCGGTGAAATATTAAAAGACGAAGTTGAATACCGGAAGATTTCTCAGCGCGCCTTGGCACGCCAGATGGGAATTTCGTATTCACAATTGAATGAGGTGCTGAACGGTAAGCGCCCGGTTAATACGGAACTTGCTTTGCTTTTTGAAGCAGCTTTGGGGCTTGATCCTGAAATGTTGCTCAATATGCAGACGCGATATAATATGCAGGTGGCGCGTGCCGATCAGCGCACGCAAGATCGCTGGAATGAAGTACGTAAGTTGTGTGCATCGTTCCTTTGATGCACACAACTGTATCTGTTATCAGAGGTTTTATTCCACATACAGCACCAACCCTTTCAGGTATTCTCCTTCGGGGTGGTAAATACTTACCGGATGGTCAGCCGGTTGCGTCAGTTGGTGCAGAATACGCACACTGCGACCTGACATTGCGGCAGCCGTAAAGACCGCCGTGCGGAAGTTTTCTTTGCTGACAGCTTGTGAGCAGGAGAAGGTGAATAGAATGCCGCCCGGTTTGATCTTTTCGAAAGCTTTCACATTCAGCTTGCGGTAACCTTGCAGCGCATTGCGCAGGGCATCGCGATGTTTGGCAAATGCGGGTGGATCCAGAACTATCAGGTCGTACTGGTCGCCCATACGATCCAGGTATTTGAAAGCATCTTCGGCAAAAGCGGCATGGCGGGTGTCACCGGGGAAATTCAGTTCTACATTCTTGTTCGTGAGGTCAATAGCCTTGGCGGAACTGTCTACAGAATGTACCAGTTCGGCATTACCACGCATACCATAAACAGAGAAGCCACCGGTATAACAGAACATATTCAGCACAGAACGTCCGTTAGCATAGCGTTCCAGCAGTGCGCGGTTCTCGCGTTGATCCACGAAGAAGCCCGTCTTTTGTCCTTTCAGCCAGTCGATATGGAATTTTAAGCCATATTCCATTGCCACATTATCTGTGCTGCCACCTTTCAGGAAGCCATTCTCAGGGTAGAGGTCGGCTTTGAAGGGGAGAGTCGTTTCTGATTTATAATAGATATTCTCTATTTTATCACCCATCACTTCACTCAGGGCATTGGCTATTTCCATGCGGTCGAGGTGCATACCGGCAGAGTGTGCTTGCATTACGGCCGTGCGGGCATAAATATCAATGATCAAGCCGGGAAGGTTATCTCCCTCGCCATGTACCAGTCTGTAAGTGTTGTTAGTCGGATTTTCAGCAATACCAATGCTGCGACGCATCTCATAGGCAATACTGAGTTTGCGTTTCCAAAAATCAGAATCAATAGCTTCATCCTGATGAAAAGAAAGCACGCGCACGGCGATGCTGCCTATTTGGAAATGTCCCTTGGCTATGAATTCCTTCTTGGAAGTGTAGATTTCAACTACTTCACCTTCTTCGGGTTCACCGTCGAAATGAGCGATGGCACCTGAAAATACCCAGGGATGGAAACGTTTTAATGACTCTTCTTTGCCGGATTTGAGATATACTTTGTACATGCGATTAGTGATTAGCGATTATGGGTTAGTGATTAATGATTCTTGGTTGGTAAGCGGTTCATCCGGTTCCAATTCATAGTCACCGGTAACTTTTAATTCCTGTAATCGGTTGTATATGTTGAGGCATGCCCATGCATCGGTGGCTGCATACTGCTTTTGAGGTTCGGTCAGATGCTCAGCTTCCCAGTTGGAGAGACGTTGTGATTTGGATATTTTCTCACCGAACAGGATACCATAGATTTTTTGCAGACTCTTGTCCTGTATGCCGAACATACGGACATATTCTTGCAACTCGATGCAGGAATGTTGTTCAAAAGGAGCGCGCTTGTGCAGCATCATAAAGTCGTCACGCAGCGAAAGGCCGACTTTGGTAACTGACGGACTTTCCAGCAATGAAATAATCGGAAGCGTCAGGCCGGTAAGGTTCAGGCGGAAAAGGAAGCAGTCTTCTTCAGAGGATACTTGCAGTAAGGCTACCTTATGTGATTGCCCTTTGGTGAATGACGGGCGGGTTTCGCTGTCAATTCCCAACAGAGAATACTTCTTAAGATAAGTCACTGCTTTTTCCGCTTCCCAGGGGGTTTGTACAAGATGTATTCGTCCCGGAAAGAGTACTTTGGGCATCTCTTTGATATCTTCCTTTTTAATCGTTTTTTTAATAACCATAATTTAAGTCTTTAGTCGTGATGGTGATGTCCATGACAGTGGCAATCATCATCATCGCAGTCATCTTCTTCCGGTTCGTCTTCTTCAGACTGGCGGTATTTTACGTCGTGCAATGCGCGAAGTGTGTTTACCAGGGTTTGCCCCCAGTATTCTTTAAACTGTTCCTGACAGATAGCCAGGGAGTCGTTCATTGTTTCGTTCAATCCCAACTGGAAGACGAAAATGAAATCTTTGATGGCCTGGTAAATATCTGCCAGGTCTTCGGAAATATTCTTCTTGATGGGCTGGTCGCTATAAACCATATCTTGTATGAACACGTCCAGATAGTCATCTTTTTCAGCAAGAATCCCGGCAAGGTTGATGCGGAGCACTTCATACGTTTCTTCCGTTACGTAGCTTTCAGGAGCATCGTCGCCTATTATTTCTGTTTCGGGCAACATGGCCGCCTTGAGGTAGAGCAACGGAAGTATCTTTAATGAGGTATCGACAAATGTGTCACGTTTCATCGTTTCCGCCTGCTCCAGGAATTTGCAGAATTCAGCAGCTACGGTGACGAATTCCACTACATTACGGTCGAATATCACTTGGCTTTCTTTTTTCATATATACTCGGTTTGAAACGCAAAGATAGTGTAAACCGAGTGCAGTAGCAAATTTATTTGCATTTTACTGAAATGCCGTTTCATTTATTATTACGTGATATTCCGTTCCCCGGTTTCTTCTCCGGCTACTGATTCCAAGTTTGCGAAGTGCACGCCCGAAGTACGCGACTTTGCTGATGGCTAATCGGTCTTTGGTCTTTTTCTGGAGAAAAGAAAGTATTTCCATCGGTGTCATCCACGTTCCTTCGTCTTCTGTTTGTGCCGCCTGGAAGTGGCATAGGAAGAGTTGTTCCAATGGAGTAGGTTGTTCAAACTCTTGATTGCTCTGCTTCAGAATGGCTTCGTCGGTGTCGTCCAGCCAGTAGCGTTCACCTTGCGAAATGGCAGTCATGGCTTGGGCATAGAGTTGGCGGTAGTTGATGGTGACGTTGGTGTTGATGGGACCGGTTACTTCGATACAGATGAAGCGGCGACTGCCGCTGGGATCGGTCAGCAAGTCTTTTTGATTGCTGGTGCCTATGAAGGAGGCGTAGCGGCGTATCTCCTGAATGGCGGTTCCATAAGGTTTCCGCAGGTTGGCTACGGGTTTTTGCAACAGATGTTTCAGGAAACCTTGCTGGCTGACGCTGATCTGGTCGAACTCGTCGATGTTGATCAGAAAGAAACGTCCCAGGCTTCGTTCGGCATCCTGTTTGCTTTTGAAGTCGATGCTGTCTGTGTAGCCGAAACGCAGTTCCGGTGGTAAAAGAATGCGGCAAAACGTGGATTTCCGATACCCTTGGGCGCCTACCAGTAGGGGCGATGTACTGTTGCCGTGCTGCCGGTCAAGTCCACGCCAATGAGCCGTCATACTGAGGAACCAGCGGTAGAATAATTCCCGCCAATGCGGATTTTCGCAGGGAACGAGGTCGGCCAGGGCACGGATGCGGTCTTTTCCGTCCCAGCGCCCGGTGTCGTTGAGGTATTCTTCTACCGGATTATGGAGGGGGATATAGTCGGAAGTAAGGTAGCGTGCTATGTCGCGGTCCCATACCCGGATACCTTCTTTTAGGGCATTGAGCGCTATGCTGCTTCGTATCCGCTGGTCGGCGGGGCGGAATTGGAAGTGTATGGAGTCGCGCTGGCGGTATTCCAGCTCGCCCAACACGGTGTTGTAGCGGAATTCGTAGCGGCGGTTCATGAACTCTTCCAGGCGGAAGGCTGTGTCCTGTTCGGCGGTCATGCTGTTGCGGGTGCCGAAACCTTTACATTCACGGTAAATATTATGTATGGCGGCACGTATTACGGGCTCGTCCGCTTCGCGATAATAATGCATCAGGGTTTGCCGGACTACCTCTTCCTCGGGGATGCCTGCTTTGTAACAGTGCTCGGCAAGCCGTGTCAGTAACGGGCGTAGGTCGTCACCCCGCTTCCAGTTTGTCAGTCCGTCGAATGAACGGTTTAGTGCCGCTTCAAAGAGCATGGAAAAGGTGTCCGATGAACTATAACCGGGCTGCATACGCAATAGGGGATTGGTTTCCGCTTGCTTTTGTTCCTTGAAGGTGGTTTCGCCGGGTATGGCAAAGGGCTGTTCCAGGCAGAAGGTGGTGGCGGCAGGGTTGTAGTAAGGTTGCTCGTCCAACGTCATGCGGCAACTTTGGTTGAGCGACGGTTCCTTCAGGGTGATGGAGTAGGGCAACAGAGGTTGGTAACAGTTCACTGCGAGGCGGTAGGCGTGGGCATGAAACAGGGCCATTTCACTTTCGCGCTTGGGCAGTGAGCCGTCGGGCAGGGCGAAGAGTACCCATATTTTGACGCTACGTCCGCTGCTTCCGCAGAAGGCGGCAAAAGTCTGGGGTAATAGGGAGACTTGCTGTTTTATTTGTTCCACTTCGGTGCTACCTGTCAGGTGGTTGACTTCAATCTGCACCAGTCCGTTGTAAATCTTCACCCGATGTTCTCCGTCTTTGGTGCGGGCATATTCCACAGCGGGGTAGATGCGAGGCAACTTGTCTATGTTCTGGTAGTGATTATTGGTTCCTTGCAGTATGGGGATGAGATGGCGCAGGGCTGATACATGCGCTGCTTTGTTCTCTTTCTTTATTTTTGCTATCAAGTTTTCAGCTTCAAGGGTACTGAAAGATTCTTTACCGGTTTCACGGTCGGTGCGTATAAGGGTTAGTTTCATCGTGGTTATTTTTAGTTACTGTTTTCAAAAGACGGCGCAAGTTACGGCAAAAAGCCGGGGACACAAAGTCTTTCTTTATTTTTTATGTCTCTTACAAAAATACGGTTTCTTTTTTATCTGCAAACTACTTCTCTCCATTTATATTCTTCCATCTTCATCCTTCGCTTCATTCATTAAATACAAGGATGCAGAAGTACAGAAAAATAGATGAGTATAAACGCAGAAAACTTAGTTTCTTTGTATACAAACCTGTAGTATTAAATATTCTCTAGCTCTTTCTTTATTAAAACATCACCCTTTCCTTGCTTTTGCATTGCTTTTTCTTTATCTTTGCATTTGATATTTTGGCTTGTCCACAGCTGTGAATCGCGTGCTTCACAGTCGTGAAGCAGCAACGCCACAGTTGTGAAGCACAAGATTCACAGCTGTGGACAAGCCAAAACATTGCTTGCCAATGAAATAAACATAGGCAGTTAGCGAAAGAAACATAAGAGATTAACATAAGCAATCCCTGCTCTGAATATCACTGAAAGCGGGGAATGCAATAACAAAAGAACAATGGCGATATTATTTGATTGGTACGAGAATCCAAAAAACAAAGAGCGTCAGAACGAAGAACTGACCCTGCATCCGCGCATCCGGCTGAACGGCTCTACCGACACCGCCGCGTTGCGAAGGTTCATACAAGAATATTGTTCGCTGACCGAAACGGATGTTTTGGCCGTGCTCGATGCCCTGTCGCACTTTATGGGACGGGAATTGGGTGAAGGACGCCAGGTGCACCTGGATGGCATCGGCTATTTTCGCCCTACGCTGACCTGCACTGAACCGGTGAAGGTGGATACCAAACGGAAAAGCACCAAGGTAAAGCTGAAAAGCATCACCTTTCGTCCCGACATGGCACTGCGAAGCGAGGTAGGCAACATTAAAGTCCTGCCGCTGAAACAACGGAATGTATTGCAAAAGCCACTGACCCCGGAAGAGATTGACAAACGGCTGGAGAAATTCTTCACTACGCACGACTTTATGACGAAAGGCGACTTCTATTCTCTCACCGGAATGACGAGAACTACAGCCACCCGGCATATTAGGCGTCTTTGTGATGAAGGAAAACTGGAAAATAAAGGGTTGCAGAAACAACCGATTTATGTGCAGAAAAAGGCGTAATAGGAAGATTATTAGCGGAATATGCGTGTTTGTATGGAGTGTAGGCAAATTGCTTGCACTTTATTTATATTTGCTGCCACCACCGCTGTGTTGCCGATGAATAGGGAGATGCGAAGCATGAGTGCAAGCGTGCAAGTAAAAGTGCATATAAACTTTTTGTACGCTGCACCTGGCTGATGCCTCTCTCCATTCAGAGAATCTTTAGAAGACTAAGGTTATAAAGAGAGCAATATTTTTATTACTTTTGCACCAATCTATCATTCATTTACTAAGGAATTCTATTTCATGGCTAAGAAAAATTCTACAAAAGATACAGAACAATCCCTTTCCCTGTTTGGTAAAATAAGGGCGATCTTCAAAAATGAAACCATTCACTTTGTTATTGGCTTGGTACTGGTCATTTTCTCTGTGTACTTGCTACTGGCCTTTTCTTCGTTTTTCTTTACGGGAGCGGCGGATCAAAGTATCATTGATTCGGGTAATGCACAGGAATTGGCTTCTACCAATAATGGGGTGAAGAATTATGCCGGTTCGCGCGGCGCTCAATTGGCAAGTTATCTGATAAATGACTGCTTCGGTATTTCCTCTTTCTTCATCCTTGTATTCCTTGCAGTGGCGGGGTTGAAATTGATGCGTGTACGGGTGGTTCGCCTCTGGAAGTGGTTTATCGGTTGTTCGCTGTTGTTGGTTTGGTTCTCTGTCTTCTTCGGCTTTGCCTTTGTGGAGCAGTATAAAGACTCTTTCCTGTATCTGGGCGGTATGCACGGATATAATGTCAGCAACTGGTTGGTATCGCAGGTAGGTGTTCCGGGCGTTTGGATGATTCTGTTGGTGACTGCTATCTGCTTCCTTATCTACCTCAGCGCACGTACAGTTATCTGGTTGCGCAGATTGTTCAGCCTTAGCTTCCTGAAGCGTAAACAGAAAGAGGAAGAAGAGAAAGGAGAAACACCGGAAGAGTTTACAGACTCCTGGACGGCAAAAGGCAAGAAAAAGCCGGTTTCTGTTCCTGATGTGGCAGATATAAAAGAAGAAGAGGCTCCCGTTGAAATTCCCGAACCTATAAAAGAACCGGAAAATGAAATTACATTGGATTTGGGTGGCGTTACGGAAACACAGCCTGCCAAGGTATCGGGTGAAGAAGTGTCTATGACTATTGAAACGCCTGTTCCTGACCCTGTACCTCCTTTCCATGAAAAAGCGGCGGAACCCGTATTCGAAATAGAAGCTACTGAAAATGATGACGAATATAAAGGTCCGGAAAAGGAACCCTATAATCCCCGTCTAGATCTGGAAAACTATCGTTATCCTACTGTCGACCTGATGAAGCATTATGATAATGCCGAGCCTACTATCGACATGGCGGAGCAGAATGCCAATAAAGATAAGATTATAAATACACTGCGCAGTTTCGGTATTGAAATCAGTACGATAAAGGCGACGGTGGGACCTACGGTGACGCTGTATGAAATTACTCCCGAGCAAGGGGTTCGTATTTCCAAGATTCGTGGTTTGGAAGATGATATCGCTCTCAGCCTTTCGGCATTGGGTATTCGTATCATTGCGCCGATTCCGGGAAAAGGAACAATCGGTATTGAAGTACCGAACTCCAATCCGAAGATTGTTTCCGGACAGAGTATCATCGGTAGCAAGAAGTTCCAGGAGTCTACTTATGACTTGCCGGTAGCTTTGGGTAAGACGATTACCAATGAGGTTTTCATGGTTGATTTGTGCAAGATGCCGCATATGCTGGTGGCCGGTGCCACCGGTCAGGGTAAATCTGTCGGACTGAATGCAATCATCACTTCTTTGCTTTATAAGAAGCATCCGGCTGAACTGAAGTTTGTACTGGTAGACCCTAAGAAAGTTGAATTCAGTATCTATTCGGTGATTGAACATCACTTCCTTGCCAAACTGCCCGATGGGGAAGATGCTATCATTACGGATGTAACCAAGGTAGTGCAGACGCTGAATTCTATCTGTGTGGAAATGGATACCCGTTACGACTTATTGAAAGCCGCGCATGTGCGCAATATTAAGGAGTATAATGAGAAGTTTATTAATCGTCAGCTGAATCCTGAAAAGGGACATAAGTTTATGCCTTACATTGTGGTGGTGATTGACGAGTTCGGTGACTTGATTATGACGGCGGGCAAAGAGGTAGAGCTGCCTATTGCCCGTATCGCTCAGTTGGCGCGTGCAGTGGGTATCCACATGATTATCGCTACGCAGCGTCCGACAACGAATATCATTACCGGTACAATCAAGGCGAACTTCCCGGCTCGTGTTGCCTTCCGTGTATCTGCCATGATAGACTCGCGTACTATTCTCGACCGTCCCGGAGCTAATCAGCTGATCGGACGTGGTGATATGTTGTTCCTGCAAGGGGCAGATCCTGTACGTGTGCAATGTGCCTTTATCGATACACCGGAGGTAGCGGAGATTACTAAGTTTATTGCCAAGCAACAGGGGTATCCTACCGCATTCTATTTGCCGGAGTATGTAGGTGAAGATGGTGGCGGAAACGATTTGGGAGATGTGGATATGGGACGTCTGGATCCATTGTTCGAAGATGCTGCCCGCCTGATTGTCATCCATCAGCAAGGTTCTACATCGTTGATCCAACGCAAGTTCGCTATCGGTTATAACCGTGCCGGGCGATTGATGGACCAATTGGAAAAAGCCGGTATTGTGGGACCTGCACAAGGCAGCAAAGCGCGCGAGGTGCTTTGTGTCGATGACAATGACCTGCAAATGCGCCTGAACAATTTACTATAAATCGTGTTAAACTAATGATGAAGAATCTTCTTTTTGTTTATATCTGCCTGTTCGGTCTGGCATTACCGCTTTCGGCACAGAAACTGGATGCCCAAGATATATTGGACCGTACAGCTACTGCCTTCCGTCAGGCGGGAGGTATTCAAGCGGATTTTACGGTTCAGACATATGCGAAAGGTGTTTTGCAGGGGAGTTCTGTCGGGACTATCCGTCTGAAAGGAGAAAAGTTCCTGTTGGATGCCGACGGGGTGAAAACCTGGTTTGATGGTCGTACGCAATGGAGCTATCTCACTAACAGTGACGAAGTGAACGTTTCCGAACCTACTCCTGAAGAGTTGCAAAGTATCAATCCTTATGCTCTGCTGTCTATTTACAAGCAAGGGTATCACATGAAATTGGGCAAAACTGATGTTTATGGAGGTAAACCTGCTTATGAGGTGATATTAACTGCTTCTGATAGAAAGAAGGATTTGCAGTGCGTTATTATTTATGTAACGAAAGACACCTTTCAACCTTTATGTATCAGCATGACGCAAAAGGGTGGAAATAGCGTGGCTATTCGTATTACATCTTATAAAGCGGGAGAATCATACAACGATCATCTTTTCACTTTTGACAAGAAGGCGTATCCGACTGCTGAAGTGATTGATCTGAGATAGATAATAACTAAATATATAAATAACGATTATGGAAACAGAAAAAGTAAAATGTCTGATTATAGGTTCTGGTCCTGCCGGTTATACTGCTGCTATTTATGCAGGTCGTGCCAACCTTTCTCCGGTACTTTATGAAGGATTACAGCCGGGTGGTCAGTTGACAACAACTACAGATGTGGAGAACTTTCCCGGTTATCCGGAAGGTGTCAGTGGCCAGCAATTGATGGATGATTTACGCAAACAGGCAGAGCGTTTCGGTGCAGACCTGCGTTTTGGTATTGCAACCGCTTCTGACCTGAGTGCGGCTCCATACAAAGTAACGATTGACGAAGAGAAGGTGATTGAAACTGATACGTTGATAATTGCTACGGGCGCTACAGCCAAATATTTGGGATTGGATGATGAAAAGAAATATGCTGGTATGGGCGTCAGTGCTTGCGCTACTTGTGATGGTTTCTTCTATCGCAAGAAGGTGGTAGCAGTGGTCGGTGGTGGTGATACGGCTTGTGAAGAAGCTGTTTACCTGGCCGGACTGGCTAAGAAGGTTTATCTGATTGTGCGGAAGCCTTTCCTGCGTGCTTCCAAAATCATGCAGGAGCGTGTGATGAAGCATGAGAATATAGATGTGCTATTTGAGCACAATGCCGTGGGCTTGTTCGGAGAGAATGGTGTGGAAGGTGTTCATCTGGTGAAGCGTATGGGTGAATCGGATGAAGAACGTTACGACCTGGCTATTGATGGTTTCTTCCTGGCTATCGGTCATCAACCGAACTCAGATATCTTCAAACCCTATCTGGATACAGACGAGACAGGTTATATCATTACAGAAGGCGACAGTCCTCGTACGAAAGTGCCGGGTGTGTTTGCCGCCGGTGACATTGCCGATCCGCATTATCGTCAGGCTATTACGGCAGCAGGAAGCGGCTGTAAGGCAGCACTTGAAGCGGAAAGGTATCTTTCATCCAAGTGCTTGATCTAAAATTGTGAGTAAAAGAGTATAAAAAGAAAACTCCGGATTGTGAATCGTAATCCGGAGTTTTCTTTTTATTATTAATGTGAATCCGGAGTTGAATTTGCCTCATATTGTTATAGTAATGAACTAATGCTGATAATGATTTAGGCGCGGATTACGCGGATTACACGGATTCTTTTCCTGTAATATAGTGTGATAGCGCAGCCATTAATCCGTGTAATCCGCGCCTAAAATTATATTCATAACCGGAAAGAAAAGAACTTCTTTCAACCCCTGATTCGCATTATTAATATACTTCTATTTCATCTACATATAAATCCGAAGGAATAATATCTTTCGATGAATCTTTCCGGCAGTCAATGCCATTGCGCAATGTACCACCACTTTTTAAAGTCACTTTGATATAGCGTGCTTCGGCTGGCGTAAATTCCAGTACATCGGTGAACATCTTCCTGCCATGTTCAGGATATTCGCGGGTATAGGAGGTCTGAGCTACTTCCTTGAATTCTTTGCCATTAGTGGACACTTCCACACGAGCTGCGCTTGCGGGCAGTACACGGAAAGCGGGATTATAGAGTGTACCGAATATCACCTTACTGATAGTGGCCGGTTTTTCCAGATCAACGGAAAATACGAGTTCATTGTTGTTCTTTTCATTTAGGCTGAAGGCTACCCATGGTGTGAAGGAAGCGATATTACCGCGTTTTCCATTGGTCAATCCCAACGTAGTGGTATCTGCGCCTAATATATCATTCTCTCCGAAAATGTCACCGCTCATCCAACCCCAATGAGGAGTGGTGGTGTATTGCTTTCCACTTATCAGGTTTGCATACAGTTTCTTGCCGTTCACTTTCCCTAGCATTTTACCGTTTTTGAAAGCTGCTGTCTGCAAATCAATGTAACCTTCCCAAGTGAATGGCTGAGTGTAAAGTTCAGACTTTGCAGTCGGTGCACTTCCATCTGTGGTATATCTGATTTCGGCATCCGGATAGAATGTTTCCAACACGGCTTTCAATGTGCCGTCGTACACGTGCGTATTGATATTGACATCGAAGAAATTGCGGCATGCTTTTACGTTCATGGCATCCATACGCTCAAAATCTTCTACCATGCGACTCCGGAAGCTGTTCCAGTTCTTCCGATTGTTCTGTGTCCAGCCCGTCTCTGCCAGGGCGACGGCACGGGGGAATGCCTGATAGTCACGACGTTCATCACTTTGCATGTATTCGTTCCATATATTACCTTGCACACCGATGATATGTTTTTTCACCAGTTCGTCAGCGTGATCGGGAACAGGATTATAACTATAGGTCTTTTTCAGTGTCTGATATCCGCCGATGGTAGTCGGTGCGGTTTCGGGTTCTTCCTGATACTGGTCCAGGTAAGCATACGGGCTGGGAGTCATAATTGCGTCGTGTCCCGCTTTGGCGGCAGTGATACCGCCTTCCACACCACGCCAGGACATCACAGTTGCATTGGGTGCGAGTCCGCCTTCCAGGATTTCATCCCAACCGATGATATTCCGTCCTTTGCTGTTGAGATATTTCTCCATGCGGGTGATGAAGTAGCTTTGCAGCTTTTCTTCCTTTGTATGTTTCTTACCGTCAATGGCATTCGGAGTGGTATCATCTTTCAGACCTAATTTCTTAATCAGTCCTTGGCAATGTGCACACTTCATCCATGCATCTTTGGGACATTCGTCACCACCGATGTGAATGTATGAACTGGGGAATAATTCCATCACCTCATCCAGTACACCTTCCAGGAATTGGAACGTTTCTTCTTTGGGGCAGAAGACTTCTTCGAATACTCCCCATGTACCGGTAACTTCATACGTCGTATCCGGTCTGCAAGATAGTTCAGGGTAGGAGGCAAGTGCGGCAATGGCATGTCCCGGCATCTCTATTTCCGGAATTACGGTAATGTATTTGCTTGCTGCATAAGCCACTATGTCTTTAATCTCTTCCTGTGTATAGTATCCTCCATGTTCTTTGCCGTCAAATATTTGCGGCCAGTTGACAAAATAGTAATCTATCAACGTTTCTTTCCGCTTCGAACCGACTTCTTGTAATTTCGGGTATTTCTTGATTTCTATCCTCCATCCCTGGTCATCAGTCAGGTGAAAGTGGAAGGTGTTCATCTTATGCATGGCAAGCATATCGATGAATTTATAAATGTAATCGGTCGTAGAGAAATGACGGCAGACATCCAGCATCAGGCCTCGGTAAGGAAAACGGGGAGCGTCTTCTACTTCAACAGCAGGCAGAGACCAGTTGGCACGTTTCACAGTTGCCTTTCCGTAGATGGCGGGTGGCAGCAGTTGGTACATGGTCTGTACTCCATAAAAGAAACCGTTGGGATGTGATGCCGAAAGGGTGATCTCATTCGGTGCGATGGAAAGCTTGTATCCTTCCTTGGGCATACCTTCTTCCGTAACGAAGCGTATGTCTGGTTGTTCCGGATTCTCTTGTGAACTGGTTTTCAGAGAAATACCGGAGGTCAACTGAATTTGCGCAATCAAGCTGTCCGCAATGGCTTGTACTTCGGGAGTGCAACCGGCTGTGACGACAGATACTTTATTGCTCAGTAAGAAACGTCCCTCTTGGGGAGTCATCTGATTAGGCATCGGAACGATGTTGTACTCGTTCACCACTTCTTTTTGATTTTGCTGACAGCCGGAAGAGGCACACAGCAGGCTTGCTAATAGCAAAGCACTTAATCCTTTTTTCATGACATAAATGTGTGTTAAGTTTATAAATTGGGCAAAACAGGGAAAAAGGGGGTAGCTGTCGTCAAGGGGGGGGAGACGCTACTATTCTTTATCCTATTTTACTTATCTTTTTCAGCTTTTCTTCGTCGATGATCTTTATTTTTCGTCCGTCGATAGTGATTAAACGTTCAGTAGAGAATTGTGATAGCGTACGAATGGCATTGGAGGTTGTCATATTCGACAAATTTGCCAGATCTTCCCGCGAAAGGTATATACTGAGAGTTGAGCCATCTTCTTCCAATCCATAACTTTCTTTGAGGAAGAGCAGTGATTCTGCCAATCTGCCACGAATATGTTTCTGCGTCAGGTTGACAGTGCGCTCGTCAGCAACTCCCAGATCGAAGGATAGTTGCTTGATAAAGAACATGGCAAGATCATTGTTCTGTGTCACCAATGTAGTGATAGCACTCATCGGTATCAGGCAGATCAGAGAAGGTTCGAAAGCGGCGGCAGCAGTGACGTAGTCTTCTTTGGCGAAATAAGCACGGTAACCGAAATACTCGACGGGTTTAATCATGCGGATAATCTGGCTTCTGCCACCGACACCATCCTTATAAATCTTGACTTTTCCATTTAGAAGGCACATAAGGTATTTAGGGGTTTCACCTTCGCAATGAATGACTTCATTTTTCTTATAATTCTGGAGCGTAAAATGGTTAGCGAGAAATTCCCGCTGTTCTTCATTCAGGGGCTCCCACATATCGGCTATCAGCTCCGGAACATTCACGTCTGACAAATTCATTTTTACCATAACTGCTGCAAAACTGTGTTATACAGCACAAATGTAAAAAGAAAAAATTAAATATTGCACAAAAGACACGAAAAGATGCAGTCTAGGGGCAGGAAAATGATAATTTATCAGCGTAGCGCTGGAGCAAGGTTCTCCTTCGGCGTGCAAGTAATCTTTCAGACACGGATGACACGGATGACGCGGATTCTTTTTTCCTTCGGTGTGATATGCCGGTATGTATAGCGCAGCTTTAAAAATCCGCGTCATCCGTGTCATCCGCGTCTAAAAGATTAAAGTCCGCGTTCGTCCGCCTTATCCGCGTAGTCCGCGTACCCATTCCCTCGCCGCTAAGTTATCATTTCGTGAACAGCAATTCCCTATATTTCGGCAACGGCCAGATCTCGTCGTCAACCTCCATTTCGAGGTGATCGATGTGGTCACGTATCTTTTCCAGATAAGGACGGACATTTTCTTCGTAGGCGAAAGCCTTATCCTTGTAGCTATCCATGTGATTGGCTACTTTACGGGCTTCGGTCATTTCGCGTACCAGAACCTTGATGGACGTTACGCGTTTGGATATTTCACGTATCAGTTCCTTGCGGTCAGCACTCAGTACTTCGTATTCTTCGGGAGAGAAGATTTCCTTGAGGCCACGTAAATTCTCTAACAGACGGTTTTGGTAGCTGACTGCAATGGGGACAATGTGATTGATGGCCAGATCACCCAGTACACGGCTTTCTATTTGCACTTTCATCGTGTACTTTTCCAGTTCCACTTCCAGGCGGCAGGCAAGCTCTGTTTCATTGAAGATGCGTTCACCTATCAGTACGGAACGAGACTGGTTATCCATATAATGCATCAGAGCTTCGGGTACGTGGCAGATGTTCGTCAATCCGCGACGGGCAGCTTCCTTTTTCCATTGATCTGAATAGCCGTCACCTTCGAATCGGATAGCTTCGGAAGCAATAATGGTTTCTTTCAAAACACGGAAGATGGCTTCATCTTTACCGATTCCTTCTTCCATCAACTTGTCGATAGAGGCTTTGAATTCATTTAACTGGTTTGCCATAGCTGCATTTATGGCAATCATGGCAGCGGCACAGTTGGAAGAAGAACCGGCAGCACGGAATTCAAAACGATTTCCGGTGAAAGCAAACGGAGAAGTACGGTTGCGGTCTGTCGTATCGAGAAGGATTTCAGGAATACGTCCGATTCCTAATTTAAGGGTTGTCTTCTCTTCAGCCGTCATCTTGTCATCGCCTACCTGGCGTACGATATCATCCAGAGTAGCTGATAATTGTCTGCCCAGGAATATGGACAGAATAGCGGGCGGTGCTTCATTGGCACCCAGACGGTGGCTGTTGCCGGCACTCATGATAGAGGCACGCAGCAAATTCTGATTCTTATAGACCATCATCAGTACATTCACCAGGAAAGTCAGGAAAAGCATGTTGCCTTTAGGATTCTTGCCGGGTGCAAAAAGATTGATGCCGGTATCAGTGCAGAGTGACCAGTTGTTGTGTTTTCCCGAACCGTTTACACCGCTGTATGGCTTTTCATGCAGCAATACGGCAAAGTTATGCTTACGGGCAATACGTTTCATCAGGTCCATTACTAACTGGTTATGATCGTTGGCAAGGTTGGCATTCTCAAAGATGGGAGCCAGTTCAAACTGGTTGGGTGCAACCTCGTTATGGCGTGTTTTTGCCGGAATACCCAGTTTGTGACATTCTATTTCCAGTTCTTTCATAAAGGCTGTTACCCGTGGCGGAATAGAACCGAAATAGTGGTCTTCCAACTGTTGGTCTTTGGCGGAAGAATGTCCCATTAGCGTGCGTCCGGTCAGGCAAAGGTCGGGGCGGGCGTTGTATAGGGCAGAGTCTACCAGGAAGTATTCCTGTTCCCAGCCTAAATTAGTAAACACGCGGGTTACATTTTTATCGAATAACTGGCATACTTCCGTGGCAGCTTTGTCTACGGCACCGAGTGCTTTCAGCAATGGAGTTTTGTAGTCCAGCGCTTCGCCGGTATATGAGATGAAGATTGTAGGGATACACAGAGTTGTATCTACCACGAAGGCGGGAGAGGAAACATCCCATGCTGTATATCCGCGTGCTTCAAATGTATTACGGATACCTCCGTTGGGGAAAGAAGAAGCGTCCGGTTCCTGTTGGATGAGCAATTTGCCGGAGAAGCGTTCAATTACATTTGAATTTTCTCCGAATTCGATGAATCCATCATGTTTCTCAGCTGTACCATCCGTCAGCGGTTGAAACCAGTGAGTGTAATGAGTAACGTTCAGGGATTTGGCCCAACTTTTCATGCCGTTTGCTATCAGGTCAGCTATCTCTCTACTGATGGGAGTCCCTTTTTCGATAGCATCTGTTACAGCTTTGTAAGCTTCTCTGGGTAGATATTCCTGCATTTTCTTGCGGTCGAACACGTGGCTTCCGTAGTAATCGGATAATTTGTTCGAAGGGGTTGTAACTTCAAGAGGGCGCCGGTTGGCAAGCTCTTGCAAGGCGTAAAATCTCATTTTTGACATATTTGTCCTTCTTTTGTTGGTTGTTGGGCGCAAAATTATATGTTTTTTCCGGAAGTACCCCTATTTTTTAGGGGGTATTATTGAAAATAATGTGTTTTTTTATGCGGATACCCCCTAAAATATTCGGGGATGTTACAGAGAAAACTCTTTTAGGGGATTTTATCTCCGCTCTTTTCTATATTGAAGTTATATCTGGGCTGTAATGAAGAATCTTTCATCAGGTTTCTTAAAAAGAGAGGTATTTCGTCGTTTTACAACCTTTTTTTCTATATTTGTCCCTATATATTTGGAGGTATTGCCGTTGAAACGCGTCTTTTGTATAGGAACCTTGCTATGTCTTTTGCTTTCAGCTTGTCCGAAAGTGCAGGCAGCTTCTATCCCTGATCCTTACGATGCGAGCTTGCTTTCTGCGGACTCTATAATGAAGAAAGTCATCTTCTTTGCTCCTTTTTATGAAAGTATTATCGACGACTATAGAGCCGACCTTTATATTAAGGGAAAAGTGAATCTTCGCAAGAAAAATCACATCTTACGCTTTATTCCTACCATGTTCCGCATCCGGAAAGGAGTGAGGGAGTATATGATGGAAACTTATAGTGACTTGCATTTTACTGCTCCCGACATTTATGATCAGAAAGTAAAAGCCAGTGTCGGTACCACTTCCGAGTTTTGGGAGCTGGACGGAAGGTTGCCGGAATATTTCCATGTTAATATCTACGCTTCTACCTTATTATATGATAAGCTTCTTTCGCCTTTGGCTCCAAATGCGATGAAATATTATTCTTATCATGTCGATTCGGTAATGGGTAAAGTGCATGATTTGCAATATAAGATTAGTTTCAAACCGAAAAGCAAAAGCTTTCAGTTGGTCAGCGGTCACATGGTGGTCAGTGAGAATGTCTGGAGTGTGCGTGAGATGCATTTTAGCGGACGTTCTGAAATGTTGCGTTTCAACAATATGATACGTATGGGAGATGTGGGTGAATCGGATGAGTTTTTGCCTGTACATTATGATGTGGATGCCACTTTCCGCTTTCTGGGCAATGTGGTCGATGCCAATTATATTGCTGCTCTCGATTATAAAACCATTATTCAGAAAGACCCTTCACGGATGGACCGGAAAAGATTGAAGAGCAAGTATGATCTGTCGGAGTCCTACACATTGCGCAGTGATACGAATGCCTACAAGAAGGATAGTTCTTATTTTGAGAGTATACGTCCCATTCCGTTGACTGTACATGAACAGGACTTATATAAAGATTTCTTTTTAAGCCGTGATACTTCATATCGATATAAGAAACCCAAAAATAAGAATCTGGAATTTTGGGGACAGATCGGTGATGCGCTTATCAGCCGCTATACGGTAGATCTTTCGAAACTGGGCAGTGTGCGCTGTTCACCGCTTATCAATCCATTCTTGCTGAGCTATAGCGGGAAGAATGGTTTTTCTTACCGGCAGGAATTTAAGTATAACCGTATTTTTACGGGTGACCGTTTGTTACGTATCGTTCCCAGATTGGGTTATAACTTCAAGTATAATGAGTTTTATTGGTCGATAAAGTCAGATTTTGATTACTGGCCACGTAAGCGCGCGGCCCTTCACGTTAACCTGGGTAACGGCCACCGCATTTATAGTAGTAGGATGCTGGATGAATTGAAAAACATTCCGGATAGTGTTTTCGATTTTGATCAGATACAACTGGATTACTTTAATGACTTATACTTGCAGGTGCGCCATAGCTGGGAGGTTGTGAACGGTCTGTCACTGGATGTCGGTTTCTCCATGCATAAGCGTACGGAGGCCAATCGTTCGATGTATGTATCCACGAGGGCGACTTCGCGAAGTGTAGGCTCCTCTTCAGAAGTTTATCCTGATTGGACAGAGAAAATGCGTCATTCTTACAATAGTTTTGCTCCGCGTGTCCGTCTGACGTGGACGCCCGGTCAGTATTACTATATGAATGGGGATCGTAAAGTGAATTTACATTCCAAATATCCCAGTTTTTCAGTGGACTGGGAGCGGGGTATCAATGGGGTTTTTAAAAGTACCGGTACGTATGAACGTGTAGAGGTGGATATTCAGCACTCCATTCCTTTGGGGTTGATGCGTGATTTTTATCTCCGCTTTGGATGGGGTGCTTTTACTAATCAAAAAGATATATACTTTGTGGATTTTGCCAATTTTACCCGTTCCAATCTTCCCGTGGGATGGAATGATGAAATTGGCGGTGTATTCCAGTTGCTTGACGGGCGGTGGTATAATTCCTCCCGTAAATATCTCCGTGGGCATTTGACGTATGAATCTCCCTTCCTGATGTTGCGTCATTTGGTGAAGTATACACAGCATGTGCTCAATGAGCGTCTTTATCTGAATGCTTTGGTTGTTCCGCATCTGAACCCTTATGTTGAGGTTGGTTATGGCATCGGCACCAATATTTTTGATTTCGGAGTCTTTGGCAGCTTTGCCAATTGGAAATTTAAGGAGATAGGTTGCAAATTCACTTTTGAGTTATTCAACCGATAATCTTTAAGTTTTTCCTGTATTTCTGTTATTAACTTCCTTTATAAATTACCCGGCTTTCGTGTTATTGTAGTTTAGAAAAACAGTGTTCTATGTTCTATAACATGCAATGACGTATCCGATGAAAGTATAGTGTTTTCTCTGATTATCAATTGTTTATTTGTTTTTGACGTATTGATAACGTATTCTGAATTTTGAATTGACGTATTTAAGAATGGGTACTTAGGGCTTCTTTTATTGCATTTTACTCTATGTTTGCAGTGTTCAATTGAGAACGAAACCGAGAATTGTTAATCTTAATTTAGTAAAACTTATGAAAAAGTTATTATCAGTTTTATTTTTACTGAGCTTTACCTTAGCTTCTGCTGTATATGCACAAGATATACAGATAAAAGGTACGGTGGTAAGTGGTGCGGACAATGAACCCTTACCTGGAGTAAATGTGGTGGTGAAAGGTAATGCCACTACGGGAACAATCACCGGTATAGACGGTGAATTTGCTTTGTCGGTTCCCTCCGACGCAATCCTTTCTATTTCTTATATAGGATTCAAATCACAGGATATTCCATTAAACGGTAAACGTGAATTTAAGATTGTATTACAAGAAGATGCGGAAGCTTTGGATGAGGTTGTCGTTGTTGGCTATGGTGTTCAAAAGAAGAGCGTAGTGACTGCTTCAATTGCTAAAGTATCATCAGATGATTTAGCTTTCACGGCACCTGTTCGCGTGGATAATGCTTTGAAAGGATTGGCTGCTGGTGTAACCGTAACTTCATCTTCTGGTCAGCCGGGTGCTGCTGCACAGATTCGTGTGCGTGGTATTGGTACAGTGAATAACTCAGATCCACTTTATATTGTGGACGGTATGCCACTTGAAGGTGGGCTTGATTATCTGAATCCCAATGATATTGCCTCTATTGAAGTGCTAAAAGATGCTGCTTCGGGTGCTGTTTATGGTGCACGCGCTGCTAATGGTGTAGTTTTGGTTACAACTAAAACAGGTAAGGAAGGTAAAACAAAAGTGACTTATGATTTTTCTTATGGTTGGCAGAATCCTTGGAGAGAACGTGACGTGCTGAATGCCACAGAATATGCAATCATGATGAATGAAGGTGCAATAAATTCTGGACAAGCTCCTAAATATAATGATCCTTATTCTTATGGTGTAGGTACTAATTGGCAAAAAGAAACATTTAACAATGATGCTCCTGTCATGAATCACCAAGTGAGTGTAAGTGGGGCATCAGAAAAAGTTAATTATATGTTTTCTTTAGGATATTATGGGCAAGAAGGTATTGTAGGAGGTAACTATAATCGTTCTAATTATAATCGTCTCACTCTGCGCAGTAATACTCAATATACTATTTTTGACGAAAGTAAGAACCGTAATTGGTTGAATAGTCTGAAAATTACTTCGAATTTATCTTATGCACGTGTGAAGGCTAGATCAATAGAAGCGAATTCTTCTTATTATTCACCGTTAGGATCAGCTTTGGCTTTATCTCCAATTCTTACTCCTTATGCGGAGGGTGATGCAGCTGATGCTCAGCTTAAAAAATATGAAGGTGATTCAAACTATACCCCGGTTTATAGTTCAGATGGGAGGCTTTATACGATCCCTGGTGGTGATTTTAATGAGATGATTAATCCTTTGGCTTCTTTGTCATTACCTGGTGCTCTTTCAAAGACTCATAAATTTGTAGCTAACTTTTCTGCAGACTTGCAACTTTGGGATAATTTGAAGTTCAGAACTTCCTATGGAGTTGATATCCAGTTTTATAGTAATGATGGGTATACTAAGAAATACTATTTAGCATCTGGTCTTAATTCATCAAAGTCTAATGCCTATTCTGAAAAGACGGATGCGACTGTGTGGCAATTGGAAAATGTATTGATGTATGATAAAACAATTGATAAACATTCATTTTCTATTGTTTTAGGTCAATCTGCCAAGAAGTCTACTGGTTCATATTTGGGTGGTAATCGTGATAATATTATCAATCTGGATCGTCCTTATATTGATGCTTCTAATGGCTTGTCTGATGAAGGACAAATGAGAGTTTGGGGTGGTCCTAATGATGTGGCTACATTAGCTTCTATGTTTGCTCGTATTAGCTACAACTTTGATGAACGTTATATGTTGCAGGCTACTGTTCGTCGTGATGGTTCTTCCCGTTTTGGTGCTAATAATCATTATGCAACTTTCCCCTCTTTTTCTTTAGGATGGAACCTCACTAATGAAAAGTTTATGGAGAAGCGCCCGGAATGGTGGACGAATACCAAAATTCGCCTTTCTTGGGGTAAGAATGGTAATGAAAATATTGGTAATTTCAAATATACAACTCTAACTTCTACAGGCCATAATGTTATTTTTGGTCAAAGTGAAAGTACTTCATTAGGTGTGAAAGCATCTGGTCTCGCCAATCCAGATTTGAAATGGGAAGAATCGGAACAATTAGATTTTGGACTTGATTTTGGTTTCTTTAATAATGCACTGACGTTTACAGTCGATTATTATAAGAAAAAGACTAAAGGTATGTTGATGAAGATGAATATTCCTTCTTATGTGGGTGAAGAGAAACCATGGGGTAATGTTGGTACAATGGAGAATAGAGGAGTTGAAATGGAACTTGCTTATAAATTTAGTAAAGGCAATTGGAATTTTCGCGTAGCAGGTAATCTATCTTATCTGGAAAATGAATTAATCGAATATGGTAATGATACAGGATGGGATAATCTGGATAGTTTCCGCACAGCCGGTACTGTTAGTCGTGCACAAAATGGTAAGCCTTACCCTTATTTTTATGGATATAAGACTGCGGGTATTTTCCAGAATATGGATGAAGTGGCAGCTTATATCAATAAAGATGGTGGAATGATCCAACCAAATGCTGTTCCTGGTGACGTGCGTTTTGTTGATATGAATGGTGATGGAAAAATAACGACTGATGATTGTACAGATATTGGTAAAGGTATGCCAGACTGGACTTATGGTTTGAATTTTAATGTTTCTTGGAAGAATTTTGATTTGAGTATGATGTGGCAAGGAACCATTGGTAACGATGTATATGATGCAACCCGCCCTATTGATATTGCTAATGCTAACCTTCCTTCGTGGATGTTAAATCGTTGGACAGGTGAAGGCACTTCAGACAAGTATCCTCGTTTTGCATGGGGGGATAATACAAACTGGCTTTCTTCTGATCTTTACGTTTATGATGGTAGCTATTTGCGTTTGAAAAATATTCAGTTAGGTTATACACTGCCTAAAAATTGGACAAGAAAAGCTTTTGTTTCTTCATTGCGTGTCTATGTGGCAGCTGAAAATTTGTTGACCTTTACTAAATATCATGGTTACGATCCGGAAATCTCATCTGGTGGTACATCGCTTGGCATTGATCGTGGTGTATACCCACAATCAAGAACTTGGACAGTAGGAGCTAATTTAACATTCTAATTATTGAATCTAAATACTATAAAGATATGAGAAAAAATACATATATAATCGCAGGTTTGATTTCTTCTGTTTTTTTGATGACAGGATGTGCCGACTCTTTTTTGGAGGTTGAATCTAAGACTCAGGAAACTATTGATACATATTTCACGACTGATGAACATGTACAGGAAGCTGTAGTAGCTGCTTATGCACCTTTACATTGGACGGATTGGGATGGTAATCAGTATTCTCCGGTTTTGCAGGCGAGTGATATTATGGCTGACGATCTTTGGGTTGGAGCAGCTAGTAAAACAGACCAAGCGCATTTACATTTGAGCGCAAATTATGAAGCGGTGCCTACTAATTGTATACAAAATATTTGGAATACGGCTTATAAAGGTGTAAAACGTTGTAATGATGTACTTACTTATATTGGTTGGGCTGGGGAAAATCTAACGAAGGAAAGTGCAACCTATTATGAAGCTCAAGCCCGTGTACTCCGGGTGTTCTACTATACATGGTTATGGAAATTCTATGGGAATATTCCTTATTATGAGGCCAATTTGACTTCACCTTATTTGACTGAACAATTCCAAGCTGATGCGGTATATAATGCTATGGTTGTTGATTTGGAAGGTGCTATTGCTCTGAACGCATTACCAATGAGAGAAGAATCTAAAAATTATGGTCGTGTTACTTTGGCAATGGCTTACATGCTTTATGCGGAAATAGTGATGTATCAGAATGATGATTCTCGTTATACTACAGCTTTGAAGTATATGACAGACATTATTAACAGTGGTAAATATGATTTGGTTGATAATTATGCAGGCATTTTCAGGGAATCTGGAGAATGGAGTACTGAATCTATTTTTGAAATAAACTATAAGGATGATCAAGCAACTCGTAATTACACTGATAATGTGTTTGTTGCTGGAGGAACTGTATTGCCCACGATGATGGGACCTGATGGCTGGGTTGATGGAACTGATGGACATAATAACGGTTGGGGGACTTTCCCGGTACGTACAGAAACTTATAATATGTACAGTGATGAGGATACTCGTCGTGATGGTACATGTTGGAATGCAGCAGCTGCCGGAACTTATAATTCCCGTTATCAGGATACAGGCTTTTTTCTTGAAAAATATACTGCTCATACTGGTGACAATGCCGATTGCAGTAATGACCCGCAAGTGAACTATAATAATAATTTTCGTATTTATCGCTTTTCTGAAACTTTGCTTAATGCAGCTGAGCTTATAGTACGTAATGCTGGTTCGGGTGATGCTAAAGAATATTTGAATCGCGTGCGTAAACGTGCAGGATTAACTACCGAATTGGAACCTACAGTCGATAATATTATCGAAGAACGTCATTTGGAGTTTGTTGGTGAAGGTAAACGTTACTGGGATTTGGTTCGTACAGGTAAGGCTTCTATTGTGTTGGTTCCCGACGAATATGGTTATCGTACCAATACTTGGAGCATTAATAAGAAATACTTACCTATTCCACAAAGTGCTATTGATTCAGCACAAGGTTCGTTAACTCAAAACAATTACTAATCATTAAAAAGAAAAAGATTATGAAAAAAATATATAGTTATATCGGGGGCTTACTGCTGGTGTCAGTGCTTGCTTTTATGGCTTGCTCTCCAGAAGATTTTCCTTCTGTGTCTGAAGGAGGGATACCTATAGCTTCATCTTATGAAGATGCTGTTGAGATTCTTGTTGACCAAGAAACCAATCAGGTTACTTTCAATCTGAATAGTAAAGGCTGTATGCCTGTTTGGATTATAGATGGAAAAACTTATTCTACAGTAAACGGACTAAAGAAAATATATACTAAGTCTGGTGATTATACGGTAGATGTAAAGATAGCTAATACGAATGGCATCAGTGACGGCACGTTTACAAAGACATTCCATGTTGATAATACGATTATTGATTTCACAAAATATATCACTTTCTTGAGTGGAGGGACATCTAAAGAGTGGATGGTAGCAAAAGATGAAGCAGGACACTTAGGCTGTGGTGAGACTGGAACCGATGGTTTGGGTTGGTATTCAGCTACAGCTAATGAAAAGGCTGATATGGGACTTTATGATGATATTGTTACTTTTGATTCAGAAAAGAACTATACATATAATCCAGGTGAAGGTGGTACAGTGTTTGTGAATACGGGATGTTCTGCTTTTAGCGAATTTAATCCTAATGATGGTAAAGATTTTATGGCTACCGTTAGTGAACAGAAAGCTACTTATGATTTTGATGTAGTGGGTAATGACCTATATATTACATTTCCTTCGCAAACGCTTTTTCCATACATTGCCAATGATGCCATTTACCAGACTCCACGTTACAGAGTGCTTTCTATGGATACCAAGAAGATGGAATTAGTTTCTGATAATGGAGAAATAGCTTGGCACTATACCCTGACGTGTGATAACACGAAAACATTTACTGGTTTCAAGTATAATCATGACTGTAATATGTGGAAGTCTGCTGTTGTTGCTGAGCCTGCATTCTATTATGCACCGGGATGGGTACAGATAGCCAATCCTGAATATACGCTAAATGGCAGTACTTATAAAGTAACCTTACCTATTGCTACTACTGAAAAATGGCAAGCGCAGATGCCTCTTGTATCTGATGTGGCTACAAATTCTGCTACAACCTATGATTTTTCAGTTATACTCACTTCAAGTAAGAATCATGGAAACGTTACAGTCAAATTGGTCGATAGTGCAGATGACGGAATTTATTATTTTGAAGAGAGTCTGAAGTTGAAGGCTTATGAAGATTATGTCTTCTATCGGTCTGACATGCCTGGGCTTGATATTGATAATGTAAAGCTTGTATTCGACTTTGGTGGCAATGAAACAGATACGGAGATGACTATTAAGAATATTGTAGTGAAAGAACATAGTTGTGACGATGGTACAGTACTTCCGGCAGAAGAGCCGGAAGAACCGGAACCAGAGGTAACCTGGACTCCTGATGGTCCTGCTAATTTCTGGAATGGTGCTACAATTACGAATGAGTTTTATTATGCTCCTGGCTGGAACCAGATTGCTGATCCTGATTTTGAGGTAAATGGCAATATTTATAAGGTAACACTGCCAGAGCCTACTACTGATCAATGGCAGGCGCAGGTTAAATTCCTTACTGATATGCAGACTACTGTAGATAAGACTTATGATTTCCGTATTATTATGAATTCGACGCAAAATATTAAGGGGGCAACTGTGAAGTTGGTACAACATGGTGATGATAATACATTCTATTTTGCTGAAAAGGTAGAATTGAAAGCCTATGAGGATGTAATTTTCCAGCAAATTAATATGGCAGGTCTTGATATGTCAGCTGTAGATCTTGTGCTTGATTTTGGTGGTTGTCCTGCTAGCACAGAGGTTACGGTAAGTGGCATTATATTGCAGGAACATAATGGTCCGGTAAAGATAAACTGGAATTATGACTCGGCTTGTAATATGTGGAAGAGTTCTAAATATACGAATGATTTTTATTATGCCCCGGGTTGGACCCCTATTGAAAATCCTGGCTTTGAAGCAAGTGGCAGTGCCTTTAATATAACATTACCTAATGCTACAACTGATCAGTGGCAGGCGCAGGTGAAGTTCTTGACGGATATGACTACGAATGCGTCGACATCGTATGATTTTCATTGTGTATTGAATTCCTCACAAAAGTTGAAAGCTACACTAAAGATGGTGTTGCATGGTGATGATAATGCTTTCTATTTTGTCGAGAGAGTGGATTTGGCTGCTTATGAAGATTATACATTTGAGCAGACAGCTATGCCTGGCATTGATATGAATAATGTCGATTTTGTACTTGATTTTGGCAGCAATCCGGATAATACGGAAGTAACTGTTAGTAATATTATTTTAAAAGAATCAAGTTGTAACGAATAATAGTTAATAATTAATGTGCACGGTTGATCATATGAAATTAGCCGTGCATGTTTTAATGCATTAGATTATGAAATGTATGAATTTATACTCTTTATTGTTAGTGGTGTTAATTTTTGTGAGTTGTGGAAGTAGCAATGATGCCTCTGGAATGATTGCCCCTACTGTCAATGTATCACCTACCCAGGTATCAGCTACTTATGAAGGAGTCGTTACAAAGTTATCGATTACTTCCGATCAGGAATGGACAGCTTTTAGTGGAGATGCTTGTAAAGAATGGGTTAGCTGTAAAACGTCTGGTAGTATTGGTACACAAGGTACTGTGGAAGTGACAGTTAAAGCTAATACTAGCAATCAGTCTCGTGAAGGAGAGATTATAGTAAAGTCTGGAATAACGCGTATTTCGATTCCTGTATCTCAGGATGCAAAACCGGAAGAACCTGTGGACCCAGATATACAGGTTCCTGAAGGGTACAAATTAGTTTGGCAAGATGAGTTTAATAATACTTCTTTGAGCACTCCAGATGAAAGTCTATGGAAATATGAAACAGGGCATGGTACCGATGGTTGGGGTAATAATGAAATTCAGAACTATATTGCTGGTTCTAAAGATGGAGTCGTATGCGCGGATGTAAGTAATGGTACATTAAAAATCATAGCACAGAAAGTGGGTGATGAAGTCTACTCCATTCGAATGAATACTCGAACAAATTGGAAATATGGTTACTTTGAAGCTCGTTTGAAACTACCGAAAGGAAAAGGTACTTGGCCTGCTTTCTGGATGTTACCTGATCCATTCACCAGCTGGCCTGATGGTGGAGAGATTGATATAATGGAAGAAGTGGGATATGATCCTAACAATGTACTTTCTACTATTCATTGTGGTGCTTATAATGGCAGTAACGGAAAGCAAAAAGGAGATGGTTCTTATATTGCTACAGCCCAAACAGATTTTCATATATATGCAGCAGAATGGACTGAGGATTATATAAGTTTTCTAGTAGATGGAAAAGAGCATTTTCGTTATACGAATGATAAAACGGGTACTGCTACCTGGCCTTTCTTTACAAACTTTAATTTGAAGTTAAATCTTGCGTGGGGAGGAAATTGGGGAGGTGCTCAGGGCATAGATGAATCGGCCTTACCTGCAACTTACGAGATTGATTATGTACGTGTATTTCAAAAAAATAAGTAATCATGGTTAGATTGTCATTATTTTGCTTGCTTTTACTTTCTTTTGTCTCTTGTACGCAAGTAGCAAATAAAGGTAGTGATGCGGCAACCGAGAAAAAAGTAGAATCTCTCCTGTCTAAGATGACCCTTGAGGAGAAAATCGGTCAGATGAACCAGATTTCCTCTTACGGTAATATCGAGGATATGAGTGCTTTGATTAAGAAAGGTGAAATCGGTTCCATCTTGAATGAGGTGGATCCGGTGCGTATTAATGCGCTACAGCGCGTGGCAATGGAAGAATCCCGTTTGGGTATTCCTTTATTGATAGCGCGTGATGTCATTCACGGGTTTAAAACAATTTTCCCTATTCCCTTGGGACAAGCGGCTTCGTTCAATCCGCAGGTAGCGAAAGACGGTGCACGGGTAGCAGCTATTGAAGCTTCGTCTGTAGGTATCCGGTGGACTTTTGCGCCAATGATTGATATTGCCCGCGATCCTCGCTGGGGACGTATTGCCGAAGGGTGTGGTGAAGATACGTACCTTACTTCCGTAATGGGAGCAGCTATGGTAGAAGGTTTTCAGGGAGATTCGCTGAATAGCCCTACTTCAATTGCAGCTTGCCCTAAACATTTTGTAGGTTACGGTGCAGCCGAAGGAGGACGTGATTATAATTCCACGTTCATTCCCGAACGTCGTTTGCGCAATGTTTATTTGCCACCTTTTGAAGCTGCCACCAAAGCGGGTGCAGCCACGTTTATGACTTCATTTAATGATAATGATGGAATCCCTTCTACCGGGAATGCTTTTATTTTGAAGAATGTACTCCGTGACGAGTGGGGATTCGATGGTTTTGTTGTGACGGACTGGGCTTCTGCCAGCGAAATGATAAGCCATGGTTTTGCCGCCGGTTCAAAAGAAGCGGCAATGAAATCTGTGAATGCAGGAGTAGATATGGAAATGGTGAGTTACACTTTTGTGAAAGAACTGCCGGAATTAGTGAAAGAGGGAAAGGTGAAGGAAAGCACTATCGATGAGGCTGTTCGTAATATTTTGCGTATAAAGTATCGTTTAGGATTGTTTGATACACCTTATGTAGATGAACAACAAACATCTGTCATGTATGCTCCTTCTCATTTGGAAGCAGCTAAGCAAGCCGCTGTTGAATCGGCTATTCTGTTGAAGAATGATAAGGAAGTGTTGCCGTTACAGCCATCTGTGAAAACTGTTGCAGTGGTAGGACCTATGGCTAATGCACCTTATGAACAGTTAGGTACTTGGATATTTGATGGTGAGAAAGCTCGTACTCAGACTCCGTTGAACGCTATTAAGGAAATGGTTGGCGATAAAGTACAGGTGATTTATGAACCGGGACTAGCATATAGTCGTGAGAAAAATCCGGCAAGTGTGGCTAAAGCAGCTGCCGCCGCTGCACGTGCAGATGTCATTCTTGCTTTTGTGGGTGAAGAATCTATTCTTTCGGGTGAAGCTCACTGTTTGGCTGATCTGGATTTGCAGGGTGATCAGGGAGCTTTGATTACAGCTTTGGCTAAGACGGGTAAACCTGTAGTGACTATTGTGATGGCGGGTCGTCCGTTGACTATCGGTAAAGAAGTCGAAGAGTCGACTGCTGTTCTCTATTCATTCCATCCGGGCACAATGGGCGGTCCTGCATTGGCTGATTTGCTTTGGGGGAAGGCTGTGCCGAGTGGAAAGGCGCCGGTCACTTTCCCGAGGATGGTGGGACAAATTCCTGTGTACTACGCTCATAATAATACCGGACGTCCGGCTACACGGAATGAAGTGTTGCTGAATGATATTGCTGTTGAGGCAGGACAGACTTCACTGGGCTGTACTTCCTTCTATATGGATGCGGGTTTTGATCCCTTGTTTCCGTTTGGTTATGGCTTGTCGTACACCACATTTAAGTATAGCAACATCAAACTGGCGTCTGATGTACTGAAAAAAGATGATGTGCTGACAGTGACATTCGATCTGGAAAATACCGGGAAATATGAAGGAACGGAAGTAGCTCAATTGTATATACAAGATAAGATTGGTTCCGTGACTCGTCCGGTGAAAGAACTGAAACGCTTCACTCGTGTGACATTGAAGCCGGGTGAGAAAAAAAGCGTTTCGTTTGAACTCCCTGTTAGTGAACTTGCATTTTGGAACATAGATATGGCTAAAGTTGTGGAACCCGGAGACTTTGGGCTTTGGGTGGCAACGGATAGTCAGTCCGGAGAAGAAGTTTTCTTCAAGGTAGTAGACTGATTGGTGATTTTAAGGTTAAAGTAGAAGAGGGGCGGTCCGTGATGGTTCGCCCCTCTTGATTATTTTATTTTTTGACACTTAAATAGAATTCATGGTTATTTTATACGTTTATAACCGTAAACAGCATTAGCGCCCAGTTCTTCTTCGATGCGAAGCAACTGATTATATTTTGCCATACGGTCGGAACGACTCAATGAACCGGTTTTGATTTGTCCGCTATTGGTGGCAACGGCGATGTCGGCAATCGTAGCGTCTTCCGTTTCCCCGGAGCGATGGGAGGTCACGGTAGTGTATCCGTGGCGGTGAGCCATTTCGATGGCATTCAATGTTTCGGTCAGGGAACCGATTTGGTTTACTTTAATTAGAATAGAGTTGGCACAACCTTTTTCAATACCCATGGCCAGGAAATCAACGTTAGTAACAAAGAGGTCGTCACCTACCAACTGGCAACGGTCGCCGATGCGGTCGGTAAGTTTCTTCCAGCCTTCCCAGTCATTTTCGCTCATGCCGTCTTCGATAGAGTCGATGGGGAATTGGTTGATAAGTTGTTCCAGATAGTCAATCTGTTCGTCAGCTGTGCGTTTCTTGCCTTTCTCGCCTTCGAACTTGGTATAATCGTAGATTCCGTCTTTATAGAATTCAGAAGAAGCGCAGTCCATGGCAATCATTACATCTTTGCCCGGTTCGTATCCGGCAGCTTTGATGGCGGCAATAATACTGTTCAGGGCATCTTCTGTACCTTCCAGATTTGGTGCAAAACCGCCTTCGTCACCTACAGCAGTGCTCAGACCACGATCTTTCAGTACTTTCTTTAAAGCGTGGAATACTTCGGCACCCATGCGCAGACCTTCACGGAAGGAAGTTGCACCTACAGGGCGTATCATGAATTCCTGGAAGGCAATAGGAGCGTCACTGTGTGAACCACCGTTGATGATATTCATCATCGGTACGGGCATTACGTATGTATTGGTACCACCTATGTAGCGGTACAGGGGGATATCGAGATAAGCGGCGGCAGCTTTAGCTACGGCGAGGGATACGCCGAGAATAGCATTTGCGCCCAGATTTGATTTCGTTTTCGTTCCATCCAATGCCAGCATGGTATGATCGATGCCCATCTGGTCGAGGGCTGACATTCCGACAAGTTTCGGAGCGATAATATCATTGATGTTTTCTACAGCTTTTAATACACCTTTGCCTCCATAGCGTCCTTTGTCGCCATCACGGAGTTCCAATGCTTCGTGTTCTCCCGTAGAAGCGCCGGAAGGAACGGAAGCACGGCCCATAAAGCCTGATTCCAACATTACATCTACTTCCACTGTGGGATTTCCTCTTGAATCGAGGATTTCACGTCCGATAATCTTTTCTATTTTCATAATTATGATATTATTTGTAATTATTTTAAATAGGAAACAAGAAGCAATCGGTTTTTGTTCAGAATATAGTTGTGTTTAGTGATTAGTGGTGAGTGATAAGTGATTAGTGCCGACTGCTCCTCCCGCCAATGCAGCCAATATTCCCAACGTGATGCTGATTAAGGTATATGCTATAAATGTTCCATAGAAACCACCTTTCAGCAAGGTCAGACCATCATTGGAAAAAGTAGAGAAAGTGGTGAATCCACCGCAGAAACCGGCTGTCAATAACAGACGCATTTCGGGTGAGAGATTAAAACGGGCGGAAAGGGCATAAAACAATCCGATGAGAAAACTGCCGAAGATATTGACTGTAAATGTTGCCCAAGGAAAGGAATAAGGGATGATCCGTTCGTGCAGTAGTTCCTGCACATAGTAACGGAGCACACTGCCTGTTCCGCCACCAAGGAAAATGTATATCAATTCTTTCATTTTTATTCTGTTATTATTCCGATAATGCCTGCAAAGGTACAATTTTTCATTTATATCGGGTTTATATTCCGGTTTTTCCCCTTAATGCTTAAAAATCAGAAACTAAACCAGTTATGCAAACGTTTGCCGGTAAATCATCTATATTTTCATTTTATTCCTTCGTTCACATGTCATTTCATCCTTATATTTGCATCACGATTATAATTCTCTAAAATAATTCAAATCATGAAAAACATGAAAGCAATCAAATTGTTCTGTCTCTTGCTCTTTTTGTTTGTAAGCAATTGGGCAATGGCTGAGAGTATCACCTCGCCGAACGGACAACTGCAACTGAACTTTTCAGTGAACGCACAAGGTGAACCGATCTATGAACTTTCCTACAAAGGAAAAGCTGTTATCAAACCTTCTAAACTCGGCTTGGAACTGAAAGATGCTCCGGGACTGATGAATGGATTTACACTGGCAAATACCCAAACTTCCACTTTTGATGAGACTTGGGAGCCGGTGTGGGGTGAAGTGAAACAAATTCGCAACCATTATAATGAGATGGCTGTAACGTTGAACCAGAAAGCGCAAGATCGCAATATGATCATCCGCTTCCGTCTGTTTGATGACGGTTTGGGTTTCCGTTACGAATTTCCTTTGTCTAAGAACCTGAATTACTTCGTTATCAAGGAAGAACGTACTCAGTTTGCCATGACAGGCGATCACACTGCTTTCTGGATACCGGGCGATTATGATACACAGGAATATGATTATACAGAATCTAAGCTTTCTGAAATCCGTGGCTTGATGGATGGTGCAATCACTCCTAATTCTTCACAGACTACGTTCTCTCCGACGGGTGTACAGACTTCTCTGCAAATGAAAACAGCTGACGGTCTTTATATTAACTTGCATGAGGCTGCTTTGGTGGATTACTCCTGTATGCATCTTAATCTGGATGATAAGAATTTTGTATTCGAATCCTGGCTTACCCCTGATGCAAAAGGAGATAAAGGATACCTGCAAGCTCCCTGTAAGTCTCCGTGGCGTACGGTTATCGTAAGTGATGACGCCCGTGATATTCTGAATTCCAAACTGACGTTGAATCTGAATGAGCCTTGTGCTTATGAAGATGTTTCCTGGATTAAGCCGGTGAAATATGTAGGCGTATGGTGGGAAATGATTGCCGGAAAGAGCACTTGGGCTTATACCGATGATCTGCCTTCTGTAAAATTGGGTGAAACGGACTATACCAAAACTAAACCTAACGGACGTCATGGTGCTACCAATGAAAACGTAAAACGTTATATAGACTTTGCAGCTGAAAATGGACTTGATCAAGTGCTGGTAGAAGGTTGGAACGAAGGATGGGAAGACTGGTTCGGTCATTCTAAAGATTATGTATTTGATTTTGTAACTCCATATCCTGACTTTGATGTAAAGATGTTGAACGCTTACGCTAAAAGTAAGGGTGTGAAATTGATGATGCACCATGAAACTTCGGCATCCGTACGCAATTATGAACGTCATATGGATAAAGCCTACCAGTTTATGGTAGACAACGGTTACAATGCAGTGAAGAGTGGTTATGTAGGCAATATGATTCCTCGTGGAGAGCATCACTACGGTCAGTGGATGAACAACCATTATCTGTACGCCGTGACTAAAGCTGCTGAGTATAAAATTTGCGTAAATGCCCATGAAGCTGTGCGTCCTACCGGACTTTGCCGTACTTATCCTAACCTGATTGGTAACGAGTCTGCCCGTGGTACGGAATATGAGGCTTTTGGTGGCAGTAAACCGTTCCACACTACCTTGCTTCCATTTAATCGTCTGATTGGTGGCCCGATGGATTATACTCCTGGTATCTTCGATACAAAACTTGATTTCATGGGCGATCTGCCTCATGGACAGGTACAGACCACTCTCTGTAAGCAGTTGGCTCTTTACGTGACATTATACAGTCCGTTGCAGATGGCTGCCGATTTAGTTGAGAATTATGAGAAGCACATGGATGCTTTCCAATTCATCAAAGATGTAGCGGTAGATTGGGATGATAGTAAATATCTGGAAGCGGAACCGGGTGATTATATTACGGCAGCTCGTAAGGCGAAAGGAACGAATAACTGGTTTGTAGGTGGCATCACAGATGAGAATGCACGTACTGCTAACTTTACTCTGGATTTTCTGGAACCTGGCAAGCAGTATGTAGCTACTCTTTATGCTGATGGTAAAGATGCTGATTACAAAGAGAATCCGACTTCTTATCAGATAAAGAAAGGTATTGTGACCAGTAAGACTAAGATGTCTGTGAAGTTGGCACGTAGTGGTGGCTTTGCCCTGAGTTTGATTGAGGCTACTCCGTCAGACAAGAAGGTTGTGAAGAAATGGAGATAGATAAGATTTATCGGAAACTCTCAGATTGAGAGCTACTCTAAAATTAGGGTAAAAAGAGGTTTTTATTAGGCATTAGGTAAATAAGGGGTGCACTTCAAAATTTGAAGTGCACCCCTTTCTTTTTTCTTTGTATGACTTCTTGCTGAGTTTCTTAACTCAAGGGCCCAGGTTTGTTGCTGCAAAATAGAATCGATACTTCCATAACTTAATAAGACGATTGAGCAAGAACTTGATGGTATGGCTTGATTACCCCTGAAATGGGAGGCTTTGCATTGACTCGATGGTTGCAGATAATGCACTGAATTATATCATTTGTCACTAAATTGGAATAAACTTTAGAAGTCTTGTGATGTAACAAAGTTTGTCCTGTTTTCAAGGTATTAAGAGCTTGTTTCCAAGAAGTTAAGAGTTTGTCGACAAAGAGTTAACTTCCTGTCGACAAACTCTTAACTTCTTGTAAGTGACTAATTGCCAGAGTGGTTTTAAAGTGCCTTTGTCGTTGAGGTAATGAGTGAAATAGTGTTGAATAAAATTCCTTATTGTCTGGTGTGTTAATCATAGCTTGTATAGGGCTACACCTTTTGCCGCAAAGGGTGTAGCCTTACATACAAAAGGGTGTAGTCATCCGGGGTAAATGGTGTAGCCCTTTTGGAAGTGCCCTTACAGGTACTTGTGGATAGGATTAAATGATATGATTAGAATTATTTTTATTAAACACTTTGTTCTTTCGAAAATCCCCCTTATCTTTGTGCCCATTAAACGAACGATTAATAGTATATTTTGTTCTATTAAGTCTTTTGTTTACAGTATATTAGAAGTCGAGAACTGTGCTTTTTCAGCAAAATCAGCTTTTCCAGTCTTCAAAAGTGCCTGTTTGCACTTCCTGCGATAGGGAGTCTGAATTTAGGCCGTTGAACGTAGCAAATTCACCATCACGGATTTACGTTTTAACCGGAAGGAATTTTCATTCCCCGGTGTCCCCAAGAAATATCCAGACGAGAACAGTTAATCATTCATGAGCTCTCAATCTTCCATTTTGAATTCTGAATATCATTGGTATGCTTTGCGTATCACCTATAGCCGGGAACTCGTTTTGAAAGAGTTTTTGGACAAGAATAATATCGAAAACTTCATTCCTATGCGTTATGAATATGTAACGCGGAAGGAGCAACGTATTCGTAAACTCGTTCCTGCCATACATAATCTGGTTTTCATTTATTCCACTCGTAAGAAGATTGACGAAATTAAGGAGGAAAATGCTGTTCTTCTACCTCTTCGCTATATCATGGATCGTGAGACGAAGCAGCCGATTATTGTTCCGGAAATCCAAATGCGCCACTTTATAGCCATCGCCGGCTCTTACGACCAACAAGTAATTTACTTGCCGCCTACGGAATATTCCATGCAGAAAGGAGATCGTGTCCGCATCACCGGTGGAGTTTTCGAAGGTGTCGAAGGTATATTTGTTCGTGTAAAAGGTGATCGTCGGGTAGTTGTTTCTATTCAGGGGGTTATGGCAGTGGCTACCACTTTTATTCATCCCTCTCTTATTGTTCCGATAACAGAAGAATAATTCATAATTCTGCACATTGTACTTTGTTACTTATACGCTTTGTAATTCATAATTTGTAATCTTAATTATATGAAGTCTCAAATCGATGCTTTGCGTCAACTCACGCATGAGCTTCTTTATCTTGGCATGGATGGTGAACCCATTTATGCGGATCGTTTTCGTCAACTAAATTCAGATGTTTATAATCAGGCGGAAGCCTTGTATCAGAAAAAAGCTCGGAATGATGAAGAAGAAGCGACTCTTTGTGTTACTCTCTTGAAAGCTTATAGTGCTACGATTTATGATCGTGGCGATAAAGGAGGAAAAGTTCAAATACTGCTTGATCGTAGTTGGGAGGTTCTGAATAAAATATCTGATTCTTTGTTGAAATGCCAATTGTTGGTGGTTTGCTATGGAGAGACATCCGATGAGGAGTTGGCGAAAGAAGCACGTGCGATTATGAATGGCTGGGGTGATTCTCTAACTGTTGAACAACAAGAACTTCTAAATGAATTTATTCCCTAATATTTGTCCATAGTTTTATATGAAAATTCTTGTTACGGGGGCTGCTGGTTTCATTGGCTCGTATGTTTGTAAACGTCTACTTTCTCGTGGAGATGAGGTGGTAGGGCTTGATAATATCAACAGCTATTATGACGTCAATCTGAAGTATGGACGTTTGGGTACTTTAGGCATTGATAAAAATACGGTTGATTGGTATAAATTTGTCCAAAGTAATACATCTGAGCAGTTTCGGTTTGTACGTATAAATCTGGAGGATAAACAGGCGATGCGAATGCTTTTTGCCAATGAGTCTTTTGACAAAGTTGTAAATTTAGCGGCTCAGGCTGGAGTACGTTATTCAATAGAAAATCCATATGCATACGTGGAAAGCAATATAGATGGTTTCTTGAATGTATTGGAAGGTTGCCGTCATTACAAAGTGAAGCATTTGGTTTACGCTAGCTCCAGTAGTGTTTATGGATTGAACGGAAAAGTTCCCTTTTCTGAAAAAGATAGTATCGCACATCCTGTAAGCCTTTATGCAGCGACAAAGAAATCAAATGAATTGATGGCTCATACTTATAGCCATTTATATGGCATTCCTTCTACTGGTTTGCGCTTCTTTACAGTTTACGGCCCTTGGGGACGTCCGGATATGTCACCTTTCCTTTTTGCAGATGCCATGTTACACGGGAGGCCAATAAAGGTTTTCAATAATGGTGATATGTTGCGTGATTTTACTTATATTGATGATATTATTGAAGGAATCCTTCGGGTGATAGACCATATTCCTACTTCTAATCAGGATTGGAGTGCTCAAAACCCTGATCCGAGCTCTTCCACTGCTCCATATAAAATATATAATATAGGTAATTCTCATCCAGTGAAACTTATGGACTTTATTCAGGCAATTGAAGGAGCTATTGGATATCCTGCAGAGAAAATATATCTTCCGATGCAACCGGGAGATGTTTATCAGACAAATGCAGATACTTCGGCTTTGCAGAATGAATTGGGATTTAAGCCTGACAAACCTATTAAAGAGGGAGTTCAGGAAACGATAGACTGGTATCGTTCTTTTTATCAATTGTAATCAAAAGTAAACTAAGATAATATGAAAATAGCAATCGTTGGTACCGGCTATGTCGGTTTGGTGACAGGTACCTGTTTTTCGGAGATGGGGATTGACGTGACTTGTGTGGATGTGCAGGACAGTAAGATAGAAAAACTGAAGAAAGGTATTATTCCCATTTATGAGCCGGGCTTGGAAGATATGGTTCATCGTAACTATACTGCGGGTCGTCTGAAATTTACAACGGACTTGAAGGAGTGTCTGGATGATGTAGAGGTTGTGTTTAGTGCTGTTGGTACTCCTCCTGATGAGGATGGCAGTGCTGATTTGAAATATGTGTTGGAGGTAGCGCGTACCATTGGCTGTAATATGAATAAGTATGTGCTGGTTGTGACTAAGAGTACGGTTCCTGTGGGGACTGCACAAAAGGTAAAGTCTGCCATTCAGGAAGAACTTGACAAGCGTAATGTAAAGATAGAGTTTGATGTGGCTTCCAATCCCGAGTTTTTGAAAGAAGGTGATGCGGTAGATGATTTTATGAAGCCCGACCGTGTGGTAGTAGGTGTGGAGTCAGAAAAGGCTAAGGCTATAATGGAACGTCTTTATAAGCCTTTCATGATGAATAACTATCGGTTGATATTTACTGATATTCCTAGTGCCGAGATGATAAAATATGCTGCTAATTCTATGTTGGCTACACGAATTAGCTTTATGAATGATATCGCTAACCTCTGTGAACTGGTTGGTGCTGATGTAAATATGGTTCGCAAAGGTATTGGTGCGGATAGTCGTATTGGCAGTAAATTTCTGTATCCCGGTTGTGGATATGGTGGTTCTTGTTTTCCGAAAGATGTAAAGGCATTGATAAAGACTGCGGAAAAGAATGGTTATCCGATGCGTGTGTTGAAGGCCGTGGAAGAGGTGAACGAGAAGCAAAAGAGTATTCTTTTTGAGAAATTATTGAAACATTATAATGGAGACTTGAAAGGTAAGCAAATCGCTTTATGGGGTTTGGCTTTCAAGCCTGAAACGGATGATATGAGGGAGGCTCCGGCATTGGTTTTGATTGATAAGTTGATAGAGGCTGGTGCAAGCGTGAAGGTCTATGATCCGATTGCGATGGATGAATGTAAACGTAGGATAGGAGATAAGGTTGTCTATGCTACGGATATGTATGATGCGGTGTTGGATGCGGACGCGTTGCTGCTGGTGACGGAGTGGAAAGAGTTTAGGATGCCGAGTTGGGGGGTACTGAAGAAGACGATGAAGAAGGCAGTGGTGATTGATGGAAGAAATATATATGAGAAGTCTGAATTACAAGAGTTAGAGATTGTTTATGCTTGTATCGGGAGATAATGTTTGTCGTATGCACGGAACGGGTATGATATGAAGTTGGAAGCGATGTATTGGAAATTTAAAGAATTTGAATGTCGATATTTGAGACAAAATGGAAGTTGTAAAAACATTAATAGAGGGCGTTGTCATCATTGAACCTCGTCTTTTTAAAGATGATCGTGGTTACTTTTTTGAGTCCTTTAACCAAAGAGAATTTGAAGAGAAAGTTTGTAAAACGACATTTGTGCAGGATAATGAATCTAATTCTTCTTACGGTGTCATTCGTGGTTTACATTTTCAGAAACCTCCTTTTGCTCAGAGTAAGCTGGTACGCGTGATTAGAGGATCTGTACTGGATGTTGCTGTGGATATAAGAAAAGGATCTCCGACTTTCGGACAACATGTTGCAGTGGAACTTACGGAAGATAATCATCGCCAGTTCTTTATACCAAGAGGTTTTGCTCATGGCTTCAGTGTGTTGAGTAAAGAAGTTGTTTTTCAGTATAAGTGTGATAACTTTTATGCTCCACAGTGTGAAGGTGCAATTGTTTGGGATGATCCGGACTTGGGGATAGATTGGAAGATACCGATGGATAAGATTCTCTTGAGTGAAAAGGATAAGGTACATCCAAGGTTGAAAGAGATTGTCTGAAGATTATTTAATTGGTATTTATGTTTCTGCATGTCTAAAGAACTGTATACAGCCAATAACAAGCGCATAGCGAAAAATACACTCTATTTGTATTTTCGCATGCTGCTTATAATGGGAGTCACGCTTTATACTTCGCGTATTGTGCTGAATGCGCTGGGAGTAGAGGATTTCGGGATTTATAACATTGTGGGTGGTGTGGTTATACTGTTTTCGTTTATCAATAATGCACTATCCAGTGCTACGCAGCGTTTCCTGAATTTTGAAATAGGAAGAGGGGATGTGTTGGGGACGAAACGTGTTTTTTCGATGTCTCTTACTATTCACCTTTTTGTAGCTTTGTTTGTAGTTCTGTTGGCTGAAACCGTTGGCTTGTGGTTCCTGAATACACAGATGAATATTCCAACCGAAAGAATGGCTGCCGCAAATTTGGTCTATCAGTTTTCTATATTGACAGTCTGCATCAGCTTTGTACAAATTCCATATTATGCAAGCGTTGTGGCATACGAAAAGATGTCTTTTTTTGCATACATTGCAATTATAGAAGTTATACTAAAGCTGCTGATTGTAGTTTTGCTGATTTATGTCGGTTTTGATAAACTCAGATTGTATTCTATACTTACTTTCTTGGTTGCGGTTTTGGTGTTTGCTTGTTACAAGTATTATTGTAATACCAGGCTAGATATAAGTAGGTATAAATATTTTTGGGATAAAATATTGTTTAGTAAACTTTTGAATTTTAGCGGTTGGATGCTTTTTGGCGCTGCTGCAGGTGTAAGTGCGACACAAGGTGTAAATATATTATTGAATATATTTTATGGAGTTACGGTAAATGCTGCTATGGGAATTAGCACTCAAGTGAATTCTGCTGTAAATAAATTTGTCTCAAACTTTCAGACGGCTTTTATGCCTCAAATAACGAAACTGTATGCAATAGGTGACTTTGAACATTTGCGCAAATTAATAGGTCAGTCATCCCGTTTTTCTTTTCTATTGCTGTTTGCCTTGGCTTGTCCACTCATGCTGAACATTGATTTTGTTCTGAAATTATGGTTGAAAACAGTACCCGAATATTCGTCTGTATTTTGTATCTTAATTCTGATATATTCGTTGGTAGAAGCGGCATCCAAACCAGTAGGATTGGCTATTCACGCTACTGGAAAAGTGAAGTTCTATAATATAGTCATGAGTATTGCTTTATTGATGAATATTATATTTTCGTTCATATTTCTCAGACTGGGTTTCTCACCTAATGTGGTGTTAGTGATAAACGTATGTGTCGGTATCCTTTGCTTTGCAATACGTTTATTATTTGCAGGATACTACAAGGTGTTAAAAATAGCAGAGTTTATTCGAAGTGTCATTTTCAGGATAGTTTGTATTTCTGTGTTTGTAGTACCCGTTCCTCTGTATATCAGCAGATACTATAATCAATGGATTGGATTCTTCGTTACTAGTTCGATTTTTTTGTGCTTATTTACAGTTGTGGTATATTTTATAGGTCTGACAAGGTCGGAAAAAGAAGGAGTACTGAAAGCTATTAAAGCAAAAATATTCATATTAAAAGGGTAATGTTCTATGTCAGAAACTAAATATTTAAAAATCGGTGAAAAAAAACGTTGTTCTGGTTGCACTGCCTGTGTAGCTATATGTCCGAAGAAGTGTATCACAATGCAGGCAGACGAAGAAGGATTCTTGTATCCCGTAGTAAATATTACAGCTTGTATTCAGTGCTCAAAATGTGTGAGAGTGTGCCCCTATACAGATTCGGAATTTACTAATAAACCGGAGGAAGAAGAACTATCCATCTGTTATGCGGCATATAACAAGGATGAAGAGATCCGTTATAAGTCGGCTTCGGGAGGAATGTTTCGTGTTTTTGCCGATCGAATTATAGCAGAGGGTGGTGTCGTTTTTGGTGCGGCATTTGATAAGGATTTTGCAGTTGAACATACTTATGCCGAAACATTGCAAGGTTTAACTGTTTTTATGGGTAGTAAATATTTGCAAAGCAGAATGGGGGATACCTTTATTTTGGTAAAACAATTTCTAAAAGAAGGTAGAAAGGTGTTGTTTACCGGTTGTGGTTGCCAGATTGCCGGATTAAAAAGATATTTGAAGAGCGATGACGCTAATTTGTTTTGCATAGATTTGATTTGCCATGGATCAGACAGTCCTAAAATTTGGCTTAATTATTTGCATAGCTTATTTCCCAATGAATCTGTTAAAAAAATAAATTTTAGAGATAAGATAACCGGACAATATAACTCTAGTATTACTATAAATGCTTCTAAATCTGTGTTTTGTGAAAAAGAGAGAAACAATATATATTTTCGAAGTTGGCAATATGGTCTTTTTTTAAGACCTTCTTGCGAAGTTTGCCCTTTTAAAAAAGAGAATCGTGTAAGCGATATAACTATAGGCGATTGTTGGGGATTTAAAAAGATAGCTCCTGAAATGTATGATGATAAGGGATTGTCAAGTATGATTGTACATTCTGAAAAAGGAAAATCTTTGTTTGATGCTGTTGTGCACCAACTTTCATTTAAAGAAACGTTGATTGAGGATGTGGAATTGTATAATCCGGATTATATACGTAGTCAACCATTTGTGTATAGTAGGCGAAAAGCATTTTGGGCAGATTATCATAAACATGAAATGCCGTTTAAAGAGTTGCTTGAGAAACATCTTGGAGAAACCAAGAAACAGAAGATACAAAAACATATAAAGAAAGTAATTAAGAAATGTTTGCCATTATTAAAAAAATTGCGAAGTTGATAGGTAACTCACGAACCATTCAGCTTAAAAAAGTAGAATCCATCATTGCAATAGATAAGCGCTTTAATGAAACCTTTCGCTTTAGTGGTAAAGAAATGTCCGCAAGTTTTAGGCGGCAGCCTGAATGGAAATTTATAGTGGCATATCGGAGATTTCAAGCAAACAGAGATAATGTTGTCGGGATATATTATCGCTATAAATTGGATTGTATAGAACGTATGACAGGTATTCATATAGAAAACAATCCCAATTTTGGGAAAGGGCTTATTATCGGGCATTACGGACGAATTATTATAAACGGAAATGTAAAGTTTGGTGATCAAATTTACATTACGCATGGAGTGACGATTGGCCGAAATGCAACAGGCAAGAGAAAGGGGACACCAGTGATTGGAAATAGAGTACGTATTGGTGCCAATGCTACAATAGTAGGCAATGTCCACATAGGAGACGATGTGGTGATAGCACCTAACGCCTTTGTTAATATCGATGTACCTGACCATTCGGTGGTGATGGGAAATCCGTGTATAATTCACCACAAAGAGAATGCTACGGAAGGATATTTGGGTAATATAGATTAAATGACATGAATAAAATTACGAAAGTTTTGAAAGCGATTTTTTTCTCTGGTAAATTCTCTACAGAATGGAGAAAAAATAATTTGCATAATTTTACTACGCCGGTTACGAAATTCAAAATGGATGCTGTTAAGGTTGGCAAAGGTACTTATGGTAAGTTGTTTGTTGTAACACGTGACTATCAAAATGTAAAACTATCCATAGGAAATTACTGCTCAATAGCTGGTGGCGTGAAATTTCTGTTGTCGGGAAATCATCAATATGATATAATTTCTACCTATCCTTACGAATTGTTAATCTTGAATTCCCATGAGGCAGGTATTGCTGTGGCAAAAGGGGATATTGTAGTGGGTGATGATGTATGGATTGGTGAGAATGCCATTGTTTGTTCGGGCGTTACAATTGGTCAAGGTGCGATTGTGGCAGCAGGTGCAATTGTAACCAAAGACATAGAACCATACGCCATTGTTGGCGGAAACCCGGCGAAGGTCATAAAGTACAGATTTAACGAGAATATCCGGAAAAAATTAATCCAAATAAATATAGGGGAAGTTTTTGAAAAAGCGAGAAAAACAAAAAACTATTCAGTTTTACATTCCATTTTGACTGATAATAATATTGATGAAATTATAAGTACATGGCGTGATAGAGAGAATTAAACTATATTTATTAAGAGCGATAAGAATTGTAATCAAAGGCGAACTGAAGGTCTTTGTAAGAGTAGATAGTGTACTACATGGCAAATTATTGCTTGGTAAAAATATCATTGTTACAGGTGCAAGCAGTGGCATTGGTTACGAAATAGTAAAGAAATGTTTGCTTAAAAGCGGCAATGTATTGTGTGTTGCTTGTACTGAAGGTAAGTTAACTGCCGGTTTTTTACGGTATCAGATATATTCACTATAGACTCCAATGGTTATTCGCATAGTAACAATAGATGCAAAAGGGCATTTCGTTCAGAAGAAGTGGCAAAAATGATTCTATTCTTATTGGGTAATGCTTCTTAATTGCATTATTGGAGAGGTGATTGTTTGTAATGGAGGTAATTCAATCTGCACAGATGCTTTTTATTGAAAATGTAATAATAGACACTCTATATAGTTAGATTATTTTATGAAAATATATTTCCCTATACATTTCGATGGTGGTAATCGTGGTTGTGAGGCAATAGCTAAGGGCACGGCTTTACTACTAGATAAACCTAAAGAAGAATTAGTCGGATTATGCCGAGATGTTAGACTTGACAAACGTTTGAAGGTAGATAAATTTGTTTCTTTGTGGAAGCGTCCATTATGGATACTTATTTTCAATAAGTTCTATTGCAAGTTAATGTCCTTTATAATGAAAGATAAGATAAAATTTAATCAATTAAGGTTTAGGCATCATTATGATGTGTTCTTAAATAATATGAAAACAGGTGATGTTCTTTTTTCCACAGGGGGGGACATGATGTGTTATGCTAACAATGAGGTGATATATACAAATGATAAGATACACGAAAGAGGACTTAAATCCGTATTATGGGGTTGTTCTATCGGAAAGGCTAACTTAACTCCAGAAAAGATTGCCACTCTGAAACGTTTTTCTTTGATATATGCCCGTGAATCTCTTACAGCTATAATGCTGAAACAGGAACTAAAGTTGAATAATGTAGTAACCTTTCCAGATCCGGCTTTTGTACTTGAACCTGAAGAAGTAGATTTGCCCGATTGTTTTACCCAAGGAAGTGTAATCGGTTTGAATATTAGTAATTATGTTTTGGGTGGTTTTGATTTCGAATCACAACTAGGCAAAGATATAGTGCAGTTTGTTGAAACAATTATATCCTCAACGAACAAATCTATATTGCTGATTCCTCATGTGATGTGGCGAAGACAAGATGACCGTATTGTCAGTAGAAAGCTTTTTGATATATATAAGCATACAGGGCGTGTGTACTTGCTTGACAGTGCTTCATTGAACTATTGTCAAATTAGATATGTGATTTCTAAATGTTCCATCTTCATTGGAGCAAGGACGCATGCCGTTATATCTGCCTATTCCACTTGTGTACCCTGTGTCGCTTTGGGTTATAGCATTAAATCAAAAGGCATAGCGAAAGATTTATCTATGCCTATAGAGACGGTAGTGGATTCTAAAAATTATCAACAAGGATCTTTTATGAAGGCTTATGACTTTGTTGATAATCACATGGACGAACTTAAGGAAAAATTAAAGACGATTATTCCCGAATATAAAGAAAGTACTTATGGAATAAGAAAAGTGCTTAGTAAAGTGTTTTGCAATGCTGATTAAAGTGTCATTATTTACTATATTGCATCATCCCATAATTTAATATAATTTAGACAAATCAAAATATAGGTTAGTATGAATCCCCAAATAATTGCATTTTATCTTCCACAATTTCATCGTACAAAAGAAAATGATGAATGGTGGGGAAAAGGCTTCACGGAATGGACTAATGTGGCTATGGCTAAACCCTTATTTAGAGGTCACTATCAACCCAAAATACCAACAGAACTAGGTTTTTACGATTTAAGATTTTCGGAAAACAGAGAAGCTCAAGCAATACTTGCTCAGAAGGCAGGTATTAGCGCTTTTTGCTATTGGCATTATTGGTTTGGAAATGGGAAGAAGTTATTGAATATGCCATTTGAAGAAGTGGTGCGATTAAAAAAACCTGATATGCCATTTTGTTTAGCATGGGCAAATCATTCATGGTATAAAAAAAGTTGGAAAACAAATAAAAGTAATTTCGAACTTCCACGAGGTTCGAAATTATTGGTTGAGCAAACATATCCTGGTATTGAGGACATAGATGCCCATTTTTACTATCTACTTGATGCTTTTAGAGACAAAAGGTATTATAAAATAGATGGTCGGCTTTTGTTTGTTATTTATGCACCTCTTAAGATGATTGATTGGCAATTGTTTAGAGATCGTTGGCAAGAGCTTGCGCAGAAAGAAGGCTTATCAGGATTCTATTTCGTAGGTCATACAATGGAACAAGAATTCATAGAAGATATAAAGAATATGGGATACGATGCTGTGAATTTTTCCACACATCATCAGGCTTTTCCCCATAAAGAACCTGCTAAAGGAATTTTGCATTATCTCACTGCTCTTAAAAATTCCATATCATTGAAACCCAAAGTGGTAGAATATGAAAAAGCAATAGAATTAATGAAATCAAACTACTTCAAGGAAGAAAATGTATACCCAACAATTATACCCAATTGGGATCATACTCCAAGAAGTGGAAATTTCGGTACTTGTTTCAATAATTGCACCCCCGAGTTATTTGCAAAGCATGTTTCATATATTTTAGAAACTATACGCCCAAAGAAAATAGATAATCAGGTCGTTTTTCTTAAGTCATGGAATGAATGGGGCGAAGGTAATTATATGGAGCCTGATATGAAATATGGAGATGGATATATTAGGACTCTTTATCAATGCTTAGAGCTAGGCAAATGATTTATGTTGACTTTAATAAAAGATAATGTAGAATCATTTTTGGTTGCTCTAGTGATGAGTATGAATATATTAAGATTCATGCTCAATATCTATGACACAAATCTACTACTGTATGCTATATATGTAATAACAGCGATTGTACTTTTATTCAAATATAATATTGGAAATGTATTGAGGTTTAGTGTAAAAATAAGAAATATATATTATCTAAATGTTGCTATTCTATTTTTTGCCTTTGTTACTTTACCCCTTACATTTTCCATGGATACGATATCTACTTTGGTCAAGTTCATAGTTTCTACTGTGATTGCTGGTTTATGCATATCTATTCCAATAAAAAAAATCAAAATTGTTTTATATTTAATCGTATTTATAAATTTAGCATATAGTGTACTTCTTCTACTCTACCCGGATCGAAGTGATGCATATATGCAAGGAGATGCAAATTATCTTAATGTTACCTTGACAATAGGTTGTGCATTAACAATCTGCCTGGCTTATTTTTTATATACATACATTATAAAGAATAGTCTTTTCGGAATGGCAGTTAGTCTTTCTTTATCAGTTTTTTATTTTCTTATACTAATGAGATTTGCTGCGAGAGGAGTGTTACTATTCCCTCCTGTTATTGTATTATTTCTAACAACATTATTTTTCAAATATCATAAACTCAAAACTACTATTTTCATAATAATTCTTGCAATTGGTCTCTTGTTCGTTTTTAATTATTTTATGCAGAATGCATCAGATTATGTCACTGGAAGGTTCCTTAGGATGTTTGAGGATACAGAAGATGAGAGTAGAGTTTATGTATGGAAGAAATCCATAGGTATGATTTTTGATCAATATTGGTTTGTATTGGGAGGAGGTATAAATGCATTCAGAGAAAACTTCGATTTTTATCCCCACAATATATTTATTCAATATTTTGGAGAGTTGGGTTTTTTAGGAATATTTTCGTTGATATATTGTGTCGTTTATGTAGTAAAGGAAATCAAATCATTAGTTTTATATATTAGTAGACATCAGGAATCTATAACATTTATATGTTGCTTTGCTGGATTGTTGTATTATTTCTTGACGTTCAATAAGTCCTTTTCGATTTATGACGCTTGCCCACTGCAAATTATGTTTGTGTTGACTATCTCAACAGTTTATCAATTAAAGAACAATGAAAATTAGTGCTTATGGTTAGTGTAATTATAACAACTCATAATAGATGCAATCTTCTTGATCGTGCAATTCAAAGTGTTTTAAATCAGATATATAAAGATTTTGAATTAATTGTGGTTGCAGATGGATGTACAGATGGTACTGATTCATTGATGAAAAAATATGAATCTGAAAAACGAATACAATATATACATTATTCTCCTGCAAAAGGAGGTAATTACGCACGAAATAAAGGTGCACAAAATTCTCGTGGTGAATTTATTGCATTTCTTGATGATGATGACGAGTGGTTGCCTGAAAAATTGGAATTACAAGTTGCAAAAATTAGAGAAGATCCTGAATGTGTACTTGTTTATACGGGGATTCGTGTTGTGTACGTGAATGAGTGTATTGAGTATAGCTCTATCCCTAAAGCCAATGGTGATTTAAGCAAAGTTCTATTATTTAATAATATTATTGGCAGTACGTCAACCCCATTAATTAAAAAGAGCGTGTTAGATAATAGTGGGTTATTTGATGAGCAATTAGGTGCATTACAAGATTATGATCTATGGCTTCGAATAAGTGAATTTGGAAAAGTTCTTGTAATTCCAAAAGAAATGGTCAATTATTATAATTACACTACGGGCAAACAAGTTTCCGCTATAACTGATAGATATGTTGATGCCATTGCTTATATTAATAAAAAGTATTCAAGAAGAATCAATAATCTGTCACCAGAAGAAAAGGTAATCAAAGAAAGTTGTGACTATTATTTACTTGCAAATAAAGCAATGAGGAATAATAACAAGAAGCTTTCTCGTAGTTATTTTATCAAAGCGCTACGTGTGAGGTTTAGGTTAAAATATTTGATCTACTATGTCTTTACATTTACTAGCTATAGGACATTGTTAAAGTTTAGACGTTATATTTGATGAGAATAATTGAACAAAAAATAAATTACCAGTTGAATAAATACCCAGCGGTAAAGAGGGTAATTAAGTGTGCATACCAGTTGGGAATGTATGCTATATCTCCAAAAATCAAGTCGGAGGGAAATATAGTGAGAATCTCTCCAGATGAGAAGGGAGAATATTTTTTTGGTTATTACGATAAATCGCCTTGGGATGCAGGTATGCGATATGTGATTTGTATGAGAGCTGAGGATACTTGGAGTGAGCCAGATCCGATAGGAACCGCAGACATTCTGCTCATTGACGTTCAAAATGGAAATTCAGTGCGTAAGGTAGCTACTACTCATACATGGAATGTACAACAAGGATGCATGGCTCAGTGGTTGGGACCTGATTTTAGTAAAAGAATTCTCTACAATGATATGCGTGAAGGGAAGTATTGTTCTGTGATTTTAGATGTAGAGACAGGTGAGGAGCGTGTATTACCAATACCTGTGTACACTGTATCAACTGATGGTAAGACTGCTCTTTCACTTGATTTCTCTCGCCTTCATAATCTTCGCTTGGGGTATGGTTATGCTGCTTTACCAGAGGTAACAAAGGGGATAGCTTTGCCTAAGACCACAGCTGTGTGGAAGATGGATATTGAGACTGGAGAGGTGGTGGATCTTTTGAAGTATATTGATTTTGCTAACTTCCATCCAAGGCATGAGATGCAGGAGGTGGGCAGTATACATAAAGTGAACCACTTGATGCTTTCACCAAATGGAAAACGTTTCATAGTATTGTATCGTTGGTTCTGTGGTCATAGAAAGTATACTCGTTTGGTAACTTGCAATGTGGATGGAACTGACATGTATGTGCTAAACGATGACGATATGGTGAGCCACTGCTATTGGAAGAATGATGAGAAAATTATTGCTTTTGAGAATAAACATGGTAGTGGACCGGGCTATTATCTGATGAAAGATAAAACAAGGGAATATAAACATCTATGGAAAGAATTGTGTGTAGATGGACATCCAAGCTATTCTCCAGATGGTAAGTTGGTGGTGACGGACAATTATCCTGATAGAACGAGAATTGCATCTGTACGTATTATGCGGGACAATCAGATAGAAGTGGTTGCACGGGTATTTGCGCCGTTCCGTTATGACAATGATACACGATGCGATTTACACCCACGTTGGAGTAGAGATGGGACAAAGATTTGCTTTGATGCTGCTTTTGAAGGGCATCGTGGACTATATGTAGTAGATATTAAAGCTTAAGGATGTTTCAAGATTATAATATAGCTGTGCTTTTATCCGTCTATAAGAATGATAGGGCGGAATTTCTGCGGTTGTCCATAGATAGTATTCTAAATCAATCGTATAAAAATATAATACTATATATAGGGGTAGATGGGACTATTGGTGAGAAACTATATAAATGTTTAGAGCAATATGAACAAGAAAAGAGGGTGAATATTGTTTATTTCCCAGAAAACAGAGGACTTGCTGTGGTGTTGAATGACTTGTTGATATTATGTAAAGAAGCGAATATAGAGTATATAGTTCGTATGGATGCAGATGATATTTCAGTACCTAATAGATTAGCGAATCAGGTGAATTATTTACTATTGCATCCTGAAGTTGATGTTGTAGGAGGTCGTATTGAGGAAATAAACGAACAATCTGAAAGAAATGGCAAGAGTGTTACATACCCCTTAACTCATCAAGAATGTTTTAAATTCTTTAGATATCGTGATCCATTAGCACATCCCGCCGTGATGTTTAGAAAATCCTTTTTTGATAAAGCTAAAGGCTATCGGAATGAATACCGTAAAAACCAAGATACTATGCTATGGTTTGATGGATTTATGAATGGATGTATTTTTGCAAATCTGGATGAAACGGTATTACTCTTTCGTGTCACTGACGATTTCTATAAGAACAGAAGAAATGGTTTTAAGCGGGCGAAAAAAATGTTGAAAGATCGATTTATGATAAATAAGTCTCTTCACTATGATTGGTCTGCTTACCTCTTTTCATTTTTGATGTTTATAATGACTCTTACTCCTCCATTTTTGAAGAAGTTCTTGTATCGGATTAGATGAAATTTAGAAATCTCTGTTTACTTCTGTTTTTTTGTAGTTATTCGGTATATCTATTTCCTCAATATTCTTACGGAGTTACAGGGTTGTTGCATTCTCCTTCGGCGGAAATGCAGCAAGATAAAACCGTTATGATTGGTGGGGGATTTTTAAATGAGAACTTAACTCCTCCTCGATTTAATTATAATACATATAATTACTACTTGAATGTAACCATTTTCCCCTGTTTGGAAATAGCATATACTTGTACCCTTTTTAAGGTAACTCCTCAATGGGGAGTGCAATCTCAAATGGGAAAGTTCACTAATCAGGATCGGTATTTCTCGCTTCGGTTAAGGGTTTTGAAAGAAGAACAATTCTTTAAATATATGCCAGCAGTAGTTTTAGGCACATCTGATCCGTTTACAGAAAGTAGGGGTGGAGAGATAATGCCTTCGGGCGATGGTGGTAATGGATATTTTTCTCGCTTTTATGTTGCAATGACAAAACATATTCCAGTAAATAAAGAAGAATTAGGACTACATGTATCTTATCTTTATAACCGCCGTAATGATTACCATCTGAATGGCATTGCCGGAGGGATAACTTATTCCCCTTCCATGTTATCTGATTTGAAATTAATAGCTGAATATGATTCACATGATATTTTGATAGGAATGAATTATCTTCTCTTTCATCATTTTTTGGTACAAGCAATGATGCAGAAAGGGAAATATTTCTCCTGCGGACTTACATATTTGATTCATTTAAAATAATTCGATATAGTAGATCATGAAAATTCCATTTTCGCCCCCTTATATTGACGAGGCGGTCATCAACGAAGTCGTTGATTCGTTACGTTCCGGCTGGATAACTTCCGGTCCTAAAGTAAAAGCATTGGAAGAAGAAATAAAAGTATTCTCTAATGCAAAAGAAGTGCTTTGTGTAAACTCATGGACTTCGGGAGCCATTATGATGCTTCGCTGGTTGGGAGTAACAGCTGAAGATGAAGTGATTGTTCCGGCGTATACATATAGTGCTACGGCATTAGCAGTCCTTCATGCGGGTGCAAAGCCTGTTATGGTAGATTCCGGAGAGGATTTCAATATCTCTGTGGATGCTATTCGAAAAGCAATTACGCCAAGAACCAAGGCTATTATTCCGGTAGATATTGCGGGCTTCCCTTGTGATTACGACCGTATCATGAGACTCGTTAATGAACCGGAAATACGCAGCCTGTTTCAGACGACATCATTTGTACAGGAAAAATTGGGACGTATCCTTGTTATGAATGATGCGGCCCATTCTTTGGGTGCTTATTATAACAAGAATCAGCGTACAGGATGCGAAACGGATATTGCTATCTTCTCTCTTCACGCCGTAAAGAATGTGACGACGGCCGAAGGAGGAGCCATCTGCCTGAATTTGCCCGAACCGTTTGATAATGCGGAACTCTACAAAGAATTGCGTATGATGAGTTTGAATTGTCAAACTAAAGATGCTTTTTCCAAATCCAAAGCCGGCGGTTGGCGTTATGACATAGTCGGTCTGGGAATGAAAATAAATATGGCTGACGTAAATGCTGCTATCGGTTTGGCTCAGATACGGGAATATCCTGAACTACTGAAAGAACGTAAAAGAGTATTCAATACCTATTCTAAAGCATTTGCTGATTGTGATTGGGCTATTTTACCACCTTCTGAAGATGGAGAAAAAGAAAGCTCATATCATATCTATGCATTGCGTATCAAAGATTTCACAGAGGAACAGCGTGATCGTATGATTGATGAGATTGCGAAAAGCGAGGTTGCTGTGAACGTTCATTTTATCCCGATGCCGATGCTTTCCTTCTTCAGCTCATTGGGATATGATATAAAGAACTATCCACAAGCTTATGAGAATTTTAAAGGTGAAATCTCCTTGCCCATTTATCCGCAGTTGGATGAAGAAAAGCTGGACTTTATAATCAAAGCTGTAAAAGATGCATACCTTAAAGTGACTGTTGATAGGTGATGATTCGTTTTTTTGATATTTTATTTTCCTTTCTGGGCATTCTATTCTTATCTCCTGTTTTCCTTTTCCTGTATATTGCTATCCGTCTGGAAAGTAAAGGTGGTGGTTTCTATAAACAGCTACGTGTGGGACGTGGAGGGACGGATTTTTATGTCTATAAGTTCCGCTCAATGCGTATAGGAGCTGATAAGCAAGGTTTGATAACTGTAGGCGGACGAGATCCCCGGATTACCCGTATCGGGTATTTTATCCGCAAATATAAATTAGATGAACTGCCTCAGTTATTCAATGTACTGAAAGGTGATATGAGTCTGGTAGGCCCGCGTCCGGAGGTTCGTAAATATGTGGAACTCTACACTGAGGAACAGCGGAGAGTATTGTCTGTTCGCCCGGGAATTACGGATTATGCATCTATAGAATATGTAGATGAAAATACGATTTTAGGACAGGCTGAGGATGCGGACAAGGCATATGTAGAACAAATACTGCCGGATAAAATATGCTACAATATGAAATATATAGAGCATCGTTCGGTGAAGGAATATTTCAAGATTATATTTCTGACTATATGGAGTATTGTACATTGATCAAATCGGTAATAAAGGTTATGAGATGGTTGTTTATTCCATATTATGTTTGGAAAAGTTTAAAATAAGATATAGAAAAGGTCGAAGCTCAGTTTCGGCCTTTTTTATTCTTTCAACAACGACGTTTGTGACAACCTCAAACTACTATTCGGTGTCTGGAAAAGTCCGAAACCAATGCCGCAAAGGATTAATCGAAGCTTGATACAAAATATCCCCATACCGATACTTCCCAATATTCTCGGATGAATACATTCCATCAAATAATCGGTAACCAGTGCGGCAACTAAAGTTGCAAGAGGTCAGGGAATTAATAATAACCCGGTCATTACCTCGCTACAATAGCCAATTGATAACCATTAATAATCCAGGTAATCACAGAGTCTGAAGTTCCAAAATCATGTGCGAGGGTAGGGAGGATTACAGTATTTCCTATGATTTTCCATCTTGAACCATATAATTTCTTTTATCTGCGAATTAAACAAAACGTTCAATCTGCTGTTCGGAAACCTGCATAAAAATAAGTTTTTTTAGAAATTGTCTCGTAGGAAAGTAACGTGGAGAAGAAACTTCTTTGTACCTTTGTGCCCGTCAATACTAAAATCAATAATAAATAATAGGATTTATGGGAGGATTTTTCGGGACAGTCTCCAAAGCGAGCTGTGTGACGGATTTATTTTACGGTACAGATTATAATTCACATTTAGGAACTAAGCGGGGCGGACTTGCCACGTATGATGCAGAAGAGGGCATGTTTGCCCGATCCATTCATAACCTGGAGAGCACTTATTTCCGAACCAAGTTTGAAGACGAACTGGATAAGTTTAAAGGAAATGTCGGAATAGGAATCATCAGCGACACAGACCCGCAACCCATTATCATTAACTCCCACCTCGGACGCTTCGCCATTGTAACAGTAGCCAAAATTGTGAATCTGGAAGAAATAGAAGCAGAGCTACTTTCCCAAAATATGCACTTCGCCGAACTGAGTTCAGGCAATACCAATCAAACCGAGCTTATCTCACTACTCATCATACAAGGAAAAACTTTTGTAGAAGGTATAGAAAATGTTTACCGCCGTGTCAAAGGCTCTTGCTCTATGCTGTTGTTATCAGAAGATGGCAGTATCATTGCGGCTCGTGACAAGTGGGGACGCACTCCGATTGTAATTGGCCGGAAAGAAGGGGCATACGCTGCAACCAGTGAGTCAAGCAGTTTCCCGAATCTGGATTATGAAATAGACCGCTATCTCGGTCCGGGAGAGATCGTTCGTATGACTGCCGATGGAGTGGAACAATTGCGGAAGCCGGAGGAAAAGATGCAGATTTGTTCTTTCCTGTGGGTATATTACGGTTTTCCCACTTCCTGCTATGAAGGTCGCAATGTAGAGGAAGTGCGTTTTACCAGTGGCTTGAAGATGGGGCAGAACGATGATTCTGAAGTAGATTGTGCTTGCGGTATTCCTGATTCCGGTGTAGGTATGGCTCTGGGGTATGCCGAAGGAAAAGGAGTTCCTTATCACCGTGCCATTTCTAAATATACACCGACATGGCCGCGCAGCTTTACTCCCAGCAAGCAGGAGATGCGCTCATTGGTGGCGAAGATGAAACTGATACCGAACCGTGCCATGCTGGAAGGTAAGCGTTTATTGTTTTGTGACGACTCCATAGTACGGGGTACACAACTTCGGGATAATGTGAAGGTGCTGTATGAATATGGTGCCAAAGAAGTACATATCCGCATTGCTTGTCCGCCGTTGATTTATGCTTGTCCGTTTGTAGGTTTCACGGCATCCAAGAGCCCGTTGGAACTGATTACACGTCGCATTATAGAAGAACTGGAGGGAGATGCAGACAAGAACCTGGAGAAATATGCCACTACCGGTTCTCCGGAATATGAGAAGATGGTCAGCATTATTGCCGAACGCTTTGGCCTTACAACTTTGAAGTTTAATACCTTGGAAACTCTCATTGAGTCCATCGGATTGCCGAAATGTAAGGTTTGTACACATTGTTTTGATGGAAGTAGTTGCTTTTAAGTAACTCTAAATACTAACATTTTGTAAAAAGGGGCGTGAATTGCTTGGCAGTTCACGCCCCTTTTTCTACCTTTACGGCAGAACTATTGACTACTGTTGATAGACAATTGGTAGTTCATATTCTTAATCGTAAATTGAAAATTATTAAATCGTAAATATTATGGCTTTAGTAGAACGTTTTTTGAAGTATGTAAGCTTCGACACCCAGTCCAGTGAAGAGACAGAGGTGACTCCAAGTACTCCGGGGCAAATGGTATTTGCCAAATATCTGAAAGAAGAATTAGAGTCTTTAGGTTTGGAAGACATAACGCTGGATGAGCATGGCTATTTGTTTGCCACACTTCCGGCAAATATCGATAAACCGGTACCTACTATTGGTTTTATCGCCCACATGGACACCAGTCCCGATATGAGTGGCAAAGATGTGTCTCCCCGTATTGTTCAAAACTATGACGGCTCGGACATTGTGCTTTGTGCAGAAGAGAATGTGGTTCTTTCTCCGTCTCAGTTCCCCGAACTGCTGGATCATAAAGGTGAAGACCTGATCGTTACCAATGGCAAAACATTGTTGGGAGCAGATGATAAAGCAGGTATTGCCGAAATTGTTTCTGCTATAGTGTACCTGAAAGAGCATCCTGAAATCAAGCATGGCAAGATTCGTATTGGTTTCAATCCGGATGAGGAAATAGGATTGGGCGCACATAAATTCGATGTAGAGAAGTTCGGTTGCGACTGGGCTTACACAATGGATGGCGGTGAAGTAGGAGAGTTGGAGTTTGAAAACTTCAATGCGGCGTCTGCTAAAATCACCTTCAAAGGTCGCAATGTACATCCGGGTTACGCCAAGAATAAGATGATTAATTCAATTCGTGTAGCCAACCGTTTCTGTGCGATGTTACCTGCTCATGAAACGCCCGAACATGCTGAAGGTTACGAAGGCTTCTACCATCTCATCAGTTTCAACGGCGATGTAGAGCAGACTACAGTGGCCTATATTATCCGTGATCATGACCGTGCACGTTTCGAGAGCCGCAAGAAGAAAATAGAACGCTTTGTCAGTGAAATCAATGCCGAATATGGTGAAGGTACGGCAACGCTTGAACTCCGTGACCAATACTATAATATGCGTGAGAAGATTGAACCGGTAATGCATATCATTGATACGGCTTTTGCTGCAATGGAGGCTGTAGGTGTGAAACCGAATGTGAAACCTATCCGTGGTGGTACGGATGGCGCACAGCTTTCTTTCAAAGGTTTGCCTTGCCCCAATATCTTTGCAGGTGGTCTGAACTTCCATGGACGATATGAATTCGTTCCTATCCAGAATATGGAGAAAGCGATGAAGGTCATTGTGAAGATTGCCGAACTTGTTGCTATAAAATAATTTAATACCTTAAGACATGAAAACCACTCCGTTTACAGAAAAACATATCTCGCTGGGTGCTAAGATGCATGAGTTTGCGGGATATAATATGCCGATAGAATATTCCGGTATCATTGATGAACACCTCACCGTTTGTAATGCTGTGGGTGTATTCGACGTTTCCCACATGGGAGAATTCTGGGTGAAAGGCCCTAATGCGTTAGCTTTTCTTCAGAAAGTGACTTCCAATAATGTGGCTGCCCTGACTCCGGGCAAGGTGCAATATACCTGTTTTCCCAACGAAGAAGGCGGTATCGTAGATGACTTGCTGGTTTATCATTATGAGCCGGAGAAATACCTGTTGGTAGTGAATGCTTCGAATATAGAAAAAGACTGGAACTGGTGCGTTTCGCACAATACCGAAGGTGCTGAATTGGAAAATGCTTCCGACCACATGGCTCAACTTGCCGTGCAGGGACCGAAAGCCATTCTTGCTTTGCAGAAACTGACGAGTATAAACTTGTCGGAACTGCCGTATTACACCTTTACGCATGGTGAGTTTGCCGGTGAGAAAGATGTGATTATTTCCAATACCGGCTATACCGGTGCAGGAGGTTTTGAGCTTTACTTCTATCCCGAAGCTGCCATGAAGATTTGGAATGCCGTGTTTGAGGCAGGTGAAGAATTTGGCATCAAGCCGATTGGCTTGGGTGCACGCGATACGCTTCGTCTGGAAATGGGCTTTTGCCTGTATGGCAATGATCTGGATGATACGACATCACCTATTGAAGCCGGTTTGGGGTGGATTACCAAGTTTGCTGAAGGTAAGAACTTTATCAATCGTCCGATGCTTGAAAAGCAGAAAACGGAAGGTACTGTCCGTAAATTGGTCGGTTTTGAAATGGTGGACCGTGGAATTCCCCGTCATGGATATGAACTGTTCAATACAGAAGGCGAAGCTATCGGAGTAGTAACCTCAGGTACTATGTCGCCTACTCGCAAGATTGGTATCGGTATGGGCTATGTAAAACCGGAATATAGCAAGATAGGTACGGAGATTTGCATTGATATGCGTGGACGCAAACTGAAAGCGGTAGTGGTTCGTCCGCCATTCCGTAAATAAGAGGAGTCTTTTTCACCACAGATTACACGGATTTACACAGATATTTATATTGATAATTTAATCTGTGTAAATCCGTGTAATCTGTGGTGAAAAAAACTTTATAATCTGTTGATCTTATCTAATAATTGATTGGCCCAGGCTATTTCTTTGCTTGTCCATTCTTCCTCTTCTCCTTGCACCCCTTGTTCCTGATACCGGGAAAGTAATTCCAGATATTCCTTCAATGTGTCTGCGGCTTTAGCCTGTTTATTCATGCGCATTAGCAATAGAATCTCTTGTTTATATATGTCAAGATTCGGACTGTCTCCTGCTAGTTCTTTGGCTTTCCAAAGCAGGGTGGCACATTCTTCGTTTACCTCTTTTGTGTTGTAAAGCGCCATCCGTGATTTTGCTAAGATAACGTAATCATGGTCGGTAGCCAGATTGTTATTGATATTCTTCTGTATTAATCTTTCGGCTTCTTCATACCGTTGGTCTGCCATATTCATGGCTGCGTTGAAAGTCACTACATCCGATGTCGCTTTGAGATAAGGATGACTGATTTGATTTTCTGCCTCACCGGCTTTGTCTATTCGCTTTTTCAGGTTGTCGATGCTGCCGTAACGAAGCAGCTTATGACCGCGTTGCTGTATATTATAGTATCCGATGACTTTGGAAAGTGCAGACGCCAATCCATCGGGATTCATCCCCTTGAATTCCAATAACTCACGTGCAACCCGGTCGGCTGCGTATTCCTGGTTATTCTTGTAATTCATTCCCAGGCGATTCACTACATTTACATTCAGCAGGGCGGCAACGCTTCCGATGCTGGCAACAGCGCCTACGCCTAAAGCCGTATCATCGTCATCCCAGTATGCCACTTCCAGAGCTACTTCGGCAGTGACGGCAAGAACCGTTCCCCAAAAAGCTGCCCGCTTGGCACGGCGTTCAGCACGGTAGATGTTATTAACCTGATGGTCCAGCACAAAATGAGACATCTCATTGGCAATAATGGCGGCAAGTTCATCCTCCGAATCAAGTGTGCAGAGCAGACCGGTACTAATCAGCATTGTGCCGTTGGGCAACATGTAAGCATCCGGTTCGGGCGACTGGATGACGCGTACATTCAACCGTTCGCTGCGATTGGGATCTATGCCGGTGGCAGTCAGTTTCGCAAAGATATTCTGTACGTACGAAGTGATGAAATCATCCTCATAGCCGATCTCTTCCAGCTTGTACAGGTAATCCCGACATTCTTCGTCCACTTCCTTGCGCAACTTAGAGTTATATCCGCGTTCGCCGAAATACTCATACAGATGTTGTTTCAGATAAGTTTGCTGCCAAAACTCCTGATTGGTTTCGGGAGGTGAGAGTTTAATGGTCTTCAGAGCAGAAGCAGGTACTGCGAATTGTATACCATTGATTTCGGTTGCATAGAAAATGTCGGGACCTGCCTGGTCTGCCGATTTCATTTTCACTACCTTGCGGATCACTACGGGAGTGCCGGCAGGAAAATCCTCATACTGTTGTTGTAGTTCGCCTTTTATGGCAATCGGACCGCTCAAGTCTTTCTGTCTGGCAGCAAATCCTGCCGTGGAGAGGAGGACGGCGAGGACAACGAAAGTGATAAGACGTTTCATATGGATTCGTTTATGGTTTGTACAATTGACTTGCAATCAAAATTGCTGATACAAAAATAGGAAAGAGTTTTCTCTCTTTCCCGTTCTTTTCCCTACAAAGTGATAGGGAATTTCCTATAATAAAAAAGGGAAGACTTTCACAAAGTCTTCCCTTTTTTAACTTCAAAAGAAGTCAATTTTATTTCTTCTTACGGTCACCGTAGCGGCTCATGAACTTATCAACGCGACCAGCTGTATCCACCAATGTAGATTTACCAGTATAGAACGGGTGAGAAGTGTTAGAGATTTCCATCTTTACCAACGGATAAGTTTCACCTTCAAACTCGATGGTTTCTTTCGTATTTACGGTTGAACGAGACAAGAACATGTCACCATTAGACATATCTTTGAATACTACCGGACGGTAATTTTCAGGATGAATACCTTTTTTCATTTCAATATTTGTTTTTTTAATTATTATATTCGGTTGCTATTTTGGTAATAAATAGTGTAATGGTCTTATTTTTCAGAGCGCAAAGATAGTGCAAGTCGCAGATAATACAAAATAAATTCAGATTTATTTTTGCTTAAGGTACAGTCTACCTTTGTTTAAAGGCAGTGCATTTCTCCGAATTAGAAAAAAGTTCCCTCAAAAAATAGGTTTATCGCTTTTTATTTCAGATTTTTGCATAGTATTTTAATTTATATTCAGCATGAAGAAGCTACTTTTCTTAATTTCCCTATGGCTCTGCGTCACTACGGCAGGTGCCCAGCAGAACGAGCGGGATCTGTATAGTGTTGCGTTTTATAATCTTGAGAACCTGTTTGATACGATTCATGATGCAGGTAAGAACGACCTTGAATTTTTGCCTTCCGGCAGTTATGCATGGACGGCTGAGAAGTATGAGGCCAAGTTGAAGAACCTTGCCAAAGTCTTGAGTGAAGTATCGCGCGACCGCGTACCTGAAGGACCCGCCGTTATCGGTGTAGCCGAAGCTGAAAACAACCGGGTATTGACGGATTTGGTAAGCCAGCCGGCTATATCCAACTATAAATTCGTGCATTACGAAGGTCCGGATAAACGGGGCATTGATTGCGCCTTACTTTATGATCCGGAACAATTCACCGTTACCAATTCCAAACTGGTGCTTTCCACTCCTTTTGAGGGGGACACTGTGCACCTGACGCGTGGTTTCCTTATTGTAGACGGGCAGATGGCGGGCGAACGTGTTTGTTTCATCGTCAATCACTGGCCTTCCCGTGGAGCTAAGTCTCCGGTACGTGTACATGCAGCCAAGCAGGTGCGGGCATTGACAGACTCCCTGATGCGTACGGACAAGAAACTGAAACTGATAGTCATGGGAGATATGAACGACGATCCCATGGACGAAAGCATGGCTACACTGGGCGCACGCAAGTATGCAAAACAGGTGAAGAAGGGCGAATTCTATAATCCCTGGTGGGAAACCCTTGAAGATAAAGGCGTGGGAACATTGCTCTATCGTGGCAAGTGGAACTTGTTCGACCAGATTGTAGTCTCCCGTCCTTTGCTGAAAGCCAAGAAAGGTTTGAAGTACGATCATAATGAAGTCTTTATCCGTGAATACCTTTTTCAGCAGGATGGCAAGTACAAAGGTTCTCCCTTGCGCACGCATGGCGGACGTGTTTGGTTGAATGGCTACAGCGACCATTTGCCCACTATCATTTATTTGAAAAAGTAATATATAATAATGTGTAAACGAAGACCGGGAAGCTAAACTTGCTTTCCGGTTTTTTTGTTATCTATATAAAGGTATGCAGAAGAGGCTGATAAAGGCTACAGATGAAAAGAGTTTGTAATATAGAGATTACAATATTCTGTTAAAATCATCCAATAGCTTTAAAATAGAATTGTTTCAATGGGGATAATACGATAATTTATTCCCAACCTGTTCTTCCATTTGAAGGATAATGCTTACTTTTGCGTAGAATTTTTATTCACTAACAATAAACTTTAAACAAAATGATTAATTACAAAGATTTAGGGCTCGTAAACACAAGAGAAATGTTTGCGAAAGCTATTAAAGGTGGATACGCTATCCCGGCTTTCAACTTTAATAATATGGAACAGTTGCAGGCTATTGTAAAGGCTGCTGTTGAAACCAAATCTCCGGTAATCCTCCAAGTATCTAAAGGTGCCCGTCAATATGCTAACCAGACATTGTTGCGTTACATGGCAGAAGGTGCTGTAGAATATGCAAAGGAACTGGGTTGCAAACACCCTGAAATCGTTCTTCACCTCGACCACGGAGATACATTCGAAACTTGCAAGTCTTGTATCGATATGGGCTTCTCTTCAGTTATGATCGACGGTTCTCACCTGCCTTACGAAGAAAACGTTGCTTTGACGAAGAAGGTAGTTGACTACGCTCATCAATTTGATGTAACTGTAGAAGGCGAACTTGGTGTATTGGCTGGTGTAGAAGACGAAGTTTCTGCTGAACATCATACTTATACTGACCCTGAAGAAGTAATCGACTTTGCTACTCGCACAGGTTGTGACTCTTTGGCTATTTCTATCGGTACTTCTCACGGTGCATACAAGTTCAAACCCGAACAATGCCACGTAGATCCGAAGACTGGTCGTTTGGTACCTCCTCCTTTGGCATTCGAAGTATTGGACGCTGTAATGGAGAAACTTCCGGGATTCCCCATCGTATTGCATGGATCTTCTTCAGTTCCTCAGGAAGAAGTTGAAACTATCAACAAGTTTGGTGGCAAGCTGGAAGCTGCTATCGGTATTCCTGAAGAAGAACTGCGTAAGGCTGCTAAGTCTGCAGTTTGCAAGATCAACATCGACTCAGACTCTCGTCTGGCTATGACTGCTGCTATCCGTAAGGTATTCGCAGAGAAACCGGCTGAGTTTGACCCGCGTAAGTATCTTGGCCCGGCTCGTGACAACATGGAAAAGATGTACATGCATAAGATCATCAACGTGCTTGGTTCAGACGGTAAATTGGCTGAATAATCCACGGGATTTTAGACTGAATAGAAGGCTGCTCTTGAAAAAGGGCAGCCTTTTTTCGTGGTCAGTAGTCAAGCCGGTTTTCATTTCCTCAGAACAATTTTATAGAGTGCTATGAGGTTGAAGTATGGCTTTAAGTCTGTTCATGCGAAAGATTCTCTATTCGCGATGTGATTTCTTCTTTTTCACCTTCAAGCAATCGACATGGCATTATTTGAAGCCCGGCATCCTCAGCCATAAGGTAATGTCAATATTTCAGTTTAATGGTGATAAGCTGGAAATCTTGAAGATATTTGCTCCGGGTATCTTTGCTCGGAGAATAATGACGAGATAATCAATGTACTTGATTTACATTTATAGTGAAGAGATGGATAGAGGATTTTAGATATAAATCGATAAGTAATAATTCTAGTCAATTGTAAGCACCCCATTAATAACTGTAATCAGTGTTTTTAAAGAATAATAGCTACGTTTTTTAAGAATGTTCTCTGCGTTTATTAACAGTACAAAAACGGGTAATTAGACCTGAATTGAATATATATCAACAAAAAAGGCAGTAATCCTTGTGAGGAAATACTGCCTTTTTATCTTTTATACTCGTTATTATTTGGAGTATAAGTTTTCTGAATTCGCTATAATCAGTTCAGATGGTTTGGGAATAAGCTATCAGTGATTATATGTTTGATATCCGGTTTTGCTGAAATTATTGTCATATTTGTTCGCTTAATAATACTTTGCTGTAAGGATATTGTGGTGTTCTTCAGAATAAAACGTGCCGGAAAATGCATTCCAGTAAGTTCCGAGAAAAGAAAAGGTAAGTTTTTCCATTAGCTAAAGTTTTAGGTGTATGTTAGAGTTCTATTCTTAAACTTCTACAAAGATACTACATCAGAAAGGTGAAGTCAAGTGTTTCAGCCTTCATTTTAAATCGTTTTTCTATTTATGATGCTAATCTTTTGATTAATAGTATTTTTCAATTCCGCCAAATCCTATAATCGTTTTGTTTTCTTTTGTTTTGCTAATGAAGTTATTTAACCGCTTCTCAAATTCTTCAGGACGTTTTCTTGCGGCTTCGATGTACGCTATTCGGATTCGCTTATATGCTTCGGAAAATGGCTGATAGTTTTTCCATACCGTTTCATCTTCTTTCAATTTATCAATTATATCATTGGGAAAAATGAAAGGCTCAGATAAAATGCTTCGCGTTTTATCTTCAAATTTTGGGTGTATCATTTTATTTTCCAATAGCCATTTAAGTCTTTCTTTGTTGGCTTGTGAGTAAGTACTTTTAGGATTTCTGGGTGTGAAACGCTGAATTTTATGATCTTTGTCAAGTGGTTTTGTTGTGCTGTCAATCCAATCGAAGCAAAGGGCTTCTTCAACAGCATCATTGTATAAAATACCTTTTTTACCTGATGACTTATAGGGAAATACAAACCATATTTCACAGGAGGTTTCAAAGTTGTCCATTAACCACTTTCTCCAATCTTCTCGATTTTCAAAATACTTTATTTTATTTTCTGTAGTCATAACAGGTATTCAAACTGATTATTTTATAGCTTTACTTTCGTGATAATGAAGCATTTTGTTAATTTACTTTTAGCCTCAGTAATTTCTGTATGTAGTGCAATTACTATTCTCCACGATAGTAATATGCAGGCTTCGATAGTTTAACGGTTTATTACAGCTGCCAAAAATACTAAATCTTTGAGAAAGGCCTCCAATTATCTCTTAAAACCTTTACCCTGATTCGATTGAACTTAGCCAAAGGCTTGATATGAATCTTAATTTATGCTTATGAGGCCACTAATTCATATTTAAAGCTACCGGAGCAGATGATATCATATATTTGTAGAGTTGTCTTATGCAGTATTTCACAATTTCTTGCATTTCTTAAAAGGTGAGACTGCTTACACACTAAAAAACTAAAATATGAAAAACAAGTTATCCGTTTTACTGGCACTACTTTTTTTGCTTTGTACGGCAATGTGCTGCGAGGAATTTGAAGAATACATTCCCTGTCAGGTGACCTTAACCGGAATAGGTAAGGTGGAACACTTGGATAATGCCGGAAGCGTGCCTGTTGCTCCGGTGGGTGGAGTGGTATCTCGCCAGGCATATATGTTGCGGATACCTTTGGACTTTGAATATGAGAAAGAGATTGTAGAGGGAACATATTATGAATACATCCTGACTGATACCATCGCCAATATACAGATTATCTCACTTACCGCTTATGATGAATCCCACCCTGCCGGTACGGATGTGAACGAACTTTTCATGAACTATCCTTTGCGTCAGGAGGATCAATTGACAGATTATAAATACGGTTATACGTATGGGACTGTTTTTTATAAGATACCCCGTACACTTCCTCAAGCCGGAGTGCATCGGTTTAAAGTCGTAGTGACGACCCGCAAAGGGGAAGAGTTTACCAAAGAAACGGATGAGATCACCATGCAATAAATGAAGAGGCAATGAGGAAGCTATTTATCACTTTGCTGGCAGTGGGACTGCTGAGCATTATGGACGGACAGGCACAAAATAGAAATTCACGTCATCAGCTTGACTTAACTACCGGAGTATCTTGTCATTTTCAGAGTGGGGAATCCTGGATTTCTTCTTCTCCTGTTCCCGTCATGAGCTTTGCTTATACTTTCTATGTACTTCCACACTGGGGAATCTTCTCTTCCATGAGTTCAGCCCCCCTCATCAGAGAAGGAAATGGGAATAAGTTGAGAAAACCTTATGAAAATGACCATTTCGTAAAAGATGCGTATGACTTTGATGATGGAATCGGTTTATCTATGGCTTTCGGCATTGCCTACCGGCTGAATAAACCGGTATGGGATTTACAGTTGCGTTTGGGATATTACATGGTTGATGCAGAGGAACATTCTTCTCATTTTTATGTGAAAGAAAAGAATTCCAATGTAGTACGCTGGATTAATTATGATCAGTCATTCTCTACAGAAGCCGGTGACTTAATGAGTGCTATTCAGACTTCAGCTATGTTGTCGAGGCGTATCTGGCGCAAACTCCATTTTTCGGTGGAGGCCAAATATCTCTTCCTCCCTGAACGGGCTACGCAGACTTTTGAAAAGAGAAACCTGCTGACAGGAGAGATTGAGGATAGCTACTCGAAACGTGTACGTGTGCACTATCTGGAGATGGCATGCGGAATTAGTTGGCATTTATAATCTTTATACCATATCGTCTCCCGTCTTCACCACAGCCACTTTCAGAGTCTTATGGAAAGGGATGAAAGCGGAAACCACTGCGATAACCAATGCGGCAATCAGCAGATAGCCGATTACAGTCTTGATGCCCAGTAGCAGGCTCTGTTGCTGAAGCGTGGAATAAAAGTTATTGGCGGCTAACTGGCTGGCTTCATCGTATCCGTGTCCCTGCGCCAAGGCACTGTTCATGGCTTGCGCATAGCGTGAGGAAGCCAGTGGATTGGTAAGCGTCATGTGTTCAGAAAGGGTATTCATCCCCTTAATTTGTAAGTAATAGAGCAGGTTACTGAAAAAAGAAGCGGATATTGCCGGAGCCAGCACAGAGCGGAGGGATATCAGAAAGAAAGCGTTAGACAGCATGAGCTTAGGATCCAAATCTTCTACTACATATACACCGAAGGCTATGAAAAGAGTCATCATCCCCAGTCCGCGGAGGAAAACCGGAAAGTAAAGCATCTCGTAAGTGGAGTAGGGCGTGATGCCGAAGTAGAGGATGACCAGATAGATGACGTAGCAGAACATTCCTCCGGAAATGAGATAGCGGAACCGCCATCGCTGCCATCTGAACCACCAGAAACAGATGATGGCTCCCACAATGAATCCCGGTATAAGCATCAGACTGAGCGAATTGGCATGCACGCTGTCTATGCGGATAATGCTGTTCAGGTAATTGGTAATCAAGGAACTGCTGGCACTGAAAAACATGACCAGTACCATGAAAGTGTATCCGATGATGGATTTATGGTGATGGAGTGGTTTCAGGCTGACGTATGGCTTCTCCTGTGTCCGTTGCCGATGGACGAAAAGGTAAATCAGTATGGGGATGGCAATCGTATAAATCCGTATTTTGGGAGAGGAGAACCAATCTAATGTCTTTCCGTAGGTAAATATGTAAATGCTGAAAAGCAATGCAGCAGCTATGATAAACATGCTTCTTCCGTCGATTTCTTTGTAAGGGATGCGCATGGGGCGTTTGGCATACCGGAAAAACAACAGGATAAAGATAATGGCAATCAGCATCAACAGGATTGTAAAGTAATACATGTACTGCCACTGATAATAATAGGCCAATTGTGCCGTCAGTGCCATGGATATTTGTCCGCCGGAAAATACGATGGGGTAGAAGTAGGCGTAGAACTCGCTACGCACATTCTTCGGACTGAAGAACGGTCGTACCTGAATAATAAACTCCAACATAATGAAGGCTTTCAGGAAGCCGATGAAGAAGCTGCATATAATGGTGATGTCCATATTGCCAACCTGGGCGCAGATGTAGCTGAGAAAGATTTGCAGGATCAGGTCGGTAAGCAGCATCGTTTTTGGAGTGGCGATCGCACGAATCTTAGGAATGATGGGATAAGCTACCGCCATACCTGCCGCTGCCGCATAATACCCCATTGTGATGTCTTCGCTGAGTATCCCGAGGGTACTGCTGACTTCCAGCATGCTTCCCGTATAGGTTCCGTTGAGCATAATGATAGGGAACATCACCACGAACATAGTGACGATACCCAGCCATTGCGGTACCCAGGGGCGGAGTGGGAGGTTCAGTTTTACCATCAGTGGACTTCCTTATTTTCTTAGTGCTTCGGTTTCTACCATCATGCCTGCACGGAGGCTTTTCATCTCTTCGGGAGTGGCGTCGTCCAGCTCGATGCGAACGGGAATGCGTTGCTGCACTTTGACGAAGTTGCCGGCGGAGTTATCAGTTGGAACCAGGGCGTACTTGGAACCGGTTGCTTCGGATATGGCGGTAACTGTGCCGTGAAAGATATGCCCGCGGAAAGCATCGACCTTGATGCGTACTTTCTGCCCGATGTAGATGTGGGAAATCTGCGTTTCTTTGTAGTTGGCGGTGATCCATTTGTCGTTGCCCCGTACAAGATAGGAGATGGTTTGCCCGGCTTGTACGAATTGCCCCGGTTCAAGGGTGCGGCGCCCCATATATCCGTCGTAAGGAGCGGTGACTATCGTATAAGAGAGATTCAATTTTGCCATATCCAGATCCGCTTCTTTGCGAAGGATATTCGCTTCGATGCCGGTGGATTTCTTACTTGTTTCGGAGTATTGGGATTTTGCCGCTTCCTTTTGTTGCAGTAGGGCTTGATAGCGTGCTTGGGTTGCTTCGTAGGCGGTTTTTACCTGTTCATATTGTTGCTGGCTGACGGATTCTTCGGCAAGCAGGTTGGCATAGCGGCGATAGTCCTGTTCCTGTTGCCAAAGCTTGGCCTTGGTTTCTGCAATGTTGGCTTCCTGAATGGCTACATTTACTTGTGAGGTCTGAATGCCGGAACTTAATACGTCTTTTGCACCTTTCGCATCCATCAGGGCAGCTTCCGCATCCTTTACTTTGATGAGGTATTCCCGGTTGTCAAGAATGAGAAGGGTGTCTCCGGCATGCACTGGCTGGTGCTCTGTGAAGCGGACTTCCTTGATATAACCCGAAGCGCGGATATTGAGCGGAGCTATATACTGGTCTACTACGGCATCATTGGTGATTTCGTAATGGACGTATTTCCAGAAATAATTGATTGTCCATGAAATTCCCGCCAATGCAAGGAGGATACATACCGTATTGAGGGTGATATTCCTTATTCTTAATCTCTTCAGTTGCTTATGTTTCTTTTGTAATTCGGACATAGATTACAATTGTAAATTAAAAATTAAAGCATGCCACAGGTTCGCTGTAATTCATAGTAAGTGTAAATGGCCTGCGTACGGGCAACGGTCAGTTGCAGTTCAGCATCCAGCCGCACGCTGCTTGCATCCAGCAGGTCGGTGAGAATGGAAAGCTGGTTCAAGTAGCGGTTTTGCACAATCCGGTAGTTTTCTTCTGCCTGGCTGACAGAGAGTTTCAGGGCTTCTATGCGGTTCAGGGCCTCTTTATGGCGGGTGTAGGCAGTTCGGATCTGAATACGGACGTTCTGCATCAGGAGTTCTTCGGCATACTTTTGAAGTTGTACCGTCTGCCGGGCTTCGTGCATCTTGTGCTTATTCTGATAAAGAGACGACAGGTTGTATGAGAGGCTGAGGCCGATGTTCCAATTATTGTTGTACATGTCAGCCAGCGTAGTGCTGAGTGGGCGTGCAAGGGTGTTGCCCGCATGCAGTGACAGGCTGGGAAGGTAGTTTGCTTTAGTCAGCCGGATATCGTTTTCTGCCAGCAGGGTTTGTTGGCGGACAATCTGCATGCCCGGATAGTTGTTGTAGGCTAATTGTACATACGTATCATAATCAGACACACTGACGGCGGTATACAGTAAAGTGGTGTCCGGTGCTATCAACTGTGATTCGTCCAGTCCCAGCAGAATATCGAGTTGTTGCGAAGCTATGGAGATGCTGTTGTCGGCTTCCTGATAGGCCAGGCGGTCGTTGGTCAGTTGCAGTTCACTGCGGATTTCATCATTGCGGGTGACTATGCCTTCTTTTTTCATCCGACGGATATTTTTCAGTCGGTGTTCGGACTCTTCGATGTTGCGTGCCAGCACTTCCCGCTGCTTGTAGTAATTGAAAAGCGTCATGTACTGTTGCAGCAGTACCAGCTTGATTTCGGCTTCGTTGTCGGCACTGGTCAGGGCGGCTATTTGCTTTTTAAGTTCGGCCTGATGTATTTTGGCTTGTATTCTTCCTCCCTGGTAGAGGGGTTGCGTCAGGTTGATGTTATAGTTTTGTGACCAATCCGGAGTTTCGGGGCGTACGGGATGTGAAAGTCCCCGCTGAAAGATGACGGGCTGGCCTATGATTCCGGCGCTGGCACCTACTTGGATATCTGGCAATCGGTCTGTGTATGCAGACTTCTTTTGGTCGTTATAAATAACCTCTTGTAGTTTGCTCTTTTTAAGTTGAAGACTGTTTTCTGTGCCCAGACGGAAAAGTTCGTCTACGGATAATAGATGCGCATTCTCCTGAGCGGTTAGCCACAGCGGAGCTACAGCAAGTATGTGAATGAGCAAGAGGCGAAGAAAATTAGAACTGGTTGAATATCTCATAGAGTGTCTCTAGTTGATTGGAACATGCGTTTAGGTTCTCTATTCCCATCAGTTGGCCCGTCTGGGTATAAAAATCCTTGATGAGCGGGCGTACACGGTCGGATATCTCTTCTCCTGCGGGAGTGAGGTACACAAGTCGGTTACGGCGGTCGTTAGGATCTTCCTGGCGCATGATCCAGCCTTTCTTTTCGAGGTTTGCCATCAGATTAGTCATGCAGGCTTTGTCTTTGGCTGTCTTTTCGGCTAATGCCTGCTGGCTGATTCCTTGTTCCTGCCACAGGGAACTCAGTACTTGTAACATTTCAAAGGTGATATCTATGTTATTGCGTTTCAAAACGCGTTGCAGAGCTTGGCGGAATGCCATGCGGGTTCTTAGCATTTGCTGGATAAGCCCGCGGGATGAATTGTAATTCTCCATTGCTACTTTGCTTTTTATTTTTCGGGCGCAAAGGTAGAGCTTTTTATTGGAATTAGTCAAATGTTTGACTAACATTTGTGGGAGGAGGTTGGGAAGAAGTATGGAAAGTCGCAACTTTTCCTATATGTTGTAATGAGTGCGAAGGAGATTTTATACGGAGGCAATAAACTCGTTCAGACTGACATCTGTGGGCAGTCCGATTTTTCTTTTAATCCGTTGTTTGGCTTTAACCACGCCTGCGGTGCTTATACAAATGGTTTTTGCAACTTCCGCACTGCTGTATCCTAAATAGGTGAGGATACAAATTATTCTTTCGCGCAAAGGCAGCAGAATGAGTGTCCTTTCTAAACATTCGCCTCTGCGCCCGGAAAGCCAGAATAATATTTCTATGATGTCAATCCAGTTTTCTTCCGGTCTCACAATATATTTGCCTGGCATGCTTTTTAGGCATGCCAGGTTATATAGTGCTGAAGAGTAATCTTTGATATAATTTTCCATGTACTATATCTTTTTAGTCTGAGTATTTTAGCGGATGAAACAGCTTATTCGATAGATGATAGGATTTTATATCATGGAACTGAGGGAAACATCGCATAGTTCCTCCTGGATATTTTTCACAGAACAAATCTGTTGATAAATAAAATCTGTTTTCATATCCCGGCAGCACAAATCTCCCGGTTCCTCCAAAGTCTGCAATTGCAAAACCGGAGTGGAAGAGGGAGGAGGGGATCAATACTTCATGGTGTCCGCAATTTTGAGCTTTTAAGAATTCATCCAAGAAATTGAGGGCTTTTTCTGAAATTCTATATATGGGATTGAAGGAACGAAGTCTTTCTCTAAGCGGAATATTCATTGTTTTTCCTTGATAACTATTCCACCAGAACCATTCCTTATCTTCTGCATATCCCATAATGTGAGTGCTTATAAAATCAGTGTTGACATCTGAAAAACTATCAAATAGAATACCCCATTCGCCCGAAAACTCAACATCGTATTCTATATTCCAGTAATATCGATATTCGGGATGTTTTAGATAAAAATAGAGCAATGCAAAATGATTACTTCCCGGAGTAATGGTTTCTTCTATCGGTTCATATTCCAATTCATTGAGCATATCTGTAGTAAATATGCAATAGTCCAAACCTTCTGGAAAATGAATTTCACTTTCATCTTCATGGTTTAGTAATAACACAACATCTCCGTACTTTCTAAACCCTTCTTTGATACGAAAATACTTCTCACTGATTGACTTGTGCATTTCATGTGCAACGATGACTATTATATCTTTCATATTCTGTCGAAAACCATTATTGTATTTTTAAACCACCATAGAGATGCTTGTTCTCTTAAATATACACTGGCTGGACGGTTCAATATAAATCCTTGTCGGCACAGTAGTTCTATGATATAGCTATTAGGGCGGTTATTAATATGCCCGTCTCCATATTGTCCTTCTGCTGCCCAACTTAAAATGATATATTTCCGGGCGTTTCTGGTCAGGTTTTTAATAAAGGTGTCTTCCCACTGAACAGGTATATGCTCACCTACTTCCAGACTCATAACTACATCAAAAGGTTCTTCGGCTTCCGATTCTTCCGTGAAATCCATGTATTGACAGTGGAAGCCATCGGAAAATAAGAGTGATGACATTTTCTCTACATTCGGATTACCGTCATACCCTTCTACTTCATATCCCTGTTTTCGTAGCAAGGCTACATACCAACCTGGTCCACAGCCGAAGTCCGCTATACTGTAAACTTCCATCAGGGAAAATAATCGTAATAATCCAGTTGCCAGTTTATTATCATAACAATGTCCGTTCAAGTTCTCGTTTAACCAACAGCCTTGTGAATTAGTTATAACTTCATTATCTGCAAATAGGTAACGGTTGATATACTCTATGAGCTTGGCGGAAACTTTATTATCTAATTTGCGGGCAAAAAGCCTATTGCTGGTAATGATTTCCCACCAATGAGTTTCGTTAAGAATGATTGGAGAACCTTTTCCGTCCCATAGAATGCAACGTTGATTGTTTTTTTCTACCTTATTTGCGAAAATTGAGTTTAATATTACGGTGTGAAAGTATACCTCGTCCGCAGCGAATGTATATTTTAGCCGATTATAGAAACGTCGATATTTCCGTTTGTTTTCGGTTATATGCTTTGCGCATTCATAGGTTATGGACATCCAGTTGGATCCTCCATATAAATGTTCGAATTGATCAGGTATACGTCTTTTATAACCTATTCGTTTTTGTATAGCAATGAATTTCTCAATGATTCTATATCCTTTATGTGTGTTGTAATCAAACCAATCATTTAGTCGATAGTATACAAACCTGTCATAAGTGCCATGTTCCCATTTTTTTACCGGTAGCTTTATGTATTCAATGAATTCCTTTCCATTGTTTTTTGAAAAAAAAGATTTGATGCCATCTAATTTCTTTATGGGATAATCTTGTCCACTCATAAAGTGAATGTAACCAATTGAATTATCCCTTACAATTTCTTGCAGCAACAAAAGTTCGGCTTTCAGTATATTGAAGCCGCCCCAATTTATTCTATATTTTTGATAAACTTCAGCTATTTGTTGATTGTTTTTAAGTCGTCCTATTTCCTCTTTAGTTATAATACTTTTTTTATCGATATGGATATAGAATTTGAAATCCTCATCGAATAGTTTGATAAGATTCTTCAGTTGTTCTATATCTTTGTGCCAAAGTAACAAAATTGCATGTTTCATATCTTTATTTTATCCAGTCCCATGTTTCAATGTATTTCTTCAATTCATCAGGCTGCATACTGCATACATGACAATATTCTTTTTTGGTTATATATGCCACTTGCTTGTTGCCATCTCTACTATTGTCACCTCGTGGATGATGTAAATGGTATAAGGGTCCTGATATTCTAGTTGGTCTCTTATTTAGAATCAGTAATCTCTTATAACGCTCTGCATCTTCCGGTCCCCATCCTATAAAGTATTCATTCTCCCAGCCGCATTCTTTATACAGTTTGACGTTTACCAGAAATCCTCCTCCTACCGAATGGTAGCCGCACATTAAGGTTTTCATTATGGGGAAGTCTTTTAAAAGACTAATTTTTAAGTTCTTGCAGAAAAATGAAGAGAAGAAATCATTTATTCTCCAAAAGCAACCGTCATAAGGGTATACCATTGTTGCTTGTTCCTCAATAATTCTCCGATAGGCTTTATTTAGCTGAGAAATAGCGACGATGGCATCTGCATCCCAAATAGCGGCTATCTTTGTTGTAGTGCGTGCCAGCATTTGGTTTATATAGTATGTTCTATGAAATGTTGGGTTGTCATCATATATGAAGTGATAAGTAAGTCCTTCAATTGAAGGCAATTTCTTTAGATGCTGTTCTTTGGCGGCTTCCACAATAATATAGTTACAATGGATATGTCGAGCATAGAATTTTAATGCAGCCACCAGATTTCGTTCTCTGTATGGGGAGTCTATACGTACTGGAATGCAGAACGTCAGATCCTTTAAATTTATTTTATTGTTCTTCATAATTATCCTGTTTTGTGTGGGTTAATAAGCCAAATCCCAATCCGCATAAAGTCTCTACAGTGATATTTTCTTTTCTTATTATTTGTGTAGCTTCTGAGTAAAAAGAAGGTCTTTGCTCGTTTAACCGTTTCAGGGCTGCACTGAAAATATCCGGATAGCTATATAATAAGCTGTAAAACCCTAAATTACCTAAAAACTCCAAATAGAAGTTTGCTGTATGATTTTTTGGCAAGTTATTTGTCCTTTTTATAAATACATGGTAGATGTAGTCATCCAATAGTTCTTTGCTTTTAATTTTGCTATATACATTTTCAGCTGATTCTATCAGTTTTTGTGTCTGGTATGAATCGATATGCTCTTTGTTTATTTTTTTTAGAAAGTAGAGAATGGAATGCAGTACTGACAAAGGCATGTCCTTGGGAGAATATATTCCCTTTATTGTACAATGTAGTTGTCTATCACATTCGTCCACCAATGCAAGTAATCTTTCTTCTATGATATATCTTTCGAGCGAATCTTCTTGCTTGAATAACTGTGCCCAGTAAATGCCAATGGAGAATAGATATTCTTTTTCCGGTAAGTAGATTGGCGTTGCAAAACAGTAATTTAAACATTCATTCTGAATGGTACTGTGTATGTTTCGGATAGTGTCATCTTCTTCTAAAATGGCATTATTTGATAAATATTTCATCCCCCATGCTATTCCGGTTTTTCCATCCAATAAGCGATTTGGCATATATTGTATAAACTTAATCACTTCGGGCAGTATTCTTGCGGATAAACTTCTGGCTTTTCCGCAATTTCTATATTCGGAATAGAGAGCCATGAACATGCACATTCCCATTTGCCCGCCTTTTAAGTAAGGCGGTAAACCTTTCCAGTCTTCATTAAGCAATCGCTTATAAATGTCATCAACTAATTCTCTTTTCATATATCACAGTTTTAGATTCAATAATTTTTCAAGCAATTTTTTCTCTTTTGTTACTATAGAAGCTGTACCTTTAACGGTTTTTATCAATGGCAGTTCTTTTCCGTAATTTGTTTTAAGATTGCGTGGCAAAGATATTTCCAATACATAAAATCCGGCTTGATTTGGTACTGGAGATATCGAAACTACGGTTCCGTCTATAAAGCCAAATTCTTGTTCAGGGAAAGCAGGAAAGCGGATAATTGCTCGTTGTCCTGTTTTTACCTTGCCGATTCCATCCATTGGGAGTAGGGCTTTTCCTATTGGTTTTGTTGCATTTTGGGGAATGATGACGAACATAGTTTCACCGCTTTCAACTGTCTGATTCATTTCCCATGGTTGCATAAAGGCTACTGTACCGTTAACTGGACTTACCAACAGGTAGTTTTTTTCCCATTCTGTTAATGCTACTTGTAGGGAGGCTATGGTGTTCAAAAGTTCCGTTTCATGAATTCTGCTTTCCTGCATGTGTTGCAGATAATTATTCCAAGCAAGCAGGCAGGAGGAATAAGTGGTTTGTGTATCTCCCAACTCAGGGATTCTATGGAAAAACAGAATGTCCGTCTGCTCAATTTGCGAACCTTGTGCTTTCCATTCTTTCAGATTTTCCCGTAAATAGAATATGTCTTCTGTTGTTGCGGTATTTTGTATTACGCCGATAATGTCCTTTTCATAGATAACCTGCTTATTCTTTACATACAATTGTGCTATCCTTCCTGCCGTATTTGCGATAATATATGCAGGTGGAGCCTGTGTGGTGAGCGTAAATTCAGCATCTACTGTATCTGGATAGCTAAAAAAAGAACTGCCAACCAGAAGTACGAGCAGGATGCCCAGTAGGACAGAAATGCCATAGCGCAGGATTGAGGATGGAATATGATTCATCACTTCTTGCACTTCCTCGCTCTTCAGTTCAATATCTTTGTGTGTTTCGTTTTCTTCCATACATCAGTATTGTTTCAGCTGCCAAGTTCCAATTGGTTTTTAACTAATTGGTAATACATCCCTTTTTGGGCAGTAAGCTTATGATGAGTTCCTTCCTCAGCTATTTTTCCTTTATCCAATACTACTATCTTGTCGGCATTGCAAACGGTGCTGAGACGATGGGCAACTACGACAACTGTCTTTCCTTGGTAGAACTTGTTCAAATGTCCCATTATCTCTTTTTCATTGTTGGCATCCAGGGCATTGGTTGCTTCATCAAAGAACAGAAATTCCGGATTTTTATATACGGCACGAGCAATGAGTAGGCGCTGTTTTTGCCCTTGGCTGACTCCGTTGCCTTCCATTCCTATTTTGGTGTTGTAACCCAGAGGCAGAGAGTCTATAAAGTCGCGGATATTGGCCACGGTTACCGCATGCTTTAATCTTTCAAGGTCAATTTGTTCTTCACTGACGGTAATGTTATTGGCTATTGTATCTGAGAATATGAAGCCGTCTTGCATTACTGCCCCACTTTTCATTCGCCATAAATGCGGATTAATAGTTTCCAAAGGAGTATCATCCAATCGTATTTCACCTTTTTGCGGGGAATAGAATCCTAACAACAACTTTACCAATGTCGTTTTTCCGCTTCCACTGGCACCAACAATGGCAGTAACTTTCTTTTCGGGTATGTTGAGGCAGATATCATCCAGTACGTAGTCGCGGTCGGAACCGCTATAGCTGAAAGATACATGGTTGATCGTGATGTTTTTCTGGATCGGAAGTATTTGTTGTTTGGATGTAATATCCTGTTCTTCATCTTTTCTTTCATGTATTTCATTTAATCTTTCCAAACTGATTTTGGCGTCTTGCAGTTGTCTGGCAAATCCGATGAAAGCACTTATAGGGCTGTTAAGCTGACCAATGATATAGGTGAGAGACATCATCATACCCAATGTCATTTGTCCTTCCACTACTGATTTGGCAGCTATGAATGAAATGATGATATTGGTTGTTTGGTTGAAAAAGACAGAACCTATTTGTTGTACTTGCCCCAAAGCCAGTCCCTTGACACTGATTTTGAATAATTTCACTTGAATACGTTCCCATTGCCACCGTTTCTGTTTTTCACAGTTGCTCAGTTTTATTTCCTGCATGGCTGTTACCAGCTGTATTAGGCTGCTTTGTTCGCTGGATGCTTGTGAGAAACGTCGTATATCTAATTCTCGGCGATATTTCATGAAACAGAGTATCCAAGCTACATAGAGTGAATTGCCAAGGAGGAAAATACTCAGAATAATTAGGTTGTAATAAGCCAAAATAAAGCCGAAGATGAAGAAATTGACAAATGAGAACAAGGTATTTATGGATGATCCGGTCAGAAATGTTTCTATACGGTTATGGTCGCCAATACGTTGCATGATGTCACCTATCATTTTGGTATCGAAATAGCGTAAAGGCAGCTTCATCAACTTGGATAAGAAGTCAGATATGAGAGAGATGTTTATACGAGTGTTCATGTGCAACAATATCCAACTGCGGATAAAGTCTACAGATAGCTGTGATATTGATATTATCAGTTGCGCTATAAGAATTAAGGTAATGAAATTAAGATTTCCGTCTCGAATTCCTACATCCACCAACGATTGTGTGAGAAACGGGAATATCAATTGCAATAAACTGACGGTTAGCATGCCAAGCATCAATTGCAACAGTTGTTTTTTATAGGGTGTAAGGTATTGTAGAAAGAATGAAAGTTTTCTCTGTTTACTTTCCTGTTCATCTTCTCGACTATAGAATTCCGGTGAAGGTTCCAGAGCCAATGCAGCTCCTTTTTTTTCTCCATCGATTTTTGTAGATAACCAGCATTTTTTTAATTCTTCTTCGTGGTAGGTAACTAAACCGGTTGCCGGATCAGCAATATGGAAAAAGTATTTATTTCTCTTTTTTCGTATCTTATAGCATACGACGAAATGTCTTTGTTGCCAATGCAGAATACATGGAAGTGGCACATCCTCAATTAGCTGTTGAAAAGAAATACGTACGCCTGATGTGCGGAAGCCTATAGATTCGGCGGCATCGCTAATACCCAGCATGGACACTCCTTCACGGGTAATGAAAGAACGGTCGCGCAAGGTTTGCAACGAATAAATTTTTCCGTAATAACGGGAAATCATTCGTAGGCAGGTGGGACCGCAGTCCATAGCGTCCAGTTGGGAGTAATGAGGAAATGCTTTCACTTATCTGTGTTGTATATTGCAAAGGTTATTTTTACCTATCACTAACTCATAATTGGATATGGAAGGACATAAGTCTTTATTAATACATTGTTTACAAGGTGTTTCTTTGCTTCGTACCTTTAGCCAGGTTTCTAGTTCCGTTAGCTCTTTATAGACAAGTTCTTTTAAAGATGATTTTTGTATATTTCCAATAGTAGAACAATTCACATTTGCAAAAACTTCTCCCGAAGGGAAAATTGTTAACTTCCCAAAAAAATTGTCGTTCAAAACTTTATGTCTGAATATCGTCTTTCTGTCGATAGGTTCAACAAGTATATCTTGCAAATCAAAGAAAACGAAATCATGAAAGAAGTTATAGTTACTTCCATTATAAAAAGGTCGAATTTGAATAAGAATGTTCTCAGGCAAAATCAATCTGTCTAATTGTTCCAAATCAGTTTCTGCAGAAACAATCAGATTCCATCGTACCATATCGTGCTGGTATTTCTGCATACTCTCAGCCAATTGGTTATTTAAATCTCCTGAATGAACCAATATTTCTAATATGGAGTTCGTTTGTTGTGCAAACTCTATATACTCATTATTCAGGAAATTATACTCCAAATATAGATGTTTTTTGAAAGTTGATCCAGTAAAGTCTATTGATAAATTGCGAGTATAACGGTTCTGTAGTGGATTTCCCCCTGCCACTAGATTCACTCGCTGAATGCCGCAGACTTGAAACTGATGTAATAGATGAATGTAATCTTCTATTTTCAATGCATCTTCATGACAAGTTGTACAGTGATTCATCTGTCGATAATAGGAAGAACAAGCTGCGCAACTTTGTATGCATGATGAGGGGAAGAACAGGGTTACCTCATGGAGATTTTGTAAAATACGTTCTCCCAATGAGGTCTTATTCTTATCTTCCTTGATACGAATGTCTGTATTAAGAAACAAGGTCGGTTTGAATATATATGGTTTCGCATATTTAAAATCTATTTCTAAACAATCACCAGAAAAAGATTCTCTAATGTCATTTATAAAATGTTTTACGACACTTTCATTCAACGCATCTTCATTCAATTCAACTCCATATCCGTTGGCGGCATCTTCCCACTGGACAAGGATCTGTTGTATGATGGGATGATTTGGACATACTAAATAAGCGGAATTAAGCGTATTATAAATTACTGCCTTATTCTCATTATGAAATAAGAAAGCGTAAGGTTCTAAATAAAACCAATAGTTCATAGTGTTTGATTTATATTAGTCAATAACGATAGATGATAATAATTTTTCGTAATCTCCAGGATGTGATTCTGCATAAGTCAAAAAGGTTGAAAACTCTTTTTTAAGTCTTTCATCAGTTTGGATACTTGGACATATTATTTGTCCATTTTTCTTTTTTAGTAAAAACAAGCATTGACCGCAATTCCTTTTCATGTTACAATGAGTACAGTTTTTGATTATATTTTTATATAGGTAACTATAGTATTTAGCTATGGCGTTACAATCTAAATTCAATTTACCATTTGATAATCGTGCCATAACATTCTCTTGGCCAATCTTTTCGCATGGTAATACTTTTCCATTGACTGTCAGGAATAATTTTCGTTCAAATGGTCTACAAGTTCCTGTTGGGATATATTTCCCATTTTGTTCTGTGTCAAACATGTCCACATAAGTTGAATATCGGTTTCCACTATAATTCATAATTGCCGCATGATATGAAATAGAGTCTGTATCTTCCATATTAAACACATCTTTAATTTTAGAATCATGCGCTATGGCTATTTTAAAACTCTCAGCTTTATCATTAAACATTTGTATGAACTCGTCAATTCTTTCAGGTATGATTCCATTGGTATTAAGTTCTGAAACAATGGGCTTTTTACCAAATATATCATAAATACTGTGAAGACAGCTCTCTATAGAATTACGATTATGTAAAACAGCGTTGAAGTTTACATTCTTTTCAAAGAATGTAGGATAGGAATCTTTTACTTTTTGTATGTTTTTGGTTACTTGCTTAAAAGATGAATTTCCATTTCTATCTACCCGATAACCTGATTGATATTCATTTCCATCAAGGCTGATAAGAAGGGTGAAATCCTTTTGAACTAAAAAATCAATATAACGATCAAGTAGCATAGCATTGGTCGTCATGTTATATTTAAATTTTAAGTTATTTATAGACAAACTTTCCACATAGGCTATTGTTTCTTTAATCAATTTCATATTTAATAGAGGCTCTCCGCCATAAAATCCAATAATAACAGAGTTGTTATGTGAAGTATTATAGTCAGAATGCCATAAATCTGCCAAATAGTCTATTAATATCTTGACATTTGCAAATGTCTGATTACGGGTTTCTCTTTGATCATAATTTGAATAAAATTCTCCATAACCACAATATTTGCACTTGAGGTTACATAAGTCCGTGACCTCTATAAGTAATTGCCGTAGACATGCCATGTTTTGTTTAACTGCTTCCTCTGTGTAGTCCGTTTGAAAGTTTACGGATGCTTTATCAAAGAAGGAGTGATTTTGTAAAAAATGTAATTTACGCATATAATAGTCATTTACTTCTATAGCAGTAGTTGCATTCTTTTCCATAGCTATTTTTAGTGCTCTAGGAGCATATAAAAAGCATTGTAATGTGTCTGAATACATGTATTGATGTTGATTTCCTGTTAGTGGAATTAAAGGGGAGTTATTCATATTCAATTTTATTTTAATGTTGCAATAACCAATATGGGATTACTGTTTTCGTTTATATTTTCTAACATTCTAATAAATTCCTGCTGTTTATTCTCGTCTCTTGTTGTAGAAGTTCTAATTTCTTTTATGTCAATCCAATTATTATCACTATTTGGCTCTAAAACATCAGTCCAATATTTGCCATAAGAGTAATATTCTACAGTGAAGCTGCCTCCGCAAAGATCATTATTTAGAATGAACGGACGTTCCATACGCCTATAGGGGATATTGAACCATGGCACTTTACGTTCTGTGATTTTACCTTGCCGTTTTTGCACCCTTACTTTTTTATTTTGCTTATTATAGCAATAGGTATATATCTTATCCCCTTTATTGCCAAGTAAATAAATGAAGTCTTTAGTTGGGTAATAAGCGGTAATTGTGAAATAGTTAAATGCATTTCTTTCTTTGAACCATTTATGAGTGGCTTCGTAATCCCCTTTTTCTTCTTCCGTGGCGATGATATATTGAGGAATTAGTTCTTCTTTGTCAAAACAGTATTGATAAATGGTATCTGTATCAGGAAATTTGAGAGTTAACTGATTATTATATGTAGCAATGCTAGTCATGTGTTCAGTCCAATAATTAACCATTCTATCCATCTGAGCTCGATTCGCAATAATTTGTTCTTCTTTACCTATATGAATAGGATTTTTAAATATTTTCTTCTTATGAAAGGTACTGTCTACTAAAGCAAAAGACCATAGAGAATCTGCCGTGGTTGGATTATAAAAATTCATGTTTTGTGATATAAAGAAGTTCTTGTTGAACAGTATATGTTGTGTTTCGGAACTCATGAATATATCACTCTGTCTTAGTTTAGTTGCCATTCTTTTAAAGTTTCCTTCAAAATCATATACTAAAATTCCTTTTTCCCCGGAAACAATATAGACTTCTTTACGATTTTCGTCAATGAAGAAATCTGAACAGGTAGCATATTCTTCTGGTCCTTGACCTATTTTTCCTATTTTATTTATGTATTGTCCCGAGCGGGAAAAATGATAGATATAAAAAAAACTCTTTTGTTCTATCCATATATCATGCTCTGTAACATGAAGTCTCTGTATCTCACCAAGGTAAGATTCATCAGTCGATTCTAGCTGGACAAATTCTATATTTGTGGCTACTTCACTCAAAGGTAACGAAGATACTTCCGATATATTCTCAGAGAGGTTAATCATCGGGATTTCTTTTTGTTCTGAAATTATTGTTTGTTGCTTTTTATTGGAACTGCATCCCCAAAGCATACATAATAGTAATATGTAGATATATTTCATGACTTGTCTTATGCAAAATTTGTATCTGCATTATGCCATATTCATGTTTCAAATAAATAAGAAACTTGAATGGCATAATGCGTTTTTAAATAGTACTTATTCCTTAGAATTGAGTGCGATGTAGAAAAAACTACTTGAAGCTTCCAGCTCCAGTTCCTCCGCCACCATCGCCAGGTATTAAGCCACTAGTTCCTCCTTTTACATTTGCGTCTAAATTCGCTTGACCTCTACAAATGCAACAGTTACTTCCGCCCAAAAGGCGATTTAATTCTCTCTCACTGAGTTCAGCTTTATTAAGCTGATTCAGTTTAATTTTACTCAACTTTTTCATGTTTAGATAAAATTAAAGGGTAAATAAATTGTTAATGAACTCTCATGCCATAAAAATGGCTTTATATTGTTTCTCCATCTCAGAAAAAGAATATTTCTTTTGCAAAATTTGACGGGCATTCTTTTTCAATTTTTTCCGAAGCTTCGCATTATTCAGTAAACATAGAGTACTATCTGCAAGGTTTTGCTCAAATTCTTCTGGATTATTTCGATTTCCGATAGAAGCAGTTAGTGTGTTTATCTCATCCCGGAACATACATCTAACTCCAAAGCCGTCAGATGCTACAACCGGAAGTCCATAACTCATCATTTCCAATCCCACATAACTACACTGCTCCGAATAAGAAGGTATAACTCCTATGTCTGCCATCCGATACCAATAGGATAGTTTATCTTTATCCAACATTCCTGTTAATGTAATCTTTACTGTGACTTTATCGGTAGCATCCAATAAATCAGGGGCATTACATAATTCTCCTGCTATAACCAATCGACAATTGGAATCTCTCTTTAATACTTTTTTGAAAGCATTCAGATAAGCAAACATACCCTTAGCTTTACAAATACGTCCTACCATCAAAATGACTTTCTCATTACTATCTAAATGATAGTTTTCTCTCCACTTTTGTTTCATTATTGCAGAGAATCCTTTTTTTATGGTATCTATACCATGCGGTATTAATGTTATTTTTTCTTTCGGTACAAAATAATAATTTTGTAATATGCTACGGGAGTCTTCTGACAGACAAATCACATGGTTGGCTATATGATACTGTTTTACTTCCTGTTGATACAAATTCATGATTCCTATATGTTGAGAAGGAATCCCTACTCTTGTTTTTGCAATTAACTCTCGGAACAAATCAACATTTCCCAATAAGGGTGCTGTCCAGTTAAAGTCGTGAATAATACATATCTGTTTTGATAGAGGAAAATATTTGTGAGTCTCAAACATCAACTTGTCACTGGGCGCATAGTTAAATAGGAAAAAAGTATCTTTCGCATCAACTATGTACTTTTTCAGTATTGAAATAATAGATCCACATTCTTTAAAAGGATTTTTACATAATTTTCTTGGAATAAAGAAAAAATCCAACTCATCTCGTGTGTGAATGCAAAATTCTTCTACATTAGTACGAAACATAACCATGCATATACGTACATTATCTCCCCATTTAGTGGCACATCGTGTAAATTCTTCTAGGAAAATTCCGACACCATTGCCCGAAGATAGTTGATAATCGTTGTAAATGTATACTCTTTTCATACTTAAGTTACTATTGCAGAAAAGGATTCTTATTTATTCTATGAAGAATGTTCCATATAGATTTGTGCCACGAGGAGTTGTAATCGTAATGTGATACATGCCTTGTGAGATATAAAATGCTTCTGTCTGAGATTCTGTAAAAGAAATCGTCCGACTTTCTGTTTCGCCTTCAGAACTGGTAAGTGTAATTGTAGCATCAGTCATAACTATGTAGAATTGCACAAATACAGTATTTCCTTCTATATATACTTTAAGAGGAAATGATAAAGATTTGCTTTGTGGTGATTCACAATCTCCCTTTAACTCAATCGCTTTTGTCTCATTCGAAACTGTGCTGTAGATAGGAACACTGGATAATAGTAAAATCATTAAAATTACTGTTCTCATAATATTTATCTTTTTGATTCTATAGGTGCGAAATTAGATGCAATATACGGGAAAACGCTACGATAATGGAATAAATAATGAGATTTATTAATTTGTTGATATATAGATGATTCTGGCTTTATTGGAATGAGTTGTGAGACAAAATGGAGAATAAATTCATGGCAGAAATGATATCATAAACCAGGAAGGTTCTCATAGATGGCTATATATTCATTCAATATATCAATGCACTTGTCTTTGTTTATAGTGAATATGCCTAATGTATCAGCTCTTTTTTCTAATTTTAAAAATGGGCAGACAATGAAATAATAAGGACGGTTAAAAAAATCATGTATCATGATTTTAGTTTCGGAGGAACAATTTAGGCATGCTTGTAATATACATGCCACTCTGAAGCGTCCGTCTACTAATACTAAATCGTACGATGCTTTTTCTTGAAATGCTAAGGATGAATATAGGGGCCATTGTTTTTGGCAACTGTTATCTATAGGGTATCCCCACTCACCCGTAGTTCCTATGTTGATTAATAACGGTTTTATACGCTTAGTATGTACGGCATACTTAATAGAAGGTATATTTAATAGTTTCTCCTTCCAGAAGGAGGCATCAGACTCTACTACTGTTATTTGTCTGATGGTTTCTATTTCTGTGGCCATCAAAGTACTGTTACCGGAACCAAATTCCAGGTAGTTTTGAGATTGCATTAGTGCTTTTTGTAATAAAACCAGTTCTTTTTCTGTCATCTTCTTTAAAATTGAATTTGTATTATAATGTATGTTTCTCTTTATTATGAGCAAATGCTATTATAAAATCAATAAAACTCTCTTTACTTCTCTTTATAAAGCCAAATTTCTCACATATCCGACTGATGTACCGCTCAATGCTTCGAGGTTGTACATCGAGAAGTTGGGCGACAGTGTCAAGAGGTAAGCCTAAAGCTGTCAGGTAACAAATCTCTTTTTCACGTCCGGTGAGTGTAGGGTATTTGCCATTTAAACGGATTGCAAAGTTTTGATGGCTGATGTTTAGCCAGTGGTGGAGATTATCTCTATTTGCAGCCGAAGTATATTCTTTTTGTTCTGTAATTCTGAGGAATGTTTGTAATGCTTCGGCATCTGCCGATGAAACGGAGATGTCTTTTGCTCGGAACATAATTTCCAGCTGCTTTATACGTATATCTTTTTCTCTTTTTTCATTCTGTAAGGCTATAATTTTATTCAAAGTTTCACTTTGCTCCAGGCTGTGCAGATTTTCGTTTTCCTCTATCATTATTTGGAGGGTATCTATCCGTTCTTGTAATTTGATAGACTCCTGCTTCCGTTGAGATAACTCTTTTCCTTTCTGCTTCTTATACATTTTCAAGCTATAGAAGTAAAGGAGTATTAATGCTATTACTATTAAGATTCCAATAGCAATAGTGAGATACCAACTCATTCGTATTTCAGCATTTTGCCTGAGGGTGATGGACTTGTCGTATTTTAGTTGTAATTCTCTGATTTCTGTACTCTTTAGTTCATCCCGAACGGAATCAATAACCGCAATGTAATTTTTAAGATATTTAATGGCTTTCTTATATTGTTTATTCTCTTCTGCTTGTTTATATAATGCAGAATAGATATTCACTTTTACATTTAGATCAGAAGTTTTTAAAGCTGCATGTAATAAACTGTCAGCCTTTTCTTTATGCCCCATCTTTACATATAACTTCCCCCATACAGACAGAGCTTTATACTTAAGCTTCCCACCTGAAATCTCTTTTAATTTTTGGAGGTATTTATCAGCTTCCGTATATTCCTCTTTATATATCTTCAGGACTGCTATGTTGTGGTATATATTGCTCTGCTGGGCAGAGTCGACCTTTGAAATTAAAGTCAAAAGTTCAGAGGTATACCATTCTGCACTGTCTTGTTTATTCTCATAATCAAAATGAATAGATATTCCCACCATATTTATCAAGTCATTTACAGCATTGGACGTATATCCTGCACTTTTGTTTATGGCGAGAGATCTTTTATAATATGATTTAGCTATATCATAATTCAATTCCATTTGATTCAAATATCCTAAATCACTATATATTCGTGCAATCAGATGAGTATCTGTCATTTCCGGTATGCACTCCTCAGCTTGTTTATATGCTTGGATTGCCTTTTCGGATTCATGCAACTCATTCAACACACCCCCTTTATACAGATATGCCGCCCCTTTTCTATCGGCATCTTCTTTCTCCTTATAATAATCTATTGTAATATTTATCAGAGAATCTGAAGGTGCCAGGATGTTGCAGCGATATTTTGCTTGTGTCAGTAGCAAAGCATAGTCAGCCTGTTCTTTTCCTTTGAGTTTTTCCGGTGAAGAAATCTGTTCCAGTATCTGTAAGGTAGAATCCGGATTTTCCCATATTTGGGCTTCTGCCAACTCTAATAGCTTGGTAGTATTATCACGCTGACACGAAAAAAGGCATGCACAGCATAATAAGACATATAAGATAGTAGTTTGTCTATTTTTCATAATACTTGATTTGAATGTAAATTCAATAGACAAAGGTGGGAACAATTATTTTATTATATGTTTAAAAAAGGTTCATTTACCTGTTGTAATTATGCCATTTTCCTATTTCCCATCCTGAACTATGTTTTTTCGCTTTTGAAAAGTTTAGATACTGCATAAATTGCCTATAGGTAGTTGGGTGGTTACTTACTAGTAATTACCTAACTACTAGTAAATAATTACTCGTTTACTAGTAGGTAATTGATCTACTAAGACAGTTTGACTTTTTAAGTGAATTAGGCATTGGTATACAAAAAACGCAGAGTGTATTTCTCTGCGTTTTTTTGTTTTTATGAAATGTTATTTATAACTCAATAACCAATGACTCTCTTGGTCTCATTGTCAGCGATTCACCGAATGCAACTGTCTTTCCACTAAGAATATCTTTTCCTTGTTTGGAATCTTTCAATATTTCTTTGTAGAATTTTAAAGGAACAGTAGTTTCGGCATCTGTACCATTCAACATTACGAATACGGTTTTACCTTCGTGCTGGCGAGCATACGCATAAACACCATTCTGTACCATGAATTGCACCATGCTACCTTTGGCGATAACCTCGTTTCCTTTACGCCAGTTCAATAAGGTCTTGTAGAAGTTATAACATTCGTTCTGTATCTTACTGCGTCCTGCGGCTGTCAGTGCAGTTTCTGTATCGCCAGTCCATCCACCGGGGAAGTCTTTACGAACGTATCCGTCACTCTTGCTCTTTACGCCGTTCATCATGATTTCCGTACCATAGTAGAGTTGCGGAATACGGCGGGTGGTAAGTAGCAGGGTAGAAGCTTGTTTCAGCATTGGCAGATTGTCGCCTTCACCCAGGAAGCGGTCAGTATCATGGTTTTCGATAAACGCCAGTACGGAAGCCGGGTTGGGGTAGAGGAAGTCGTATACGAAGTTATTGTATACGCGATCTAGACCTTTGAACCATGTTTCGGTCTGCTCGTTCTTGGCAGTGTTGATTTTATCGAAGAAGCTGAAGTCCATAACGGTTTTCAGGTTACTGTTCTTTGGGGCAGAGAGTTTGGAATCCATTTGCCACCAAGCTGTATAAGCCGGTTCGGTAACCCAGGTTTCGCCTACGGTGTTGTAGTTGGGGTATTCTTCGTTCAGCTCTTTCATCCAGTTGCTCATGGCGTCATAGTCGGCATACGGATAAGTGTCCATGCGGATACCGTCGATATTGGCGTACTCAATCCACCAGAAGCTATTCTGTACCAGGTAGCGATATACGTGCGGGTTCTTTTGGTTAAGGTCCGGCATAGCGGTAACAAACCAACCGTCGTTCATCTGGTCGAAGTCGTATTGTGAAGTATAAGGATCAACGTGCGGAGTCAGTTTGAAAGAAGTCTGCACGAAGTTCTTTTCATGATCGGGATTGTTGAACCAGTCTTTAGACGGCATATCTTTAATCCATGGATGTTCTACGCCGCAGTGGTTGAAGATCATATCCATTACAATCTTGATGCCGCGGTCGTGGCATTTGGATATTAGTTGCTGATATTCTTCGTTGGTGCCGAAACGCGGATCAACTTTATAGTAATCGGTAGTAGCATAGCCGTGGTACGAACCGCCGGTCATGTTGTTTTCCAGTACCGGAGTGAACCAAAGAGCGGTTATACCCAGGTCGGAGAAGTAATCCAGATTTTGCTCGATACCTGCAAGGTCACCACCATGGCGGGCGTTCGGATCATTGCGGTCTACTTTGTATTCGGCCATGCCGGGGATTTGGTCATTGTCCGGATTACCATTTGCAAAGCGGTCGGGCATCAACAGGTAGAGGGCGTCGGAAGCATCAAAACCTTTGTGTTCACAGCTTTTCTTGCCGCGTGCTTTCAGTTCATACTCTTTGACGATTTTCTTTTTGCCTTGTGCAAAAGTGAGAGCTACTTTACCGGGTTTCACATCTTTCTCCAGTCTCAGGTAGACAATCAGGTAGTTCGGGCTTTCCAGCTTGACAGTGCTGCTCAAAGAAACGCCGGGATAGTTGACAGTAACGGAAGAGTTACCGATGTCTTCACCGTAGACCATAAGTTGGAGTTCGGGATTTTGCATTCCGGCGTACCAAAACGGAGGGTCGATTTTGTTTACGTTCATAGCTGCATACGTACTAAGGGAAAGTAAAAACGTTCCCAGGATAAGGAATAATTTTTTCATGATATTAGCTTTTCGTTATTATATCCGTATTTTGGTGCTAATATAAGCAAATAGCGGAGAAAGCTGCCGCTACTCCGCTATTATATACTTTATAATGTTATGCAAACGTTTTCACTTCTTTACTGTGTCTCTGGAAGTTTCTGTCTTTTTCGTATTTGTTGGTACTGCAATCACTTTCCCCTGAAAGAAGTCATCCACTTTCTTTTTCTCGCGAAGATCTTTCAGCCAAGTTTCGGCCGCACCATAATAAGTACTTAATCCTAATATTACATTTCCTTTATCATCTGTTTCGGGTTGCTCACTGCTGTTTTTGGGACGCGTTTTAAGGAAAGCCTCCAGACAACGTTCTGTATTCTTTTTATCTTTCAACTGATATTGGTAAACATATGCCATGTCATACAAGAGTTTATGATTTTCTATATCATATTTATCATATCTGTCTTGCATCGTTTTGATTTGCTCTTTAGGCATTAGTGCCATTTTATAGCAGTCTGTGAGGCCGACATAGAGGCGTACCATAGCACTATCGGGTGGGGTCGCATATGCCACAGCTTCTTCCAGATATGCAACTCCTTGATCCTTCCATGACGTTTTGGAACAGGAGCGTCCTAAATAATATAGCAGATTCACATTACGCTTATCATATTGGCGAGCTACTTCCAATATATCATGTGCTTCATAAAACTTTTCTACTGCGTAATAACTGACTCCTAAATAATAACAGGTGGTAAATGTACTGTCCCCTAGGCTTAGTAACTGTTCGTATCTCTGTATTGCGGTCTGATAATCTTTCATCAGGCAGTATGCCAATGCATTTTGTTGGTTTACAACAACGTTTGTACTGTCTATTTGGCGGTATTTTTCAGTAGCTTCTATAGCATAATTATAAAATGCTCCTTCGATGTGTAGTCTTGCTGCTTTGGCAGCAGCCAGAAAATCGTTGGGATATTTTTCCTGTATGTTTTCATAGCATCCCAATGCAGCTAAAATGTCATCTACCCCTTCAAAACTTTGAGCTTGTAGATGTAATGCAACAGCCGAACTATCTGTTTCTGTAAGTAGACTGCTCTCTCCCAATGCTTCATCGAATTTCCGCTGATTCAGTAATAGAGTAATGTATTGGATACGGGCATATTTATTATCCGGATTCAGGTCCACTGCCTTTTGATAATATTTTAATGCCTGTTTGTTTTTTAATAATGACTTGCAGCACTCTGCTGCTTCAATATAAGCTCGTGGATTCAGAGAATCTTGCATCACGACTTCTTCATATACTTGAAGCGCTTCCCTGTTGTTGCCAAGACTTTTCAGCGCTTTCCCTTTTTGATAGAGTAGGGGAACAGTCGGCGTCTCCTTATCAATAAGCGTCAATGCCGTCTCATAATCATAGTTTGCCATTGCTTCCTGAATGGGGTTGGTGTTTTGTGCCATCAGCAATGAAGAGGCACTGAAAAAGAGTAGAATAAAGAGTTTCCGCATAGTCTTTTTATCTTTAAAGTATTGCTTAATTGGCTGCAAGTTACTAAAAAGATTTACTTTACGAAATATTCGTAGCTTCTTTTAGATAGATTAACGAATAAAAATAGCGCCCCTTCAACCGAAGGAGCGCTAAAATATACCGGATGTTTTGAATGGTAAAGATACCACTCAACGCACATATCTTTTACATCAAGAATCCCAGCAAGATACCGGCAGCTACTGCTGAACCGATTACGCCTGCAACGTTCGGACCCATGGCGTGCATCAGCAGGTAGTTAGTCGGATCGTATTCCAAACCTACTATCTGAGAGATACGTGCCGAGTCGGGAACGGCAGATACACCTGCATTACCGATCAACGGGTTAATCTTATTATCTTTCTTCAGGAAGAGGTTGAATATTTTCACGAAGAGCACACCTGAAGCGGTAGCGATCACGAATGACAATGCACCCAGACCGAAGATCTTGATAGAATCAAGGGTCAGGAACTCAGAAGCCTGAGTAGAAGCACCTACTGTCAAACCTAACAGGATCGTAATTGTATCAATCAGCGGACCACGTGCCGTTTCAGCCAAACGACGGGTTACACCACTTTCTTTCAACAGGTTACCGAAGAACAGCATACCCAACAAAGGCAGACCGGACGGAACAAGGAAACAAGTCAGCAACAAACCGATAATCGGGAAGATTACTTTCTCCGTGTGAGAAACTACGCGCGGCGGTTTCATACGGATCAGACGTTCGTGCTTGTTGGTCAACAGGCGCATGATAGGCGGCTGGATTACCGGTACCAACGCCATGTACGAATAGGCTGATACCGCAATCGCACCCATCAGGTTAGGGGCCAACTTGGATGAAAGGAAGATAGCCGTCGGACCGTCAGCACCACCAATGATACCGATTGCACCGGCTTGCATAGGATCGAAACCTATTTCCAAAGCAATCATGTAAGCACCGAAGATACCAAACTGGGCAGCTGCACCGATCAGTAACAACTTAGGGTTGGATATCAGAGACGAGAAGTCCGTCATAGCACCAATGCCCAGGAAGATGAGCGGCGGGTACCATCCGGAGGTCACTCCCTGATACAGGATGTTGAGCACAGAACCTTCTTCATAGATGCCGACTTTCAGCCCGGCTTCCATGTTAAAGGGGATATTACCGATCAGCATACCGAATCCGATAGGAATCAGCAGCATCGGCTCAAATTCCTTGGCTACCGCCAAGTATATGAAGAACAAACCTACCAGGATCATAACGACGTGGCCTACCGTTGCATTGGCAAAACCCGTGTACGTCCAGAAGTCGGCAAGGTTGTTTCCTAAAAATGTGATAAATTCTCCCATATTATTCAATAATTACAAGGTCATTACCTTCGAGAACGGAATCTCCTTTACTTACGTTGATCGCAGTGATTTTACCGTCTTTGTCGGCATTGATATTGTTCTCCATCTTCATAGCTTCGAGGATAATGATGGTTTGTCCTTTCTTCACTGTATCACCTACATTGACTTTGATGTCGAGGATAACACCCGGCAGCGGTGATTTAACACCTGATTTGCCAGTAGAAGGAGCGGCCGGCTTCACTACCGGAGTCGGAGCGGGGGCAGGAGTAGTAGGACGTACTACCGGTTTAACAACCACTTTCGGTGCCTTTTCCATTTCTACTTTGTAAGGGGTACCGTTCACTTCAACGTGAGCGATATTTTCATCGATATCTCCAATGGTAACTTTGTATGTATTACCGTTGATTTTATATTTATATTCTTTCATCGTTTTATCAATTTATAGGTGATTACTTTTTCAGAGGAGTTTCACGCAATGTGTAAATCTTCGAACTCCATGGTGAATAGCTGCGTTTTACACGGGTGATGGTAAGAACGGTGTCCTCCACATCGTGTACATCGCTTTGCATTTCGTGCATAGCCATAGCAATAGCAGCGAAAATTTCTCCCGGAGCTTCGCCCAGTTTCTTTTCTTTAGCTTCTTGTTTATCGGTGATACCCTTAGCCTTCATAGCATTACGTTTACTAAGATTAACAGATACTCTACCGACAACTTTAAATGAAACATAGAGAAGAATCAAACCAAAGAATACAACACTCATGGCGGAGATGGACATACCGATACCGACACTGTCATGTTCTTCAAATTTCTCCATCTTGGCATTGCTGTCGATGGTTTTGTTGTTGGTACTCGGAGTTACATATTTCTCTGCACTACCATCTTTCACTTCCCATTTTTCTGCTGCATCACTTACGCGGGCATAAGACTGGTTAGTCTGTAATGAGCCTGCCGGTATGACCACCTGATCCAGTAAATTGCGTCCCGAATCATACAAGCCGATCCAGTTGTTTGCATCCGGATTCAGCGTGAAGTTCGTGTGGAATGTACCACGTCTTGCTTCTCCATCGGCCCAGAATAATGAATGCTGACGAGGTTTTATCAAAGTCAAGACATCACCTTTAGGGATAAAGTAGCTGGCAGTATCACCCGGCTGGCTGCTGCATTTCAGATAGCAACCTGCGAGGTCGGCGCTGCCGTATGATCTGTTGAATATTTCAATCCATGCGCTGTGCAAGCCGTAGTCATCCTGGAAGTTGCTTTCATTGGTAATCAGCACTTCATTCAGCACCAGCTTATTGTTCGATTTCTTCTCTCCACAGGAAGAGCATACACCTAACATCAGCAGCAAGGTAAAGAATATTCCGATTTTTGTTTTATTCATAATCGTTCTTGTTTTTAGTGTTAAAAGCCTGATTACAAAGGAATATTACCATGCTTCTTAGCTGGGTTGGACAATTTCTTAGTCTGCAACTGTTGCAAAGCACGGATAATGCGGAAACGTGTGTTACGCGGTTCAATCACATCATCAATGTAACCATACTTAGCTGCATTGTAAGGATTAGCAAACAGCTTGGTGTATTCAGCTTCTTTTTCTGCCAGGAATTGAGCAGGATTTTCCTGTTCCTTAGCTTCGCGGGCATACAATACCTCAACGGCACCGGCACCACCCATTACGGCGATTTCAGCAGTAGGCCATGCGTAGTTCATGTCACCGCGGAGTTGCTTACAGCTCATTACGATGTGTGAACCACCGTAAGACTTACGCAATGTTACTGTTACCTTAGGTACAGTAGCCTCACCGTAAGCATACAGCAACTTAGCACCATGCAGAATTACACCATTGTATTCCTGGCCTGTTCCCGGAAGGAATCCCGGAACGTCTACCAATGAAACGATAGGAATATTGAAAGCATCGCAGAAACGAACGAAGCGGCCACCCTTACGAGATGCGTTGCTATCGAGCACACCTGCCAGATACTTCGGCTGGTTGGCAACGATACCTACGGACTGTCCGTTGAAACGTGCGAAACCGATAATGATATTCTTTGAGTAATCTTTCTGAACTTCGAGGAACTCACCGTTGTCAACAATAGCAGCAATTACTTCGTACATATCATACGGCTTGTTCGGGCTATCGGGGATGATTTCATTCAGAGAATCTTCCAGACGGTCGATAGGATCGGTGCAATCTACGTAAGGAGCTTCTTCCAGGTTGTTCTGGGGAATGTAGCTCAACAGCTTACGCAACAAAGCCAAACCTTCTTCTTCAGTCTTGGCAGTGAAGTGAGTTACACCTGATTTGGTAGAGTGAACACTTGCGCCACCCAGATTTTCCTGAGTTACGTCTTCACCTGTTACAGTCTTAACTACCTTCGGACCGGTAAGGAACATATAAGAAGTACCTTCCATCATCAACGTGAAGTCAGTCAGTGCAGGAGAGTAAACAGCACCACCGGCACAAGGACCGAAGATACCTGAAATCTGCGGGATAACACCTGATGCCAGGATATTGCGCTGGAAGATTTCAGCATAACCAGCCAAAGCGTTGATACCTTCCTGGATACGTGCACCACCCGAGTCGTTGATACCGATACAAGGAGCACCCATTTTCATAGCCTGATCCATAATCTTACAGATCTTCAGAGACATCGTTTCAGACAAAGAACCGGCAGAAACTGTAAAGTCCTGTGCGAACAGATAAACCAAACGACCGTCGATAGTACCACAACCGGTCACAACACCATCACCGGGATAGTGTTTCTTTTCCATACCGAAGTTGGTACATCTGTGCTCTACAAACATATCCATTTCTTCGAAACTACCTTCGTCGAGAAGCATGGCTATGCGCTCACGAGCTGTATATTTACCTTTCTCATGCTGTTTGGCAATCGCTTTTTCACCACCACCCAGACGTGCAGCTGCGCGGCGATCTATAAGCTCTTTAATCTTTTCAAGTTGATTACTCATTTTATTAAATATAATGGGTTAATACTATTTTTTTATTGTGAATTATGAATTACAAATGACGAACTGCCTGTAAAATAAGTAATTCGTCATTCCTAATTTCGTAATTAATGCATATTATTCCGGCTTTTCGCAAAGTTCTGTCAATACGCCCAGTGTTGATTTCGGGTGTAAGAAAGCAATGTTCAGACCTTCAGCACCTTTGCGCGGAGCCTTGTCGATTAAGCGAACGCCTGCAGCTTCTACTTCAGCTAATGCGTTTGCTACACCATCCTCGATAGCAAATGCCACGTGATGAACGCCTGCACCTTTGTTTTCGATGAACTTAGCAATAGTACTTTCGGGAGAGGTCGGTTCGAGAAGTTCGATTTTAGTGTCACCAACTTTCAGGAAAGCGGTTTTTACTTTCTGGTCTTCTACAGTTTCGATGTTGTAGCACTTCAGACCTAATACGTTCTCGTAATACGGCAGGGCTTCTTCAATGCTCTTAACAGCAATGCCCAGATGCTCAATGTGTGAAATCTTCATAACTATATTTATTAATGTTGGTATAATGTCTTAATCAAAGGCATAAAACAGCACAAAGAAAGAGATTTCTTCCTTAATAGAGAAATTTTTCGTCAATTAATTATTGGATATTTGAAGTTTAGAAAGGTTTTTTTAGACTTCTGTTCAGAAGTCGAGCAACAGGCGGACGTTAATCTGACGAGATGTCAGGTAATTGGGTACTGCAAACTGATTATTTCGGGTATCTGTCACCCAATAATAGGAGTTGACGTTGCTGATATTTAGCAAATTGAAAATATCCACCCCCAACCAAAGGCTGCGGATGCCGCGCTGATTTTCGCGTTCACTGCGGTCGATAATACAGCGGGACATACCTATATCCACACGTCGGTAAGGGGATGTACGGAACACGGCAGCCTCGCGTCCGCTATGTGGAGGGCCGAAGGGAAGACCTCCGGCAAGTGTACCTTTCAGGTTCATTTTCCACTTGCGGCTACCGGGAAAATAATCCGTAAAATAGAGCGAAAGACGGTAGCGCTGATCGGTGGGACGGGGGAGCCATTGTCCGTTTATTTTCTCTTCGGTTTTCATCAAGGAGAAGCTCAGCCAAGAGTCTGTTCCGGGAACAAATTCACCGAACAGTTTCATGTCGATACCGGTGGCGTAACCTTTGGAAAGGTTGCGTCCGTAATAACTAATCCGTACATTATCTATATTATAAGGTATGAGATTGCTCAATGCTTTGTAATACACTTCCATGGAGAAGCGGAATGGGCGGTCCATGGCACGGAAATTATAGTCGCCACCTGCCACGAAGTGCAGGGAGCGCTGCGAACGGATGTCACGGTTCAGAGATACGGTAGCTATCCCGTCCACCTGGGTGGTATCCCGGAATTCTTTATAGAATGGTGCCTGATAATAGACTCCGGCAGCTACTCTCAGGGTGAATTTCTCATTGAATGCCGGAATCAGAGCCAGGGAGGCACGCGGGCTGAAAATGAATTCTTTGTTCCAGTCCCAGTAACTGCCTCGTATGCCGGCAGTCAGGGTGAATAGTCCGGCGGTGGAGCGGAAGCGGTATGTATCTTGCAGGTAAAATCCGTATCGTTTGCTGTCCGTTTCGTTGCGCGAACGGAGGGTGTAGAAGAGTTCCGGTCCTTCGGAAGTTTGTGGCATGGAGTATCCGGCAGAGTCGCGCATTTCCCATTCGCGCATCCGGTCTTTGATGCGCTCCCGTTTGAACTCCGCACCCCATTGCAGGGAGTGGCTTTTCAGTCGGTGGCGGCCTGTGATGGAATAACTTTGCACCTCTGCGGTAAGGTAATTGCGGGCATGTTCCATGTAAGTTCCCACGCCGATGGTTTCGGAAGTTTCCTCTTCGTTGGTAGTGCCGTCTACTTGCGTTCCGCTGTCCAGGGAGTTCAGCCAGTATTGCCCGGTGATGTCGTACGTTTCCTGTTCTTTCGTGTGGAAGGCGGAAGCTTGCAGGGTCAGGCTGTTCTGTTCGTTCAGTCGGTAGGTGGCGTAGGCGGTTCCGAACAGGGTGCGGAATAAATCTTTCTCCTGTCCTTCAAAATAGACTTTAAACTCACGTACATTGCTGAGAGTGCCGAAGCGGGTGTAGCGGTCTTCCGGCTGGAAGTTATAGCGGTTTTCTGAAATATTGCCGATGACACCTACTTCCCAACGCTTCGAAGGTGTCCAGTTCAGATAAGTCTGATAGTCGATATAACGCGGGTCGTATTCTCCTTTTGTATCCAGCGTGCCGAGCAGATATTGGTTGGTTTTATAACGGATGCCGTTTGTCCAGGTTAGCTTCTTGGTGGCAATTCCTACGTATGCCGAGGCTCCCAACAGGCTGACGGAGGCACTTCCTTCCAGCCGTTCGGGTTTCTTGTAAGTGATGTCCAGCACGGATGACATCTTATCCCCGTACTTGGCCTCATAGCCTCCCGTGGAGAAGCCGACGGATTGCACCATATCGGGATTGATGAAACTCAATCCTTCCTGTTGCCCGGAACGGATCAGCAAGGGACGGTATATTTCAATGCCGTTGACGTACACCATGTTCTCGTCGAAACTACCGCCGCGTACGTTGTATTGCGAGCTGAGCTCATTGTTACTACTCACTCCGGCCTGCGTGGCTATCACGGCTTCTATGCTTCCGCCCGAAGCGTCGGGGGCCAGGCGGTTTTGTTTGGTTTCTATCTGTTGGATGGTTCCGGTTTGCCGGCGACGCTCTGTTACGCTCACTTCGCCCAGTTCAAAGTTCATCGGGGGTAAGGTTATGTTCAGACTGATATTTCCCTGCGGACGTACTAATTTTCGTTTGCGGGTTTGGTACCCCAGCATGGAGAAGATGACCGTTACGCTGTCCCGGCTTTCGAATTTCAGTGAATATCTCCCTTTCAGGTTGCTGACTGTGCCTATAGCCGTCCCTTCCAATCGTATTGTTGCCAATTCAATCGGATTGCCATTTTCATCCGTAACCGTTCCGCCTATCTTGACTGTTTTTTGGGCAAGGGCGGGAGTGGAGAATAGTATTATAAGAGCTGTCAGTAACCAAAAATGTTTCATACTTTTTCTATAACGGAGAAACTTCCCGAAACGTATATCAGGAGGTAAAAAAGAGCTTTTAACTTTGCTTCTTTATTTTTTATAGGTTCGTGTCACATATGTTACAACTCCAATCCGTGTTTCGTGCTATCTTTGCAGAAAAAATAGATTATGGAACAATTACATGCTCATGAAGTCCTTCACATGATGGAAGGCAACAGTTATTCGGAATCATCATTAAAAGAGGCAATCATCCAGAAATTCGGTGAGCATCAACATTTCTATACTTGCTCGGCAGAAGATATGGATGCGGATAAATTGATAGAGTTTCTGAAAGCGAAAGGTAAGTTTATGCCTGCTGATGATGGATTTACGGTGGATATAACGAAGGTTTGCAGCCATTGATGCTGATAACTTTAGTTCACCGTGGTATGAAATAGGTACGCGGACTACGCAGATAAAGCGGACCTATTTCATTATTACACCAGAAAGGACGGAAACCAGTCAACTTTCCCTCAAAATGGAAAAAAATAGAATTCGTCTCTCTTTTTGTAAAGTAATGGAAAAATCTTATATTCTCTGCTTACAGGAAGTTAAGAGTTTGTGAACAAGAAGTTAACTCCTTGTCGACAAACTCTTAACTTCTTGCTGACAGAAAACGGAATTCTTGTACTTTTCTGATAATCAATAATTAAGCATCGACTTTGAAGTGCCGTTTTGTAATTATAGTTGCCCATGTATTTTGCATGCCCCTTCCACTTTGCATGTCTTTTTACTTTACGCTTCTTTCTGCTTTACATACTCTTTAACTAGCTCTTACATAGTACTTTCTTTAGCTTCGGATGCTTTACTTTTGTGTGCCTACAGCTGTGGTTTATGTGCTTCACAATTGTGGGTATGCTGCTTTACTAATGTGAAGCTCCTGAACCACATATGTGGACATGCCGAAACTTCGTTTGTCAATGGAAGAAATATAGGTTGTAAACAGAAGAAACATAGGCGGTTAGTGAAAGAAATGTAGGCCGGTTGGCGCAAGATTGTGATGTACTGAACGGATAAAGGCGTATACCAAGCAAAAAAATGGCATACCCTCCATACTTTTCCTCATAAAACAGCATGAAAATAGCTGGTTACCAAACAGCCATTTTAAGCATCTTACATGATGTATTTGACAGATTATAAGCGATATATATTCATTTTACTTGGTGCAAGCAAATTTGCCTACACTTTATTTCTATTTGCTGCCACCACCGCTCTAACCCCGATGAACAAGGAGATACAAGACATGAGTGCAAGCGTGTAGGGAAAGGTATGAATAAACTTTTTGTAACGGGGCTTTATGTATGCAACAAAAAAGATTTGAATACACATCTACAATAAAACAATTTGTACCTTTGTAGCCGAATACAATATTGAAAATATGGGAATTGTAATAGGAATAGACGTTGGTGGAAGTACTACAAAAATTGTTGGAATCAACGGAGAACAGATACAGTCACCGATGTTTATCACTGCGACTGATCCGGTTACTTCTTTGTTCGGGGCTTTCGGGAAGTATATTTATGATAACGGTATTCAGCTTTCGGATATAGAGCAAGTGATGCTGACAGGTGTGGGTAGTGCATTTGTAGATAGTCCGTTGTATGGTTTACCCACGGATAAGGTCGATGAGTTTATAGCCAATGGGTTGGGTGCACGTCATGCCACGGATATTGACCAGCTGATCGTGGTAAGCATGGGAACGGGCACTTCTTTCGTAAGAATCAACGGAGAAAAGATAGAGCATATTGGTGGTATGGCAATTGGCGGAGGTACTTTGCAGGGACTTTCCCGCTTGTTGCTGAAGACGCATGATTTCAGGCAGATTGCAGCAATTGCCGAGAAAGGCGACATTACCCGTGTAAACTTGCAGATTGGAGATATTTGCAATCGTCCTTTGCCGGATCTTCCGGTGCATGCTACTGCTTCGCTGTTCGGAAAAGCGGATAGTAACGCTTCGCAGGAAGATATTGCAAAAGGGATTATTTATATGGTGCTGCAAACGATAGGTGGTGCAGCTGTGTTGTCTGCGCTGAATGGTCCTATCAAAGATTTTGTCTTGATTGGTAATCTTACTAAATTTCCGCAGTGCCAGGAGGTTTTTCCGAATATGGAAAAGATATATGGGGTGCGCTTCCATATTCCACCCTATGCGGAGTATAGGACGGCGATAGGGGCGGCACTGGCATATTTATCTAAGCATTAGCAGCCACTTCCATACAGGGATTACTTCTATTCTTGAATGATTATCCATTTGCAGCACACTTTCCTCATCGAAAGTGATAACGAGAAAACGTTTGCAAGGCAATACCTTGGACAGTTTTATTAATGCATCCGTTTCCCGTTCCCTGGTTTCCAAGTCTTTTATACTATATGATACCTGTATGGCCCATTCTTTTTCCGGAATATAGAAATCGACTTCTATCCCTTTATTATAAAAGAATACGGCATCTTCTTTCCCGAATTGGCGAATCAGGCTGATTGCTACCAGATTTTCAAGCAAAGATGTATTTCCGTCTATCAGGAATAAATTGAGTATTCCGTTATCTGTGAAATAATATTTGCTGTTGCTTTCTTTCTCAGCCAGTTTAGCGGCAATATTATTGATGCGTTGAAGAAGCCAGGCCGACTCTGCATATTCAACGTATTTTATGGCAGAAGTTGTGCTGAGTTTGCTGCCCGTAGTGGATACTATATTGGCTATACGGTTGAAAGATATAGGTTGTTTTATGCTTTCCGCCAGTTTTTTAATCATAATCTTCAGCCCGAAAGTGTTCGTTATGGCATTTCTGGCAGCGATATCTCCTAAATATATCTTTTGATATACGCTGGTGAGATAGTTCCTTTTTGCTGCAAGAAGTGCACCTTCGGGGAAACCGCCATTATGGAAGTAGTCAATAAAACGGTTCATTACGGCAGCTCTGGATTCTGTACCCAATAGAGACAGCTCGTCATAAGCCGTGTGGTGGACTTCCAGAAATTCCGGGAAACTGTAAGGATATACATTGATTGTAATATACCTGCCTCCTAATGTCGTTTGTATGTCACTACTAAGCATTTTGGCATTGCTTCCGGTGATGTATACCTTATATTTTTCATCCGCTAAGCGTCGGGCAAACTTTTCCCAGCCTTCTATATTTTGTATTTCGTCGAGGAAAAGTATAGGCCTCTTTCCATACATTTCGAGGTGAGCTTCAATGATGAGGTTGAGCTCGGAAACTTGCAATCCGTCTAAGCGTTCATCTTCGAAGTTGATATATAGCATACTGTCCCATCCAACGCCTTCAGTGAGTAATTGCTGGATGCGTTGATAGATCAAGAAAGATTTTCCGGCGCGCCTGATGCCTATAAGTACATAATTACCGAAATCTTCAAAATGAAAGTCTCTCTTGAAGACCTCGTAACGCTGAACCTCTTTCTGATTGTCCAGCATGACTGATTTTAATAGTTGCTTATCCATACTGTTTAATCTGCTGGATAAAAAGCAAGGTGGTTTATCCAATCTGTTGGATGAAACGGTGGTGTTTTTATCCAATCGTTTGGACAAAGATACTTAAAATCCTTTTAGGAAGCAATAAAGCAGTCTAAAGTTTATGCTTATGTTTCAGAAAAATACGGTGAAAAGCTTGACTTCGGCTTTTGTATGTAGTATATTTGTATCCGTAATCTTAACTCATATTCAATTTTAAATTAGCATAAGAGGAGGAGCATTGCTTCTCCTCATTTCTGTATCTTCCCTTTTCATGCTTCCTGAATACCACACTCCAATACTCCCGATGCCACACCTCAGTTTCCCGAATGCCACACCTCGGCAGGTGAAATGCCACAGGTTTCACCCGCTAACATGTGGCATTTGGAGGATTAAAGTGTGGCATTTGTCTTGTTTACATGTGGCAAATGCATCGTCTGTTTGTGGCAAGCGCATCATCTGTTCCGTAAGTGTGCCAGTAATGCAGTCGGCTATCTAAATTTGCTTAGAGGAGTTAATAATATGTAAATCTGCTCTTGACAACAATTCGGTTCTCAAGTTCGTAACGGTTCCTCTTTCAACAGCCATTTCCAAACAGGAATCACATGAATAGAGACACCGCTTTCGTGAGTAATAATCCGTTCTTCATCCCGTGTAATAATACACATATTATCCATTGGAAAAACACGGTTTAGCTTGATGAGGCCTTCCACTTCTCGCCGACAGGTTGTTTCATCCATCAGAGAGTAGCTGACCTGAATAGCCGTTTTTGCTTCCGGTATGACGAAATCCACTTCTATGTTTTGGTTGTAGAAGTAGAGCTGGGCACCATATCTCTTATATAAATGAATAGCGACGATGTTTTCTAAAAGAGAAGTATTGCCATCAAGCAAAAAGATACTCAGTAAGCCATTGTCTATAAAATAATGCTTCATGTTTGAATTGCGCTCGGCAAATTTGGCGGCATAGTTCTCTATAGGGAATATGAGGCAGGATTCTTTTAAATAACGGATGAACTCGATGACGGTTGCTTTGCTTATTTTTATGCCAATAGAACTGATTAAGTTAGCCAATCGTGTATATGAAACAGGTTGCTTGACATTCTCGGCCAACCTTCGCACCAGTAATCCCAAAGCTTCTTCGTTTCGAACTTTGTTTCGCACAATTAAATCGCTGAAGAATATTTTACTGTAAATGTCATTCAGCCAGACTCTTTTAGCTATGACATCGGTTAATTCAGGAAAGCCCCCATACAGGAAGTAGTCATTGAAGGCCTTGCTTACTTCGGCAGCTTGTTTGCCATACATCCAGTTCTTGGATAAAATGATATCCCGGGCATTCAGATATTCAGCAAAGGAATAAGGATAGATATCTTTATTCCAGAAACGTCCCCCCAATGTAGTGGCAATTTCCCGGCTCAGCATTTTGGCATTGCTACCGGTGATGTAAATGTTATACTTCTGGTTTGCCAGGCGTCGGGCAAAGTGTTCCCAACCTTCGATATTCTGTATCTCATCAAAGAAAAGTAAAGGACGCAAATCAAACAGGCTATGATATGCTTGCAGGATTAGGTCTAAATCATCCGCTGTCATTTGTCGGAGGCGCTCATCGTCAAAATTGATATAAACAATTTCATTGATGTTATGCTCTTCGCGTAGTAGTTGCTGGATGCGCTGATAAAGTAAATAGGATTTTCCGGCTTGTCGGATACCTACGAATACGTAGTTCCCCTTCTGCTCAAAAAAGAACGGACGTTCTGTCAGAGAAATTTCATTCACAAACTCCTGACCCTCTATGATGATTCTGCGGATTACTTCTCTTTCTACCATAAGAACATGAATTATGTAAGAATTGATGGCAAATATAATACTTTTGTTTTGTATACGGAACGAATTTTATGCTTTTTCGTTTCCTATATAAAACACCTTAGGCTATACTACCGATTGTTCTATACCGTTCGGATGTAAAAATACCAAGAAATTTCAGATGGAACTTTTTGCTCTTCAAGAAAATACTCCTATCTTTGCGCCCGAATTTATGAGCTAATATAATGTCTCACTCAATTAATTATTAAACAACTTATTTTATTTAATGGAAAACTTAAAAAATGTAGCGCCTGTTGAAGACTTCAACTGGGATGCTTATGAAAATGGCGAAACCTTCGGTGGTGCCAGCCACGAAGAGTTGGAAAAGGCTTACGACAGTACGCTTAACAAAGTTAACGACCGTGAGGTAGTTGACGGAACTGTAATCGCGATGAACAAACGTGAAGTTGTTGTGAACATCGGTTACAAATCAGACGGTATCATTCCTCTGAATGAATTCCGCTACAATCCTGACTTGAAGATCGGTGATACTGTAGAAGTATACATCGAAAACCAGGAAGACAAAAAAGGACAGTTGGTTCTGTCTCACCGTAAAGCTCGCGCTACTCGCTCTTGGGATCGTGTGAACGCTGCTTTGGAAAACGAAGAAATTATCAAGGGTTACATCAAGTGCCGCACAAAGGGTGGTATGATCGTAGACGTATTCGGTATCGAAGCTTTCTTGCCGGGTTCTCAGATCGACGTGAAACCTATTCGCGACTACGATGTATTCGTTGGCAAAACTATGGAATTCAAGGTTGTTAAGATCAACCAGGAATTCAAGAACGTGGTTGTTTCTCACAAGGCTCTTATCGAAGCTGAATTGGAACAACAGAAGAAAGAAATTATCGGTAAGCTCGAAAAAGGACAAGTTCTTGAGGGTACCGTTAAGAATATCACATCTTATGGTGTATTCATCGACTTGGGTGGCGTAGACGGCTTGATTCACATCACTGACCTGTCTTGGGGCCGCGTAAGCGATCCGAAGGAAGTGGTTGAACTCGACCAGAAACTCAACGTTGTTATCCTTGATTTCGACGATGAGAAGAAGCGTATCGCTCTTGGTCTGAAGCAACTCACTCCGCATCCTTGGGATGCTCTTAGCGCTGAACTGAAAGTGGGTGACAAGGTGAAGGGTAAAGTAGTGGTTATGGCTGACTACGGTGCATTCATCGAAATCGCTCCGGGCGTTGAAGGTTTGATCCACGTATCTGAAATGTCTTGGTCACAACACTTGCGTTCTGCACAAGACTTCATGAAGGTAGGTGACGAAGTGGAAGCAGTAGTTCTGACTCTGGACCGCGAAGAACGTAAGATGTCTTTGGGTATCAAACAACTGAAGCAAGATCCTTGGGAAACTATCGAAGAGAAGTACCCTGTAGGTTCTAAGCACACTGCTAAAGTTCGTAACTTCACTAACTTCGGTGTATTCGTTGAAATCGAAGAAGGTGTTGACGGCTTGATCCACATCTCTGACCTGTCTTGGACTAAGAAGGTTAAACATCCTTCTGAATTCACTCAGATCGGTGCGGACATCGAAGTTCAGGTACTGGAAATTGACAAAGAAAACCGTCGCTTGAGCCTTGGCCACAAGCAACTCGAAGAAAACCCTTGGGATGTATTCGAAACAGTATTCACTGTAGGTTCTGTACACGAAGGTACTATCATCGAAATGCTGGATAAGGGCGCTGTTGTTGCTCTGCCTTATGGCGTAGAAGGTTTCGCTACTCCGAAACACCTCGTTAAGGAAGATGGTTCTCAGGCTCAGATGGATGAGAAACTGTCATTCAAGGTTATCGAGTTCAACAAAGATGCTAAGCGTATCATCCTTTCTCACAGCCGTATCTTCGAAGATGCTGCAAAGGCAGAAGAAAGAGCTGAAAAGAAGGCTGCTGGTAAGAAGCCGGCTGGCAATAAGAGAGAAGACGCTCCGGCTATTCAAAACCAGGCTGCTTCTACTACTCTGGGCGACATCGACGCTCTGGCTGCTTTGAAAGAGCAAATGGAAGCTGGAAAGAAGTAATCACTTCTATAGATAGATAAAGACGAGAGGGCACTTACTTGAAAGTGTCCTCTCTTTTTTTTATATTTGGGTAGAATCTTGGGGAATAAAGTGTGCTTTTTTATTTTATGATTATCTTTGCAGAATAGTGGTTGAATGTGGTGGCTCTGAATCTACCGCATTCTGAATGGTATAAATAATTTAATGTAGATTTACTATGCGAAACATTATTAAGAATTTGGGAAGCATTATGTTGCTGACCTGTTTGTCTCTCATCTTGCTGACCGGATGCAGTCGGAAGTCTCAACTGAAATTAGCAATAGAAATGGCTAATAAGCAATGCCCTATGAGTATAGGAACGACAGGCGAAATATCGAGCATTACTTTTGATGGAACGGATGTGATATACAGTCTGTTGATGAATGAAGACTATCTGGACTTGGATGCCTTGGGGAAGAATACCGATGCAATGAAGTCTGCTGTAATGGTTATGTTCAAGAATCCGAAAGGGGAAATAAAGTCAATGCTGGAAATGGTAGTGGATACTAAATCCGGTATTAGATTAATATATAAAGGAAAGTCTACCGGCAAAGAAGTGGAATGTAGACTGGACACTGAAGAGCTGAAACGCATCTTGAATCAGAAGGGAACGGAAAAAGAGAGTGAGCGGCAGAAGTTGGAAGAACTGGTGAATGTTACCAATGTGTCATGTCCGATGACGATAGATGAGGCTACCATTCTTAATAAGTTAACGATAGAGGCGGATAAAGTAGTATACAATTATACGATTGATGAAGAAAAAGTAGCAATGGCTGCTTTAAAGAGTAATGAGGAGCAGATGAAACAGAATATAAAGGGGGCTTTGAATGTATCCGAACCTTCCTTAAAAATGTTCCTGGAAGCATGTGTGAAGGATAATAAAGGGATAGCATACCGATATGTAGGTGATACCTCTGGTGAAAATATAGAATACCTTTTTACTGTTGCTGAACTAAAAGAGCTTCTGTCCAAATAAATAAGGATTGTTCAGAATGTATTGCTAATGGAAAAGTTTGAATTACATATACTGGGCTGCGGTTCTGCGCTGCCTACTACCCGTCATTTTGCCACTTCGCAAGTGGTGAATGTGCGTGACAAACTTTATATGATAGACTGCGGAGAAGGATCGCAATTGCAATTCCGCAAGTCCCGACTGAAGTTTTCCCGCTTGAATCATATTTTTATTTCTCATCTGCATGGAGATCATTGCTTTGGTTTGTTGGGATTGATATCCACGCTCAATCTGCTGGGGCGTACGGCTGAGTTGCATATTCATTCACCGAAAGGATTGGAAACCCTATTGGTTCCGATGCTAAGTTTCTTTTGCCGGCAAATGACGTATAAGGTTCTTTTCCATGAGTTTGAGACGAAAGAACCCGGAATGATCTATGAAGACCGTTCTCTGACAGTGACTACCATTCCATTGCGTCATCGTATGCCTTGTTGCGGTTTTCTGTTTGCAGAGAAGCAGCGGCCTAATCATATCATTCGGGAGATGGTCGACTTTTATGAAGTGCCGGTATACGAGTTGAATAGGATAAAGAATGGAGAAGACTATGTGACTCCGGAAGGCAAAATCATTTCCAATTCCTTACTGACACGTCCGTCTGATTTACCGCGTAGTTATGCCTATTGTTCGGATACCATCTATATGCCTGAGATTGCAGAACAGATAAAAGGGGTAGATTTGCTATTCCATGAGGCCACTTTTGCAAATGCAGACTTGCCTCGTGCCAAAGAAACTTTTCATACTACTGCTGCTCAGGCGGGAGAGATAGCCAAAGCGGCAGGAGTAAAGAAGTTGGTGATCGGACATTTTTCTGCCCGCTATGAAGATGAGAATGTTTTGCTTAAAGAAGCTTCGGCTGTTTTCCCCGAAACAGTGCTGGCTAAGGAAACGCTGTGTTTGGAGGTATAAATGATAATCACTAACAAATTATCATTTAACCGTCTGTTTTTTGTTTTATCGAACCGAATGCCGTATATTTGTACGGAATAATCTGAAAACATAGGCTTATAGATGAGAAAGTTACTCTACTGTTTTTTCTTTTTGTTGACTTTTTCGTCGCAGTCCGTGGCATGGGCGCAGGACGGTCGGAAGCAGGAAACGGCTCAGAAAGAGCAGCCGTCTTCTACTATTGTGCTGACTGTTTCGGCAGAAAACCGGGTACGTGTGCAGAATGCAGAACCCGGTTCCCAGATGGAAGTCTACAATATTGTAGGCGTGAAACTTACCACGATACGCATTGACTCTACGGATGTCACCGTTCAGGTGAATTTGCCTAAAGGTTATTACATCTTTAAGATTGGGAATGTCGTGCGGAAAGTGGTAATTAAATAAACGAAACGGAATAGATACTTATGAATCCTTCCTATAATGAACGCGAAGTGCTGGAGCTTCTACAAGATGAAAGTACACAAAAGCGAGGGTTTGAGTTGATTGTTGCGCAATATAGCGAACAATTATACTGGCAGATCCGTCGTATGGTGCTTTTGCATGAAGATGCCAATGACTTACTTCAGAACACGTTCATTAAGGCATGGACCAATATCGATTATTTCCGTGGAGATGCGAAGCTTTCTACCTGGCTCTATCGCATCGCTTTGAACGAATGTTTGACTTTCCTAAATAAACAACGCGCTGTAACTACTGTTTCTATCGATGATGAAGATGCTTCTGTACTTCAGAAGCTGGAAAGTGATCCCTATTTCTCCGGCGACCGGGCACAGAAGTCTCTACAGAAAGCACTGCTTACACTGCCGGAAAAACAACGTATGGTATTCAACTTAAAGTATTACCAGGAAATGAAATACGAGGAGATGTCCGACATCTTCGGCACATCTGTCGGCGCTCTGAAAGCCTCTTATCATCATGCCGTGAAAAAAATCGAGAAGTTTTTGGAGGGAGAGGTTTAAACCTTTACCCCAAAACATAGTCTAACCTAACAGAGAGGAAAAAAGCTTATGAAAGAAGAAGATAACATATTGAAGAAGGTAGGGAAGGAAAATGTTTTCCGTGTTCCTGACGGATACTTTGAGAATCTTACTTCAGAGGTGATGAGCCGGCTTCCCGAAAAGGAAACACCTGCAATTATTAAGAGAGAACCTACGAAGTGGGAGAGAATAAAGCCATGGGTATATATGACTGCCATGTTTGCCGGTGCAGCATTGATTATCCGCGTTGCTTCTACTGACCGTACACCTGTTAACAACCGGATGGCGATGGACGAACCTGAAACCGAAGTTGTTTCAGATGAATATATCAGTGCTGTGCTGGATAATTCTATGCTGGATGATTATTCGCTGTATGTCTATCTCACAGACGCTGGTGCAGAGTGATGTGAGTAACAACTTAACTGTATGAGAAGAAAATGAAAAAGCTGATTGTTTTGTTTATTGTGATGTGCAGTTTCATCCCCTTGTCATGGGCTATGGACGGATGTAATCAACATTTGTCTCCTGACGAATTCCGTGCCAAGCAGAAAGCGTATATCACTGAGAAAGCCGGATTGACTAAGGAAGAAGCCGCTAAATTCTTTCCCGTTTATTTTGAATTACAGGACCGCAAAAAGCAACTGAATGACGAAGCATGGAACTTACTTCGAAAAGGAAGGGATGAAAAGACGACCGAAGCGCAATATAATGAGATTTTAGAAGGCGTATACGATGCCCGTATTGCTACCAACCGTCTGGAGAAAACTTACTATGAGAAGTTTAAGAAGATACTTTCGAACAAAAAGATATATTTAGTACAGCGTGCTGAAATGCGTTTTAACCGTGAGTTGCTGAAGGGGATGCATCATAAAGGTGGAGAACCTCAAAAACCGCAAGGAAAGAAAAAATAAAATAGGCATAAAAGGGAAGAAGTTGACAAGGGGACAAGGGCCATGCGGTATGATAATGCAAGCCCCTTGTCCCCTTGTTCTTTTGTTAATTTACCCTTTTCCCCCTTGTCAACTTCTTTCCTTGTCAACTTCTCTCTCCAGCTTTTTAGCTTCGTTCCAGATGGCGTCCATCTCTTCCAGAGTCATATCATGCAGGTTTTTGCCTTCCTTGATGGTGTGCGCTTCCAGATAATTAAAGCGGTTGATAAACTTCTGGTTGGTGCGTTCTAATGCATTATCCGGATTGATCTTGTAGAGACGTGCGGCATTGATAAGGCTGAATAGTACATCCCCGAATTCGGCTTCTGCCTTGTCCTTATCCATGTTGGCCACTTCTGCCTGAAACTCCTGGATTTCTTCTTTTACCTTATCCCACACTTGTTCCCGTTCTTCCCAGTCAAAGCCGACGTTGCGGGCTTTGTCCTGAATACGGTAAGCTTTGATGAGTGAAGGAAGGGCGGCAGGAACACCACTCAACACACTCTTGTTTCCACCTTTCTCTCTTAACTTCAGTTGTTCCCAGTTTTCGGAAACTTGTCCGGCAGTATCGGCTTTTACGTCACCGAACACATGGGGATGGCGGAAGATTAATTTCTCGCAAAGGTGATCGCATACATCTTTCATGTCAAAATCGCCTTTCTCGGAACCTATCTTTGCGTAGAAAGCTACGTGCAGCAAGACGTCTCCCAGCTCTTTGCAGATATCATTTTTATCGTCACGTATCAGGGCGTCACAAAGTTCATAAGTTTCTTCAATGGTGTTGGGACGCAGACTTTCGTTAGTCTGCTTGCGGTCCCAGGGACATTTCTCGCGGAGTTCGTCGAGTATGTCCAGGAAGCGTCCGAAGGCTTCCATCTGTTCTTTTCTTGTATGTAACATATCTTTATAGGGTTATTTATTGCAATGTGTATAATAGGATATAAGCAATCCGACTACTTCAGAGTAGTTCTTGCGGCCACTTTGTATCTTGTTTCCTTTCAGGTACAGGTCGTATATCCAGTCTTGTATATCTCCGATGAGTGGACTGTATTTTTCCGTCCAGTATTCCTGATTACTTTTAGCCAGTTCTATGATTTCGGGGCGAATCCGGTTGAAGAGCTCTTTGTATTCTTCTTCATCCATCAGTCGGCGGGCATTGACAAGTACGTGTCCCAGTACTGAAAAGTATCCGCAGAAACGGATACCTCGCGCTTGCGAACGTGTACAGACCTGATAAGCATAGAAGTTAGCTTCCGCCTCGCTGGAGATGCCCAATAAATGTGCCAGTTCATGCGTATACGTGGCAGGATACTGTGAAGGGAGCAGATCTCCATTCAAGGTAAATTCACAGAAGAAAGGTCCCATGCTACCGGTGACACCCACCATGGAAATCAGCGGAGTGAAAAGCATTGTCTTCACCCGTGGTGACTTATGGAAAGGATGATGTACACTCAGCGTATCACTGATCTGATTGTATCCGCGAACTGTTTCCCGGCGGATGAGGTCCTTGTTGATAGTGGTTACATCTACATACGATCCATTCAGTTTGTCAACGTAATCATCAACAAAGTTCCGGAAGTTTTCGGGAGTGTATGCGGTATAAGGAATCTTTGTCCGTTGGTAGAAATTGGGCTGTGAATAATTAAGTCCCCAAGCCAGATAGAACCAGACGTATATCCATAACAGATATTCAATATCATTCAGCAAGATGCGTTTCCACTTTTTCTTCTGAAAGCGGCGGGCATAGGCAGGGTAGAGGAGTACGCCCGCAATGCTGAGGGCTATGAATAAGTCGCCTATGGCAAAGGGAATGAGGCGGGAGAAAGACGAAAGAATATAAGCTATGACAGGATATACACTGTGTGCATATATTTTTCCCATAGCCGGAATGAGCTGTGTGGCCCAGACTACTAACAAGAGTGTGCATAGCACGATATAACGAATCTTCAGCTTATATTTCATCGCAAATTTATTTGAAAGGCAAAAATATACATTTATTAAATGTCACGTAGGAAATTAGCTTTATATTTGCAAAAAAACTATTAATAAGCAACTTAAGTAACGACATTAGACACTGTAATTATGACTGATCAAAATGACATTGAACGCTATTGCCGTAATTGCGTTTCACGCGATTTCGTGAATGGCAGAGGACTGGTTTGCAAGCGTACCGGGGCTATTCCTGCATTTGTAGGTGAATGTGAAAGCTATCAGAAAGATGAAGAGCTGGAGAAAATGGCTCCCACTCCTAAACCTGAAGATTATTCGGGATATGTAGACAGGGAAAAACTGTTGGCTGAGGAGAATTTACCGAAAGCTGTATTGTTCGGAGTGCTGGCATGCATTGCAGGTGCTGTGGCTTGGGCTTTGATCTCTATTTCTACCGGATACCAGATGGGATATATGGCCATTGGTGTCGGTTTTCTGGTAGGATTTGCGATGCGCCAAGGGAAAGGAATACGCCCTATATTCGGCATTATTGGTGCTGCTTTGGCGTTGATAAGCTGTGTGATGGGAGATTTCTTCTCTATCGTAGGTCTGGTGGCCAAAGAATATGAAGTCTCTTTTATGGACGTCCTTTTCGACGCCAGTTATGGTGAAGTGATGTCTGTGGTAATAGAAAATATGGCTTCCATGACAATCGTATTTTATGGAATTGCTCTTTATGAAGGTTATAAATTGTCGTTCTCTGCACAGAAAGCGCCGGAGGGTGGCAAGATTTGAATTTAATTTAGTAATTTTGCGCCCGTTATTCGCGATAAAATAAATTATATACAGATTTAAAAGATATGGAATTAGCAAGTAAGTACAACCCTGCTGACGTAGAGGGAAAGTGGTACCAGTATTGGTTGGACCACAAATTATTCAGTTCAAAACCCGATGGTCGTGAGCCTTACACCATCGTCATTCCGCCCCCTAACGTCACCGGCGTGCTCCACATGGGACACATGCTTAATAATACCATTCAAGATATTCTGGTACGCCGTGCCCGTATGGAAGGTAAAAATGCCTGCTGGGTACCGGGTACTGACCACGCTTCTATCGCTACGGAAGCGAAGGTAGTAAATAAGCTGGCTGCACAAGGTATCAAGAAGACAGATCTTACCCGTGACGAATTCCTGAAGCATGCCTGGGAGTGGACAGATGAACATGGTGGCATCATCCTGAAGCAGTTGCGTAAACTCGGTGCTTCCTGTGATTGGGACCGCACCGCTTTCACTATGGATGAAAAGCGTAGCGAAAGTGTATTGAAAGTATTTGTAGACCTCTACAATAAGGGACTGATTTACCGTGGTGTACGTATGGTAAACTGGGATCCGAAGGCTTTGACTGCCCTTTCTGATGAAGAAGTTATCTACAAGGAAGAGCATGGCAAACTGTATTATCTGCGCTATAAAGTGGAAGGTGATGCGGAAGGACGCTATGCTGTGGTAGCTACTACCCGTCCTGAAACGATCATGGGTGATACCGCTATGTGTATCAATCCGAACGACCCGAAGAACGAATGGCTGAAAGGTAAGAAAGTAATCGTTCCTTTGGTAAATCGTGTGATCCCGGTAATCGAAGATGATTATGTAGATATTGAGTTCGGTACAGGTTGCCTGAAAGTAACCCCTGCGCATGATGTGAACGACTATATGCTGGGTGAAAAGTATAACTTGCCAAGCATCGATATCTTCAACGATAATGGTACGTTGAGCGAGGCTGCCGGTCTTTATATCGGTATGGATCGCTTTGATGTTCGTAAACAGATTGAAAAAGACCTGGATGCTGCGGGCCTGTTGGATAAGGTGGAAGCCTATACCAATAAGGTAGGCTATTCCGAGCGTACCAACGTAGTTATAGAGCCGAAGCTTTCTATGCAGTGGTTCCTCAAGATGCAGCATTTTGCAGATATGGCATTGCCTCCTGTAATGAATGACGAACTGAAATTCTATCCTGCCAAGTATAAGAATACCTATCGCTACTGGATGGAGAACATCAAGGACTGGTGTATCAGCCGTCAGTTGTGGTGGGGACATCGCATTCCGGCATACTTCCTTCCGGAAGGTGGATATGTGGTAGCAGCTACTGAAGAAGAAGCTCTGAAACTGGCAAAAGAGAAAACCGGCAATCCGGCCCTGACTATGGAAGATCTTCGTCAGGATGAAGACTGTCTGGATACCTGGTTCTCTTCCTGGTTGTGGCCCATCTCTTTGTTTGATGGTATCAACAATCCGGGTAATGAGGAAATCGATTATTACTATCCGACAAGTGACCTGGTAACCGGTCCGGATATCATTTTCTTCTGGGTAGCCCGCATGATTATGGCAGGTTATGAATATGAAGGAAAGATGCCGTTCAAGAATGTGTACTTTACGGGTATCGTTCGCGATAAGTTGGGACGCAAGATGTCCAAGTCCCTTGGTAATTCTCCCGACCCGTTGGAACTGATTGAGAAGTTTGGTGCCGATGGTGTGCGTATGGGTATGATGCTTGCAGCTCCTGCCGGAAATGATATCTTGTTCGATGACGCTCTTTGCGAACAGGGACGTAACTTCTGTAACAAGATATGGAATGCTTACCGCTTGGTAAGTGGCTGGACAATTGATGATAACCAGCCTATTCCCGAAGCGGCTAAGCTGGCGATATCCTGGTTTGAATCCAAACAGAATGAAGTTACAGCCGAGGTAGCGGATTTATTCAGTAAATATCGCCTGAGTGAAGCTCTTATGGCTGTCTATAAATTGTTCTGGGATGAATTCTCTTCCTGGTTCCTTGAAATCATTAAGCCGGCTTACGGACAAGGCATTCACAGTACGGTTCGTAATGCTGCGATTTGCTATTTTGATAATTTGCTTCGTCTGCTTCACCCGTTCATGCCATTCATTACCGAAGAGCTCTGGCAACAGATGTATGAGCGTGAGGAGGGTGAGAGCATCATGGTATGTCCTTTGAGTATGGATACCCATGTAGACAGCGAGATGATTCAGCAATTCGAAGTGGTGAAGGAAGTTATCAGTAACGTTCGTTCCATTCGTTTGCAGAAAAACATAGCTCAGAAGGAAACACTGGAATTGCAGGTGGTTGGTGAGAATCCGGTTGATGCATTCAACTTGGTTATCATGAAGATGTGTAATCTCTCGGCAATTGATGTGGTAGATACTAAAACCGAAGGTGCTGCTTCATTCATGGTAGGAACTACGGAATATGCCGTACCTCTGGGGAATATGATTGATGTAGAAGCTGAAATAGCCCGTATGGAAGCAGAATTGAAGCACAAAGAAGGTTTCCTGCAAGGCGTTATGAAGAAGCTGAGCAATGAGAAGTTTGTGAATAATGCTCCTGCCGCTGTCCTTGAACTGGAACGTAAGAAACAGGCGGATGCGGAAAGTATTATCAACTCTCTGAAAGAGAGCATTGCTGCGCTGAAGAAATGATTTATTTAAGTAGGTGAGCATAATTAGTTTATATGATGGTAAATGATAATTTTAGGCGCGGATTACGCGGATTACACGGATTTTTTTATGGATTGATGTAATAGCGCAGCCTTTAATCCGCGTAATCCGTGTAGTCCGCGCCTAATCTTTATAACAGGTTTACAAATTATCATTTACAGAACAAGTTAATTTTGCATGAGTACTTATCCCTAAAAAAATAGCCCTTGCAATATCCGATTACTGCAAGGGCTAATTTATTTTTTATAAATCAAATGCTATTACTTTTCCAGCAGTTCTTTCAGAAAAGAATCCAACTCTTCATCCAGACCTTTCAGCAATTCTTCGTTCACAAGCAACGTATCATCATCCATCAGCAGTAACTCTGCAATTGTCTCCTTTTCATCATCCACTAATACGAAAGAGTAAGGTTTCAGAATCGTCAGTTTTTCAAAGTCACCTCCGTTCTTCATGTTGTGGAGTAAGGTAGAAAGAATACGTTCTACATTTTCGTAGAAATCATCTCCGTCATAAGTCATCCATTCCTCGATAGAGACACAAGCCAGATATTCGTCTTCGTCATCAAAGATGGACAATTCGCCGGAATTCTGGTTGGCTTGCAGATGGATGTCGGTCACAATGGTTTGCTCACAGCCGCAAGTGTATTTGGCGACTGCCTGTTTAATGGCCTTTTCAAGGAGTGATAATGATGCTTGGCTCAGTTTCATAATAGATATTCTTTCTTAATGGACGTTCAAAGGTATAAAAAAAATAATTACCTCTGCATCATTTCTCTAAAAATCATTTTTAAATCTTTCCATTTGGGCGTTCAGTCGGGTCATTCCCTCCTTTCGCTCCTGCAATTCGTTCAGGTAGCGGGTTATTGCGAAGTAATTGGGGATATCCATGAGGTCTACGCCTTCCTGAGTTTTCTTCTCGTCTATTTTGTCTACATCGTATGCTACTTTCTGCGCTTTCAAGGCCCATTCTTCTGCTGTATGAATGCTGTCCTGCATTTCGTATCCTAAGGCAATGTTATAGGCGGCATACATTTTCTGCTTTCCTTTTTTCTTTTTCTCATAGGTTTGCTTCCAGAGTTCAATGGCCTTGTCCCAGTTATCTTCGCGGACAAAGACCGCGGCATCACGCATATTTACGGAACCGCCTGTAAAGAGATAGCGGGAAGCTGTTTTCCAATGTGGCAGCATATGGCTCACGGGGATAGTGCCGGCAAATTCGGAAGCCTCTCTCAGCATCTCTTTTTCACTGATGAGTCCTGCGCCTGCCTGTGCCATACTGGGAGCTGCATGATTCCAGAAGATGCTGTCGCTGGCATTGACTGTCACCATCGGACCGTTGCGTTGGGGCAGATACACCTTTACGGTAGGATATACTTTCAGGTCAAGCGTACCTGCATATACTCCCCATTCCGGTAAATATTCGATTTTACGGATGGAGCGCATCTGTACGTTCTCCAAGGCTATCAGGAAGTCCGCATCCAGACTTTGGGTGAGCTTTTCCACTTCCTCTTTGCTAAGGGTGCTTTCGCGCGGAATCATATCATGGGCACGCAAGGCAGAGTCGCAAATAATCACTTCATCGAAATAATTCTCGTTGGCAAGTGCCTCTGCCAGTGATTCCGTGGCGATTTTGCCATCCCCATTGAAATACTTTGTCTTGCGTGCTATCTCTGTCTCATCTTTTTTCTTCTCTTCGTTTTCCTCCAGAATCAGCTTGTTATCCGGGATAGGAGGCATATTATTTACCACAGCTACGCGCCTGAGGGCGGACGGAAAGCTGACTTCCGCCGGCAACATATAGTCGATGGAGAGTTGCTCTATGCTTTGGCAACCGCTGAACAGCAGAACACAGCACACCAATAGTGAGTACGAATATTTAGTCATAAGCTTATTCTTTATCTAGGAATAACAAAAATACACTTTTGTATGGATATAGAAAAGCCTCCAACAGTTTTTAACCGTTGAAGGCTTTTATTAGTGATTAGCGATAAGTGGTTAGCATACTAATCACTAATCACTTATCACTAACCACTTATTACATATTTTTCCCGTGGCAATTCTTGTACTTCTTGCCACTTCCGCAAGGACAAGGATCATTACGTCCTACCGTCTTTTCCGCACGAATCGGTTCACGCTTCACTTGTTCGCGTGTGTCCTGTTGGGCGGCGGCCTGTTGGTTCGGATCGTTCAGATCTTGTTTCTGTTCGCGGTATTTGCTCATATCCTGCTTCTGTTCGGGAGCGGCCTGCTGAATTTCCTGCGGTTCCTGTACCGGGATTTGTCCGCGCATCAGGATAGAAACAGTCTGGTTATTGATCTTATCCACCATTGTATCGAACAGGTTTACAGACTCCAGCTTATAAATCAATAACGGGTCTTTCTGTTCGTAGCTTGCGTTCTGTACAGAGTGCTTCAGTTCATCCAGTTCACGGAGGTTCTCTTTCCATGCTTCGTCGATAACGTGCAGCAGGATAGACTTTTCAAACGCTTTTACCACTTCCTTACATTCGCTGTCGTAAGCGGCTTTCAGGCTGCAAGAGATGTTGTACATGCGTTTACCGTCCGTGATGGGGATCAGGATATTCTCGTACATGTGTCCCTGGGTTTCGTATACCTGCTTGATTACCGGATAAGCAACCTGTGCCATGCGGTCCGTCTTGCGCTTGAACTGTTCCATTGCCACATTGAAGGCTGCTTCAGCAAGCTTTTCCTTCTTTTCGTTACGGAACTGTTCTTCGTTGAAAGGCACTTCCATGGCAAGAGTCTGCAAGAAGTCCATTTTGCAGTTTTCGTAATCGGGAGCTTCAACGGCTGCGGCAACACGGTCCCAGATCATATTTACGATATCCATTCCGATACGTTCACCCATCAGGGCGTGGCGACGCTTGGTATAGACCACTGTACGTTGCTTATTCATCACGTCATCGTATTCCAGCAAACGCTTACGGATACCGAAGTTGTTTTCTTCCACCTTCTTCTGTGCACGCTCAATGGAGTTGGAGATCATCTTGTGCTCAATCATTTCACCTTCCTTGAAGCCGAGACGGTCCATTACACCGGCGATGCGGTCGGAAGAGAACAGACGCATCAGGTCGTCTTCCAGTGACACGAAGAATACGGAAGAACCCGGGTCACCCTGACGTCCGGCACGTCCGCGCAACTGGCGGTCTACACGACGGGATTCATGGCGTTCGGTACCGATGATGGCCAAACCGCCCGCAGCTTTTACTTCCGGGCTCAGCTTGATGTCCGTACCACGACCGGCCATGTTGGTAGCGATGGTCACTGTTCCTTTCAAACCGGCTTTGGCTACGATGTCTGCTTCCTTCTGGTGCAACTTGGCATTCAATACGCTGTGCTCGATCTTGCGCATGGTCAACATCTTGCTCAGCATTTCGGAGATTTCTACGGATGTGGTACCCACCAGGACAGGGCGTCCGGCTTGTACCAACTGTTCGATTTCTTCGATGACTGCTTTATATTTCTCGCGTTTCGTCTTGTAAACGCGGTCGTTCATGTCTTTACGGGCGATGGGGCGGTTGGTGGGGATCACCACTACATCCAGTTTGTAGATGTCCCAAAGTTCGCCTGCTTCCGTTTCGGCAGTACCGGTCATACCCGAGAGTTTGTGGTACATACGGAAGTAATTCTGCAACGTAATGGTGGCGAATGTCTGTGTGGCGGCTTCCACTTTTACGTTTTCCTTGGCTTCGATGGCCTGGTGCAGACCGTCGGAATAGCGGCGGCCTTCCATGATACGGCCTGTCTGCTCGTCCACAATCTTCACTTGACCGTCGATCACAACGTATTCGTCATCTTTCTCGAACATGGTGTAAGCCTTCAGCAACTGGTTGATGGTGTGTACACGTTCGGACTTGATGGCATAGTTGGTCATCAGTTCATCTTTCTTGGCCAGGCGTTGCTCGTCCGTCAGACTGGTTTCGTTTTCCAGTTCGGAAAGCTGTGCGGCGATGTCGGGCAATACGAAGAGGGTAGGATCTTCCGAGTTACCGGTGATCAGGTCCACACCTTTATCTGTCAGGTCTACACTGTTCAGCTTTTCTTCGATGACGAAGTACAACGGGTCGGTAGCTTCGTGCATACGCTTGTTGTTCTGTTCCATGTAGATCTCTTCGGTCTTCAGCATACCTGCCTTGATACCTTGCTCACTCAGATATTTAATCAATGCCTTGTTCTTGGGTAGTGCCTTGTGGCTGCGGAACAAAGCAAGGAAACCTTCTTCCTGATCTTTCTTGTCGCTGGAAGCAATCAGGCGCTTGGCATCGGCAAGATACTGGGTAGCCAGTTTCTTCTGTGCTTCCACCAGACGTTCTACGAGCGGACGCAATTGCTCGAACAACTGGTCCTCACCTTTGGGGACGGGACCGGAAATAATCAACGGAGTACGGGCATCGTCAATCAATACGGAGTCCACCTCATCGACGATGGCATAGTTGTGCTGGCGTTGTACGAGGTCTTTGGGGCTGATGGCCATATTATCACGCAAGTAGTCGAAACCGAATTCGTTGTTCGTACCGAAGGTGATGTCTGCCAGATAAGCCTGACGGCGTGCGTCGGAGTTGGGCTGATGTCTGTCGATGCAGTCCACACTTAAACCGTGGAACATATAGAGCGGGCCCATCCATTCGGAGTCACGTTTGGCCAGATAGTCGTTTACGGTTACCACATGTACACCGTTTCCGGTCAGTGCGTTGAGGAATACGGGGAGGGTAGCCACCAATGTCTTACCTTCACCTGTTGCCATTTCGGCGATCTTACCTTTATGCAATACGACGCCACCGAACAACTGTACATCGTAGTGTACCATGTTCCAGACAATTTCCGTCCCGCCGGCTTGCCAGTGGTTTTGCCAGATGGCTTTGTCGCCTTCAATGCGTACGAAGTCTTTCGTGGCAGCCAGGTGACGGTCGAATTCGGTAGCCGTCACTACGATTTCTTCATTTTCGGATAAGCGTTTGGCAGTTTCTTTCACAATAGAGAAAGCTACCGGGAGTACTTCTTCAAGAGCTTTTTCGTAAGTTTCCAGTATATCCTTTTCTATCTTATCTATCTGTGCGAAAACTTCTTCACGGTTTTCCAGTTCGATTTCTTCGATACCAGCTTTGAGTTCTTCCACCTTGGCGCGTTGGTCGGCGGCAGAATTGCGGATATATTCTTTCAGTTCTTCTGTCTTGGCGCGTAAGGCGTCGTTATCGAGTTTGGCAACTTCCGGGTAAGCGGCTTTGATCTTGTCCACCCACGGCTGAATTTCTTTCATGTCGCGTGTGGATTTGTTGCCGAAAATCGAGCTTAAAAATTCATTAAATCCCATTTTATATCTATTTTTATTATTATTTACTAAGTTGATTGAGTGCGCAAAGTTACTGATTTTTATACAGATTACACATTTTTGCGCTGTTTATTTGATGTGAGTCTAGGCTAGTTAAATGATAATTTGTAAACCTGTTATCAAAGATTAGGCGCGGATTACACGGATTACGCGGATTAAAGGCTACGCTATTACATTGATTCATAAAAAATCCGTGTAATCCGTGTAATCCGCGCCTAAAATTATCATTTAATTCCGAGACCTCAGAAATTCAGTGGAGTCTCTGTGCAAGCATTCGGAGCGCGGATGCGCATCACACTTGACAGGGTGGGGGCTACGCGGGTAATATTGACGGGAACCCGGATTGTTTCGGGCTTCACTCCACCGCCCAGGAAGATGAGCGGAGCAGGAACATTGGCATGACGTACCACGCGGTTATCGGTGGCATTTTCTTCCACGATAGTCCAGCCGGGCAATACGTCTATCAGTAAGTCGCCCGAACGTTTGCGATGAAAGCTGTTCCGGGCAAGTTCTATCTGGGGCGACCAGGGACCCAGCAGCAGGCGGTGGGCTGAATACGCCTCGTTCACTCCGCTGAATTGTATCAGGAAGTCGGCGGACTTGTCTTGAATTTCCGCCAGATTCAACTGCTTGTTCTCTATTAATTTATGGTTGAGATAAATTTGCTGGTTGTGATAAGTCTCTACGTACTGTCCTTCGCCATACGTGGCCATGAGATACATGTTCAGCAAGGTGGCGCAGCGGTTCAGGTAGAATTCTCCGCCGGGGATGCGGTACAGGCCGAGATCGGGAGCTTCCGGATCGGCATAGCCCGTAGAGGTGATGCAGAAGACGACGTTGTGCAGACCTACTTTGCGGTCGATGAGGTCGAGCAGTGCGGCAATGCTGCGGTCGAGGCGTACATACGTGTCCTGCATTTCCATGGCACATTCCTGCGTACTTTTATGGTTGTAGTTTCCGGCGTAATAGGTCAGTGCCAGCAGGTCGGGTATCTCATCTTTGGCGATGGTGCTCTTTTCCAGAAGTTCTTCTGTCAGCAGGTTCACTTCGTCGTTGATGAACGGGCTGGTGAGCAGTCGGCGGAATTTATTGCGTCGTTCGCTGTCGAACTTATATTTGAAGGGCTGGTCCCGCCATTCGGGCAGGAATGTATATTTGTTGATGGGGTGTGCCGGTTCCCATACCATGTCGCGGATGCGGAAGTCGGGTGATTTCCGTTCGTTGTACTGGCTTACCCACCACGGGAACTCGCTGTAATATGTAGTGCTGCACCATTTGCCTGTGTTCTCGTTCAGCCAGAAAGCACCGTTTCCGGTATGTCCGGCAGCCAGTACGGCCGCGTCGCGCGAGGGGGCGATGGCATACACTAGGCCTTTGTTGCGGGTGGCTACTTTCAGTTCGTCGGCAATGGTAGAGGTCAGTAATTGGGAGGGAGAAGAGTTTTCGTCGGTGAAGTTGCCCATAAATGCGCCGTCGTCCACGCAATTCACGGGGCGCAGGGTGCTTGCATCCATCCAGTACTGGGATATGATGCCGTTCATCGAAGGCGTCGTTCCGCTGTAGATGGCAGCGATGGCAGAAGCGCGGTCTGTTCCGTTGAAAGGGAATTCGGTCTGGTAGAACACTTTCCCTTCGCGCATCAGTCTTTTGAAACCTTTCTCTCCGTAGAGGGTTGAGAATGCTTCCATATAGTCGGTGCGCAGTTGGTCAATCGTCAGCGTAACCACTAATTTAGGTGTGGCAGGCAACGGTTGTGCTTGCAGACCGGTGAAAGTAAGTGCGAGTATGGAAGTAATCAGTCCCTTTTTCATTTATCTCTTTTTCAATGTCAAAATAAGATTGCTTGCTGAACGTACCAGCAAACAAAGTGCCAAAGGTAATACAGCTAAGTCAATTCTTTGCGGTATTATCGCCCAAAGCAGTATAAAAAGTGTTAAAACAGTGCAATTCGTCCTCATGTACCAGCTTTTCTGCCGTTTTCTCACCTTATTTATCATCCACGGGAGGCAAAATAAGTGCAGGGGATGGAATACGAACAGCAGGTAATTGGGGCTTACTGCGGGGTGTTGGGAGAAGAGGGCGAGGAAGGCGAGGATGCACCCGGCTATTCCGGCACAGAAGAACAGGATTAGGTCGAGTCCCCAAAGGGTTTTCCCGCGGCGGATGCCGTAGATGGTAGCGGCTGCCACTAGCACAAACAGCAGCAGGGCCGATTGCATCGGGGTGATTCCTCCGGAGCGGTGGTCGGCATCAGTCAGTCCGGTTACCACTATTTTCTCTTCGGAGGATACGAGGGGACGTGCCTGGCCTTCGTTGTCTACGATCCGGGCTGTGTTGAAGAAGTCCTGCACATAGAAGGGAACGAACATCATCAGTCGTCGGTTGATGGGTTGGTCGGCTTTGCTGCCCATGCACAGGTCCATGCCGAAGCGTGACCATGGATGACCTTCACTATATTTATGCAGCAAATCGCGGAAAGTGACTCCCGTGTCGGTATCGGTCATATTGTCAGCATACTGCAAGGTGCCGTCGATGGCGGCCTCTATCTGGTCGCGCGGACGGGTGGCGCAGTTGTCGTAGAAGAAGTTATAGCGATATATGCGGTTTTCGGGCCGGTAGTTTTCCTGAAGCAGGTTGAAGAGGTGTTCTTTTTCTGCTTGGGTGAGGTTCAGGGTCTGTTGCCAGACGTCCCGTCCCAGGTAGTTGTACTCGGAGGCGAAGTGTTCGTAATTGGTTACGCCTAGTTGATAGTCCGTCTCTCCCAGGGCGAAGCGGAAGATGAAGTTGGGGGCGTTGAAATTGAACATGCCGTAGTTGAAGACAGCGTCAATGCCCCGGGTGAAGTTTTCGTAACGGATGGCGGTGTGGCCGAACAGGGAATAGATTTCCCCGCCCGAGGCGCAGGTCAGCAGGCTGATGCGGATGGAGTCGGGGGTAGCTTCTTGCGGCGTTTGCGGCTGGGCGGAGGCCGTGGACGGGCAGAGGAGGCGGAGGAGGAAATATATGAGAATGAGTAAGTTTCTTTTCATGCTGCAAAGTTATAAACTGGAAAATTCTGAATAGGTGAGAATTTGTATTGTAGTTTCCATATTCTTCTGCTTTTTAGTTTTCACAAAAGTACATTTTTTTAAGTTAGGGCGCAATGAAAAGATAGTTAATTATGCGAATCAGGGGGTGAGTTTGATTTATAACGGAAAAGTAATGAATAAGACTCACCACAGATTACACAGATTCACACAGATTTATTAATCTAATAATCATTAAAATAGAATCTGTGTCAATCTGTGTAATCTGTGGTGAATTCATTCATAACCCGAAAGATATGAATCAATTCAACTCCTGATTCGCATTAATTATCAATTTGAAAATAGACAAGAAATAAAACAAGCAATGTTCCGGCGATAAAGAAGCAATCTTATGATAGACAGCATTGCTTCTTGTCCTCCGGAACATTGCTTCTGATCAGGGCGCTTCAAGAAAATCTATCAATAATTGCACTTGGCGTTTGCTGAAGGTCTGGTCATTTTTTCCTTCACGGCCGCCGTAGAGCTGGCGGTGCAGTTCGGGATTGACGGCGATCCACTTCCGCAGTTTTTTCAGTGCGGCTTCGGCCGAGAGGCAGGGGAAATAGAGCTGTGCGAACTCGGTCTTCAGGTATGCCTTGATTTCAAATTTATCTTCGGGAGTCTCTTTTTTATCTTCGGGAATCCTTTTCGTTTTTTCTGTTGTTTCCATGTTCTATGAATTTTAAGAATTTGTTGTTTTGAAGTTTTTAGTCTGAATTATTCGTGGAGGCTTATCGGGAAGTCCGGAACAATTGCAGACTAAGGTAGAATATTTACATAACGCAGCCATTTCCGGCCGCTTTTTTTGCCCGTGTCAGTGACAAAATGGTGACAGTGACACCTATACACCTATTTTGTGCTTTTTGTGTTGCACTTCTTATAGTTATCTCCTTCTTTTATAATAAGTTGGGCTTTGACGGCTTTTTGTATCCAGCGTTTTCCGGTTCGTGCGCAGGCTCCATTTTCCTGTACGGCCCGAACGAAATCCATGTAGGTAAAAACTCTTGGCATGGATGCAAGGGTGTCCTCAAGCTGGTGGAACTTGTGCATGCTCACGGGCGGCAGACTGGTGTCGGGCAGCGAGGTGCTGAGTAGAAGACTGTGTTCGAGCAGCGTGTGGGCGATGTCCATGGCTGTTCGGAAATCATCGTCCGTGCAGCAGTATTCCTTCGCGTAAGCGTAGTCGGTGTATTTCCGGAAAATGGTGAGAATGGCTGCCAGGCGCATGGCAAGCAGTCCGTTGCGGTAAACGATACCGCTTGAAGATTCGCGTCCTTCCAGCAGGGTGCGTTTCAGCAGGAGGCTGAAGTGGGCGGTATGTTGTTGCCACTGTTGGGGACTGAAGGTGACGAGGGTGGGCGACTGGAGCAGCAGCTTGTGCATTTCAAACAGTTCGCTTCCCAACCCGTAGAAGTAGCTGTGCAGGTCCACTTCCCCTTCCTGGGGTGCGCACGATTCCCACAACTGGCTTTGCTGGCGGGTGTAGATGCCGAAGCGGCTGTAGAGTCCCACTTCGAGCGAACGGAAGAAGTTGCGGAACTGTTCCTGCGTACCGGCGATGCTCAGTGCCAGGTGGGGGTGGTGAACAACGATGGGGTCGCCGTCTATCTTGTAAGAAGAGGAGACTTCTTCGTGATGGGCCGCCTTACAGAGGATGTCTTCGTATTTGCCGCAATCTTGTCCCAGCGAGGAGACCAAGGTGTTGATTTCGGTAGTAGTCATGCAGCAACCTATTTCGCCGGCAGCGGCAAGGCTCTGTATGAGCCGGCTCTTACTGGTGGTGGCTGAGATTTTGAGGTATTGCGCCTGGGGCTCTTCCGGTTTCAGGTCGAGGTTGGGCAGGCGTTTGGCGTGCCGGGCCTGCTGCTGTTCCTGCTCCCAGGCCAGTAGTTTCTGATCGTATTCCTTTTTCTGTTCGCGGCGCAGTCGGTCGTAGAACTCCTGCGTGGCGTCCAGCAGTATGGATGTGAACCCCAGCGCACCTTTTCCGGCTCCTGCGGGTGCTACGACGGCAAGATAGAAATGGGGCGAAAGCAGTGACTTCTTATAGAAGAAACTGACGTTGGGAAAGAGGGCGCTACAACTGTTCATGCTGCCCAGCAGCATGAGGTCGCGTTCGCGCTTGTCGGTGGCATGTGTGCAGCAACGTTTCAGAAATTCGGGCAGGCGGGTATAAACTTCCTCGGGGATGTATGGGGAAGCGGCCCGTAATTCGTTGTTTTTTTCTAACACTTCTTCGGGTGATTCCTCCTCGTTTGCAACCGAAAAAGGTGCATAGGTGTCACTGTCACCGAAATGGCACCGATTCGTCTCTTTTTCTTCCTTTTTCTTCTGAATAATGAACTGATAACCAGATACTACACGTTTTTGTATATCTTGCATCGTAAAATCGGTAGCGGCGTAATGCTGCGCGAAAAGTTCGGTGAGCTTTTTTGTTTCCTCCTGCGAAAATCCCTTACTTGCTGCCGCACGTCCCAACTTCAGGGCAAGGTCGTTCCGACTACCGCGGATGAAGGGGTTGCGGTGTTCGAATTCATCGAGGAAGTTGGCTATGAAGCCATTTTCCGATGGGGCGTTACCCGGGGCGATTGTTTCTTTCGTTTCTGCCTCTGTTACTTTCGTTACGCTTTCCGCAGGCATTTCGAAGGCGATTGCACCGGGATTGTAGTAGGCTTCGGGATGCCAGGAGTAGAAACAGGGCTGCGTCAGTATCTTGCATTTATCATCGTACGGGTGACCTACGTGTGCGCTGACCGCTCTACCTACGGCTGCATAAAGCTGTTCGTAATTTTTCTGCACGTCTTCGGGACGGACGTGTATCAGCATTTTGTTCCCTTCTTCGGAGATGCTGATAAAGGAGGCGGCAACAAAGGGGAGCGATTGGGAGAGGAGGAAGATTTCCCAGGTGCGTCCGTTGCTGTGGTCGAGGTCGATGCAGAGCAGTTCGCTGTGTTGTTGCAGGTCTTTTACGGCGTGTCCGTTGCTGCATACGCCTGCGGGGATGATGCACGGCATACCGTCTTTCAGTTTCTGTGCTTCGGCTTCGTGTCCGGGCAGGGTTTTCAGGCGACGGTAGTCCTGCACTACTTGCCTGAAGCGGTCGCTGCGTACCGTGTCAATAAAATCGTGGATACTGATGGTGTGTGGTGCTTTGCTCCGCACGCTTGGGAATTCGGAAACCAGGGGTTCCCGATTTACTGTATTTTCCATATCTGTTTATGTTTTACAGTCGTGCATTGGCACTATTGCCTTTACACGCCTCGAAGGTATGGAAAACATTTTTTTAGATACTTTGCGCTTTTGTACACTTGCCTTTTTTAATGTTTTGATTATCAGTACGGAGGAATGGTTGAAGTGTACAAAATGCTTTTTTGGATAAATTTAACAGCTACAAGATACAACAGCTTTTAAGTAACGCTTAAAAATAGGTTGGTACATAAGAAAGTGAGGCGAGTAAGTTTATAAATGATAATTTTAGGCGCGGATTACACGGATTACGCGGATTAAAGGCTGCGCTATTACATCGATTTCATCAAAAAATCCGCGTAATCCGTGTAATCCGCGCCTAATCTTTATAACAGGTTTACAAATTATCATTTATGTACCAACTTGTTTTTAAGTGTTACCCAATTCTTTTCCTGCTTTTTTCTTTTTTGCAATCAGCGACGAACTTGTCTATTTCTTTGCTGAGTTGCTTCAGTTCCCTGCATGCCTGGTCGCTTAGTTCGTGTTCCCTGTTCAATTTTTCCAGGTATTCTTTTATTTGTCTGATGGCTTGCAGTTCGGCTTTACCGGTTGTCTCGCAGTGTTTGTAAAGGATGTCTTCCTGTGTGTCAGTAGTTAGCTGGCTGTTCTTTTTAAACTCATGGTTATGTGTATTTAAAATATTTGATTCTGCAAAGGTAAATAGATTTATGCAGGTTGGGGAATAATCCGGGGTAAAAGTAAAAATAAATAAGGTAAAGTACGGATAAGTTCGCCCCGGTACGTCCCGGTACATCCCGTTTCGTCCTTTCGTTTTTGGTCTCTGAAGTACCTTTGTTGTGTCCTCAAAGTGGGGATCCTACGGAAGGTTTCGGGTAAGACGTCGCCTTGTATCAGTTTCCGTTCGAAACTATTTTCTTCTTTTTTAAACTCAAAAAAATTATGTCAGTAACATTTAAGAAAGTATTACGTAAAGACCCTTTCCATAAAGATGGTACGGGTAAATACTACCCTCAATTAATCGTTTGGGGAAAATCGGCGACACTGGAAAGTATTGCTGTTCAGATGAAAGAATCCAGTTCGCTCACTCTGGGTGATATACAGAGTGTGATAACCAACTTCGTTGGTGCTATGCGTCGTGAGCTTTTCAATGGCCGTTCGGTGAACATCGACAACTTCGGTGTATTCAGCCTTTCGGCTACTACCGAAGGTTCGGAGAAGAAGGACGACTGTCAATCTACCAAGATCAGATCCGTTCGTATCAACTTCCGTGCTTCCAGCAGTATTCGTCCGCAGGTGGCTGCCACGCGTGCCGAAGACCGTATGGACTTCGTGGATCTGGAGTCGCAGTTGAAGGCTGCCGGCAGTGGTTCGGGCGGTGGCGAAGGTGGCGGCAACGAAGGCGGTGACGGAGGATTGGACGAGAATCCGCTGGGATAGGCTCTGAAACCGTAGTCTTCGGAAATTAAAAATTAAACACTAATCACTAAGTTACATGAGAACAATCGATCACATCGTTATTCACTGTTCCGCCACACGCGAAGACCGTTCGCTGACTGTGGCCGAACTGGAGGAAAATCACCGTTGCCGTGGCTTCCGCGGTATCGGCTATCACTACTACATCCGTAAGGATGGCACGGTAATCAATACCCGTGCTTTGGAACTTGTCGGGGCGCATGCCAAGGGCCATAATTCTCACTCGATAGGCATCTGCTATGAGGGCGGTCTTGATGTCCGGGGGCGTGCCAAAGATACCCGTACGCCTGAACAACGCTCTGCGCTCCGGCTGCTTGTGCATCAACTCCTGAAACGCTTTCGGAACAATGTCCGTATCTGCGGGCATCGTGACCTCAGTCCGGACCTGAACGGTGACGGAGTGATAGAACCGGAAGAATGGATTAAGGAGTGTCCGTGCTTCGAAGTGAGCAGGGAACTGTGATTTCCACTCTGTGACAATCATTTTTTTAATTGCGTGGAAAGGAGGTGTGGAATTATGGCAATCAAGAAATCCGTATGGAGTATGATCTTGAAAGTAGCTGTCGCGGTGGTAACGGCGATAGCGGGTGTGCTGGGCGTAAATGCGATGACCTTGTAATGCGCTCTGATAATGACTTCTAATTTTCTGTAAACCGGCAATCCGGATGCTGGTTTGCAGAAAACGATATTAAACTACAAACAATAATGGATATGAAAAATATATATCGAATTATACTTATTATTATACTATGCACCGGTGTATTGCCGGTATGTGCACAAGGCAATTATTATGCTGCGATGCCTGATGTGACACCGCCTTCACCTACTTCCCGAGTATTTCAGAAGTTTCTGGGCTATCCCATTTCTCATGCGACGGGAACCATTGACATTAGTATCCCCCTATATACTGTGGAAGCTTACGGCCTGTCTCTCCCCTTGACTTTGAAGTATCATTCTTCGGGGGTAAGAGTGCAGGATCCTGTCGGTGTGGTGGGACGTAACTGGGCTTTGTTTCCGGGATTTAAGATATCACGGACGATTATGGGCAAACCGGATGAGGTGTATCCGGTGGCAGATGTCAGTGGAAATCTGACACGCGATGACTATATCTATATGTCTTCTCCTTATTCAAATGATTGTGATTGTTGGAATGAGCGCGGACATATTTATCCGTGTATGGACGGCCAGTATGATGTCTTTCAAATAAATATGCCTGGTATGGACGCTTCGTTCATATTACAACGTGTAAACGGGGTGGATGTAGTGAAACAGATATCGGATACTCCTTTAAAGATAACTCCTAAGTTGGATAATTCTACCAACTTTATCAGTACACGACTCTATGGTTTTGAAATTCTGGATGACAAAGGTATACGGTATGCCTTTGGGGAGAAGAATCCTGTACATGGTTTATCTAGTCCACAAAAATATGTTGAATATCAGCCTTATGGTTCTTGCTTTTGCGGTTGGATGCTTCGTGAAATCATTTTCCCCGGTAATGAAAAAATCTCGTTCACATACCAATCGGTAAGAGAAGATGTCCCAACTTTCAATCATACCTTATCGGTATTAGACAATGGGAAATCGATGTGGCTGGCTGGCTGTTTTCATAACGATATGATAGATAGCTCCACTGGATCTGACAGTTCTTTTTGGCGTATACTTGGAGGTGATGGATACCAGATAAATGAAGGAAGAGACTCCCCTTATTCTTATATAAACAGGTCGTTGGTTCCTGATAGTATTATTATTCCAAACGGTTTGATTGATTTAAACTATTCAGCAGGTAAGTTGGCTTCTTTGAACGTGAAACAATCGTCAGGCATACAAGTGAGAAATGTACAGTTTACTTATGATACAACAACGGGTAATCTGCTGAAGAAAGTGAATATCAACGGTGAGGGTAATTATCTGTTTACCTACAAAAATGAAAGTTCTTTTAGTTATTTGCGTTCCGGTTTCGATTGGTGGGGTTTTTATAATGAAGCGGATTTCGGGGATGCTGACCTTCCCAATATAAATCTTGAAATACGGAAGACCACGGGTTCGTTGAATGTTCCTGTCAACCGAACTATCGGTAATCGTGCCAACAGGAAGCCTAATGCTGCGTATATGGACACATATTCATTGACAGAGATGCTCAGTCCGACAAAGGGAAAATTGAAAATTAGTTATGAACCACACCGCTTTACGGTAAAAAGAAAAGAGGAAATAGGTGGAGGGTTACGTGTGAAATCTACTGAGTTGTATGATCCGGTGTCAGGTAAGACAATCGTAAAAAACTATACTTATGAAGATGCGCATTTTATAGGTACGGATTATCCTGATGAGAAAAGTCTGATAACTACCAGATATATATGTCCTCTTGATGATGGTGGTTGCAGAGTACGCCAACGTACGCTTTCTGTATTTTCCGGTTTTCCCAATGTTCGGGGAAATACAAATCCTGTATGGTATGGCAAGATTACTGAAGTTGCCTCCGATTGGAAAAAAGTCTATCAATATGATTTTCGACCGGATGAATATGATAATGTCATTTTTGATGATTTATCCCCTGATTATTCATTGAATAATGAGTGTTTGCTTTCTGCAATGAATAGAATGTTATATCCGATTCCTTGGTTATTATCAGAAAACTTCTATAGGAAATCGGGAAATATTTATGAGAAAGTGCAATCATTGACCAATATGTATGAGAAGTCTGAGATGAAAATGCCGGCAGCTATAGTAACCCCTTATCAATTCGGACTGAATGGCTACTCGAGCTGTCAGTTTATGGAAAAGCTGATAGCTTGCCCTAGTTATAATTATTGTGATGTATATGGATCTCCGGTAAAGTCTTTTCCGTATTATATAGCTACAGGCTATCATCGCTTGAAGTCCACTTGTAAAACCACTTATCAATCGAGTGACAGTATTGTTGAGAAGTCTGTTTTTGCCTATGATACGGAGCGTCCGTACAATATAATAAGTAAATCATCTTTGTGTAGCGGAGGTGCAGAGCAGGTGGAGAGAACCTATTACAGTAATAACACTATACCGGATAAAGAATCTCTGACAACATCCCAGCGAAGTGCCATTCAGCTATTGACTTCGCGAAATTATCTGACCACGCCTGTACAGCAGACTATGGAGAAAAAGGAAAAACGGCTATACAGTGTATTGAGAGGATATAGCAGTAGTTTGTCTTCCGGGATGGTGGTGGAAGATCAGTATTACTGTAAAGGTACGGATAAGTACGAAAAACGAATCAGTTATAATAAATATGATATTTATGGTAACCCTGTATATATCAATAAGGATGGTGCTGAGAAGGTTGTATATTTGTGGGGATACAAGGGGCAATACCTGCTGGCTGAAATCAAGGGGGCAACTTACGAAGAAGTTAAAAAAGCGCTAATGGTGGATCCAGCTTTCATGTCGTCGTGCATACTTCCTTCTATGCCTCTGTATCTGGATATGATAGATAATTTGTATAAAGCTTTGCCTTCTGCCCTGATTACCTCCTATACTTACCATCCCTTGATTGGGATAAGTGGCATAATTTCTCCCAATAAAGCTAAAACGACTTTCGAATATAACAGCGATAGTCAGTTGATTCGCATAAAGGATACGGAAGGAAAGACAATGGAGGAATATCAATATCATTTCCGGCCATAAATGCAGTATGATCATATAAAAATAGTATTATGAAACGATTATATATTTTGATTTCATTTCTTTGCCTGATAGGTGCAGCTACAGCGCAAAATAGTAACCAGAATTATGTGGTTACGCGTACTATGCTGAATGAAAGCAGTAGTTCTTACTTAGATGTAGTGAAATATTATGATGGTTTGGGACGTTTGTGCCAAACCGTGCATAATCAGGTGACTCCACAGAAAAATAATCTGCTGGATCTTTCGGAGTATGATGAATCGGGGCGGGACGTTAAAGACTGGCTGCCCGTATATTCATCCTCTGCTTATTTGTCTGCGTCTGCTTTTTCCTCGACTGCTTCCGGTAATTATGGCTCAACGGCCCGTCCTTTCAATCAGTCGGTGTACGAGGCTTCTCCGTCCGATCGGCTTGTGGCGCAATATGGCCCGGGAGCGAAGTGGAGTGACAAACCGATGACCACTGATTATATGCTGAATGGCTCCTCTGAGGTATTAAGCTGTGTACACTATTCGGTAAATGGTAGCACCTTAGTGAATGGGGGAAGTTATGCCACCGGTGAATTGTATGTTGTCCGTACACAGGATGAAGACGGCAACACGGCCTCTCAATTTACGGATAAGCAAGGACATACCGTATTGGTTAGTCAGTTGAATGGAACTGTACGTCATGATACCTATTATGTGTACGATGACTATGGTAATCTTTGTTATGTGCTGCCACCTGCAATGGATGGTAATATTTCTACGGCCAGTCTAAATCTTTATGCCTACCAGTATAAATATGACAGGCGCAATCGTTGTGTTTGGAAGAAGTTGTCCGGTGCAGATGCTGTGTCATACGTTTATGATTTGAATGATCGTCTTGTTTTTTCCCAGGACGGAAATCAGAAAAGTCGGGGAAAATGGATGTTCTATTTGTATGATGACTTAAGCCGCCTGGTTGTGCAAGGTGAATGTGCTAATACGAATACTTCTACAGCGTCCGCTCGTTCTGTTGCCTGTACTCGCGTCAATACGGCTACGGGTTTAGGAAACAGCGGATATTCATCCGATTTTGCTTTGACTGCTCCGGTTGTGTATTTAGTAAACTATTACGATAACTATGATTTCCGTACATTGCCGGGTTTTAATAACAGCTTTTTTCCAGCCAATACTTTGAGTGCTAAAGGTTATTTGTCGGGGAGTGTCATTACTGTTTTAGGAAGTGATACGAAGTTATATTCAGCCAACTATTATGATAAGAAAGGGCGGGTAACAAAGACTGTTTCAAGCAATCTGTTGAGTGGCTATGAAACAACAACTACGATATATACTTTTACCGGTAAACCTGCAAGCGTGAAGCATGTACACATGGCGGCCGGAAAGACTACGCAGATGGAGATATATACCTATACTTATGACCATGCGGAACGACTGACGAAGGTTGAGCATTCGTTGAATGGAGTGAAGGTTACGCTTGCTGCCAATACTTATGATGAACTGGGGCGATTGTCGGGCAAGTCATTGCATGGTTCGGCAAGTAATAAGTTGGCGTATGCATATAATATACGTAACTGGATAGAATCGATATCATCAGGTGGATTATTCAATATATCATTGTATTATGGCTATAATGGAAATGTATCCCGTATGGTGTGCCGATGTCCGGGGGATAACAAAACTTATGGGTATAACTTCGCTTATGATAATTTGTCACGCCTCACCTCGGCACAAAGTCTGATTGGTGGCGTAATAACTCTGGGCTACGCGACCAACTATAGTTATGACAAGAATGGGAATTTATTGCATTTGCGGCGTGGCGGACAAACCGGATTATCCGGCACTGGAATCATTGATAATTTGTCTTTTACATTAAATGGTAACCAGCTTAAAGCCGTCAATGATGACGCTACGGCTACGGCTTCTAACGGCTTCGAATTCAAGGATGGTGCCAAGCTTGCTACAGAATATATGTATGATGCCAATGGCAGCTTAATAAAAGATTTGAATAAGGGAATCGAAATTCAATATAATTTATTAAATTTGCCAAGTCAGGTCAAGTTCTCGGATGGAAGTACCATCACTTATACTTATGGTGCGGATGGAGTAAAGCTTCGTACGGTGCATAAAATAGGAGGTGTTACTACCACTACCGATTACTGCGACAATGTGATCTATGAAAATGGTACGGCTAAACAATTGCTGACCGAAGAAGGATATGTCTCTCTGTCTGATAAGAAATATCACTATTACCTGAAAGATCATCAGGGAAATAATCGGGTGGTAACTGATCAGGCCGGTGGGATGGAGGAAGCCAACTACTATTATCCTTTCGGAGGTGTCTTCTTAAGTAACGGGAATGATGTTCAGGCTTATAAGTATAACGGGAAGGAACTGGATACAAAGAAGGGACTGAACTGGTATGATTATGGGGCGAGAGAGTATGATGCGGTGCTGGGAAGATGGCATGTGATGGATCCTTCTAGTGAAAAATATTATGGAGTGAGCCCTTACACGTATTGTAAGAATAATCCAATTCTCAGGATCGATATTGATGGGAAAGATGACTATGTAGTGAATAAGAATGGTTATGTGTTTTTTTGGAAAAATACAAAATATGAAGATAAGGGAGATCGAGTTTATTATTTTGATGGAGAACATAAACCGAAGCAGGTAAGTGGAAAACCGATAACTATAATGGATAATAAATTAATGCCTGGTATGGTTGAAAGTCAAGGTAAAGAAGGACGAATTACGACTTATGGACAAACCAGCAACATTCATGATGCTGCAAATCTCTTTAAGTTTGCAGCGGATAATAGTGTTGTTGAATGGAAATTGGATGTATATGAGAATGAAAATGATGGGCCGACAGCTATTATTATTACAGACCATAAAGAAGGCTCTGTGGAAAGTGGAAATAATGCAAAAAGAAGGACGGCTGTGAATGGTCGCAAAAAAATAGATATTCATTCTCATCCTGGCGATGAAAGCCAGGGAGCTTCTGCTTCTGATATGAAATATATTAATAGCAGAAATAATGCAGTTTATTTAAAGAGGGACCGAACGTTGCATGATTATAATTCAAAGAAAAGCAATATAACAACTATTCATATAAATACGATCGAAGATTTGCAGAAGTATATACAAGACAGACTAAAAAAATAGATTGTATGAGAAATGTATTATTAATATTATTACTTATTTCTTTGCCGGGTTGTCAACCCGGCAAAGAATCCCCTGCTCGTTCTACTGCTTTACGGGAAGTTAAGCGGTTGATTGATCAAGATTCTTTTCCTGCGAAGTATATCATTATGTATGAGGAACCATCGAATGACATCGGTTCTATCTATATGATAACACCGGCTAACTCTCCATTGGTGGAAGGAAGTTTGGAAAGACCGGAGAAAGTGATAAAGTACAAGGATAGGTATATCTGCTTAATGAATCCTATGGAATCAACTGATATGCCCAAAAATAAATTGATTGAGATAACGGATTATCCGAATGATACAACAACAGGTCCTGTATATGATGAAATATGGTATATAGGGGTGTCTAAAAATGGGAAGAAACATACCTTGGTCTCTACAACATATAAGTCTTACCTCACTTATTATTATTATTCTTTTCCTCAACTCTTGGAATATGCATTCAAAGATTATGATTCGACCCATTTACCACGCTTTATATTGGCTTCATATTCTTTAGTTGTGGATAGTTCATACATACCCAAAGGGACATTGTATAATCATATCCAACGCATTGATGGAAAAATATATTATTCCAATGTTTTAGATGAGTATTTTAAAGAAAATAAAGATAGTATACGTAAGGACTTTTTTGCAGTATTAAATGGGAAAGATACACTTAAACTAAATATTGTAGATACGATAACACAGCATCTTTTCTTTGAGAGTGCGAATAATGCTGCTTTCTTTAGATCGCTAACAAAAGAACCTTGGGATAAATTATACGATTTGCTTCGCGACTCGACTTTTTATTTTTGTGCTGAAAAAGGCACGCATGTCAGGCACTCCGTTCCGTATAGTGACTATTATTGGCTTTTTAGTATACACGATAATTGTTCTTATAAATATGTAGATGAGGTTTATAGAAGAGGGATAAAGCAGAGCTTGAAGGATTTATACGGTAGTTATGAAGAATGGGATGCAAATTGATTTCATTTATAGGATTCAATGTTGGTTTTGTTGGTATGATATCCCCTGTCTCTTAACTCCGAAATATGGGTAGAGGCAGGGAATATTTATTCTCCTCCCTGTTCTACAATACGGACGGCTTGAACGGCATGAGATGTTACAACGGCAATATCCTTGGACTGAAACGCTACGGGTGTCAAACTTGCTATTGAATATACGTATGATACCAATGGCAGCTTAATAAAAGATTTGAATAAGGGAATCGAAATTCAATATAATTTATTAAATTTGCCAGTTAGGTCAGTTTCTCAGATGGAAGTACCATCACTTATACTTATGGTGCGGATGGAGTAAAGCTTCGCGCGGTGCATAAAATAGGAGGTATGACTAATGCAAAAGATATATTTATTATTGAGTATTTTGTTTTTTATTCAGGTAGATTGTTTGGCTCAGTCTTTTCTTCCTGATGAGAGTAATATAATGAGTTATGAAGAAATTCTAAATTTGTATCCTAAGTCATTGACATCTCATCTTCCAGCAAAAATAGATGGAATGAATCTTGAATTTTTACATTTATCTTCTCCTTTGGCAGGGCGGTTTCTAAGCTATATTCATTTGGTGTCACCTTATGACACTAAAAGTGAAAAATTGAAGAATGAGGTCGCTTTAAAAGCAAAGGCTATATATTATTTACGGGACTCTTGTTTAACAATACCTTATGATTACGAGGATATGAAAGTAAATGAATCGGATTCCGTTCGTACCCCCCCGGAATACTAGTATGTTGCCAATTCCTAATTTCCGCTCTTGGGATGATGCATTTACTTTGCCATTTTATCAAGAAGCGGTTGTTTATCTCCTTGATGCAGAAAAAGGTTGTTTCCTACCTGCTGATTGTCTTACTATATCTGGAGTAGGATTACCCAAAGGATGGGAACATGGCTATACTAAGGGGGTAGCTCTTTATAAAAACTCTGTTGTTTATTGGCTTGAAGTTTGGTAAATATGTTGAGTAATACGTACTGTGCCTTACTCGTTTATATGTTTACATTTGTATTTGTCATCCAATAATTTACATAAAAAGACTCCAACAGAGTGCTATTCTCAAGAAAAATAGTATTTTTGGAAGAATTATTGAAAAGGATACCTTTATATATAACTTTAAAAAGACCCGACTATTATGATGGAAAAAACACTGGTTATTTTGAAACCATGTACCCTCCAAAGAGGCTTGGTAGGTGAGATTACGAACAGATTCGAACGTAAAGGCTTGCGTCTGGCCGGAATGAAAATGGTTCAGTTGACGGATGAAGTGCTCAGTGAGCATTACGCCCATTTAAGTGCGAAACCCTTCTTTCAGCGCGTGAAGGATTCGATGATGGCCTGTCCGGTTATCGTGTGTTGCTTTGAGGGGGTAGATGCCATTGAAGCGGTGAGGGTTTTGACAGGCCCTACCAATGGCAGGAAGGCAGCTCCCGGAACCATCCGCGGAGATTACAGTATGAGCTTTCAGGAAAATATCGTTCATGCATCCGACTCACCCGAAGCGGCTGAAGCGGAATTGAAAAGATTTTTTAAACCAGAAGAAATATTTGACTATAAACAGGCTACATTCGACTTCCTGTATGCTAATGACGAGTATTAGCGAGGAAAAAGAAAAATAAGTTTGCGATAAACTACGCTGATGTAGTAAGGAAAATGTCGACTACAGCTTTCAAATTCAATTAAAGTCGTATCTTTGTGCCCGGAAAATTAATCTTCATTCAGTGAACCTGGTTATTGATATAGGAAATACGGTGGCAAAAGTAGCTGTCTTTGATGGTGTTTCACTATTGGAAGTGGCGTATGACTCTAATCGGAATTTGGAGCATTTGTCGGACATCTATAGTAAATATCACTTTGAAAAAGCAATTGTTGCCACGGTCATCGACTTGAGCGAGCAAGTGCTGGCACAATTGGCATTACTTCCCATACCTGTGCTTTGGCTGAATGAAACGACTCCACTCCCGGTAGTGAATCTATATGAAACACCCCGGACGTTGGGGTATGATCGTATGGCTGCCGTAGTGGCTGCCAATGAACAATTTCCCGGAAAAGACATACTGGTGATAGATGCCGGCACGTGCATTACGTATGAATTTGTGGATGCCGAAGGACGCTATCATGGTGGAAATATTTCCCCGGGTATGCAGATGCGTTTTCGGGCGCTTCACCAGTTTACAGGACGCTTGCCGCTGGTGCAACGCGAAGGGCGTGAACTTCCGATGGGAAAAGATACTGAAACTGCCATCCGTGCGGGAGTTTTGAAAGGTATGGAATATGAGATTTCTGGTTACATAGTGGCTATGAAACATAAATATCCTGAACTTTTGGTTTTTTTAACGGGCGGGGATGATTTTTCTTTTGATACAAACTTAAAAAGTATCATCTTTGCAGACAGATTTTTAGTGTTGAAAGGATTAAATCGAATTTTAAACTATAATAATGACAAGATTTAGACAAACACTTTTGGTGCTTTTGCTCACGATATTATCTGGAGCGACGGTCGCTCAAAATAATACAAATTCTCCCTATACACGATACGGATACGGACAACTGGCAGACCATGGGTCAGGTAATAGTAAGGCAATGGGTGGCATTGCTTATGGTTTACGTGACAAATATCAGACCAATTTCGCGAATCCGGCATCTTATACGGCAGTTGACTCGTTAACTTTCATGTTCGACGGAGGTATTTCTATGCAAAACACCAACTTCAGCGATGGAGTAGTGAAGATGAATGCCAAGAACTCAAGTTTTGACTACATTACGATGCAGTTCCGGCTGTCAAAAAAGGGCGCCATGAGTATAGGATTGTTACCTTATTCCAATGTGGGATATAAAATGGGTAACTATCAGGAAAACACTGAAACTCCGACTTCCTCAGCCAGTACAACTTATTCCGGTGAAGGAGGCTTACATCAACTTTATATAGGCGCAGGTTTTAAAATTATTAAAAATCTTTCCGTTGGTGCGAATATTTCGTATCTTTGGGGAGACATAACACATACGCGGCAACAGTCATTTACATCTAACTCAAATATCATGCCGTTGACAACGCTTACCGGGATGGAAATTACGAGTTATAAACTTGACTTTGGAGCGCAGTACACACAGCAATTCGGTAAGAAACATGCAGCTACTTTGGGAGTCGTTTTCTCACCGGGACATAATTTGGGAAATGATGCGTATGTACAAACCCAGCTGGGCAATCAGAACACTGGATATACTACAACGCAGAAGGACACTATACTGACAATGGGTATTCCTATGACGCTGGGCGCAGGTGTGACGTATGTGTACGATGATCGTCTGACAGTGGGTGCGGATGTGATGTTCCAGAAATGGAATAGTGTGACATTTATGAATGACCCGGATGCGTTCTGTAATAAAGTGAAAGTTGCTTTAGGTGCGGAATATATTCCTAACATGATGGGTAGAAGTTATCTTTCACACATCAAATATCGTTTGGGAGCTTATTATTCTAAACCTTATTATAAGATAGATGGCGTACGTGCTGCAAATGAATACGGAGTAACTGCCGGTTTCGGTTTGCCTCTTCCACGTAGCCGTTCCGTATTGAGTGTTTCAGCACAATATGTGAGAACGCAAGGCACGGAAAGCAAATTCTTGAACGAGAATACATTGCGTCTTTGCATTGGCGTGACATTCAATGAACGTTGGTTCTGGAAGCGTAAAGTTGAATAGTGAAGAATAGACAATATAACAACTAAAATTTAAATACAATGAAGATTAAAACGCTTGTAGCTGTCTTGCTCCTTTCGGGTGGAGTAACCAGTGTCCTGGCACAGGAAGATTGTAACAAGAACAGTAGTATTTCTCATGAAGCGGTAAGAGCTAGTAACTTTAAAGATGCTTACTTGCCGTGGAAAGAAGTTCTGAAGGATTGCCCTACGTTGCGGTATTATACATACACGGATGGTATTAAAATATTAACATCTTTCTTGAATGATATAAAGGACCGTAATTCCGCTGATTACAAGAAGTATTTTGATGAACTGATGGAGGTTTTTGATTTGAGAATTAAATATACTCCGGATTTTATGCATCTGAAAGGTACTCCTTCTGTAGGCGACGTTTTGGGTAATAAAGCTATTAACTACATTGCTTATGCTCCTAATATAGATGTAAATCAAGCTTATGCTTGGTTGAAAGAATCTCTGGAAACTGAAAAGGGTGGCTCTAAAGGTCCTATCCTCCACTATTTTCTGGATATGTCTTTGAATAAATTGAAAGCTGATCCTAATCATAAGGAACAATTTATTCAGGATTATCTGACTGATTCCGAATACGCCGATGCTGCTATCGCCGCAGAAGATGATGCGAAAAAGAAAGCTGCTTTGCAACAAGTGAAAGATAACCTCGTAGCAATGTTCATCAATAGTGGTACCGCTGATTGTGAATCTTTGCAGGGTATTTATGGTCCTAAAATTGAAGCGAACCAATCAGACTCTACTTACCTGAAGAAAGCTATCTCTATCTTGAAGATGATGAAGTGTACGGAAAGCGAAGCATACTTCCAGGCTTCTTATTATATGTATAAGATTGACCCGACTGCTGATGCAGCTACCGGATGTGGATATATGGCATATAAGAAGGGTGATTATGATACAGCAATCAAATACTTTGATGAAGCTTTGTCATTGGAAGGTGATAATGAAAAGAAAGCTCAGATTGCTTATGCTGTTGCTGCAACTTTATTTAATGTGAAGAAGCTTTCACAAGCCAGAGGCTATTTGCAGAAAGCTATCAGTTTCAAGGAGAATTATGGTGATGCTTATATCCTGCTTGCACAGCTTTATGCTTCCAGCCCGAATTGGAATGATGAGGCGGCTTTGAATAAGTGTACATATTTTGTTGTTATTGATAAACTGCAACGCGCTAAAGCTGTGGATCCCACTGTAGCGGATAAAGCAAACGAATTGATTTCAACGTATGCACGTTATACACCGAAGGCTGAAGACCTCTTTATGTTGGGTATCAAAGCCGGTGACCGCGTTACGGTAGGCGGTTGGATCGGTGAAAGCACAACGGTTCGATAAGAAATATAAATATGTTACCACAACGAAGTAACGTTCTATTTTGTAGAAGTTTGAGCATAACCATTGCCTTTGGGGCAGTGGTTATGCTTCTTTTATTTTCCGCCTGTTCCGGACGGCATAAGGATATGGGAGCTGCCATAACCGAGCGTGATTCATTGCCTGTGATGGATACGAAAGGAGTGATGACTTTAATCTCTGATTCCGGCGTCACCCGCTATCGAATCAATACGGAGGAGTGGCTGGTCTTTGACCGGAAGAATCCGCCTTACTGGGCTTTTGAAAAAGGGGTCTATCTGGAAAAGTTTGATTCTGTATTCAATGTAGATGCAAGTATAAAGTCGGATACGGCATATTATTATGAAAAGCAAAAGTTGTGGAAACTGATGAGTAATGTGCATATTCAAAATCTTAAAGGTGAGAAGTTTGATACAGACCTGTTGTATTGGGATCAGAATAAACATACGATCTATTCTGACCGGTTTATCCGTATTGAACAACCGGACAGGATCATTACTGGTCGTGGTTTCGACTCTAACGAACAAATGACCGTTTATACAATAAGAAAACCGGAGGGCATCTTTTATGTAGATGATGATGCCACAGCTCCTGCAGACAGCGTGCAAACAGACAGTATGCCGAAAGATAGTATCAAACCGTAAATTATGGATACCTATATTTATTTATTGATAACTATGGCTTTCTCCGCTTTCTTTTCGGGTATGGAGATTGCTTTTGTTTCCGTAGACAAACTACGTTTTGAAATGGAACGTAAGGAGGGATTGACGTCTCGCATTCTTTCTTATTTCTTCCGTAATTCCAATAACTTCATATCTACCATGCTGGTAGGTAATAATATTGCGCTGGTTATTTATGGTATCCTCATGGCGCAAGTTATCAAAGTCCATCTCCTGGGCGATTTGATCTCCAATGATTTTGTGGAAGTGTTGTTGCAGACAGTCATTTCTACGCTTATTATCCTGGTAACAGGTGAATTCCTTCCTAAAACCTTATTCAAGATTAACCCCAATCTTGTATTAAAAGTATGCGCTTTTCCGCTACTGATTTGTTATATCGTTTTGTACCCGGTGTCTCAGCTGGCTTCCGGATTATCTTACCTTTTCTTGCGTCTGTTCGGGATGAAGATCAATAAAGAAGCTTCGGACAAGGCTTTTGGAAAAGTAGATCTGGATTATTTTGTCCAGTCCAGTATCGATAATGCCGAAGATGAAGAAGAACTGGATGCCGAGGTGAAGATATTTCAGAATGCGCTCGACTTCTCCAGTATTAAAATACGCGATTGCATCGTACCCCGCACGGAAATTGTAGCCGTTGACCTGACTGCCACTCTGGAAGATTTGAAAAGTCTTTTTGTTGAGTCCGGTATCTCCAAGATTATAGTGTATGATGGCAATATAGATAATGTGGTAGGGTATATCCATTCGTCCGAAATGTTCCGCAATCCTGCCGATTGGCGGAATAATGTAAAAGAAGTGCCCATTGTGCCCGAAACCATGGCAGCGCATAAACTGATGAAACTCTTCATGCAGCAGAAGAAAACGGTTGCCGTAGTGGTGGATGAGTTTGGCGGTACGTCCGGCATCGTATCGCTGGAGGATCTGGTAGAAGAAATATTCGGTGATATCGAGGATGAACATGATAACACTTCGTATGTGTGCAAGCAGATTGGTGAACATGAATATGTGCTTTCGGGTCGCTTGGAAATAGAAAAGGTTAATGAGACGTTTGATCTGGATCTGCCGGAAGAAGATGATTATATGACAGTGGGTGGATTGATCCTGAACCGTTATCAGAGTTTCCCGAAATTGCATGAAGTAGTGACGATTGATAAATTTCAGTTCAAAATAATTAAGGTTACAGCCACTAAAATAGAGCTGGTACGTCTTAAAGTGGTGGAATAATAGCAGAATGGCGTAATTTTTTAAAGAATAAATAGATGCGTATTAGCATTTTTTGTATCTTCGTGCGCTAAAATGAAGTTTGGAGAAAATATAATAAACAAATAAATCATATTAACTAAAATGGCAACATTACAAAACATTCGGTCTAAAGGACCCTTATTGGTGATTGTTATTGGTTTGGCGCTGTTCGCTTTCATTGCGGGAGACGCATGGAAGGTATTGCAGCCACACCAGTCACATGATGTAGGAGAGGTTAACGGAGAGTCACTTTCCGCTCAGGATTATCAGAGCTTGGTAGAAGAATATACTGAAGTTGTGAAATTTTCCAGAGGAACAAGTGCACTCACAGATGAAGAAAACAATCAGATTAAAGATGAAGTTTGGAGAAACTACGTTAACAATAAGTTGATTGAAAACGAAGCAAAAAAACTTGGTTTGTCAGTTTCTAAAGCAGAACTCCAGTCAATCATTGATGCAGGCGTACACCCGATGTTGCAGCAGACCCCGTTCCGTAATCCGCAAACTGGTGCTTTCGACAAAGATATGTTGAAGAAGTTCCTCGTAGATTACTCTAAGATGAACACAGCGCAGATGCCGGCACAGTATGCAGAATATTATCAGTCTATGTATAAGTTCTGGTCTTTCCTTGAGAAACAATTGGTTCAGACTCGTCTGGCTGAGAAATATCAGGCTCTGGTTTCAAAGTCTCTTTTCTCTAATCCGGTAGAAGCTCAGGATGCTTTCAATGCAAGAGCGGATCAGTCTGATATGTTGCTGGCTGCCATTCCTTATTCTTCAATCGTAGACTCTACAGTGACCATCACAGATGCAGATCTGAAAGCAGCTTATGACAAGAAGAAAGAGCAATTCAAACAATATGTGGAAACTCGTAACATCAAGTTTATTGATGTACAAGTAACTGCAAGCCCTGAAGACAGAGATGCTATCCAACAGGAAGTAATGGAATATACTGAACAACTTGCAGGTACTCCGGGTGATTATTCTACACTTGTTCGTGCTGCCGGTTCTGAAGTTCCTTACATTGATCTGTATTATACTTCTAAGGCATTGCCTACCGATGTAGCTGCTCGTCTGGACTCTGTTTCAGTAGGTGGTGTATATGGTCCTTACTACAATGCGACTGACAATACGATCAACTCGTTCAAGAAATTGGCTACTGCTTCAATGGCAGACTCTATTCAGTACCGTCAGATACAGGTGGTTGCTGAAGATGCTGCAAAGACAAAAACTTTGGCTGACAGTATCTATACTGCCATCAAAGGTGGTGCAGACTTTGCTGAAATCGCTAAGAAGTATGGTCAGACCGGTGAGGCTACCTGGATTTCTTCTGCTAACTACGAAGGTGCACAGCTGGATGGTGACAACCTGAAGTATGTGAATACAATCACTACTCTTGGCAAGAACGAAATGACCAACCTGAACCTGGCACAGGCAAATATCATTGTACAGGTGATGGATAAGAAGGCTGTTAAAGATAAATATAAAGTAGCCGTTATTAAACGTCCGGTAGAGTTCAGCAAAGAAACTTACAGCAAGGCATACAATGAATTCAGCCAGTTTATTGCTTCTAACCCGACACTGGAGAAGATGGTAGCTAATGCTGAAGATGCTGGTTATAAGCTTTTGGATAGAAACGATTTGTATAGTTCTGAACATGGTATCGGTGGTATCAGAGGTACTAAGGAAGCTTTGAGATGGGCATTCTCTGCAAAGACTGGTGAAGTATCCGGTTTGTATGAGTGTGGCGAAAGTGACCGTATGTTGGTAGTGGGTGTTTCTGCTATTGTTCCGGCCGGTTACCGTCCGTTGGCTTTGGTGAAAGACCAACTGAGACTTGAATTGCTGCGTGACAAGAAGGCTGAGAAGATTATGGCTGACATGAAGGCTGCCGGTGCTACTTCATTCGATCAATTTAAAGCTATGCCTGAAGCAGTAAGCGATTCAGTGAAACACGTAACTTTTGCAGCTCCCGCTTATGTTCCGGTACTACGTGCCAGCGAACCGCTGGTAGGCGCTTATGCATCGATTGCCGAACTGAACCAACTGAGTGCTCCGATAAAGGGTAATGGCGGTGTATTTGTTCTTCAACCGTATGCAAAAGATAAACTGAACGAAACTTTCAATCAGGAAACAGAAGAAACTACGTTGCAGAATATGCATGCCCGTATGGCAAGCCAGTTCCTCAACGACTTGTATCTGAAAGCTGATGTGAAAGATGACCGTTATCTGTTCTTCTAAGAAATAACGATAATTGAGATATGAAAAGCCGTCTGATAGAATATCAGGCGGCTTTTTCTTTATCCCTGTGTCTCATTTTCTGCGCCTGCAATTGCCTTTGTGCAACTTTATTCCTACCTTTGCAAAGATAAACTGGAAAGATTGATAGATAATTATGCCGAAACAAACTCTTTTAGGACTGACACTCACTGAATTGCAGGAGGTGGTGAAAAGACTGGGAATGCCCGGGTTTTCCGCCAAACAGATTGCTTCATGGCTGTATGACAAGAAAGTGAACTCCATAGACGATATGACCAACTTGTCGCTGAAACATCGGGATCTCCTGAAAGATGTCTACGAAGTAGGAGCGGAGGCACCTGTGGAAGCTATGCGTTCCACAGACGGTACGGTGAAATACTTGTATCGGGCAGGTGATAAGAACTTTGTAGAGGCGGTTTATATTCCCGATGAAGATCGTGCCACACTTTGTGTATCTTCTCAGGTGGGATGTAAGATGAACTGTAAATTCTGTATGACGGGTAAGCAAGGCTTCAGTGCCAACCTGACAGCCAATCAGATAATCAATCAGATAAATTCTCTTCCCGAGCGGGATAAATTGACCAACGTGGTGATGATGGGCATGGGCGAGCCTCTGGATAATCTGGACGAGGTGCTGAAAGCTCTGGAAATCATGACTGCTTCTTATGGATATGGATGGAGTCCCAAGCGGATCACGCTCTCTACCGTTGGTTTGCGCAAAGGATTTCAGCGCTTTATAGAAGAGTCGGAATGTCATCTGGCTGTCAGCTTACATTCTCCGGTCGCCTTGCAACGTCGCGAACTGATGCCTGCTGAGAAATCTTTCTCTATCACTGAAATGGTAGACTTGTTAAAAAACTATGATTTTAGTAAACAGCGTAGACTATCTTTTGAATATATTGTTTTTAAGGGTGTGAATGATTCGTTGCTCTATGCTAAGGAATTGTTGAAACTCTTGCGTGGACTGGACTGCCGTATCAACCTCATCCGCTTTCATGCCATTCCCGGTGTAGACCTGGAGGGAGCGGATATGGAAACAATGACTAAACTCCGTGATTACCTGACTTCCCACGGTTTGTTTACTACGATACGTGCTTCCCGCGGTGAAGATATATTTGCCGCTTGCGGCATGCTTTCCACTGCCAAACAGGAAGAGAATAAACAAGAATTAATATAAATTATTAACTTTGGCTCGGATGATATACGTATTCTTCGTAGTTTTGTAAAAACATTAACTGGTAAGTATATGAGAAAGCAGCTGTTTTATTTAAGTCTGACTATTGTAGCAATTGCCCTTTCCGCATGTAGTGGCGGTAAGAAAGGCGTGTTTGGTGCGACTTCAAGTGGTCGTGCGTATGAAATCCTGGTAGTGGTTGATCCCGCTATGTGGGAACGTCCTGCCGGTAGGGCGCTTTATGATGTACTTGATACGGATGTACCGGGGCTTCCCCAGTCCGAACGTTCTTTCCGTATGATGTACACTTCTCCTGCCAACTATGATGCTACGTTAAAGTTGATTCGTAACATTATTATCGCTGATGTACAGGATATTTATACCCAGCCTAAGTTTAAATATGCGAAGGATGTGTATGCTGCTCCGCAAACTATCCTGACTATACAGGCTCCTGATGAAGCTTCTTTCGAGGAGTTTGTGACGGAGAACAAACAGACTATCATTGATTTCTTTACCCGTGCGGAGATGAACCGACAGATTACACAACTGGAAAAGAAGCATAATGATTATGTGACGACAAAGGTAAAGAGTATGTTTGATTGTGATGTCTGGGTACCTGCTGAACTTTCTTCTACCAAGCAAGGAGAAAACTTCTTCTGGGCTGGTACGAATGCAGCTACCGGCGACCAGAACTTTGTTATTTACTCTTTCCCGTACAGAGATAAAAATACATTTACCAAGGAATATTTTGTGCAGATGCGTGACTCTGTCATGAAGGCTAACATTCCGGGAGCGAGAGAAGGCATGTATATGGCAACTGACTCCTTAATGACCGATGTTCGTCCTCTTAATATACAAGGAGAGTATGCGCTGGAAGCTCGTGGCCTGTGGCGTATGAAGGGGGATTTTATGGGTGGTCCGTTTGTTTCGCACATGCGTTTGGATCCGGTGAACCAACGTATTATTGTTGTGGAAGCTTTTATCTATTCACCTGATAAGTTGAAACGTAATCTGATGCGCCAGATGGAAGCCTCTCTTTACACTTTGAGAGTGCCGGGTGATAAACAGACAGGAGCTGAGATTCCATTGGGCGTGACGAAAGAGCAGAGTAAAGCTACTGATCAAGGAAAATAATATGTAAGAATGTATACGAATTAAAGAGATAACTTTCATCCGCAGATTACGCGGATTGCACAGATTTGTTTTAATCTCAATCTGCGTTATCTGCGTAATCTGCGGATGAAGATTTATCGTTGGAACTTCTGGCACATTCTTATCTAAAATGATATATATATTGAAAAATGGAAGATAATAAAATAAAAGTCGGCATTACACAAGGAGACATAAACGGTGTGGGTTATGAAGTTATTCTGAAAGCATTCTCCGACCCCGTTATGCTGGAACTGTGTACACCTGTTATTTATGGCTCCCCTAAGGTGGCAGCTTATCATCGCAAGTCACTCGATTTGCCGACGAACTTCAGTATCGTGAGCTCTGCTGCGGAAGCGGCTTACAACCGTTTGAGTGTAGTGAACTGCACGGATGATGAAGTGAAAGTAGAATTCTCAAAGGCAGATCCTGAAGCCGGAAAGGCTGCACTCGGTGCTTTGGAAAGAGCTATCGAGGAATATAAAGAGGGATTGATTGACGTGATTGTCACAGCTCCCATCAACAAGCATACCATTCAGTCGGAAACTTTTGCATTTCCCGGTCATACGGAATATATAGAAGAGAGACTGGGCAATGGTGCCAAGTCATTGATGATTCTGATGAAAGATGATTTCCGGGTGGCATTGGTTACCGGGCATATCCCTGTCAGTCAGATTGCTTCGACTATAACGAAGGAACTGATAGAGGAGAAACTGGCTATCTTCAACCAGTCGTTGAAACAGGACTTCGCTATCGATGCACCGCGCATTGCCGTACTTTCTCTGAATCCGCATGCGGGAGATGAAGGTCTGCTGGGAAAAGAAGAAGAAGAAATTATCATTCCGGCATTGAAAGAGATGTCTGCCAGAGGTATCTTGTGCTATGGACCGTATCCGGCTGACGGCTTTATGGGTTCAGGCAATTTCACTCATTTTGACGGTGTGCTTGCCATGTACCACGATCAGGGACTGGCACCGTTCAAAGCACTGGCGATGGACGAAGGTGTGAATTATACTGCCGGATTGCCTGTGATACGTACTTCACCGGCTCATGGCACTGCATACGATATTGCAGGAAAAGGTTTGGCGAGTGAAGACTCTTTCCGTCAGGCTATTTATGTGGCTATCGATGTGTTCCGTAATCGCCTGCGTGATAAAGCAGCACATGCCAACCCTTTGCGAAAACAATATTACGAAAAGCGTGATGACAGCGATAAGCTGAAACTCGATAGTGTGGAAGAAGATTTGTAGAATGACGAAAGCGGAAATACAACAAGTAAAGTTACGATTCGGCATCATTGGCAACAATGAAACATTGATGCGTGCGATAGACGTTGCTATACAGGTGGCGCCTACCGATCTGTCTGTACTGATAACCGGAGAAAGTGGTGTGGGTAAGGAAAGTTTTCCCCAGATCATTCACCAGTACAGTCGGCGTAAGCATGGTCAGTATATTGCGGTGAACTGTGGTGCCATTCCCGAAGGAACTATTGACTCGGAATTGTTCGGTCATGAGAAAGGGGCTTTCACCGGTGCCATCGGTGAACGGAAAGGATATTTTGGTGAGGCGGATGGTGGAACGATTTTCCTGGATGAAGTGGGAGAGTTGCCTTTGCCTACGCAAGCACGCCTGCTCCGTGTGCTGGAAAGCGGAGAGTTCATAAAAGTCGGTTCATCTAAAGTGCAGAAGACCAATGTACGCATTGTGGCAGCTACCAATGTAAACTTGACACAGGCTATTTCCGAAGGACGTTTCCGTGAAGACTTGTATTACCGCCTGAACACTGTGCCTATCCAGATCCCCCCTTTGCGTGAACGTGGAGAGGATGCATTTCTATTATTCCGTAAGTTTGCTTCGGATTTCGCCGAGAAATATCGTATGCCTGCCATTCAGTTGACGGAAGATGCCAAGCAGCTATTGATTTCCTACTCGTGGCCCGGCAACGTGCGGCAATTGAAGAATATAACGGAACAGGTTTCCATCATTGAAACCAACCGTGAAATCAATGTTTCTATATTGAAAGGATATTTGCCGGAACAGAATACGATACAGAGGCTGCCTGCTTTATTCGGCGTCAAAGAAAACAAGAGCTTTGAGAGTGAACGGGAAATCTTATATCAGGTTCTTTTCGATATGCGTCAGGACGTGACGGAGCTGAAAAAGCTGGTACATGAGATTATGACCGAACGTGGAAACACTGCCGCTTCGGCTGTGCCTGCTGCTTATTATGCCCAACCGCCTGCCGTAGTGACTCCTGTTTCTCCGAGCGTGCCTACCATTATTCATCCTTCCATAAAGCCGTCCCACAACATTGATGAAGATATACAGGACACGGAAGAGTATGTAGAAGAGTCTCTCTCGCTGGATGAGGTGGAGAAAGAAATGATACGGAAAGCCTTGGAAAAGCATCATGGTAAACGCAAGAGTGCGGCAAAGGATCTGAATATTTCCGAGCGTACCTTATACAGAAAGATTAAAGAATATGGATTGGATTAAAAAAATAGCCTCGACAGCTTTGTTGTTGAGCATCTTACTGGTAGTAAATTCGTGTAGCATTAAGATAGGACTTGCCCCGATCAGTTCGATTGACTACTCTAAAGTAAAAACTATTTCGATAGCGGATTTTCAAAATCGTGCAGAGTATGTATATGCCCCGTTGGCTACTGAATTTAACCAGAGCCTGAAAGACTTGTTCATGCGTCAGACACGCTTGTCATTGGTCAATAGTAACGCCGATCTTGAAATTGATGGTGAGATTACCGGTTATAATCAATATAACGAAGCGGTGGATGCCAGTGGATATTCTTCAAAGGTAAAAGTTACTTTGACTGTGAAAGTTACTTTTGTGAATAATACGGATCATAAGGATGATTTCACGGATCAGCAATTCTCTGCTTTCCAAACTTATGATTCTTCTAAGCTGCTGACCGAAGTGCAAGATGAATTGATAAGCCTGATGGTGAAAGACATAACAGAACAAATCTTTAACGCAACCGTAGCTAACTGGTAATAAAAGGAATGACGCCTGTACATTTGCAACAATGGATACAGCATCCCGAGGCGTTGAATCGGGATACCTTGTACGAACTTCGTACGCTGGTAGCCCGTTATCCTTATTTTCAGTCCCTGCGATTGCTCTATCTCAAGAATCTCTATGTGCTGCACGATATCAACTTCGGTGCAGAATTGCGTAAAGCGGTATTGTATGTATCAGACCGCCGTGTATTGTTTTATCTGATTGAAGGTGACCGCTATGCTCTCCATCCTCATACTTCCGCACATGCTGTGGGAAAGGAGTTGGAAAAGGAGCCGAGCATTGACCGTACCCTTTCGTTAATAGACGCTTTCCTTGCCACTGTTCCGGAAGAACATTCACAGACGACGGAATTGGATTATGCAATGGATTATACCGCTTACCTGATACGGGATGATGAAGAAACGAACGAAACAGATTCCTCATCAACTACCCCGACGGAAGTACCGAAATTGCGTGGGCAGGATCTGATAGATGGTTTCATTCGTCAAAGCGAAACGGAGGAAGGTATCAGCCTGAAGTTACCCAAAGAAGACAACCCGCTTTTATTGCCGTTGATTGAAGAAGAAACGGATGAAGCAGAAGAGGAAAAGGTGGTTGTTGCCGACGAAACTCCCCGGTCGGCAGTAGAGGAAACAGAACAGGATGATAGCTGTTTTACCGAAACTTTGGCTAAAATCTATATCAAACAGCGCCGATATGACAAGGCTCTTGAAATTATTAAAAAATTAAGTTTGAATTATCCAAAAAAAAATGCTTACTTTGCAGACCAAATCAGATTTTTGGAGAAATTGATTATTAACGCTAAATCAAAATAACAAAATGTACTTATTCTTAGTTATCTTAATGGTGGTTGCATCCTTGTTGATGTGCTTCATTGTATTGATTCAAAATTCCAAAGGAGGCGGTTTAGCATCCGGCTTTTCTTCTTCCAATCAGATTATGGGCGTACGCAAGACTACTGACTTTTTGGAAAAAGGAACATGGTTCCTGGCAGGATTTATGGTCGTAATGAGTATTGCTACTGCCTACGTTGTTCCCACTTCTTCCAGTAAAGGCGGTGATGTGATCCTGGAACAGGCACAGAAAGAAGAGAAAACCAATCCGTACAACATGCCTACTGGTACAGCTGCTCCGCAGACAGAAGCTCCCGCAGCTCCTGCCACTACTGCTCCTGCCGCTGAAGATTCAGCTAACTAAAGTTATGTGCGGATGAACCGCAAAAAGAAATAAGAGAGAGGTTGACGCCGAAAAGGTGTCAGCCTCTTTTCTTTTTATGCCAGATTTAATTACCTTTGTCGGGATTATGCAATCTGATTAATAATTAATCTAATATAGTACAATGACAGAACAATTAAAACTTAAATTGAATGACTCGAAGGCTACCCGCTGGGGAGCATTGGTGATTGTTGCCTTTACGATGATGGCAGCTTACTATGTAAACGATGTGGTAGCACCGCTGAAAACGATGTTGGAGTCGGATCTTGCCTGGACAAGTAGTGATTTTGGATTCTTCACAGGTGGATACAGTTTCCTGAATGTATTCTTCCTGATGCTGATCTGGGGAGGATTAATTCTCGACCGTTTTGGAATCCGTTTCACCGGTAAATTGTCAACCATCCTGATGGTGGGAGGTACGGCACTTGAGTATTATGCCATGACAGGACTTGCCGGTCCGGATGCACAGATCTTCGGTCTTAATGAAATTTTCGGTTATAAAGCAGGGGTATTTGTCGCGTTTGCCGGTTATTCTATTTTCGGTGTAGGTGCGGAAGTTGCAGGTATCACAGTCTCTAAAATTATAGCCAAATGGTTTAGAGGTAAAGAGTTGGCTACGGCTATGGGCGTGCAGGTAGCATTGGCACGTATCGGTTCGCAAGCAGGTTATGCAGTGGCTATTCCTTTGGCGCGTGCTTTCGGCATTACGACTCCGGTATTGGTAGGTTTGATTTTGCTGTTGGGCGGTTTGGTTGCTTTCTTTATCTTTTCAGTGATGGATAAGAAGCTGGACAAACAGATGGAAGCGGCAGCCATAGCGGCAGGTACCGAGGGGGAGGAAGAGAAATTCTCCTTTAAGGATGTGAAGAATATCCTCGTTAATCCGGGTTTTTGGTTGATAGCTTTGCTGTGCGTATTGTTCTACTCTTGTGTATTCCCTTTCCAGAAGTTTGCTTCCGAACTGATGATTATCAAATATGGTATCAATGAAAACGTAGCAGGAACTTTTGCCGGACTACCGGCCTTGGGAGCACTGATCCTGACCCCTATATTCGGCGGATTTATAGATAAGCGTGGTAAGTCGGCTTCTATTATGATATTGGGAGCTGCCATGCTGATAGGTGTGCACTTTATTTATGCTATTCCTGCCATTAACTATTGGTTGGTAGCTATTGGTTTGATGATTATTCTGGGTATTGCTTTCTCTTTGGTGCCGTCTGCTATGTGGCCGGCAGTTGCCAAGATATTCCCGGTGAGCCAGTTGGGTACAGCTTATGCATTGATCTTTTTCATCCAGAATATTGGTTTGTGGGGGATTCCTACGCTGATTGGTAAAGTACTTGATGTCTATTGTATCGTAGGCAAGAAGGCAGATGGAACGAATCTGTACGATTATACGATACCGATGTGCATCTTTACCGGTATTGCCTGCTTATCTCTTGTGGTAGCCTTTATGTTGAAGAGAGCAGATAAGAAGTATGGCTATCAATTGGAGGAACCTAATATTCAAGGATAAGTAAAAACAACTTATGGATATGGAAACACCTGAAGGAAAAGTCAGTCTGCTGGATGCTATTCCGGTTCGTTGCGACCACATCCTGACCGAATGGGAGGGAGATTACGCTGTAATCTCCTATCCCCGGTTCAAGTATGAGTGGATGCGCAGGCTTTTACTGCCGAAGAGTATGTCTCCTGATATTCATGTCCGCCTTGAAGAACACGGCAGTGATGTGTGGCGGCTGATAGATGGGCGGCGCACGGTACGGGAGATTATTTCACTGCTTGCCGTTCACTTCCAATCTGATGAGAATTATGCTTCGCGAGTCACGACTTATGTGATGCAACTACAAAAAGATGGATTTATAAAATTAGGGATAGGAAACTAAACAAAGAAGGCTGCACGATTCATTTACCGTGTAGCCTTCTCTTATTTATTCTACTTTTTCAGTTCTTTAATTACCGTCTCTGTCTACTTTTACCAAAGCTCCCGTATTCGTATCGAATAATACCTTTATAACAGAATTCTTGTTGAATAGAACGGGGGCGAGGTATTCTACCACACCGAATTGCGTAATAGGTATTTCTGCATTATACAGTTCCTCATTGTGATAGTCTAATGTTACACGTGCTCTGCCCGGTACATTGTAGGCAATGCCATCCACTTGTTTCTTGGGATCGGCTTCGGGGATATTAATGCTTTTAAGATCGGCTATCGTAATGTAGACCGGTTCACCTGCCAAGTCGTTGTTGGCTACGATACCCAGTTTCTTAGAGAAGCGGAAGGCAACTTCATGCTTCATCTCTTTGGGGACGATGCGAATGGTGTATATCTTCTCTTCTGTGGTCACTTTACCTGCAAACATTTCCGTCATGGCACGTTCCTGTAAAGTCAGGTTGTCCAGCATGAGCTTCAGTTGTGCACCGTCTTTGGGCATATTGTCTGCTTCACCGCGCAACAGGGCATTCTTACTTTCACGGATACTGTAGATTTCTTTGGCTACCAATTCCGCCATTTTAGCCGTTGAGTTTGACATCAGGATTTCTTCTGTGAGGAAGTCTCGGGGATTGACGTTTGGAGTGTTACCTGTAACTTTGGGTTGAATGGTCGGAGTTGTCTTACGTTGTCCGCTGCCCAGCGGCATGTTGATGGAGTAGACAATACCATCCTTACTCAACTCGATAAGCGGGGCTACGGTTTTGTCTTTCATCTTCACGAAATATACGTTTTCTTTATCGGGTACACCGATTACTTCTGTCTGCATCTTGTCCAGTGTCCAATAAGTTTCCGGTTCGGAAGAGACGTTGTTCAGCCGCAGATAGCGTTCGGCATACTTGGAGAATTCTCCGGGAGTGTAGGTATGTTTGGTGGCTTGTACGGTAAGTTCGATTTCCGTTTTCGGAAGTACGTAAGTTACGCCGTAATCCTTGCCACGTGTGACACCTGCCGTCACTTCTGTTTGCGCTATGGCAGAAACGGAGAACAACAGGGCTGAGAGTAATACTATATTCTTTTTCTTCATAAGTCGCGTTATTTAAACGATTTCGGTTAAGGGACAAAGTTAATGAAGTTATTTTTGTCAAGAGTAGAATTACGGAATATTAACAGAATCGACCGTCTAAGGGAGGTATCGGTGCTTTTCGCTTCATAAGATGGTATGTTTTATCCCATTAGATAGTATGTTTTACCTCATTAGATAGTATGTTTTGTATCATTAGATAGTTTGTTTTGTCTTAATAGGTGATGTCATTTGACTTGAAGAAGTTTGTTTTTGCTCTGAAAAGGTATCGGATATAAAAAAACAGGGAGAAGCAAATGCTTTTCCCTGTTACTATCTGTGTCCCCGAATCTAAATCAGGATTACGATGACAAATATACGAAATTAAAAACCGGAAGTCAAGCTTTTACCCGGTTATTTTACGAATTGGATGCAAACAGGTTTATCAATACTGATGTCTTGATGGGTATCTGATAACAGACCTGTTACGGAATCTCGTTGGAATACCTGAATGACATGACTGTCGCGGCAGGCGGCCAACAGATATTTCCCATTCGGGGTGATAATAAAGTTACGCGGATGAATCCCCGTCAACTGGTAGCCTACCTTTGCCAACATACCGTTTTCCGGATTCACTTCGAAGATGGCAAGACCGTCACCTTTCAGGCGATTGCTGGCATACAGGTATTTCCCGTCGGGACTGAGATGTATATCGGCACTGCCACGCGCACGAAGTGTGTCGGCTGCAATGGTCTGTATCTTTTCCAGTTTACCATCCAAGTAGCTGAAAGCGGTGATATTACCGGATAATTCGCTGATAAGATACGCGTACTTGCCGTTCGGGCTGAAGGTGAGATGACGTGGACCGGAGTTAGGATCTACGTCAATGGCTTCGGCAGAAGGGTGGGGGATAATGCTCTTCGGATGTATGACAAAGCGCAGGATGCGGTCGGCACTGAAGTCAGTGGCAAAGATATATTTTCCATCCGGAGAGAAGACAGTGCAATGTACGTGGGGTGTTGCCTGTCTTTCAGTGTCCGGTCCGCCGGTACTGCCTTCAAAAAGCGTATCGACAGGCTCTAATGAACCGTTCTTTTTCAGCGGGAAGATAGACATGCTACCTCCGCTATAGTTGGCCGTGAGTACTTCTTTTCCATTGGTGGCAACGTAGCAGGGGTCGGCTCCCATAGTGGGCTGCCGGTTCAACAAACTGAGTTTCCCTGTTTCCTTATCGAAGGAGAAAGCATTGAGAGCAGCTGTTGTGTCATTCATTTCGCTGACGGCATAGACAAACCTTCCATCTTCTGAAGGGATGAGATAAGACGGGTTGAGCACTTCGATGGAACTGAGCGAGGTGGCAAGTCCCGTTTCCTGGTTGAAGCGGAAGGTGTAAATACCTTTGCTGTTTCCATCGGTGTACGTACCTACCAGCATGGCGAGTTCGTTACTTCCGTTGTTTACGTTTCCCGCTTTGCGGGGTGCGCAGGCTGTCATTGCTAATCCAAGCATACAGAAAAGAAGAGATTTCATTAGTGATTAGTATTTAGTTAATCGTTAATTTTCACTTCTGCCACTCCTACACGGTCATCATTCAGCACAATGCGCAAGTCGCTGGCAGTAGTTCCTTTGAACGTATATGAAATCAACTTTCCGTATTCGCTGACTGTACCCGAATAAACTGTCAGGAATTGTCCGCCGCCACTTGAAAGCTGAATTTCAAACTCCGCCGGCAGACCGTTGCCTCTGCTGAATGCAATGGAAACGCCATCTACCTTGGAGCCGTTCTCCAAGGCAAAGGTAATATAATCTCCTTTATTTCCTTCCCAAACAGTATTCATTTTTTTATCGAGCACGTTCATTATACTTTCCGGATTGGTGCTGGCAGTTACGGGAGAATCCGTTTTTGCCTGTGCTTGCATGGGGGCGTTTGGATCTTCTACTGTCAATTTTCCACTCAGGCGGATGTCTTCGGAAGAAGCACCTACCATAATGTTGAAGTCTCCCGGTTCCACCACCCATTCCATGTGCTTATCCAGTAATTCCAGTTGTTTGCGGTCGAGGGTGAAAACTACCTCTTTCGTTTCTCCCGGTTGCAGGTGGATACGCTCAAAGCCTGCCAGATTCTTTTCGTAAGTGGTAACGCTGCTCAGGATATCGCGAACATACAGCTGAACCACTTCATCGCCTGCACGTTTTCCGGTATTTGTTACTTTGCAGCGTACAGTTGCCTTTTGGTTCGGTGTAATCACTTTCGGACTGATTTCGATGTCGGAATACTCAAAGGTGGTGTAACTCAGACCGTATCCGAATGAATAGAGTGCCCCATTGACACGTGACATGTTTCCATCCAGTCCCGGATTCTTTCCACCGTCAATCTGTGAAGAAGGTTTGCAGGGGAAGTTAAAAGGTATTTGTCCGACACTTTTCGGGAAAGTGACTGTCAGTTTTCCCCCCGGGTTATAATCTCCGAAGAGCACATCGGCTACTGCTGTTCCACCTTTGGAACCCGGGTACCATGCTTCTAAAATAGCGGGAACGAACTTGTCCGCCCAATTGATGGATAGCGGGCGACCGTTAATCAGTACCAGTACGACGGGCTTTCCGGTTGCTTGTACAGCTTGAAGCAGTTTCAGTTGTCGTCCTGGGAGTTCGAGACTGCTGCGCGATTTGTTTTCACCGCAGGTACGCTGTCCGCCTCCTAATACGACTACGGCTACATCTGCCTGGCGTGCATTTTCTACTGCTTTATCGATTTCAGCTTGTTCGCTATCTGTCATCGGATAGTCGATAAGTTCGCTTTCCGGCCAGTTGGCGTCTACGAGGTCACAGCCTTTGGTATAGAGCACTTCTGCTTTGCTTTCAGCTTTTTGGCGAATACCTTCCAGCACTGTGGTTACTTCTACTGCCAAAGGACCGTAGTGTGTCAGTGCGTATCCTTCTTCATCCGCATTGGGGCCGCAAACTGCTATCTTCTTCACGTTGTTGATATCCAATGGCAACACGTTGTTTTCATTCTTCAATAAGACGAGGCTTTCGCGTGAGGCTTGCAGTGCAAGAGATTCATTCTCAGCTTTCTCTACTTCTTTATCAGCGCCTGCAAGGTCGGTCTGATAGGGAGTATCGAACAGCCCTACGAGGAATTTTACACGCAGAATGTCACGTACACGGTCGTTAATGACTTCTTCGCTTAGTCCGCCCTCTTTTACCAATTCGCGCAAAGGCAATACATATGAGTCCGGTGACCGGAAGGTGCAACGTACATTCAGACCGGCTTCTACACTTTGACGCACGGCTTCTTTCATGTCTTTGGCGGTGCTGTGTTTGGTATAGAGATATTCAACGGCATCACTGTCCGAAACCACATATCCCCGGAATCCCATCTCGCCACGCAGGCGTGTAGTCAGCCAATAATAACTGCCTTGTATGGGGACACCGTCGTAATCATTGTACGAGCTCATCACTCCCAATAGTCCCGCTTCCTTTATCACCCGTTTGAAGGGGTAGACATGTATCATTTCCACTTCGCGTGGTGACATTTGCGGGTCTACACGTGCCATACCTTCGCGGGCGCCCTTGTTGTTACTGTAAGCAACGAAATGTTTTCCGGTTGCTGCTACCTGATGGTTATGTTGCATGCCGCGTACCATTTCAATACCCAGTTCGGCAACGAGGTAAGGAGATTCCCCATATACTTCCTCATAACGTCCCCAACGCTGGTCACGACCGACATCGAGGATAGGAGCATAGACATTGGTATATCCCAACATACGGGCTTCCCGTCCGGTGATTAATCCTACCTGGCGTATCAGTTCGCGGTTCCAGGTATGTCCCAATCCCAGTTGTGTGGGGAAATTGGTTGCACGGTAACTTTCTACTCCGCGGATACCTTCGTTCGTAAAGTCTACGGGGATGCCGAGGCGCGTTTCTTCTATGAAGAAGCGTTGTACTTCATTCAGTGCCCAGGCATGGCGGGATGCCGGCCATACATAGGGATTATCCGATGGGGGAAGTCCCCATTGTTGGAAACCGTTCAGGTGTTCGTCGATGGCACCGATGCCGTCTTTCCAAAGCATTTGTTTCCATTCGGGGGTGGGGAGGTCGTCCTTTAGTACACGTTTGTAACCGTAGAGGGTTACCATCTGGCAAGTCTTTTCTTCCAGTGTCATCTGGCTGAGCAGATCTTCAATACGTGCATCCAGCGAGGTATTCGGATCTTCGTATACATCCTTCACTCCGTTTTTGTTGAAATCAATCCAGCCTTTCTTGTACATCTCGCTTTTGACGGGTTTGTACACAGCGGGTATCTTCACGGTCTTTTGTGCGCAGAGCAGAGTACTGCCTCCGAGCAGTAGTGTCATTGCAATTAGTTTCTTCATGATATTTATATTTTTGTGTATATTATCTTCTGTTGCCAAAGGTACGGGTTATGTGGGAGAAAGAAAGGTAAAATCGTCCGGAGTACTGGCTTTTATTGTACGTATGGTAATGCAAAACTGCTTTGGGTCTTATAAAAAGATAAGGTTTATTAATCCGGAGTAAGCAATCACACTATTCTTTTGTACAGTAAAAAAAGAATTCTTATCTTTGCCCCACGATTTTTAAAAACCGTATGTATTCTGGGGTTGACTGGATTTGACAGCGGGTAGAAATAGTAAGTAAGCATGCAGTGCGTCGTTGATTTGCACTTTAATCTCAGTCCTCAAAATTTTATCTGGCGAAAGACAATACGCTCTTGCTGCTTAATCGAATCACAGTAGATTAGCTTAATCCCGGCACTAGGTGCTGGGACGAGACATCACTCGGAAGCTGTTGCTCCGAAGCATTCCGATCCAGTGGTGCAGTTACATCGGGGATAGTTCTTGTCGGCCTTGAGGCGAGAATGAAACTTTAAAGGATAAGGCAATGGTTGATGGCTTTGGTTCTGCCGTTGCTCGAAAAATTAGGCAAAGATAAGCATGTAGAAAGCTTATGATTTCCTCGTTTGGACGAGGGTTCGATTCCCTCCAGCTCCACGATTAATATTGATAATCAGACTGTTATGTAAATCACACCCGGTAATACACCCATATTCAGGGAATGATAGTTTGATTATCATTATTTATATCAAAAACACTCAGTTTCTCTTAAATAAATTAACCATTATGATAGCGTGTGATATTTTATTTAAATATTCATGGTTTTGTTTGTCCTCTCCAAAATGAATACTTATATTTGTCACATCATTAGGGCTTGACTGGAATTGACAGCGAGTTGGAATGGTATGTAAGCATGCAGTGGGTCGGTAATTTCCACTTAAATCTCAGTTATCAAAATTTTATCTGGCAACGAAAATTATGCTCTCGCTGCTTAATCGAAGTATAGTAGATTAACTTTATTTCTACCAAAGTGGTAGAAACGAGATGTCACTCAAAAGCTCTTGTTCCGAAGCGTTTGATAAAGTGGCACAGCAAAATCGGGAATAGTTTGAGTTTCTCCTCGTAGCTCTTACGAAATCTTAGAGGATAAGGTATAAGTTGGTGGCTTTGGTCTTGCTTATGCTCGAAAAACTTAGGCAAAGATAAGCATGTAGAAAGCGTATGGTTTCCTCGTTTGGACGGGAGTTCGATTCTCCCCAGGTCCACAAAAAGGGGCAAAGAGAAAAAAGAGTTGTATCAAACCTTGCGTGAGTAAGTTATAACTCCTTTTGTTTATCATTTAGAATGATGATATTCAATATTATTGATGTAGTGTAATTTTTGTTCGGTTTCAATAATTTATTCCCATATAATATTATCATTGAAAAAATTGCAAGTAGATTTTTCTAGTTTGATAATTGGATATTTGGTTATATCTTTTTTATCAAAACTTACTCTATATTCTGAAACACTTTCTAAACAAAAGCTCCCGTTTTGAAATAATATTGGAGAAAAAGCATAATTGAAGCCTTTGTATAAGTATTGTACACTGGGATAAATTATTCCTTTAATTTCTGTTTTTGTTAATATTTGGTTAGAATACCTTGCTGTAATATAGTAGTCCATATTATCATTTGCTTCCTTTGCAAATTGTTCTGATATAAATCTAGTTTTAAGAAACCATGTTCTATATTTTTTTGCAGGTAACATACTTTTCCTTTTTAATCGGCATTTATCATAAAAATAATATAAATCAGTACCCGCTTTTTGAGTTTGTGGGCAATTACATATAATTTGTACAGGAACTTTCTTCACGACTTTCCATTTAGATACAGTTAAAAGAAAAGAACGTTCATTAGATTGTCGCAATTTATCATGACAGGCTTCTATTAATGCAGTATCGTAAGCACAAGCATAATAAGCTATAGGTTGTTTTGATAAATTAGCTCTTGATATATAATTCGGGGATGGATTAAATGCTATTCTGCTAATGTTTGTAAAATGAATATTGGGCTGATTCATTACAGCTCTATATACATAATTATTGTTAGTAGGTTCTAAATCATAAATTTCGTAGGGAATTTGTTTAAGTACCGAAATATGTTTAAAGTAACCTTCTTTATATTGACAAAAATTTAATCGGTTTAAATATTTAAATGTTCTAGCCAAAATTCTATTGCTCTTTCTCATTTATCTGTCTCTGATTATTGTTAATGTTGAATTATTATAATCTATTTCTATTTTTCCTAGTTTACTCAAAGCACTTTGTCCTAACAGCAAAGGGGCATTTTCATTATGAACAACAGAAGCTTCAACATTTTGAAGAATTAAACCTCCTATTTCAATTTTCTTTATAATTATTTTAGTTCCAACTTGTATATCACCGCTTGCTGTTTGAAATTGTTGATTACCAATAATATCGTTAACAGATAAGTAACCGTTTTTTAACATGAAAATAGCTTCACTTTTTGAAATTGATATTGCACTAGCTCCTGTATCAAAAATGAAATTTAAAGAAAGTCCATTAACCTTACATGGTATTGTATAAACATTACTTGCTTGGCGTTTTAATTTTATGACTTTTCGGTTATATTTGTTTGCGCTATTAACGGAAGAAGAAGTGGAATTTGTTGTACCTAAATTCCCCATAAATCCACTACTTGTCACTAAGTTTTGGAATTGACACAGTTCATTATATATCTTTTTTGAAAGGATACCATCTTTTGTTAGAATAGTCCATAAACCTTCTAAATTCTTTTGTCCACATTCCATTATTTCAATGCCATCTGAATGATTAAATATCTGTACTTGATTATAGTCTAAACGAAAAGTTGTACCTCTGATGGGTATTGTAATCGAATTCTTTCCTAACTTAGTTGATGGAAGGGCAGAATATCCAGGTGCTAAACGAGTATCATATGAAATTATCATATTAGGATGCTTATATGTCATTTTTACATTTTTGAATACAACTCTATAATCTGATAGCATAGAGGTTATTCGGTACTCTCTAAATAAAGAGTTTATCTTTTCAAAACTATTTTTTAGTTCTTGATTTTGTGCATTGATAGAAATAAAAAATAGATTGAATGCAAACAATAAAATTATGCGCCCTTTCTGTTGTATGTTCGATTTAAATTCATAAAGAGATTTCATATCTTTATTATATTATTAATGATTAAAATAAGAAGCGTGGAACTGTATTCCACATTTTGAATGAAGGTCCTGAGAAAACCTATAGATGTCAATGTAGTAATAGCAGCCCACGCTATAGCGTGAGAACCACTATGCTAATCCTTACATCTATTCGAAAATTTCTCAGGTTTTCATTCGTAAGATAAGCACAACGCTTCTTTTTTCCAATATGTCTTGGAGAGAACTATCGCTCAATCCGATGCAAAAATAGGAAAAATTGTCAAAAGCGCATAGGAAATATTACTATATATTTTCGAAATATGTTGTTTTATAGTTTCAGTCCCTTTTTTACTCCTTTTATCTCTTTGGGGGCACAACTTGCCCCCAGTTTCTCTTTGAGTTCTTGGAGCTTCATCTTGAACCATTCCAGTATCGGCATACCGTCAATGCACAGTCTGAATTTCCCGGTCTGTTGCGGATTTCTCTCTATGGTTGCCGTTGAGTGTTCCGTCTTGAACTCCTTTCCATGCTCCCTTGAATAGAGCTTCCCCCTGAACCCTACAGGCTTGAAACATACGAGCTGCCTTGTCATTTCCTCCGTAAATCCCATTTCCCTGCATTGGTCGGCTATGGGTAGCAGTTCCTTGACGTGAGGGAAATAGGTGTCTATCCGTTTCAGCCTTTCGTCATACTGCATGGTCTCCTGCTGGTGCGCCCTGTATATCTTGTTAATCTCGCTGTAATGGCGGTGTTCCATGTTTTTTTGCTCTGCCTGTTCAGCCTTTACCCGTTCCTGTAAATCGGCAATGTCCTGCTTCAACTGCCCGTTTTCCGCTTCCAGCCTCTTGACCTTGCTGCCGCCCAAAAGAGAACTGACACCGTCCGCTATGGCTGTCGTGGCGTTCACAGCAGCACTCTTCATCTTTTGGGTGTTGATTTCCCCTTTCACCTGCTTCAACTTTTTCTGCGCTTCCTCTTCCAGTTGCAGCAGGTTGCCTATATTCTCCTGCAGGCTGCCTTGCTGCTCTATCAATTCCTTGTAGTATTGCGCTGTTGAAATGTGCCTTGCTTCCGAACCGTCCACACCTCTTTTCAGCCCGTATTTGCTCATGGCTTCCGCATAGGTGTCTTGGAAATGCTTCAAGTTCTTTTGTGTCATCACGTCATCGGCACAGAGCCTTGTCGCTTGCGGGTTCTTTTTGCGGTATTTCTTCTTCCCGTCCTGTTGCTCCTGTTTGGCTTTCCTGCGTTCCCCCGTCACTATCGGTATGACGGTGGCGTGCAGGTGCGGTGTCTGCTCGTCCATGTGCAGGACTGCCGAAACCACATTGTCCTTTCCGAAAGTCTCACGTAGCCATTTCAGGTTGTCGTCGCACCAGTTGCCGAGTGTCCCGTCCGCTTCCATCCGTTTCATATCCTCGTTGGTTCCGGTCAGCAATACACGGATAGCCCTTACCTGATTGTCGGCTATTTTCCGTTTGATACCTGCGTTTCCTATCCGATGGGCTATCGCCTCGGTACGGTTGTTTACTCCTTCGGGAAACTGCACCAGTTCCCGGTTCAGATGCGTACGGATTTCATCCGCATTTTTCGGATGGCTCGTGCGCTCTATGTGTGCCGACATCTTGCTGTCCGCACCCTTTGCCTTTTCCAAATGCAAAACTGCATATCCCATATCTCTGTTCTTTTTTTAGGTTGATAATTCCGCTCGCCCTGCTGTCATGCCGCATGGCTCACGGGGTTTCCAAAGGGGTGCAACCCCTATGGCTCATTGGGGCATTTTTAGCGATGCCTTGCATTGCGTGTAGAAAATGCCCTAATGAGCTATGGCTTTTTCAAAAAGCCGTTCGGACAACATACGCCTACATTCTGAACCCCCTGCTTTTCTTCATGGTCGGCTCTTGCTCCTGCTGCCCGGATGGTCGGTCTTGCCTGCCCTGTTGCGGCAAATCCAAATCCTGCTCCTGCCTCTTACCGCACAGGTAGTCGTTCAAGTCCGCATACCCCCGATATTCGTGTGAGAAGTCACGCACACGGCAGGAGTATTCCCTTTCGATTTCCCGTGTCGCTTTCCACCCGGCATGGTCGTTGTCAAGCAGGCAATGGATGCGTTCATACGGATATAGCACGTCAAGGGCTTTCGTCACATTGGCGGTGGAGTTGAGTATGACATAATCCTGCCCGTCAAGATTAGGCATGGTCGGGCAGTTCCTCATGCGCAGCGTGAGGAACGAAAGATAGTCCATCACGCCCTCGAACACCAAACATTTCTCCCTCGGCTCTCCCTGTTGCCGTATGTGGGTGATGTCTTTCGGTGCGATGCAGCCTTTGAAAAAGGAGTTGCGCACCTCGTAGCCGCCAGTCACATTCGGGAAGCCGATGGCGAAGTAAGGTTTGCCGTTGTGCGTGAAATGGAGTTCCTTGCATTCTCTTTTTGCCAGTTCGATATTGATACCCCGCCCTTGCAGGTAACGGAGCAATGCAGGATGAACAAGGTCACGGACTTCCAACTGTTGGAAGCTCGGCTGTGAAGAGGACTGCTGCCCAAAAGAGAAAGACACGGGTCGCACATGGGGTGCTTGCTCCGCTATCTTTTCCAAAAGGCAGCGCAAATCATCGGAAGCGTAAAGTTCCTGCGCCAGTGCGATGATATTGCCGCCCTTGCCTGCGCGTAGGCTCGGTACAAGACGCCTTGCCGCCTTTCGGCAGTAGGTTTCCTCATACCTGCCCCCAAACCGTACTTGCATGTCTCCACGCATACGGCTCTCCATTGATAACATGACTTTATCCTGCATGGCTCTGTATTTTTGCATTACAACTTGTGCATACGACCAAAGTCTTTCGATGTTTTGCGAGCATCAGTTTTTCCCATTCCGTATCTCCTTTCAGATGATTCAGATTTCTTGCATGATGCATTACAACAGGACCGACTTTCCCACACAACTCACACACCTCGGATTTTAACCTTTCAACCAGCGTTGGTTGTGGTACTGTGATTATATATGGGATATTGTCCACATCTGCGAAAGACGATGGCAGTTTGCGTTTGAAACCTTCATTGTAGAATACTCTGTAACGTAGTTTACCTTTTGCATCGTGATACGGAACAATGATGTCATTTCCTTTTTTGTATTTGTCAATGACCTTACTGATTGAACTGTTTGTTTTTGCTGCAATGGTATGATACATACTGTATTCCATAATGTAGCCAAATTTAGAAGCTGCATACGAGACGTTATTGGCTATACTGTAATAGTTGTAGAATCCTCTGATTTCAGAGTTGTACCGTGCTACTATGTCTTCTATTTTCTTTTTCATCAGTTTGCCCCTCAATTTAGAAAACCACGTTTGAACCCCGTTTTCCATCTTATATTTAATGGCTTCATAGTGTTCCAATCTGTTTTTTACAGTTTCTGTGGCTACCTTGAGGACAACTGTACCATTGAAACTTCGGACTGGTACATTGAACTTGTTACGTTTGGTTACGTCAGTTTTACGGACTAAGACTTCATATCCGAGAAATTTTGCAGGCTTTTGAGCGTTTGTTATCAAAGTCTTTTCTTGCGACATTTCCAAATGCAGACATTCTTGCATATATTGAGTTATGTCAGACTTGATTTTGATACAGTCCGCCTTGCTACCAATAACACCGATTAAAAAATCATCGGCGTATCTCGTGTATTTCAGTCTTTTATAGGTGTCGTCCATATAATCCCTACATGTAACCTTTAGCCGTTCACGTCTAAGTTTCTCATATTTGTCTTTAAGTTGTTTCGCACTTTCGGCATCTTTCGCACTTTCAATCTCAGCTTTCAGTTTGTATATCTGTTCGCTGAGTCTTGAATACTCCTTTGTTAGATGTCTTTCTTTTCCCTTGTTGAAATTACGGGTATATTCTTCCATGTACTTATCGAAACAGTCAAGATAGATATTTGCCAATATAGGACTTATTATACCTCCTTGCGGTGTTCCCGAAAAGGTGTTATGGTATTCCCAATTTTCAATGTAACCAGCATTCAAGAACTTACGGATGAGTCTGAGAAATCTTTCGTCAGAGATTCTTTTCCTCAGAATTCCTATCAATACATTGTGGTCGATGTTGTCGAAGAATCCTTTGATGTCTCCCTCTATGAACCACTTTGTACTTTTGAATGTTTTTTGTATGCGGGTTAAGGCGGTATGGCAGCTTCTGTTAGGTCTGAATCCATGTGAAGAATCTTCAAACACTTCTTCATAAATAGCTTCGAGAATTGTCCGTACTACCTCCTGCACAAGCTTATCCTCAAAGGAGGGTATGCCAAGCGGTCTTTTCTTGCCGTTTTTCTTGGGTATATACTTTCTCCTTGCCGGATTCGGCTTGTAAGATTCATCCTTTAGGGATGCGATGATGCGGCTTATTCTTTGAGTGCTCATTTGGTCTATTGTTTTACCGTCAGAGCCGGGTGTCATATTTCCCGGCTTTGCATAGATGCGTTGGTAAGCCATATAGAACATTTCCACGTTGTACAAAATGCGATACAATCTTTCGAACTTGTAATCCGAAACTTTGCCATGCTTGTTTAAAGCTTTTAATACTTGCTCTGGACTTCTCATAATGTCTCACACATTTTCCGTTGTTTGTATTAAGTTATCTAACTGCTTCCCTTCGCCATGTACAAGGCTTTCCCTTGCTCGGACTACTACGGAAGCTCCGTTCCCATGTCAGATATTCAGAGCCTATGCTCATAGCTTTTCAGCATTCTGATTTAGGGAATCCCCATTTGCTTTCACAATAACTATTTGGCGGACTGACTGTCGGATGCGACTTACGTTCTGTATCCGCTTATTGCGGTTGCTCAGAAGCCAGTTCTTGCCCTGTTGTAATTTCGGTTTACATAGGGTGCTTCTGCCCGACATTTCAATTACCTTACGTCGGGGCTGGTACAGGTGCCGCAGAACTATCGTTCAACCAATTAGGCTTCATCCTTGTGTCTGTCTTTTCCTCTTGCCATACAGTCGCAGCGTGGTAATTGGCTGACTAATGACTTTACTGACATGCTTCTGTCACCTTTGGGTTTCCCCTCCAGCTGAGTCGTTGAGGATAGGCCTATTTGAACTCTAACCTAATCTCTTGCCAAAGAGATATTTATTGTGTAGCCTATATGGGCGCATCAAAATCGTACCAGAGGTTCAGTTCCGTGTTCACCTTGAAAGACGGTTCGCTCTCCTGTCTGAAAGGCGACTTGTACCAAAGGTTGCCGCCCTGTTGTTTTACGGGGTTGTACCCCAAACTGTGCAGATAGTCGGAAATGCGTATCTGCTTTACATCGGTTATTGTCATTCGTTTTTTGTTTTTGGATGAATATTTTTTTTCTTTTCGCCCGTACATCTTTACAGAATACGGTCTGTAACCGCTTTACTTTACTGCCGTATATATAGGGTACGGTAATAAAGTGAAGTGCTTTTGTCAGTGTCCCGAACCGCTTCGCTTTATTCCCAATATATAGGCACCGGGAATAAAGTAAAGTGGTTTTGGTACGCGGCTAATAGTGGAAATCGGGCATGAACCTGTACTTCTTCCCGTTCTCCTGCACTATCATCCGCTTGCTTTTCAGTATGGTAATCAGACTGACCACCTTGTTGTCACTAAGCGGCACACCGACAGAGGCATAGGTATCTTTCAAGGCTTCCGCAAGTTCCTGATAGCCGTATTCGTCTTTCAGCGTGAAAGCCGCTTCCAAGGCAATGCGGTGCTGCTGTTCGGTAATGTCCCGATAAGCATCGAACTTCTCTTTTTTCGGTCTTCCCGGCTCTTTCTTCTGGAACTTGTACCCGTCCAGCAGTTCGGGCAACGCCTCTTCGTTGATGCGGAAAGCGAACGCCTCGAAGTCCATTGCCCGGATATGTGCCGCCCGTACCGTGCTTACATCCGTATCCTTGTCGTCCTTTTCCACGAGCAGCACGGTTTCCGCCTTGTTGTTCAGTTCCGTACCGATATGCCCCCTTGCGTTTTCGTCCGCCTTGTTCTGATGCAGGATGGTATGGATATGTATCTGCCTTTCGTCCGTCCACTGCATCAGCTTTGAAATGATGCAGGTCGCCTCACTCGGGCTGTTGATGTCATATACCATGTCCCTAATGCCGTCAATGACCACCAGCCCGATATTGTCGGTACGGTAGATTGCCTGCTCCACAATGGCGATGCGCTCTTCGGGCGTGTGCTTGCGTAGCGCAAGGAACTCCAGATTCTCATTGTCTCTGTCGGTTGGAAGTCCTGCCATACGAAGGATGCGCCTTGCCACTTTCAGACAATGGTAGGGGCTTTGCTCGGTGTCCACATAAAGGATTTTACGCTTGTCTTCGGGTAGTGCTGCGGCATACTGCAACACAATCCCGTTTGTCAGTGCCGCCGCCACGATAGCGGAGACATTGAACGTCTTCTTGCTCTTGGCTTTCCCGATTGACGCGCTGAAGTTGCCCAGCGTGCCGATGACCGAATTATGCACTTTGAGTATTTCGGGGGCTTTCTCGTAGGTCTTCGAAAGGCTCAGCCGTGAGGTTTGCCAAAGTACCACCGCCTCTTCGGGCGTAATGGATTTTCTTTCCCTGTACTCCATAACGCCTCCTTTTATTTGCGTCCTCCGCTTTTGTGACCAGCCAGTTCAAGAGCCAGTTCAGCGTCAACAATGATTTTACGCCCTATCTGCGTGATAGCCTTGCTTATCTTTCCGCTTTTCTTGATGCGGTTGGCAGTGGGCATACTGCATCCGAACAAACGGGCTATGCCGCTTATTCCGTACACATATTTCTTGTCCGTATCGGTTACGGGCTGCGGTGTCCTTACCTCGCTGTCCGTAGATGCGTGGCGGTTCAAGAAGATAAATTCCTCGCCTGTCATTTGCCATACAGGTTTCGATAAAAGTTCTTTTAGTTCCATAGGATGAAATTAACGTTTGTACTGCAAGCCCTGCGCACAGGCTTTTTTGTCTCGTTCGAACAGTGCAAAGTTAGCTTCGGGTATGGGTGGTAAGGATGTGGATAGCGTGAATTGAACATCACGCTATCTCACACTGTATCAGAAGATAAAGAAAAGTGGTAAATTAAATTTTGAGTGGTAAAAGTGGTTATATCGTGGAATATCGGAACGTATCATACGTTATCCGAACACGGTCTTCATTTTCTTGGCGAACTCTTGGTTCGTATCACTCGGAAAATCCGAAACGGGTTCTTTGTATTTGGATTTGTAGTAGCTTTCCTCTATTCCCAACAATTCCATGACAGCCCCTTTCCAGCTTTCCCTGTCCTGCTTGGACAATGTCTCACCCATAAGGAAGATGAGATAACAGACACGTGCCTTTTCCCTCGGTCTTATTTTCAGCTTGCTGCCGTTGGGCTGCAAATTCATGTTGGCGTAAAAGTCCGCTTCTGAAATATCCTCGAACTGCTCCCCGTTGCACATTTCATAAAGGGCAGATACCAGCTTCATGGAAAAATATGCGGACTGGTTTTGGGGTGTGGTGTCGGGATTAGGGACTGTTGCGGAAACATCGGGAACATCCGTTTCCTTTCTCTTTTGGTCGGTCATGTACTTTTCAAGTATAGCCAACAGGTTGCAGCCAAGTTCATACATATTCTTGAAACGGTTCTCTGAACATGACAGTGCTTCCTTTGTGGCTTGTTTCTTTTTGTCGTACAGTTCGTCCAGTTTCGCCTTTTCCTTTTCATATTCCCGTTTGCACCGATCGTATCTTCGGTTCAGCAGTTCTTCTTCCTGTCTGTCGTGCGCCCTGTACACCATTGCTTCCAGTGAGCCGTTCGCTTCTATCAGTTCCTTGTTGTACTCCCTTGTCGTTTTCATCTGGTTATCAATGCTCCAGTCGAAGCGGTCTGCATGGTCACGGCTGATAAGCCAGGTGTCGATATTGTCAAGCCGGGGCTGGTTAGCGTTGTATATGGATATGTTGCTTTCTATTTCCCGTTTCAGGCTGTTCAGCAATAAGGAACGGTGTTCCGCATCCGTTTCAAACACCATGCCGATAAGGGACGTTTCAAACGCTTGTGTGTCCTCGTGCTGCCTGTAGAAGTCGGAAATGAACTTCTGCTTTTCAAAAGAGAAACCTTTGCCGGACAGTATATCGGTGTATATTCTGTTAAGTTCCCCATATTGGGGTATCATTGATGTAATTTCGTTCATGTTATAAGAGATTAAATTTGTTCATTGCATTAATTTTGATTTCATCCGCCACGTCAATATAGGGCTTCATGGCTTTATAGTCGCTGTGCCCCGTCCATTTCATTACTACCTGTACAGGAATACCAAGAGCCAAGGCATTACAAATAAATGTCCGTCTGCCTGTATGGGTACATAGCAGAGCATATTTGGGTGTTACTTCATCTATTCGCTCGTTTCCTTTGTAATAGGTTTCCCGTACTGGTTCATCTATTTCTGCCAATTCTCCTAACTCTTTCAAATACTCGTTCATCTTTTGATTGCTTACCACTGGCAGTGCCTTATCGTTTTTGAATGGAATATTTTTGTATTTTTCAAGTATAGCCTTACTGTGGTCGTTCAACTCAATAATAAGGCTGTCTGCCGTTTTGATGGTAGTAACTTCTATGTGTTCATCTTTAACGTCACTACGTTTCAAATTATATACGTCTGAATGGCGTAGTCCTGTGAAGCAACAGAACAGTAGTACGTCTCTGACCCTTTCAAGATACTGTTTGGTGGCAGGGATTTGGCAAGCTCTGATTTTATCCATTTCGCTTCGGGTAAGGAATATTACTTTTTTCGGGGCACTTTTCATCTTGGGCATGAATTTGTCATAAGCCATATTTTGATGATACCCTTTTCGGTTAGCCCAACGCAAAAACCATTTCAGAAACTTGATTTGCTTGGCTATGGAAGTGTTGCGCATATCCTTGTCGCTTCGCAAGTAATCAATGTACTCATTGAAGTGTTTTTCCGTCCAGCTATCAAATGTCGTGCTTGGGTCAAAAGTGGCAATATGCTTTTTTACCGTAGCGAATTTTTTAAGAGTAGAGGATGACCAGTCGTTTTGTTTGCTACATTCTGCTACAAATTCATCGAAAATTTTCATGAAGTCCAATTCTGCTTTTGGCTTTTCTTCATGATTTTCTTTTTCCCCTTTCATTTTTAGATTGAATACATCCTTAATTTGTGCAGGGGTAGGTGTTATATCTTGTACCTCGAACTCTTTGAATACATTTTGTATTTCGGTGTATTGCCGCAATAATTCGGCATTGATTTCAGACGCACTTTGCTTTAGCTTATTAGTGCAACCGTTTCTAACTCGCTGCTTGTTCGCATCCCATTTTTCTATATCAATTCTATAGCCCGTTGTAAACTCTATGCGTTGGCTTGCAAAAATGACACGCATACGAATGGGGACATTTTGAGTAATGGGAACGCCATCTTTCTTACGGCTTTCCAATGCGAAAATGATGTTTCTCTTTATATTCATAAACTGGGTGTATTTGAAATGTTGCACCCAAAAGTACACCCAAGAATTGATATATGCAATGATATTAAGAGATATTTAGATTAAAGGTGTAGAAATATAAGTATTTAATAATCTGATATTTGATAGGGTTTGATATTTTATGAAAAGGTTCGAGAGACTCCCTCCAGCTCCACCAAAAGAAGAGGTTGTGTCAAAATGCTGGCACAACCTTTTTTTATGCGCAAAGCCCAGACT